>ERZ791840.1-NODE-1-length-397997-cov-11.327445_pt1 | contig 397997 bp, 366 predicted proteins | sample MGYA00510291_ERZ791840 | MGnify/ENA primary metagenome ERZ791840 (study PRJEB30046, sample SAMN00715256) | human gut metagenome | study: EMG produced TPA metagenomics assembly of the A metagenome-wide association study of gut microbiota in type 2... | reverse complement strand
GTGAGAATGCCGGAATGAGTAGCGAGAATTATGTGAGAATCATAATGGCCGAAAGACTAAGGTTTTAGAAGGAAGGTTCGTCCGCTTCTAGTTAGCCGGGAGCTAAGGCGAGGCCGAAAGGCGTAGTCGATGCACATACGGTTGAGATTCCGTAGCCACCTTAAATTTAAACTAAGGGACACATTGAAAGGGAATAACCCAGGCGTTGGTTGACCTGGGCGTAAGGGAACGAAAATAAGTAGTGAAGTATTCTTGGACAGTGGCGAGAAAAGCTTAGTGTATATTATTAGGGTGCCCGTACTGCAAACCGACACAGGTAGTCAGGAAGAGAATTCTAAGGCCATCGGGAGAAGCGTTGTTAAGGAACTCGGCAAATTGACCCCGTAACTTCGGAATAAGGGGTGCTCACGCGAGTGAGCCGCAGTGAATAGGTCCAGGCAACTGTTTATCAAAAACACAGCTCTCTGCTAAATCGTAAGATGACGTATAGGGGGTGACACCTGCCCGGTGCTGGAAGGTTAAGAGGAGGAGTGCAAGCCCCGAATCGAAGCCCCAGTAAACGGCGGCCGTAACTATAACGGTCCTAAGGTAGCGAAATTCCTTGTCGGGTAAGTTCCGACCCGCACGAATGGTGTAATGATCTGGACACTGTCTCAACAACGCACCCGGCGAAATTGTAGTACCGGTGAAGATGCCGGTTACCCGCGGCAAGACGGAAAGACCCCATGGAGCTTTACTGTAACTTAATATTGGGTCTCGGTACTTTATGTACAGGATAGGCGGGAGACTTGGAAACTAGCACGCCAGTGTTAGCGGAGTCATCCTTGGGATACCGCTCTTAAGGTATTGAGATTCTAACCTGCAGCCTTGAATCAGGTTGGGGGACATTGTTAGGTGGGCAGTTTGACTGGGGCGGTCGCCTCCAAAAGAGTAACGGAGGCGTTCAAAGGTTGGCTCAGCATGGACGGAAACCATGCTTTAGAGTATAAACGCATAAGCCAGCCTAACTGCGAGACTGACGGGTCGAGCAGTAACGAAAGTTGGAGTTAGTGATCCGGCGGTATGTGAGTGGAAATGCCGTCGCTCAACGGATAAAAGCTACCCTGGGGATAACAGGCTGATCTCCCCCAAGAGTCCACATCGACGGGGAGGTTTGGCACCTCGATGTCGGCTCATCACATCCTGGGGCTGTATTCGGTCCCAAGGGTTCGGCTGTTCGCCGATTAAAGTGGTACGCGAGCTGGGTTCAGAACGTCGTGAGACAGTTCGGTCCCTATCTGTCGTGGGCGTAGGATATTTGAGGAGCGCTGTTCCTAGTACGAGAGGACCGGAATGGACGCACCGCTGGTGTATCGGTTGTCATGCCAATGGCACGGCCGAGCAGCTATGTGCGGATCGGATAAACGCTGAAAGCATCTAAGCGTGAAGCCGTCTCCAAGATAAGATATCCCACTGTTTACAGTTAAGACCCCTTGTAGACTACGAGGTTGATAGGTTGGATGTGTAAGTACAGCGATGTATTTAGCTAGCCAATACTAATAGGTCGAGGGCTTGACCTTGATAAGTAAGTATTATGTGTCAAGTATGTTAATTCTTCCATAAATCAATATCTGTATTTAGTTTTCAGGGTATATATTTAATATCCTACGAGCTATGCACCATTAGCTCAGTTGGTAGAGCACCTGACTCTTAATCAGGGTGTCCACGGTTCGAGCCCGTGATGGTGTACCATCAATGGCCCGTTGGTCAAGCGGTTAAGACATCGCCCTCTCACGGCGAAAACAGGAGTTCGATTCTCCTACGGGTCACCACATTGACCTATAGGTTCATTTTTTAAAAATCAGTAGTGCTTTTACATTACTGCATAGTCGGTGTTGATTACTTTGAGGGTCCACCCGTTCCCATCCCGAACACGGTAGTTAAGCTCAAACGTGCCGAAAATACTCGGAGGGCAGCCTCCCGGAAAAATAGGTAATGCCGACACTTATAAACCACTTACTTTATGTAGGTGGTTTTATTTTTATAATTTTTTATTTCCGGTCGGACCGCAGGGTGGTACCCAAAATATCATTCGTTTTTTACAAACTCTGATATTTTGACCACTACTAAGTTCTTTTTGCTCCTTTTATCTGCCACCGGCAGTAGTCGCAAACGAACCTCGGAAAAATAGGTAATGCCGACACTTATAAACCACTTACTTTATGTAGGTGGTTTATTTTTTTGGTTGATATTGATTTAATAATATGATACTATTAAATTGCTGGAGGCGGAATTCTATGAAAAAAATTATTGCAATTATATTATCAATATTTATTTTATTAGGTATTTGTTATCCTTGTAATATTTTAGCTGCAACATTGCCAACCGTCAGTATTTCTTCTTTATCAGTTAAGGAAAATAACCGTGTTACCGTCAAGTGGAAAAAGAAATCTAAAATCACGGGCTACCAAATCCAATATTCAACCGACAGTAAGTTTAAAAAGAACAAGAAATCAATTAAGCTCAAGAAAGCAAAAACAACTTCTAAAAAAGTTTCAAATCTAAAGGAAAGCAAGAAATATTATTTCAGAATAAGAACATATAAATCATCAAATAAAAAAACTCGATATTCAAAATGGTCTAAAGTAAAGAGTATAAAAACTCAAAAAGAAACACATTGTACTAATAATAGCAATCACAGTATGAGTTGTGGGAACATAGGAAAATGGTTTAATAATAAAGAAGAAATTGGAGAATATAGAAATAATATATCGAACAAGTATTGTCAGCAATATGAAAACGGAGAAATAACTTGGGAAGAATATATGAAAAAATCTCCATATGGATATGAATGCTGGTCTTGTGGATATTGTGGAAAATGGACTGGTAATTTCAAATATAGATAACAGATAATAGAAAGTAGATGGTGAATAAATGAAGCGGATAAGAAATATAATAGCTATTACATTATCAATAATAATATTGACAAATTCAACATTATCTTATACTACAGTTTGTGCGTCACCACAATTGCCTTCGACATCAATTAGTATAATTAAAGCTCAAGATAGAGCATTTACTGTGAAATGGAAGAAAAAATCAAGTATTACAGGATACCAAATTCAGTATTCTACTGATAGTAAGTTTAAAAAAGAAAAAAAATCAATAAAAACTAAAAATGCTAAAACAGTATCAAAAAAGATAACTAAGCTAAAAGCAGCAAAAAAATACTATGTTCGGATAAGAACATATAAAGGAAAAAAATATTCAAAATGGTCTAAGGTAAAGAGTATAAAAACTCCGAAAGACACAAAAAGTAACAAAGATAATATTCAAAAAGAAACACATTGTACAAACAATAACAATCATAGTATGAGCTGCGGTAATATGGGAAAGTGGTTTAACAATAAGGACGAAGTTAGAGCATACTGGGATGAAGTAGATATTGGATATTTCCAACAGTACCAGAATGGAACAATTACATTTAAGGAATATGGAGAAAAATCTCCTTGTGGTTACGAATGTTGGTCTTGTAGTTATTGTGGAAAGTGGACAGGTAATTTTAAATATAATTAAAAATTTTATACAGGAGAAAAATGATGAAACGGAGTATATTTACAGTAATAACAACAATTATATTGTTAATATCAATAACATTTCCTACAAATGTTTTTGCTGCTCCTATTTCAACTACAACAATTACATCAGTAAAAGCAGAGAATAAAACAATTAAAGTTAAGTGGAAGAAAAGAGCAAACATTACAGGCTATCAGATTCAGGTGGCAACAAATAAGAAGTTTAAGAAAAATGCTAAAACTGTTGTGAAAAAACAAAAAACAACTACAGCAACAATAAAAAAACTAAAATCAAAGAAAAAATATTATGTGCGAATCCGTACATATAAAAATTCAAATAATAAAAAAATATATTCTCCTTGGTCTAAGGTAAAGAGTACAAAAACTCCGAAAACGACAAAATGCAAAGAAGACAATATTAAAAAAGAAATAGAAAACCATTGTACAAACAATAACAATCATAGCATAAAATGCGGAAATATGGGAAAGTGGTTTAACAGTAGAGATGAAGTGGACAATTACTGGGTGCAAATAGATAATAATTATGCAAAACAATATTTGAATGGAACAATTACATTTGAGGAATATAATAAAAAGTCACCATACGGTTACGAATGTTGGTCTTGTAGTTATTGCGGTAAGTGGACAGGTAATTTCAAATATGATTAAAATTATGACATTAAATGAAGAAATATACAAAACTGTTATGAAAATACCGTATGGCAAGGTTGCAACTTACGGGCAAATTGCAACGATTTGCGGTAATCCTTATTATGCAAGGGCAGTCGGTAATGCGCTGCATAAAAATCCAAACCCTCAAAAAATACCTTGCTATCGTGTTGTAAACAGTAAAGGCAAGCTGACAGAAAATTTCGCCTTTGGCGGTTTGAAGGTGCAGTCGGATTTGCTTATAAGCGAGGGTATCGAAGTAATTGACGGCAGAGTTAATTTAGAAAAATATCAATGGCGTGGCTAAAATATTAGATTATAAATTTAAATCGTTGATTATAATATTATTTTTATCGCTACATTGTGATACATTATAAACAGAAATGACGATTACTATTACACAAAAATTAAAATGGCTAATGAAATTTTAAACGCAGAAAGCGTTGTAAGGAAATTAAGGAGCAATTCTTAAAACAATATGGATATTTTAACTTTTTTAAATGAAAACATTACAACTAAAACTCCGCTTAGTGAAATTTTAGATATATTTTGCAAAATGTGTGAAATTGAACTGTCTGATTCCGAGCTTCTTTTTGAAACAGGTGTATTTTCATTCACTTGCGATGAGCAATATTATTTTTCGCTTGTAAGGCAGTATGAGGCGGAGAATGATGGATACAACCAAATTCATATTGATGTTATTTACCCGCCTACAAATCGAATCAGTGACCTTTCACGCGCCGATTGGATAGAAAATGTTGATGAATTTAAACAAAAGGTGCTTTCGTCTGATGAATATTCAATTTTAAAGAACGAGCCTATTTTTAAAATTGATATTTATGATGACGATACGGAGTAGGGTATATTATGGTTAAATTTTACAGCTGTATTGAGGATGAAAAATTAAAATTTGCGGTTATTTTTGCTAAAAGCGACGGCAAATTTGTGCTTTGCAAGCATAAAATGAGAGATACTCTTGAATTCCCCGGCGGACAAAGAGAACCGAATGAATTTATTGTTGATACTGCAAAAAGGGAGCTAAAGGAGGAAACGGGTGCAAAGGATTTTACGCTTGAACCTGTTTGCATTTACGGTGTTAAAGAGGGTGATGGTGAAGAAACCTACGGTATGCTTTGTGTTGCGGATATAACATCGTTTGAACCGTTTGACAGCGAGATTGAAAAGATTGTTATAACAGATACGCTCACTCAAAATTGGACTTATCCTACCATTCAGCCATACCTTTTTAAAGAGCTCAAAAGAAGAAATTTGCTTTGATTAGATTTTAGAAGATTAGAAATCATTACATAAAAAAGGCGTCATCATTGGAAAAATCCTTTGATGACGCCTTTTATTATTCCTTTTTATCAAGCAAGCTGATTGCTTCTTTTGACATAGGAATAAGAATTACTAAGTTTATAATTGTCATTGAACCTATTCCTACATCGCCTAAATCCCATACAATTGTATATGCCTGAAGCCCACCGATAAACAGCATAATAAGAGCGATAATTTTATAAAGTGTTTGACTCCACCAATTGTTACCGCACAGGTATGCTACATTTGATCTTGCATAAAACAGAATTCCGATAAAAGTAGAAAAACTGAAAAGAAACAGAATTACAGCAACAAATATTGTACCGAAACTGCCAAGGTGATAATTCATAGCACTTTGAAGCAAATCCATACCTTGCTTACCTTTTGTGACACTTTCCGGAACAAGCAGCATAATCATAGCTGTGCAGGTGCAAATAACAATAGTGTCTATCAAAACACCGAGCGATTGAACCATTCCTACTGTTTCAGGCCTTTTGCCATCGGCAGCGGCAGCAGCACAAGGCGCAGAGCCTGAACCTGCTTCGTTTGAAAATAAGCCTCTTTTAATTCCATTCATTAAAACAGCACCGAATCCGCCGCCGGCAACTTGCTTTATACCAAACGCTTCTTCAAATATTCTTTCAAATACACCGGGCATCAAGCTGATATTTTTAATTATTATAAATATTGTGACAACAAAATATATAACCGCCATTATGGGAACAATAACATCAAGGACTTTAACCGTTGCATCTTTTCTTAAAACAATTAAGCTTGATATTATTACAAGAATTACCGTTGTATAAATCGGCGGTATTGAAAATGCATTTTTAAAAGCGGATGTTACGGAATTGCTGATAACTTGGCTTATGCCGCACCAGCAAATAAGCCCAAATATTGCAAAGAGAATAGCGATAAATGATTTCTTAATTTTCTTCTTTCTCTTTTTTTCAACATAATCGTGAATGTAATAAGCAGGTCCGCCGTGGTATCCGCCGTAAAGCGGGTCTTTCTTTTTATGAAGCTGAGCAAGCGTGCCTTCTGCATATGCTGTTGATGCACCTAAAAATGCCGATACCCACATCCAAAACACAGCGCCTGCACCGCCGACGGATATGGCGGCTACTACACCTACTAAATTTCCCATACCTACTCTCGTGGCGGTGGAAACTATCAGCGTTTGAAAAGTTGATAAGCTTTTTTTATCATCATTTTTTTCGCCAAGCGCCCTAATCATTGTGGGCAGTTTTCTTATCGGCATAAATTTAGTTCTTATCGTAAAAAATATTCCTGTCGGAATAAGCAGAATGACAAGTAAAGGTATGCCTATGCTTGTCCCTTTGAAATTAAGCGTTATTAAATCTCCCCAAAGGAAATTATAAATACTTACAATTATATTTGACATAAATTCCCCTTAAATAAAAATCACCGATTAGGTTTACCAACCGGTGATTAAAATCAGATTATTGCTTTTTTAAAGCTCTTTCAAGCCATACTGCACCTAAATCAAGCGCATTGAAAAGGCCTTGTTTTTCACTCTTCTTAATAATCTTTTCCTTTGGTGATGTAACTGAAGGGTCGGTATCAATAAGCTGTATTGCAACTTTGCCTGATACTTTTAATCCTTTAATATCTTCATCGCTGAGAATATTAAGGCAAACTACATATGCCTCACTCATACTTCCGTAATAGATAGTTTTGCCACATCTTACCAAAGGCTTACCTTTGTATTCTAGGATTTTTTCCTTTTTGCTTTCTGCCAAAGATAACCCTCCTTTAATTTTAATCGAGATAGGACTTTACCATTGCAGCCAAAAGCTCATCACGGTCAAGTCGCCTTATCAAACTTCTTGCATTGTTGTGAGTGGTTATATATGTCGGGTCTTCGGTCAAAATATAACCTACTATTTGGTTAATAGGATTGTAACCTTTTTCCTGCAATGCGTCAAAAACCTCAGTCAAGGTTTCTTTCATAACATCCTCGTGATCGTCACCAATTCTAAAAGTCATAGTTTTATCAGTCATGGTAAAGTCACCTCCCTGTAAAGCATTATATCTTAATTATATACATAATTATTCAAAATTACAATACCTTTTTTAAATTTCATTTCAAAAACGCTTGACTTAATAGGTGTTTTGGTTTAAAATCTTTGTATAAATTAAATGCTATGACTGAGGGCATTTGCCGCAGTAGTTGATATTTTTGCATTTTAGAGAGCTGTGTATTTGCTGAAATCACAGTATTGCTTTTATCAATGAATTTCGACTCACGAGCTTCCTGTGAAAAGCAGGGCGTATTTCTGCGTTAAGGATTTTGAGTGGCACATATTTATGTGCAATTTGAGTGGTACCACGGATATAATTCGTCTCATTTTTATGAGGCGATTTTTTTATTGTTTAATTGGAGGGAATTATGGATAACAAAATTTTAAGCTTGAAAGAAAAATTTGTGTCCGAACTTGATAAGATTGATAATCTTGCTGATATTGAAAGTATCAGGGTATCATATCTTGGCAAAAAGGGCAGTGTTACAGACCTTCTTAAAGGTATGAAAGAACTTTCAAATGATGAAAGAAAGGCTTTCGGCCAAAAGGTTAATGAACTCAAAGGTCTTGTAAACGAAAAAATTACAGAAAAAACAAATGAACTCAAAGAAAAGGAAATTCAAAAAGAAATTGAACTTATGCCGGAATTTGATTTATCAATGCCACCGGTTATGGATAGGGGTTCATATCATCCTATTACACTTGTGCAAAGGGAATGTGAGAGAATATTCAAATCAATGGGCTTTACCGTTGAAGATTACAGCGAGATTGTAACCGACTATGAATGTTTTGAATCACTTAATATTCCTAAGCATCACCCTGCCCGTGATATGCAAGATACTTATTATCTTACAAACGGTCAGCTTTTAAAAAGCCAAACTTCAGCTGCTCAAAATGCTATCTATAAAAAATATAGAGATGCGCTTGTAAATGACGGTGTTCCGATTAAAGCTATTTTCCCTGGCAGATGCTTTAGAAACGAAGCAACAGACGCTTGCCACGAAAATACTTTCTTCCAAATGGAAGGTGTTATGGTTGATAAGAATATCTCTATTTCAAACCTTATTTATTTTATGAAAACAATGCTTTCCGAAGTATTCCAAAAGGATATTAAGGTTAGGCTTCGCCCGGGCTTTTTCCCATTCGTTGAACCCGGTTTTGAACTTGACATCAGTTGCCTTATTTGCGGCGGTGAGGGCTGCCCAAGCTGTAAGCACAGCGGTTGGCTTGAACTTTGCCCTTGCGGTATGATTCACCCTGAAGTTCTTAAAGCAGGCGGAATTGACCCTGATGAATATACGGGTTTTGCATTTGGTTTAGGCCTTACAAGACTTGTTATGATGAAATATGGCATTAAAGATATTCGTGATTTAAACAGTGGTAATCTTAAAACATTATCACAGTTTACAGACGATGAAAATTAAGAGGGGAGGAATTTAATATGTTTTTATCAATGAATTGGATTTCAGATTTTGTTGATTTTACAGGTCTTGATAAGGTCGAGCTTATTCATCGCTTCTCTCTTTCTACTGCCGAAGTTGAAAACGAAATTTTCTTCAAAGGTTCAGATATTAGCGGTATTGTTGTAGCAGAAATTAAATCTGTTGAAAATCATCCTGATTCTAAAAAACTTCATCTTCTTAAGGTTGACGCAGGTGACGGTCAGCTTACAGATGTTGTATGCGGTGCTCCTAATGTAAGAGTCGGCCTTAAAACAGCTTTTGCAAAAGTTGGTGCAAAGATAGGTGAAATTGAAATTGCACCGAGGAAGCTTGCCGGCTACACATCAAATGGTATGTGTTGCAGTGAAAAGGAAATCGGTATTTCTGATGATAACAGCGGCATTATGGAAATAACAGACGATTTGCCAAATGGTACCGATATTAAAGATGCATATCAGGTTGATGATATTATTTTTGAAGTTGATAATAAATCACTCACAAACCGTCCTGATCTTTGGGGCCATTATGGCATTGCCCGTGAATTTGCAGCCCTTGCCGGCAGAGAACTTAAGCCTCTTGAAACTGTTGATTTATCACAGTATAACAATTTACCGAAGGTTGATATGAAGATTGAAGACCCTCTTTGCCAAAGGTATTCTTGCTTGCAGGTTGAAAATATCAACACAAATATTTCGCCTGTTAATATGCGTATCCGCCTTTTCTATTGCGGAATGAGAGCTATCAATTTCCTTGCAGACCTTACTAACTATCTTATGCTTGAAATGGGTCAGCCAATGCACGCATTTGATTCGCGCAAGGTTGAAAAAATCAGAATTAAGCGTTTTGATACACCATTTACTTTCAAAACTCTTGACGGTGTAGAAAGAAATATTGACGAAAATACACTTATGATTTGTAACGATAATACCCCTGTTGCAATTGCGGGTATTATGGGCGGACTTGATAGTGAGATTATTGATGATACTCACACATTAACCCTTGAATCTGCCACTTTTAATGCTGTTTCAATTCGTAAGTCAACTGTTCGCCTTGCTCACAGAACAGACGCTTCTATGAGATATGAAAAATGCCTTGACCCTGAAATGACAGTACCTGCCATTGCCCGTTTTGTCAAGCTTATGACTGATATTGACGGCGGTGTAAAAGTTGTATCATCACTTACAGATGAATATGCTTTCCATTATGATACCGTTGAACTTGATTTTGATAAAGCTTTTGTTGATAAATATACCGGTATTGAAATCGGTAATGATACCATAATTTCAACACTCACTTCACTTGGATTTGACGCAAAAGTTGAAAATGATAATTTCAGCGTAGTTGTACCAAGCTGGAGAGCTACAAAGGATGTTACAATCAAAGCTGATATTATTGAAGAAATCACTAGAATTTACGGATATGATAACTTCGCTGTTCATACAGCGGTTGCACCGCTTTATCCTGTGCGCCCTGCTGTTGAAAAAACAGATGAGGATAAGATTAAGGATATTCTCGTAAATCATTTTAATCTTCACGAGCTTCATTCATATGTTTGGGCTTATTATGATGAATATAAAGCATTGGGTATTGAAGTTGAAGATAATATTAAACTCGTTAATGCTACAAATCCTAATATTGAAACTATTCGTAATTCGGTAATTCCTACACAACTTTGCCAAGTTAAATATAATACTTCATACAGCACTGATTTCGGTGTGTTTGAAATCGGCAGAGTTGCAAACGGTCTTAAGGATGACGGAGTTGTTGATGAGCATAAAATGCTTGCTGTTACACTCTTCAGCAAAACCAAGAGCGTTGAAAAGCTTTACTTTGAACTTCGTGATATGCTTGCAACTTTGGCAGATAATATTAAGCATAAATCACTTGATTTTGAACCTGCAAAGCAAATGCATTCATATGAACATCCAAGAAATCTTAACACCGTTATTTGTGACGGTAATGAAATCGGTACAATCGGCATTGTTCACCCTGTTGTATCTAAAAAGATTGATAAAAAAGCTTCGGTTGTATTTGCTCAAATTGATGTTAAATCATTTGCTCAAATTGCAAATGCAAGTATCAGTTATGAAGAACCGTCAAAATATCCTGCTATGGAAATTGACCTTTCATTTGTAACAGATAAATTTGCTCCGATTAAAAATGCAATAGTAAATGCCAAGAGCCAGCTTGTTAAGAAAATTGAAGTTGTTGACACTTATAATGACGGCGAAGCAAAGTCTATCACAACCCGTATAACATTCTCTCATCCTGAAAAAACTCTTACTCGTGAAGAAGTTATGGATATTGTAAATACAGTTATTGATAAACTTGAAGCAGACGGAATTAAGCTTAAAAAGTAATAAGCACCATAAAAAATCCTCACTGAAGAAGTTCTTCAGTGAGGATTTTTTTATCATTTAATATTTAAGTTTTAAAATCATATTAAGTACATTGATTGCACTTCGTTCAAGCTCTCCTCTTGTAAGTCCGTTTTTAAGTCCTACTGTTTCTAACAGTGATTTATCAGGCTTGTATTTCTTTTCGGTTTTTTTAAATGAACCCGGCATATACACATCAACTTGTGAACGCACGCGGTATGCATTATCACGAAGGTTTGGAAATTCGTGGCTTTGTGAATGTTGCATCCACCAGTCAGTCATAACAGAACCGTCAAATTCCCATTCTTTTCTTAATACGGTAGTTACCAAGTCATAGTTATAATGGCTCCATACACCGTTTATTTTGTTATAGCTTGTCATAATATTAAGTGGCTTTGCTTCTTTCACACAAATTTCAAAGCCTTTAAGGTAAATTTCTCGAAGTGCACGCTGGGAAACAATCGAATTGTTAACAGTTCTGAAAGATTCCTGATTGTTGCACGCAAAATGCTTAGGGCAGGCAGAACCTCCGCTTGCCTGAATACCCTTTACATAAGCAGCAGCCATTTTACCGGTGAGAAGCGGGTCTTCACTGAAATATTCAAAGTTTCTGCCGCAAAGTACATTTCTGTGAATATTCATACCCGGCGCTAAAAGCACATTAGAACCTGCATTTCGGAGTTCTCTGCCCATTTCTGTTGTAAGTTTTTCAACAAGTTCTGTATTAAATGTGCTTGCAAGTGCAGTGCCGCAAGGAATGAGAGATGTATATTTTCTTACTCTTATTCCGGCAGGCCCGTCTGTTGTGATTACAGGCGGAATACCCTTTTTGTTTAATTCGGGAATAATTCCGCCGAATGCACCTGCATTTCCGGCAACACCGTAGTTGCTGTCCATTCCGCCTTGCCCGCGGGTGAGTGCTTCAAGTTCCTCGTTATTTAAACTTGATACAAATGTTTCAACACTGATTTCACCTGATTTTACCATCTCAAAATTATAATTGTGAACAATATGGCCTATTTCTTTAGGTAAGTTTTTAATTATTATTTCACGAAGATAAGGCTTTTCAGGTTTAACCGTCACTTTTTTTGGTATGTATGAACCGTTTATGTTGTGTGCAATAATTCTGTCAATGTATTCTTTCGGCGCGCATATTGCTTCAAGTTCTTCAAGTACTGTATCTTCACTGTATTCAAATGAACCTATTTCTTGTACATCACGCACATTTTCACCAAGGAAGAATTTATATTCGCCTTTTTCTAAAATGTAAGCATATTTGTGGCCCGTTATTCCCGTATCGTCAAATGAAGCAAAATTGTATGCCGGTACCTCAAGATCTATTTTTTGGCTTTCTCCGGGTGCAAGTTCGGTAGTTTTGGCAAAAGATACAAGGCTCATAAGCGGTTTCGTAAGCTTGCCTTGCGGTGCCCTTGCAAAAAGTTCAACTACTTCTTTGCCGGCATATTTGCCGATATTTGTAACTTGAACCTTGGCTGTCATTTTTTCTTTATCTGCTTTAAAATCGAGCAGTTCAATATCAAAATTGGTATAGCTTAAACCGTAACCGAAAGGAAACAGTGCTTTTTCTTTTGCAAATGTTTCAAAATATCTGTAACCTACAAATATATCCTCAACATACACATTGAAAAGCTTATTGCCAAAATGCTTTGCACTTGGGTAATCTTCGTATTTAATTGCGATTGTATCTGTAAGTTTTCCCGATGGGTTTACTTTACCGTAAAGTACATCGGCAATTGCATTGCCGCTTTCCATTCCGCCTTGCCAAGCGTAAATTATACCTCTTAATCTGTCGTTATAATCAAGCACCCATTGCATATCAATTACATTGCCGCAGTCAAGTAAAACTGTTACATTGCTGAAATTGTTGCATACTTGGTCTAAAAGTTTTCTTTCTTCATCTGTTAGATAGTAACTGCCTTTTGTAAGCGTGTTTTCCCTGTCTTCACCGGCTGCACGCCCGATTACTACGAGTGCAACATCGCTTTCTTCGCTTGCTCTTTTAACCGTTTCATCGTCAAGGTGAGGCTCTTCAAAGCTCATCGGCCAGTGGCCCCAAAAGCCGTGCGGCGCAGGATTGTTTTTTGAAAAATCTTTGTAATAATTCAAAAGCCATTCGTTAACTTTACCGCCCGCATTTTTAATTCCGTCAATCACATTTACAAAGTAAGGTGCGTTTACATCACCGCCGCTTCCGTACCCTACATAAAAATAATCAAGCTGGCACCTGCCGAATACAGAAATCTTTGTATCCTTATTATATGGCAGGGCATTGTTATTTTTTAAAAGGACTATTCCTTCACCGGCAGCTTCTCTGATTAGATTTGGCATATTTCCGAATATATCCCTTTCGCCCTCTGCTTTCACTTCAAGCTGCGATACCCCACCGCTTGAAATTCTTTCGGATATGGTGGAAACAACCTTGTCAATTTTGTGTTTAAGTTTCATATCTTTTATTCCCCTTAAAACGAAAACTATTTCAATTATCATTATACATTATCAAAAAATCAATGTCTATATTTTTGTATAAATTTTCTATATGTGAACATAATATCTTTGAAAACGCAAACAAGAAAATAATTGGAGGAATTCAAATGAATTTAACTAAAAAAACGGCGTCAATTTTTCTTTGCGTCATTTTGAGCATTTCAAGCGTTCTTGCTTTTACTGCCTGCGGTAAAAATAACAGCAATAATAATACTTTAGACAGTACAAGCAGTGCCCAAAAGGCAAATGTGACGGTAAGATATTTGAACTTTAAGCCTGAAGTAGCAGATATTTACCAAAAAATCGCACAGGAATATGAAAAGGAAACAGGTGTTAAAGTAGTTGTTGAAACAGCGGCAAATAATGAATATGAATCTACTTTGGCTGCAAAAATGTCAACCAAAAGCGCACCTACTCTTTTCCAAATTAACGGGCCTAAAGGATATTCAAATTGGAAAGAATATTGCGCTGATTTATCAGACAGTGAACTTTATAAACATTTAAAGGATAAATCACTTGCAGTTACAAGTTCTGACGGAAAAGTATACGGTATTCCTTATGTTGTTGAAGGATACGGAATCATTTATAACAAAGCAATTTGCGATAAATATTTTAAACTCGACGATAAATCAACCGATTTTAAATCAATGGAAGATATTGATTCTTTTGATAAGCTCAAATCCCTTGTTGAAGATATGCAAAAGAATAAATCAAAGCTCGGTATTGACGGAGTTTTTGCTTCAACTTCATTAAAATCGGGCGAAAATTGGCGCTATCAAACCCATCTTGCAAATGTACCTCTGTTTTATGAATTTACAAAAAATAAAATAGATTTAACATCAGATGATACTTCAAAAATCACTTTTGAATATGCAGATAATTATAAAAATATATTTGACCTTTATTTGAATAACTCAACTGTTGATAAGGGTAAAACGGGTACTAAAACCGTAACGGATTCAATGGCTGAATTTGCACTTGAAAAATGCGCAATGGTGCAAAACGGTAATTGGGCTTGGAGCCAAATCAGCAAAGTGAAAGGAAATAAAGTTCAAAGCGAAAATATAAAATTCCTGCCTATTTATACAGGAGTTGAGGGCGAGGAAACACAGGGCCTTTGCATAGGTACTGAAAACTACTATGCAATTAACTCTAAAGCAAGTAAAGAAGAGCAAAAGGCGGCACAAGATTTCATCTATTGGCTTTATTCAAGCGAAAAAGGCAAAAAGTTTGTTACAGATGAGCTTGGATTTATTGCTCCTTTTGACACCTTTAATGATAACGAAGTGCCGAGTGACCCGCTTGCACAGGAAGTTAATAACTGGATGAATAAGCAAAGTGTTACTACAATTCCATGGTATTTCACAGTTTTTCCGTCACAAACTTTTAAAGATAATTTCGGCTCTTCGCTTTTAAAATATGCACAGGGTAATAAAACCTGGCAGCAGGTTAAAGAGGATTTCGTTAAAGATTGGGAAAGCGAAGCGAACGCGTCAAAATCATAAAAGCGCTCTTTGAGCGCTACATATAAAATTGAAAAGGGGACTGTTATGAAACGAAATATCAAAAAATATTTTCCCATTTTTTTATTGCCGATAACGATTGCATTTGCATTTGCTTTTGTTATTCCGTTTTCAATGGGCGTCGGCCTTTCATTTACCGAATTTACTGCTGTGACGGATGCTAAATGGGTAGGCTTTCAAAATTATATCAGTGCTTTTTCTTCATCAAGTGATTTTTTGCACGCACTCGGTTTTACAGCACTGTTTACCGTTGTTTCAGTAGTGACGGTTAATGTTTTTTCCTTTGCTTTGGCTCTGCTTTTAACTCGTGGTATAAGGGGTACAAATCTTTTCCGTTCGGTTTTTTTTATGCCTAATTTAATAGGCGGTATTGTGCTTGGATATATTTGGAATTTGCTTATAAATGCAGTTCTTTCATCATTTGGTGTAGATATAACATATAAAGCTGAATATGGCTTTTGGGGCCTTGTAATTTTAACAAATTGGCAGCTTATAGGATATATGATGGTAATTTATGTTGCAGGACTTCAAAATGTTCCGCACGACCTTATAGAAGCCGCACAAATTGACGGTGCATCACCGGCGAAAACACTCTTTTCGGTTAAAATTCCGATGGTTATGCCATCAATTACAATTTGTATGTTTTTAACTTTAACCAATTCGTTTAAAATGTTTGACCAAAATCTTGCTCTTACGGCTGGCGCACCCGAGCGTGAAACAGAAATGCTGGCTCTTAATATTTATAATACCTTTTATGGTAGGGTAGGCTGGCAGGGAGTAGGACAGGCAAAAGCGGTGATATTTTTTATTATAGTCGGATTATTAGCATTTTTGCAGTTGAAAATCACAAGCAGTAAAGAGGTGAACGCTTGATGAAAAATTCAAAAAGAATAAAAGATAATGCAATTTTCTTTTTACTGTCGGTTTTAAGTATTCTTTTTTTAGTGCCGATAATAATCGTTTTTATAAATTCGTTTAAATCAAGAATTTATATTTCAAGTGAACCTCTGAAGCTTCCCACAAGCGAAACCTTTGTAGGATTAGAAAATTATATTAACGGTATTGCTTCTTCTGATTTTTTATCGGCATTTTTTCGCTCACTCTTTATTACTGTTGTAAGCGTGGTGCTTATTGTTCTTTTTGCTTCTATGGCGGCTTGGTATATTGTCAGAGTTAATTCAAAAATCACTAAAATGATTTATTATCTTCTTGTTTTCAGTATGATTGTACCGTTTCAAATGGTAATGTATACGATGACTTATGTTACAAACCGCGTTAATCTTGATAATGTTTTGGGAATAACGCTTGTGTATCTCGGCTTTGGCGCAGGGCTGTCTGTATTTATGCTTTGCGGGTTTATTAAAAGCATTCCGCTTGAAATTGAAGAGGCGGCAATGATAGACGGATGTTCGCCGCTTCAAAGCTTTTTTACAGTTGTGTTTCCTATGCTTAAACCGACTGCTATAACAGTTGCAATATTAAACACTATGTGGATTTGGAACGATTATTTGTTGCCTTATCTTGTTTTAGGTTCTGATAATAAAACAATACCTGTTGCCATTCAGCTTGCAATGCAGGGCGCATATGGCTCTACTGATTACGGTGGTTTTATGGCTATGCTTGTACTTGCAATTGTACCGATAATTATTTTTTATGTATTTTGCCAAAAATATATTATTAAGGGTGTTGTAGCAGGTGCTGTTAAAGGATAAATTAAAGGAGTTTTTTGTGTGGCGTCAATTACCTTAAATCATATAGTCAAAACATTTGATGACGGAATAACCGTTATTCCGGATTTAAACCTTGAAATTAAAGATAAAGAGTTTGTTATCTTTGTAGGCCCGTCAGGCTGCGGAAAGTCAACTACACTTCGTATGATAGCCGGACTTGAAGATATATCTTCGGGTGAACTTATTATCGGTGGAAAAACGGTTAATAATATGCCGTCAAAAGATAGGGATATTGCAATGGTGTTTCAAAGCTATGCGCTTTATCCGCATATGACGGTTTATAAAAATATGGCTTTTGCTTTGAAACTGCGCAAAGAACCCAAAGATGTTATTGATAAAAAAGTCAGAGAAGTGGCTAAAATTTTAGAGCTTGAACCATACCTTAACCGTAAACCAAAGGCACTTTCAGGCGGTCAAAGACAGAGGGTTGCACTTGGCAGGGCAATGGTAAGAAGTCCGTCTGTATTTCTTCTTGATGAGCCGCTTTCAAATTTAGATGCAAAGCTTCGTACTCAAATGCGCTCCCAAATTGCACTTCTTCACAAAAGGCTTGAAACTACTTTTATTTATGTAACGCATGACCAAACAGAAGCTATGACTATGGCGGACAGAATTGTTGTAATGAAAGACGGAATAGTTCAGCAGTTTGATACCCCTAAAAACTTATATAATCACCCTTGCAATGTTTTTGTGGCTGGATTTATCGGCACACCGCAGATGAATTTTATTGATGCAACTCTCACCACCTGTTCGGGTGATATTTGTGCAATTGTTGATGATTTAACTATTCCTTTGCCGGCGCGTATGCAAAATGATGAAAATGTGAAAAAATATATCGGCAAGCGTGTGATTTACGGTATCAGGTGTGAAGATATGCATATCAACCCAAATTACAGGCTTGAAAACGGACAAAACGAACTGGCCATAAAGGCTGACCTTGCTGAAATGATGGGAAGCGAAGTGTATATTTATTCCACTATTGATGATAAAGAAATTATCGCAAAAGTGCGAAGCGAAAATTATATTTCATCAGGCGACAGTGTAAAGCTTTATATTGATATTGAAAAAGCACACCTTTTTGACCCTGAAAGTGAAATTCTCATCTGTGATTAAAGGAATGACCTAAATGCTTAATAAACGAGCAAGCGGAGTGCTTTTGCATATATCATCTTTACCGTCAAAATACGGAATCGGCTGTTTCGATGAATGTGCATATGCTTTTGTTGACTTTTTGAAAGAAGCGGGGCAACATTATTGGCAAATATTACCCCTTTGCCCCACAACAGTCGGCGATTCACCATACCAGAGTATTTCCACCTTTGCACTTAATGAATATTTTATTGATTTAGATGCCCTGTGCCGCCTCGGTTATTTAAAAAAAGAAGAATACGAAGATATAAAATGGTTTGAATATGAAGATGAGGTGGATTACTCTTTACTATATACTAACAGGCACAGGGTATTATATAAAGCGTTTGACAGATTTAAACGCAATATTCCAAATGATTTTAATTCCTTTTGTGAGCAAAATTCATATTGGTTAGATGATTACGCACTTTTTTGCGCTGTTAAAGATTATTTCGGCGGTGAGCCTTTTTATTATTGGAATGAAGATATAAAATATCGTGAAGAATTGGCAATTGAAGAATATATAAATATTTGCAATGAAAGAATACTCTATTATAAAATGCTTCAATACTTTGCATTTTCGCAGTGGCTCGGTTTGAAAAAATATGCTTTCGATAACGGTATTTCAATTATAGGCGATATGCCAATTTATGTGGCGGGTGACAGTGCTGATGTGTGGGCAAACAGGGAAATATTTAAGCTTAATTCAAATCTTGAAGCAAGTGACCTTGCCGGTTGCCCGCCTGATTATTTTTCCCCTGACGGTCAACTTTGGGGCAATCCCGTATATGATTGGCGAAAACTCAAAAAAGAAAAATATGCCTGGTGGATTGAAAGATTAAATCACAGCTTCAAAATTTATGATATTGTTCGTATAGACCATTTTCGCGGCTTTGAATCTTATTACAGTATTAAAGCAGGCAGTAAAACCGCGCGTAAGGGTGCGTGGCGAAAAGGCGGCGGAAAGTCATTTTTTGATGCTTTGCCTAAAGAGTTTAATGACAGAATAATTGCTGAAAATTTAGGCTTTTTAACCGATGAGGTTGATAAGCTTCTTGAATATACGGGATTTCCGGGTATGAAAGTGCTTCAGTTTTCTTTTGATTCAAGAGATGAAAACAGCAAAACCTTGCCCGATGATATAAAAAAGAATAATGTTGTATACACAGGCACGCACGATAACGATACGATTCTCGGCTGGTCACAAAATGCCGATAAAAAAGATGTTGCTTATGCTATGCGATACCTTAATGCATTAAATAAATACGATTTAATAGATAAGATGAATGAATGTGCAATGAAGTGTGATGCAAACACCTGTATTTTAACTATGCAGGATTTACTGCATTTGGGAAGTGAGGCAAGGATGAATACACCGTCAACACTTGGCAATAATTGGAAGTGGAGGATGAAAAAAGATGATTTGCCATCTTCACTTTCAAAAAGTTTACTTGAACTTACCAAACAAAGCGAAAGGTACTGATTATGGAAAATATTAAAGAAAAGTTAGAGCTTTTAGCTTTAGGAAAATATAATAACGACATTGAAAATTTATCTGTAAAAGAACTTTATGATGTTGTGGGAACTTATGTAATATCTCAAATATCACAAGAATGGCGAAAATCTAATTTGGCGCATTATTCTTCCAGGCGCGCCTGCTATTTCAGTGCCGAATATCTTGTTGGTAAACCTGTTTATAAAAATCTGTTGTGCCTTGGTATTGAAGAAGAAATTGAAGATGTTTTAAATTCATATGAACGCTCAATTAAAGAATTTGAATCATTGCCGGATGAACTTCTTGGTAATGGCGGACTCGGCAGACTTGCGGCGTGCTTTTTAGACAGCGCCGCAAATCTTGGTGTGCCGCTTGACGGATACGGTATCAGATACCGCTTCGGTTTATTTAAGCAAACTATTGAAAACGGATTTCAAATAGAAAATATTGAAGACTCGCTTGAATATAACGACCCTTGGTGTGTGCCTTGCAGAGAAGATAAGGTAAGGATTCATTTTGCAGACGGTGATGTGCTTGCAATTCCTTTTGATATGCCGATTATTTCTTTTGAAACACGCAAGTTTTCAAACTTGCGCCTTTGGCAAAGTGAAAGCGTAACTGAATTTGATTTTAAGCTTTTTAATGAGCAGAAGTATACCGATGCTTTGAAAGAAAAAAATGACGCGGAAAATATCAGCAGGCTGCTGTATCCTAATGATTCAACCGATGACGGTAAAAAGCTTCGTTTTAAACAGCAATACTTTTTCACATCTGCTTCGCTTCAGGATATTATTAAAAAGTATAAAAAATATCATTGTGATGATTATTGCCATTTTGCAGAATATATTACTATTCAGTTAAACGATACTCACCCCGTCGTTGCTATTGCAGAACTTATAAGGCTTCTTACACTTGACGGTTGCACTTTTGATTATGCTTTTGATATTTGCAAAGAGGTATTTAATTATACTAATCACACAATTATGGCAGAAGCACTTGAAAAATGGGATTTAAAGCTTATAGACAGCATTTGCCCCGATATTGCACGAATTATAATTAACATTGATAAAAAACAGCAAAATGAGGGCTTAAAGGATAAATCCGTTCAGATTATTCAAAACGGAATGGTCAATATGGCTTATCTTGCCTGCTATGTTTGCAAATATATTAACGGTGTGGCAAGCCTTCATACAGAACTTTTAAAAAGTGATGTTCTTTCATCATTTTATAATTTATATCCGCAAAAGTTTCAAAATAAAACAAACGGAATTACCCAGCGCCGTTTTCTTCGTCTTTGCAATCCTAAGTACAGCTCGCTTATTACAGAATTGCTTGGAAGTGACGATTGGATATACGATTTATCAAAGCTCAAAGAACTTGAAAAATATGCTCAAAACAAAGATGTATTAGATAGATTTATTGAAATAAAAAAAGAAAATAAAAGAGAGCTTGCAAATTATATTCGTTTAAGAGATAATGATTCGTTTTCGCCTGATTTTATTGTTGATTCACAAATTAAAAGGCTTCACGAATATAAAAGGCAACTTTTAAATATTCTTGTAATACTTGAACTTTATTTTGAAATTAAAGAAAAAAGCTTAAAGGATTTTACACCTACCGTATTTATTTTCGGTGCAAAGTCTGCACCGGGTTATGATAGGGCAAAGGGTATTATTAAACTTATAAATGAAGTTAAGCGGCTTGTGGAAGCAGATGAATATGTAAGCCGATTTATTAAAATTATATTTGTAAGCGATTACAGTGTATCTTATGCCGAAAAAATTATACCGGCTTCCGATGTTTCAGAGCAGATTTCAACAGCGGGTACTGAAGCGTCAGGCACAGGCAATATGAAATTTATGTTAAACGGTGCGGTTACACTCGGCACTTATGACGGGGCAAATATAGAAATAGTTGAAAGGGCAGGGGAAGAAAATAATTATATCTTTGGCGCAAGAGTTGAAGATATACGAAAAATTCAAAACTCTTATAATCCAAAATCACTGTATGAAAATGACGCTAAAATTAAACGCTGCCTTGATGCCCTTGTAGACGGTACGCTCAGTGATAACAATACGGGAATATTTGAAGAATTGTATAATTCACTTTTAAAGGGTGCTTCGTGGCATAAAGCTGATAATTATTATCTCCTTCTTGATTTTGAACCTTTTCTCAATGAAAAACTTAAGCTTAATTTGGATTATAAAGATAAATATGCTTTTGCCGAAAAATGCTTCAGAAACACTTGTGCAGCAGGCTACTTTTCAAGTGACAGAACGATTGAAGAATACTGCAACGATATTTGGAAAATAACAAAAGAAGGTTGATTCATTTGAATCAACCTTCTTCAGATTGTCAATAAAGTGGCTAAAGTGCTTCCTTTTATGTTTTTATTTTGTTTTTACTTTATCATCTTTTAGCTTTTTGTGATAATCGTTAGTTTCCTTTGCAAGTGAACCTGAAAGGGCAATTAAGCCTATAAGGTTAGGTATTGCCATAAGACCGTTTGCAATATCAGAAAAGCTCCAAACAACACCAAGTGTTGCTGTTGCACCAACATAAGTTAAAAGTGAAAATACAACTCTGTAAATGTAGCAGAAAATAGGCTTTTTGAAAAGGAATTCAAGTGCCTTTTCGCCATTGTACTCCCAACCCAAAATTGTTGAAAATGCAAAAAGGATAATACTGATTGTTACAAATACAGCACCGGCTTTGCCGAGTGCCGTATCAAATGCCGCAATAGTTAGTTCAGCCCCTTCAAGCATTTTGCCGTCTGCATTTGTTGTGCCGAGCATACCGCTTGATGCTATTGCAAGGCCTGTGATTGTGCAAACAATAATTGTATCAATAAATGTGCCGCACATATTTATAAAGCCTTGTTTTACATGGTGGTCGGATGTAGCGCTTGCAGCGGAAATTGCCGCACTGCCAAGTCCTGCTTCGTTTGAAAATACACCTCTTGCAATACCGTAACGCATTGAATTCATCATACTTGCAGTAACTGTACCCACAAGTCCGCCGGCAACAGGCTTTGCGCCGAATGCCATTGAAAAAATATTTGCAATTCCGTCAGGAACATTTTTGTAATTTATGCAAACTACTACAATTCCGGCAATTATATAAAATACTGCCATTGCAGGTACAAGAACACTTGATACCTTTGAAATTGATTTAATGCCGCCTAAAACAACAGCACCCACACAAATAACAAGTGCAATGCCGACTACCCATTTAGGAATATTAAATGTTGAACTTACAGCAGTAGTGATTGAATTTCCCTGTGCCGAATTGCCGATACCGAATGAAGCCATAAGAGTAAATATAGCAAACATTACTGCAAGAAACGAGCCGAGTTTTTTGTTCTTAAGACCGTATTTGAGCGTATACATCGGCCCGCCGCACATTTCACCTTTTTCATTAACGGTTCTGTACTTGCCGGCAAGCGCACATTCTGCATATTTGGTGGATATACCGAAAGCCGCCGAAATCCACATCCATACAAGAGCGCCCGGGCCGCCGAGTACCATAGCGGTTGCTACACCGACTATATTGCCTGTTCCTACCGTAGCCGCAAGTGCTGTCATTAAAGCGGAAAATGGCGAAATGTCACCCTCACCGTCTTTTTGCCTTGACTCTTTACTAAAAAGCTTTTTAAGTGAAGAACCGAGATTCTTCCAAGGTATAAATCTTAATCTTATTGTTAAAAAGATACCTGTTCCTACAAGAAATAACGGCATTACAGGTCCCCAAACAAAGTCATTTATGCTGTTAACTATTTGAGTAAACTTATCCATTCAGCACCACCCTTTTAAATAAAAATAATATATATAATATCATATTATTAAGTGTATATCAAGAAAAAAATCAACTGTATAAACAGTTGACCTATAATTTCTGATTATTTTTGGGGTATGGGTTTGGATTATCGGTAAGCTCTAACAGATAATCAACACTCACATTGTGAAGCTTTGCTATTTTAATAAGTGTTTCCGGTGTCATAGAATTAACTCCGTTTTCATATGCTGCATAAGTTCGGCGATTGACAAAGAGCATATCGGCAACTTGCTGCTGCGTTAGGTCCTTGTCTTCTCTTAAATTTCTTATTCTTTCGTATTTCATATAATCACCGAAGTTATTATATAATGCCATAAATTCTGCCATTGACATTTGGCAGAATTTATGGCATTATATTTTTGAAAGAGGTGAGATGTATGACAGTATCAGAGGCTGCAGAAATGTGGAAAATATCCAAAAGTACGGTTTACAAGTATTGCAAAAATAATTTTGTTGAATGTGAAAAGAAAAACAATGTTTGGGTTATAAGTGATAATCACCCAAAACCACTAAACATTCGTAAACAAAAAATCACTCAAATAAAAATTGAATATTTTATACTCAAAGCACTTAATTCGGACGAATATGTCAGCAATAATTCATTTTCATATTCTAAGAAAAAGTTTGAGGCAATTTTAAATCAAATGGTTGATTGTCAATTAATAATTAAAGTGGACAATACTAAATTTGATATTCCAAATAATTATATTCTTACACCACGTGGAGAACGAATAATTATTGAAAAGAAAGAAAAAACTTTGAAAATATTAAACGAAATATTAAAAACTACGTTGTTTGCATTAGACGTAGCTACAAAAATAGGAGCGTAAAATGACTAATTTAAATAATGAACAAATGAAACAATATCTTAAAACTATTGTTAAGTTAGAATCATCAATTAATCAGCAAGAAGAAATAGTTGAAAAAGCTAAAAAATGGTTAGTTAAAGAAGAAATAGTAAAAAATGATTCTATTCCCTTCAGTGCACCGACAAAGCCGGAGTTTGAAAAATTTATGTTTAAAAAACCAACTTTTAACCTTTTTGAAACTTCAATGAGTCGTGGTGAAATAAGACTTATTATTATTGCGTTAATTATTTTTGGCATTGTTTATACCAGAGCAATTATTTGGGCATATGACCAAGGAGCAGAAATACTTGTTAATTTTTTTTGGGGGGTTCTTTTTGTTCTTTTAGCTGTTCTTGGCGTTATTTTTATTGTTAGACGTTCAAGTGATTATAAATATTATAAAGAACAACTCCGTATCTATAACCAAGATCTAGAAAGATATAATAAGAATTATAAAGACCATTATGACAAACAACTTCAAGAATATAACAAAGAATATTCAGAATATCTTACCAGAAAAAGTCAATATCTAAATGATTCTCAAATTAAATATCAAAATAATTTAAAAATAGCAGACAAAAATTTTGAATTGGCATCAAAAGAGTTTAATAAAATCAATAATGCTTTGCAGGAAACTAAGAATGATTTGCAAACTTTATATGATAAAAATATTATTTTTGAAAAATATAGAAATTTTGTTGCGATGTGCAGTATTTATGAGTATTTCAGTTCAGGTAGAGTAGATACTCTTGAAGGTCCAAATGGTGCTTATAATTTGTATGAAAGTGAACTTAGGCAAAATTTAATTGTAAATTCACTTGACAAAATATCAAGTAATCTTGAAATAGTTAAATCTAATCAGTTTATTTTATATAATGAATTAATAAACAACTCAAAGGAATTAAATACAAAATTATCCGATATTTCTAATTCATTAAATAAGACACTATATTCAGTTAAAAATATCGAAGACTTAAGCAGAATTACGGCAGAGAGTTCATACATAAATGCCTATTGCTCACAAGTTACAGCAGAAAACAGCACATTAATGTCAACAATGACGTTTTTAAATTGATAAAAAACAGTCAATACACAGAAAAAAGTGTATTGACTGTTTTTGTTTTAGGCGACCGTAGGTCGCCCCTACGGTATGTATTTGGACGATTATTAATTTCCAAATGTGACGTAATATAAAAGTGATAAAGCCATTTTACAAATTATATAATCTTTTTGCGTTTTTGTTTGTGATATTTAAAAGCTCTTGTGCGTCCATATCCAAAAGTGAAGCGATTTTTTCTGCAATATACGCAATATAGTGCGAATCGTTGCGCTTGCCTCTCATTGGGGTAGGGGCAAGGTATGGGCAGTCTGTTTCAAGTACCAATCTTTCAATCGGTATCTCTTTTGCAACTTCAAGGCTTTTTCTTGCATTATTAAAGGTTACAACTCCGTTTAAGCCGATATACATACCAAGCTTAATAATTTCTCTCGCCATTTCTTTTGAACCTGAAAAGCAATGTACAACACCTTTTGGCTTTGTTTCTTTAAGAATATCAAGGGTGTCGCCGTGTGCGTCCCTGTCGTGAACGATTATCGGCATATCAAGCTTGTTTGCAAGTTCAATTTGTGCTTTGAAAAACTTTTTTTGCTCCTCCTTGCTCGATTCCATCCAGTAATAATCAAGTCCGATTTCGCCGATTGCAACGCATTTTTTATTTTTTGCAAATTTTTCAATGATTTTTAAATCATCAAGATTTGCGCCCTTTAAGTTTTCAGGGTGCAGGCCTGCGGCAAAATAAATATAATCATATTTTTGTGCAAGGTCAAAATTAAATTGAGTTGAATCTATGTCACATCCGCAGCTGACAACTAAAGAAACACCCTGACTTTGAAGATTATCAAGTAATTCCTCTCTGTCAGGGTTAAACTTACTGTCGTCATAGTGGGAATGTGTATCAAAAATATTGTGATACATTTCGTCCCTACCGTTTCTTATCTTATTTTTGTTCCTGCCGGCATTCCGTCAACAAAGAGTACTTTTACATCATCTTCGCTTACATCACCTGCAAGAAGCATACCGTTGCTCATTTCACCGCAAAGCTTTGCAGGCTTGAGGTTTGCAACAATAATAACGCTCTTGCCGATTAAATCTTCAGGCTTGTACCAAGGTGCAATGCCCGATACAATTTGCCTAAGTTTGCTTGAACCGTCATTAACCTGCAATTTAAGAAGCTTTTTAGCTTTCTTAATAGGTTCGCACTGCTCAATTTTAGCTACTCTGAGTTCAACCTTTGCAAAATCGTCAAATTGAATTTCTGCAAGTCCCTCAATTTCAGGCTTTTGAAGTGCCTTTTGCGCTTCTTCTGCCTGCTTTTTAATAAGCTCGTTAAGTTCTTCAATTTCTTTATCAGCATCAATTCTCGGGAAAAGGGCAGGGCCTTTGTGAACTGTTACATCAAGCGGAAGAACATTAAATTTGCCGGCGTTTTCATATGTGATGAGTTCTTTATCTGCACCAATTTGCTCCCATACTTTCGGCATTGTAGTCGGCATAAAGCAAGAAAGAAGTGTGGTGGAAATTCTGATAGCTTCAAGAAGATTGTAAAGCACGCTTGCAAGCCTTGCTTTTTTGCTTTCATCTTTGCCGAGAATCCACGGTGTTGTTTCATCAATGTACTTGTTAGCTCTTGAAATAACTTTGAATATTTCGGCAAGTGCATTGTTGAGTTGGGTTTCATCCATAAATTCAGCAATCTTTTCTCTTAAAGATGTTGCCATATTGATAAGTTCATCATCAACAGGTGCGCTTTCCCTTTCAGTAGGGAGTGTGCCGCCAAAATATTTTTCAACCATTGCTACTGTTCTTGAAACAAGATTTCCAAGGTCGTTTGCAAGGTCAGAGTTAATTCTGTTAATCATAATTTCGTTAGAAAATGAACTGTCTGCGCCAAGAGCCATTTCTCTTAAAATATGGTATCTTATTGCGTCGGCACCGTATCTTTCACCTAATACCATTGGGTCAACAACATTGCCGATTGACTTGCTCATTTTTTGACCGTTGAAAGTAATCCAGCCGTGAACTGCAAGGTGCTTTGGAAGCGGCAAGTTAAGTGCCATAAGCATTGCAGGCCAAATGATTGCGTGAAAACGCATTATATCTTTTGCAACCATATGCAAATCGGCAGGCCAAAATCTGTCAAAATCATCATATTTATCGTTAAGATAGCCAAGTGCGGAAATATAGTTAGAAAGAGCGTCTACCCAAACATAAACAACATGCTTGTCATCAAATGTTACAGGAATGCCCCATTTAAAAGTTGTTCTTGATACGCACAAATCTTCAAGTCCCGGTTTAATAAAGTTGTTTACAAGTTCAACAGCTCTTGTTCTCGGCTGTAAATAATCTGTTTCAAGAAGTAGTTTTTTAATTCTGTCTGCAAAAGGTGAGAGCTTGAAGAAATATGCTTCTTCTTCCGCTTCGGTTACTTCTCTTCCGCATTCAGGGCATTTTCCGTCAACAAGCTGGCTTTCAGTCCAAAACGATTCACAAGGTGTGCAGTATTTTCCTTTATATGTTCCCTTGTAGATATATCCTTTGTCATAAAGCTTTTTAAAGATTTTTTGTACTGTTTCAATATGATAATCATCAGTAGTACGAATATATCTGTCATAACTGATGTTCATATAGCTCCAAAGATTTTTAAATACTTTAACTATTTCGTCTACATATTCTTTTGGAGTAATTCCTTTTTCCTTTGCTTTTTGCTCAATTTTTAAACCGTGTTCATCAGTACCGGTAAGAAAAATAACATCTTTACCCTGCATTCTTCTGAAACGGGCAATAGAGTCGCACGCTACGGTTGTGTAGCAATGACCGATATGCGGGTTGCCGGATGGATAGTAAATAGGTGTAGTTATATAAAATTTTTCTTTTTCAGCCATTTTGTTTACCTCCGATATTAAAGAAGCGATGCAGCACCTTTATCAAGCATAAGTGTAACATCTGTATGAAACTGTAAAACTGAAGCAGGGCATTGTGGAGTTACATTTCCGTCAATAAGCTGCTTAATTGCTTTTGCTTTATTTTCTCCAATTGCGATAATAAGTATTCTCTTCGCTTGCATAATTGAACCGATACCCATTGTTACTGCATGGGTAGGCACTTCTTCAATTGATTTAAAAAAGCGGCTGTTATCTTTAATTGTGCTTTCTTTAAGAGCTACAACATGGCTCCATCTTTGGAAGCTGTCTGAAGGCTCATTAAAAGCAATGTGACCGTTTGAACCGATACCTAAAAGCTGAATATCAATTCCACCGGATTTCTTAATTCTTTCCTCATATGCTTTGCATTCTTCTTCAAGATTTTCAGCATTACCGTTGAGAAAGTTGATATTTTCTTCAGGAATGTTGATGTGGTCAAAAAGATTATCGTGCATAAAACGATGATATGAATTAACATCATTAACATCAAGCTTGCAGTATTCATCAAGGTTAAATGTTGTTACCTTACTGAAGTCAACCGCACCTGCTTCATAAAGCTTAATCATATGGCCGTATGGCTTAAGTGGGGTTGAACCTGTTGCAAGTCCAAGCACGCTGTCAGGCTTTGCAAGAACCTGGCCGCACATATAGTTACCTGCCGCAATACCAATTTGCTCTTCATTATCATATACAAGTACATTCATAATATTTTCCTCCGTTTTAAAAATCAATATCTTATATATTATAAACTAATAAATCTATGTGTCAATGTTATTTTTGCTTTTTGCCGCTTTTCCGGCTATGGTGTGAATTATAAAAAATGCCGCAGCACCTACAAATGCGCCTATCGTATCAATTGCCCAATCCTTTAATTCACACGAGCGTCCGCTTACAAAAAGCTGATGAAATTCATCACTTATTGCATATAACGAAGTCAGTGTGCAGGCATAAAGGGGTATAATTTTTTTCTTTGTTTGATATATTGCATTGCTGATTAAAAAGCACAGCCCGATATATTCGCAAAAATGAGCTGATTTTCTTACAATAAAATCAGTAACGCCGTTATCGCCGAAATGCTTAATTATCCATTCAACTATAACACCGCTTTGCGCCGCGGATTCATCCGCCGTTCTTGATGAAAGCCAAAATATCACAGCCATACATATTAAAACAAGAAACCAACTTAATATAGTAACTGTTTTATTATTTTTCTTCTCTTGTTGCATTTACAAAACTTATCCTTCCGCTTCCGGGATGAAATTGTACATTTGCAACCCCTTTTGCCTGTGCATAATAAGATGATTCATATAACACAGGTTTAATACTGTAATCAGCTAAAATTGCTTTTTCACAGTTTTTTGCATTTTGCGCAAGATTTTGCGCAGTTCCGTTTTGCGCTCTTTTTAAAGCAGAAACAGCAGCAGGCGCATTGCCCATAAGATTACTGTTTATAACACTGCTTAAAAAGTTTAAAGCACTTTGGTTGGTTGCTGTAAATTTGTACAGTGCAATATCATAATCACCTTTTGATAAAGCGGTTCGATAGTCGCTTTCGCTTAATATATCAATTTTAAGTGAAAAACTAATTTTGTGTTCATCATCATTACCGTATGATGATATTGAGCCGACACCTGCCTGTATGCCCTGCACAAGTTCTTTTACCACATCTTTGTATTCTTCTGTTGCAATTACGGTAAAGCTTGCTTGGGTTGCACCGAGTTCGTTAAGCCCGGTTCTCCAAAGTTCCTGCGCTTTAGTTATATTTTGCTTATATACCGTAGCACCCATTTCTTTGTTAGCCGCGTTTGCTTCAATAACACAGCTTGGCGGGGTAAAGTTGGTTGCTCGCTTTAAGTAATCGTATTTTTTTGAATCAAGGTCAGATATACTTAAACATACCGCCTGCCTGAGCTTATCATTAGAAAAGATAACATTATTTTTGTTAAGTATCATTGCAAGTGTTGTATCTGTGTAGCTAATAGCAGTAATGCCGCTGTCTTTAAGTTTGTCATATTCCTGACCTGTGATATATGCACTGTCATAATATCCTGATTTTAAGCTTTTTACGGTATCTTCACTGCCGTCGGTTATTTTTAATGTTACATCTGTTACCTGTGATTTATAATCGCCTACATACTGCGAATTGTTTTTTAGTAGATATGAAGCCTCAAGTATGTTGCTTACATAAAATTGACCGTTGAATATGCTGTAATCAAGCCCTAAACCGTATCGTCCTTTTGTAGCGTTGAAATAATCTTCGTTACAAGGCATTGCAATTGCTGTTGAAAGCACATTTAAAAATCCGCTGTCGGCAGATTTAAGCTTAATTTCAAGTGTGTAATCATCAATTGTTTTTACACCAAGCTTGCTTGATTTCATTTTGCCCGAATGTATTTTTGAAGCGTTGACAATATTTGATATTGAAGAAAACAGGGGAGCGTCAGTGTTCTTTTCGCACGCTCTTTGAAGTGCAAATACAAAATCATTTGCAGTAATATCCGGATTAAAGGTTTCGCCCATAAGTTCCTGCGCTTTTGTAAGCTCTTTGCTGTCGGCACTTTGCGATGTGTTTTTAACATTCCATTTTGCACCTTGCCTTAAATGGAATGTGTACACTTTTCCATCATCGCTTATATCCCAAGTTTTCGCAACGCCTGCCTGAACTTTTCCGTCATCATTTACTCTGACAAGCCCTTCAAAGCAATTTTCAATAATTAAAAATTCATCGGCAGTTTTGGCTACCTGTGGGTCAAAGCTTGATACTTTGCCTGAAAATGGGTATATAAAATCAATTTTACCGCCGTTTGATGAACAGCCGGAAAATATAGTTGCTGTAATGATAAAACACATAAAAACAGCACAAAGTCGTTTAATTGCAGTTTTCAATTTCTTCACCTAATAGTAATGTAATAAATATAAAATTATAGTCTACTTGCAATTATAACAAAGTGTATCTGCTAAATCAATGAAAAAATACTTAATTTTAGTGATTTTTTGCCGAATTATCAAAACGCGTGGCACAGTGTATCAAAAACTTTTTGCTTTCTTTGATAAAATCTTATAAAAGGTGTTGACATATTGATTAAGGTAGTTTATATTATTAGCTATCTTAAAATGGCTTTCTATTGCAAATTATAAAATCTTTATTTTTAATTATTGCTTATATATATGTAACGGAAAATTTTGATTTTCAGGTCATATGCAATGCGCAATTAGCTGTTTGTGAATATAAACATATTACGAAAATAAAACGATCGGAGTGACTCTAATGGTAAATGTTAAGGATGTCCAGCTCGGCACAACAACGAGAAAGAGTTTTGCAAAAATCAATGAGGTTATGAAAATGCCTAACCTTATCGAAGTGCAGAAGAGTTCTTACCGTTGGTTTCTTGAAGAGGGTCTCAAAGAAGTATTCAAGGATATCGGTGAAATCAGTGATTACACAGGTAACCTTGTGCTTGATTTTGTTGACTTTTCAATTGACGACGAACCTAAGTATTCAATTGCACAGTGTAAGGCTCGTGACACCACTTATGCTCGTCCTTTAAAGGTCAGAGCAAGGCTTGTTAATAAAGAAACGGGCGAAATCAAAGAAAACACTATTTTTATGGGCGACCTTCCTTGGATGACAGATGCAGGCACATTTGTTATTAACGGTGCTGAAAGATGTATTGTATCCCAGCTTGTTCGTTCACCGGGTGTTTACTACAATATGGACCACGATAAAACAGGTAAGGAACTTTTCACTAATACTGTAATTCCTAACCGCGGTGCTTGGCTTGAATATGAAACAGATGCCAATGACCTTTTCTATGTTCGTATTGACAAAAACAGAAAGATTTATATTACAACATTCCTTCGTTCATTAGGTCTTGGCACAGATTCTGAAATCGTAGATTTCTTTGGTGAAGATGACAAGATTCTTGCAACAATTGACAAGGATACTACTAAAAATCAGGAAGAAGCTCTTCTTGAAGTTTATAAAAAGCTTCGTCCGGGTGAACCGCCTACACTTGAAACTGCACAGGCACATCTTGACGGTTTGTTCTTTGATGCTCACCGTTATGACCTTTCAAGAGTCGGCAGATATAAATATAATAAAAAGCTTTCATTAAGCGATAGGCTTAAAGACAGAGTTCTTACTCAGCCTATCATTTCACCACAGGGTGAATTCCTTGCAGATGCAGGCGAAAAAATCAGCGAAGAAAGAGCTGTTGAAATCGAAAATGCAGGTGTTATGGTTGCATATGTCGATGCAGACGGTAAGGAAGTTAAAATCGTATCTAACGGTATGGTTGATATTTACAAGTATGTTGATTTTGACTGCAAAGAACTTGGCATTCACGAAATGGTATCATATAGAGTTCTTTCCGAAATACTTGAAAAGTGCGGCGATGATGTTGATGCTCTTAAAGAAGAAATTGAAAGAAGAGCAGATGACCTCGTTCCAAAGCACATTACAACAGATGATATTTTTGCAAGTGTATCATATCTCATTAACCTTGCAAATGGTGTAGGTACTACTGATGATATTGACCATCTCGGCAACCGTAGAATCAGAGCTGTCGGCGAACTTCTTCAAAACCAGTTTAGAATCGGTTTTACAAGAATGGAAAGAGTTATTCGTGAGCGCATGACACTTCAGGCACAAGATGATGACGGTGCTATTACACCGCAGGCGCTTATCAATATCCGCCCGGTAGTTGCTGCTATTAAAGAGTTCTTCGGTTCATCTCCGCTTTCACAGTTTATGGACCAAAATAACCCGCTTGCAGAACTTACACATAAGAGAAGACTTTCAGCTCTTGGTCCTGGCGGTCTTTCAAGAGACCGTGCAGGTTTCGAAGTTCGAGATGTACATTATACCCACTACGGTCGTATGTGTCCTATCGAAACACCTGAAGGTCCTAACATCGGTCTTATCTCTTATCTTGCTTGTTACAGCCGACTTAACGAATATGGCTTTATTGAAGCACCATATCGTAAGGTTGATAAGGAAACAGGCGTTGTTACTGACGAAGTAGTTTATATGACTGCTGATGTTGAAGATAATTATGTTGTTGCTCAGGCTAACGAACCTCTTGATGAAAACGGCAGATTTACAAATGCAAGAGTAACTTGCCGTTGCCGTGATGAATTCCTTACTCTTCCACCTGAAAGAGTAGATTATATGGATGTATCACCGAAGATGGTAGTTTCAGTTGCTACTGCAATGATTCCTTTCCTTGAAAACGATGACGCAAACCGTGCTCTTATGGGTGCTAACATGCAGCGTCAGGCAGTTCCTCTTCTTAAAACTGTTGCCCCTGTTGTCGGCACAGGTATGGAATATAAGGCAGCTTATGACTCAGGCGTAGTAGTAATTGCAAAGCGTGGCGGTACTGTTACAGCAGTTGATGCCGATACTATCGAAATCACTGTAAAGCCGGGCGAAGTTGATAAATACGAACTTGTTAAGTTCCAGGGTTCTAACCAAGGTACTTGTATTAACCAGCGTCCTATCGTTTCTCTTCATCAGAAGATTGAAGACGGACAGGTTATTGCCGATGGCCCTGCAACTTGTAACGGCGAAATTTCACTCGGTAAGAATGCACTTATCGGATTTATGACTTGGGAAGGTTATAACTACGAGGATGCTGTTCTTATTAACGAAAAGATTGTAAGAGATGATGTTTATACTTCAATCCATGTAGTTGAACATGAAGTTGAAGCTCGTGATACAAAGCTCGGCCCTGAAGAAATCACAAGGGATATTCCTAATGTAGGTGAAGACGCTCTTCGTGACCTTGATGAAGATGGTATTATCCGTGTCGGTGCAGAAGTACATTCGGGTGATATTCTTGTAGGTAAGGTTACACCAAAGGGTGAAACAGAGCTTACAGCTGAGGAAAGACTTTTAAGAGCAATCTTTGGCGAAAAGGCAAGAGAAGTAAGGGATACTTCAATGCGTATTCCTCACGGTGAATACGGTATTGTTGTTGATGTTAAGGTGTTTACCCGTGCAAACAGCGATGAACTTTCACCGGGTGTAAATAAAGTAGTAAGAGTTTATATTGCACAAAAGCGTAAAATCCAAGTCGGCGATAAGATGGCAGGCCGTCACGGTAATAAGGGTGTTGTTTCAAGAATTTTACCACAGGAGGATATGCCATTCCTTCCTGACGGAAGACCTCTTGATATTGTTCTTAACCCTCTTGGTGTACCTTCCCGTATGAACATCGGTCAGGTACTTGAAGTTCATCTCGGCTACGCGGCTATGGCTCTCGGCTGGAAGATGATGACTCCTGTATTCGACGGCGCACACGAACAAGATATTCGTGATTGCCTTGAAGAAGCAAATATCGGCTACTACATTGATGAAAACGGCAAGAAGGTATTTGATGGTAAGACTGAACTTATCGACGGCCGTACCGGTGAAAAGTTTGATAACCGTATAACAGTAGGCTATATGTATTATCTTAAACTCCATCACCTTGTTGATGATAAGATTCACGCTCGTTCAACCGGTCCTTACAGCCTTGTAACCCAGCAGCCACTCGGCGGTAAAGCTCAGTTCGGTGGCCAGCGTTTCGGTGAAATGGAAGTTTGGGCACTTGAAGCTTACGGTGCAGCATATACTCTTCAGGAAATTATGACTGTTAAATCTGATGATGTTGTAGGTCGTGTTAAGACTTATGAATCAATCGTTAAGGGCGAAAACATTCCGTCAGCCGGTACACCTGAATCATTTAAAGTTCTCTTTAAGGAATTGCAGGCTCTCGGTCTCGATACCAAGGTTCTTGATAAAGACGGCAATGAAATTGAACTTAAGCAAGATCTTGATGACGGTTCAGGAATTCAGCCGATTGACGAACAGGCATTTACAACCGTAAATGACTTTGAAGGTCAGGAAGGCTTCGGAGTAGAAAATGCAGAGAATGAGCAGGAAGCAGGTCAGTCAGATGGCTTTGATGATTTGTTTGCTGATAATGAAAGCGAGTCAGATGATGACTTCGGCTTCGATTTCGGTGACATTTCTTCAGACGATGAATAATTCTGATAAGACTTCCACAACTAACTAATACAAAGGAGTGCTTCCATATGGATAATTATGAAAACGAATTCAGTTCAATAAAAATCGGCCTTGCTTCACCGGAGCAGATTCGTGAATGGTCTTACGGCGAAGTTACAAAGCCTGAAACAATAAATTACAGAACTCTTAAACCTGAACGCGACGGTCTTTTCTGCGAAAGAATTTTCGGACCTATGAAAGACTGGGAATGTCATTGCGGCAAATATAAAAGAGTTCGCTATAAAGGAAAAGTCTGCGAGCGTTGTGGTGTTGAAATCACACGCTCAAAGGTTAGACGCGAGCGTATGGGTCATATCGAACTTGCAGCTCCCGTTTCACATATTTGGTATTTTAAGGGTATTCCGAGCAGACTCGGTCTTGTACTCGACATTAGCCCGAGATACCTTGAAAAAGTGCTTTATTTTGCACTTTATATTGTTACCGATCCCGGTGATACACCACTTGAAAAGATGCAGATTCTTAATGAAAAAGAATATGCGGAAATGAGAGAAAGATACGAAGACGATTTCAAAGCAGGTATGGGTGCCGAAGCAATTAAAGAGCTTCTTCAGGGTATTGATGTTGCTCAGCTTCGTGATGAACTCACAGCAGAACTTGATGGTGCAACAGGTCAGAAGAGAGTAAGACTTCTTAAAAGACTTGATGTGGTTGATGCTTTCTATCACAGCGGAAATAAGCTTGAATGGATGATTCTTGATGCCATTCCTGTAATTCCGCCTGATATTCGCCCAATGGTTCAGCTTGACGGCGGTAGATTTGCCACATCTGACCTTAATGACCTTTACAGAAGAGTTATTAACCGTAACAATCGTCTTAAAAGACTTCTTGAGCTTGGCGCTCCTGAAATCATTGTAAGAAATGAAAAGAGAATGCTTCAGGAATCGGTTGACGCACTTATTGATAACGGTCGCCGTGGCCGTCCTGTAACAGGCCCTAATAACAGACCTCTTAAATCTCTTTCAGATATGCTTAAAGGTAAGCAAGGTCGTTTCCGTCAAAACCTTCTCGGTAAGCGTGTTGACTATTCAGGCCGTTCCGTTATCGTTGTAGGCCCTGAACTTAAGATGCACCAGTGCGGTCTTCCTAAGGAAATGGCAATCGAACTTTTCAAACCGTTTGTTATGAAGCGTCTTGTTGAAACAGGCGTTGCATCTAATATTAAATCAGCAAGAAAGATGGTTGAAAGAGCCAATAATCCTGCTGTTTGGGATAGCCTTGAAGTTGTAATTAAGGACCACCCGGTTATGTTAAACCGTGCCCCGACTCTTCACAGACTCGGTATTCAGGCGTTTGAGCCTGTTCTTGTAGAGGGTAGAGCAATTAAGCTTCACCCGCTTGCTTGTACTGCATTTAACGCTGACTTTGACGGTGACCAAATGGCTGTACATGTTCCTCTTTCTGCCGAAGCACAGGCTGAAGCAAGAATGTTAATGCTTGCAGCTAATAACCTTCTTAAACCTTCAGACGGTAAGCCTGTTACTGTTCCTACTCAGGATATGGTTATCGGTTCATACTATCTTACAATGATTAAAGAGGGTGAACCTGGCCAGCCAAAGTTCTTCAAAGATGAAGCAAGAACACAGGAAGTAAGCTTTAAGGATGTTAAAGCTGATATAAATAAGGATTATGATGATCCTCGTGATTATGTTACTAACCCTGCAATTCTCTGCGAAATTTCTGAAGAAGAACTTGCACAAAAATATGGCTACTACCGTTCATACAAACTTTATAGGGATAAAGATGAGGCTATGATGGCATATCAAGAGGGTTCACTCGGTATGCATTCACCTGCTAAAATTCGTGTAACTCGTGAAGTTAACGGTGAAAGCAAGACGGCTATTATTATTACAACAATCGGTAGAATCATCTTTAATAACCCAATTCCGCAGGACCTCGGTTTTGTTGACAGAACTGACCCGGCTCATGAATTTGACCTTGAAGTTTCATTTGTAGTTAAAAAGAAACAGCTTGGCCAAATTGCTGAAAGATGTATCAATGTTCACGGTGTTTCAATCGCTTCTCGTGTTCTTGATTCTATTAAAGCACAGGGCTATAAGTATTCAACAGTTTCCGGTACAACCGTTGCTGTTTGTGATGCTCTTATTCCTGAAAAGAAGAAAGAATATCTTGCTGAAGCAGAAAAACGCGTTGATGAAATCACATATAACTATAACTATGGTCTTATTACTAATGAAGAGCGTTCTTCAGCAGTAATCAAAGCTTGGGAAGATTGTACAAACAAAGTGTCTAACGAGCTTACAAGTAACTTTGATGGTGCCCATAACCCAATTCATATGATGGTAGACTCCGGTGCGCGTGGTAGTACTTCACAGCTTCGTCAGCTTGCCGGTATGAGAGGTCTTATTGCTAATACAGCCGGTAAAACAATTGAAGTTCCTATTCGTGCTAACTACCGTGAAGGTCTTAATATTCTTGAATACTTCATTTCTTCTCGTGGTGCTCGTAAAGGTCTTGCCGATACAGCGCTTCGTACTGCAGACTCAGGTTACCTTACAAGGCGTCTTGTTGATGTATCACAGGATGTTATTATTCGTGACGATGATTGCGGATGCAACGACGGTATTGTTGTAAGCAAAATTATGGACGGTAACCGTGTACTCGAAACACTTGAAGAAAGACTTACAGGCAGATTTGTAGTTGAACCTGTTGTTGACCCTAAGACCGGAGAAGTTCTTATGGAAGCTGACAGAATGATGACTGCTGATGATGCCAAGCGTATTGCTGACGCAGGTATTGAATCAGTTAAAATTCGTTCACTTATCACTTGTAAATCACGCCACGGTGTTTGCCGCAAGTGCTATGGTGCAAACCTTGCATTTAACGAGCCGGTTCAGGTTGGTGAGGCTGTTGGTATTATCGCAGCACAGTCAATCGGTGAACCTGGTACACAGCTTACAATGAGAACATTCCATACCGGTGGTGTTGCCGGCGGTGCAGATATTACACAGGGTCTTCCTCGTGTAGAAGAACTTTTTGAAGCAAGAAAGCCAAAGCAACTTGCTATTCTTTCCGAAATCGAAGGTGATGTTCGATTTGAAGAAATCAAGAAGAGTCGCCATGTAATTGTTTATAATAAGGATACAGCAGAAGAAAAGAAATATCTTATCCCTTACGGTGCAAGACTTTGCGAAAATATCGTAGAGGGTGCACATATTAAAAAAGGTACAGAACTTACACTCGGTGCTGTAAATCCGCATGATGTTCTTGCTATCCTTGGCGAAGAAGCTGTTTATAATTACCTTATTAAAGAAGTTCAGTTTGCATATCGTACACAGGGTGTTGATATTAACGATAAGCATATCGAAGTTATTGTTCGTCAAATGCTTAAGAAATGCACTGTTGATGAATCAGGCGATACTGATCTTGTTGCAGGTACAATGGTTGATGTTTCAGCAGTTGATGAAGCAAATGATAAAATTGAAGCAAGAATTAAAGCCGGTGAAGAAAATCTTAAGAAAGCAACTTATATTCCTATTCTTATGGGTATCACAAAAGCTTCTCTTGCAACAGATTCATTCCTTTCGGCTGCATCATTCCAGGAAACAACAAGAGTTCTTACCGATGCTGCTATCAAAGGTAAGAGTGACCCGCTTATCGGTCTTAAGGAAAATGTTATTATCGGTAAACTTGTTCCGGCTGGTACCGGTATGGATGTATTCCGCAAGGTTGATGTTGTTCCAAGTTATTTTTCAGCAGAAAACAGCGATGAAATTTTAAATCTTGAACAATTGCAAGAACTCTTGACAAACACTATGCAGTAGTGGTATAATGCTAAATCGTGTGATAGGTGTTTGTGCAAATATTACAAACTTTATCCTTGAATTTTAGTGAATAATACAACATTTAGGGGCGAGCCTTGTGCTTGCCCCGAGATGTGCGTTTAATTGATATGCTGATTTTTCGGCATATGACTTATACGCACATTGCGTATAAATAATACTTGAAAGGAGATAAACTATTGCCTACCTTTAATCAGCTCGTAAGAACAGGTCGTAAGACTATCGAAAAGAAGTCAAAGACACCTGCACTTTTAAAGGGCTTAAACACTAAGAAAAATGTTGTTACAGATAACAACTCACCTCAAAAGCGTGGCGTTTGTACTGCTGTTAAGACAGCTACACCTAAGAAGCCTAACTCAGCTCTTCGTAAGATTGCCAGAGTTCGTCTTACAAACGGAATTGAAGTATCTGCTTACATTCCGGGCGTTGGTCATAACCTTCAGGAACACTCTGTTGTTATGATTCGTGGCGGTCGTGTTAAGGACCTTCCTGGTGTGCGTTACCACATCATCCGCGGTACACTTGATACACAGGGTGTTAATGGCAGAATGCAGAGCCGTTCTAAGTACGGTGCAAAGAAGCCAAAGGCTGCTAAGAAATAAGCCTTATTTTAATGGATAACAATAGTTTATATACCTATATATAAAGCGTATATGACCTTTTGTTGACTCCACGGAAAAACCGAGTACCTATGAACTCATTAAAAATTATGAAGGAGGGAAGCGAAGATGCCAAGAAGAGGCCAAATCGCTAAGCGTGATGTATTACCTGATCCGCTTTACAATTCAAAGCTTGTAACCAGACTTATCAACAGCATCATGCTTGATGGAAAGAAGGGCGTCGCTCAGAAGATTGTTTACGACGCATTCGACATCATTAAGGAAAAAACAGGCAACGAACCATTAGAAACTTTTGAAGCTGCAATGGAAAATGTAATGCCTGTACTCGAGGTAAAGGCACGCCGTGTAGGTGGTGCAACTTACCAGGTACCTCTCGAGGTTCGTCCTGAAAGAAGACAGACTTTAGGTCTTCGTTGGATTACTCTTTACGCTCGTCAGCGTTCAGAGAGAACTATGAGAGAGCGTCTTGCTGCTGAAATTATGGACGCTGTTAATAAGACAGGCGGAGCAGTTAAGAAGTGCGACGATACACACAAGATGGCAGAAGCAAACAAAGCATTTGCTCATTTCAGATATTGATAGGAGGGTATTATGTCAAGACAAGTATCTCTTGAGATGACAAGAAATATTGGCATTATGGCTCATATTGATGCAGGTAAAACTACAACCACCGAGCGTATTCTGTATTATACAGGTGTAAACCATAAGATTGGTGAAACACACGAAGGTGCTGCAACAATGGACTGGATGGAGCAGGAGCAGGAGCGTGGTATTACTATCACATCTGCTGCAACTACTTGTTTCTGGAAAAAGCATAGAATCAATATTATTGATACACCGGGTCACGTTGACTTCACAGTAGAAGTTCAGCGTTCACTTCGTGTACTTGACGGTTCAGTTACTGTTCTTTGTGCAAAGGGCGGTGTTGAACCGCAGTCTGAAACCGTTTGGCGTCAGGCTGATGAATATAAAGTACCTCGTATGATATTCGTTAATAAAATGGATATTATGGGTGCTGACTTTTACAGGGCACTTGATATGGTTAAAGACCGTTTCAAATGTAATGCTCTTCCTATCCAGCTTCCAATCGGAAGTGAGGATACTTTCGAAGGTATTATTGACCTTGTAGAAAACCATGCCGTTATCTATATCGATCCTGATAAAGAAAAGGGTATGAAATTTGAAATTAGAGAAATTCCTGATGATATGAAGGAACTTGCTGCTAAATACAGAACTGAACTTGTTGAACATGTAGCTGAAATGGATGAAGACCTCATGGAAAAATATTTCGAAGAGGGCGAAGATGCTATTACAGTTGATGAAATCAAGAAAGTTATTCGTAAATCTACCATTGCTAACTCAATGGTTCCTGTATGCTGCGGTACTGCATATCGTAATATGGGTGTTCAGCCACTCCTTGATGCAATTGTTGACTATATGCCGGCTCCTACCGATGTAGAGTCAATCAAGGGTGTAAATCCTGATACAGAGGAAGAAGAATTCCGTCATTCTTCAGATGATGAACCGTTCTCAGCTCTTGCATTCAAGATTGCTACTGACCCATTCGTTGGTAAGATTTGTTTCTTCCGTGTATATTCAGGTAAGATTGCTGCCGGTACTCCTTGCCTTAACTCTGTTAAGGATCAAAAGGAAAGAATGGGCAGAATCCTTCTTATGCACGCTAACCACAGAGAAGATATTCCTGTTGCATATTCAGGCGATATTGCTGCTGCTGTTGGTTTAAAGAACACAACAACCGGTGATACTCTTTGTGATGAAAACAATCCTATCATCCTTGAATCAATGAATTTCCCTGACCCTGTTATCCGTGTAGCTATTGAGCCAAAGACTAAAGCAGGTCAGGAAAAGATGGGTATTGCTCTTGCAAAGCTTGCAGAAGAAGACCCAACATTTAAAGCATATACTGATGAAGAAACAGGACAAACTATTATCGCTGGTATGGGTGAACTTCACCTTGAGATTATTGTTGACCGTCTTCTTCGTGAGTTTAAGGTTGAAGCTAATGTAGGTGCTCCGCAGGTTGCTTATAAAGAAACAATCCAGAGCGAAAGTGCTTCTGACCTTAAGTATAAGAGACAGTCAGGTGGTTCAGGTCAGTACGGTCATGTTAAGATTCGTATTATGCCTAACCTTGATGAAAACGGCATCGGCAAGGGTTACGAATTCGTTAACCAAATTGTCGGCGGTGCTATTCCTAAGGAATATATCCCTGCTGTTGACGCCGGTATCCAGGGCGCTATGAAGAGCGGTATCCTTGCCGGTTATAATGTAGTTGATGTTCGTGTTGAACTTTATGATGGTTCTTATCACGAAGTTGACTCATCTGAAATGGCATTTAAGATTGCCGGTTCTATGGCATTTAAGGATGCTGCAAAGAAAGCTAATCCAATCATCCTTGAACCTATGATGAAGGTTACAGTAATCGTACCTGAAGAATATATGGGCGATGTAATCGGTGACCTTAACTCTCGTCGTGGTTTAATCAGAGGTATGGAAGACAGAGCAGGTGCTAAGCAGATTAACGCAAGAGTTCCGCTTTCAGAAATGTTTGGTTATGTTAACGACCTTCGTTCAAAAACTCAGGGCCGTGGCCAATACACAATGGAACCGGACGGTTATGAACCTGTTCCTAAGTCAATTAGTGAGTCTATCATTAGCGAAAGAGCTAAAAAAGACTAATTAGTTGCTTATAATTTATAAAAAACTCTTGATATTTCTATATTTATTTGATAGAATATCTTTGACAATTTTTCTATTGTAAATTTTAAGGAGGAAAATTCCAATGGCAAAAGAACATTTTAATCGTACCAAGCCACATGTAAACATTGGTACAATCGGTCACGTTGACCATGGTAAGACTACTCTTACTGCTGCTATCACAAAGTATCTTGCAAACAAGGGCTATGCAAAGTTTGAAGACTATGCAGATATCGATAAGGCTCCTGAAGAAAGAGAACGTGGTATCACAATTAACACAGCTCATGTTGAGTATGAAACTGACAAGCGTCACTATGCTCACGTTGACTGCCCGGGCCATGCTGACTATATCAAGAACATGATTACAGGTGCTGCTCAGATGGATGGTGCTATCCTTGTTATCGCTGCAACTGATGGTCCTATGGCTCAGACTAAAGAACACCTTCTCCTTGCTCGTCAGGTAGGCGTTCCAGCAATCATCGTATTCCTTAATAAGACTGACCAAGTTGATGACCCAGAACTCCTTGAACTCGTTGAAATGGAAGTTCGTGAAACTCTTGCTGAATATGAATTCGACGATGAGTGCCCAATCATCAAGGGTTCAGCTCTTAAGGCTCTCGAAGCTTCATCAAATGATGACCCAGCTTGCGACTGCATTAGGGAACTCATGGATGCAGTTGACTCTTATATCCCAACTCCTGACCGTAAGTCAGACCTTCCTTTCCTTATGCCTGTTGAAGACGTATTCACAATCACTGGTCGTGGTACAGTTGCAACCGGTAGAGTAGAAAGAGGTAAGCTTAATACTAACGATACAGTTGAAATGGTTGGTCTTCGTGACGAAATCCGTTCAACAGTATGTACAGGTATCGAAATGTTCAGAAAGATTCTTGACTATGCTGAAGCTGGTGACAACATCGGTTGTCTTCTTCGTGGTGTTCAGAGATCTGACATCGAGAGAGGTGAAGTTCTTGCCGCTCCTGGTTCAATCCACCCACACACAAAGTTCTCAGGTCAGGTTTATGTTCTTTCAAAGGACGAAGGTGGCCGTCATACTCCTTTCTTCAATAACTATCGTCCACAGTTCTATTTCAGAACAACTGACGTAACAGGTGTTATCACTCTTCCAGAAGGTACAGAGATGTGTATGCCTGGCGATAATGTAGTAATGAATGTTGAACTCATCACTCCAATCGCTATCGAAGAAGGTCTTCGTTTTGCTATCCGTGAAGGTGGTAGAACAGTAGGTTCAGGCGTTGTTACAGCTATCAACGAGTAATCTATACCTTACTTTTTAAATTAGAGGTTGTCGCTTCGGCGGCAACCTTTTTTTCTGTCTGTATTGATTTTTCTTTTTATTTAGAGTAATATATATTATATAGATTTTTGGAGTTGATTTGTTTGAAAAACTTAGGATATTATAACGGTACTTATGACGAAATAGAAAAAATGCAAATTCCTATGCTTGACAGAGTGTGCTGGTTTGGCGATGGAATTTATGATGCAACTTATGCTCATAATCACAAAATTTTTGATTTACCTGCCCATCTTGATAGATTTTATAACAGTGCTAAACTATTGGATATAAATATGCCGATTGATAGAGCGTCTTTGGAAAATCTGCTCCAAAACCTTGTTAATAAAGTTGACAGCGGTGATCAGTTTGTTTATATGCAGATTACCCGTGGCTCGGGACTTCGTGAGCACATTTATGAAGATGACATTAAAGCAAACCTTTGGATTACATTAACACCTGAGCATATATCCGATACTTATAAGCCTATTGATGTAATTACTTTTGAAGATAAACGCTTTCATTATTGCAATGTTAAGACCCTTAATTTAATTCCTTCTTGCCTTGCCGCAACTTCTGCTAAAAAAGCAGGCTGTAAAGAAGCTATTTTTCACCGCGGAAATATTGTCACTGAATGTGCACATTCAAATGTTTCTATTTTTAAGGATGGTACGGTTATTACTCATCCGCTAAATGATGAAGTGTTGCCGGGTACTGCGCGTATTCGTTTGCTGTCTTTTGCGAAAAAACTCGGATATAAAACCGAGGAACGCGAATATACGCTTGATGAACTTAAAAATGCAGATGAAGTTGTAATTCATTCAACCGGATCATTTTGCATACCGGTTAAAACGGTTGATGGTATCACAGTCGGCGGTAAATCCCCTGAGATGCTTAAAAATATTCAAGATGCACTTGTTGCTGATTTCGAAAAGCAATGTGCATTGGATTAGGAGATATTATGAAAAAATTTATTTCAATTTTAATTGCTCTTTCTTTGGCAATTTCTTCACTGTTTGCATTTTCAATTAACGCTTATGCCAACAGCTTGAAAACTGCAGTTCAAATAATGCTCGGCCAGTCAATTAACGCAACTGTTTCAAATGTTGATGATAATGCAAAAAACTATTGGTTTAAGTTCGATTGCCTTTCTTCAAATTATTATGACCTTTTAACTTCAAGCCAAGCGTTAACTTCTGCCGATGTTTTCTTAACTGTATATAACGCTGATAAAACAGTAATAAACTCGAATATTAACTCGAATACCGATTTGAATTTTAATACAACTACTTATTTTGAAGCCGGTAAAACATATTATTTTAAGTATGAAGTAAGTGACTCGTCATATAGCTTCACTGCAAGCTTAAATATTCATAACCATAATTATATTTCAACTTTTGCAAAAGCTGTGGCAGATGATGACAGGGAAAATGCGATTGACGGATATGTTAAATATCGCTGTTCTTCCTGCGGTGAGGAATACATTGCTCAAAATATTTTTGCACCTGTAAGCGTTTCACTTTCTTCTTTAAAAGTCGCTTATAACGGATATGAAAAATATAATAACATTACAGTTTATGATAAGCTCGGCAATGTCATTCCTGCAAGTGAATATGTTGTTACTTATGAAGATAATATACTTTGCGGAAAAGCTTGGGTGTATGTAAATTTCATCGGTAATAATTACAAGGGTGAGCTTACTTCTTGTTTTATTATCGTTCCCGCAAAGCCTACTACTGTATCACTGACTGCAAAGAAAAACAAAATCACTTTCAAATGGAATAAGGATACAACCGCATCCGGCTACGAAATACAATATTCAACTTCAAAGTCATTTTCTAAAAGCAAAACCAAATCGGTTACCGTCACTAAAAACTCAACTAAATCAAAAACATTTTCCAAATTATTAAAAAAGAAAAAGTATTATGTCAGAATCAGAGCATATAAAACTATTGACGGTGTTAAACAATTTGGCTCTTGGTCAAAGAAAATGAGCGTTAAAACAAAAAAATAAGAGTTAAGCGTAATTACCTATAAAAGAGCAAGCAAATATTTGTCTGCTCTTTTATGTTTTCTATTTCAATTTTAGGTAACTTATGATATAATAAATTTATGTATAATTATGAACGATTGTCAGACGACATAAAGATTGCTGTTAGCTCTGACCACACTTTCGGAACTGATGCTGTTTTGCTTTCCGATTTTGCTAAAATAAAAGCGAGAGATAAGGCTCTCGATATGGGAACAGGCTGCGGAATCATTCCTTTTTTGTGGTTAAGAAATGAAAAAATAAATAATGTATCGTGCCTTGATATTCAAAAAAATGCATACGAGCAGGTGTGCCATTCAATAGAACTAAACGGTGTGCAAAGCAGAATAAAAGCTTATAACTGCGATTTGCGAAAAATAAACGAAGTTTTCGGCGCAGAGCAGTTTTCACTTGTTACAATGAATCCGCCGTATAAACCTGTCGGAACAGGGATAGAATCTTTGGGTGAAAGTGCGCGCATTGCAAGGCACGAGGTTTGCTGTAATATTGAAGATGCTTGCAAGGCTGCTTCATATCTGCTGAAATATGCCGGCAGGTTTTGTATCTGCCACAGACCTGAAAGGCTTGTTGATACGCTTGAACTTATGCGTAAATATAGGATTGAACCTAAAAGGCTGCGCTTTGTGCAGGATAAAACAGGGGAGCAACCTTTTTTATTTTTAGTTCAGGGGCAAAAGGGGGCAAAACCTTTTTTGAGAGTTGAGCCGCAGTTAATTATTAAAAAGGATAATGGCAAATTTACACCGGAAATGCTTGATATTTACGGTTCATATGCCGACGGTTATGATAAATGAGCGGAATATTATATGTTGTAGGTACTCCTATCGGCAATTTAAGCGACTTTTCACCAAGAGCGGTGGAAACACTTGCAAATGTTGATTTTATTGCTGCCGAGGATACAAGAGTAACACTTAAATTACTTAATCATTTTGATATAAAAAAAGAAATGGTGTCATATTACGAACATAATAAAAGGCAACGCGGAGAAATAATATGCCAAAGAATTTTAAACGGTGAAAATTGTGCAATTGTGACTGATGCCGGCATGCCTGCTATTTCAGACCCGGGTGAAGATTTGGTTGCTCTTTGCTATGAGCTTGGGATAGAAGTTCAATCTGTTCCCGGCCCGACTGCGTTTGCTACCGCACTTGCTGTTTCTGGCTTGCCAACCGGCAGATTTACATTTGAAGGCTTTTTATCGGTAAATAAAAAATCGAGAAGAGAACATCTTGAAGAAGTGAAAGATGAAAAAAGAACTATGATTTTTTATGAAGCACCGCATAAGCTTATTTATACCTTAAATGATATGCGCAAGGTTTTCGGTAATCGTAATATTGCACTTGTGCGTGAACTTACCAAAATACACGAGCAGGTGCTTCACTTCACATTTGATGAAGCAATTGCTTATTATGCAGATAAATCACCGAAGGGTGAATATGTTATTATTATTGAGGGCAAAAAGCAAGACGAAGCAGAAGAAATAACGCTTGAGCAGGCGATAGCTTTGGCTAAATCACTTGTTGAGAAGGGTATGTCGATAAACAGCGCAGCTAAAGAAGCGGCAGCGCAAACTCCTTTTAAAAAGGGCGACATATATAAGGCTTTAATATGATTTGTTCAATTTGCCCGCGCAAATGCAATGTTGACAGAAGTAAGAAATTGGGCTTTTGCCAAAGTCCGGATAATTTTCGTGTTGCCAGGGCTTCACTTCACTATTGGGAAGAACCTTGTATCAGCGGCAAGCAGGGAAGCGGAGCAGTATTTTTCTCCGGTTGTAATTTGAAATGTGTATTTTGCCAAAATAATGAAATCAGCTCTCAAAATAAGGGTGTTGAAATTACCGTAGAAAAGCTTATAGAAATATTTGAAAGCCTTATAAAACAAGGTGCTAATAATATAAATCTTGTTAATCCTACGCATTATGCCTTACAAATAGCCAATGTTTTAAAAAGGTGGAAATCACCGGTGCCAATTGTGTATAATTCAAGCGGATATGAAGAAGTTGAAACATTAAAGGAACTTGACGGTTTAATTGATATTTATTTACCTGATTTAAAATACATCAGGCCAAATAAATCAATGCGCTATTCAAAAGCATATGATTATTTTGATAAAGCTTCTTTGGCACTAAATGAAATGCGGCGTCAGGTTAAGGATGAATTTGACGGAAAAATTATGAAATCGGGTATGATAATTCGCCACTTGATTTTACCGCAAAATACTAATTCCTCTATTGAAATATTAGATTACATAAAGTCTAATTTGCCGGATACATATGTTTCGCTTATGGCTCAGTATACACCGTGCGGAGATTTAAGCGACTATCCGGAAATAAACCGTAAAATTACCAAGCGTGAATATGACAAAGTTTTAAACTATGCGCTTTATAATTCGTTTGATAAGCTTTTCATACAGGAGCTTTCATCTGCCGATAAATCATTTATACCAAAATTTGATTTTACCGGTGTGTTATGATATTATAAAATAAATAAGTATGAAAAGAGGAATTTTAAAATAAAAAAGTTTTTTCGGGAATTTAAAGAATTTATTTCAAGGGGCAATGTAATCGACCTTGCTGTCGGCGTTATCATAGGCGGTGCTTTTTCAGCAATTGTAGCATCACTTACTGATAATATTATTAAACCCCTAATTAACTGTATCGGCGGCGCGGAAGTTCAGGGTAAAATTCATCTTTTGGGTGATAATTATATTGATTACGGTGCTTTCATTTCAGCTGTAATAAACTTTCTTATTATGGCGTTTATTATCTTTTCCATTGTTAAGGCTATTAACAAAATGGTCGACATTACAAAGAAAAAGGAAGAACCTAAAGAAGAAGCTCCTACAACTAAAATTTGCCCGTTTTGTAAGAGTGAAATTCCTATTGAAGCAGTAAAATGCTGCCACTGCACATCAGATTTACCAAAAGATGATGAATAATTTATATATGGAGAAAAGTATTGAATAGTATAGCAATTCTCGGAGCAGGTACATGGGGTATGGCACTTGCTAAAATGTTAAAAAACACAAATAAAAATGTTACGGTTTGGTCTGCTTTGCCGGATGAAATTGAAGAACTTTCAAAAACTTCGCGTCATCCCAAGCTTCCTAATGTTTTATTTCCAAAAGGGATAGAATATACAACGGATATTAAATCGGCAGTTGAAAATAAAGATATAATTATGTTTGCCGTGCCATCCGTTTTTGTTCGCCAAACCGCAAGAAAATGTAAAGATTATATAAAAGATAATCAAATTATAGTTGATGTTGCGAAAGGTATTGAGCCTGATACGCTATTTACATTGACTCAGGTAATTGACGATGAAATAAAAAATAAAACAGTAAAATATGTTGCACTTTCAGGCCCTACTCACGCTGAAGAAGTGTCACGCGATATGCCTACAACGATTGTGTCGGCTTGCCAAGATATTGAAGTTGCAAAGCTTGTGCAGGAATTTTTTTCAAGCTCGTTTATGAGGGTTTATACTAATACCGATATTAAAGGAATTGAAATTTGCGGCGCACTGAAAAATATAATTGCACTTGCAACCGGCATTTCGCGTGGGCTTGGATATGGTGATAATGCAACTGCGGCACTTGTTACAAGGGGACTTGCTGAACTTTCAAGGCTTGGTACTGCAATTGGCTGTTCACCATACACTTTCAGCGGGCTTACCGGTATGGGGGATTTGATAGTTACTTGCACAAGTATTCATTCTCGTAATAATAATGCCGGTTTTCTTATCGGGCAGGGAATGTCACCCGACGAAGCTGTAAAAAAAGTAGGTATGGTTGTAGAAGGTATCAATGCAATTCCTGCGGCTTTAAAGCTTGCTGATAAATATAATGTTGATTTGCCGATTATTTTTGCTGTTAATGATATAATAAACGGTGATGTATCACCGCAATATGCTGTAAATTCACTTTTTAATCGTGAACTCAAGGCTGAAGTTGAACTCAATTTTCCAAAGGAAAATTACTAATATTTTTTCATAAACGAGAGGGGTATAATTTATGAAAACAAAAGAGTACACTTACATCAGTTCATCAAACTTATGTGAAATCAAGGCTTGGCAATGGTATCCGGATAACGAAAATGTTAAAGCTGTGATTCAAATTCATCATGGTATGGCAGAGCATTGCGGCAGATACAAAAATGCTGTTGAAGCATTTGTATCTATGGGTTATGCTGTATTTATGAATGATATGATAAATCACGGTAAGTCAAACAGCGATGAAAATTTGCTGGGATATTTCGGTGATAAAAACGGATATAAAGATGTTATTCGCGATGCAAAAACTTTAATGGATATTGCAAAAAGCGAATATCCTGATAAAAAGTATATTATAAGCGGTCATTCAATGGGCAGTCTTGTTATGCGTTGCTTTATTAACGAATATGGTAACTGCTTTGACGGTGCTGTCTTTATCGGCACTTCAGGCACTAATCCTCTTGCCACAATCAGCATTGCTTTAACGGGGCTTGTAAGTGCTTTTAAGGGCAAAACATACAAATCAGAAACACTTAAAAAAATCGGATTTGGCGCTTATGATAAACCGTTTGAGCATAGAACCGATTACGATTGGGGTATCAGTATACCTGAAAGTGTTGATGAATACCAAAATGATAAATATTGCGGTTTTACTTTTGCATGCGGTGGCTATCAGGATTTAGCAAAACTTTGCATTGAATGTAACAGTGATAAATGGTATCAAAATGTAAGCCATTTAATGCCTGTGCTGCTTTTAAGCGGTGAGATGGATCCTGTCGGGAATTATTCATTAGGTGTCAAGGAAGTTTATGATAAGCTTATTAAAACCGGTCACTCGTTAACCGAAATTAAAATTTATCCGGGCGTTAGGCATGAGATATTAAATGAAGTCAACAGACAAGAAGTTTATAATGATATAAATGATTTTATTGAAAGAAAAGTATTGAACTAAAAACAAGCGGCTGATTTTTAAATCAGCCGCTTGTTTTTAGTTATTCAAATATTTGATCAATTATCTTCGCTTTCTTTTCGCGATTCATTATTCTTAATTTCATTATAATGGCTTTTTCATTATCCGATAAATCATAAAAATTGTCATTAAAATCTTTTAAGTCAAAATTTATTTTGCTGTCATTTGTTTGATTTAATGAGTCGTTTTTCTCAGTAGCCAATAATGTGTTTAAATCAAGATTATATACTTTTGCAATAGTTTTTATTGTTTCAAATTTAGGCTTTGTTCTGCCACTTTCGTAATAAGCGTAAGCACTCCTTTTCACACCAATAGTTTCTGCAAACTGAGCTTGAGTTATGCCGGCTTTTTGTCTGCAAGCCTTAAGTATCTGTGAAATGTTTGTTTCCTCCATCAGAATTTTCCCCCTTCTCAATAATTTAGATATATAATAAACTACAAACAAACTTTTGTCAAGAATTGTCACATTATTTTAACATTATTCTAAATCTGTTGACAAATAACTGCAATTGATGATATTATATGAGCATAAATCTACAAATTGTATATCAATTTGCAAAAAAATATTGTAATTTATTAAAAAATTATGCAGGAGGTAATATTTTGAAAAAAATAATATCAATAGCATTGTCTTTGATTATTGTGATAACAGCAAGCTTGCCCGTCACAGTGCAGGCTCAAACATATGTTGAAAGTTTAATGAGTCTGGGTTTTCCGCAAAGCTATGCCGAAAAGCTTGAAAAATTACATAATAAATATCCCAATTGGATTTTTAAACCGCTTATTACTAACCTTGATTGGAACACTGCTGTAAACGGTGAGCGTTCAAAACATTCTAATCAGCTTATTTCTTTATCAGCAACTAATGATAAATCAATGTTTTGCGATTGCCAGAGCTGTTTGAAAAACGGTAATTATGTTATTCGGGAAGCAAGCAATTGGGTTTCTGCATCTAAAACCGCTGTTGAACATTATATGGACCCAAGAAATTTTCTTGATGAAAAGCAGATATTTCAATTTGAATCTACTTCATATGACGGAACTCAAACAAAAGAGGGTGTAGAAGCTATTTTAGACGGAACATGGATGCATGATTCCTTAATTAAATATCTTGCAACAGGTCAAAATGAAAAAACATATGATTCCACAACCAAATATTCGGATGTCATAATGAAAGCGGCACAGGATTTCGGTATGAACGCTTACTATATTGCATCTAAAATCAAACAGGAAAACGGCGGGCGGACAAATGCTGCTACTGCTGTTAACGGCTCTACAAGCCCATTTCAAGGCATTTATAATTATTTTAATATAGGTGCATATACCGGTGCTAAAGACGGACTTGCGTGGGCTGCCGGCTTTTTAAAAGCTAATAAAAATACGATGCTTTACAGTAATGACCCTAATGTTGACCCGACGGGTGGTGTGGCTACACCGATTTCAAACGGTCAGTATATGACTTGGCGTGCAAACAAAGGCAATTATTATTATGTTCGCCTTTATAATGAAACATCTTCAGGCTATCAGGAGGGTGCAAGCGGCTATGTTGCCATAAGCGATTGCAGAACAAGCTATCTGGGTGATACTTCAAATGGTTACGGCCGCCCGTGGACTAACCCTTATAAAGCTATTTACTATGGCACCAAATATGTGGCAAACAGTTTTAAAACTCAAAATTCAGGATATTTACAGAAATTTAATGTCAGCCCTTCATCACAAAATAAATATACAAATGAGTATATGAAAAATGTTCAGGGAGCGGCAAGTGAAGCTGTTATGGCATATAACGGATATGAAAAAGCCGGTATCCTTTCTATGACACGAACATTTTATATTCCTATATACCAAAATATGAAAGATGAAATCAGCATTTCGGTAGTTGACGCTACGGAAAACAGCGTTTCGATTTCGTGGAACAAGATTGAAAATGCTACAAATTATCAGGTTCAGTATCAAGATGTTTACGGTAATTGGATTGATTATGCGTTTACAGCCGATACAGCCATTACATTTGCTAATCTTCAACCTGCAAGCCTTTTCGCAGTTAGAATTCGTGCATTTACTCAAAAAGGGCAGGAAGCATCGTGGGGTAACTTTTTCCAAATCAATGTTGCCACAAAGCCAAGTCAAGTTACAAATTTAAAACTCACTTCTTCCGATACTTCAATAACTGCAAAGTGGAGTGCTGTAAACGGTGCATCGGGTTACAGAATTTATGTCTATAATTCATCAACTAAAAAATATAAATTAAAGAAAACAGCCTCATCCACTTCTTCAAAAATTACAGGCCTCAAGCCGAATAAAACTTATAAAGTTAAAGTTGCCGCTTTTAAGTCTTGTGATAATATGACATTTGTCGGCACTAAGAGCAAAGCAATAAAAATTAAAACTAAAAACAAACAAGTTACTTTAAGCAGTGCAAAATCAAAGAAGAAAAAGAAAATTACGGTAAAATGGAAGAAGAAAAGCGGAGTATCCGGCTATCAAGTTATGTGGTCAACTTCTTCTAATTTTAAAAAGAACTTTTTAAGCAGGAAGATTTCAGGTTCGTCAAAAACCTCTACCACTTTAACAACAGCAAAGAGCAAGAAAAAATATTATGTTCGTGTTCGTGCGTATAAAAAAAGAGGCAAAAAGTATACCTATTACTCCTGGAGCAAAGCAATAAAAGTTAAAGTTAAATAAAAACAATTTGAAATATTTTATCATATATTAAATACAACAACAATAAAAAAGCCTTACAGTTTTAATTAACTGTAAGGCTTTAAAAATTATTTCTTATTTTGCAAGGTATAGAGCTGATGTGTCAACATTTGTGTTGTCAACATACCAAGTATTGCCGATTTTTACAACATATACTTGCTGTGAAGCAACGCTCTTTCCATCTTCAAGTGTAACATCAACTGTGCATTTTGCAACAGCGGAAATGTCATTTGAATTATCAAGCTTTTCAAATGCACCTATCATATCTGATTTAGGTGTATTCTTTTTGTCGGTATCTTTAAGGCCGAATTTGTCTGCCTTTGCTTCGCCTGATGATGCAACCGGAGTAATTCTCTCCTTATACTCTTTAATGTATGCATCCTTTTCAGCGTCTGTAAGTTCTGTGCATTCCTTAACTGTTGCTGTGAACTTATAATCATTACCGAATATTTCTTGGTACTTACCTGTTGAAGCTTCCTGAATAACTGTTTTTCCGTCAGCACCGTATTCTTCTTCAGTACCTGTAAGTGACTTACCGTATTTTGTGACATTTGATTCAAATACAGAGAACATAAAGTCTGTATCCATATATTCATCGCCGAATATTTCTTTTCTTACTTCAACGAGTTTAGCAAAGTAATCATTAAATACATCATCAATGTCATCAAGTCCGTATTCAGCAACAAGACCAACATAATATTCATACATTGTGTCATAGACTTCGTCAGTCTTTGTGATTTCTTCATCACTGCCTGTACCTATGAATGAAGCTTTTTCAGCATCTTCGTTAATATATGGCTTCATATAACCGTTAATAACAAAGTTACCGAATTTTTGATTTTTTGAAACGAGTGTGTTTTTATAAGCGTTATATCCGTCGCCTGTTTGTACAATTGTATCTACATAAGCTTGTGCTACCTTTTCGGCAGAAAAGCCTGTATATCTTGTTGTAAAAGCAAATATTGTGATAAGAACAAGCAATACTGCAACCACGATACCTGCGATTACTGCATAAAGAGCGGCGTTAAAGCCTTTCTTTTCTTTTGTTTCAGCCATAACTAATCCCTCCTTATCCTGCAATATCTTCGCTGTCTTCGTTTGCTTCTTCTGCTTTTTCAGCTTCTCTCTTTTCTGCAAGAGCAGCCGTAATTCTTGCCTTCTTTTCGCCTGTCATATCATAGAAGAGGATAGGAATGAACTGAAGAATTACAAAGATAGCCGGAATGATTGTGTAAATCATTAAGAAACGAGAAAGAACTTTATCATCCTGTGATGCATATGCAACATTAGGGTCAGTTGAAATCTTGTACTTACTCCATGTGTATACAAGCCATGGACCGAGGAATTTTGTGAATGCAGAAGCAATCTTTGAGAAAAGGCCATAGCCGGCATAAGCAAGACCTTCCTGCCTTTTGCCTGTCTTATATTCCATTTCGTCTACGCAGTCGGCAATCATAATGTTAGGTGTAACATTTGTGTTACCATGTTGAATACCACAGAAGAAGTTGAGAATAAGGAATGGAACGATAAGAGTTGAATTGAAGCCGATACCCTTTGATACTAAGTAAAGGATAGCCATTGCCGATGCACCGTAGCAACAGAAAATAATAAATGTTTTCTTTGTAGAAAACTTCTTGAGTACAAAGTTTACAAGAAGTGTACCTACTGCTGTACCGATACCCATAGGAAGCATAAGTGCAAGCTTTAATCCCTTTGAACCAAGAAGATAAATAGCTATGTAAAGTGATACGGTACCATAAACACCACGGCCAAAGCCAAATACTTTAGTAAGAGATACCATAAGAAGATTCTTGTTGGTAAATACAAGCTTGATTGATTCTAAAAGTGATACATTTTCTGATGTGAAAGGTACACGCTCTTTGTTATTAGCAAAGAATATCATTACAAATATAATCATACCAAGTGCACAAATTGCAGTTGAAATGATAAGGTCGATACCCTGACCTTCAGCGTTTTTGAACTGCTGTTGGCCCATAAGAGCTTTCATAAGAGCGCCTACAACGATGATTACTACCTGACCGCCTGATTGACCTACCGAACGCAAGAAAGATGAAATTGAAATAGCACTGCTTCTTTCAGCAGGGTTAGGTGAGCAAAGTGCGCCGAAACAGTTAGAAGGTGATTCAACTGCGCAGGACACTGCTGTGTAAAGGCAGTAAATAACAATCATCCAAACTGATGCAAGGCCAAATGAACTTGTGTTAGGTGCTACAAATACAAGCATTGAAATAATTGCAAGCGGAATTGCACCGAAACCAACCCAAGGCTTAACCTTACCAAGTTTGGTTTTTGTTCTGTCAACAAGTACACCGATAACAAGCTCACAGATTGCACCTACAAAACCTGCAATAAGGAATACTACCTCAACAATGTGTGAAAGAGAAGCAGAGTCAAAACCTTTTCCCTTAAATGCGAAGTCGGCAAAGAAAGTTGTGGTATAGTCCGGCATCCATCCTGTTAAAAGAGCTACGCCGAAAAGACCGATACCGAATGTTGCAACTTCAGACGGCTTCATGTACTTTTTTGCTGCCGTTGTAGTTTTTGACTCGGCAGCTTTGGTTTTAGCCATTAAAAAACCCCTTTTCGTAAAAAATTTTCATCTAATTATAGCACTTTGCATTTGTAAAAACAATACTGTTTTTAACTTTTATTTAACTTATTTTTTACAAATAAGTTAATATATTAAATAATTATTAAATAGTAGACATTTTATTCAAAATGTGTTGGTTGAGTTTTGGCTTTAACAGCGTTATAATGCTAATATGCAAAGTTCAGAAATATAAAAGGAATTATTGATATGTTTTTAAAATTTATCGTATGCTTAATTGCAGGTATCGGTGCAGGACTTGGAACGGGTTTCGCCGGAATGAGCGCTGCCGCAGTAATAAGTCCCATGCTTATAACTTTTCTTGATATGGATCCATATATTGCAGTCGGCATTGCATTAGCAAGTGATGTGCTTGCAAGTGCGGTATCGGCATATAATTACGGTAAAAACAAAAATATTGATGTTAAAAACGGCATTGTTATGATGATTTTTGTTTTACTGTTTACGCTTGTCGGCAGTTTTGTTTCAAGCAAAGTTCCAAGCACTGCTATGGGTAACTTTTCATTTGTAATGACATTGTTTTTAGGCATTAAATTTATTGTTAAGCCGGTTACAGAGCCTAAAGCAAGGTTAACCAAGGCAAGTGATAAGCAAAAAATCATACGCTCTGCTTTAAGCGGCTGTATGGTTGGATTTATATGCGGCTTTGTAGGTGCAGGCGGGGGAATGATGATGCTCCTTGTGCTTACAAGCGTTTTGGGATATGAATTGAAAACAGCAGTGGGTACAAGTGTGTTTGTAATGGCGTTTACTGCGTTTACGGGTTCTGTAAGCCACTTTGCAATAGGTGGTTTGCCGGATGTTTGGACTCTTGTATTTTGTATGATTTCAACTTTGGTATTTGCTCAAATTGCTTCGCTTTGTGCTAATAAGGCAAAACCTGAAACCCTTAATCGTATAACAGGGGTAATACTTGTAATTCTTGGAATAACAATGATTATAGTTAATAAAGTTAAATAAGAAAATGCGCCGAATTATTTTATTCGGCGCATTTTCTTATATCTTCATTTTCGTGCATCTGTAAATTATTTCACTCATATTTCACTCCAAAAGCGTACTAATTAAAAAGCAAGGAAACTTTGGCGCTTCCTTGCTTAATTTCATTATACTAAAATTTAATGTTTTGTCACTCTTATTTTTCTTCTTGTGTAGGCTTTTTCTTTCTGTGAATAATAAAGCGGTTGCAGGGATATGTCCAAATCATAGGAACCGCCATACCCAAAAGCGTCGCCACGGTAGGTGCCAGCGCAACAGGAAGAAAACTGTTTGTAAACTGTGAAAGCCAAGGCCCGATTATGCCTTTTGCCCAAATAGTAAAAATAACCATAATCACATAAAGAACAGTTGATACTATCGGGTTCGCGTCAGCGTGGAAAGTTATTTTCCTGTTAAGAACAAATGCAACGGCATATCCAACGAAAGTTGAGCAGTAATATGCAATTTTTGTTTCTCTCGATTCGGGAGCATCGGCACACTTAAATACGAGATATACCAATATTAGTTGTGTTGCAAGTTCCGGAATATTTGAAAGTGCACCTGCACAGTTGAATTTAATGAATTTCCAAAATTCTGCGTGCTTTTCAGTCCAACGCACAAATGCATTGTCTTTTTTCTTCTTTTCTTCAGGCATATTTTTTCTCCTTATAAGAATTTTGTGAGTATAACTATAATTGCCGCTATTGCTATGATAATACCTACTGCTTTTGCAATCATAGGTTTAGCCATATCCATTGTAGTCGGCATTACTTTTGCAAGTGCGTCATAAACAGGCTTGTGTAGTTTTCCGTCACATAATTGGCGGTAGGTTCTTGTGTATGTTTCATAATTTGTCGGGTCGTTTTCATCAATTATAAAGCATCTTACGCCGCGTTCTTTTCCGTTTCCGTAAACATTAAAACCGCTTGATTGTGTAAATCCTATATCTATTCCGTCATATTTTCCTACATAGCTGTTTTTATGGTCATGCCCAACATATACACCGAGAATATCACCCTTTTCTTTGAGTGCGTCAAATTCACCCGTATTTATGTCTGGGATTGACGGCGGTTCAAGTAAAACAGAACCTTTAACACATTTTGTTTCATCAATTTTATAATATTCACCTTTGTGAATTCTGAAAGCGGGAATTGCACCTTTTTCATTTTTCTTTACTTGCTTTAATACATTGTAATGCTCAAACATCGGAATGTGCTGAAAAACAAGAGAGGGGATATAGTGACCGTTCTTTTCTTTTAAATCATTCCTTGTTTTTTTATACCAGTCAATAATTTTAGTGTCAAAAGGTTCATATCCGCCGCCTTTTGCGTCTGTGCCTGTGTCGAATAAGTAAATTCCAAATGCATCCTTGTTTTCATCTTGTGAAGATTTAATGCTTAAAAAGCAGGTGCCGCCACCATCAATGCCATCTGCCTGAGTGCCGACACAACTTGGATGCTTTTTATATATTTGCTCAAACTGTTCTTTGTTGCTTATGCCAACCTGCCTGTCATGGTTGCCGAATGTAACTGCAAAAGGAATATTCCTTTTTGTAACAGGCTCAATCAATTTATCAATCGTTTTGGCAACATTGTTTACTAATTCACTGCCCATACCTTTGTATGTTACACCGTAACCTTTTATTTGGTCACCGGTATATATTACAAGGTCAGGCTTTTCTTTTTCAACTGCATTTTCAAGTAATTTTAATGTATCAGGTGAAACATTGTATATTTCCTGAATGTCAGTTATCTGCATAATTTTAAATTTACCGTTTTTATTAAATTTCATATCAGCACCTGCCATTAGTATAACTCAAAAATAAAGGGCAAAAATGCCTTTTAGACACCTTTGCCCACAAATTATAATAAATCTTTTTTAGCTATTAGTTAAGCTTATGTTAAATTTAAGCTAAATATATTAACCCTGAGCTTTGATATATTCACTGATTAAATCAACAGTTCCGTCAATTCCAAGTTTGGCAACATTGATTGCAAGGTCATATGTAGTTGCTTCGCCCCATTTTTCTTCACTGTAAAAGTTGTGAAATTTAGCTCTCTTTTTATCTGTGTTTTTCATTTCTTTGGCTACATTTTTTGGCTCTACACCATATTTCTCAATAACTCTTTTTTCTCTGAATTTATCACTTGCGTGAAGAAAAATAGTTAAAAGTGCTTCATCTTCTTTTAATATGTAATCTGCGCATCTGCCGACTATAATGCAACTTCCTTCTTCGGCAACTTTTCTGATTGTATCAAACTGATATTGGAAAACTTGGTCTTCAAGTGCCAAACCGTTTGATGCAATGTTTGAAAAACCGTCTGTCGAAACGTTGTAAAGAAAGCTTCGTGTAGGTCTTTCATCATAAAATGTGAAAATATGCTCGTCGAATCCGCTGTCTTTCGCTGCTCTTTTTATGATTTCTTTATCGTAATAAGGAATACCGAGCTTTTCCGAAAGCTTGGTTGCAATTTCGTGTGCACCGCAGCCATATTGCCTACCGATTGAAATAATGTGTTTTTTCATAAATTCATCACCCTTAAAAAGAAAAATATTGTTTTTCAACATTATTATACTACATTATTATACTACATTTTTATTTTACTTGCAATTTATATTTAAATAAAGTAAAATATTTTTATGAAAAATAAATTGTATTACACTAAAAAAGCAAAATATTTTGAGCAGTCTTTACCTGTGGGCAACGGACGGATGGGAGCACTCGTATTCGGCAATCTTAAAAAGGAAAGAATTGCAATTAACGAGGATAGCTTGTGGTCAGGTTACCCGAAGGACAATAATAAAAAGGATGCTTATAAATATCTCGCGTCGGCACGCGAGGCTGTATTTAATAAAGATTACAGAAAAGCCGAGGATATTATTAACAAAAATATGCACGGTGTTTGGAGCGATGCATATTTGCCGTTTGGCGATATTATTATTGAATATTCAAAAAAGTATTCAAAAGATTATTGCCGTACTCTTGATTTGGAAACGGGTGTGGCACAGGTATCGGCCGGGGATTTGAGCGAAACTGTTTTTGTTTCATATCCTGCACAGCTTATGGTTATAAATATCAAATGTGACAGCGGTGCGTCTTTTACTGTTAAATTTGATTGCCAGCTTAACCATACTGTTACTACTTATGAGGACAGTTTGGTGCTGTCAGGCCAAGCACCTGAAATTTGCCAACCGCCATATTACAATAAAGGTGAATTTATTGTTTACGGTGATAAGGGAATGAAGTTTTGCGGTGCTGTTAAGGTTTTGGGCAATGCAAAATTCAGCGATGATTCAATTATTGTAGAAAATCAAAAGGATGTCACACTGCTTGTTTCACTTGCAACTTCTTATATTGATTTTAAATCTATGCCAAATGCCGATGCAAAGCAAAGGGCTTTTTCATATTTTGAAAATATAAAAAAATATGATGATTTGCTTTCAGAGCATAAAACTGATTTTTCATCACTTTTTAATCGTGTTGAATTTACTCTTGAGGGTGGATATGATGAACTTCCAACCGATAAAAGAATTAAAAATATGAATAAAAAGGGTGATGATTATTCACTTGTTGCACTGCTTTTCCAATATGGCAGGTATCTTACAATTTCATCATCAAGAAAGGGAAGTAAAGCAAGCACCTTGCAAGGTATTTGGAACACTCATTTTCGCGCACCTTGGTCATCGGGATATACAATAAATATAAATACCGAAATGAATTATTGGTGTACCGATATTGCCAATCTTTCCGATTGTTTTGAACCGCTTGTGGACTTGGTTGAAAAGCTTGCTTTTAACGGGCAAAAAACAGCAAAGGAATATTACAATTGTTCAGGCTTTTGCGCTCATCATAATACTGATATTTGGGGTATGACTTTCCCGGCAGGCGACCCGCAGGGACTTGAAGAAACTACGCAATATGCCCCTTGGCCTATGAGTGCGCCTTGGCTTTTAAATCAGCTTTATGACCATTATTTGTATATCACTGACGAGGAATATAAAAACAGAATTTTACCTATGTTTGAAAGCTGTTTGGCTTTTTATAAAGATTTTCTTGTTGAATATAATGGCAAACTTGTCACTTGCCCGTCTATCAGCCCTGAAAATAAATTCAAGGATGCAGGTACTTCTGCTTGTATAACATATATGCCGTCAATGGATAGGGAACTGCTTTATGAATTCTTTGCCAATTGCCGTGAACTCGGGCTTGAAACACCTGAAATTGAACAGGTTAAGCCGGCGTCTGATGGCAGAATTCCGGAATATTCCGAAGAATTCGGTGAAACCGAAGTTGAACATAGGCATGTAAGCCATTTGTACTGTATTTATCCTGCAAGAATTCCTGCAAGTAATGAACTTAATCTGGCTGCCGAAAAGTCGCTTATTAAGCGTGGATTTTGCGGCACCGGTTGGTCGCTTGGTTGGAAAGTTTGCTTATGGGCACGCCTTAAAAACGGTGAAAATGCATATAGGCTTATAAAGCAGCAGTTGACTTATATAAGTCCGTCATCAAGATTTCATAAGGGCGGCGGTTCATATCCTAATTTGTTTGATGCACATCCGCCGTTTCAAATTGACGGTAATTTCGGTGTTTGCGCCGGTATTGCCGAAATGCTTAAAAATGAAGCTTTGCCAAAGGATTGGTCAGGTTCAATTAAAGGTATTAAGCTTCACGGCGGTAAAGAAATTTCATATTCGTTTAAAAACGGAAAGCGCATATAGATAATTAAAGAGATTGCTGTTAATGCAGCAATCTTTTAGACTGTCGATAAAGCGGCTAAAGCGCGCCGAATAAAATAAATAAACCTTTTTGCCTCCCTTGTAAAGGGAGGTGGGTGCAACTTGTTGCACTCGGAGGGATTGTGAAAAAATGGCTTGGACATCGAGTCCAAGCCATTTTTGCGCTTTTTGTCTTTTGCTCGGGGGCAGTACCATCGTACAGCTCCCGCTCACAAAATACAAAATTTATCTCACTTTCTCAAAGTCTATCAGCGTGTAGAAATTTATAATTTGATTTTTTCTGCACGCTGAGAGATTGCTGTCAACGCAGCAATCTCTTTTTGCTTAATATTTTGATTATTACTGTGGCAATAACCGCACCGAGTGATATTCCAAGCCCCGTTAAAACCGTACTTTTTGCATAGTTTAAAAATTTATCGTTGTCTGATGTTATTGCGTAAAGCATTGTGTAATATATTGAACTGCCTGGCAGCAGGGGAATGGTTGACGGCATTAAAATAACTGTTGTCGGTAACTTTTTCAGCCGTGAAATCAGTTCGCAGTAAAAAACCAAGCACATCATTGCAGTGCAGCAGGCAATCAATTCACCGAAATAAGCGTTTAATAACCTTTCAATGCTTGCTGTTATTATTGAACCCAAAAAGGTTAGGCTCAGGCAATTTTTCGGTACTTTCATTCCAACGGCAAAAAATACAGAACCCACAGTGCAAAATATTATTTCTTTAATTATATTTTGCCAAATATCCATAAAGCACCTGCCACACCGAAGGCGATAGATAATGCTGACATAATAGCGTTAAACAGTTCACTCATACCTGCAAGTAAATCTGAATTCATCATATCTCTTGTTGCGTTTACTACTGTAAGCCCGGGTACAAGAAGCATAATTGTTCCTATTATTATTTTATCTTGGTGTACTTCAATTCCCAAATAACCAGGTATAAAAGAAAGTACACTTGCCGCAAAAGAACTGACTAAATTTTTTGAAAATAAGTTAAATTCTATTTTATTAAATTGTGCAATGCTTATTATTACAGCAATAATTCCGGAAAATACAGCGTCAATTAACATTCCGCCGAAAAAAAGCGAAAAGAAGAATGCAGCAAAAAAGTTACTTATTGTTTCTGCCGCTTTTGATTCATATGCGGTGTAATTTTTTATGGCTGTGCTTTCATTTGCAAGACTTCGTGATAGGCTGTTTATCCTTGCAAGCATTGCTAAATCAATTTTATCCTTGTATATTCGCCTGACGGCAGTTTTTTCGCCCTTTTGTGCAACAATCAGGCTTGTTGTTGCAAATACATTGCAGTCGTAATTATTCAGCCTTCGTACTGTTTCTTCGGCTCGGCTGACTTCTCCTCCGCATTCAATTGTTTGCCGCGCTAAATCAACCGATAACTCAAAGTTATTCATCAAATCACCAATTATATTTTTACCTATAATAAATAAAAAATGTGGAATCAATAAGATTCCACATTTTGCCAATGTTAGTTTTATCAATACCAGTTCCAAGTGATTTTTGAAGCATATAAAGTCATTTCTATGCTTGCATACTCTTTATATTTTTTATACTTTCCTTTTGCGTCATAAAAGCCTGAAGAAAGTTTAATTTCTAATTCGTATCCATTAGTCAGGCAAGTGTAAAAAGAAATATAATTTGCAATTTTTGAAATTTCTATAAGCTTTTCAATCGGAATTACAAGTGCTTTGTATTTTCCGCTTTTACCTATACATTCTGCAAGAGAAATTTCAGTATCTTCACAGTTATCCAAACTGATTTTCATTTCACATTTTTTGAAGTTTTTAAATTTTTCATATACACTTTTGTCGGTATAATCATTTTCAAAAATTTCAATATCGAAAGTAAAAATCAATTCGCCGTTTTCGTATTTTAAATCACTTAATATCTGGTCGTGCAACACACCGTAAGGTATGTTTGCATTTGATAATTCAAATTCAGTTTTCATACAGTTCTCCTTCAATATGCAAATATATAAATAATAAATGTTTGTATAAATAAAATAACTACCCAAGCAGTCAGTAGATATTTGCTTGCTTTGTCAATTGTTTTTGAAAAACGGTTTGGCTTGCTCTTTTGCTTGTTGCCTTGCAATATAATAAGCGCTTGCGGTATCAAATATATAAGGCTTATTAAAAGATATTGCCCTATATATAACAGTATATCGTTCATTTCGCCTTTCGAACCGTCAAGACTGTAATCAATTATTCTTAAAAAGAGAAACAGATTTTGAATAATTACAAAAATTATAAAGCATATAATATTTATTGTCGTAAGCACTTTCTTGCTACTCATAGAATATTTCTCCCGTAACTGCTTAAATAGTATCATAAGTATAAGTTTATTGCATATATGATTTTATGAATTGATTTCCATAATTATCAATAAAAGTCCATTGGCAATTAAATTATTGATAATAAAAAAGTTTTTTATTTTTTGCGATGAACTTTTGTCAATAAAGAAAAACGCAATTGCCGAAGCAATAGATGAAACTACAAAATATATTATAAATAAAATTTTGAGAACACTGTACATAAAACACCAATAAATACATAATTTTATAAATTTATTATACTATTGTAATGGTAACATTTCGATACTTTTATAATGTCATATTGTGAATACAGCCATTGCAAGCCATGTCAATCCTGTTGTCAGCCATATGCCTCACATATCTTATTCATTGATGTACCAAATATCCATTTCTTCTTTAGAAGGTTCATTAAAACTATCTAATAGTTTCTTTTTAAGTTCTTCGTCAAAATAAAAACTATATTCTCCCTGACCAGAAGCGACTAATTCATTTCTTTTTTTAATTAAATCTTGCCATTTTTCTTGAGTAACATCTACATAATGCCACTCAACAGGAATATTATATTTTTTATAATAGTTAGTTAAATTGATCCTTTCCTTTTTAGACCAAAAGCCCCAATCTAAAATTACATTTGCTCCAGCTCTAACAATATCAATTGCTTTTTTCATTAAATACTCATTAACTCGTTTTGAAAAATCGTCATATCGTTCACCTTGTTCATTGTCAATCAAGTAAAATGTTGCTTCATCTGTAGATAATATAACTGCATTTTCTCTTTCTTTAATTTTATTCGCATAAAATGTTTTTCCACTACAAATTTTTCCACACAGTGCGATAACCTTTGGCATAAATTTAAAATCTCCCTAAATCCTTATTTAACTTACTATTCAAAAATTATACATTAAACTGATTTTATAGTCAACGATAATGCCAATAATAAATGTGGCCATTACAATTGTATCACTTTATCGTTTTCATTAGCGTTTTGTTAATATATGCCAAATATCATTGCCTACAAATCCACATTTGCGATAAACGCTTTCAGGGTTTGTAATGTTATCGCATTCGCCTGATACAGTTGCAAAATCTGCATTTAGTTTTAATATATTTAATGCTTTGCATACAAGTACAGAAGCAATTCCTTTCTCTCTATATTCTGGCAAAACCTGTAACCACTCAATAATACCTTCACCAATCTTCGTATCTAAATCACATATAATCGAGCCTACTAATTTAGTGTTATCAAAGGCACCAATCCATAGCTCCGAGAAATATACCTTTGTTTCAGTAAGACCTTTTATATAGTCGGCAGAAACAAATACATCAGTGTGCGAATATGAAGCGTTTATCATATCCGCAATTTCATTTGTTTTTTCTTTTGACAACATTTTATAGGTGAAATCATTATTTGAAAAGTCAGGAACATAATTTAGTCTGTGAATTAACCTAAAGTATTGTTTATCACTGTATTTTTCTAATAAAGTTTCATCAAAATTTTTGTTATGAATGATTTTTACATTATCAGGAATAATTATATCAGTTGCTTTCCAATATGGAATTGACAAAGCTTCGCACGGGTTTTGTTTGTATTCTTCTATTGAAATCATATTGTAAACTCCATAAAACGTCTTTTCTATTTTACTTTATCAAATATATATAACCAAGTCAATTCTTTCTGCTTCAATTATTTCTATTCCTCGGTTGAAACGAGGATTTATTTCTGCGCTGAAGAGACAAAAAGTAGGACACTAAAAATTGTATCATTTTTAGTGTCCTATTGTGGTTGCGGGAGTAGAACCGAGAAAATAGCAGTCGCTACGAAACAGTCCACCGGACTGTTTCTCCCAAATTCGTTGCTCCCCAATTGCCCTAATGTCGCCGAATTTGGGGCCTCCTGTCGTAAGCTCGAGTCATATTTTAGTGGGTAAATATAAAAAAGAAAGACATCCGATTAAGGATGTCTTTAGTGGTTGCGGGAGTAAGACTCGAACTTACGACCTTCGGGTTATGAGCCCGACGAGCTACCAACTGCTCCACCCCGCGATATTAAATATGCCCGAGTTTCTCTCGGTGCTATATATTATAGCAGAAAATATGCATATGTCAATACCTTATTTATATTATTCTTAAAAAATGTTAATTATTCATAATTTTATAGGACAATATTGATTTCACCGAGTGATTTTAGTTTGGCGAAAAGGAGCTTATCTGTATCATCATCGCCCTGCCACAAATCAGGAATCATAATTACATTCATATCGGCATTTTTTGCAGATAAAATACCGTTTTTTGAATCCTCAATTGCTATGCAGTTTGTGGGATTTTCACCAAGTTTCTCGCATGCTTTTAAATAAATATCAGGCGCAGGTTTTGAATTTTTAATCATATCACCGCATATTACTTTATCAAAATAGGCGGTGATATTTTTTTCGTTAAGGTGATGAAATACGCTGTCACTGCTTGTTGAAGACGCCACTGCAAGCTTATATCCTTTATTTTTTAAATAATTGAGCGTTTCGTGAAGAAACGGCTTTTCGGGTACACCGAATTCATCAAAATATTTATACGAAAACTCTCTGCCTTTTTGCTTAAAAAGCCTTGCGTCAAAATCAACACCGAACTCATTTCGCAAAACTTTAATTGCAGATTCGGCAGTCATACCTAAAGTTTTGTATACCATATATCCGGCTTTTCCTATTCCCATTTCTTCGCCTACGGTATCCCATGCTTTCATACATACGCTTTCTGTATCAAACATTACACCGTCCATATCAAAAACTACTGCATTAAATTTCATATTATTTAAAACACTCTCTTAAAAAATTTGTTCGTCTTCCTATACTTTTGATTACGATTTTGCTTTTGCCTGCCATATCAAAGCCATGCATGGTTGCAGTGGTGTTATATAACTCTACCTCTACATTTGAAGCTTTAAGCTTATTTGCGTATGCAATGCCCTCATCACGAAGTGAGTCAAAGTCAGCAAACTTACAAAATTAAAATCTTTATCAATTGAGTATTTTTTCATAATGTTACCTTTTATTACCACAATTCATATTGCAATTTGTACAATCACCGTGGCAGGTATTTTTGTGCCTTGCTGAATATATTATAGCAAAAATCAGTAATATTACAATTATTATCAATAAAATTATACTTTGAATATTCATTATATAAGACCTATAAGTGCAAAAATTCCGTGAGTAATGAATGCCATAATCCAAGCTATTGCACATTGAAATACAACTACACCGCATGCCCATTTTCTGCCGAGTTCACGCTTAACGGATGCAATTGCGGCAACGCAAGGTGTGTATAAAAGGCAAAATACCAAAAGTGAAACTGCACCAAGCTGTGAAATTAAGCTTGTAACAGATACGCCTGAACCAAGTAAAACGGATAGGGTAGACACAACACTTTCTTTTGCCATAAATCCTGTTATAAGTGCTGTTGATATGCGCCAATCCCCAAAACCGAGCGGTTTAAATATCGGTGCAATAAAACCTGCAATAGTGGCAAGGATACTTTCTTGCGAGTTGGTAACAATGTTAAATTTAATGTCAAATGTTTGCAAAAACCATATAATTATTGTTGCAACAAATATTACCGTAAAGGCTCTTTGCAAAAAGTCTTTTGCTTTATCCCAAAGAAGTTGGCATACACTTTTTGAACTTGGCATTCTGTAATTAGGCAACTCCATAACAAAAGGTACGGGTTCGCCCTTAAAAATGCTAAGCTTCATAACCATAGCCATAAAAACGGCGGTAACTATACCCAAAGCGTATAGCAATATCATTACAAGCGCACTTTTACCCGGAAAAAATGCCGAAGCGAAAAATCCATAAATCGGAAGTTTGGCAGAACAACTCATAAACGGAGTTAACAGTATCGTCATTTTGCGGTCACGCTCACTTGATAAGGTTCTGCTTGCCATAACTCCCGGTACAGTACAGCCAAAACCTATAAGCATAGGTACAATGCTTCTGCCTGATAATCCGACTTTTCTTAAAAGTTTATCCATAACAAATGCAACTCTTGCCATATATCCGCTGTCTTCAAGCAGGGAGAGAAAAAAGAAAAGAGTTACAATTATAGGCAAAAAGTTTAATACACTGCCGACTCCGTTAAATATACCGTTAATTATGAGTGAATGTAAAACCTCGTTTATATTTGCTTTTGTAAGCAGAATATCAACCAAATCTGTAAGCTTGCTTATGCCTAAATTAAGCAAGTCAGATAAACCTTTTCCTATTACGCTGAAAGTAAGCCAAAATACAAGACCCATAATTGCAATGAATGACGGTATAGCTGTATATTTGCCTGTTAATATTTTATCTATTTTAACACTTCTTGCGTGTTCCTTGCTTTCGTGAGGCTTTATTACTGTTTGCGCGCATATTTTTTTTATGAAATTAAATCTCATATCGGCAATTGCCGCGGCTCTGTCAAGTCCGCGCTCTTGCTCCATTTGCATAATGATAAATTCTATCATTTCTTTTTCATTTGTGCTTAATTTCAACGCGTTTTCAACAAGCGCGTCACCCTCAATAAGTTTAAGTGCCGCAAATCTAAGCGGTATTTCAGCCATTTGCGCATGGTCTTCAATCAAGTGCATTATTGCATGTATGCACCTGTGTACAGCGGTTTCTTTGCTGTTTCCTTTTGAATTGCAAAAATCCTGCCTACCGGGACATTCCCTGTATTTTGCAATATGTAATGCATGGTCGGTCAGTTCTTCTATACCCTCGTTTTTCGCCGCTGATATCGGAATTACGGGAACACCGAGTAATTGCTCCATTTCGTTAACAAGAATACTGCCGCCGTTTTTGCGAACTTCATCCATCATATTGAGCGCAACCACCATCGGAATGTCAAGCTCCATAAGCTGCATGGTTAAGTAAAGATTTCGCTCAATATTTGATGCGTCAACAATGTTGATAATTCCTTTCGGCTTTTCTTTTAGCAAAAATTCCCTTGTTACAATTTCTTCATTGCTGTATGGTGACATTGAATAAATACCCGGTAAATCGGTTATCAATGTGTCAGAATGATTTTTTATAACACCGTCTTTTCTGTCAACAGTTACACCGGGGAAATTACCTACATGCTGATTTGAACCTGTTAACCTATTAAAAAGAGTGGTTTTACCGCAGTTTTGATTACCTGCCAGCGCAAAAGTTAAAGTTGTTCCTTCGGGCAGGGGATTTTCATCTGCTTTGGTGTGGAATTTGCCGCCTTCACCTAAACCGGGATGTGAAATATCCTTTTTTCTTATATCATTGGATTCATTGCTTTTTGCGGTATATGGAGTGTTGATTAAAATTTTTTCTGCGTCGGCAAGCCTTAAAGTTAATTCGTATCCGTGAATTTTGAGCTCAACAGGGTCACCCATAGGCGCGTATTTAACCATTGTGATTTCAGCACCGGGAATTAACCCCATATCAAGAAAATGCTGCCTGAGCGCACCCTCGCCGCCGACTTCTGTTATCTTTGCAGATTTACCGATTTCTAAATCTTTTATACTAATGCTCATTTAGTTGCTCCTTGAAAAGCTTGTTTATATATTATACAAATGTAATACACAATAAATAACTTGTTAATAAATAGTTTAGCAAACTAACTTTTTTTGTCAATAGTATTATTATATTTTTTGATAAAAAAAGCCCCTTCCTTTCGGAAGAGGCTTTCGCTGTAAATAAATTTAATTATTTAACTTTTACTGACTTCTTTGCAGTCCAAGCACTGTAAACAGTCTTCTTACCATTCATCTTGTAAGCACGAACTCTTACATAGTACTTCTTGCCGCTCTTAAGTCCCTTAACTGTCTTGTTAAGGCCCTTCTTTGTAGCAACCTTTACTGCCTTAGTAGTCTTCTTTTTGAACTTTTTAGATGTTGAGTACTGAACCTGATAGCCCTTAATTTGAGCCTGCTTCTTTGTCTTAACAACGATTGTGTTCTTCTTAGTTGACTTAAGTGAAGAAATCTTGAATGTCTTCTTCTTAAGTGACTTAACAACTGTGTTGCCGCATACAGGGCAAACATATGTTTCCTTGCCTTTAGCAAAGAGTGTAGCTTTAACTGTTGTTACAGCATAAGGATGGTTGCCTGCTGTGCAGTTTGCAGGGTCATAAGCAGCAAAGCCGTTATCAGCAGCATACTTAGTAGCAAGTGAAGTTGCCGGTGCAACTACGAAGAAACCGTCAACAGCAGCAAATGTAGTATCTCTTGGGCTTGGTGTTGCTTCGTTAAGAACTTCTTTATAACCAAGTGCTTGGTAACCAATCTCTGTGTTAACATTAGCTACCTGAACTGAAGTGTAACCTGTGTCATAAAAAGCATGATCGCCGACAGATTCAACCTTGTTGCCAAGTACAAGTCTGCCTGAAAGTGCATGGTCATGTGCAAATGCATAATCATCGATTTCCTTTAATGTTGATGGGAGAGAAATTGATGTAAGCGCATACATATCACTCATTCCACCTACTGTTTCAACACCTTCAGGAATTGCAACAGCAGTAATTCTCTTTGCAAGTTCACGGTTAGCGTTAAGGTTTACTGCCTTTACAGCGTAGCCGTTAATTTTTGCAGGTACTGCAACTGATGTTGCCGTGCCTAAATATTTGGTAATTTTAGCACCGATACCTGTTGTTAAAGTAGATGTTGTATAATTAGGTTCATTTTGGCCTGTTGTATAATTATGGCTGTAATTCGAAACATAAGTAACTTTTTCGTCAATTGATGTGTATCGAAATGCATATTCGCTTTTAGCAATTGTCAATGTAGAAACAGTTGCACTTGCTGCTGATGATGCATCTGAAAGATTTAAATAGTATGTATCACCTGCAATAAGCTTATATGTGTCTTGTGCCGGTGTATATACATCTTCGTCGTTTACTCCGTATACTAAACCTTCTGAATCAGGTGTTGTTTTAACTGATTCAATAGAAAATCTTGTCGAAGCTGCATGACCGCTGAAATTATCTTCGCTATATTCAGAGTTAAGATAATTAGCAATATCGTATTCTGATGAAGCTGATTTATTATTAACACTCTTAGCGAAAGAAATGTTATAGTAAGCAGTTGTTGCAGGGGTGAAAGCAACTTTTGTGCTGTCAACTGTTGTAACACCTTCTGCTACTGCTTTATAGTCTGATGCTCCTGCTGCTAATGCACTGACTGAGCCTACTGTTAAAGAAGTAAGAGCCATTGTGCCGGCAAAAACAAGAGATAATGTTTTTTTAGCAATTGTATTCATTATTATACCCCTCCTTATTTAACTTTTACGCTCTTCTTTGCAGTCCAAGCACTGTAAACAGTCTTCTTACCGTTCATCTTGTAAGCACGAACTCTTACATAGTACTTCTTACCGCTTTTAAGACCTTTAATTTTCTTGTTGAGCTTCTTTTTTGTAGCTACCTTTACAGTTTTAGTAGTCTTCTTTGTAAACTTCTTTGAAGTTGAGTACTGTACTTGGTAACCCTTCATTTCAGCCTGAGCAGCAGCTTTAACTGTTAAAGCTTTCTTTGCAGCTTTGAGTGAAGAAATCTTGAAAGTCTTTTTCTTGATTGACTTTGTGATTGTGTTACCGCAGAGTGGGCAAGTGCTAATCTTTTTACCCTTTGCAAATACTGTTGCAGGTACTGTTGTTACAACATAAGCGTGTGGGCATCCTTTTGTCATATCATAGTATGCAATACCGTTGATAGCAGCATAATTTGCAGCTTCAACAGATTTACCGCCCATTACAAAACCGTCAGCAAGAACGTTTGTTGTATCATAAGGGTCAGCTGTGTTAGTATTAAAGCTTTCAACATAGCCGAATGCATAATCTCCGATGCTTACTACTGAAGCAGGAAGAACAGCAGCTTTGAGTGCTGTGTTGTAGAATGCGTAATCGTTTATTTTTTTAACGCCTTCATTAAATGTTACGCTTGAAAGTGCAGAGCAACCGCTGAATGCACTTGAGCCGATAGTCTTAACAGATGCAGGAATAACTACATTGTTAAGAGCTGAACAGCCGCTGAATGCACCTGATTCAATTTTTTCAACATTTGCAAGGTTAACTGATGCAAGTGTTTTAATATCATATAAACCGTCAACTGATTTAACATTTGGTGAAAGTGTAAGTGATGTTATTTTCTCATTGTTTGAGCCATCAAATCTTTCAACTGGGATAGTGTTGTTTACAAAATTAGGAACAACAACATCTTTAGCTGCACCAACATAGCTTACAGAAGCAACAGGTGTAGTGATGTTTTTGTCTTCATAATTAGTAAATGATTTTGTGCTTACGGTTTTGTTATAAACATTTACATCCCAATCAGACGGTGTGATTGTGAGTGTAGCTCTGCCGATAATATGGTTTTCGCTACCGCTAACCAAATTAGATTCAGAACTTGTGTAAGCACTAATATAATATGTATGACCGCCTGTAAGTTCTACTGTTTTTAAAGCGTCATAATATCCTTTTGTTTCTACCGGTTCGCTGCTTTCTGATGTTTGTGTCCAATCTATGCTGTAAGATTGAGGTGCTCTTACATAAGCGACATCTTCATCAAACTCGTTAGTAGCAGCATTATAGCTTTTGCTTATGCTGACATCTGTGCTGTCTACTCTTTTAGCACCCGTAGTATAATTTGCACTGTAAGTACCGTCTGTGCTTTTATAAATCGGTGTGCTTGCTAATGCAACAGCATAGTAACCTGTTGTTGCAGGTGTGAATGAATAGTAGTTGTTACCATTCACTTGGTTGTCTTTAACAGTGGCAACAATAGCTTGTGATGTACCGGTCATCGGTGTGATGACTTTTTTCTCAGCAGCTAAAGCAGATGTTCCGGTTAATAAACTGGAAGCAACCATTACTGATGCCAATGCAAAAGACATTGTCTTTTTTGCAAAATTCATTTGCAATTCCTCCTTCAATTGCCTTTCGGCATATAAAAATTTTTGATAGTATTATTACTTAATCTATCAAAATAAATATAGCATCATATGGCTTATTTGTCAATAAATTCTATAAATAATAGATATTATTGTTAACTTTGACGAATTTGACAAATAAAAATAAAAGACTTTGAAGCAAAGAACTGCCCCAAAGCCTTTTTTTGTCAGCTGTTAGCAACCGCATCCGCAGTCATTGTTGCCGCATCCGCAGCCACCGCATCCGCCACAGAGGAGTAAGATGATAATGAGAATGATGATCCAAGATGAACCGCCACAACCAAAGTTATTGCATCCGCAACCCATTAGGTTAACCCCCTTTCACATTTTCTAAACTATCCTATGTTGAAAATGTAAAAGTGTTCATCTTGATTTTACATCAAAAAATGTTACCCAAAGTTATTGATTGATTTTCTTTTAAAATCTGTATTTCATTTTTTGCGTCAATGAGTTTTTCGCTTAATTCGTCTTCATCGTCTTTTCTTATATCTTTAGTTGCTTTAATCGCAAGGTTTGCACTGTCAAGCTGTGCGTGGTCAATCATAGCGGATAGATACGGATATTCACCCTGCCATACCGTTCTTAATTTTTTACATTCTTCTTTTGCTTCTTCAAACTTTTTTCCTTCGTTTAATTCAAGTGCAGTATTTATTATCTCGCTTGTTTTGGTATATACATTGTTTATTGTCACCTGTTCAAACACGCAAACACCTGTGCAAATAATCAAAAATACTACTGCAATATATATTTTTTTCATTTTGTACTGCCTTTCCTAACGGTGTAAATATTTCCGTTATCATCAACTGTCATCAAAAGTAATTTTTCGGCTTTTTTTCCGTTCGCGCTTAACAGCAATTCGATTTCGCTTAATTTGATGCTTTTATCTTTAAAATATTCTTCAACGGGTTTCCCGTCTATTACTATTGCGGTGTGAAGTCCCTTGTCGTCAACGCTTATTTTCACATTGTCGGCAGTAAGAGGCTTGTATTTTTCCCAATTTTCCGCACTTATACTTCCGTTTGTTTCTATCACGGCATTTTGAACTTCTGCAATGTCCCAATAGCCTTGTTGCCTTAAAGCGTCGCATAAATCATCAACAGTAAATCTTAATTGCCTTAATTTTTTTTCGTCTATTTTTCCTTTGTCTATAATAACAATCGGTCTTCCTTGAATTAAATTTCTGAATTTAACGCTTTTTACACTTAAAACGGCAACTATAATTTCCAAACTTACAAACAGCAGTACAGGCACTATGCAGTTTAAAAGCGGCATATTGTTATCCTGAAGAGGAATTGTGGCTGTGGAACTTATTAAAAAAGTGATTACAAGCTCATGCGGTTTTAATTCGCCGACTTGCCTTTTACCCATTATTCTTACTGCCACAATTACAAACACATATATAATAAAAGCACGAATTATTACTAAACTCATATTATCACCTATAATATTTTTCTCACAATTTGTCATAATAATACAGGTGATTATATGAATCTTTCAAAAAGTCTTCAAGAAAACTACAATCGTATCAAAGCCGATTTTTTAGATTGCTCCGATTTTCTGATTAGAAAGGCAAAAACGGGAAACAGAGAATTTCTTATTATGGTTTGTGACGGACTTATTGATTCTTTACAGCTTTCACAAATGGTGGTATCTCCGATTCTTCGCTGTGATGAAATAGATATTGATACCATTAAAAAATCAATAACTAATTCAGTAGAACTAAACGAGGCCGAAACATTTGCCGATTGCTACTATTATGTTATGTCCGGCTTTGCTGTTGTTTTGGTTGACGGGGAAGATAAAGCACTTGCATTCGGTGTTCAATCTCTTCCGGCACGAAGTGTTGATGTACCGTCTAATGAACAGTCAACCAAAGCACCGAAAGAAGCCTTTGTTGAAGTGCTTAACACTAACAAAGCACTTTTACGAAAAAGGCTTAAAACTCCGCATTTGAAGCTCAAACAAATCAAGCTTGCTTCATCTGCACCCATGCCCTGTGTAATTGCTTATATGGATGATAGGGCGGATAAGGAACTTGTTTCCCAAATAATGCAGGCACTTCGAAGTTCTAATCTGAACACTCTGACTGATTTCGGCACGCTTGTCCCATTTATTGATACCAACATAAATACAATGTTTTCCGATGTTTCATCAACCGAGCGCCCGGATATTATTGTTTCAAAGCTGATTGAGGGCAGGGTAGCAGTTTTGGTTGAGGGTTCACCGATAGCACTTTATACCCCGTCTCTTTTCAGTGATAATTTTCAGTCACCGGATGATTATGATTTGCCGCCGTTTTATTCCGGCTTTATCAGATTACTTCGTTATTTTTCATTTGTTTTGTCAATATTTTTACCGGGGGTATATGTTGCAATAGGTACATTTCATCAGGAACTAATTCCCACGTCTATGCTTTATACAATAGCAAGGGAAGAAACAACAACCCCATATTCACTTATGACGGAGGCCTTAATGCTTTTGATACTGTATGAAATTATGCGTGAAGCGGGGCTGCGCCTGCCCAAAGCAGTCGGCCACGCAGTTTCTATTATCGGCGGTATTGTAATCGGTGAAACAACGGTATCGGCAGGCCTTATCGGCGCACCTATGCTTGTTGTAATTGCACTTACCGCAATTTCGTCATATGTTGTGTCTTCGCTTTATGAAAGCGTGTCTGTTTTGCGATTCTTTTTTATTCTGATTGGGGGACTTACAGGAATGTATGGTATTATTTTAGCTGCTGCTGTTTTGTGTATGAATATATGTGCTATTAACCCATACGGCGTGCCTTATTGCGCTCCGATTTCTCCATTTGATAAAAAATCGCTTGCAGATTTGTTTTATAGGCAATCTTGGTTAAAGCTTTCTAAAAGAAAAGTTAGAATAAATAACTTGAGAGGGGCAGAAATAGATGTCAAAATCGGCAACAAGAGGTAAAATTTCACCGCTTGGATTATTTTATATTCTTTTTATTTGCAGAATAGTTGTGAGTTTGACAAGCACTCATTCGGTCAGCAAAACGGAAATAAATTCACAGGCTCTTATAAGCTATATTTTAGCAATGCTTTTGACCGTTGTATTCTCACTGCCTGCTATATTTTGCTGTAAAAAAGGAAAAAATCCAATTGATGTTAAATGCGTGTCAAAACTCTATTATGCATATTTTTTAATTGTTGCTTCTGTAAGCGTCAGCAGGTTTTCATATTTTGCTTCCACAACTTTAAATCCGGAAAAACAAGGTTGGCTTTTTGCACTTATTGTATGCATCTGTGCTTTTTATGGTGCTTTTTTGGGGATAGAAGCGTTATCGCGATTTTCCGCCTTTTGCTTTGTGCTTTTAGGTCTTGCCGTTGTTTCGGTTATACTGTGCAATTTTAATACATTTAGAGAGATCAACTTTTATCCGGTTATAACTTCTTCAAAATTTGATTTAATTGAAAACGCGGTCGTTTTTGCATCAAATACAAGTGAAATAGCAATGTTTTTAGCAATTTTCCCCAAAGTTAACGGAAGATGTGAACGAACTTATATAAGGTCTGTTTGTTTATCGTTTTTAACTGTATTTATCTTGCTTTATTTTGCAATTGCAGTAATGGGAAAAAGTGCTGCTATTCGTAATTTTCCGTTTTACTCGTTTTTTCAAATATCTAAATTCGGCACATTTGAAAGACTTGATGTACTTCATATTTCTTTTTGGATTATGGGCGTTTTTGTTAAGGCAGTTACATCGCTTTACTGTGCAAATTCCTGTATCAGCAATAGGCCGAAAAGAAGCTTTGTTTTTGCATCTTCGTTTATTGTTTTTGTGATAAGTATTTTAATGCTGAAATTAAGTGGCGGGCAGGGCGTAAATTATGAATTTACAATGATTTTGTTTTTCGTTTTCTGCGTTATTATTCCTGCAGGAACATTAGTGTTTAAAAAGAAGAATTATGGTGATGAACTTGTCAAAGCTTATTAAAAGTTTAATATCAATTGTTTTGTGCCTGTTTCTTTTTTCGGGCTGTACGCAAAACAGACACTTGAAGGATTTGCTGATAGTAGAGGGAGTGGGTATTGATTTAACCGAAAGTAAAGATATAGCTGTTACTTTGCAGTCTTTAAAAATCGGGATGAGCAATTCATCCGAAAAACCCGACGCAAGTATGACTTTTAATTCATCGTCAAACGGTAATACTGTTTCCTCGGCAATAAATTCACTTGCAAAAGGTGTTTCAAAGCGTGCATTTTTCGGGCATAACAAAATTATGGTATTATCACAAAAATTTGTTGAAAACGGTGTTGATAAATATGTAGATTACTTTTTGCGAAGTGAAGATGCAAGGGCGGATGTCGCAATTTGCGTTGCTAAAAAAAGTGCAAAATTCATTCTTGAAAGCAAAGAAAACGATTCAAATGTACCAAGCGAAAATATACTTCATTTAATAGATAATAACGAAAAATCAGGTCAGTCAATTTTAGTTAACGAAAATGATTTTCTTATGCTTTATAAGGATGAAACATCGGATATTTATTTACCGGTTGTTGAAAGAGAAGATGAAAAAAGCAGTGCCAAAACTGCTGGAATTGCACTTTTTTGCGGCGATAAATTATCATATATCACAGATGAAATCGAAACTGAAGGCTTTGTGATTTTGAATAACAAAGCAGATGATGTTTTATTTCAAATATATGATGAAAAACTTGGAAAAACAGATGTTCGTATATCAAATATCAAGTGCAAAAAAGGCGCGGTTAGATATAATGACAACACTTATTTTAATGTTGAATTGAAAGCTGATATGATTATCGGTGAAATTGAAAAAGGAACGGAAAATCAACTGTCAAAAAATGATTATAATCGCATATTAAGAGAGGTTGAAAATGAAGTTTCAAATGTAATCGAAAAGACTTTTTATACCTTAATTAAAGCTAAAAGCGATTGCCTGCGTGTAGGTAATTATATAGCAAAAGATTGTCCCGATTATTACAATGAATATATCAAAAACAGCAGACAAAACTATCAAAAAGTTTTGCTTAATAAAAAAGTGAAAATAAATCTTGAAAAAATAAGTGACAACAGCCAATTAGAATGACATTGCATTTATAAATGTGTTGAATATATTTATCAGCTCTTTTGACGATGAATCGTCGCTTTGAGAAAAGCAAACTATTGCAGGAACTATAACAGTTAAAACAAGCAAAATTGCATAAATTATTAAAGCTTTTTTCACTTTCTCATCTCCTTGACTTTATATAGTAAAAATAGTATAATAGTAAAATAATTTTAATTTATATGGTATCGTTATATTCGTTACCTTTACCAATACACCAATGAAAAGGAGATTGATTATGCCAAAAAACTATATTTCACCTATTTCTATGGATGCTCTTTCTAATTTATGTTCTGAGCTTGATAAAAATAACTGGATTAAGCCTAAAGATTACCAAAAATATCATGTTAAAAGAGGACTTAGAAACGAAGACGGAACAGGTGTTATGGCAGGCCTTACCCGTATATGCTCCGTTGAGGGTTATTATATTCTCGACGGTGAGCGTATTCCTAAAGACGGTAAGCTTTCATACCGCGGTTATGATATTAACGATATTGTTAACGGTTGTATTAAAGAAAACAGATTCGGATTTGAAGAAGTTGTATGGCTTCTTCTTTTCGGTGATTTGCCGACTGAAAGCCAGCTTGAAGGGTTGAGGGAAGTTCTTGGTGAATGCCGCGAACTACCTGATGAATTTGTTGAAGATATGATTATGAAGCACGCGTCAAAAGACATTATGAATAAAATGGCAAGGTGCGTTATTGTATTATATTCATTTGATGAAAATCCTGATGATATTTCGGTGGCTAATGTTCTTCGCCAATCACTTCAGCTTATTGCGCAAATGCCTACTATTATGAACGGCGCATATCAAATTAAGCGCAGAACTTTTTACAATAAAACAATGTTCCTTCATCCTATCAGAAAGGAGCAATCAACCGCCGAATATATTTTAAATCAAATCAGGGCAGATAAACAGTTTACTCAAGAAGAGGCAAAGCTTCTCGATATTTGCCTTATGCTTCACGCTGACCACGGCGGCGGTAATAACTCTACTTTTTCAACGAGGGTTCTTACTTCAAGCGGAACTGATACTTACTCTGCTATTTCTGCCGGTTTTGGCTCACTTAAAGGTCCGCGCCACGGCGGTGCAAACCTTCGTGTTGCTCAGCAAATGCGTGAAATTATGGCAAATCTTGCAGACCCTACCGACCCTAACCAAGTTAAAGATTATCTTGTTAAAATCATAAATAAAGAAGCAGGCGATGGTTCAGGCCTTATTTACGGTATGGGGCATGCTGTTTATACAAAGAGCGACCCAAGAGCTGTTATTCTTAAAGAAAATGCAAGAAAACTTGCTTACGAAAAAGGTTTTGAAAAGGAATTTAAAACTCTTGAAAATATTGAGCTTCTCACACCTGAAGTATTTTCTGAAATTAAGGGTGTAGAAAAAACAATGTGCGCCAATGTTGACCTTTATTCGGGCCTTGTATACAAAGTTCTCGGTATTCCTGAAGATTTGTATACACCTATTTTTGCTGTTGCCAGAACAGCAGGATGGTGCGCTCACAGGCTTGAAGAATTGACTTCAGGCGGCAAAATTATTCGCCCGGCATATAAAAGCGTCAGCAAACCGCGTGAATTTAAACCGATTATTGAAAGATAATAGCTGAATTGTAGGGGAGAAAAAATGAAAAATAAACCTATGTATTTTTCATTCCTTGCCGTAATAATCACAGCGCTTGCGGCTTGCTTTATTCGTTTCTTTCAATTTCTTAAATATACAGATGCTAAATCCGGCTTGGTTGTAGGCGATGATTTACTTACTTTCGTTCTTTACGGTGTAGTTGCATTGTCACTCTTTTTTTGCTTTTTGTATTTTTTCTTTTCAAAGCGATATGAAAGAATTATTGCTTTTATCGGAAATAAAAGTATTTATATAACTTTGCTGATATTGAGTTTTACATATTTTTTTGATTTTGTTCATCAGGTTTATAATTGTGCACAATATATAAGCCAAGATGACACTCAAAATTATATAGAGTATAATTATTTGTTGCCGATGGCATTTCAAGCCGTTTTCGCCATTTTAACCTGTTTTTATTTGATTATCTGTGCAAAGTCGGTTAAAGGTACTTTGATTGATTTTAAGTATTTTAAGCTGTTTCATCTTGCTCCGTTTTTATGGGGTTTTTGCAGGCTGCTGGTTATTTTGACGGAAATATTTGATGTTGAAAGCGTAGAAAGCTTTTTGGAATTTATATTTATAGTTATGTATTGTGGCTATACTTTATGCTGTGCTTCTGCGGTAGACAGTGATGACGGCAAAATAAAGCCGCTTTTAAGCTTTTTTGCATTAAGTCTTTTTTCTGTATCAATTGCATTTTCACTTGCAAGAATATTGATGATTTTAAGTGGAAATTATGAAGATTTAAGCCGAGTTACTTTTTCGGCCCTAACTTATCTTTTTATAGGTCTTTTTGCAATGAATTGCGAACTTTCTGTTTTTATTACCGAAAATGTTTCAAAAGACTGAATTATGATTGAGGCTGATTATTTGTTTCTTGATAATTTAAAAACGATTGCACTTCAAGTGTTTATATTGTATTTAATGGCCGGCGTAGGCTTTGTGACGGATAAAATCGGCCTGTTTAAGCAAAGTGACGGTACAAGATTGATTGATTTAATATTCAATGTCGTTTTGCCGATTGCTATTATAAACACATTTATTAAAATGGAGTATACACCAAGCCATATTAAAGGCTTGGTTGTAGCTTTTGTTTGTGCAATTGCAACTCATATTTTCGCCGCGCTTATTTCGCTGTTTACTTTTAAGAAACAAAATGTTAATCTTCGCGGAATTTATCATTATGCAACCGTTTTTTCAAATGCGAGTTTTCTTGCTTTGCCGCTTGCACAAAGTGTAATAGGCGAGGAAGGTATTTTTTATTGCTCGGTATATGTGGCGGTATTTAATATATTTGCATTTACTTACGGTATCTATGAAATATCGGGCAGAAAAGCAAAAATCGACTTGAAAAAATTGATTTTTAATCCCGGTTCAATTTCCGTGATTATCGGCTTGCCTCTTTTCTTTTTAAAATTTAAAGCACCTTATGTTATTGAATATCCTTTGCAGATGATAAGTAATTGCAATTCACCGCTGGCAATGATTGTATTCGGTACATTCCTTGCTAACTCGAATTTTAAAAATCTTATTAAGAAGAAAGAATTATATTTTGTTTCGTTTTTAAGGCTTGTTTTTATTCCTGTTTGTATGTTGCTTTTGTTTAAGATCTTTAATGTCAACGGGGATTTGCTTGTTGCTATGACTATTTCGGCAGCAGCGCCGACGGCAACAAACACAGCTATGTACGCCGCAAAATATGATAATGATGCCGCTCTCGGCAGTGAACTTGCGGCCCAGTCATCTGTTTTGTCTGTAATTTCAATGCCGGTAATCGTGGCACTCGCATCTGTTATATAGTTTTTTAGTATGTCTAAACTGTTAATTTTATTTAAAATGATATTAGCCAAAGTTGAAAAACGGTAAATATTATTATATAATCATATTACAAATAGGAATATTTCGTATTACAGTTCGGAATATTTCGCGGTTTGTTATAATAATATTTATCAATCAATGTTTGAAAGGTGATTTTAATGAAACTTGTTATCGTAATTGTGTCAAATAAGGATTTGACCAATGTGTTATCGTCTACAATAGAGGAAGGTTATTTTTCAACCAAAATTTCAACACAGGGAATGTTTCTTGAAAACGGGCAAACTACTGTTCTTTTCGGAGTTAAAGAAGATGAAATCGAAAAATTATTCGGCATTATCGAAAAAAATGTTACCAAGCGTGTAGTACGCCATGTCGGTGTCGACAGCACACTTCAAGGTTCGCTTTTAAAAAAGCCTGTTGATGTTGAAGAATACGGCGCAGTTGCATTTGTGCTTGATGTTGACCAATTTAGGAAATTATAATTTATGAAACTGACTAATTTTATCGGCAATGAAAAGGTTGTTGACTCACTTTCAAAGCTTTTTGAAGGCGGTAGATTTCCGCACGCATTGATTATTGAAGGTGAAGACGGAATAGGCAAAAAAACTCTTGCCCGTGATTTAGCCTGTACTCTTGTTTGCAGGGGTGATGATAAACCATGCGGTGAATGTACCCAATGTAAAAAGGCAATCGCCGGTATTCACCCGGATATAAGCGAGTATATACCTGCCGGGGGCGTGAATTCTTTTCATGTTGATACTGTAAGAAATATAATAAATGACGCATATATTCAGCCAAATGAAGCTGATTATAAAATATATATATTAGCAAATGCGCATTGTATGAACCAAAATGCGCAAAATGCACTTCTTAAAATATTGGAAGAGCCGCCTAAATACGTTGTTTTTATTTTAACAACTAATTCTAAAAGTGCTCTTCTTTCAACTGTTTTATCGCGCAGTGTCTGCGTTACTCTTGAGGGTGTAAATATTGAAAGGGCAACCGAGTATATTACTTCTCATACCGATGATGTTGATAACGAAACCGCTAAAAAAACAGTTGAAACATTTAACGGTAATATCGGTAAGGCACTTTTAAGCTTGCAGGACAGTAAAACAGGTGAACTTGTTGATATTTGCAATAAGCTTTGCACAGCACTTGTATCATCAAATGAATATGAAGTGTTAACATTATGCTCTGCATTTCAAAAGGATAGGCAGGGCGTTGTATTTGCCTGTGATTTACTTAAAAATATTTTTAGAGATGCACTTTTTGCCCAAAATGAAAGTGAATGTATTTCAGGGCAGGAAAAGACTGCGTCACTTCTTAAAACATCTGTTTCAAGGCAAAATTTAATCAGGCTTATGGAAACTTGCGAAGAAGTGAAATCAATGGCATTAAGCAATGCTAATAATGCTTTGTTAATTACAAAATTCTGCTATTCACTTAACAGCGCAATCGGCAGATAACGGAGGATAAATATGACTAAAGTTGTTGGTGTTCGTTTCAGCGACACAGGCAAAATGTATTATTTTGACCCAAAGGGTTTTGATATAAAAAACGGGCAGGAAATCATTGTTGAAACTGCCAATGGGCTTGAATTCGGTAAGGCTTCAACAGGAGTTAAGCTTGTTGAGGATGATGAAGTTGTAAGCCCGCTTAAGCCTGTTATTCGCATAGCAACAGACGAAGACAGAAAAAAAGTTGAAGAAAATAAAAGAAAAGAAAAAGAAGCTTTTGAAATATGTAACCAAAAAATTCAAAAGCATAATCTTGAAATGAATTTAACAAATGCTGAGTATTCATTTGATTGCTCAAAAGTTATATTTTATTTCACGGCAGACGGTAGAATTGATTTCAGGGAGCTTGTTAAGGATTTGGCTTCCACTCTTCATACCAGAATCGAACTTCGCCAAATCGGTGTAAGAGATGAGAGTAAAATGCTTGGCGGTCTCGGTATATGCGGCAGGCCGTTTTGCTGTTCAACTTTTCTTGACGGTTTTCATTCCGTTACTATTAAAATGGCTAAAGACCAGGGGCTTTCTCTTGCGCCGGGTAAAATAAGCGGTACTTGCGGAAGACTTATGTGTTGCCTTAAATATGAGCAAAATTCTTACGAATATTTACATAAAATCACACCAAAAGTCGGCACTGTTGTTGATTGCAGGCACGGTAGGGGAACCGTTGTTGATTCTGCAATTTTAACCGGTAAACTTAAAATACAGCTTGATAATACACCTGACGGTTTACCTGTTATCGTAAATCGTGAAGAAGTAAGAATAGTTAGGGATAACAAACAGAAAGTTAACAAAATTTAATAAATTATTATTGCTATTTTACTTGATTTTTGTACGCAATACTGTTATATTAAATTTACAATATGGTGTAGGAGGTGTAATGATGGCATACGCTATTTCAGATGATTGTATTTCATGTGGCGCTTGTGCTGCTGAATGCCCGGTAGGCGCAATTTCAGAGGGAGACGGCAAGTTCGAAATTGATGCAGATGTTTGCATTGAATGTGGTGCTTGCGAAGCTACTTGTCCGGTAGGGGCTCCTGCTCAGGCATAATTTGATACATACTTAAAATAAAAGCACGGTAGTTAGAATTTATCTAACCACCGTGCTTTTATTGTTTATTAAAAAGATTACCATAGGGGAAACTGCGTTCTCCCGTAATTATTTAATTTCAACTTCTCTTATACTTCCTACACCTTTTTTATCAAATTCAATATTGAATCCACGCTTAATAACCGAACCGTCTTTATATTCAATAACTGCAGTAATCGTATCGTTTAAATCGCTGAAATTAAAATCACTTGTCTTGCTGATGTAAGAAGGCAAATATGTTAAATTCCAAGTAAAGCTGTTGCCGAAATTAACTTCTTTTTTGAACTTACCGTTTGAGAATGAACATATACCGCTGTCATACGATTTTTTGAGTTTATCTCCGCTTATTTCAACTTTTCGTGCATCTGTATACCAATTTCCCATATCATCGTCAAATACAGCTACGGAAAGCTCGGCATATTTATTCTTATTTTCAAGTGTTAATTTTTTTACATCTTCAATTTTACCTGTATTAACCGTAAAGTTACCGCTGGATAAGGTGTAAAAATCATATTTTTTGCCTGATTTTTCATTTGCGGCATTGCTTGAACTTGAGTTTACAGATGCAGTGTAATTATCGTTTCCTAATCTTTCTGCATCATCCAAAAGCTTTTGCTTGTCTTTTTGCCACTTGTTCATAGCATTTTTATTGTCTTCGGAAATATAAATTTGATAGGTAAAATCTTGCGGCGTTGCTTTTTTTATATTTGCAACCTCGTTCGCATTTGCTATATATATGCCCATACTCGCTTTATCACTTACAGAATAGCTTATACCAAAGCCTCCGCCCACAACCAAAACAAATGCCATTACCATTGCAATTATTTTTTTTGGAAGAGTAATTGCTTTGTGTTTGCTTTGTGCAGTAATATCATATAAATTATCAATTGTTTTATAAGAAACATTGAGTTGATTAAAAGCTTTTTTGTATTCATTATTTCTCATAATTGTCATCTCCTAATTTAGCCTTAAGCTTTTGCCTAGCTCGTGAAAGTCTTGTTTTTACAGCCGATTCTTTAATATTTAAAAGCGTTGCTATTTCGTTTATTTGCAAATCTTCAAAATAAAACAGATGTATAACGGTTCTTTGATTTTTTGGCAATGACATAACAGCTTTTATTAAATCTATGTCTTGTGTATCGTCAATGTGGGAGAGATTAACTGCGTCTTCAAGAGGTACATTTCTTTTTCTAAAATGTAACCTTAATAAATCTTTACTCTCGTTCACACATACTTTCGTAAGCCATTTCGCCATATGTTCGTCTGATTCAAATTTTTTTTGCAGTTCCATAGCTTTAAATATACATTTTGCAGTATGTCCTCGGCGTCTGCTTGATTTTTTGTAAATGACAACGCAATCAAATACAACCGCTTGCTTTGTGTCCTTACACATTCGTTAAATTTAGATTCAGTCATTATGTCACCTCACATCTTTCTTGAAAGGTCCTTTCACTTTAGTAACGGCTGAGATAGGGGAAAGGTTACATTTTTTGACAAAATTATTTTATGCCAATAAAAAACATAAAAAAAGAACTACACATTATGTGTAGTTCTTTTGGCGCAGAGGGTGGGATTCGAACCCACGCGCCCTTTCGGACAAACGGTTTTCAAGACCGCCTCGTTATGACCACTTCGATACCTCTGCGTTTCGTGCTTGTGTATATTACCATAAAACAAGTGTAATGTCAAGAACTTTTTTCAAAAAATTAAATAAACTATATAAAAACAGAGCCGGTACATACCGACTCTGTTTCGTGATAATAAAATCTTACTTGTTTTGGAATTACTCTTCCTGCATTTTAGCAAAACATTCACTGCAGTAAACAGGGCGGTCACCGCTTGGTGCAAAAGGAACTTTACATTCCTTGCCGCAAGAAGCGCATACAGCATCGTGATATTCACGCGGTGCGTGCTTTCTTTTGTCACGGCATTCTTTGCATCTCTGTGGCTCGTTAGTGAAGCCTTTTTCTGCATAAAATTCCTGCTCGCCTGCTGTGAAAACAAATTCGTTTCCGCAATCTTTGCAGACTAAAGTTTTGTCCTCGTACATTTCTTACACCTCTTAATTATATTTGTCGGTTTTCAAGTTTACGGTTGACAATTTTTTCTTTATTCTTTGTAATGCATTGTCTACCGATTTAGGTGTTTTGTTTAATCTTTTCGCAATTTCATTATAGTTGCAACCGACAATATGTAACCTTAAGACTTCGTTTTCATATTCAGAAAGGTTCTCTTTAAGGATATTAGCCAACATTGAAACGCTTTCACCGGTGATATAGTAGTCTTCTGCGCTTATACTTCCGTTTTCCTCGGGAATCTCTTCCTCGGCATATTCAATCACCGCGCCTTGCGGAATATCCTTTTGCCTGTTGAATTTCCTAAGTGCTGTTTGAATGGAATTATTTATGCAGGTTTGTGCATAGGTTTTAAACTTTGCGCCCTTGCTTTCGTCAAAAGTTTTGATTGAAGCTAATAAGCCAATCATACCCTCCTGAATAATATCTTCATATTCAAGCGGTGAGTTAGTGTATTTGCTTGCAATCGCTTCAACTACGCTTCGGTACTCGCTGATTAAAGCCTCTGTATTCTTACTGTCACCTGATTGTACATTTGAAAGAAGTGTGTCATTTATATTATTTTTGCTGGGTTCTGACATAGTTCTCTCCCACCTTAGATAAAATAATATCAAATTATTTAAAAATAGTCAACAAAAATCGCAAATAAATTATGAAAACTTTTAAACAAATCGACTAAATGTTATAAAAAAAGCCCGAATTTTGATGATTGTGACAAAATTCGAGCTTAAATTATTATGAATTATACATTGAAACGGAAAAGTACAATATCTCCGTCTTTCATAACATATTCTTTGCCTTCACTTCTGACTAAACCTTTTTCTTTTGCAGCTGTCATATTTCCACAAGCCATTAAGTCATCAAATGAAACAACTTCTGCTCTAATGAAACCGCGCTCAAAGTCAGTATGAATTTTGCCTGCTGCCTGCGGTGCTTTAGTGCCTTTCTTAATTGTCCATGCTCTTACTTCCGGTTTGCCGGCAGTGAGATACGAAATCAAGCCTAAAAGTGAGTAACTTTTTTTAATAAGCCTGTCAAGTCCGCTTTTTTCAAGCCCCATATCTGCAAGGAACATAGCTTTTTCTTCATCATCAAGTTGTGCTATTTCTGCTTCCATTTCAGCACAGATAGGAAGAGTTTCGGCACCTTCTTCTTTTGCTATTTCTTCAACTTGCTTGTAGTATTTGTTATTTTCAATTCCGTCTATAAAGTCATTTTCGCCCATATTGCAAGCGTAAATAACAGGTTTGATGGTTAAAAGTGAAACATCCTTTAAATATTCCTGCTCATCTTCGCTTATTTCAACACTTCTTGCAGTTTTTCCGTTTTCCATTTCACCTGCAAGTCTTTCAAGAAATTCAACTTCGCCCGCAAGCTTTTTATCGCCTTTCATAGCTTTTTTTCGTGAATCAATTCTTCTTGTTAAAATATCAAGGTCGGAAAGTACAAGCTCAAGGTTGATGGTTTCAATATCTCTCGCAGGGTTAACACTTCCGTCAACATGTGTAATATCATCATTTTCAAAGCAGCGTACAACATGGATGATTGCGTCAACTTCTCTGATATGTGATAAAAATTTATTTCCTAATCCTTCGCCTTGTGACGCGCCCTTAACAAGACCTGCAATATCCACAAATTCTATTGTTGCGGGTGTGAATTTATCAGGGTGGTACATTTCAGCAAGCTTGTCAAGTCTTTCATCAGGTACACTTACCATACCGACATTTGGTTCAATAGTGCAAAACGGATAGTTGGCACTTTGAGCCCCTGCGTTAGTTATAGCGTTAAATAATGTGCTTTTGCCGACATTCGGTAAGCCAACAATACCAAGCTTCATAATAGTTCTCCTTTGTCTTTTTTAATTCCTATCAAGTATATAACAAAAATTTTCTTTTTACAAGTGTAAATTATGTTGATTTTATTCCTTGACTTTATTTGCCAAATAATATATTATATCTTTAATATTTTTTAAATGTTAATTTTATAACAAAAGGAGAGAGGAAATATGAAGCTTAACGGCTCTCAAATCGTTCTTGAAGTTTTAAAAGAACAGGGTGTAGATACAATTTTTGGCTATCCCGGCGGAACGATTCTCAATATTTTCGATGAATTATATAAATACGGTGACACATTCAATCATATTTTGACTGCCCACGAGCAGGGTGCGTCACACGCAGCTGACGGATATGCAAGGGCAACAGGCAAGGTTGGCGTTTGCTTTGCGACATCAGGCCCGGGTGCAACAAACCTTGTAACAGGTATTGCAACTGCATATATGGATTCTGTTCCTGTTGTTGCAATTACTTGTAACTATGCAACTTCAGGTCTCGGCAGGGATTCATTCCAGGAAGTTGATATTTGCGGTATCACAATGCCTATTACAAAGCATAACTTTCAGGTTGAAAATGTAGAAAAATTGGCTGATACTATTCGCCGTGCGTTCTTTATTGCACAAAGCGGAAGAAAAGGCCCGGTTCTTATTGATATTCCTAAGGATATTACATCTGCCGAGTGTGAGTATACTCCTATGCCGAAGGTTAAGCCTGAAAAGGCTAAAGCACCGAAAGACAGTGCTGTTAAAAGAGCAGTTGAACTTATCAGAAGTGCTAAAAAGCCACTTATCTATGTCGGCGGCGGCGCTATCCTTTCTGATGTTGGCGAAGATTTGGTTACTTTCGCTGAAAAGATTGACACACCGGTTGCTTCAAGTCTTATGGGCCTTGGTGCTTTTCCGCACGATAATCCGCTTCATCTCGGCCTTATCGGTATGCACGGCCATTATGAATGTAATAAGGCCGCACATGATTGTGATGTGCTTATTACCTGCGGTGCTCGTTTTTCAGACCGTGTTGCAGGAAACAGAAAGAAATTTGCACCAAATGCAGAAATTTTACATATTGATATTGACTCAGCCGAAATGGATAAAAACATTGTTTCAAATTATCATCTTCGCGGTGACCTTGCCGATGTACTTCCTATTCTTACAAGGGAGATTGAGCAGCTTGACCACAGCGAGTGGAGAAAAGAGATTGAAACTTTCCGACGTCCTTTTGAACAGCTTCAAATCGGTGATTATGTAAATCCACAAAAGCTTATTGAAAAAATTGATGATGTTACCGATGACGATACCATTATCGTTACAGATGTAGGTCAGCATCAGCTTTGGGCAGCTCAATTTTATAAATTTGAAAAGCCGAGAACACTTCTTTCGTCAGGCGGACTCGGTACTATGGGCTATTCAATGGGTGCTGCCATGGGCGGCCAAATGGGATGTCCTGATAAAACTGTTGTAATGTTTGCAGGTGACGGCGGCTTCCATATGAATTTATCTGAACTTGCCACTATGTGTTCATATAATATTCCTGTTAAAATGTTTATTATGAATAATACAGTGCTTGGTATGGTTCGCCAGTGGCAAAAACTTTTCTATGAAAACAGATTTGCCGATACCGACCCGCACAGAGCAACCGATTTTGTAAAAGTTGCAGAGGGTTTTGGCGTTAAGGCACTTCGCATCAATACAAATGATGATATTGATTCAGTTCTTAAAGAAGCTTTTGAATATCAAGGCCCTGTTCTTGTAGATTGCAGAATCAGCCCTGATTCAAATGTCCTTCCTATGATTCCTCCGGGAGGAGCACATACCGATATTATTGAAAAATTTAATTAAGGAGGCGACTTATAATGAAAGAAAAATTAGTATTGTCAGTTCTTGTTGATAACGAAAGCGGCGTACTTCAAAGAGTTGCCAGCCTTTTTTCAAGAAGAAGTTATAATATTTCATCTCTTACAGTTAGTGAAACCGAAGATGAAAAGTTTTCCCGTATGACAATTGAAACTCAAACAGAGCCTGAAAATGTAAGGCAAATTAAAGCACAGCTTTTAAAACTTGAAATAGTTAAAAAAGTTTCTGAACTTAAGCCTGATAATTCCGTTTCTTCAGAATTGTTGCTTGTTAAAGTTCACGCACAAGGTATTGAGCAGAAAAATGCACTTCTTGCATTCAATGCACGCTGGGGTGCGCGTGTTCTTGATGTATCAATGACTACAATTACATTTGAATTTACAGGCCTTGGCAGTACAATTGATATGTTTATTGAAGAACTTGAAAATGAATTTACAATAGTTGAACTTGCAAGAACAGGTATAACTTCACTTGAAAGAGGAGAAGGCTCATTTACCGATGATATATAAGTTTGATATTTATATACATTATATTTTAATTTATTGACGAAAAGGGTGATAGCTATGAGTATGACAATGACTCAAAAAATCTTAGCTAAACACGCAGGGCTTGAAAGTGTTGTTGCCGGCCAGCTTATTGAAGCGAAGCTTGATATGGTTCTTGGTAATGATGTTACTTCCCCGGTTGCTATTAACGAAATGACAAAATTCGGTAAAAATTCCGTTTTTGATAAAACTAAAATTTCACTTGTTATGGACCATTTTACTCCTAATAAGGATATTCAATCTGCACAAAACTGCAAGCAGGTTAGGGAATTTGCTAAAAAGTATGATATTACTCATTATTATGATGTTGGAAATATGGGTATCGAACATGCACTTTTGCCTGAACAGGGTGTAGTTACCTGCGGTGACTGCATTATCGGTGCTGACTCACATACTTGCACATACGGTGCGCTTGGTGCGTTTTCAACCGGTGTCGGCTCAACCGATATGGCAGCAGGTATGGTAACAGGCAAGGCTTGGTTTAAAGTTCCGTCTGCTATTAAGGTTGTAATTACAGGTAAAAAAGCACCTTGTATCAGCGGTAAGGATGTTGTACTTCATCTTATCGGTCAAATCGGTGTTGACGGCGCACTTTATAAGTCACTTGAATTTACAGGTGACGGAATTAAGGAACTTTCAATGGATGATAGGCTTTGCATTTCAAATATGGCTATTGAATGCGGTGCTAAAAACGGAATTTTCCCTGTTGATGATGTTACACTTGAATATGTAAAAGGCAGAAGCGAACGCCCTTATGAAATTTATGAAGCAGATGATGACGCACAGTATGACAGCGTAGTTGAAATTGACCTTTCTAAACTTGCACCTACCGTTGCCTGCCCTCATCTTCCTGAAAATACCAAAACAGTTGATGAACTTGCAGATGTTAAAATTGACCAAGTAGTTATCGGCTCTTGCACAAACGGTAGAATTGAAGATATGCGCACAGCGGCAGAAATTATTAAGGGTAATAAGATTGCCGACGGCGTTCGCTGTATCGTTATTCCTGCTACTCAAAGCGTTTACCTTCAGTGTATTAAAGAGGGCATAGCAGAGGCTTTTGTTGAAGCCGGTGCTATTGTTTCAACCCCAACTTGCGGCCCTTGCCTTGGTGGCCATATGGGTATTTTGGCTTCGGGCGAAGTTGCAGTTTCCACATCAAACCGTAACTTTGTCGGCAGAATGGGCCATGTTGATTCTAAAATTTATCTTGCATCACCTGCGGTAGCTGCTGCATCTGCACTTAAAGGCTACATTGCAGACCCAAGAGAAATATAGGAGGTAGGAATATGAAAGCAAAGGGTACAGTACATAAATTCGGTGATAATGTTGATACCGATGTTATCATTCCTGCTCGTTATCTTAATAAGAGTGACGAAGCTTGGCTTGCATCTCATTGTATGGAAGATATTGATGCTGATTTTGTAAAAAATGTTAAGCCGGGCGATATTATGGTTGCCGAAGCTAATTTCGGCTGCGGCTCTTCAAGGGAACATGCACCGATTGCTATTAAAGCGTCAGGCATTTCCTGCGTAATCGCTTCAACTTTTGCCCGCATTTTTTATAGAAATGCTATAAATATCGGCCTTGCAATTCTTGAATGTGACGAAGCCGCTAAGGATATAAAAGCCGGTGATGAAGTTGAAGTTGACTTTGACAGCGGTGTTATCACTAATTGCACAACCGGCAAAACATATAAGGCTCAGCCTTTCCCACCTTTTATTCAAAATATTATTAAAAATGGTGGTTTGATGAATTCGATTGAGAAGTAGTTTTAACTGTTTTTTGCATATAATAAATAGATAACAGTTATGACGAGGTACTTTTAATGAAATTATTACTCGATGAAATGACGCTTCGCTTTGTATGGGGCTCAAGCGGAGAATATTGGTATTCAAGAATTGACTCGCAAATTCATTCAAGTGCAGAACTTGAATGTGCCGATACCGAAGATTTAATGGCTAACGGTTTTATTCCGTTTTTAACCATTTCAAATGAAGAAGTTATCAGGGCATATATCAAATTTCTTGATAATAAAAAAGTAAGCGCTGTGCTTGAAAAACTTTCAGGTAATGAATATATTGATACTTTTTGGAAGTATTTTAATGCTTATTCTTCAATCAGCGAAGGCTTTGATGAATTTGAAAATAAATTTGTGATTGATAAAGTTAAAGATTGGTGTGAAGCTAATTCTATTGAATACACTGTGGCAGAATAATGAAAAAATTATTGATAATTATGGGCTCGCCGCGGCAAGACGGTATCTGCCGGGAACTTATTAACCAAGTCAGTAAATATTTCCTTGATTGTGAAATCAAAGTTTATGACAGTTATAAGCTTTCTCCCGCACCGTGTACCGATTGTAAGTGGTGTGAATATCACGAAGGATGCTCAAATAAAGATTTGGATGTCTTTTTTGAAGATTTTGAAGATGCCGATTATATCGCTTTCTTCACTCCTGTTTATAATAACTTTTTCCCGGCTCCAACTAAAGCTATTTTGGATAGATTTCAGCGTTATTATAACGCTCGCTTTAAGCGTGGCGCAAACCCGCCGGTAAAAAAGCCGAAAAGGGTAGGCGCAGTCATAGCAAGCGGCTCAAATGCAGGGCAGTCGGCAGATTATATGTATAATTCGCTTAAGCAGTCTTTTGCACCGCTCGGCAGTGAAGTTTGCTCCAGGTATTATATCCCTAATACCGATATGGGCAGATATACTTTTAATATGACGGAACTTCAAAAATTTGTCCACCAGCTAAAAGGTAAAACAGAATAATCACCTCCTTTGCAAATAGGAGGTGGGTGCAACTTGTTGCACTCAAAGGGATTAAAGGCAGTCGTTTGACTGCCTTTATTTTTTTGTAATCGTTTTGTAATTGTAATAGTTAAATATATGTGTTAATATTTTATTAACATTTATATTTGTTGGAGGATGAAAATGAAAAAGATTTTAAGTTTGCTTTTATCCCTTGCTATGCTTTTAACCATAACATCGGGATTGAATTTAACTGCGTATGCCGCTGTTAAAACCGGTAAATGCGGTGATAATGTTACATATTTACTTGATACCTCGACAGGTGTGCTTACAATCAACGGTACAGGTAAAATGACTGATTATTCAACTAACAGTCCGTTTTATTTTAATAGTTCTGTTAAAACGGTAATTATAGAAAGTGGTGTAACAAGTATTGGTGATTGGGCATTTTATGGTTGTACAAGTTTAACAAGTGTAACAATACCTGACAATATAACAAGTATTGGTGTTTATGCATTTTCCTATTGTACAAGTTTAACAAACGTAACGATACCTGGTAGCGTAACAAATATTGATGACAGAGCATTTTATTATTGCGAAAATTTAACAAGCATAACAATACCTGATAGTGTAACAAGTATTGGCACAAATGCATTTTATAATACTAATTATTATAATGATGAATCAAATTGGGTTAATGGTGTGTTATATTTATCAGATTGTTTAATAAACATAAATAATGATTTTAATTTGACAACTGATTACACAATTATAGACGGTACAAGAATCATAGCGGGTTATGCATTTAATGATTGTACAAGTTTAAAAAGTGTAATAATACCGGATAGCGTAACAAGTATTGGCAGTGGTGCATTTTCCGGTTGCACAGGTTTAAAAAGAGTAGAAATACCAAATAGCGTAACAAGTATTGGACATTGGGCATTTGATGATTGCGCAAGTTTAATAGATATAACAATACCGAACAGTGTAACAGATGTTGGCGAACGTGCATTTTATCGTTGCACAAATTTAACAACCGTAACTATCGGAAACAGTGTAACAAGTATTGGTCGTTATGCATTTGAAAAATGTACAAGTTTAGTGACAATTGAAGTTTCAAAAAATAATAAGGATTATGCTTCTTTTGATGGTGTTTTATTTTGTAAAAACAAGACAAAATTGATTAAGTATCCTGCCGGAAAAACAGATAGAACATATGAAATACCAGATAGCGTAACATATATTGGTATTGGTACGTTTGAAGATTGCTTAAATTTAGCAAGTATAACAATACCAAACAGCGTAATAAGTATTGGTGTTTATGCGTTTGCTTATTCTCCTAATTTAACAAGTGTAGAAATACCAAATAGCGTAACAAGTATTGGTGATGGCGCATTTTATTGGTGTACAAGCTTAACAAGTGTAACAATCCCCGATGGTGTAACAGATATTAGTGAACGTGCATTTTCTAATTGTAAAAGTTTAACAAATGTAACAATAGGAAATAGTGTTACAAGTATTGGTGATGATGCATTTTACTATTGCGAAAATTTAACAAGTATAACAATATCAAACAGTGTAACAAGTATTGGTAAGAGTGCATTTGATTCTTGCACAAGTTTAAAGGATGTATACTATACAGGTTCGCAAAGCGAATGGAGTAAGATACATATAGGCTCTAATAATCAATATTTAACAAACGCAACCATTCATTATAATTGGAATGGAAAATTTCCTTTAGTAACCAACGAAGATGAAACCTCTTTTACAGTTTACAACAGCACTGCTATTATTGACAGCGTAAAAGATATAAATCTTAAGCTTAAATCTGTCAATATGAATATTGCTGAAAATTCATCACAATTTGACAAGAAAAAGGTTGTTAAAAAGAATGATATAAAAGGAAAAGAAATTAAGTTTACAAAAGATGATTTCAGAGATTATATTATCCCTGCTCAAGTTACAAGTGATATTAAATATTCAAATTCAGACAGTCATAATATTTATATGACTAAAGACAGAAAAGACGGAAAACCGTATGTCTCCTCCGTCTATGTTCAACAGCTTGATGATAACAATGAGCCTAAAACTTCTTATTGTGATGTTCAATACAGCAGTATGACATTGCTTGACAATGCTAAATATAATATTGCTATTTCCGCTGTAACTAACGGAGCAAAGGATGTAAAATATTACTTGATTCAAAATGACGGAAACGGCAAGTATAAAACAGAGATTACAAACGGTGTGGCAAGCAAAATTGACCTTGCTTCAAAAGTACAAGCCGGCAAATCACTTTACGCATATGTTGTATGCGACGGTGTGGCAAGTGAGCCTATGCCATTGATGTTAAAGGGCAAAGAATTAAGCAATTCGGTAAAGAATATTTTAAATTCATCAACCGTAAATGTTTTAGGTGGTCAAACAGGGAAGTTTAAGCTTTCCGACAGCGTGCCTATTATAGGTGGAACTGAAGCATCGCTTGATTTTATTAAATGCCCGGTAGGTGTAGAAATTACCGGAAACAAGGTTAAAATCTCTGTTGGGTTTGATATATTCGGATACAGTGATTCAACCGATAAAAGCGGTGATACGGAAACAAAGTGGCTTTCATTTAAAGATTCCTGCAAAAGTTTTCAGAAAACTTCAAAAGACCATAATGATACATTAAAAAAGTTAAAAAAATTCAAGAAAAACTATGGTTCAAATAAAAAAGGAACATTCAAAACTGACTTTTTAGGCTACCTCGAAGGCTATATAACCGATACGGGTTCAATTGAGTTTACGGAAGTATGCGGTACTGTTGCCGCAGAATTTGCGTATAAGATAAAAAGTCAATTTGGGCCTTTTGGTGTACCGATTTTCTATGCTTATGTAGAAGCCGGGGCAGAAGCCGGAGCTACTGCAAATGCCGGCAAAACTGTGCCTGACGGTGATTTTCCTTTTGAATTTGATGTTACTATTCATTTAACAAAAGTTAAAGGCGGAGCAGGTATCGGACTTGAAGGTGCAGTATCAGGCGGTGTATACGCAAAAGCAGAAATGCCTGTTGAATATGCCATTAAGAAAAAACATTTTACTCTTGGTGTTGATGGTGAAATAGGTTGGGAAGCACATTATATTATCGGTGAAGCAAGCGGTACGATTATTGACGGAACATTTAATTTGCTTGATGAATATTTCGGTACAAAGTCAAAGCAGGTTCGCCGCCAAATTGCAACCACCTATGCTATGACTGAATTTATAGATAAAACTGTAAGCCAAACAAGTGAAAAAACCACGCTTTTATCCCGTGATTATATAAATAATCAAAAATGGGTCGGCACGCAAACTTTGGCAAAGCGCAAGGCAAGAAGTGCAAGCAAGCTTACTTTTGCAAATACAACCCTTGAATCATCTGTCAATGAATTTCAGCGCCCACAGCTTGTAACAGCAGGGGATACAATGATGCTTATATGGGTTGATGATGACACATCGCGTGATACTTATAACAGATATAGGCTTGTATATTCGCTTTACAATAACGGTTCTTGGTCTGTACCTAAAGCAGTTGATGATGACGGAATGATTGATTACCAAGTATCTGCAACAGCAGTTGGTAATGATATTTATATTGCATATCAAAAATTCAATGCTAAATTCACTAAAGGCGATGAAGAAAGATTAGATGAACTTAATAAAAAAGCAGAAATAAAAATTGCAAAATACAATGCAAATAATAATTCATTTGATAATGTTAAATTTATTACTTCAAATGATACATTTGATTATTTGCCTTGCATTGCAGTTGAAAATTCACAGCCTGTACTTTATTGGGTAAATTGCACATCAAGTGACTTTTCGGCAAATTCCTGCTCAATTATGAAGTCTGATTTTGCCGGCAATGTATCAACTGTTTACAGCGGTTTAAACTATATTTATGAGCTTAAAGTTATCGGCAATGATATTTATTATACTGCTGAAAGTGATTGCAGCAACGAAAATACAAATGATTTGAACTTATATAAAAATAAAGTTCAAATTACACATAATGACGGAATAGATAAGCAGGAAATTCCGACTTCGCTTGCAAGCGTAAATGATACACTTTTCTATACATCAAACAGCGGTATTTATATGCTTGACGGTGATACACCGAAGCTTTCGCTTGAAAATAATAAAATTGCAGGTAACCTTCAATTAGCTGCTACCGATGACGGTATCAGAGCTGTTTGGTCACAAACTTCCGATATGGGTACTGAATTTTATACAAGCGAACTTGTGAACGGTGCATGGAGTGAACCTGTTGCAATTACCGATTATGGCAAGCTTGTAAGCCAGTTGAGTATTGCAAATTACGGTGGCAAGCTCTTTGGTGCATATAACATTACCGGAAGAACAGAGCAAGACGGAAGTATTGTAAACGGAAGCACAGATTTATGCGTATTTAATACAGACGGATTTAATAAATTTGATGTTACGCTTGATACCGTTGATGAATCACAGCTTAACAGTAACGGTCAAACCAAGCTTAATGTTTTGGTAGAAAATAAAGGAACAGAAAATATTAAATCAATTGATTTTGCAATTACCGATTCATTGGGATATTCGCAAAGTGTAAACAAAACTGTTGATATACCGTCAGGTGACTATGATGTTGTTGAACTTGATTATGTACCGTCAACTTCAGGCGAAACATTTGAAAGGCGAACTGTTACAGTAAACGCAACAAGCGGTGACGCTTCGGCAGATACACAGCTTGAAGTGGGTAATGCCGATTTATCGGTAGATGATATTACACTTGAAAAGCTTGGCACGGAAAATGTAATTACCGCCCAAATTCACAATATAGGTACAGTTGAAGCAGAAAATGTGAATGTTGTGTTCAAAAACGGAGAAAATGAAGTTTACACTTCTAATGTTGATACACTTTTACCGCTTCAAACAAATATTGTTCAGTTTAATATAAGTGATGATGAATTAACTTATGAAGAAGAGGGCGGAGCAGTTATTACTGCAAGCGTAACAAGTGATTCAAACGAAGTTAATATTGGTGATAATAATTCATCGGTATTGATTGAAAAGCATATTCACGATTGGAGCGAATGGACGGTTGAAACCGAACCTACCTGCGTAGATGAAGGTAAAAAAACACGAGTTTGCAATACCTGTACCAAGCAGGAAGAAGCGGTTATAAGTCCAACAGGTAAGCATACATATTCAAAGCAAGTTGTTTTACCGACTTATGATGCACAGGGTTACACAATCTACACTTGTGAAGTTTGCGGCTACAATTATATAGGCGACTTTACAGCTAAGTTAGAAAGACCTGCTGAAAAGCCAACTGTAAAGCCTACCGAAAAGCCGACAGCAGCGCTTACAACCTCGACTATTACTCCGAATCCTTCACCGACACCTAACTCGGCGACGACTGCACCTAAAATAGTTGCAAAGCCTAAATCAACCTCAATCAAAAAGGTGAAAGCTGCAAAGAAAGCAATTTCAGTTATTTGGAAAAAGGTCGGCGGCGTAAAAGGTTATCAAGTTCAAGTCGCAACCGACAAGAAATTTAAGAAGAATAAGAAAACCGTAACCGTTAAAAAGCAGAAAACGACAAAGACTACCGTTAAAAAGCTTAAAGCTAAGAAAAAATATTATGTAAGAGTTCGTACATATAAAATAGTGAACGGTAAAAAAGTTTATTCTGCTTGGTCAAAGGTTAAGAGTGTTAAAACAAAATAATTGCCTCCCTTGTAAAGGGTGCGGGTCTCCGGTGGAGACCTCTGCACTTTAGTGCAGAAGCACTGACCGACCCGACAGGGGAGACGGTGGCGCACGAAGTGCGACGGAGGGATTAAAGGCAGTCGTTTGACTGCCTTTTCTTTTATAATAAATAATTTATATATTATATATTGCTTATTAAAATTCAGTATGCTATAATAAATTGATTTATTATGGGGTAGTGTGATATGATTATTCTCGGAATTGACCCGGGTTATGCAATTGTAGGCTGGGGTGTACTTGAATATAAAATGAATAAGTTTCGTGTTCTCGGTTACGGTGCTATCACTACTGAGGCACATACCGATTTTCCGTTAAGGTTGCAAACAATATATAACGATATGTGCTATTTATTTGAAAAGTATAAGCCGGAAGTAATGAGTATGGAAAAACTTTTCTATAATAACAATGCCAAAACCGTTATTGATGTTGCACAGGCGAGGGGTGTTATTACTCTTTCGGCACAAAATTACGGTGTGGATATTTTTGAATATACTCCGCTTCAGGTTAAGCAGGCTGTTGTAGGCTACGGTAGGGCTGAAAAAAAGCAGGTTCAGGAAATGACAAGGCTTATGCTTGGCCTTGCTAAAATTCCAAAACCCGATGATACTGCCGATGCGCTTGCTATGGCTATATGCCACGGTCATTGCTCGGGTTCTATAATGGGAAAATTAAATTCACTTAAATAAAGGGATTAGTTATGATATATAATTTAAAGGGAAGACTTACTGTATGTGATGCAAATTTCATAGTGGTTGAATGCGGCGGCGTTGGGTTTAAATGCTTCACATCTCTTAATACAGCCAAGCAGCTTGCTGAAATAGGAAAAGAAGTAAATGTATATACCCACCTTGCAGTGCGTGAAGATGCTATGGATTTATACGCTTTTGCCACCGTTGCCGAACTTGATGCTTTCAAGCTTCTTATTACCGTTTCGGGTATTGGCCCTAAAGCAGGAATTTCAATTCTTTCTGAACTTACACCTGACAGGCTGGCACTTTGCATTGCATCGGGAGATGCAAAATCAATTACTAAAGCGCAGGGTATCGGCAAAAAAACAGCAGAAAGAGTTGTGCTTGAATTAAAGGATAAAATCGGTGCAGTTGCAACCGAAGCGGTATCGAGTGCTGTATCAAATGTTCAAAATATTGATAAAAGCTCGGCAGGCGAAGCGATTGAAGCACTTGTTTCGCTCGGCTATTCACAATCCGATGCAACCGTTGTTGTAAGTTCACTTGATAAATCAATGTCGGTTGATGAAATGATTAGATACGGATTAAAAGAACTTGCTAAAAATCTTTAAACGGAGGTAATTACATATGCAGGAAACTGAAATGGATTTTGAAAGCAGAATAGTTACTTCTGATTTCACACCTGAAGATAATGATATTGAAAATTCGCTCAGGCCTAAAATCCTTGATGATTATATCGGTCAAGATAAAGTTAAGGAAAACTTGGCTGTATATATTCAAGCTGCAAGGGGTAGGGGTGAAGCTCTTGACCATGTTTTGCTTTATGGCCCGCCCGGTCTTGGCAAAACTACACTTGCCGGTGTAATAGCAAATGAAATGGGAGTTAATCTTCGTGTGACAAGCGGTCCGGCTATTGAAAAACAGGGTGATTTAGCAGCTCTTCTCACAAATTTGCAAGAAGGCGATGTGCTTTTTATTGATGAAATTCACCGCTTAAATCGCCAGGTTGAAGAAGTTCTTTATCCGGCAATGGAAGACGGCGTACTTGATATAATTATTGGCAAAGGCCCTTCGGCAAGGTCAATAAGGCTTGATTTACCACACTTTACTCTTATCGGTGCTACTACAAGAGCAGGCCAGCTTTCCGCACCTCTTCGCGATAGGTTCGGTGTTATTTTCAGACTTGAAATGTATACTAATGAGCAGCTTGCTTCAATAGTTAAAAGAAGTGCCGATATACTTAATATTCCTGTTGATGAAAAGGGCGCAATGGAAATTGCTTCCCGTTCAAGGGGTACACCTCGTATTGCAAACAGGCTTTTAAAAAGAAGCCGAGATTTTGCACAGGTTAAATATGACGGTATAATAAGCAGGGAAGCTGCCATAGACGCACTTGAAAGAATGGAAATTGATAATCTCGGGCTTGATAATATAGACAGAATACTTTTAACCACAATGATTAAAAATTATAACGGTGGTCCGGTAGGACTTGATACTATCGCAGCCGCAATAGGTGAAGAGTCTGTTACTATTGAGGATGTTTATGAGCCTTATCTTATGCAAATCGGCTTTCTGTCAAGAACGCCAAGGGGCAGATGTGCAACCGCACTTGCTTATAAGCATTTAGGATTGGAGCAACCGGGCCAGCAAACACTTATTTAGAAATTATTATTTGAAATGAGGAATAGTTATGGGCAGACTTTTTGGTACAGATGGTGTAAGAGGAGTTGCAAATGTAGATTTAACTTCCGAACTTGCACTTCAAATAGGCAGGGCAGCGGCAATGGTTTTGCTTAAAGAGAGCAAATCTGCCAAACCTACTGTCCTTATCGGTAAGGACACCAGAGCATCAGGCGATATGCTTGAAGCTGCACTTACAGCAGGCTTATGCTCGGTTGGTTGCAATGTACTTTCGGTCGGTATTGTGCCTACTCCGGCTGTTGCATATTTGGTTAATAAATACGGTTGTGAAGCAGGTGTAATGATTTCTGCATCGCATAACCCTTGTGAATATAACGGTATTAAAATTTTTCAGGGCAACGGATATAAACTTGATGATGCACTTGAAAACGAAATTGAAGCAATTATTCTTGATAATGCCGAGAAAATACCTTGCCTGACCGGCGGTGAAGTAGGTAACAGAATATATTGCAAAACAGCGGTAAGCGATTATGTAAATCATGTTGTTTCAACTGCAAGTGTTCGTTTTGACGGACTTTCAATTGCACTTGACTGTGCAAACGGCAGTGCTTCTGTATGTGCTAAAGAAATTTTCACTTCACTCGGTGCAAAATGTTTAATGCTTTCAGATACTCCTGACGGAACAAATATTAACGATAATTGCGGTTCTACCCACCCGGAAGAACTTATGCGCTTTGTTAAAGATGCTTCGCTTGATTTGGGCCTTGCGTTTGACGGGGACGCTGACAGAATGCTTGCTGTGGACGAAAACGGTGAACTTGTTGACGGAGATAAGGTTATAGCAATTTGCTCAAAGAGGATGAAGGATGAAGGCAAACTTGCAAAAAATACTGCTGTTGTTACTGTTATGAGTAATATGGGATTTTTTAAATTTTGTGAAGAAAATGATATATCTTGCTCGAAAACAGCAGTTGGTGACAGATATGTTCTTGAGCGTATGCTTAAAGAAGGATATAATATTGGCGGTGAGCAAAGCGGTCATGTTATTTTTCTTGATTTCGCTACTACCGGCGACGGTGAACTTTCCGGTGTGCAGCTTATTGAAACGGTTGTAAAATCAGGTAAAAAGCTTTCAGAACTTGCAAAAATTATGAAAGTATATCCACAGGTTTTAATAAATGTAAGGGTTACACCACAAGGCAAGGAAAGATATAATAACAACGAATATATTATTTCGGCTGTACAGCAGGCAGAAATGGAACTTATGGGCGAAGGCCGAGTTCTTGTTCGTGTAAGTGGCACAGAACCGCTTATCCGTGTAATGCTTGAAGGAAGCGATTTAGATAAAATCACTGCTCTGGGCAATAAGATTGCCGATGTTGTGAAAGAAAGATTATCATAAAGGAATTATAATATGAGATATTCAACTGATTGGGAAGATTATGAGCTTATAGATTGCAGTGACGGATATAAGCTCGAAAGATGGACCAATGAAATACTTGTGAGGCCTGACCCACAAGTAATTTGGAAGAGTAAAAAAGAAAATAAATATTGGTTTCAGCCGGATGCCACTTACCTGCGTTCACGCACAGGCGGCGGCATATGGAAAGTACATACAAAAATTCCTTCTTCCTGGCAGGTAAGGTATAAAGATTTAACTTTTAATATTAAAACAATGGGATTTAAGCATACCGGTATTTTTCCAGAACAAGCTGTGAATTGGGATTTTACAAGGAAGATAATCAGAGAATCCGGCAGAAATGATGTAAAGGTACTTAATCTTTTTGCATATACAGGCGGCGCAACAGTTGCGTGCCTTAAAGAAGGGGCAAGCGTAGTTCATGTTGACGCGTCACGCGGAATGGTGCAGTGGGCAAAGGAAAACGCAGCTGCCTCACAGGTAAGCAATGCGCAGGTCAGATGGATAGTCGATGATTGTATTAAGTTTGTGCAAAGAGAGATTAGGCGCGGCAATAAGTATGATATTATAATTCTTGACCCGCCAAGCTACGGGCGTGGCCCTAAAGGCGAAATTTGGCACCTTGAGGATAGTATTTATGATTTCGTAAAACTTGTTGAACAGGTATTGTCAGATACTCCGCTTATGGTTATGCTTAATTCGTATACAACAGGGCTTTCGGCTTCTGTTATGAAATATATTCTTGATGATATTATTACAAATAAACGCGGCGGAAGAGTTGAAGCCGATGAAATAGGTGTTCCTGTTTCATCAAATGCAAGGGTACTTCCTTGCGGTTCAACTGCAATTTGGATGTTAAAATAATGAATTTGATTGAATTTAAAAATGTAAACTTTTCTTATGTTGTTGACGATGATGAGGAAAACAAGGTTACAGTCGATGTACTTAAGAATTTTAATTTGACAATTGAAAAGGGAAGCTTTGTTGCAATTCTCGGCCATAATGGCTCCGGCAAGTCAACAACAGCAAAGCTTATTAACGGAATAAACATTGCACAAAGCGGTGAAGTTATTGTTGACGGGCAAAAAGTTGAGGATAACGATACGATTTTTGACATAAGGCGCAAAGTCGGAATGGTATTTCAAAATCCTGATAATCAAATCGTTTCTTCTATTGTTGAGGAAGATGTGGCTTTCGGTGTTGAAAACCTCGGTGTTGAGCCTAAAGAAATCAGAGAGCGTGTTGATAACGCACTTAAAACCGTCGGTATGTATGAGCATCGGCTCAAAGCACCTAATAAGCTTTCAGGCGGGCAAAAACAGCGTGTTGCAGTAGCCGGAATTATTGCTATGAAACCTATGTGCATTGTTCTTGATGAGCCTACTGCAATGTTAGACCCAAGCGGCAGGCGCGAAGTTATGAACACGGTTAAAAAGCTTAATAAAGAAGAGGGTATAACAATCGTTCTTATCACTCATTACATGGATGAAGCGGTGCAGGCAGACAGAGTTGTTGTTATGGATGACGGGCAAATTAAGCTTGATGACACGCCGCGTAATGTTTTTGCGAAAGTGGACGAGATTAAGGCACTCGGCCTTGATGTTCCGCAGTCTACCGAACTTGTTTACAGGCTCGGTATTAAATGTGAAAATACTGTTTTAAACGCAAATGAATGTGTTGATTTATTTAAAAAAACTTTGGAGGCTAAAAGGTAAATGGCGTTTCTTGTCTGCGAAAATCTTGAATATCTTTACAGTATCGGAACTCCGTTTCAAACTTCGGCTCTCAATAATGTAAGCCTTGAAATTGAAAAAGGCGACCTTATCGGAATTATAGGCCATACAGGTTCGGGTAAATCAACCCTTATCCAGCATTTAAACGGTCTTCTTGAACCGCATAACGGTAAAGTTATACTTGACGGTAAAGATATTTGGAATAAAGAAAATAGAAAAGAAATCAGGCAGGTTCGTTTTGCAGTCGGACTTTGCTTTCAGTATCCCGAATATCAAATATTTGAAGAAGATGTATATAAAGAAATTGCATTCGGTCCGAAGCAAATGGGCCTTGATGATGCTCAAATAGATGAACGAATAAGAAAAAGTATGGAATTTGTCGGCTTGTCATTTGAAAAGTATTCAAAAAAATCTCCTTTTGACCTTTCAGGCGGGCAAAAAAGGCGTGTGGCAATAGCTTCAATTATTGCTATGGAGCCTAAAGTTCTTATACTTGATGAACCTTGTGCCGGGCTTGACCCAAAAGGCAGAGATACAATTCTTAATCTTATTAAAGAATATCAAAGCCAAATGGGTAATACAGTTTTGTTTGTTTCTCATTCAATGGAAGATGTTGCCAAACTTTGCAAAAAGGTAATTGTAATGAATAAGGGCAAGATTGCATTTTGCGGCAGTGTTAACGAAGTTTACTCTCACGGTGAGGATCTTAAAGAAATGGGACTTAATGTTCCGGAAGTTACCGATATTTTTCTGAAACTCAAGGCTTCAGGTGTGGATTGCAAAACTGATATTTACACTGTTGAGCAGGGCGTTGAGGAATATAAAAGATTATTGGGAGGTGCTGTTAATTGATTACAGATATTACAATAGGGCAGTATTTCCCGGGTGATTCGGTTGTTCATAAAATGGACGCAAGAATGAAAATAATCCTTACGGTTATGCTTATTGTTGCAATTTTTATTTGCAAAACATTGCCATCGCTTGCAGTAATTGTGGTGGCAACTGCGGTACTTGTTCTCGTTTCTAAAATTCCGTTTAAAACAGTGCTTAAAAGTATTAAGCCGCTTGCAATAATCATTGCTTTTACCGCAGTATTAAACTTGTTTTACGGTAAGGGTGAACCGCTTGTTCAAATTTGGAAGCTTAAAATTACACAGTCGGGTATAATGACAGCTGTTTTTATGGCAATCAGAATTATCACTCTTGTGGTTATAAGTTCGCTTTTAACATATACAACATCGCCGAATGAACTCACCGATGGTCTTGAAAGACTTATGAAACCGCTTAAAATATTTAAGATTGATGTACATTCGATTTCAATGACTATGACTATTGCACTTAGATTTATTCCTACTTTAATTGAAGAAATAGATAAAATTATGTCTGCCCAAAAATCACGCGGTGCAGATATGGAATCGGGCGGAATTATTCACCGTGCAAAAGCCCTTGTGCCTGTTCTTATTCCGCTTTTTATTTCAGCTTTCAGGCGAGCTAATGATTTGGCTTATGCTATGGAATGTCGTTGTTACCGCGGCGGTGACGGAAGAACTAAAATGAAGATAATGAAATTTCACGTAAGGGATTATATTTCTCTTGCAGCTGTAATAATATTTATAGCGCTTTTGGTGTCATTCAATTTTATTTTTACTAAAGTAATATGAGAAATTTGAAAATTACAATTCAATATGACGGCTCAAATTATCATGGCTGGCAGGTGCAAAAAAATGCTGTAACCGTGCAGGAAGTGTTTCAAAATGCTGTGGAAAAAGTATTTTTAAAAAGGCTCGATGTTATAGGCTGCAGCAGGACAGATTCTTTTGTTCACGCAAATATGTATGTTCTTACCCTTAAAACCGATATGAATATATCAAACGAGGGTGTAATTATGGCACTTAATTCAAAATTGCCGAATGATATTGCGGTTGTTGATTGTGAAGAATGCGATGATGATTTCCACCCGCGATATTCCTGTAAGTCGAAGGAATATGTTTATAAACTTTATAACGGTAAAGGACCTAATGCTTTTTTGCCCAAGTATGCTTATTATTACAGGCGTGAAATTGACGCCGCTTATCTTAATGATGAAGCGCAGGCTTTTGTAGGCAAATACGATTATTCGGGCTTTTGCTCATCTAAAAGCAATGTTGAAGATACCGTTCGCAATGTCAAATCCTTTAAGGTTTGGCGCGAAGGGGATATGATATATTTTAAGGTTGAGGCTGACGGATTTCTATATAATATGGTTAGAATTATGGTTGGCACTCTCTTGTTTGTTTCGGAAGGTAAAATAAAAAAAGGTGAACTGAAAGATGTTATTTTTTCAAAACAGCGTAAGCGTGCAGGAAAAACTGCGCCGCCGCAGGGCCTTTATTTAAACAAAATCAATTATTAGGCAGGTGTTGAAATTGGCAGGCAATCAGCGTGAAATGCATAAAAAAGAACTGAAAGCAAAAAAGGATAAGAAGAATAAAACAATTATTTGGATTATTATAGCAATTATTGTTGCAATTTTAGTTGTAATGAAAATCTGCGAAATCAACATTAACACAGTAAAAGAGCATTTTACGGATTCAAACGGTAAAATTTCTGTTTCACAGGATATAAATAAAAATAATTATCCTTATAATCTTGATTCATCACAAAATGTTGTTGTAAAAAATATAAATAATAAACTCGGTGTTTTAACTCCTACAAGCTTTACAATTCTTGATTCAAAAAGAGCGGTTGCAAAGTATTCATTTGACCACGGATATTCAAATCCGGTATTAAAAAGTTCGGGCATATATTCGCTTATAATTGACCAGGGTGATAAAAAAATGCGCCTTGATAATGTAAGTGAAAATGTATATGAGCATGAAGCTATGGGTGATATTCTTTGCGGTGATGTCGCTAAAAACGGCAATGTTGTTATTGCTTCACTTTCGGGTGATAAGCTTTGTAACATAACTGTTTATAATAAATCACTTGATAAAAAATTAAGTTATGATTTAAATTACGGTTATATTGTAGATGTTGCAATAAATAACAGCGGCAGCAAAATCGCATTTGTGGCAGTAAACAGTAAAAATGCCCAGCTTAAATCTAAACTTTATACAATGAATATCGGTGTGGATAAACCAAAAGCTGATTTCGATTTGCCTAATTGCAATGTTGTTGATTTAAAATATAACGGGGATAATTTATATGTTGTTGCCGATAACTATGTAGGTATAGTTTCAAATCAAAAAAAGCTTAAAGATGTGTTTGAATGCGGTAAAATCAATACCGTATATTATACTTATACTCCGTCAAACGAACTTATTTTAGCTTGCAACAGTTATAGTAATTCGACTGAAAATACGCTTGTCAGAGTAAAGGGCGGGGGAAGCACAAAATCGCAAACAACGGTTAACGGTAATATTCGCTGTGTGTCGGCTTCTTCAAGTGTGGTAAGTGTTTTGAATGACAGTAACATTATTACTTATTCTCTCGGAAATATGAAGCAAAAGAAAAAAATTGTTGTTGATGATTCGGTAAAATCAATTTGCCAAATGGGTTCATCAATTTTCGTTCATAGGCAATCACTTATTGACAGAAACGAGAGTGGTAAATAATGAATTTGGTAGATTTGTTTCTGATTGTGCTTATTGCCCTTACCGTGTTTGTAGGTATAAAGCGTGGGCTTTTAATTTCGCTTTTATCTGCTTTGCGTTTTATTGTTTCAATACCGCTTTCCTTTTTCGTAGGAAATAACTATAATGAAATAATATATAAAAATTATATAAGGCAGTATGTTTTAAAATATGTTGACGATAAATTATCTCAATCTAATGAGATAAACGATTTTGTGCAAAATTTAAAATCAATTACAAGCACATTTTCGTTTTTATTTAAGGATAAATCCCTTATTAAATCAATCAATTTGGTTAACACTAACACAGCTTCGGTTTATATAACTGATAATATTCTTTGTCCTATTGTTCAAGAAATTATTAAAATACTTTTAATTCTATTGACTTTTATACTTTTTTATGTAATAACAGGTATAATACTTTCTTTAGCTAAAAAGATAAGGAAAAAGAAAAAATTACCGCTTCATAAAACAAACAGTTTTTTCGGCGGAGTTTTCGGTTTGGTGAAATCAGGTGCATATGTTCTGGTTTTATCTTCAATCTCAAAATTTATACTTGATATTATAACAGTTCAAAATAATTTTGTTACACAGCTTAAGGGCAGTGTGATTATTGATTTTATAAATAAATTCAACCCTTTAATATGAGGAGGTTAAACTATGAGTAAGTTTAATGAAAATGTAAAAGACCTTTTTGAAAATTGGAATACAATTCCTAACTGGCTTTGCTTTATCAGAATTGCACTTATACCTGTATTCACGGCTCTTTTTGTTAAAGAGCAGTACATAGCTGCATTTATAACAATGATTGTGGCAGCACTTACAGATGTGTTTGACGGCAAAATTGCAAGAAAATTCAATATGGTGTCAAATCTCGGCAAAATTCTTGACCCTATTGCAGATAAACTGTCACAGATAGCTATTGTTATTATTTTACTTGTTAAGTTTTGGGACGGTCCGCTTAAATATATATTATTCCTTTTTATATTTAAGGAATTACTTATGGTTATAGGCGCCGGTATACTTATGGCTAAAGGTATGCGCCCTGTTGCTGCCGAAGTGTGGGGCAAACTTGCAACTGTTGTATTTTATACATTTATGATTACCATTATTGCAATAGGTCCTAACGGCGCACTTCTTTCAATAGATTTGTTTAAAGGCTTGGAACTTAATAATACCGTTATTTTGATTATGGTTATTATTTCCGCAATTCTTGCTTTTGCATCTCTTTTTGGTTATGCACCGGGCTTTATTCGTCAACTTAAGGAAAATAAAAAACAGAGCAATTCTTCTGAAAAATAATCAACTGCCTAACACGAGGTGATTTAATGAAACAACAAATGTGTTCACGCTGCGGTGAAAGACCTGCGGTTGTGTTTATTCAAAAAATGGAAAATGATAAGGTTACACCGGAAGGACTTTGCATTAAATGCGCAAGGGAACTCAATATAGGCTCTATCAATCAAATGATTGATAAGCTTGGCATTTCCGATGAAGAAATTGAAGCTGCATCAGAGCAAATGGCAAACCTTATGGAAAATATGGGCGATTTTGATATGGATAGCTTGGGTGAAATGTTTAATCCCGAGAATTTTGACGGCGCCCAAACTATGCCTTTTTCCGATTTAATTAACGGTGCGCTTTCAACTAATGATGAAGTTGATAATGATGAACTTGCAAATCAAGTTAAAGATTCGAGCGGTAAAAAGCGTAAAAGAGGAAAGAAAAACGGTAAGGATGATTCAAGAAAGTTCCTTAATACTTATTGTACCAATCTTACTGACCGTGCAAAACAGGGCAAAATAGATAATATAATCGGCCGTGAAAATGAAATTTCCCGTGCGATTCAAATCCTTTGCAGAAGAACTAAAAATAACCCTTGCCTTATCGGTGAACCGGGTGTAGGTAAAACAGCTATTGCAGAGGGCCTTGCTATTAAAATTGCAAAGGGTGAAGTTCCTGCTCGTCTTGCAGATAAAGAAATTTATCTTCTTGATCTTACTGCACTTGTTGCCGGTACGCAATTTAGGGGCCAGTTTGAAGGTAGAATTAAAGGTCTTGTTGATGAAGTTAAGCACGAGGGCAATATAATTTTATTTATTGATGAAGTGCATAATCTTGTAGGCACAGGCGATTCAGAGGGAACTATGAATGCCGCAAATATTCTTAAGCCGGCACTTTCACGCGGTGAAATTCAGGTTATTGGTGCAACAACTTTTAATGAATACAGAAAATATATAGAAAAAGATGCAGCGCTTGAAAGAAGATTTCAGCCTATTAAAGTTGAAGAACCTTCTATTGACGATGCATATAAAATGCTTGTAGGAATTAAAGGCTATTATGAAGATTATCACAAGGTTCAGATTTCCGATTCATTAGTCTATAAGGCTGTTACTATGTCAGAAAGATATGTGACTGACAGGTATCTTCCTGATAAAGCTATTGATTTGCTTGATGAAAGCTGTACAAGTGCGAATTTGCGCAATCCTGCTATCAGCCAATACCAGATGGCACTTGAACGCAAAAATCTGTTAGAAACAAATATAGATAATCTTTCTAATCCTGAAGATAATGAAGAAATAGATTATGAGCTTGTTACAAAGCTTAAGAGCGAAGTTTTGCAGCTTGATGAGAAGTTGGCTGAACTCAAGGAAAAAGCAGCCGATAATCAAGTTTTAGAGGCTGATTTAGCTAAAGTTATTTCACTTTGGACCGGAATTCCGGCTACTAAAATTGAGCAAAATGATGTTAAAAAGCTTGCAAATCTTGAAAATGAATTAAAAGAGCATATCATCGGTCAGGATGTTGCAATAGAAAAGGTTGCCAATGCTGTACGCAGGGGCAGAGTAAACATCAGCCCGAAAAAAAGACCGCAGTCATTTATTTTTGTAGGTCCTACCGGTGTCGGTAAAACCGAACTTGTTAAAAGACTTGCAGACAGTCTTTTTGACAGCCCTGATAATCTCATTCGCCTTGATATGAGCGAATTTATGGAGAAATTCAGCGTATCGCGTATTATCGGTTCGCCTCCGGGTTATGTGGGATATGATGATGCAGGTCAACTTACTGAAAAAGTGAGACGCAAGCCTTACAGCATTATTCTTTTTGATGAAATTGAAAAAGCACATAAAGATGTGCTTAACATTCTTCTTCAAATTCTTGATGAGGGCAGAATTACCGATGCACAGGGAAGAAATGTTAATTTTGAAAATACAATTATTATTATGACTTCTAATGCCGGCTCAACTGATTCTGCGTCATTAGGCTTTAATAAAACTGCAAATGATATTAACGCAGAAGTTACAATGAAAGCTCTTGAGCGTTTTCTTCGTCCTGAATTTTTGGGTAGGGTAGACGAGGTTGTTATTTTCAATCAACTTACTCACGATAATTTTGAAAAGATTGCTAAGCTTATGCTTGATGAACTTGTTGAAAGCCTTAAGGATAAAGCTATTTCTATGACTTATGATGAAAGTGTTCCTGTTTACTTAGCAAAAAAAGCATTTGGCTCCAAGAAAAATGCAAGGGGACTTCGCGATTGTGTAAGGCGTGATGTTGAAGAAAAGCTTGCAAATGCAATAGTTTTCAACCAAGATGAAGATATTAAAACACTTGCAATTTCAACTCAAAAAGATGAAATAAAAATTAAAATAAATTAAATTGCAAAAAAGACTTGACATTTCATCGCTCGTTATGTATAATAATGAGCGTTGTAACGCGGGTGTAGTTCAATGGTAGAATCCCAGCCTTCCAAGCTGGTCGTGTGGGTTCGATTCCCATCACCCGCTCCAATGCGCTGATAGCTCAGCTGGATAGAGCAACTGCCTTCTAAGCAGTAGGTCGGGGGTTCGAGTCCCTCTCAGCGCGCCAACTTATTGTGTAGTAACAGCACGAAAGTGCTTTTACATATATGGTGGGATTAGTTCAGTTGGTTAGAGCGCCAGTTTGTGGCACTGGAGGTCATCGGTTCGAATCCGATATCCCACCCCACTTATTTATTATAAATTATCCCAACATTGGGGTGTAGCCAAGCGGTAAGGCAACGGACTTTGACTCCGTCATGCGTGGGTTCGAATCCCGCCTCCCCAGCCAACACCCTGACAACAGGGTGAACACGGTTCATTAGCTCAGATGGCAGAGCACTTGACTTTTAATCAAGGTGTCCGGGGTTCGATTCCCCGATGAGCCACCAAAGACCAATCACATTGTGATTGGTCTTTTCCCTTGTTAAGTATGAATACAAATGTTGACTTTTGTGTTATTTCTTGCTATTCTTGAAATACTATAAAAAGTGTGAGGTTATAATTACGAAAAAGATATTTGAAAAAATAATAAATAAATTCATCAATTTTTGTAAATGGGTGTGGAAAGAGTGTAAAGATTGGCACACGCTTGTTTTATTTATAATTGTTGTTATTGTTATGTACACTCCGGTATGGGGCGGCTATCTTTTATATTTTTTGTTTAAATCTAAATGGGCAATGGGCGTGGCAAGCACCTATCTTGTTTTTTGGGCTGGGCCGTTTACTCCTTATTTTCCATTGTGTATTGCAATAACACTCGGTATCAAGAAACTTTTTGATAAATTTAAAAGTAAACGAGATAAGCGCGAAATTGATATTGAAAATGATGTTGATGATGAATGACAGCTTTGATATTTCAAAGCTGTTTTTTTGTTAACAAAATATGATAGAATTCACTTGACACGGGTGGTACAATAAAGCGGTAAATAAAGGAGATGTTTAAAATGGTAAATAAGAAAAAACAAATTCCGGTTACTCTTTTAACCGGCTATCTCGGTGCGGGTAAAACTACACTTCTTAATCATGTGCTTGCAAATCAAGATGGATACAAAGTGGCGGTTATAGTTAATGATATCGGTGAAGTAAATATTGATGCGTCACTTATTGCTAAAGGCGGCAATGTAACTCAAAAGGATGAAAACCTTGTTCCGCTTTCAAACGGATGTATTTGCTGTACATTAAAGGTTGACCTTATGAAGCAAATTATTCAGCTTGCTACAAGCGGCAGGTTTGATTATATCCTTATTGAAGCAAGCGGTATTTGTGAACCCGGTCCGATTGCAGGCTCTATATGTATGCTTGACGGTACCGACCCAAGAAGTGAATTGCCGGCAGTTTGCTATCTTGATAATATTGTAACAGTAGTTGACTCTTTAAGAATGGTTGATGAATTCCTTTCAGGCGATGCACTTCTTAAAGAAGATAAAGACGAAGATGATATTGAAAATCTTCTCGTTGAGCAGATTGAATATTGTACAACAATTGTTCTTAATAAAATTGATCAAATAAACGATGAGGATAAAGCAAAGGTGCTTAAAGTAATTAAAACTTTACAGCCTGAGGCTAAAATCATTGAAACCTCATTCGGTGATGTTCCTGTTTCTGACATTCTTTCAACCGAAAGCTTTGATTATGAGAAAATTTTAAATTCACCGGGCTGGCTTAAAGCTATGGAAGGCGAAGAAGAGGATGAAGAAGAGGGCGAAAGCGAAGAATATGGAATAGGTACTTTTGTTTACGAGTCACTTCCTCCACTTGACCAAAAGAAATTTGAAAATTTTGTTTTTGCTCATTATCCTAAAGAGGTTATTAGAGCCAAGGGTTTGTTTTGGATTAAGAATGACCCGCAAACAGCATATATTTTTGAACAGAGCGGTAAGCAAAAAACAGCCACCGATGATGGCAAATGGATTGCGTGTATGCCAAAGCATCAACAAGAGCAAATTCTTGCAATGAATCCTGATATTGCAAATGCATGGGATGATGAATATGGAGATAGGGTAAACAAGATTGTATTCATAGGTCAAAATATGGATAAAGAAGCTATTACAAAAGCCCTTGACGCTTGCAAGGCAGACTGATAAAAACAAAACGGTGTGTAGAAAATAATTTCTACACACCGTTTTTTTATGCTTTTTATATCAATAAATACCTTGTGCCATCATTGCTTCTGCAACTTTTTCAAATCCGGCAATATTTGCCCCTGCAACCAGGTCGTAGCCGAGTCCGTATTTCTCTGCTGCTTCAACAGAATGTTTGTGAATGTTAATCATAGCATTGTGAAGTTTTTCGTCAACTTCTTCGGCAGTCCAGGAAAGCCTTTGGCTATTTTGGCTCATTTCAAGGCCTGATACACATACACCGCCTGCATTAACAGCTTTAGACGGAGCTACAATTACATCATTTCTATCTATAAGGAAGTTTAATGCTTCCTCTGTTGTTGGCATATTGGCAACTTCAATATAGTATTTTGTACCGTTTGCAATTATCTGTTTTGCTTCTTTAATTCCGATTTCGTTTTGTGTAGCGCAAGGCATGGCAATATCAACTTTTATACCCCACGGTTTTTCACCTTTATAAAACGGAACACCGAATTTGTCAGCATAATCCTCGCATCTGTCTCTGCCTGATGCACGCATTTCAAGAAGATAATTGATTTTTTCTTCTGTAATAATTCCGTCTTTATCGTAAATATATCCGTCAGGGCCTGAAATTGTAACAGGAATAGCACCGAGTTCGGCAAGCTTTTTGCAAGCACCCCAAGCCACATTGCCAAAACCTGATACAGCAACTGTTTTTCCTTTTAATTTATCTTCTTCGTGTTTAAGAACTTCGCAAAGGTAATATACTGCTCCGTAGCCTGTTGCTTCGGGTCTGATAAGTGAACCGCCGTAAGATAAGCCCTTGCCTGTTATAACGCCGTTTTCAAATGCGTCGGATATTCTTTTGTATTGGCCGAATAAAAAGCCTATTTCCCTTGCTCCTACGCCTATATCCCCGGCCGGTACATCGACATTAGGGCCAATGTGACGGTAAAGTTCAGTCATGAACGCTTGGCAAAATCTCATAATCTCGCCCTTGCTTTTTCCTCTTGGGTCAAAGTCTGAACCGCCTTTTGCACCGCCCATAGGTAAACCGGTGAGTGAGTTTTTAAATGTTTGCTCAAAGCCGAGAAAGTACATAATTGAACTGTTTACACTCGGGTGAAAGCGTAATCCGCCTTTGTATGGGCCGATACTTGAATTGAATTGTACACGGTAACCTCTGTTGATTTGAGTCTTTCCCGCATCATCAACCCAAGCGACTCTGAAAGTAATAAGCCTGTCAGGTTCAGCCATTCGTGTTAATAAATCGTCTTCAACATATTCCGGATGCTGCTCAATCACTTTTTCGAGTGAACGAAATACTTCCTTTACGCACTGTATGTATTCGGGTTTTGCATTATCTCTTTTTTCAACTGTTTTAATTACATTTTCAATATATTCATTCATTTTGATTACCCCTTTTTATAAAATTCTTTACAGGTGAGCGATTACTCACACTATAAATTATATTAACACTATCAAATAAAAATGCAATATCTTATCTAAATTTATATTGAATTTGTATAAAAATTACTTGTTTTAAAGCAGTCGCAATAAAAAAAGGAAAGTGCTTAAAATAAACACTTTCCTCAATTATATTACATTGAAATTATTACACTTTTTTGTGCAATTTTAAAATACACCCAGAGCTTGAAGCAAAAGAACAACCAAAAGAACAGGTGCAATAACTTTTACCATAGCTATATAAATATACTTTCTGCCGAATTTTTCTCCGTTTTTCGTAACTTCGTCAATAATTGTTTTCGGTTTTGCAACCCAGCCGATAAGAACACAGGTGAGTATTGCAACAATAGGCATTAAAATATTATTGCTGAAATAATCGAATACATCAAGAATTTGACCTACTGAGCCGTTAGGAAGTTTAAGCTCAAAGTAGAATACATTATAGCCGAGACATACGATTATTCCGAATATGACTGTATACGCTGTAACGATTACTGCGCTCTTTTTTCTGTCAAGCTTAAACTTATCCATAATACTTGCCACAATGGCTTCCATGACCGATACGGAGGATGATACAGCCGCAAATATTACCATTAAGAAAAACAGTATGCCAACAGCAATGCCGATTTTGCCCATTTGGTTAAATACTTTAGGCAAGGAAATAAACATAAGTCCCGGGCCGGCACTCATTCCTTCGGTTCCGGCAAATACAAATACTGCCGGTACAATCATAAGTCCTGCAAGGATTGCTACAAGGGTATCAAAAAATTCAATATGGTTGATTGATTTGTTTATGTTTGTTTTATCAGGGACATAAGAACCGTAAGCTACCATAATACCCATAGCAACACTGATTGAGTAAAACAGTTGCCCCATAGCATCCATAATTACCAAGAAAAATTGCTTTAATGTTACACCTTTAAAGTTTGGTATTAAATATAACTTTAAGCCCTGAAGACCTGTTCTGGTAACGCCGGTTGCTTCATCTGTATAGCTTAATGTGAGTGAGAAAATCGAAATGCCAATAATAAGAACAATTAGTATCGGCATAAGTATTTTGCCCATTTTTTCAATTCCCTTATCAACACCTCCGAGAACTACACCGGCAGTTGCGGCAAGGAAAATTAAAAACCAAATAATAGGTTCAGCTTTTCCCGATATAAAGTTTGTGAAATATCCGTCTGTCGCTGCAAGCGCGCTTTTACCCGTTATAAAATCAAAAAAGTATTTGCATACCCATCCGCCGATTGCACAGTAATATGGCAATATGATTATTGGTACAAGTGTTGCAATTGAACCTAAAAATCCGAATTTCTTGTTTATTTTTCCATATGCGGTCAGTGGGCTTTGCTTTGTTTTTCTGCCTATTGCAATTTCAGTTATCAGAAGGGTAAATCCGAATGTTACAACTAAAATTAAGTAGCAAAAAATAAATAAGCCTCCGTTATCTTTTGCCGCCAAGTATGGAAATCGCCAAATGTTTCCAAGTCCTACAGCACTTCCTGCCGCAGCAAGAACAAAGCCGACAGTACCTGAAAAGCTACCTCTCTTTTTTTCTTCCATAATTTACTCCTATCAAAATAGTATAATATGGCTAATATAACACATTTATATGAGATTAGCAAGCCAACGCGGTAACACATTAGCACGCTAAAGCCATATTGCATTTTATAATCTAAAAAGTTATAATTGTTTTATCAATTATTAAGGATGATTATATGAAAGCTTACAGAAATATTTTAGCTGTGTTATTGGCAATTGTTATCTCTTTTTCTTTTCCTTGTATTTCATTTGCGCTTGATGATACCGCAGCGCAAGAAATTGAGGTTAAAACCGTTGAAGAAAGGGCAGAAGAAATATTATCTTCGATGACTTTGGAAGAAAAAGTTGCACAAATGTTTATGGTATATATGCCGAGCAAAAAGGCGACAGCTATTCAAAAGAAGTATCAATTCGGCGGTTACTTATTATTTGCAAATAATTTTAAAAACAATTCGTATAAGAAAAAGCGAAGTCAAATCAAAGCTTATCAAAAAGCTTCAAAATTAAATATGCTTATAGCTGTTGACGAAGAGGGTGGCACTGTTAACAGAGTATCAATATATAAGCAGTACAGGAAATCACCGTTTTTATCACCGCAAAAGCTTAACAGTAAAGGTGGACTTTCAAATATCAGAAAAGATACAAAATCAAAGGCAAAGTTATTATTGGATCTTGGTATAAATACAAATTTAGCTCCTGTTGCCGATACACCTTACAGCAAAAGCGATTATATTTACTATCGTACTTTTTCAACTTCCGCAAAGAAAAACAGTAAATATATTAAAACGGTTATAAATGAAATGGGTAAAAATAACCTTGTAAGCACATTAAAGCATTTTCCGGGTTATGGTAATAACGGTGATACTCATTCACAAATAATCCGTGATAAAAGAAAACTGAGTACATTCAAATCGCGCGACCTTCTTCCGTTTAAGGCCGGAATTAAAGCGGGTGCGGATATGATTATGGTAAGCCATAATATTGTTGATGCGTTTGATAAAAAGCGCCCTGCATCTCTTTCTAAAAAAGTGCATAAGTACATTAGAAATGAAATGAACTATGACGGAGTTATTATTACCGATGGTTTAGGTATGGACGGAGTTGTTGATTTTGTAGGCGGAGACAAGGGCGAAGCGGCAATAAAAAGTGTTTTGGCAGGAAACGATATGCTGTGTGCCAATAATTACAAAATTCAATATCACGCTGTTTTAAAAGCTGTAAAAGACGGAAAAATTAAAGAAAAACAAATTGACGAAAGTGTAAAAAGAATATTGATATTAAAACTTAATCGCAAGATTATAAAGTGATACAAATAAAAAATGCAGTTCGCACGAGCGAACTGCATTTTACTTTGCTGTTTAATTTTCTGTATCAGTCATAAGTTTTTCACGCTTTTTTTCAAGTTCTTTTTGTGCCTGTTCTTTTACCTTGCCTGTGTAGTTGTTAAAGAACATCGGAATAATTGTAAGAAGAAAACCGATAGCAGGTACAATTGTTACAAGTGCCAAAAGCATTTTCTGAGTGTTGACTGATTGCTCAAAGAAGATTTGCCTGCCGGCAGTATCAACAAGCGATTTATCAACAGCCTTAAAGTCTGTTCTGTCAAGAATTTGACCGAATACAAATGTTGCAACTGCTGCATTTACTTTTGAAAGGAAAGTTTGGAATGCAAAGCAAACACCCTCCTGCCTTTCACCTGTTTTCCATTCAAGGTAATCAACAGAATCGGCAATAAGCGCATAGGTGATAACATTGTAAATACCGAGAGGGAGTCCCATAAGGAAAAGGAATATCCAAAGTACATAAATGTTAGCTTTTGTAACATCGTGTGCCATTACTACATAGCAAAGTGCATGAACAACAAGTCCGAATATAGCTGAACCTATGTAAATTTGCTTGAGCGATAATTTCTTTCTGAGCAATGGGAAAATAGCCATTGCAGGAACCATACCCACACCTATTGCAACTGTAAGAGTAGTTACAATTGTACCGCGCGGAATCCAGAAATCGTAAGCGGCAGCCGCATCAACATTAGGTATAAGTGTAGTTTGCGCACCCGGCAAGAAATCTTGGAAAATTTGAGTGAAATTTGTGTAGTTTTGAATGATGATATAATTACCGATGTAATCCGCACATTGGTTTGCTGTTACCATAGTTGAGCCCAAAATTGCCGCAAAAATTACAATGATAAGAAGTTTGTTTTTGCCGAGAACCACAAATGTTTCTTTAAATGAAGGTGTGTGGTCCATTTTAGGAACTCTTTCTTTTGAAACAAAGAAGATAAGAATTGAAAGCCCGCAACCGAGAAGTGCAAATATCACACCGCTTAAAAAGAAGCCTTTTGTATATCCCATATTGCTTTGATAAAGAATAGGAACAAGAAGGGCAGGGAGTATACCGCCGAAAGTTGAGCCTAAACGGGCTGTTGAAATAAATGAAGTTCTTTCACTTTCAAGCGGGGTTATTACTGATGAAAGCCCCCAAAACGGTACATCCTGAATTGTGAATGCCACGCCCCAAAGAATGTATGTAACAAGTGCCCAAATAAATGCCGCTGTTGAACCCTCTTTAAACGGAGCGGAAAAAAGTGCAATTGTTGTAATCGCAATAGGAATAGGTGCAAATAATAAGTAAGGTCTCATCTTGCCCCATTTTGATTTTGTTCTGTCAACAATCATACCCATTACAGGGTCATTTAATGCATCAAATATACGCCCGATAAGAATTATTGTAGTGCCTTGCTTTAATGTGAGTCCTGCGCCGTTTTGGAAAAACACAAGTGTAAACATTGACATAAGTGTATATATTCCCGAGCGGCCAAATGCGCCTACCGTAAAGCAGATGCGTTCTTTCATGGTTAAGTATTTTTTTGTTTCAGCCATTATTTTCTCCTTTTAATTACAGCCGGAAAAATTACCGGCGCTTCTTCCTGTGCATTTTGCATTTGCTTTAATAATAAATATTTAAGCTCCTGCCTTATATGTCTGTATCTTGGGTCTTTGATAAGGTTGTATTTTTCATTAGGGTCTTTTTTCAAATCGTATAAATAATTTTCAAAATAAACCTTAGCTCGATGGTGTGCGTATCCCGTAACAGCAATATCGCGAACTTCATATTTAAAACGCTCGGTTCTTATTGCGCGTGAATTTGATGCTTCGCTGATTTGCATAAATACACAGTCACGCTTTTTATCGGGATTATCAATTTGTTCAGCCAAGTCAACACCCATATATGTACTTGGAATCTGTATTCCTGCCATGGAAAGAAGAGTAGGCGGCAAGTCAATAAGCGATGATAATCTTTCTTCTTTTTTCCCGCCTGTGAATTTTCCGCCTTTTATAATCAAAGGCGTGTGCGTTGCACTTTCGTGGCAACTTCTTTTATACTCGGGATTTCTTGTTTTGAAATGGCTTCCGTGGTCGGAAGTATAAACTATAATTGTATCATCATATATTCCAAGTTCTTTGAGCTTGTCAACAAGCCTGCCTACATTGTAATCAAGCCTGTTAATAGCCGAAATATAATCGGGATACATTTTCTTATAATCGCCTTTTAAAAATGTCAAATCATCAGGTAAAGGATAATCTTTATATTTTTCTACGGTAGGTTTGTAGCCCTCGTATGTATGGTGGTCGTTTTGATGATGCGGCTCTAATTGGCTTACAAACATAAAAAATGGTTTATCCTTATCTCTTTTATCAAGAAATTCTAAGGCAAAATCATTTATGCAGTCGGCCCTGTAACCTTTAAAATCAATTTTGTTTCCGTCGCCGTCAAATACATATCCGTCATAACCGTGCGATGTAAATTCCAGCACATCCGCGCCCCTGAAGTATTGGTATTCACCCTGTTTGTTTTTAGGTATTGCGGTGCTTTCACAGTGCAGTCCAATACCCGGTAATCTGTTTGACGCTAAATGCCATTTGCCGATATAAGCAGTTTCATATCCTGCTTCATTAAAGTAGTGGGCAAGCGGCGTAATGTCACTTGGAAGCGGAATTCCATTCCAATAACAACCGCATTGTGTAGCGTAAACACCTGTTTGCAGGCATGCCCTTGCCGGTCCGCAAACGGGCTGGCAGGTGAAGTTGTTTTCGTACTTGATCCCTTCCTTTGCAAGCTCGCAAAGGTTAGGCGTTACTTCTTCATTTACCGTGTCCCAACGCTGTTGGTCGGAAAAGTAGAAGATAATGTTTTTCTTTCCCATAAATTTTTCCCCTTTATTTTAGGCTGTAAAACCTACAATTGCATTGTAAAAATTAACCAACGCAATTAAAGCTACCACTATTGTAAAAATTGTTTTAATAACTTTTTCGTTGCCTTTTTTATTCATTTTTGCACCCAATATGCCGCCTGCAACCGCACAGATTATTGCTACTGCGAGAGTAAGTATACTGCATTTTGGAATTGTATGGGTGACGCCTAAAGTTATCAATTTTGAAAGCTGGCTGAAAAATATTGTGCCGACGCTGTAAACAGCAGCTTCCTTAACAGTCATTGAAAAAAATAAAACGACAAATGCTACATTTATCGGTCCGCCGCCGACGCCTAAAAATGACGCGATAAAACCAAGTGTTAAACCTACTGCCGCAATACATATCGGATTTGTTATTTTAAAGCTTTTTGCATTTTTAATATTTATATAAATAACCGATATTACAAGTAATATACCTAATATTAAACCTTGCAGGCTTTTGAGCATATTGTTATTGAATATACCTAAAAGATAATCAAATAATTTTGAACCGAGTATACCGCCGATTACTGCCCCGACAGAAAGTGAAATAATAAGCTTAAAATCAATTTTTGTTTTTGACCTGATGTGCTTAACCGTTGAACTGATGCTCATACTAAACACAGCACAAGTTGAAATGAAATTAACAACTGCTACACTGTCTTTGCCTATTAAGTCGAGAAGCGGTTTAATGATCACTCCGCCGCCAAGGCCGACAAACGCACCCATAAATGTGGCAAAGATGATTATTATTCCATATAATACAGTTGTCAATTTTCCTCACCTCAAAATAAGTCTATCAACTTATTATATATTAACCTAAAGGTTAAGTCAAATAAATATTATACTTTAATCAATTATTGCATAAAAATTGCTTTCCCAAGCAGGAATATACAGGCTGTGCCTAAAATATAATTTGTACCTTTTATCAAAGCTTAATATTTTTTTTCCGAGTGCAAATAAATCCTCGTTTCTGTGATATGCACATACATATAGTTTTGGAAGATTTCTTTTTATTGTTTTTGTTGCTCCGTCAAGTGCTTTCATTTCCGAGCCTTCTATATCCATTTTTATTAAGGTAACAGGATAATCAACAAGTGAGTCTATATCCGTTACTTTTACAGGTACACCGCTTGCGGATATGTGTGAATTTCTGCTTTGCTCTTTAGCAAATACTAAGGTATCTTTTTCATTCCACGCACCCATATTTAACGCTTCTAAATTAGGCATTTTGGCTGTGTTCCTGACTAATTTTTTGTAACTTTTTGCATCAGGTTCAAGTGCTAAAATTCTGTTGTATTTTCCATTTGTAAATGATGTGAATTCCCTGATTGTGTCCCCGTCATAAGCGCCTAAATCTACGATGGCTTCGTTTGTATCGAGCTTTAAAATATCTTTGTAAACGCTGTCTTTATCGCAATATGATTTTAGCAGATAATCAACTTTTCCGGATACTTTGAAATTTATAATGTCAACATAGTCGCTTTTGCTTTTTTCGTCTGCTAAATTATTGTAAACAAAGTCGAATTCATCATTATGCTCTTTCACATACTCTTTTGTAAAAAGTCCGCCGCCGCAAACAGGCACATCCGGTGCAAAAACCTTGTGTTTATTGTTGATTTTTTTTATGTTTTCAATCACATTTTCGAGGTGTGTGGCAAATGCTAATACAACATTGAAATCATCATATTTTTCGCAAATATCGCTGTATTTTAAAACTTTATATCCTAAAAATGAATGACCTCTTACAAATTCATCGCTTGCAAAAATTTCACTTACTTTAACACCGTAAGTATCAAGTGTTGAAATGATTTTTTCAGCACCGTTTCCCATACCGTAAATCATAATCGGCTTATTGTCATTTTTTAAAAAATCCCAAACATTTTCTTCTTTTATTTTTTCAATCATCATAAACCCCATAAATTTTTATTAAAAATATTATATCATATTTGCAAATACTTTACAAACAGAAAAAAATATTATATAATATTATTTGATTTAAAAATAATAAATAATGATATTGGAGTGATTTTGCCTTTATGGGCAGTGCCTTAAAAAATCTGTTTAAAAAAGAAAATTCAACAGAAGATGAAATAAAACAACTTGTTGAAGAAGATGAGCAGGTCGGTCAGCTTGAAAAAAATCAAAGAGAAATGATTAACAATATTTTTGAATTTGATGACCTTGATGCAGGCGACATTATGACTCACCGAATTGACATCAATGCTGTTGATTGCAATTCAAATATTGAAGATGCAGTAAAGCTTGCTATTGAATACGGTAATTCAAGACTTCCGGTTTATGACGGTGACCTTGATAATATCTGCGGTATTTTGTATGTTAAAGATTTGCTTAAATTCGTCGGTAATCATATTTCGCCGGATGAAAAGCTTTTATCATATATCAGGAAGCCGCTTTATGTGCCTGAGTCGATGCCGGGCGGTAAACTTTTTGCAAAAATGACGGAAACCAGAATTATGCTTGCAATTGTAATTGATGAATACGGCGGTACAGCAGGCCTTGTAACTATGGAGGATATTCTTGAAAGCATAGTTGGTAATATTTGCGATGAGTATGACGATGAAGAAGAACAAAGCATAACGCAAATAGATGATAAAACATTTACATTTGACGGTTTTGCCGATATTGAAGATGTTGAAAAAGCTCTTAAAGTTGATTTGCCTGACGGTGATTATGACACAGTTGCAGGGTTTGTAATCAGCCTTTTGGGTTACCTGCCGAACGAAGATGACGGAAAAGAGCATTGTGTAAAATACAACAATCTTGTTTTTACCGTGTTAAATGTTAGAGACAGAAGAATCGGCAAAATAAAAGTAGATGTTGAATAATTAAGGCGATAATATGGCAGAAAAAATTATAGAATTTGACGCTATGGAGCAAGCGGTAAGCCTGTTCGGTAGTTTTGATGAAAATGTAAAAATGATAGAGGGCGAATATGATGTTTCAATCATTTCCCGCGGCTCTGAATTAAAAGTGTGCGGTGATATTGAAAATGTAGATAAAGCTGTGCGTGCCTTAAACTCAATGCTTATGCTTATAAATAAGGGTGAACAGCTGACACAACAAAATGTTCGCTATGTGCTTACTCTTGTTAACGAGGGTAATGAAGATAAAATATCAAGTATGGGCAGCGGTTCAATTTGCATATCTTCAAAGGGTCGCCCGGTGAAACCTAAAACTCTCGGGCAAAAAAAGTATTGTGATGCGATTATGAACAATACCATCACATTCGGTATCGGCCCGGCAGGTACAGGTAAAACTTACCTTGCTGTTGCAATGGCGGTTACAGCCTTTCGTGCAAAGGAAGTTGACAGAATCATACTTACCCGCCCGGCAGTTGAAGCGGGCGAAAAATTGGGCTTTTTACCCGGAGATTTGCAAAGTAAGGTTGACCCTTATTTAAGGCCGCTTTATGACGCACTTTTTGATATGCTCGGTGCAGAAAGCTTTCAAAGGTATCAGGAAAGGGGAGCTATTGAAGTTGCACCGCTTGCTTATATGCGCGGGCGTACACTTGATGACAGCTTTATAATTCTTGATGAAGCTCAAAACACCACGCCTGAGCAAATGAAAATGTTTTTAACCCGCCTTGGCTTTAATTCAAAAATGGTTATTACGGGTGATATAACACAAATTGATTTACCTGACGGAAAGAAATCAGGATTAAAAAAAGTAATGCATATTCTTCGCAATGTTAATGATATTGCGATTTGTAAGTTTGATAAAAAAGATGTTGTAAGGCATAAGCTCGTGCAGGATATTGTAAACGCTTACCAAAAATACGAGGAGGATAAGAATAATGGACGCAGTTAAAGTAATTATTTCAAATGACCAAAAAGCAGTAAAAGTACCAACCGGAATAAGAATGTTAATCAGGCGTTGCTGCCACGCTGTATTACAGCTCGAGGGTTTTAAAGGCTCTGCTGAAGTCAGCGTAAGATTTGTTGATAATGAGCAAATAAGAGAACTTAATAAGCAATACCGTAATATTGACAAAGAAACAGATGTTCTTTCTTTCCCGCTTGGTGAAAACGGAGAATATGATATTAACCACGATACCGGTGCAAAGCTTTTAGGCGATATTGTAATTTCCGTACCAAAAGCAGTTGAGCAGGCAAAGCTTTATAACCACCCGCTTCAAAGGGAAATCGGATTTTTAACTGTTCATTCAATGCTTCATCTTTTAGGATATGACCATGAAGACGGCGGACTTGAAGCAGTACATATGCGTGAAAAAGAAGAAACCGTGCTTACTCAAATCGGTTGGAAGCGTAATAACAGCTATTATATGGGAGACGAATAATGACTAAAACAGCTTTTGTAGCTATTGTAGGCAAACCAAATGTCGGCAAATCATCTTTGCTTAATAAAATGCTTGGCCAAAAAATTGCAATAGTATCTTCAAAACCACAAACTACAAGAACTAAAATTATGGGTGTACTTACAAAGGGTGAAACACAGCTTGTTTTTACCGATACACCGGGTTTTCATAAACCGCATAATAAACTTGGCGAAAAGATGAACGAAGCAGTAGGTGACACCGTCGGCGGTGTTGATGCGTGCTTGTTTTTAACCGAACCTCGCGGTGAACTTAATGAGCAGGAGCTTCAGCTTTTAGATATGTTTAAAAAGCAGAAAATGCCTGTTATTCTCGCAATCAACAAGATTGATATGATAAATGATAAAGAAGAATTGCTTAAAAGAATTGTTTATCTTACCTCGTTTTATGATTTTACTGCCGTAGTGCCTGTAAGTGCAACGCAGGGTGACCATGTTGATGAACTTATTGATGAACTTGATAAGCTTGCTTTTGAGTCACCGCACTTTTTCCCTGATGATACATTGACTGACCAACCTGAAAGAGTTTTGGCGGCTGAAATAATCAGAGAAAAAATACTTAGGCTTATGGATAAAGAAATTCCGCACGGCATTGCAGTTGCGGTCGAAAAAATGCGTGAACGTGACGATAAAGATATACTTGATATTGACGCTACCATTTATTGTGAGCGTGATAGCCATAAGGGTATGGTTATTGGCAAAAACGGTGCAATGCTGAAAAAAGTATCAACTTATGCAAGGCAGGACCTTGAAAGATTTTTCCAAATTAAAGTTAATCTTCACTGCTGGGTAAAAGTTAAGGAAGATTGGAGAAACAGAGAAGGTCTTATTCATAATTTCGGGCTTGATAATAAATAATATCCAATTTTTCACAAGCTTAAAATCATCATCGTAGTATAAAATAAAAACGGTGATATTTATGCATAATAACGAATGGCAAAATTTTTGGAATTCAGGCAAGATTGATGATTATTTAAAATATAAGCAATCAGAAAATTGCAATTTTAACAGTAATCGGGAAGTGCAAAATGGCGAAAACAAAGGGACTTGTAATCAAAGAGCGAACAGTTGGGGAGAGTGACCGTTTAGTTACTCTCCTTACTGCTGATTATGGACTTGTAAACGCTTTTGTAAGAAATGCCAAGCAATTAAAGAATAAGCTTTCGGCTTCAACTTCGCTTTTTGCTTATTGTGAGTTTTCTATTTATCAAGGCAGAGATGCAAATGTGGTAGATAATGCCACTGTAATAGAAATGTTTTTTGATTTACGAAGTGATATTGAAAAGCTTGCGGTGGCACAGTATTTTGCACAGCTTGCTTATGAACTTGCAAATGAGGGGCAGCCTGAAGAGGAAATGTTGAGTATTATATTAAATTCACTTCATCTGCTTTGCAAGGGCGAAAAAAGCATTGTGCAAATAAAATCCGTTGTTGAATTTCGCCTTATGTCACTGTCGGGCTATATGCCGAATATTTTGGCTTGCGCAAATTGCGGTACATATGAAAGCGATATTATGTATTTTGATACACTTGACGGTTGCGTTTACTGTGCAAATTGCCATAAAATAGGAGCGATTACCTGCCCTAAAAATGTAATTACGGCAGTTAGATTTATTTGCCTTACTGAACCTAAAAAAATATTTTCATTTTCATTAAGCAGTGAAAATTTAGAAATTTTATCTAAAATAAGTGAGCAGTATGTATTATCTCGAATTCAAAAAAGATTGCCGACATTAGAATTTTATAAATCAGTTAAATTTTAAAGGTATATACTTATGAATAAAAATTATAAAACACTTGAACTTGACCTGATTCTTGACAAGCTTGCCGGTGAATGTTCGTGTGATGATGCCAAGGATTTGGCAAGGGGATTGAAACCGAGCAGTGATATTAGCGAAGTTGAACTTCTTTTACAGCAAACGGAAGATGCATTTTCGCTTTTGGCTCGTTTTGGCGGACCGTCATTTTCAGGTTTGAAAAATGTAAATAATCCTCTTCACAGAGCTTCTGCGGGCGGTTCGCTTAACCCTAAGGAACTGCTTGATATTGCTTATTGCCTCAGGGGACTTCGTACTCTTGATGAATGGCACGGTCATTCGAGCGGGGTTAAAACTTCTCTTGATTTCTTTTTTGAAGGAATTACGGCTAATAAATATTTGGAAGCCAAGATTTTTTCCTGCATTATAAGTGAAGAAGAAATTGCCGATAAAGCTTCGGAAACACTTTATGATATTAGAAAAAAAATCAGGTCTAAAGAAAATTCAATCAGGGAAAAACTTGATTCATTGATTCATTCTTCACATTATCAGCAGTTTTTGCAGGAAGCCATTATAACCCAAAGAAACGGGCGTTTCGTTGTTCCTGTAAAAGCGGAATGCAGGGGCAATGTACCGGGCCTTGTTCACGATACATCATCAACGGGCGCTACCGTATTTATTGAGCCGGCATCGGTAGTTGATGCAAATAATGATATAAAAGTACTTCAAGGTAAAGAACGCGATGAAATTATGCGTATTCTTTATGAACTTTCGGCAGAAGCAGGTGATTTTGCCGAGTCGATTAAACATTCGTATGAAAGTGCAATCAGGCTTAATCTTATTTTTGCAAAAGCACATCTTGCTTACAAAATGAAAGCAACAAAGCCGATACTTAATAATGAGGGAATTACTTACTTAAAAAAAGCACGCCATCCGCTTATTGACCCTAAAAAAGTTGTTGCAACAGATATTGCTATCGGGGATGAGTATGATACGCTTGTTATTACCGGCCCTAATACAGGTGGTAAAACCGTGTCACTTAAAACGCTTGGCCTTTTAACTCTTATGGTTATGTGCGGTATGCTTATTCCTGTATCAGATATGTCACGAGTTTCGGTGTATAACAACATACTTGTTGATATTGGTGATGAGCAGAGCATTGCGCAGTCGCTTTCAACTTTTTCATCACATATGGTTAATATTATTGATATTATGAAAAAGGCTGACGACAAGTCGCTTATTCTTATTGATGAACTCGGTGCGGGAACTGACCCGGTTGAAGGTGCGGCACTTGCTGTTTCGGTTATTGAAGCTTTAAGAGAAAAGGGTGCATCCGTTGTGGCAACTACACATTATGCCGAACTTAAAGCTTATGCGCTTGATACCCCGGGTGTAACAAACGGATGTTGCGAGTTTGATATTGAAACGCTTCGCCCGACATATAAACTTTTAATCGGTGTTCCCGGCAGGTCAAATGCATTTGCAATTTTGGCTCATCTCGGCATGGAGCAATCGGTAATTGACAGTGCAAAAGCAATAGTTGGTTCGGATAACCGTGATTTTGAAGCAGTGCTTGAAAAACTTGAAGCATCGCGTCACGCTTTGGAAGAAGAACGAAAAATTGCCGAGGAAATGACTCAAAAAGCAAAGAGAATAGAGGAAAAAGCACAGTCGGATAAAGATAAAATTGAAACTTTAAAAGCCCGTGAAATTGATAAAGCAAAGCGAGAAGCGCAAAAGCTTATTGACTCTGCAAAGCGTAAATCAAGTGAATTTTTGCTTGAACTTGAAAAATTGAAAAAAGAACAAACTTCGTCAAATGCTACTGAAATTGCCCGCAAAACAAGAAGAGCGGTTAAGGCCCAAATGGGCGAAATGGATGACCTTATAAATCCTAATGAACTTGCAGATAATTGGGATTATGATTATAAATTGCCGCGAAATCCCGTTGCAGGTGACAGAGTGGTAATTAAAGGTATAGGCGAAGGTGAAGTTGTTGAATTCAAAAATAATAATGTTTTTGTTAAATCAGGGCTTCTCAAAACCCGTGTTAAGCTTTCGGATATTATGATTATTGATAAGCCAAAGAAAAAGCCGGTTAAAACACAGAATAATTTGTATCGCACATCATCGCGTGCAGATAAAGATGTTAAAACAGAAATTGATATGCGCGGTGAAACTGTTGATGAAGCAATCGGAGAACTCGGACTTTTTATTGACAGATGTGTTTTGAATAATATTGAAGAAATCAGAATTATCCACGGTAAAGGTACAGGTGTGCTTAGAACTGCGGTAGGCGATTATCTTAAAACTCATCCTAATGTGGCTGAATACAGGCTTGGCAGATACGGTGAGGGTGAAAACGGTGTTACAATAGCTAAACTTAAGTAAACGGAGAATAATATGGCAGACGAACTTGAAAATTTAACAGGTACCGTTGAAAATATTACTTATAGAAATGACGCTAACGGTTACGCTGTAACCGAAGTTAAAACAGATGAAAATGAATTTGAAACTGTTGTCGGCATTTTAGGCGATATAGCAGTAGGTGAGCAAATTGTGTTTCAAGGTGAATGGACTATGCATCCAAACTTTGGCAGGCAGTTTAAATCTGTTCGTCTGACTCATACAAGGCCGTCGGATGCATCGGGAATGCATCGCTTTCTTGCAAGCGGTATTATTAAAGGTATAGGTGAAGCAACAGCAACTAAAATAATTGAAAAATTCGGTTCTAACACATTTAATGTAATCGAAAATGAGCCTGAAAGGCTTGCTGAAATTAAAGGTATATCAAGAACAAAGGCAAAGCAAATAAATCGTGATTTTAAAATGCAGTTTTCTGCAAGAGATGTTATGAACGGGTTATCCGAACTCGGTTTTAATCAGCAGGAAGCTTATGATATTTATAATGTGTTCAAGGGTGATTCGCTTGATATAGCAAAGGAAAATCCGTATGCTCTTGTTTCGGTAGTTAATTCAATTGATTTTGCTAGGGCAGACGAAATTGCGATGAATTTGGATGAAGAACCGCCGTTTGATTGCAGATGCCAGGCCGGTGTTACATATATAGTTAGGCATAATCTTTATAATGGGCATACCTGCCTGCCGAGATACAGTGTAATCAAACCTGCAATGCTTTTACTTGAATGCAGCGAGGATGAAGCTGAAATTGCAATTGATAATGCTATTGATGCAAAACAGCTTGTTGAAGAAAATATTAACGATAAACCTTTTTTATTTTTGCCTGAAATATACGAAGCTGAGTCTTCAATAGCTCAGCGTATAAAAGTTATGATTGAATATCCGCCGACCCCTAAAGAAATTTCGCCTGCCGAAATAGACACTTTTGAAAAAGCAAACGATATTGTTTTTGATGAAAAGCAAAGGCAGGCAATTGAAATTGCTGTTAATAAAGGCTTGCTGATATTAACAGGCGGCCCTGGTACAGGTAAAACCACAACAGTAAAGGGTATAATTACCCTTATGGAAAACAGAGGGCTTGATGTTGCACTTGCCGCACCGACGGGAAGAGCCGCTAAGAGAATGACGGAGCTTACCGGTAAAGAAGCTAAAACTATACACAGGCTTTTGGAAGTTGAATTTAAAGACGGAGCTGACGAGCCGAGTTTTGCGCATAATCTTAAAAATCCGCTTGAATGTGACGCTGTAATAGTTGATGAATTATCAATGGTTGATGTTACTGTTTTTTCGGCACTGCTTGATGCTTTGCCGCTTTCTTGCAGGCTGATAATGGTTGGGGATAAAAACCAATTGCCGCCCGTCGGTGCAGGCAATGTACTTGCAGATTTAATAAAAAGTAACCTTATAGGTGTAGTAAGTCTTGATAAAATTTTTCGCCAGGCTATGAAAAGCAAAATTGTATCAAATGCTCACAAGGTAGTTAACGGTGAAATGCCTGTGTTTGATAACAGCCCGGATTCTGATTTTTTCTTGCTTCGTGAAAATTCAAAATATATCGCTTCAAGAAAAATTGTGGATTTGGTGACTAAAAGAATACCGATAGGCTATGGATTTGACAGTGTTAAGGATATACAGGTTCTTTGCCCGAGCAGAAAAGGCGAAGTGGGAACTGAAAATATAAATGCGCTTTTACAAGCGAAGCTTAACCCGCCGTCATATGAAAAAAATGAAGTGAGATATAAAGGCTATACTTTGCGTGAAGGCGATAAGGTAATGCAAATTAAAAATAATTACGATGTTCCTTGGTTTAAAGACGGTGAAAACGGTACGGGTGTTTTCAATGGGGATATAGGTATTTTAACTTGTATTGATAAGGCTAATGATATTATAAATGTTAAATTTGATGATAAGGAAGCAATGTACAGCTTTGAAAATGTAAAAGAAATCGAGCTTGCATACGCAATGACCGTGCATAAAAGTCAGGGCAGTGAGTTTTCGGCTGTGGTTTTGCCGACTGTTTCAACTCCGCCGAAGCTTTCATACAGAAATCTGTTTTATACAGCTTTAACCCGTGCAAGAAATTTATTGATAATTGTTGGAAACGAAACTTCAATTAAAGCGATGGTTGATAATGATAAAAAAAGCAGACGGTACAGCGCACTTGTTCATTTTTTATCTGTTGACAATATTGATATTTTAAAGTAACATTATATAAAAGTTTTAAATATTTAGGAATGTAAATTATGTTTGGATATGATTTGGGAATAGATTTAGGTACAAATTCAATAGTTATTTCCGTTGTAGGCAAAGGTGTTGTTTTAAGCGAGCCTGCCTATGTTGCATACGATTGCAATAAGGGCGAAATGCTTTATGCCGGCAAGCGTGCATATTACCTTGAGGGTAGAGAGCCGGTCGGTGTAAGCGTTATTCAGCCGATAAAAAACGGTAATGTCAGCAACTATGAGCTTGCACAGCAAATGGTTGAATATTTTATGAATAAAGTGCTTAAAAAGAATATTTTTAAGCCGAGAATAGTTGCAAGTGTTTCATCAGACAGCACCGATGTTGAAAGAAGAACACTTATTTCTGTTTTGATTTCTGCCGGTGCGCGCTCCGTCTGCTTGCTTGAACAGCCGATTTGTGCCGCTTTTGGTGCAGGTGTCGACCCGATTAACCCAACGGGTGTGTTTGTTATTGATATTGGTGCGGGTTCAACAGATATGGCAGTTATAAGTCAGGGTGCTATGAGCCAAAACGAAACCGTAAAAATCGGCGGCGATGATTTTGATGAAGCTATTGTTAAGTATCTTAAAGATAAACATGGTCTTTTTGTAGGGCTAAGAACTGCTGAAAATATTAAAAAAACCATCGGTTCGGCTGTTATGCGTGATACTGATGTTACAATGAGTGCGAAGGGCAGAAATGTTCTTTCCGGTTTGCCTAAAACCGTGGAAATTACAGGCAATGAAATTTGCGAATGTTTCAGCGAATTACTTGACCAAATTATGACGGTTGCAAAGTCTATGTTTGAGCGTACTTCACCACAGCTTGTTGCTGATATATCAAATTCAAGTGTAATTTTAACAGGCGGTATGTCACAGCTTTTTGGGCTTGATAAGCTTATTTCTCAAACACTTAATCTTGATGTTACCATTCCGGTAAGGGCAAATCTTTGCGTATCGAAGGGATGCGAATTAGCACTCAAAAAGATGCATATTCTTGACGGATACGGATATTCGTTTAAAACTAAAGAAGAGGTCAGAATCAGATGATTCAAATATATTTCGGATACGGTAAAGGTAAAACTACTTCGGCTTTGGGGCAGGGTATGCGTGCAAAAGGTGCAGGCAAAAATGTACTTCTTGTTCAATTTTTGAAAAATAATAAATCAAGCGAATTAGATGTTTTACCGTTTGATATTTTTAAATCACCTGAAATTTTACCGTTTAACCCCGGCAAAGAGTATCAAGCTTGGGTCGACAGTGCGGTCTCATATATCAAAAATTCAACTTGTGATATTATTATTCTTGATGAATTTCTTGATGTAATTGATACTTTTGTTTCACTTAATGATTCGTTAGATTTATTAAACTGTTTGAAAGATAAAGAAGTAATTATAACAGGCCATAAAAAAATTGACAAATTTTTTGAAAAGGCTGATTATATAACTCATATGGAAAAAGTTAAACATCCGTATGATTTGGGTATTGGTGCAAGAAAAGGTATTGAATACTGATTAAAAGGGGGAAGCGTTATGGATAAATTTTCAAGTTTTAATCCAAAAGTGTGCTTTCTCTTTTTTGTTTTTGCTGTTATTCTTATACTTTTAAATTTTAATCCTTTCTTTTTATCGGTGTCACTGCTTGCGGGCTTAATTTATAACTTTATGCTTCAGGGTAAAAAAGCAGTTTTGACTTTTGTAACTTTCCTCTTGCCTTTTACTCTGCTTGTTGCTCTGTTTAATATGGTATTCACTTCTTATGGCGTGGATGTTCTTTTTTCCCTGGCTAATAAACATTTTACACTTGAAGGATTTTTTTACGGATTGTGCCAGGGTGTTATGTTTTCAAGCGTGATTTTATGGCTTTCAAATTACTCAATTGTAATGAGCAGTGATAAATTTATGTCTGTCTTTTCAAAGCTTGCACCTAATTTAACACTTGTATTAACTATGACTTTTTCGTTTATTCCAAGGCTTAGAAAAAATGCACAGGAAATAAATGACGCAAGAATGAATATAGATTTGGGGCAAAGCAAATTTAAGAAAAGTCTTGATAATTTTTCTTCGCTTGTTTCTATGACTCTTGAAGAAAGTATAGAGATTTCAGATACAATGCGTGCAAGAAATTTTAACAGTTCAAGAAAGCCATATTCCAAATACAGATTTTGCAGTTTAGATTTAATTTTAATGATATTTATTATTGCTTTGGCAGGTTGTGAAGTTATAATGAATATTTTTAATGCATCCGAATTTATATTTGACCCTGAAATAAAGATGATTTCTTTTTCTTCGCTTGATTTTACCGTTTTTGCGGTGTTTATGTTTATTCCGGTAATTATAAATATTTTGGAGGGTATAAAATGGCATATTTTGAAACAAAAAATTTAACATTTACATATCCTCAGTCAAGTAAAAAAGCACTTGATAATGTTGATTTGAATATTAAACAGGGCGAATTTGTTTTAATAATGGGTAAAAGCGGAAGCGGAAAATCAACATTACTGCGCCTTTTAAAAAAAGAAATATCACCCGTAGGTGATATTAGCGGTGATATTGATGTAAACTGTGAGCCGATAGGCTTTGTAGGGCAAAATCCTGAAACTTCATTTGTATGCGAAAATGTTAGGGGTGAGCTTGCATTCGCGCTTGAAAATCAAGGCCTTTCAAATGATGAAATTACCGTGAAAATAGGGGAAACCGCTTCGTTTTTTAATCTGAATAATATTCTTGATAAAAAGATTGATGAGCTTTCGGGCGGTGAAAAAGCAACCGTGTGTATTGCTTCGGCAATGATTTATGATACGCAGGCACTTCTTCTTGATGAACCTCTTTCCCAGCTTGACCCTAAATCTGTAATAACTGTTTCTTCGTTATTAAAAAGGATTAACGAAGAACTTGGAGTTACGATTGTTATTGTATCCCATTCAAGTGAAGACTTTATTGATTATTGCGATAAACTTATTATACTTGAAGACGGAAAAATAATTTGCAATGACAAGCCTGATAATGTTAAATTTAATGAAGAATTATTGTATTACTTTCCGATTTGCACACGCATTTTTGATGAAAGGCCGCTAAATGTAAAAACAGCAGTTAATCTTGCAGGCAGATTAAAGCAAAAAGATGTGCTTGCTGATAATGAAGACGAAAAGCCGAGCGTTATTTTAAAAAATGTATCGTTTGCGTATTCAAAAAATGATAAAGATATTTTATCCCGTTTGAATTTTAAAGCGTATAAATCTAAAATCAATTGCATAATCGGTTCAAACGCAAGCGGTAAAACAACTTTGCTTAAAATTATTGCACAAATTAAAAAGCAGTATTCCGGCAAAGTAAAGCTTTATGGCAAATGCGCCTATATGCCGCAAAATGTAAAATACCTTTTTACTAAAGATACTGTAAAAGAAGAAATAAGTGTAGATACGGCAGCAAAACTCGGCATTGCCGAATGTTTAAATCAGCACCCTTTTGATTTAAGCGGTGGGCAGGCACAAAAACTTGCGTTTGGTATTCTTTTAGAACAAGATGCCGATATTTTTCTTTTGGATGAACCTACAAAGGCATTTGATGAATTTTCTAAACTTGAAGTAAAAAAATTACTCGCTGATTTGAAAAATCAAGGTAAATCAATTATAATGGTTTCTCACGATTTGGATTTTGTCGGCGATGTTGCAGATTATGTTTCGTTTTTAAGTGATGCAATTATATCAAAAGCAGGCAGTAGGCGTGAAGTTTTTTCAAGTCTTAACTTTTATACCACACAAGTAAGAAGAATTACTAAAAGATATTTGGAGTCGGCAGTGTCAATGGGGGATATTGTATGAAAAAGATATATCCTTTTTTAACTGTGCTCATAATAGTGTTTGTGGTGCTGTGGCAGATTTTTTTCAGTAATACTAATTATTATTTGGTAAGTGTTTTAATTATTATTGTTTCAATGCTGCCGTTTTTTTCTTCATTTGAAAAAAGTGAGCATACTTCTAAAGATATAACCCTTATAGCTTCGCTTACTGCTCTTGCAGTTGTCAGCAGGGCTGTGTTTTATTTGGTTCCTCAAGTCAAACCAATTGCTGCAGTAGTCGGTGTCAGCGGTGCTGTTTTGGGCGCTAAAAGGGGATATTTAATCGGCGCACTTTCAATGTTTGTTTCAAATTTTATTTTTGGTCAGGGTGCTTGGACCCCGTTTCAAATGGTTGCAATGGCAAGTGTAGGCTTGTGTTTCGGTCTTGTGTTTGACTATATCAAGCCGACCAAAATTTCACTTTCGGTTGTAGGCTTTTTATCTGTGCTTATTTTGTATGGGTTGATAGTTGATTTGTCCTCTGTACTTTATTTTAACAGTGATATGACTTTTAAAGGAATAGTTGCAATTTATGCTTCAGGCGTTCCTTTTAATTTGGTTTTTGCAGGTGTAACCGCTCTGTTTTTATATTTCTTCGGTGAAACATTTATAAAAAAAATCGAGCGTATAAATATTAAATATGGTATCATATCTAAGTAATGAAAGGAAAAGTTATGGAAAATAAAGATGTTATAAAAAATAATGATGATAAAAACCCTGATGTTATCGACAGATTATGCCGCTTTGCTTTTATAATGTCAACTTTGGGTGTGTTAACTGTCGGCGTATGCCCTGCATTCGGCGTAATGGGAATAGTGGTTGGCACAATATTTAAAAGCAAAAAATTCCCTCTTTCAAATTTGAATAAAGACAGAATAAAAAAAGCAAACTTTCTCGGTATAGTTTCACTGTTTTTATTCGTAATTGATATTATACTTCTTGTGGTATTCAAATCTAAATTCAAAGCGTAATTGTTTCTGTTGAACAAAGAAGAAATGGTGTTCCCATAAAAGATATTATTTCAGCAATTCAAAATCCTGAAGCAATACATCCGGTAAGACATAATAAAAATGGTAATAGTTAAAGATTTATAGGCAAAAAATGTATGGTTACAGTTAATCCTGATACAGGAATTTTAATTCAGGTTGATCCACGCAAAAGGAGATAAAATCTAATGCTAAATATAACAGAGGAACAAATCTCTGAATTAAAAAAATATTTTGATACAGATGAATATACTTCAAATGATAATATTGACGGCTTACTTATGGCGTTAGACGATGTAATTACTGATGTTGGTTTTGATGAAAACTATGAACTTAATAAAAGGGTTTAAAATTACAACTGATTTATGACCAAATATACAACCAAAATTAAAATTTATTTCTTAAAGCACTTTACATTTTTGTAAGGTGCTATTTTTATGTCCAAAATCAGTAATCGGAAGCTGACACTTAATTGTGTCGGTTTCTTTTTATATTGACCTGTCGGAAGTCGAAAAAAGCCGAAAATCCTGATGTTGAGGGGCTTAAAACAAAGATTGCACATCAAGTAATTTAAAATAAATATTGACAAAACAGAATGTAAAAGTTAAAATACAATTGTGTCACGGGTATCCTATTACCAGTACACAGCGCATTATGAAACGCCCTCGGTCACCTAAGCCGAGGGCGTTTTGATGTTGTCTCTTCAGCAAAGAAACAATAAAAATAAGCAATACCCAAATGGGTATTGCTTATTCTTGGTGCGAGAGACGGGACTTGAACCCGTACGAGTCGCCCCACACGCCCCTCAAACGTGCGCGTCTGCCGATTCCGCCACTCTCGCGTCAACGCTATGTATTATAGCAGAACGATATGCATTTGTCAATAATAAATACAATAAAATATTTTTTGATTTTAGATATTATTTATTCTAAAATTATAGATCAAAACAAGAACTTTGCAGATGTGTCGCTCAATGGACGGTAAGTATTTTCCTATTTGTGTCGGCTTCTTTTTATATTGACCTGTCGGAAGTCGAAAAAAGCTGAAAATCCTGATGTTGAGGGGTTTAAACAAAGATTGCACAACAAGTAATTTAAAATAAATATTGACAAAACAGAATGTAAAAGTTAAAATACAATTGTGTCACGGGTATCCTATTACCAGTACACAGCGCATTATGAAACGCCCTCGGTCACCTAAGCCGAGGGCGTTTTGATGTTGTCTCTTCAGCAAAGAAACAATAAAAATAAGCAATACCCAAATGGGTATTGCTTATTCTTGGTGCGAGAGACGGGACTTGAACCCGTACGAGTCGCCCCACACGCCCCTCAAACGTGCGCGTCTGCCGATTCCGCCACTCTCGCGTCAACGCTATGTATTATAGCAGAACGATATATATTTGTCAACACCTTTTTTATATTTTAAAAAAGTTTTGATATGTATTTAGGTTCGTCTATTATTGCTGACGGTGATTTTGCCAAAAGGGATTCAAAGCTTCTGAATCCCCAAGAGCAAGCAATCGCTTCAATATCGGCATTTTTAGCTGTTTCTATATCAACATCACTGTCGCCGAAGAAAATAGCTTCACCGGCTTTGCAACCGAGCTTTTGAAGAGTTTGCTTGGTCGTGGCAGGGTTTGGTTTTCTTGGAGTATCGTCTTTTGATCCGGTTATTAAATCAAAATAGTCTTTACCGAATAAGGCTTCAACCATTTTTACCGCACTTTTATGTGGCTTATTTGTTACAACTGCAATTTTAATTCCTTTTTGCTTTAAAATATCAAGCTGTTCCTTAATTCCGTCATACAAATGGGCGTGGTCAAGCAAAATCTCGTTGTATTTTTCTTTAAACATTTCATATGCTTTTTCAAGTCCGGCAGGTGAAAGTTTGTGTTCAAACGCTCTTTCAACAAGTTTTTTTGCCCCATTGCCGACAAAAAGCCTGTAATCATCTGTTGTCCACTTTGGTTCTTTGCCGTATTGTTTTAATACATAATCTGTTGCCAAGCCCAAATCATCAATAGAGTTAACAAGAGTTCCGTCTAAATCAAAAATAGCGCATTTAATCATATAATTCACTCAAATCCTGTTCTTTTTTCTTTTTTGAATTATTTATAATTTTTATTGTTATTATAACTATAACCAATGCCCCTAAAACAGCGCATTCGGTATATATTTTTTTATCTTGCTTTTTGCTGTTAACTGAAAGCTGACCGCTTTTCACTTCTGTCCAAAGTCGGTTTTCAAGCTCTGTTGTATTTTGCGGTAAATTTTTGAAATACTGAATGTTTTTTGCATTGGAATATATAGCAGGGTTACCGTAAAGCGAACTTTTTTTGTTTTGCTCGACCGTGTAGTTAGCACTTCGGTAGTAAATGTATTCACTGTTTGCAAGTGCTACTTCCGGTTCATGCATAAAGTTTATAAATGCTTCACCGGCTTTTTTGTTTTTTGAACATTTCGGTATGCAAAAGGCATCGTAAAACGAATTAACATCTTCCTTCGGAATACAGAATCCCAAATCTTCGTTGTTTTCATTCATTAAAACATAGTCGCCGGCATAATATGTTGCAAATGCGTATTCGCCGCTTTCCATAAGGTTAAATACTTCATCCATTACATAAATAGGATTGACTTTGTCTTTTTGCTCTGCCAAAAGCTCGGCTGCTTTAATCCAGTCTTGCTCGTCAGTTGAATTGAAATCCTGCCCAAGCCTTGCTTGTGCAATTGCAAATGCATCACGCGGATTGTTAAACATTAAAACTTTGCCCCTATACTGCTCGTCCCATAAAACATCCCAGCTTGTAGGTTTTTCTTTAACAAGCTTTTTGTTATAAATCAAAATGGTAGTTCCCACATTGTAGCAAACAGTATATTTCTGATCAGGGTCAAAGAATAGATTTTGAAATTTTTTATCTACATATTTAATGTTTGGGATATTATTGTAATCAAGCTCAAGAAGCATATCTTCATCAATGAGCTTATCAATCATATAATCACTCGGAACTATTACATCATATGATACACCGCCGCCCGTAAGCTTTGAATACATATTTTCATTTGATTCAAAATTTGTGTAATTAACTTTGCAGCCTGTAAGTTTTTCAAATTCTTTTACAACATCAATTGAACCTTCGCTTCCGTCGGATATATATTCGCCCCAGTTATAAACATTAACTGTTGTGCCTTGCAAGCCTAAATTTTTGTAATAATCAATTTGCTCTTGGCTGAAATATTCATCATCGGCAAAAGCAAATAAAGGAAGTGTGCTTAAAGAAAAAATCAAGCATAATAAAAATGTAATTATTTTTTTCATTTCGCATCACGCTTACCCTTTTTTTCAGCCTTGCTTTGAACTATGTTCATCAATACAAGCAAAATCAATATTGATATAAACATTAGAGTAGAAAGCGCATACATATCAGGTTTAACTCTTTTTTTAGTCATTGAAAAGATATAAATCGGAAGTGTTTGGAAGCTTGGACCGTTTGTAAAATAGCTGATAATGAAATCATCAAGCGAAAGGGTGAAGCTCATAACGCATCCGGTAATTATTCCGCTTATTATTTCAGGCATAACAACTTTAAAAAATGCTTTTATAGGTTTGCAACCGAGGTCAAGAGCGGCTTCGTAAATATGCATATCAAATTGTTTCAATTTCGGAATAACATTTAATATTACATACGGAAGTGCAAAGGTTACATGTGCTATCAACAGTGTCCAAAATCCAAGTACATCACTTTTTTTAACAAGTGTACCTGCAAATACAAATAACAGCATCATCGCAATGCCAGTTACGATTTCAGGGTTCATCATCGGTATGTTGGTTGCCGTCATCATAGCATTTTTATATAATTTTGATTTCGAATTAAAAAGTCCGATGCTTGCAAGTACGCCCAAAACAGTTGAAACCAAAGCAGTGCATACAGCAAGCAAAACTGTGTTTTTCAAAGCTTGCATAGCAACGGTATCTTTAAACATTTCTTGATACCAATGTGTTGAAAATCCCGAAAGGATGTATGTGCTTGATGTTGAATTTATTGAAAAAAGCATCATAATCGCAATAGGAGCATAAAGAAATATAAAAATAATTGCGATATAGATTTTTGATGCAAGAGATGTTTTCTTCTTCATATAATAACACCTCCGTCACCGTCTTCATCTGCACCAAAATAATTCATAATTCCAAGGCAAATGAAAATCAATATCATCAATACAAATGAAAGTGCAGCACCTAAATTGTAGTTATTTGCACTTTGAAATTGCGTTTCAATAACATCACCGATAAGCACAACTTGCCCGCCGCCGAGCTTTTGCGTGATGTAGAAGGTTGAAACACAAGGAACAAATACCATTGTAATTCCACTTAAAATTCCCGGTTTTGAAAGGGGTATTATTACTTTTCTCATCACTTCAAATTTATTTGAGCCTAAATCCTGCGCAGCTTCAACAAGTGAGTTATCAAGCTTGGTTAAAACCGAAAAAATCGGCAAAATCATATATGGTAAAAAGTTATATACCATTCCTAAAATCACGGCAGCACCGTTATTTATAAGTTTGAGCGAATGAATTCCAAGTGCATTTAAAATTGTGTTTATAACACCGGAATCACCCAAAATAGTCATCCAGCTGTAAGTTCTGATAAGAAAGTTCATCCACATAGGAAGCATTACGAGTAAAACCACAAATTTTTGATATTTCGCAGGTGCTTTTGAAAAAATATAAGCGAAAGGAAAGCCTAATAAAAGGCAAATCGCAGTTGCAAAGACACCATATAAAACAGAAAGTAAAATTGTAGTAATGTAAGTCGGAATTTGCTCAACACTTGCAAGTGAAAACGCACCGGTTTTATCAGTTAATGCATAATATGCCACCATAAGAAGCGGTGCAATAATAAAAAGTATTGCCCAAATCAGATATGGCTTGTCTGTAAAGAAAGAAAGTTTATTCTTCGTCTTCATTTTCTTCCTCCCAATTATATGAGGCGTCACTGATATGGTCCATTTCATCAGAAAAATACGAATAATCGCCGAATTCACCACTATATTCACTTCTGTTCATAATGTGAATAGCGTCAGGTTCAATATACATTCCGATTTCTTCGCCGACTTCGTGATGCTCAATTGTTTGTATCATCCATATAAATCCGCTCACATCAACAAGTATTTCAAAATGAACTCCTTTAAATGTTACACTTGTTATTTTGCCCGGCAAGGAAGCTTTGCTTCCTTTTTTTACAATTTTAATATCTTCAGGCCTTACAACAGCTTCAACAAATGCGTTTTCACCAAATCCGCTGTCAAGGCATTCAAATGTAACACCGCCGAATGATACAAGATAGTCTTTAATCATAATAGCATCAACTATATTTGATTCGCCTATAAAGTCTGCTACAAAAGCGTTTACAGGTTCGTTATAAATATCCTCCGGCGTACCTATTTGCTGAATTTTGCCCTTATCCATAACAACAATGGTGTCTGACATTGAAAGTGCTTCTTCTTGGTCGTGAGTAACATAAATAAATGTTATTCCAAGTCTTTTTTGAATTGCTTTAAGTTCGGTTTGCATATCTTTTCTAAGCTTTAAATCAAGAGCACCGAGCGGCTCATCAAGAAGAAGAACATGCGGTGAGTTTGCAAGAGCTCTTGCAATTGCAACACGCTGCTGCTGACCACCTGAAAGTGAATCAATGCTCCTTTTTTCAAAGCCTTTAAGGTTTACAAGTTCAAGCATTTGGGCAACGGTTTTTCTGATTTCTTCTTTAGGCTTTTTTTGCAGCTTAAGACCGAACGCTATGTTTTCATATACATTTAAATGAGAAAAAAGAGCATAACGCTGAAAAATGGTGTTCACCTTTCTTTTGTGAGGCGGAACATCATTGATTCTTTTACCTTCAAAAATAATATCGCCGCTATCAGGTTCAATAAATCCTGCAATGCACCGAAGCGTGGTTGTTTTGCCGCAACCTGAAGGCCCAAGAAGCGTTATAAACTCTTTTTTGTTTATATAAAGATTAAGTTTATCTAATACTACATTGTCACCGTATTTTACGGTGATGTCTTTAAGGTCTATTATCTTTTCCAATATACACATCCTCGTTTGCTAACCCGATTTGGCACTTTTTAATGCCATACGACTAATATATATAATTAGTAATAAAAAGTCAATATATTTTTTTTAATATCTCAATGCCTTTTTCTGCATTTATTATTGTGTCACAAACTTTATCAAAATCACAAACCATACTCTTTGGCTTTTTATTAAAATTGTCCATTCCGAAAGGAACAAAATAATAATTTTTGTAGTTTAATAAAGTGCCGATATTTTTAGCAGCTCCGCCGAGTGCGTCATTAGTCGATATTCCGATAACTACGGGGCGATTGTTTCTTAAATGGCTTTTAACCGCCATTGTTACCGTCGTATCAACTATTCCGTTTGAAAGCTTGGCTAAAGTGTTTCCCGTACAGGGTACTACCGCCAAAACATCAAACATTTTTTTCGGGCCGATAGGTTCTGCTTGCTCTATTGTGTGAATAATGCTGTTGCCGGTAATTTCAATTATTTTATTCTGTATATCAACTGCCTTGCCGAAGCGAGTATTTATATTGTATGCATTTTCGCTCATAATCGGGGTTACTATATGCCCGTCATTAACAAGTTTTTCAATAACTTTAATTGTTTTGTCAAATGTGCAAAATGAGCCTGTTAGGCAATAACCGATTTTCAAACTTTTCCCTCCTTAATCATTTTGTCTATTGCTTCACCGATTAAATATCCGGCAGTTTCTTTGCTGTATCTTGACGGTAGTTTTGATGCGACGATAATGTTTATGTTTTTTGATTTTGCATAGTGCTTATCTATACCGCCGGGAAACGAAGCAAGCTCAATGTAGATGGTATCATTTTTAAATGTATCTATTTCTTTTTTTGTAAAATAAACCGCGTTTACGGTGTTAAATATTACATCATATTTACTGCAATTTATTGAAGAAAAATCAATTATCTTGTCTGCAATTGTTTCTGCTTGTGCCTGGTTTATACTGCTTCTGGCGCAAACTGTTACTTTTGCACCCATATTTTTTAATGTACTGCAAAGTGCTTTTCCTATTGCACCAAATCCGGTAATCAGTATGTTCGCACCTAATATGGCTTTGTCACTGTTTTCTTTGTAAATTGCTATTGCACCTTCTCTTGTAAGCAACGCGTTTTTATATTTGAAATCTTCACGCTTGTTATAATCAAAAAAGTTTTTATGTTTTTTATCATAATCTCCTGCACCGTAAAAAACAGTTTTGTTTTCGTAGGGGGCAAAGCTTTCTTTATCGCAGGCAGGGGAAAATACCGCAAAATCTGCTTTGCTTTTATCAAATACTTCGTGATAGCCTTGATTTACCAAATATTTTTGTGTATAAATCATTCTTTCATCTTCATAATAGGGAATAATAAAATTCATATTTTCAACTCCAAAAACTCTTTTTACATACTATGACATAAAAAAATATTAGTTAATGGCTTGAAGGTATTTATTTTTTTAGGAATATGTTGTATAATAAATAATCAATAATAATTTAGAGGTGACTCTTTTATGAATACAGATAATTTGCATATCGATGATATATTAAAAAAAGTTAAAAGAATTCATTTTATAGGTATTGGCGGGGCAGGTATGTGCCCACTTGCCGAGATACTTATTCAACTTGGCTACAATGTTTCAGGTTCGGATAATAACGATACCGAAACTTTCAGACGAATTGAAAAAGAGGGGGCAAAAGTATACCTCGGTCAAGTTAAAGATAATATTACAGATGATGTTGAACTCGTAATATATACTAATGCTATTTTAAAGGGTAATGAAGAGCTTGAATACGCTAAAGCAAACCGCCCTTGTTTTGAAAGGGCAGAGCTTTTAGGTGCTATGAGCCGAATCTTTACCAATTGTATCGGCGTTTGCGGTACTCATGGTAAAACTACAACTTCTTCAATGCTTACTCAGGTTTTGCTTGATGCAGGGCTTGACCCAAGTGCTGTTATCGGCGGTAAACTTCCGGCTATAAATGCATACGGAAGATTTGGCCACAGCCAAAATTTTGTTTGCGAGTCATGTGAATTTAATAATACTTTTCTTCATATGAACCCTGATATTGCTGTTATTTTAAATATTGATGAAGACCATTTGGATTTCTTCAAAAATCTTGATAATATTAAAAAATCATTTAGGCAATTTGCGGAGAAAACAACTAAAACCATTGTTTATAACGGTGATGATGAAAATACTGTTGATACTTTAAAGGGTATTACAGGTAAAAAGCTCGTTTCAGTAGGCAGAGGCGATGGCAATGAATGGATTGCAAAAAATGTTGATGTTCCGGGCGGTTTCCATTCAAAATATGATGCTTATCATAACGGCGAATTTGTGGCAACAGTTCATCTTTCAGTTCCGGGTGAACATAATGTTCTCAATTCTCTTTGCGCTTTTGCCGCAGCATATGAAAGCGGAGCAGATGTTGAAAGTATTTGTGAAGGCCTTCAGGCATTTAAGGGCGCAGGCAGGCGCTTTGAACTTTTAGGCAAATATAACGGTATTACTTTTGCGGATGATTATGCACACCACCCTAAAGAATTAAAAGTGACGCTTGAAGCTGCAATGAAAATGGGATTTAATCGTGTTTGGGCAGTTCACCAGCCTTTTACTTATACAAGAACATCAATTCTTCTTGATGATTTTGCTAAAGTTCTTCAAATTCCTGATGAATGTGTTATTTCTGCAATTATGGGTAGCAGGGAAGTTAACACAATCGGCATTAAGGCAAAAGATTTGGCTGATAAAGTACCGGGAAGTATTCAACTTGATACATTTGATGAAATTGCGGATTATGTTCTTAAAAATGCAAAACCGGGTGACCTTGTAATTACTCTCGGCTGCGGTGACGTTTATAAAGTTTCAAGAATGATGATTAAAAAGCTTGAAGAGCAAGGCTATAAAAACGAACAATAAATAAAAACAGGCATTCAGTTTCCACTGTATGCCTGTTTTTTTATCATTATTCAAATATTCGCGGTATGTTTGGATTTACCATAAGAGGTGAAATTTCAACACTTGCGACATCGCCGATTTTAACATCACTGCCTGTAATGTCAATTGCGGTGTGCGAAAGTCCTATTTCACCGACTACATCGTAATTTTTACCGTTTACATTTACGGTTAATTTCTTCTTTTGCAAAAAGTGTTTAATTTGTGAAAGAACCGAATGTAAATCGGCAACTTCTTTTACTTTTTCTAATCCGAAACCGTCAAAATGGCCTATCGGCACAATTGCAAGCTTTGTTTCTCTTTTTGTTTTATATTGCCCGTTGTAACCGATTGAATATCCTGCCGGCACGGTTTTTGTTTCAATAACTTGTGCTTCAAGTTTGCCGAGCCTGTTGAGAGGATTTTTGTCTTTTGTTATAACTCTGCCTGTAAATGCCGAGCCGATTCTAACAGCGTCAAGCGAGACTCCGTCAACATTTAAAAGGGCCGGTGAGTTTGAAGCGTGGAGTTTTCCGACGCTTTTGCCTGCTTTTTCAATCTGCTTGATTGTATCTTTAAACATCTCAAGCTGTGCCTTTGTAAGCTGCACATTGTGAAATGCAGATGAAAAATGAGTATACGCACCGCAAAAATCGAGATTTTCAAAATCATAGCATTTTATTGCGCTTTCAACTTGGCTTGGTAAAAATCCGTACCTTCCCATACCGGTGTCAATTTTTAAATGGCATTTTGTTTTTTTGCCGAGCTCTTTTGATACCTTGTCCATAATCTCTGCGCTTGAAAGTGAGCCTATTGTTGCAATGCAGTCATATTGAGCGATTGTTTTGGCTTCTTCTTCAACGCAAGTTGAGCGCATAACAAGAATGTCATTATCAAGTACGGTTTCTCTTAATAAAGGAATATCATATACTTCTGTTACTGCAAAAGTTTTAATTCCGTTTTGCATAAGTATTTCGGCAAGATTCGCCATACCGAATCCATAACCGTTGCCTTTTACAACTCCGATAACTTCTACTCCTGCTTTTTCTTTAATTATATTTATATTTTCAATCAGTTTGTTTTTATCAATTATATATTTGCTCATTTTATTATCTTATCTTTTCAAGTACCTTTGTTGCAATGTTGTAAAGCTTATAAACAGGTTTGTTGATTACATAGTCAAATTCGCCGACAAATTCTTTCATATATCCGCCGAATCCGTGCTTGAATCTCCAAAGTCCGTAATGAGGGTTATCAGGATTTTGGCAGTCACCGGAAATACCGCCGAAATCATAAACCTTGCATCCGCATTCCATACCCCATTTCATCATTGCCCATTGGAGCGCATAGTTAGGGTAAACATTTCTGTGAGCATTTGACGATGCACCGTATTGGTACTTCATTACATTTTGCCCCCATTTTATTGCTATTGTTCCTGCAATGGCTTTGCCCTCGTAATATGCCATATAAAGCCTTGCATCATCAGTCATTTCATCAAGTATCTTTTCAAAGTATTCTTTAGGTCTTGTTGAAAATCCGTCACGCTCTCCTGTTTCATGCATTATTCTTACAAAATCATCAAGAGCTTCTTTTGTGCAAATTTTTACTTCAACACCTTTTTTAGGTGCTTTTCTTATTCTGTTTCTGTAATCCGGTTTGAATGTAAGCATAAGCTCGTCTTCGTTCATACCGTTGTAATCAAAGCAGTAAACAAATCTGGGCTGAACATTTTCAAAATCCATACATCCCGGATTAAGTTCAATAAATCCTTTTTCTATAAGGTGCTTTTTGTATGTTTTGTTTTGAATTACAATTTCAGGGTCAATTTTAATGCAATACGCTTTGTATTCTTTTCCGAGTTCTAAAAGTGCATTGAAAAGTTTATCAAATGTGTCAAAATCATTTTCATCACATACAAATCCGCGGCAACAGTACATAAGTGAATTTTTAATTACAGGTATTGAACGAATCAATACCGATGCCGAACCTTTTATTTCTCCGTTTTCATCTTTAAGCATAACTGCTTCAAATTTCCAAGCGCTTTTTACCTTTGCCCATTTTGAAGAATGTTGAAAAAGTCCCTTTGGATGTTTTTTTATAAAATTCTCATATTCGTCAATATTATCTTGGTTTACTCTGACAATCATTTTTTATAAGCTCCGTTTATCAAATTTATTGTTTAATTATATCAAAAAAATTTTCTTTTGTCTATATCATACCTCTTTTTTGTATATATTATAATAATTTATTTCAATTGACTTTTTTTATATATTAAGGTAATATGTTATACAAGAACATTGCTTTTTGCAATAATATTATATAAGGGGTAAATATTATGGAAAAATTTAGATGGGAAGATCCTTCTATTTTCAAAATCAATAAGGAAGACGGTCATGCTATAATGATGCCTTATGACAGCGAAAACGAAGCACTTTCCGGTAAAGAAAGCAAATATAAGCAATCGCTTAACGGTAAATGGAAATTTTATTGGCAGAGAGGTTTGAAAAATCAACCTGAAAATTTTCAACTTGTATCTTTTGATGATTCACATTGGGATGAAATAAATGTTCCGTCAGTTTGGCAGACGGAGGGATATTCTGTTCCGTATTACTATGCAAGTACTTTTCCAAAAGCTTTCAGCCGAACAAAAAGTAAAATTCCGTCAATTGACCACAATATGCAAGAAATAGGATTTTACAGAAAAACTTTTGTTCTTGACGAAGTATTCGATAACAGGGAAGTATTTTTACACTTCGGTGCTGCAAAATCCGCACTTGAAGTATATGTAAACGGTGAATTTGTAGGCTATTCGCAAGGCTCAATGGCACCGCACGAATTTGATGTTACAAAGGTGCTTAAAAAGGGTGAAAATGTAATTACTGCAAAACTCTATCGTTTTTCCGACGGTTCATATCTTGAAGATCAGGATATGTGGTGGCTTTGCGGTATTTACCGTGATGTTTATCTTTTTGCAGAGCCTAAAGTTTGCCTTCGTGATTTCTATTTTAAAACAGATTTTGATGATACATATAATGATTCAAATGTCACCCTCAATATGTATTTCGATAATTACAATAACATCAGGGGCAAAATTAAAGTTTCGGCAAAGCTTATTGATTCAAAAAATGAAGAAATTGAACTTGGCTCAAGTGAAAAAGAACTTTCAGGCGGCAAGGAAACAATCACTTATAATAAAACAGTAAAATCGCCTGATAAATGGTCTGCTGAAACGCCTAATCTTTATACTCTTGTAATGAGCGTTGAGCTTGACGGAAAAGTAATTTGCGTAAAATCATACAAAGTTGGCTTTAAAAAAGTTGAAATTAAGGGTGAAAAAATATACTTTAATGGTATGCCCCTTATGATAAAAGGTGTTAATCGCCACGATTTTGATTGTGATTACGGATGGGCTGTACCTAAATACAGATATACACAGGACCTTGATATTATGAAGCAAAATAATATTAACTCAATTCGTACTTCACATTATCCCGATGACCCTTATTTTTATGATATGTGCAATAAATACGGATTTTATGTAATGGATGAGTGTGAAGTTGAAACTCACGGTGTAAGGCGTAAGGGTGTGCCTGGTTCAAATCCTGTTTGGACAGGGGCTGTTGTTGACCGTATGCAAAGAATGGTGCTTCGTGACAGAAATAATCCGTGTATATTTATGTGGTCGCTCGGTAATGAAGCAGGTGACGGAAGCAACTTTATGGAAATGAAAAAGAGTGCTCTTGAACTTGATGATACACGCCAATTCCATTATGAAGGCGATTTTGATTTAACAAAAAGCGATGTTATTTCCCGTATGTATCCTACAAAAGATATTATGGAAAAACTCGGTAACAAACAGCCGATTACCATTTCACTTTATGATAATATTGCAAATCAGCTTGCTGCCGACAGTAAGCCTATCAAAGCTGAAATGTATGAGGGCAAACCGGTTGTACTTTGTGAATATGCACACAGTATGGAAAATTCCCTCGGAAATTTCCAAGAATATATTGATGATTTTGAAAAGTATGATAATATGTGCGGCGGCTTTATTTGGGATTTTGTTGACCAATCTTTGCATGTTAAAGATGAAAACGGAAACGATAATTATCTTTACGGTACTGATTTCCAGGGAAAAGAACCGCACAAGTTGATTGATATTCCAAATACCACTGCTATGACCGGCAGCAATGTATATTTTTGTGCAAACGGTATTATCGGTGCGGACAGAAATCCACATCCGCAAATTGTTGAAGTAAAACACGGTTATCAAAATATCGGTATTATTGCAAAAGATATTAAAAACGGTGAATTTACAATTAAAAATAAATTCCTGTTTACAAATCTTTCTGATTTTAATTGCAAATGGGTAATTAAAGCAGAGGGTAAAGAGGTTTTAAATGGCACAATTGGTAAAATAGACTGCGCACCACTTGAAGAAAAAGAAATTAAAATTGATTATGATTTATCAAAACTTTCTGATGATAAAGAATTGATAATAACTGTTTTCTTTGAAACTACTAAAAAATCATTAGGGCTTGATTCTGACTATGAGATTGCTTTTGAACAGTTTGTTCTTAATGAAATGCCGAAGCCGAAAGAAATTAAAAGTGATAAAAAGCTTGATTTTGATATTAACGGAAAGAAAATTACCGTTAACGGTGAAAATTTGAAAGTGGTTGTTGACGACGGTAAGGTTGTAAGCTATGTTATTGATGAAAAGGAACTTCTTAAAGCTCCGCTTGAACCGAACTATTTCAGAGCACTTACAGATAATGATATTGATTTCCTTAACTTTACACCGCAATGGGCAAAGTTCCATCCTTTTTATGCTTGGCAGCGTGCAACGCATCATACCAAAGCAGTTAAAACCGAAGTTGTGAAAAACGGTGAAGTAGTTGAAATTCATATTGCTTTTTCAACAGCCGGCCTTAAAAATTCAGTTGCAACTTACAAGGTATATCCTGACGGAAAACTTTATGTATTCCACAGTGCAATACCTACTAAAGGAATGCTTCGATTCGGCTACCAAATGACAATGGAAAGTTCAATGGAATATATCACTTGGTATGGCAGAGGTCCTAAGCCTACTTATATTGATAGAAAACTTGGTTCAAAAATTGACCTATATGAATCAAGCGTAACCGATTTTGAATATCGCTATATGCGTCCGCAGGAATCATCAAACAGATGTGATGTAAGATACTTTACGCTTACTGATAAAGAAGGCTTTGGCATTAGGGTTGATGCTTATTATAATAACCCTATAAACTTTTCTGCTTATCATTACACTACCGACGGTTTGGAAAAAGCTACGCATATTAACGATATACCTTATGCTGATATTACTACCGTAAATATTGACCATAGGCAACTCGGTGTCGGCGGTGATCTTCCCGGCCAGGCTTTTGTAAGAGAACCTTACACAATGCCTAAAAATCAAAAGCAGGAATATTCATTTGTTATTACTCCGATAGGCAGAAAGGACTAATAATATGAAAAGGCCCCTGGCATTTGTGGGATTTTCAATGGCAATAACTTTATTGCTTTTAAACATTATTGATTATATTTATGCTAAATATGTGCTTGTTTTGGCAGTGGTACTGTTTACGGTATCACTGCTTATAACAAAGCTTCGACAGGCGAGAGTTGTACCACTTGTTTGCGGTGCGACTTTACTTGCCTGTCTTATTTTTATTTTAGGATATGCCAATGTGAATAATCAGCAAATGTTAGACGGATGTCAGGCAAGAACAGTTTTTACAATTGTGGATGATGTTGAAGTAAAAGACGATACATATTTATATACGGTAAAAACAAAGTATATTGATGTGGAAAATGCACCGCAAAATATAAAGCTAAAGCTTTATTGCGACAGAAAAATAAATGCGGATTATTATGAAAATGTTGTAGGTGTAATTAAGTATAAGAAATCTTACAGCAATGCTTTTAGTTCTTACGGCGCGTATGCTGATTCAAGGTATGTTTCGGCGTCGCTTGAATCATATGCAATTGCATTAAATAATAATGAAAAACCGCTGAACTATTATGTTCTTAAAGCTCGGCAATATATTAAAAACTCAATAACTTTGTATTTGAAAAATGATACCGGCGCACTTTGTTATGCTTTGCTGACCGGTAATAAAACCTTGCTTTCTGATAAAGCATATTCAAATTTTAAAACCTGCGGTGCAACTCATATTATGGCAGTATCGGGTTTGCATACCGCCGTTATTTGTATGGGATTTTATTTGCTTTTGAAAAACATCGGTGTTAAAAGAAATATCAGAACTTTGCTTTCGCTTTTGGTACTTTTGTTTTATGTTGCGTTAACTGATTTTTCGGTTTCGGTTATTCGTTCATCAATTATGATATTTATTCTTCTTTTCGCCAGGGTGGTTAACCGAAAAGCCGATGCACTCAATTCTTTAGGCCTTGCAACTGCGCTTATTTGCATAAATCCTTTTGCAGTTTCAGATACAAGTGCTGTTTTGAGCGTGCTTTCTGTTTTGGGAATGCTTGCGATTAAGCCGAAGATTGATAGTTATTTGAAACCTGTTAAAGCAAATAAATTTTTGCTTTATGCTTATGATTCGTTCACTTTAACGCTTAGTATTATGATAACAACATTTCCTGCTGTTTGGGTTTTCTTTTCAAATATTAGCTTTGTGTCTTATCTTGCAAATATCATACTTATCCCTCTTGCACAGTTAACTATGATAGGTTCATTGTTTATATCTTTGCTTGGGTTTAGTAAATTTATTTGCATTATTCCCGCTGTTATTACATATATTCCGGCAAAGTTGATGCTTACTTTTGCTGATTTACTTGCATCTAATTTGGGATTTTTGACATTAGATGTAAGTAATGAGTTTTACTTGCTGTCTTACTGTTTAATAATCGTTTTGCTCGGCTTATCATTAGTCCTTAACAGAAAAATTAAGGTTAAAGCACTTGTTGCTGTTTCAATGTCGGTATTTATTTTAACAGCAAGCTTGTCTGCGTTTCAAAATATCGGCAAAACTTATGTTAATGTATCTTCTGCCAATGCGGTTGTTATTTATAATCCGAGCGGCGCTGTTGTAATCGGCGCAGATAATGCGAGCGATTACTATGAAGTTAGGGAAAGCTTGCAAATAGCAAAAAGCGATACCGTTATATTTGTTGATTGCGATTATGATAACGATAAGCTTTCTAATTTGGCAATGAATAATAAAATATTTTACAATAATTGTGATTTTAATATTGATTTATGTGATGGTATTACTGTACAATATCAGTCAGGCGTTGTTTATGCCAAAGTTAATGATTCAAATGTTGTTATAAATAAAAAGTATGTAATTGTTGATGATTATTTTTCTTGCCTGCGTAAGAGTAAATATATAAATGATAATGATGTCGATACAGTAATAGGTATAAGGAAGTGATATTTTGCCGAAGATTGATGAAATACAGCTGAAAAAAGAAATAAAATCAGGTGATTTTAAAAATGCATATCTTCTTTATGGGGAAGAAAGCTATTTGAAAGAATACTATGCAAATGAATTAAAAAACAAAATCGTTGATAAAACATTTGAAGCATTTAATTACCATTCTTTTGACGGTAAGGATACAGAACTTGATGATATTTTAAAAGACGCTCAGATGCTTCCTATGATGAGCGAATATAATTTTGTTTTGGTTAAAGATTATCCAATTGAAAAATCATCAAATGATATTAAACTTCTTGAAGAATATTTGAGCGATGCACCTGACTCCACCGTGCTTGTATTTTGGTTTGATGCTCTTGATCCAGATGTTAAAAGTGCAAAATTCAAAAAAGTTATCAAAGCATTTGAAAAAGCCGGAAATTGTGTGGAACTTCAAAAAAGAAGCGAAAATGATGTGGCAAAGCTTTTAGTTAACGGGGCTAAAAAACGCGGTGCTTTATTAGATATAAATGTTGCAAAATATTTGATAAGTGTTTCAGGCAACGATATGAAAAATTTGCTTAATGAACTTGATAAACTTGCTTATTATGCAAACGGCGGTGAAATAACTAAAGATATAGTTGATAATATGGCAACAAAGTGCCTTCAGGCACGGATTTATGATTTATCAAAATATGTTGTTGCAGGAAAGTCAAGTTTGGCATATGATGTGCTTAATACCCTTTTTGAAATGAAAGAAGAGCCGATCATAATTCTTTCCGCAGTCAGCGGTGTGTATGTTGATATGTACCGAGTGAAATGTGCTAAAAATGCAGGGCTTGGTTTTGATGATGTTGCAAAATATTTTAATTACAGAGGCAGGGAATTTGCACTTCGCAATGCTACAAGGGATTGTGCAAATCTTTCGCTTGAACAGCTAAGAACATCGCTTGATGAAATTTCAAAAACAGATGTTAAGCTTAAAAGTACCGCAATAGATAAAAAATTACTTCTTGAAGAACTTGTAATTAAGCTGATTTTAACAGCCAAAGGAGTTAAATATGCTTAAAATAAAAGAAGCTGTAATAGTCGAGGGCAGATATGATAAAATCAAATTATCAAATTTGATTGATGCTTTAATTATTGAAACAAACGGTTTTTCTGTATATAAGGATAAAAAGAAGCTTGATTTTATTAAACGCCTTGCAAATGAACGCGGTATAATTGTAATTACCGATTCAGACCACAGCGGTTTTCAAATCAGAAATTATCTTTCGTCTGCTATTCCTAAAGAAAAAATAAAACATATTTATATTCCCGATATTTACGGTAAGGAAAAACGAAAAAAAGAGGCTTCAAAAGAGGGTAAACTCGGTGTCGAGGGAATAGACGACGCAATACTTTTATCTCTTTTTGAAAAAGCTAATATTAAAGTTACGCGTGTTCAAAATGATAACCCGATTACAAGTATAGATATGTTTGAACTTGGGTTAAGCGGTACGCCAAATGCAAAGCAAAATAAAAAGAAACTCCTTAAATCTCTCGATTTGCCGGAGTTTCTTTCAACCTCATCTTTGATTTCATATTTGAATTCGATTATGAGTAAAGATGAATTTTATAAATATTCTAATTCAATTTTTACTGATTTTTAATGATAATTTGACTCCTCTGCTCTGTGCCGCAGGGCAGGGGATTTTTGTACCCTAAATTATACAGGTCTGTGCATCTGCATTCAAGTTCAAATAACTTTTTGCCGAAATCATCAAGTTTCTTGATGTCACTGTATTTGCTTATTATCGGCAAATCGGCGTTTTTTTTCATTTTGCTTAGCAAATCCTTACCTTTATCATTAAAGCCTAAAATGCGAATGTATGGTACATCCTTGCTGTATTCTTTTGTGATACCTAAATAACTTTTAATTATGATACGCCTTATTCTTGAAAGGGTGTATCTTTTTGTTTTTATGTGTTCGTATATTTCGTCTATTCCTGTACTTTTTCTTACAGAGTTAAATATTCTGTTTTCAAGCCCTTCTGTTACATCTTCTATTTCAGCAAAATCTTCAATACTCATACTTCTTAATTTGGCAAGCACAGCTTTTTCGCAATTGTATAATGAGCAAATATCGTCATTCTTTAATGTTTGCCTGATAGCAGAAGCACTGTAAAGTTCATCATCGGTATCGTGTCCTTTGCCGATACGCTTAATTGCTTTTACCGGTAACTTTGTTTGCCTGATATATTCAATAGCTAAAATATTGTTAGGAGTGTCGAGCAAACCACTTTTTATAACATTTTTTCGCGCGCTTGGATATGAAATTCCTTTTTTCATTTCTTCTTTTATTAAGTCTTGGCTCTCGTTCACTTTTTGGGCAATACTTTTTAATAAATCAATATTATCACATTCGGCGCCAAATGCTATTCGGTCTGTTATCTTTGTGCTTTCGAGCAAAGTAACTCCGGCTTTTGCAAAACCTTCTGCTGACATTAAGGAATATACACAAGGCAGTTCAATCACAAGGTCGGCACCGTTTTCAAGTGCAGCGGCGCATCTTTTAAATTTGTCATATATTGCAAATTCACCGCGTTGCACATAATTTCCGCTCATTACACATATTACCGCACCGTCGTTTTTAACGCTGTCAATCAAATGCTTGTGGCCCGAATGAAAGGGATTAAATTCACAAATTATTCCTGTATTCATAAAAATTCACCAATTTATCAAAAAAATAACTATTAGTCCTTGACAATAATATATAATTTATATTATTATATTACTAAATTATTATATTAAATTCAATATGTGGAGGCAATATTTTGAAAATTCTTGTTATAAATTGCGGCAGCTCCTCACTTAAATATCAGCTTCTTGATATGACTGACGAGTCTGTTCTTTGCAAAGGTTCGATTGAAAGAATCGGCCTTAAAATTAACGGCGGTGAAGAAAATGTTATCGTAAAAGTCGGCGATGAAAAGTTTGTTTATGATAAAGAACTTAAAGACCATGTAGCTGCTTTTAATGAAGTTAAGTACATCCTTTCCGAAGGCGAGCATAAAGTTATTGATTCATTTGATGAAATTGATGCTATCGGCCACAGAATCGTTCAGGGTGGTGACAGGTATACCAAGAGTGTACTTGTAACAGAAAAGGTTGTAAAGGATGTTGAAGAACTTGCTCCTCTTGCTCCGCTTCATAACCCTGCTCACCTTATGGGTTACAGAGCTTGCCTCAAAGTTGTAGGCCCTGATGTTCCACAGGTATTTGTATTTGACACATCATTCCACAGCACAATGCCGCCAAAGGCATATATGTACGCTGTTCCTTATGAATATTATGAAAAGTATGCGGTTCGCCGTTATGGTTTCCACGGTACTTCACATAAATTCGTATCACACAGAGTTGCTGATAAAATGGGTAAGGATATTAAAGACCTTAAGATTATCACCTGCCACCTCGGTAACGGTTCATCTATCGCTGCTGTTGACCACGGTAAAGTAATTGATACATCAATGGGCTTTACTCCTCTTGACGGCTTTATGATGGGTACTCGTTCAGGCGGTGTTGACCCATCAGTTGTAACATTCATTATGAAGAAGCTTAACCTTACTCCTGATGAAATGGATAATATCCTTAATAAGCAATCAGGTGTAAACGCAATTTCAGGTGTTTCTTCTGATGACAGAGATATTTGTGCCGCTCAAAATGCAGGCAATGAAAGAGCTATTCTTGCTCACGAAATGCAGGCTTATGAAATTGCAAAATATGTAGGTTCATATATCGCTGCAATGAACGGTGTTGACGCTATCGTGTTCACCGGCGGTATCGGCGAAAACGGTTTCTGGCTTCGTTCTAAAATTTGCTCATATCTCGGTTATATGGGTGTACATATTAACGAAGCACTTAACCAGGCAACAATAAAGGGTGCTGAAGCAGAACTTACCGACCCTGAAGATAAAGTAAGAGTATTTATTCTTGCTACTGATGAAGAACTTACAATTGCCCGTGATACAAAAGAAATTGTAGAAAATCTTGAAAAGTAAAATTATATAATCATATAAAATAAATAAGGAGGAAATGAAATGCCTGAAATTAAGTATGAAATCACTGAACATCTCGGTGTAATTTCTGAAACAGCAAGAGGATGGACCAGAGAAGTTAATATGATTTCTTGGAACGGTCGTGAACCAAAAATTGATGTTCGCGATTGGTCACCTGACCATTCAAAAATGAGCAAAGGTCTCACTTTTACTGTTGATGAAATTAAAGAGCTTACTAAGCTCGTTGAAAATCTCTAAGGATAAGTATTTAGGGGCAACAAGGCTTTGTTGCCCTTGAAATTTTGTTATGAGAGTTTTAATTTTAAGGATAACAAATTTATTTTATTAAATTTGATTAAATAGATATAATAAAATTGAGGTAAATATATTATGGAATGGACTTCGTTAAACGATTTGAGAGAAAAATATCTTTCTTTCTTTGAAAGCAAGGGGCATTTAAGGCTTCCTAGTTTTTCGCTTATCCCTAATAATGATAACAGCTTGCTTTTAATAAATTCCGGTATGGCACCTATGAAAAAATATTTCACAGGTGAGGTTACACCGCCTCGCAACCGTGTAACTACATGCCAAAAATGTATTCGTACTCCTGATATTGAGGAAGTCGGTAAAACAGACCGTCACGGTACATTTTTTGAAATGCTCGGTAACTTCTCATTTGGTGATTATTTCAAAAAGGAAGCTACTGCTTGGGCTTGGGAATTTTGTACTAAAATTCTTGAAATGCCGGTTGACAAGCTTTATGTTACAATTTATGAAAATGATGATGAAGCTTTTGAAATTTGGACTAAACAAAACGGTGTTGACCCGTCACATATTGTCCGTTTAGGCAAGGCTGATAATTTCTGGGAACATGGTTCAGGTCCTTGCGGCCCATGTTCTGAAATTTATTTTGACCGTGGTGAAAAATACGGTTGCGGTTCGCCTGATTGTGCCCCGGGCTGTGAATGTGACAGATTTGTTGAATTTTGGAATAATGTATTCAGTCAGTTCAATAATGACGGTAATGGTAATTATACCGAACTTGTACAAAAAAATATTGATACCGGTATGGGACTTGAAAGACTTGCTTGCATTATGCAGGGGGTTGATAATATTTTTGAAGTTGATACAGTTCAGAATATTATGAAAAAAATCAGCGATATTTCAGGTGCTAAGTACCATGAAGATAAAAAGAAGGATGTTTCACTTCGTATTATTACCGACCATATTCGTTCAGCAACATTTATGATTGGTGATGGTGTTATCCCGTCAAATAACGGTAGGGGTTATGTTCTTCGCCGCCTTATTCGCCGTGCTTGCCGCCACGGCAGGCTTTTAGGTGTTAATGAACCGTTCCTTTATAAAGTTTGCGATACTGTAATTCATGAAAATCATGTAGCTTATCCTGAACTTGCAGATAAGGCAGAGCTTATTACTAAGGTAATTCACGCAGAGGAAGATTCATTTGGCAAAACGATTGACGCCGGCCTTGCAATGCTTGATGAATACATCAATAAGCTTGACGGAAATGTTTTTTCCGGTGAGGATGCGTTTAAACTTAATGACACATACGGCTTCCCGCTTGATTTAACAAAGGATATTCTTGAAGAAAAGGGTATCACTGTTGATGAAGATAAATTTAATGCTCTTCTTGCCGCTCAAAAGGCGACAGCCCGTGCTGCTCGTAAGGATGCAGGTGCTGACGCTTGGAAGGGCAATTCAGTTAAGATTGACGCTGATAGGACTGAATTTGTGGGCTATACTGATTTTGATTGCGACGCAAAGATTTTAGCTATCGTTAATAATGATGGTGAACTTGTTGATATGCTCGGCGCAGGCGAAAGCGGTACTGTTGTACTTGATAAAACTCCTTTCTACGCTCAATCGGGCGGTCAGGTAGGTGATAGCGGTGTTATTAAAAACGGTGAAGACAATGCATTTATCGTTGCCGATACTGCTAAAAATGCAGATACAATTTATCTTCATAAGGGTGAGGTTTCACGCGGAATTATCAGCGTGGGTGACAGCGTATTTGCAAGTATTAACAGCGAGAGAAGAAAGTCAATTATGCGTAACCATACTGCCGCTCATCTTCTTCAGGCTGCACTTCGTCAGGTACTTGGCACTCATGTTGAGCAGGCAGGTCAGCTTGTTAATGAAACCGAAGTTAGATTTGACTTTACCCATTTCAACCCTATGACAGCGCGGGAAATTGCCGAGGTTGAAATGCTTGTTAATAAATTTATCCTTTCTGCTTCACCTGTTACTATGCAGGAAATGCCTATTGAAGAGGCCAAAAAAATGGGCGCTATGATGCTCTTTGGTGAAAAGTACGGTGATATAGTAAGAGTTGTTAAAGCAGGTGATTTCTCAACCGAATTTTGCGGCGGTACTCATGTTGCTAACAGCGGCGAAATCGGTATGTTCAAAATCGTATCAGAAGCTTCTGTTGCCGCAGGTGTAAGAAGAATTACTGCTTATACCGGACTTGGATCTCTTGCATATCTCAATCTTAACGAAATGGCTGTTAAAGCAGTAGCCTCTATACTTAAAACAAGTGAAAATGAGGTTGAAGAGAGAACACAGGCTGTAATTAGCGATAATAAAGAAATGGAAAAGGAAATTCAGGCTCTTAATGCTGAAATTACAAAGCTTAAAAGTGCTGATATGTTCTCAAATCCTATTATTGTTGACGGACTTGAACTTTACATTGCAAAAATTGAGGGTACAACTCCTGACTCACTTCGTTCAATGGGTGATGATCTTAAAAATAAAGGTGATAATGTAGTTGCTCTTATTGCAGGCGTTAACGGTGAAAAGGCAAACCTTGTTGCTGTTTGCGGCAAAGAGGCAATTGCGAAAGGTGTAAAAGCCGGTGACCTTGTGCGTGAAATTGCAAAAATGGCTGGCGGCGGCGGTGGCGGCCGTCCTGATTCAGCAATGGCAGGTGCTAAAGATATTTCAAAACTAGATTCAGCTATTTCTGCTGTTGAAGATACAGTTAAATCATTGATTAAATAAGAAGGTGTAAAAATGTGTTTGTTTTGTGACATAATTGATGGTAAAATTCCTTCAACTAAAGTTTATGAGGATGATATGATTCTTGCATTTAAGGATATTAACCCTGTTGCACCAGTTCATATTGTTATTGTACCGAAATATCATATTGAATGTGCTAACGGTGTTGATAAAAATAACAGCAAATATGTTGCACATATATTTGAAAAAATACCTGAAATTGCAAAAAGTCAGGGTATTGAATCATACAGAATTATTAACAATTGTGGCGAAGACGCAGGCCAAAGTGTTATGCATCTTCATTTTCACCTTGTTGGCGGTGTGAAGTTAGGAGAGAAAATCATATGAGCGAGCAATATTACACATTAAAAATTGCAGGCCTTGAAAGGCAATTAAAAAAATTTTCGGTTTCTGATACACTCGATATTGCTGCATTTATACTTTTCGGTGATGTTGAGCTTACGGAAGCTTGTGCAAGGGAACTTTTGAGGAAAGTTCCTGAGTTTGATTACATCGTAACACCTGAAGCAAAATCTATTCCTTTAGCTTATGAAATGAGCAGACTTTCAGGCAAAAAGTACATAGTTGCCAGAAAAGGTGTTAAGGTTTATATGGACAATCCTATTGAATTTAAGGAAACGAGCCTTACTACACAAAAGGAACAATCACTTTTCCTCGGTCATGAGGACGGTGATTTGATTAAAGATAAAAGAGTTCTTATTGTTGATGATGTTATTTCGACAGGTGAGAGTCTTAAAGCTGTAATCGGCCTTGTAAATGCATTCGGCGGAAATATTGTTGCATCATGTGCACCTCTTGCTGAGGGTGATGCAGGTGAAAGAGATGATATTATCTTTCTTGAAAAGCTTCCGCTCTTTTTTAAATAAATAGTATTTTTTTATGATTTTTTTATATAATAAGAAAAGGTGATATTTATGCTTAATGACGAAAAGAAAGTTGTAATTGTCGGTGTGGGAATGGTTGGAATGAGCTTTGCTTATGCACTTCTTAATCAAAATATTTGTGATGAACTTGTTTTAATTGATATTAACAAAGTCAGAGCAAGAGGCGAAGCTGCCGATTTATCTCATGGTCTTCCGTTTGCACCAAGCAGTATGTCAATTTATTCCGGTGATTACAGTGATTGCTCAAATGCAGATTTGGTAGTCATTTGTGCCGGTGCGCCTCAACTTGAAGGTGAAACAAGGCGTGACCTTTTAAAGAAAAATTATGAAGTCTTTAAATCTATTGTTAATCCTATTATTGCAAGCGGATTTAACGGTGTATTTCTTGTTGCATCAAACCCGGTTGATGTAATGACTCAAATTGTATATGAACTTTCAGGATTTCCTGCTAACAGAGTTCTCGGTTCAGGTACAACGCTTGATTCAGCACGACTTCGTCATATGATGAGTGACTATTTTAAAATAAATCCACGCAATGTTCACGCTTATGTTATAGGTGAGCATGGTGACAGCGAATTTGTACCTTGGAGCAATGCTTCAATTTCCGTAATTCCGCTTAATGAGTTTGGAAAAAACAGACCTACTCTTATGGATGATATGCAGAAAATTGCAGTTGATGTTAAAGAATCTGCTTATGAAATAATTAAAGCTAAAAAAGCCACATATTATGGTATCGGTATGGTTCTTGCAAGGCTAACACGAGCTATATTATTTGACGAAAATTCAATTTTTACCGTATCTTCTTATCTTAAAGGTGAGTATGGTGAAAAGGGAATATATATCGGCGTTCCGTCAGTAGTTAACAGAAACGGTATTCGCGAAATACTAGAAATCGAACTTAATGACGAGGAAAAAAATAAATTTGCTGAATCGGCAAAAATCATTCACGAAATGGTTGATGAAATTGATTTATAATTTGGAGAGCAAATATGAGTAACAAAAAAAGCGGCATAAAAGATATTATTGATTTTTGCATTCCAATTGTTATTGCTGTTGCATTAGCTTTGTGTCTGAGAACTTTTGTTTTTGCAAACGCTGTTGTGCCGACCGGTTCAATGCTTAATACAATTCAGGAGGGGGATAGAATTATTGCAAGTCGCCTTGCTTACAATAATAACGACCCTGAAAGGTATGATATTATTTTGTTTCATTATCCTGATAATGAAAAGGAAATTTATGTTAAGCGTATAATCGGACTGCCGGGTGAAACGGTACAGATAGTAAACGGAGTTGTGTATGTAACTAAAACTGACGGTAAAACCATTCAGCTTGATGACAGCTTTATTACTACCGGTACTCCTTACGGCGATTTTGGTCCGTATGAAGTGCCTGAGGATAGTTACTTTATGCTTGGGGATAACAGAAACAATAGTAAAGATTCACGGTATTGGAAAAATACATATGTAAAAAGAGATAAGATAATCGGCAAAGTAAAATTTAGATATTACCCGTCAATAGGTAAAGTTGAATAATAAAAAACGGTTCTTGTATTTGATACAAGAACCGTTTTTTATTATTTTATTGATTATTTTCGAGTACATATGTACCGCTTGCCATTACAGCAATGGCATAATCGCCGAATTTAAAATAATTCTTAATTGAATCTGTAAAGTTAAGATAGTCTGAAACAGTATAATTATTTCCGTTAATTTTTCTGACCTTGTTATTATCACAGCAAACAAAAAGGTCGTCACCTTCAAGGCTTATATGAGTTGGATTTAAAAATGTGTCGGTTTCTTTGCCGCCTATTCTTAAATCGACGCTCATATTTTGGCTTGAATATCTAATAACACAGTTTTCATTAGGGCAAACACTCCAAAAATACTTACCATCAAGTGCCAAGTGTTTAACCGGCTGGTCGTGATATTCAAATGTACCGTTCCATTCAAGCTCACCGTCACGGTCAAATATACCTGCTTCACCGTTTGGAAAAACAGCAAGTACACGCCTGTCATATAATATTCCTGCATCGCATTGTACGAAGTTAGGCATTATTTGGCTTATTCTGTTAAAATTTGAGCCGAACTTTTTCAGCAAATAAGCATTCTTTGTTAAAACATCAATGCTCTTTGTTTTAAAATTTACAACGGAATATTGAACTTTATACTGTGTGCCGTTTGGAAGCGGCAATTTCTCAACAATAATTACGGATTCATCGTTATATTTAATTACATCGGCAATATCTTTTGTGCTGATTAACTGCAATATTATTCCTCCGATTTGTCGAGAGAAGTATTTGTGAGATAACCAAGAGTTAATAAACTATCCCTAAGATGTACATTTTCAACTATCACACCGGGATGTGCCATGGCTATATCATAGTTTGTAAAGTTCAAAAAGCTCTTAATTCCAACTTTAACAAGTAAGTCAGTGATTTCTTCCATATCTGTTGACGGAATACAGGTTACAGCGCAAGTAGGGGTGTTATCAATACAAAAGTTTTCAAGGTAGTTTATATTTCTTACGGGAATACCTTTAATCATATTGCCGCAGATGGCTTCGTTTTTATCAAAAATACCAATAAGCTTGAAACCGCTGTTTTTTGAAAACATTTTGTTTGTGATAGCTTTACCCAAGTTACCAGCGCCGATAAGTATGGTTTTAATTTCTTTGTCTACGCAAAGGATTTCACCGATTTTGGCATGGAGTTCCGGTACATTATAACCGTAACCCTGTTGTCCAAATCCGCCGAAACAGTTGAAATCATGCCTTATTTGTGAAGCGGTAAGCCCCATTCTTGCTGCAAGTTCTTTTGAGCTGATTCTAACTATTCCGTTATCTTTAAGTGATTGCAAGAATCTGTAATATCTCGGAAGCCTTTTGATAACGGATATAGATATATCATCTTTATTTTGCATAATATTCCTCTCCTGAATTTCTGTAATAAAGATATACTATTTTGTCATTTCAGTGATTGTTTCCATTACATAGTCACCGAATTCGCTGCAAGTGCAACCGTCACTTCTGCCGGTAACAATAAGCTTCTTTTCTTCAAGCATACATTTATCAAGTGCAGCTTCAAGAGCATTTGCTTGCTTTTGGAAACCAATGTGTGAAAGAAGCATTACTGATGCACGAAGCATTGAGCAAGGGTCTGCATATTGACCTCTGCCTTCTTTAATCATACGAGGTGCTGAACCGTGAACAGCTTCAAACATAGCATATTTTTTACCTATATTAGCTGAACCTGCTGTACCTACACCGCCTTGGAATTCGGCTGCTTCATCAGTGATGATGTCACCATAAAGGTTTGGAAGAACAAATACTTTGAAATCTTTTCTTCTTGCCGGGTCAATAAGTTTAGCTGTTGTAATATCAACATACCAGTCGTCTGTTACAATGTCAGGATATTCCTCGCCGATTTTTTGTGCTGTCTTGAGGAATTTACCATCAGTCGTTTTAATAATGTTTGCTTTTGTAATGATAGAAACTTTGCCCTTGTTATTCTTCTTTGCATATTCGTATGCAAGGCGGGCAATTCTTTCACAGCCTTCCTGTGTTGCTACCGTAAAGTCAACAGCAAGGTCGTCTGTAATGTTTAATCCGTATGAACCGATAGCGTATCCACCCTCGGTGTTTTCTCTGAAAAATGTCCAGTCAATGCCTTCTTCAGGTACTTTTACAGGTCTCATATTAGCAAAAAGGTCAAGCTCTTTTCTCATAGCAACATTAGCCGATTCAACATTTGGCCATGGGTCACCGGCTCTCGGTGTTGTTGTAGGGCCTTTAAGAATAACATGGCATTTTTTAAGCTCTGCAAGTACATCATCAGGAATTGCTTTGTTGCAAGCTGCACGGTTTTCAATGGTTAAACCGTCAATTTCTTTAAACTTAACTTTGCCACTTGCAACTTCGTCTTTAAGTAAAAACGCAAGTACTCTTTCACTTTCTTTAGTAATGATAGGGCCGATACCGTCACCGCCGCAGATACCGATAACAATGGTATCAAGTGCGTCATAATCGGTAAATTCTTTATCTTCTTTAATCTTTTTGGCTCTTGCAAGCTGTGATTCCATAAGTGCACGGAATTTTTCAACAGCTTCGTCAATGATTTTTGCATCGTCTGCCATAATAATATCCTCCGATATGTTATATTATTTGTTTATTTCTCTTGTGTAATCAAGAAGTCCGCCGCAAACAAGCATAGCTCTTTGTCTGCTTGAAAGGTGAGAAGAATCAAGCTGATATTCTTCACCCTTTGTAATGTTTTTAAGTACAACAGGCTTGTTGTTTTCAATTGCATCTTTAATGTTTGGAAGTGAAAGCTCGTCCATTTGGTCAATCTTATCATAATCTTCTTCATTAACAAAGGTGAATGGCAAAATGCCTGCGTTAACAAGGTTTGCAACATGAATTCTTGCGAAAGATTTTGTAATAACAGCCTTAACGCCGAGATAAAGCGGAACGAGTGCCGCATGCTCTCTTGATGAACCTTGGCCATAGTTTGCACCGCCGATTATAAAGCCTTTGCCCTCAGCCTTAATTCTTTCAGGGAATGTTTCATCACATACAGCAAAGCAGTATTGTGAAAGGTGAGGGATGTTTGAACGATAAGGAAGAATTTTAGCACCGGCAGGCATAATGTGGTCGGTAGTGATGTTATCACCGACTTTAAGTACAGCCTTTGCAGTGATTTCTTCAGGAAGCTTTTCTGTTTTTGGGAAAGGTTTAATGTTAGGACCTCTAAGAACTTCAACCTTGTCTGCATCTTCCGGTGAAGCAGGTGGTTCAATCATATTGTCATTTACAATAAAGTGTTCCGGCATTGAGATTTTAGGTGCATCTCCGAGTTCTCTTGGGTCTGTAAGATAACCGGTAAGTGCAGATGCAGCAGCAACTTCAGGCGAAACAAGATAAATCTGTCCGTCTTTAGTTCCTGAACGACCTTCAAAGTTTCTGTTAAATGTACGAAGTGATACACCGCCTGAATTAGGTGATTGGCCCATACCGATACAAGGGCCGCAAGCTGATTCAAGAATTCTTGCGCCGGCACTGATCATATCTGAAAGCGCACCGTTTAAAGCAAGCATATTAAGAACCTGCTTTGAACCCGGAGCAATGCAAAGTGAAACTGAAGGGTCAATTGTTTTACCCTTGAGGATTGAAGCAACTTTCATCATATCAACAAATGATGAGTTTGTGCAAGAGCCGATAGCAACCTGATCAACTTTAATTTTGCCGATTTCATCTGTTGTTTTAACATTATCCGGCATATGCGGGCAAGCTGCCATCGGTGTGAGTGAGCAAAGGTCAATATCAATTACTTCATCATATTGTGCGTCATCATCAGGAAGAATTTCAGTCCAATCATCTTCACGGCCTTGCGCTTTAAGGAAAGCGAGAGTGATTTCATCTGAAGGAAAGATTGATGTTGTAGCACCAAGTTCCGCACCCATATTTGTGATAGTAGCTCTTTCCGGAACGGAAAGTGTTTTAACACCTTCGCCGCCGTATTCAATTATTTTGCCTACGCCGCCCTTAACGCTCATGATTCTGAGGACTTCAAGGATAACATCTTTTGCTGAAACCCAAGGTTTAAGATAACCTGTAAGGTTAATTCTTGTCATTTTCGGCATTGGAATATAATATGTGCCGCCGCCCATAGCAACAGCAACATCAAGTCCGCCTGCACCCATAGCAAGCATACCGATACCGCCGCCGGTAGGTGTATGGCTGTCAGAACCGATAAGAGTTTTGCCCGGAATACCAAATCTTTCAAGGTGTACCTGGTGGCAAATACCGTTACCCGGCCTGCTGAAATAAATACCGTGCTTTTTGGTTACAGATTGGATGTAACGGTGGTCATCGGCATTTTCAAATCCTGTTTGTAATGTGTTGTGGTCAATGTATGCAACAGATTTTTCGGTTTTAACTCTGTCAACACCCATAGCTTCAAATTCAAGATAAGCCATTGTACCTGTTGCGTCCTGAGTTAAGGTTTGGTCGATTCTTAAACCAATTTCAGTACCGACTTTCATTTCACCTTCAACAAGGTGAGCCTTAATAAGCTTTTGCGCAATAGTAAGTCCCATTGTTAAAAAGTCCTCCTAATTGTTAATAAAATTATCAAAAGATATTTTATTACAAATGAACAACATTGTCAATGAAAAAAGGGTAACAATCTTTTTAATAATATATTAACTATTATAATAACTATTTTATATTGAAAAAACATTAAATTTGTGATAAAATATCCTATTATATTGGGATGTTTCGGGCAAAATACATTTGAGGTGTTGATTTTGCTTGAAAATACTAAATGTGAAAATGAACAAAATGATGACGAAAAAGAAACGAGTGATACCGCGTCTGGTTCGAATGATTTTGAAACCGGCTCAATAACCGTTTCAAAAGATGGTCATTTTATTCATTGTTTGACTATAATAGGTCAGATTGAAGGGCATTATATTCTACCGAGCCAAAATAAAACTACTAAATATGAGCATGTAATTCCGCAACTTGTTGCTATTGAAGAAAGCAAAGAAATTGAGGGCTTGCTTATTATTTTAAATACGGTTGGCGGTGATGTTGAAGCAGGGCTGGCGATTGCTGAGCTTCTTTCAACTATGAAAACACCGACTGCATCATTGGTACTCGGCGGCGGGCATTCAATCGGTGTGCCGCTTGCGGTAAGCTGTAAAAAAAGTTTTATTGTACCCAGTGCCACAATGACTGTGCATCCAGTTAGGATGAACGGTCTTGTATTAGGCGTTCCGCAAACATTATCATATTTTGAAAAAATGCAGGATAGAATTGTTAATTTTGTGGTTAATAATTCGTCAATTGAAAAGAATAGTTTTAAAAATTTGATGATGAAAACAGGTGAACTTGTTATGGATGTGGGAACTGTTCTTGACGGGGAGGATGCTGTTAACTGCGGCTTGATTGATGAACTCGGCGGATTAAGTGATGCACTTGATTTTTTAGATAAAATGATAGAGGAGAAATAAGATGCTTTGGACTATTATAAATGAAGCTGATGTGTTTTATTCTCCCAAATCTATATGTGAAAATAACGCTGTACGCTCCAGTGACCCGTACAGCTATATAAAAACAGGTTATCATTTGGATAACGCTGGACTATTTGGAGGAATTGATAATGTGGATTTTAACATCAATCTTTCAGGCAATAGGGCAGGCACTGACTTGGGTGCTCCCCGTATCTGAAAGCGGACATTCGGTAATATTTCATAATTTTTCGGGTAGGTTTTCAAACGCTTGTTCTCAACTTACAGGCGTTGTACATATCGGTATTGCGATAGGTCTTGTTATTGCATTTTACAAGTTATTTGTAAATTTATTCAAAAATTTCTTTGGCACATTTGATGATATTTTTCACAAAAAACTTGATTTGAAAAATATCACACCGCAAAGAAACTTTATGTATATGACCGTACTTTCATTTATGTTTTTTATCATATATGCTATTCCGGCAGGAAAATACGGAAACTTCTATATGGTCTTTCACAGAACTTCGTTTAACAAAACTATACTCGGCGAAGGAATATGCATGGCTCTTTTAGGCGTTTTGCTTATTGTAACAAATACGCTTATAAATTCCAGCAGAAACAAGCTTCCTGATTGGGCAAATGCCATTATACTCGGAATGATTGCTTTTCTTGCATTGCCAACGGGCGGATGTTCATTTATGGGTGCGATTTTTGCATTTGGTATTTTACTTGGGATGAGTCAAAAATACGCAATTCGTTATGCAGTTACTATGTCTGTTCCGACTCTTATTGTAATGGGTATTGTTGAACTGTGTGTTGCTGTAACAAAGATAAATATTTTCTCTGCGTTAATCGGTATTATCGTATCGGCAGCAATTTCATTTTTTGCAGTTAAACTGTTTATTTTTATTGTTAATAAAAAGGCGCTTAACTATATAGCGTATTATGATATTTCAATTGGTGTAATAAGTGCTATTATAGGCGCTTTTCAACTTGTAATTAAATAATAGAGGTAATTATGGCAAATAAAAAAACTAATAAGAAAGTTACAAATAAAAAGCAAAGTTCCGGCAAGCGTAATTCTGTCGGCAGCAAAAGTATTGCAAATTATGCCGATACAATTCGCGTTACCGAAATTGTAAGCGTTGCGGTATCGGTTATCCTATTCTGCCTTGCTATTGTATCAGGCAACGGTGTTTGGAATGTTATGCATAATGTATATGTCGGTGTCTTCGGTATGTTTGCCGGTATAGTATTGCCGCTTTTGACAATTGTTGTTACAGTAATATTTTCTGCTAAAGGTGATGAAGTATACGGCTATACTGCCAAAATAATTGAAGCCTTTGTAATGGTTTTTATTTTGGCAACATTTATTCATGTTGTAAAAAATACAACAGGTGATTCATTTAAAGAAACTGTAATAAATTGCTATCAGTCAGCAAGTTATGAATTTAACGGCGGTTTTATTGGCGGTGTGTTTGGCTGGTTGCTTCTTACTCTCGGCAAAGCACCGGCAATTATTATAAGCGTCGTTCTGTTTATTGTTGATTTGCTCCTTATTACAGGGCTTACAATTTTTCAGTTTTTAGCAGGCACGGTAAAACCGGCTAAAGCTACATATGATAAAGTTGCTCCTGTTATTGAAGAGAGAATTGAAAGGCGCAGGATGAGTAAGGAAAACATTGATGTTCCGCTTGATATCGAAGCGCCGGAAGAAGAAAAGAAGCCGAAATCCAAAAAGAAAAAAGAAATTTCTCACGACGAGGAAATGACTAAAGTTCCTAAAGAGATAATTGATGAAATAAACAGAGAGAATTCTAATATCGAACTTCTTAAAAACGCCACACCTAAAAAGGAAGAAAAGAAGCCGAAATCAATTGATGAAATAGTTAAAGACGCTTCAGAGGATAAACCAAAAGAAAAAAATCCAGAAAAGAGCGAAGATTTTACAGTTTCGAAAGAAGCAATGGAATCAGGTGTAAGTGATTATAAGCTTCCTTCTGTTGAACTTTTAAGTCGGCCAACTAAAAAATCAACTGCCGATATAAGCGGCGAGTTAAAAGAAAATGCGCAAAGGCTTATAGAAACACTTCGCTCATTTAATGTAAATGCAACTATAACAGATATTTCACGCGGTCCTACCGTTACACGATATGAGCTTAAGCCGGCAGCAGGTGTGCGTATTTCTAAAATAACAAATCTTGCTGATGATATTGCGCTTAATCTTGCTGCTACCCATGTTAGGATCGAAGCTCCTATTCCGGGCAAAGCTGCGGTAGGTATTGAAGTGCCGAATACTGTTAAAAACACAGTATCAATGCGTGAACTTATTGACACCCCTGAATTTAGCGAGCAGCGTTCACTTCTTTCGGCAGGTATAGGTAAAGATATTGCCGGTAACTGCGTTTATTGTGATATTGCAAAAATGCCGCATTTACTTGTTGCAGGTACAACAGGTTCGGGTAAATCTGTATGTATGAATTCAATTATCGCTTCTATCCTTTACCGTGCAAAGCCTGATGAAGTTAAGTTTTTAATGATAGACCCTAAGCAAGTTGAATTTTCAAAATATGCAAATATTCCGCATCTTCTTGTCCCTGTTGTAACTGACCCGAGGAAAGCTGCCGGTGCGCTTGGCTGGGCTGTAAGCGAAATGCTTCAGCGTTATCAAAAGCTTTCGCAAATCGGTGTGCGTGATATTGAAGGATACAATAAATATGTTCAAAAGCACGAAGATATGGAAATAATGCCTAAAATCTGCATTTTTATTGATGAATTTGCCGATTTGATGATGGCAGCACCTAAAGAAGTTGAAGATTCAGTATGCCGTCTTGCACAAATGGCGCGTGCAGTCGGTATGCACCTTGTTATTGCAACGCAAAGGCCTTCAGTTGATGTAATCACAGGCCTTATTAAAGCAAATATTTCATCGCGTATTGCACTTACTGTTTCTTCGCAAATTGACTCGCGTACAATACTTGACGCTTCAGGTGCTGAAAAGCTTTTAGGTCACGGTGATATGCTCTATAATCCTATCGGTGCTTCAAAGCCTGTTCGTGTTCAAGGTTGCTTTATTTCTGATGAAGAAGTTGAAGCACTCTGTGATTTTGTTAAAAATCAGGGTGAAAGCCAATATGATGAAGAAATTGCCAAGGAAATTGAAGCTAAAGCAGTTCAAGATAAAAAGTCATCACCGTTTGAAGATGACGGTGACGGTGAACAACTTGATGTTCTGTTTGATAAAGCAGTTGATATTGTACTTGAAACAGGTACCGCTTCAACTTCGTTTTTACAGCGTAAACTTTCAGTAGGTTATGCGCGCGGTGCTAAAATTATTGACCAACTTGAAGATAAAGGTATTATCGGCCCTGCAAACGGTTCAAAGGGTAGGGAAATACTTATCAATCGCCAGCAATGGCTTGAAATGCAGGCGTATTCATCAAGTCAGCCTTTTACTGCTGAAAATACAGAACAGATGTCATTTGACAAGGAAGATGCCTTCGATGACGGAATTGTTTCTGAAAACTATGATGATTTAGACTGAGTGTAGTCTTGAAATATGATTTGTACAGATGTATAATGTTTGAGGAGATATATGAACGATTTTCTACCTATAAATAAAAAAGAAATGCTTGAACGCGGTTGGCAGGATGTTGATTTTGTTTTCGTTACAGGTGACAGCTATGTTGACCATCCGTCTTTTGGTGTAGCGATTCTTACAAGACTTCTTGAAAATAAAGGGTACAGAGTTGCGGTATTAAGCCAACCTAATTGGAAAAATGACGGCGATTTTACACAGTTTGGCCGCCCGCGTTTGGGCTTTATGGTTACAAGCGGTAATATTGATTCTATGGTGGCACATTATACTGCGGCTAAAAGATTAAGGCACGATGATGCTTATACTGCCGGCGGTGTTGCAGGCAAAAGGCCGGATAGGGCAGTTATTGTTTATTCAAGTATTATTAAGAGGATTTATCCCGATTGCCCGGTTATTATTGGCGGACTTGAAGCGTCACTCCGCCGTTTTGCTCATTATGATTATTGGGATGATAGTATCAGACCGAGTATTCTTATTGATTCAAAAGCTGATTTACTTACTTTCGGTATGGGCGAAAAGCAAACCGTTGAAATTGCTAAAAGACTTGACAACGGCGAAAATATTGCCGATATGCGCGATATTTTAGGTACATGCTATATTTGCCCGAATAATGAAACACCATATGACGGTGTTGAAGTGCCAAGCTTTGATAATGTGGTTAACAGTAAAAAAGAATACGCTAAATCTTGCAGAATAGAGCAGGATGAGCAAGACCATATTCGCGGCAGACTCATTAAGCAAAAGCACGGCAAAATTATGCTTGTTCAAAATAAGCCAATGCCACCGCTTACGCAAAGTGAACTTGATAAAGTATATTCATTGCCATATGCAAGGGCATATCACCCGTCTTATGAAAAACTCGGCGGAGTTCCGGGAATAAAGGAAGTTGAGTTTTCAATCACTCATAACCGCGGATGTTTCGGTGCTTGTAATTTTTGCTCAATTGCATTTCACCAAGGAAGATATGTTACATCACGCTCTAAAAAAAGTATTATTGCCGAAGCCGAAAAACTTACTCATATGCCTGGATTTAAAGGCTACATACACGATGTAGGCGGGCCTACCGCAAATTTCAGAAAACCATCTTGCACTTTTCAGGAGAAACACGGGCTTTGCAAGGGTAAAAAGTGCCTTGCGCCTAAACCTTGCAAAAATTTAAGTGTTGACCACAGTGAGTATCTTGATATTTTGCGCCAAGTTCGCTCACTTCCAAAAGTTAAAAAAGTGTTTATAAGAAGCGGTATCAGGTATGATTATTTGCTTGAAGATAAAGACGATACATTTTTTAAAGAGTTAGTTGAGCATCATGTTTCAGGCCAATTGAAAGTTGCGCCGGAGCATTGCAGTGCATCTGTACTTGATAAGATGGGAAAGCCGCATATTGAAGCTTATATCAAGTTTTCGCGCAGGTATTTTGAATATACCGGAGAAATAAATAAAGAGCAATATCTTGTTCCTTATCTTATGTCATCACATCCGGGTTCAACACTTGATGATGCAATTGAGCTTGCATTGTTTTTAAAGAAAAATCATATCAGGCCGGAGCAGGTGCAAGATTTTTATCCTACTCCGGGTACAATTTCAACCTGTATGTTTTATACGGAACTTGACCCATATACTATGGAAAGCGTATATGTTGCAAAAAGCGAGCATGATAAAGCACTTCAAAGGGCATTACTTCAATACTTTAATCCTAAAAATCAAAGGCTTGTTGAAGAAGCGTTAAGAAAAGCTAAAAGATATGATTTAATAGGATATGACAATAAATGTTTAATCAAGCCTGCAAAACCGTCACATTCAGTTAATCAAAACGGCAGAAATCAGAACAGAAACTTTAATAAAAGCAAAAAATATTCTATGTCAGGTAAGGGTAAAAGAAAATGAGTTCATCACACAGACAAGCGTCAATAATTATCGGTATCGGGCTTATTGTTGTTTCAATAGTTCTGGTTATTTACGCATTTAAATTGCCTAAAGTCAATAATATTGAATTAGAAGATTACAGCAGTTCGGCTGTTACATCGGCCGCTTCATCAATTACCTCAACCAATGATAATTCGACTGCTTTAGAAAAGCAAAATTCAGTTGTTGATAAAACTACGGTTATTAACGAAACACAGTCACAGCAAAGTGTTTTTTCAACTAATGTGGAATATCCAATAAACCTAAATTCCTGTTCGCTTGAAGAATTGACTACTATTGACGGTATCGGTGAAAAAAGGGCGCAGGCAATTTTGGATTATCGTGATTACCTTGGCGGATACACAAGTGTGTCACAATTAAAGGATATAAAAGGTATCGGCGATGCAACTTTTGCTAAAATTGAGCCTTATGTAACAGTATGACAGAAGATTTAAAAATTGTAATTGATAAAATATTCAACTCGCTTTTTACCAAGAGATGTGAACTTTGCGGTGAAGTAATTGAGTTTGATAAAAAGGTTTGCGATAATTGTAAAACTGCCGAGAAAAACGAACCGCCGTATTGTATCAGCTGCGGATTAAACAAGAAAAGTTGCACCTGTGATAAGCATAAAAATGAATATAAGCAGATATTAGCGCCTTATATTTATGATGAAAATCTTAAAAGGGGAATAAATCATTTCAAAAGTTCGTATATGCCTTTTCTTTCAAAACGCTATGCAAAGGATATGGCAGAATGTATCAGTAAAAATTATAATGTTGATTTTGATATGATTACATATATTCCTATGACTAAAAAAGATTTTAGAAAAAGAGATTATAATCAGTCGTATCTTCTTGCAAAAGAAATTTCCGATATTCTTAACATTGAATTAGAGGATTTGCTTATAAAAGTGCGTAAAACAAAATCTCAAAAATCATTATCTGCCCGTGAAAGGAAAGTAAATGTTTACGGTGCATTTGATGTTAAAGATAAAGAAATTGTTAAAGGCAAAAATATACTGCTTATTGATGATTTGAAAACAACAGGTTCGACTTTAAACGAGTGTGCAAAAATGCTGAATATTTACGGTGCCTCAGGCGTGTGGACTGCAACAATTGCCATTGCACCTGAAAAGAAGAAGAGGTAAGATTATGAAAAAAATATTATCATTACTTTTAGTGCTTTTATTTACTTTTCTTTGTGCGTGCAGTGCACAGTCAAAGGAAAGCAATCAACTTGCCACGAAAATTGACGGATTGATTGAAGATACTGAAATCGAATGGAACAGTGAAGATAAGGTTGTTGTATCTTTTGATGAGCATACGGTTAATAATATTGTAGTTAACCTTAAAAAGCCTATGTCAGCACCGATTAAAATATTTGACGGTGATAATCTTATTTATCAGCAGAATAATAACAGTACATATAAATATTGTGCTTTTGCACCTGTAAAAACATCTTCGCTTAGTATAGAGATAGAAAGCGGCAAATCAAATGTAAAATCAATATCGGTTTATGAAAATGATAATGAACCTTATGATGATTTCAGGGTAACTTCATATATTGTTGCAGATGAAATTCAAAACATTGATGATTTAAAATCTTATACATTTGATACGATTACCGATGTCATACTTTTCTCTTGTGTTAATTTTAATACAGACGGCGAAGTTCAGTATAATGATAGTGAAGATATTTCCGGCAGAAAAATGCTTAAAACTGCGCTTAAAAACTTAAAGACGGTTATCGGTGACAGAGATGTTAATATATATGTTAATATTTTAGGCCCGAATGCCGACGACGGTGTTGATGATTGGAAATCACAAATGGAAAACAAAGCCCAAAAGCATACCAAGGCATTTGAAAACAGTACTTTGACTTCAAAAATTTCGGCCTTACTTGAAGATTATAATTTGGACGGTGTATTTTTTGACTATGAATATCCTATAAAAGCTAAGTATTGGAAAGCTTTTAGTGATTTTATTGTAAGTCTTGATTCTGAATTGGGTGATAAAAAAATCGGCTTGGCAATGGCGGATTGGGATATTGGACTAAGTAAAGATGCTATACAGTGCATTGATATGGTCGAAATGATGGAATATGATTTATTTGATGACAGCGGTGACCATTCATCATTTGATACTGCACAAAAAGGTATTCAAAAGTTTATCGATGCCGGGTTTGACAGTAAAGTGCTTGATTTGGGCATTCCATTTTACGGCAGACCTGTTGATAAAGGTGAATTTTGGTACGATTACAGCGATTATTCCGATGTACTCGGAAAGTATTCAAATAAAACTGAAATAGATGGTAATGATGTATATTTCAATTCATTTCAACTTGTTTATGATAAAACAGCACTTGCAATTGATTATAATATCGGCGGTGTAATGGTGTTTAGATATGCGTGTGATGATTTAAACCATAAAGATTTATCACTTTTTACATCTATTTCACAATGTATAAATGATAGAAACAACTAATTTAAAAGCAGACTTTTGGTATTTTTCCAAAATGTCTGCTTTTTTAAAATTTAATAATTTATTTACTTTTTTCTGTCTGTTTTTTAGCTTTTCCGTGTTAATATCTTGCCTTGGAAAAGGTAAGGTGATATTATGACAAAGAAAAAAGGCTATAAACTGACTATTATTTTTGGCGCATTTCTTTTCTTTATATATATTATGTCTACAATCCCTTTCGGCAGTGATGATTGGGCTTGGGGCACAAGTGTCGGAATGGAAAGGCTTGCGTCGCATTTCGCAGGATATAACGGACGGTATCTCGGAAATCTGCTGATAATATTCTTAACTAAAAATGCATTTATTAAAACAATAGGTATGGCGGTTATTTCGTTTGCAGTCGTTTTGTTAATTTATGAATATATTGGCAAGGATAGGTTTTTATATTTTCTGTTTCCTTTGCTGTTGCTGTTTTTTATGCCGGCAAATGTGTTTAGGCAAACTATGGCTTGGGCTTCAGGTTTGGCAAATTATATTCCGCCGGTTATAGCTATTTTACTTTATCTTAATATAGTTAAAAACATATTTTCGCAGGACAAGCCTGTATACAGTAAAATTTTGATTCCTTTTTCTTTTGCAATCGGTATTTGCGGAAATCTTTTTATGGAGCATAATACCATTTTAAATATTGCTTTATCTTTAGCAATAATTATTTATTCATATATTAAGTTTAAAAGTGTATTTGCAGTTCATATTTCAAATTTTTTGGGAAATGTTATTGGCTTTGTAATAATGTTTTCCAATTCGGCTTACGGTATTATTTCATCCGGCAAAGACTCATATAGAAGTATGGCAGGGGATAGTAGTGATAATTTTACTTGGATTTTAAAAAGTATTGATACGGTATGTTCAAGGTTTATTGAAAGTAATGTTATATTAAATATCATTATTTCTTTTTTGCTGTTTGTAATAGTTTTAAATGTTAAAAATAAAAAGAAAAGATGCTTGCTTTTTTCTTTAGCTACATTTAATGTTTGTATTTCGCTTCTTGTTTTGTTAAAAGAATTTAATGTGTTTTCTAAAGAAATATTTTCTTTGCCTTTGGTTATCGCCATAAGATTTATTGCTGAAATCTTATTTGTATGTAATTTAGCTTTAATTCCTTTATTTGCTGTTAAAGATAAAAATAAGATGTTCAAAATGCTTGTCCCTGTATTCGCTGCATGCGTGAATGTTACACCTCTGCTCATTGTTACACCCGTAACCGGCAGATGCTTTTATTCGGCATATGTTATGATGATAATATATAGCTGTGAATTGTTAATATTTATTATTCAAAACTTTGTACATGACAAAAATGTGATTAAAGGTCTTTATATTTTAGTTATTATCGCCTTGTGTGCAAGTTGCGTATTTTATGCTGTTAAATATACACAAATAAAGCACTTTGAAGATGAAAGAAACAGTTTTATCATTTCGCAAATTGAAAGTGGAAATAAAACTGTATATCTTCCGCATTTTCCAAAAGAACTTGAATCTTATACAGAGGGAACTACACCGCGATTGTTTAGGTGGTATGGTATTTGGGAAAACAGGTATAAGGAATTTTATAACATTGATAATGATATTTCAGTTCAACCGATTAGCTATAACGCATACCGCCACATTGTTAAAGCCAAATGATTTTATGTAAGGTATGGATTAACCATACCTATTAAAAATCAAGCTATTCTGATAACAGACAGATTTGTTCCGACAGTAGGAGATGCACCTGTTATGGTTCCCGAAACAACTCTTACAGAAACGGTTGATGTTGTATTTGCCGGCACATAAACGATATATTTTCCTTGTGCAGTTGCTGTGTCACCGTTTAATACATTTTGTGTGTTGGTGTCTACCGAACCGTTTATGGCAATTCCGATAGTAGCAGCATTATTTGTACCTGTAACTTGGTAACTGATAAGATATGCTCTTCCTTTTCTACCGCCTGAAAGTGTGATTACACCGTTATTGTTAATTATATCAGCTTTATCGGTGTTTAATTGCTCGATTGGAAATGCAATGTTTTCACCGGCAGCAAATGTTGCTCCGGTGGCTGAATTATTGATGAATTGTGCATATGATGTGGTTGGTGCAACTATCGGCACTTCAGGTTCAGGCGGGAATGGCGGAGCAGGTGGAAAAGGAGGCTGCGGACGAGGAGGACAAACATAATAAGGTACTATGCGCTCTACGATTCTTACTTTGCAATCGTCTTGGCAGCAACTGCTTGTTTGGGTGTATATGCTTGTGTCTATATTTCTGATGTTTCTGTTATTGCAACTCATAAATGTCAATTCCTTTCATATATTCGGTTTAACAACCGTATTATATATTATGAAAAAAATTAAAAAACGACAAAAAGGTATTGAAAATATTTATTCTTTATGTTACTATATGCAAGACTTAAATACGCGGGTATGGTGGAATTGGCAGACACGCAAGATTTAGGATCTTGTGGGCGACCGTGCAGGTTCAAGTCCTGTTACCCGCACCAAAAAAGAGCTGTTTCAAACGAAACAGCTCTTTTTTGGTAAAGTCTACCAGTTAATATTATATCTAATTATTTCCAGCTCTGAATTATTTCAGGGTTATCAAATATTTCGTCAAGTTTTCTCATAAACGGAACTACATCGCCATAGTCAAGTGCCCTGTGGTCTATTGCAATTGTAATAGGTAAAACGAGTCGAATTTCAATTTTGTCATTTCCGTTTTCATCTGTTACAACAATTGGCTTTTTTTGTGCCGCGTTAATTGCAAAGGCAGTTGTTTGCGGAGGTATGATTTCAAGAAGAGCGCACAAGCCCTTTTGCTCACGGTAAACTGAACCGAGATTTGAAATTGTTGTTGTACCTTGCTCAATATCGTGCTTTGTTAAACGCTTGGTTATAGGGATTGAATAATAATCCTTTTTAGCCTGACCTGAAAGTGTCTTTACCTTATGCTTACCTGTTTTTGAACCTACAAGTCTGCGAATGGTTTGTAACACTTTGCCTTGTTTGAGTCCTGTTAATGTGTTATCAAGTGATACTTCATACATAACTTCGTTCATATCTGAACCTTTAGCCCTCATTGAAGTGTTATTTATTGCCTCTGTCATTTGAGTGAGGGTTTTATTTCCCATATCGTGCATATTTACAGTCATCATTTCACCTGATGGTAAAATCATCGGCATTGAAATATCAATATGGTCAAAGTAAATGAGTTTACCTCTGACGAGTTTTCTGTTAAATTCAAGATGCGTGTTCATTTTCGGGGCGGCTTTTAAGCCTTCACAGATAATTTTAAGCATAACTGTGTTAATAGTAATTTTTTTGCTCTTATCTGTTACGCCTTCATTTAACTTTTTACACTCCTTAAAAAGTTCTGTAACATCTGCTTCGTATGTCAAAGTAGCGTGCGGAATTGTTTCCCAGCTTTCCGATGTCATATTTGATACGATTTTTCTTGCAATGCCGAAATGTTCTTCTTTAACTTTTGCCATTTGTTTCTCCTAGTTATTCTTTAATTTTTGAAATGATTGATGCAACACCGTCTTTTATTGACTCTTTAGTTTCACTTAAATAATCTTTAAATTGTGTTTGCATTTCCTCACTTGTAAAAGGTTCTTCATTAAATCGCTTTTTGTATTCCAAAATCAAATGTGGCCTGAATTTTGGATGAGCTATTTTAATAAGAGCCTTGGCCCTCTCTTTCAGCGTTTTGCCTTTTAATTGTGCAATACCATATTCGGTAACAACATAGTTAACATCATTTCGCGGTGTTGTTACTGCACTACCCTCGGTAATAAGCGGTACTATTCGTGATATTAAACCTTTTTTAGCAGTGGAAGGCATAGCAATTATTGAACGCCCGCCTTTGCTCATGGTAGCACCCCTTACAAAGTCAACCTGCCCGCCGACAGCAGAGTATTGGTTAAGCCCTACTGTATCGGAAACTACCTGGCCTAAAAGGTCAATTTGCAGGCACGAATTTATTGAAACCATATTATCATTTTGAGCAATGACTGATGGATTGTTAACATAATTTATAGGGTGAAGCTCAACCGAAGGATTATTATTTATGTAATTGTTCAGCTTTTCCGAGCCGAATGCCGCACCCAATATAGTTCTGAATGGATTTTTGTTTTTCTTTTTATTATTGATTATACCGGCTTCGAGTAAATCTACAACTCCGTCGCCGACAAGCTCGCTGTGCAATCCTAAATCTTTTTTATCCCATAGTTGTGCGCATACTGCGTTGGGAATACCGCCTATGCCAAGTTGTAAGCAGTCGCCGTCTTTAATAAGTGATGCACAGTATTTTCCGATTTCCATTTCTGTTTCAGATATATCAACTGATTTTACTTCCGGTAACGGCTCGTTGCACTCAACAAAACAGGTGAAATCTCTAATGTGCATAAAACTGTTGCCAAATGTTCTGGGCATATATTTATTTACTTGGGCAATTATTATGTCGCAGTAATCGGCAGTTCCACGCGTGTAATCAACCGTTGTACCAAAAGAAACATATCCGTGTTCATCCGGCGGTGATACCATTACAATAGCAACTTTTGGGCAAATGTAATTTTTTATTAAATCAGGTATTTCGTAGAAATGTGATGTTGTAAATTCACTTACGCCTAAAGAAATTGCTTTGCGGTTACTTTGTGAAGCGAAAAGGCAATTTAATTTAAAATGACCTTTCATTTCAGGCCTACACCATGGTGAATCACCCAATGTTAACATACTTATTATTTCAACATCATGATAATTCTCGTAGTTTTCCACAAGCGCACGCTCGATGCCAAAAGGTTCACCGCAACCAAAACCGGTTACTACCTTGTCACCGTCGTGAATAAATTTTATTGCTTCATTTGCTGTTGTTAATTTGCTTTGGTAAATTTCTCTCCAATTATTCAATTTGTTACCTCTTAAATTAAAATTGAATTAGTTTTTTTAAACAATTAAGCTATATTGTATATAACTTTTATTTATGTTACAATATTTATAAAAGATTGTCAATTGCATATTATTATTTTTATATTTATTATTATAATAATAGACTCTTTTCGTTAAAATAAAAACTATTGTTGATTATTTATCTGAAAATATGTATAATACATTAGGTGATTGTTATGAATATAAATGTTACAGACTATTGTGCAAGCGGTAACGCTTCAATTGGTGTGATTGAAGCACTCAGAAATATTGAAAACGGTGATACTCTTGTTTTTCCGACAGGGGAGTATCATTTTTATAAAGATTTCAGCATACATAAGGTTTGCCATATGACTAATACGGATTCTTTTAAATCACCTGATAAGTATTTTGCGATTGAAATTGATGATAAAAAAGATATTATAATAGACGGTTGCAATTCAACTTTTGTTATCCACGGTGATATGTGCGCTTTTGCAATGTTTAATTGTGATAATATTAAGCTGAAAAATTTTACCATCAGGTATAATTCACCAACCAATTTTGAAATGAAAGTTATAAAAAAGTCGCTTAATAAAATCACTTATAAAATACCACCTAAAAGCCTTTTTTATATTGAAAATAATAAGCTTGTGTTTTTTGAGCAAAGCCCATTTACCAAAAAGAATTATTACACATATAAAGCTAATGAGGAATGTGCCTGTAATGTTATTCATAGGGGAAATAGTGTATTCAGAACTTTGCTTTCACCTACTAAAACTGCAAAAAAGATTAAAAGAACCGATATAGATAAAGTTGAATGTTCCTATTTGATTTCACCAAGCTTTAAGCTTGATGATGTGGTTACAATGTCACGAAATACGCTTCGTGATAACTGCGGTTTGTTTTTTGATAGATGTTCAAATATTGATTGCCAAAACATAACTGTAAATTATATGCACGGTTTTGGATGGCTTTCACAAATGTGTGAAAATTTGAATTTTGATAATGTTTCGTTTACTCCGGCAGAAAACTATAATGTTTCGTCTTTCGCCGATTGTATACATATTTGCGGTTGCAAAGGTTATGTGAATATTACTAATTCATATTTTGAGCATTCTCATGATGATGCAATAAATGTTCACGGTGCTTTTTTAAGGCTTAAAAAAATTATTGATACCAATACCGCAGAACTTGAATTCGTTCATCATCAGCAAGGTGGGTACAAAGCATTTTTTGCCGGTGATGAGGTTAAAATTTACCGCAGGTCTGATTTATCCGAACTTAAAGATATTTATACAGTTGAAAGTACGGATGATGATATTGATAATAAAACTGTAAAAGTGAAGTTTAAAGAGGCTTTGCCGCCGCTTAGACCTAATCAATTTGTATTTGAAAATATTACTTATAACCCCGAACTTACAATCAGCGGTTGCACATTTAATGCTATTCCTACAAGAGCAATACTTTGCACTACCGACAGGCCGTCAAAAATATTTGATAATAAATTTAAGAATATAAATATGCCTGATATATACATATCATGTGATTGTAATCATTGGTATGAAAGCGGACCGTGCAGAAATCTTGAGATATTTAATAATATATTTTCAAAAAAAGATTCGGTTAAAATTGAACCTATAAGTGTCAATAAACCGGTTAAAGATGTTCATAGGAACATTAAAATATATGATAATAAAATTGGAGAATAATTTATGAGCAAAAATATGATTATCGGCCAGTCAGGAGGGCCCACATCAGTAATAAATTCAAGTCTTGCAGGTGCAATTGAATATGCATTTTCCTGTGAAGAAATAGGAACGGTTTACGGTATGATAAACGGTATTCAAGGCCTTCTTGAAGAAAATATAATTAACCTTACCAAGCGTTTTAAAGGTAAGCCTTATGATATTAACAGACTTCGCTTAACACCGGCAATGTTCCTTGGCTCTTGCAGATATAAGCTTAGCGATGATGAAGAAACATATTCACAAATTATAGAAATGTTTAAAAAATATAATATTGGTTATTTTCTTTATATCGGCGGTAATGATTCAATGGATACTGTTGATAAACTTTCCAAATATACCGTAAGTCATAATATTGATATTAAAATTGTAGGTGTTCCTAAAACAATTGATAATGACCTTGTAGGAATTGACCATTCGCCCGGATTTGGCTCTGCCGCAAAGTATATTGCACTTGCCGTGAAAAATGTAGCATACGATACAAGTATTTACAGTATAAAAAGTGTTCATATTATCGAAGCAATGGGCAGAAATGCCGGTTGGCTTACTGCCGCTTCTGCTCTTGCCCGTGACGGTGACAGCGTTGCACCGCACCTTATTTATCTTCCTGAAATTCCTTTTTCAGTTGATAAGTTTGTTGATGATGTTAAGGGTAAGCTTGATGAATATAATTCCGTTATAGTTGTAGTCAGCGAAGGAATCAAAGATGAAAATGGGGAGTATATCAGTGCAAGAGGGGATAATGTAGATAAATTCGGCCATGTTATGCTTAGCGGTACGGGTGCATACCTTAAATCTGTTGTTGAGGAAAGAATAGGCTGTAAGGTTCGTGCATTAGAACCAAGCGTACTTCAAAGAAGTGCCGGCCATACAGCGTCAATGACTGATGTTACCGAAGCGTATAATTTAGGTGTGGTAGCTGTAAAAGCAGCACTTGACGGCAAAACCGGTGTTTTTTCCACTCTTCGCAGAATCAGCGATTTGCCATACACTGTCGATTATTATACAGAACAGGTAAGCGTGGTTGCCAATAACGAAAAGCTTGTACCGAGAAGTTGGATTAACGAGCAGGGTAATGATGTTACAAATAAAATGATTGAATATCTTTCACCTCTTGTTAAAGGTGTGCCGCAAGTACCTTACAGAAACGGTTTACCTGATTATATCGGCCTTTCACATCTTGATGTTAAAAAGCAAAAATATTCTGATTGATTAAAAAACGGAGCTGTTTACATACAGCTCCGTTTTGCTTAATATTCAACTTTAAAACCTTCTTCAGCCTCTGCAACTTTCAGCATTATTGCACATTCAATGCGCTTTCTGTGAAGTTCACAGCCGAAGTCGTATACACCGTTTACACTTCCCGTTGTATGGTATGCGTTAGCGGCACATCCGCCTGAACAGTATAATTTTGCAAAGCAATCTTTACATTCCTTATGTGAATATACATTGCATTCTTCAAATTGCTCAAGCACCTTTTTATTTGTAACACCTTTCCATATATCGCCGAGCAGAAATTTTTCATCGCCTACAAATTGGTGGCAAGGGTAAAGTTCGCCGCTTGGTGTGACAGCCATATATTCTGTGCCTACGCCACAGCCCGATACTCTTTTTACAATGCAAGGCCCTGCGTCAAGGTCAATCATATAGTGATAGAAAGTAAAGCCTTTACCGTTTCTGTATCTTTTTAGCATTTCATCAGCTAAAATCTGATATTGTTCCTTTAAAATCGGCAAATCTTCTTCTTTTAAAGCATATGCTTCTTTTGGGTCTGATACAACAGGTTCAATGGAAAGTTCCTTAAACCCTAAATCTGCCATATGTATAATGTCTTTTGCAAAGTCAAGATTGTTTCTTGTATATGTGCCGCGCATATAATAATCTTTTTGATTTCGTGAGTCGGCAAATTTCTTGAACTTGTCAACAATCAAATCATACGAGCCTTTACCGTTTCTCGATACTCTCATAAGGTCATTTGTACTCTTTCTTCCGTCAAGTGAAAGTACAACATTTCCCATTTCTTTATTGCAAAAGTTGATTACATCATCATTGATTAAAAGTCCGTTTGTAGTAAGTGTAAATCTGAAATTTTTGTTATACTTCTTTTCCTGCTCTCTTCCGTATTTCACAAGTTCTTTGCAAACTTCCCAATTAAGTAACGGTTCGCCGCCGAAAAAGTCAACTTCAAGGTTACGCCTTGTACCTGATTGTTCAATTAAAAAATCAAGTGCTCTTTTACCTGTTTCAAGGCTCATTAAACCTTTTGGGCCGTCATATTCACCCTTACCGGCAAAGCAGTATTTGCAAGCCAAGTTGCAATCGTGTGCAACGTGCAGGCATATGGCTTTTACTACACCTTGCCTTTTTTTAAATTGCTTTGCAGTTTGCTCAAATGTATCTTCTGCAAAAAGTCTGCCGTCTGCTTTAAGTGCTTTTATATCTTCAAAGCAAAGGTCGATATCATTTTCGCTTACATCTTCGTCATTCTTATATTTTTCTAATATATATTTTTTTATTTCGTCTTTTGTATGGCTTTCATACATTGTTATAATATCATATGTGGCTTCATCAACAGAGTGTACGCATCCGCTGTTTTGGTCAAGTATAATATTATAACCGTTCATTTTATATGCGTGTATCATCAAATTACTCCATAGTTTTATTTCAATGAAAAAGGTGGGACAAATGCCCACCTAAATTTCATTTATTTACTTCTTAAGCTGTTCGCATTTCTGGTTAGCAACTGAACAAGAAGTTTTACTTGCTGATTGGCAAGATGTTTGGCATTCGCCGCAACCGCCTTTTTTAGCTGATTCGCAAAGATTGCGTGAGCTTAAAGTGTTGATTCTCTTCAAAAGAAACACCTCTTTCTTAAATTTGTAATGTTATTTTACAATAATATTATTTTTTTGTCAATATTTTTAGTGGCAGTAAATTACTGTCTGATAATATATTTACGCCGCTTTCATAAAGTTTTTTGATTTGGTAAACAAATTTATCACTGATTATTTCTCCCGGTGCAATAATCGGACTTCCGGGCGGGTAAGCGTAAATATATTCGCCGCACACTTTGTTTTTAGCTTTTTCTAAATATTCTTCTTTAGTTTCTTCTATTTCGTATGTTTCGCAATCTTTCATCGGTAAATCAGGTTTTTCATAACCTATATGTATTTTATCTCTTTTTTCAAGATTGGTTAATGCAAGCAAAAGCATGTTAAATCCGTCTTCAGTGTCGCATACGGTTGATATTAAAATGATATATTCAAGAAATGCACCCTCAACCTCAATTTTGAATTTTCGCAAATGATTTGCTAATTCTTCACCGCTGTATCCGTCCGCTTTTAAAACTATTCTTGTAATATCATCATTTTTTAATAGGTGAATATTGCCTAATTTGTTTACTTTATTATAAAAATTATCAAGTAAAATTTTGTATTGCTTAAAATAACTTTCGCTGTTTTTTAAAAAGTCTGTGCATTTTTCGATTGATGCCATTATTACATAACTCGGTGAGCTTGTTTCGTATATATCCATATACTTTTTTACTTTTTTAAAAAACTTTTCATTGTTAATATGAATTACTGCACTTTGCGTTAACGCAGGCAGGGTTTTATGCAGTGATTCAATAACAATATCTGCTTTTGCCTGCTTTGGCAAAAAATCTGCAAAGCTAAAATGCGCCCCGTGTGCCGAATCAATGATTAAAGGAATGTTGCAGCTTACATTGCTTACATAGCCCTCATATGTAGGCGAGGTTATAACTACTGCACAGGCATTTGGATGTTTTGCAATTGCAGCATCAATACTCTTTTGAGTTATATTTTTATAACATCCAAATTCCGTATTATATTCAGGCTCAATGTATTCGACTTTTAATTTGTTGATATAGCACGCATTGTAGACAGATTTGTGGCAGTTGCGCGCTATGATAATTGTCGCATTTTCCTTTGCCACCGCACTGATTGCCGCTAATATGCAACAGGTTGAACCGTTAACACTTATTATGCTTTTTTTTGCACCGAAAAGCTTTGAAATCTCTTTTTGCATTTCATCAAGCAAATCGGTGGGGGAGTGCAGATTGTCAAATCCGTCAATTTCCGTTATGTCAATTTCACTTGCCGGGATATTAAAATTTTTATTTCTTTTATGCCCCGGCATATGAAACGGGTATAAATCATTATTTTGCAATTTATCGTTTAATTTCAATTTAGTAAATCCTTTTATTACTCGTTTAAATCAATGTTGTTTAATTGGGTAACGGTGCTGAAATATTCGTTTTCAGCTTTAGTTGTGTATGTACCGTTGTACTTTTTAGCAATATCAGAAATGATTTTTTGGCCGTAACCGTGATTTTCTGTATCTTTCTTTTTGCTTTTGTTCAATGCAAAAGCATTTTTACTCTTGATTAAAATATCATTTGTATTTGAAACTATATTAAGTTCAATATCCTTGCTTATACTACTATTTTCTACGGCGTTTATTGCATTGTCAATAATATTTGTTAACACGCGGCATAAATCATAATCTGATACTTTTATAGGCGCACTTTCGTTAACATGTACTTTAAGATTTGCCTTCTTTTCAACTGCGTCTTTAAGCTTTATTGAATAAATTGTGTTAATTGTTTCATTCTTGCAAATTTCGGTGTTTGCCGATATTTGAATATCGTTATTTGCACTTTTTATCATTTCAAGTGCTTTTTGCGATTTGCCTATTTCGATAAATCCGGCAACAGTTGATAAAATATTTGCCATATCATGCCTGATTTTTTTAAATTTTTCTTTTTCATTTTTTAATTGCAAGAATTGCTGATAATCAAGTTCATTTTTGGTTATCAGCTTTTTATATTTTTCGTTTTCTCTTTCCTTTCGCTCCATATTATCAACCACAAATATTATTGAAAAATCAATAGCAAAGCAAATTGCCGCATAAATGCAGAATAACACCGTTATTCTTTTTGGAAAGTAATTGAGCGTTTTTACAAATAATTGCTGAACTACATGTATCAATTGAAATCAGAAAAAGTGTGTTAAAGGAAAAGCATAAAGATAAACGTATTTTATATTATGATTCAAGTCCTTGTGAAACTTTTTTTGTACAATCTTTACTAAAACAACAACCGCAAAAGAAAGTATCACCATAAACAGCGATACGGCAATAAGTGTAAATAAATCAAGTGAATTGGAATAAGCATTTGTATAATCGTATCCGAAAATATAATTTAATGTTGAAAAGTAAATTATAGATGACATTGTCATAGTCAAAAAAGAAAATACAATAGCTGTAATTTTACTGAATAACTTTCCTTCAGTTGCAAAGTTTACAATTATAAATTGCAATACAAAGTATAGTATTAAACATAAGTATTCAACTTTTTGCCCTTTATCATTTAATTGAAGCGTTATGTATGAATAAAGCATACTTGGTGCAACTATAACCATAAAATGCCAAAAGCTGCTTAATTTCCTTTTCGTCATTGCAGTAACAATGTTGTAAAAAACAAGCGCCCTTGCTAAATGAATTATCCAAGCAAACGGAAAAAAGTCAACCGTAGATATTTCGCCCATATTTGAATCTCCTAATAATATAATATTATAAGTTTATCAAATAATTTCTGTATTTGTCAATCATCTCGGCATACTTTTTAGGCGGAATACTGACTTGCTCGTTGTTTTTTAATAAAAATTTATGCGGTTCATACCCCGCAATAAAGTTCATATTTACCATATAGCTTTTATGGCACCTTAAAAAATTCGGCGTCAGCTCTTTTTCAAATTCCTTTAATGTTGAATAAACATGGCGGTTTTCGCCTGTTGCCATATGTATCATTATGCTGTTGTTAAAGGTTTCAATAAAAGTTATATCCTGTAAATTTATTGTATAATTTGTTTTACCGATTTTTATTATCTTTTGATTTGCTTCTTTTTTAGTGACGCAATTGATTGCTTTTTTTATTCCTTTTAGCAATTGCTCGTCTGTCATTTTAGATTTAATCAGGTAAAAGCAACTTTCAGCTTCTGATATTCTGTAACTTTCAATAGGAAATGCAGTCATAACTATATATTGCTCTTTAAATGAACGATTTTCTTTTCTTTTAATCAGCCAATCAATTGAATTGCTTTCGTTAACCATTATGTCAAGAAAAACAATTTCAACCCTTTTGCTCTCAATAAAGTTTTCCAAATCTTCAAGACTGCTTACATAATCAATTTGATATTCAAGATTAAGTTCATCACTGAAAATCTTCTTTATCTTGAATTCAAGTATTTCCTGATAGCTTTTTTCATCATCACAAATAACTATATTTATCAAAAGAATTCTCCTTTCAACACTGTTTTTAAAACATTATATCATAAATATTATAGCATTTCACGACTTTTTACCACGCAAACACAGTCCGTTACCCCGTCATTATTGTAAATCACATTGAATTGCTGTACTATTTAATCGGTTAGCAAGATTTGCCAATTTTTAGATTTTTTAGGAGATAGGGAAATGAAAAAAGTATTCAGTTTCTTTTTATCATTACTTATGATATTTCAGCTTGCTGTTCCTTTAACAGCAAGCGCAGGGGATAATCCGAGTGTATATATTAGTACAAACAGAATTACTCCCGGAGAAACGGTTAAAATGCCTGTCGTAATCAACGGTGCTGCAAATCTTTTTGGATTCAAACTCACTTTTGGTTACGATAAGGAGGTTTTAACTCCTTTAAGTGTAGATTATGGTGATTTACTTTCAAGCGGATTGCAGGATAATTTGGACGGTGATGCCACACCCGGCAGTTTTGGGTTTAGCACTTGTTGTTATAATTGCAATTTTTATTAAAAAGAGAAAATTAAGGCAGGAATAATCCTGCCTTTTTACTTTTTGAAAACTCTTTAATATTTGTATATATTATGATATGATATATACAAATCAACCTATTGAAAACATATTTTTTATTTTTATATACATATTTAATTGACATTTTGAAAAAGGTGTGATATTATAATATTGCAATTATTTGATTGTTGCAGATTAGGTTGAAAAAGTAAGATTTTATCTGAAAAGTAAGCTTTGCCTCGGCTGTCCTCGTCGTGTAAAAAAATAGAGGGCGTTTTTTAGTTTATGCGGATGTGGCGGAACTGGCAGACGCGCAGGTCTCAGACTCCTGTGGATAATGTTTCCTTGTGGGTTCAAGTCCCATCGTCCGCACCATCTTTCGCTTGCACTAATGTGCTTCATTATCTTTGTATTAAATTCATTCTTATGAATAAAATATGACATTATTAAACAGAAGAGGAGACGTCATGGATTTTGAACTAATTTCAACTGAAGATTTATATGAAGATGATGATGTTGTCGTAATTAAAAGAACAGGAAAAGCATTTAATGCTGTTGTTGATAATATTGATGTCGCAATAAAAAATGAAGACGGAGATATTACCAATATTGTTGAATTAAAAAGTAAAATAGTAAAATATATTTAATATTAGGCTATTTAGATGAAAAAAGCATTATCAATATTTTGTTTCTTTATCATTGCTTTTGTCAATATCTTTGCTATTGATGGTAATGCTTATGCATTTGACGGAGAATATGTAGATAAGTTTGGCAAATGGTATAATAAAGGAACAGTAATTGACATTGATTGCTCTTTTGTACAAGGTCAATTTCACTATATTATGGACGAGAAAAACGGATGTGCATATTTTTATTTTGCATATACCGATTTTTTAGATGAATATAGTGAAGATGATATTCAATTAGAGTTTTATGTTTATAATTCAATTAACAATTATACTTTTTCTGTTACAAATTCGGGAATATCAGATGATTCTGTTTTAAAAAATCTTGATATTTACATCAACTTCAGCAATATAAATGCCGATTCGCATAATGGTCGTTTGTTAGTAGGATTTGAGCTGAAGAATAAAAACGACAAAAAAATAACTAACTTCATTTCATGTACTTTTAAAGTATCATCGACTAAAAGTTGTAACTTAGTCGATGAATGCAAATTAGATATGTATGTAAAACCTGTAACTACTGCAAAAAAGGTTACAACAACAAAGCTCACAACGAGCAAATTAAAAGAAAAACGCACAGTAGTTTCAACTGTTAGCAGTAAAACTACTAATAAAACAAATAAAACGAAAGAGCAAGTTTCTACGAAATTTGTTCCAAAGCAAAAATTAACTCAAAGTCAAATAAATGGCAGTAAAAATAAAAAAACAGGTCGTAAATCCGGTATTAAATTTTCCGGAAGTACTTCAAATTCTGTGAGAACCACAAAATTTGAATACAGCACGGCAACTGCAACAACTGCTCCTAAAGAAAAAGCAGTTACAACTTCGACTGATTATACAAGTTATCCAAAGGCGGTATACTCAAAGAAAAGTAAAAATATTTTTATTTTCGGTGGAGTATTAGGTACAATCGGTTTAGTGCTAGTACTTTATGGTGTTATTTCACATTCCCATACCAAGGAAGATGATGAAAAAATTGATAAATCGTAGTTGAATATTTATTATGATTTATCGAACAAAAAGTGTTGACAATCAGGTGATTTAGTGATATTATATTCAAGTCACTTGATTGTGACTCTTTCATGTGGGCCATTAGCTCAGTTGGTCAGAGCCACCGGCTCATAACCGGTTGGTCCGGGGTTCGAGTCCCTGATGGCCCACCATATATTTAGGGGTATAGCTCAGTTGGTAGAGCAGCGGTCTCCAAAACCGCGTGCCGAGGGTTCAAGTCCTTCTGCCCCTGCCAAAGAAAGCACCGAATTTTCGGTGCTTTTTTTCTTTATTTACGCTGTTTTACGGCGATTTTACTTGCTTTTTCCATATAGATAAAACTACGGCGCACGGTCTTTTCCGTACGCCGCTTTTTCATTTTCGCACCGTTTTTTGTTTACTTTGTGCCACACAATCCACCCAATCCGTTTGGTACATCATCAAAAAAGCATCAATCACAATTCAAATCCGTTTGTAACGCCCATTAGCATATCCGTGTTGCGTTTGACATAATACATTTCGGTTATTTCTGAAGTTGTGTGTCCGAGTAAGTCCGCCACCTGCCTCGGTGTTAATGCTTTGACCGTTCCGTCCTCTGCTCTCACTCCTGTTACAAGCTTCGTTGCGAAGGTGTGTCGCAGACTGTGTAAGCCTTTTTTCTCGATTCCTGCCGCATCGAGTATGGAATAAAACCGCTTTCGCAAGTTCAATGGTCTTGTAAAGTTTCCGTCTGCATCGGGTATCAATGGTGCGTCCTCACCGAAATATCGCTCGTTGCGTAATTCAATTATCGCTTGTATTGCTGTTTCGTTTAAGGGTACGATTCGCTTGCTTGAAGCGGTTTTCAGCTTGCCGACTACGATTTCTCGTCCGCTTTTTCTCTCTGTTCCGTTACGCTTTTGCGCTTCTTTAACACCTCTTTGAATGTGCATCACTTTCTTTTCAAGGTCTATGTCGCTGTTGATTAAACCTAACGCTTCAGCAGTTCTGAGCCCCGTGTTCAGCATAAGAATATATGCTGATGCTTGATTGTGTTTCGGCTTGCCTGAGGGGTACTTCTTGTATGATTCCGTTTTGAATTTTTCAATTTCCTCATCGGTAAATACGGTTATCGTTTCGCATACGGGAAGCACTTCTTTGTTTTGCTTTGCAAGATAATTTGACTTTTTTATTGTCGGCACAGCGTTCATTGGATTCTTTTTTATGAACTCTTCACGCATAAGATAATCGAAGTATTCATTGAGCAGATTGTATGTTTGCTTGACTGTTGAGAATGAATATCCCTTGTCGGTCAGCGTACTAATCAGCCTCTTAATGTCTGCACCTGTTATGTTAGAAACAATGAGTTTGCCCATGTAAGGGACGATTTGATTTTTGTAAATCTGCTCGTTACGGTCGTATGTCACTCGCTCAACATTCGGGTACTTAAACACTTGCAGGTAATTTAACAGACTGTCTTTTACAGTCTTGTTACCCTCAATGGCATCAATGATTTCTTCTTCGAACTTGGTTATGTAGTCCGTCATTTTCTTGTTGACTTCGGCTTTGGTGGTGCCGGAAAAGCTCTTGCGTTTTCGCTCGCCTTTCTCATCTTTGTACCAAACCACACCACCCCATCTGCCGTCCGTTCGTTTGAATGCATTGCCGTTTGTCAGCAGCTGTTTTTGCATTTTATCACTCCTTTCGCACACACAATATCACAAACCTTTTTCAATATCCAGACCAAAGATTGTGTGTTTGTTTTAGTTGTTTTAGCTTCAAAAAGCCGTCGCAAATCGCCCACAAACCGTTTTTAGTTTTAGTCCGACGAGTTACTCTATTTTAGATAAAAATCGTCAATTTTTGCTCACAGCGTTGCCTGATTTTTCATAAATAAGTTTATCATACCGCAACGCTTGAGTGAATACTCAAAAGCCTTGATTTTCTGCGAAAAACACCTCTAACTGCATACGAATTTGGAATCATACGCAAAAGTATTACGATTTGAAAAGCCGACAGGCGTTGCCGGACGGCGTTTTCGGGCATTTCAAAGCCCGAAAATCATACCCCTTTATCCTGCTTTAAAATCGACGGCTTGAAATCTGCTTCAAAATCGACTCAAAAGAGCCGAAATTTCATTCAAAACTGCATCAAAAATCAATTCAAAAAACTCAAAAGAAAAACCGCTGTTTTTTCGATTTTAGGCTTTTAGATTATTTGTCATCAACTCTTACAGTGGGGTACACTATATTTGATGAACTGTGTAGATATTACTTTGCTGTGCGTTTTCAAAAAATCTTTGAGTAATATCTATGTAACCCTTTTCTTCGAGTGACTTGAGTGTGTTTCTGCAAGTGGTCGGACACATATTACACTTCTTCGCCATCTTCGGAACAGACCAAAAACTTACACCTTTGCTATCGCCAACCGAAACAAGAAAACAATAAATCATAAATTAGTGCGGCGAAAAGTTTTCATCAAAGATTTTGTTCGGCATATAGTAAACCTTGCCGTCGGTTTTGTAATTTTTGTTTGCGTACATAATTTTTATCCTTTCTCAATTTGTTTTTGAATCCACAACTTGAATTCATCTTTCGGTACAACAATTCTTGTGCCGATTTTTATTTTTGGAAAACCTTTTTCATTGACAAGCTCATACGACCTTGTGCGAGATATTCCAAGCACCTTTGCAACCTGCGACACCGATAACATCATCGGTAGCTCATCAAAACTTTTGTAGCTTTCTTTCATTGCGCTGCCTCCTTTCGTATTATTCGAGAAACATTTTCTAAAAGAAAAGAAAGTAAAACCAAATTTGGAAACTAAAACTCACCCATAAAAAAGTCCCTCTACTATACGGAGAAAAATTCCCGTTTTGTTCGGGTGTTTTGAAAGAAAATTTACAAATTATTTTAGAAAAACAAGAATCTTCACCGTTTTGCCACGGGCTAATAAGGCAGTATTTAAGGAATTATGGTGTAATCCCGATAAAGGGGGGTTACACCTTTTCTTTATTTAAGCGGATTTTTTCGCTTTTTTCTGTTTTACTCTTTTCATTGTATTAATAAGCTGCTCTCTGTTGTGATGCAAATAACCCGACTGCCGTAAAATAAATATCCACTTTAACATTATTGTGAGAATGTTTCTTCTCATTGTTGTGAATTTCAATACGCTCAATAAGTTTGTTTACAACGGTCGGAGGCGTTTTGTACTCCCATAAGATAGAAAAGTTAAAAAATTAAAATAACCGCTTGAGTGTTTAGACGGCTATTTATTAGTCAATTTGATTTTTTGAGAGTATTAAAGTATAATTAAAAAAAGATTTATCATTTTGGTATACAACAGATTGTGATTAAATTTTGTTATGTAGGTGGTGGGATGATGTATAATCCACAGATAGAAACATTTATAAAGGTTGCGGACGCAGGAAGTTTTAACAAAGCGGCAGAGGAATTGTACATCACGCCGACTGCCGTTATTAAGCAAATCAATTTGCTTGAAAGCTCGCTTGACTTGGTTTTGTTTGAGCGTACGCACCGTGGGTTGATACTGACTAACGCAGGCAAGTCGCTTTATCAGGACGCTAAGTACATTATCGGCTATTGTAAGGACAGTGTTGTCAGGGCGAAAAATGCAATGAGCGAGGGCGAAAATATTATTCGTATCGGCTCGTCGCCTACAACTCCTGCTCAATTACTTATGCAAATGTGGCCGAAAATTCAAGAGCAATGCCCGGATATAAAATTTGAAATTGTTCCATTTGAGAACACACCCGAAAACGCAAAAGAAATACTTGCGAATTTGGGAAAGAACATTGATATTATCGGCGGAATATTTGACGACACAATGCTTAAACTCAGAAAATGCGAGGGCTTGCAATTATCCCGTGAGCCGTTTTGCTGTGCCGTATCCATTCACCACAAGCTTGCACAAAAGGATAAGCTTCAAATCAGCGATTTATACGGCGAAAATTTAATGCTTATGCACCGTGGCTGGAGCAATTATGTTGACCAATTGCGTGACGATATTTGGCAAAATCATACGCAGATACATATTGTTGATTTCGATTTTTACAATATGAGCATATTTAACAGATGCGAAAACACGAACGATGTTTTGCTTGCGATACCGGGTTGGGCAAATGTTCATCCTCTGCTGAAAGTTATTCCTGTTGAGTGGGAATACAGCATTCCGTACGGTCTTTTACATTCGATGACTCCAAGCGAAAATGTTCGACGGGTTTTAGATGCGGCTAAGAATATAGTTAAAACTAAATAAGCAGCTATAACCCAAAGGTATATACTGAATAACAAAACGAGACTTCATACGAGGTCTCGTTTTTCTTATAATGTAGTTGAAAAGAAAAACAACGAAGGAGTGGCAGATATTATATTAACGAGCAATGAGGTATCAGCGATTGATAATAAGCTTGATAATATAAATATGTCCGCTGTTTTCGGTGGGTCGAAAGTGATAAAAAAGAGGGAGTAATTATGGTATTTTATTTCACCGCAACGGGCAACAGCCTTTATGTTGCAAAGTGTATTGACGAATATCCTGTCAGCATACCGCAGGTTATCAAAAATTCGTCAATCTATTCAGACAACCAAATCGGTATTGTTTGCCCTGTTTATTGCGGCGAAATACCGAATACGGTAAAAGAGTTTTTGAAAGAATCGAAGTTTGATACAAAATATATGTATCTCATTTTAACCTACGGCAACAGTGCAAGCGACTGCCCCGAGTTTACATATAACGAGTTTAAGGCTCTCGGTATCAACTTTGATTATATAGATACCGTTCACTGCGTTGATAATTACCTGCCTGTTTTTGATATGGCAGAAGAAAAGAAAATTGACAAAGATACAGATGCTCAAATTGCACATATAATCAAGAATATCAGACTAATGAAAAAAGGCGTTCCGACTGCAACAGACGCAGACAGGAAACTCCACAAGCAAGTGGCAACGCTGAATAAAATCATTCCGTCATTTAATAACGGCAAGATGATTAAAATAACCGATAAATGTATCGGCTGTAAAGTGTGCGAAAAGGTTTGCCCGACAGGTAATATAATTGTGCTGACAAATTATGCACAAAGGCGAAGCAAAAAATGCGAATACTGTCTTGCCTGCGTTCACGCTTGCCCTCAAAAGGCAATTATCGTTAAGCACGAGAAAAACAAAAACGAGCGATACAGGAATGAAAATGTATCACTCGATGAAATAATAAAATCAAATTTTCAGGATAGGAGAGAAAGCTATGAATAATTTTATTTTTGAAAATTCGTCAAAGGTATATTTCGGTGAAGGCTGCGTAAAGGAATATCTTTCAAATATTCTTTCAGCTTACGGCGACACGGTTATGCTCTGCTACGGCGGTGGCTCGATTAAGAAAAACGGCATTTATGACGAGGTTATAACCGTACTCAAAAAAGAAAACAAGGCAGTTGTTGAGTTTAGCGGTATTCCGTCAAACCCGACTTACAGCAAGGTGCTTGCTGGGGTTAAGCTTGCTAAAGAAAGCAACGCCGATTTGATTCTTGCAGTCGGCGGCGGAAGCGTTATGGACTGCTGTAAGGCGATTTCAATTGGTGCAAAATATGACGGCGACATTTGGGCTGACTTTTGGGCAAGACCGGGTGTGATTGATTTTGAACCGTTGCCGCTTGGTATTATCGTCACTGTTTCAGGCACGGGCAGTGAATGTAACGGCGGTGCGGTAATCACAAACGAAGAACTTAAAATCAAAACAGGCAAAGATTATCCTCAGCTTAACGCAAAATTCGTTATGCTTGACCCAACCTACACCTACAGCGTTCCTGAATTTCAAATGGTATCGGGTGCTTTTGATACTCTTTCACACATTATGGAAATCTATTTCAGCGAGCCGAATGAAAGCAATGTATCGGACGATATATCCGAGGCTCTTATGAAAAATGTTATCACCAATTTGCGTGCCGCTATCAAAAATCACGAGGACTACACAGCAAGAAGTAACCTGATGTGGGACGCAACAATGGCTGAAAACCGTATCATCAAACTTGGCAAAAAGACGGATTTTGAATGTCACCAAATGGAGCACCAGCTCGGTGCATACACTAACTGCAATCACGGTGCAGGTCTTGCCGTTCTTCATCCTGTTTATTACAGACATATTTGCAAGGCAGGCGAAAAGAAATTTGCTCAGTTTGCAGTTAATGTTTGGGGCATTTCAAAAGACGTCAAAACAGACGAAGAACTTGCAAAAGCAGGTGTTGAAGCCTTGGCAGATTTTATTAAGGAAATCGGTATGCCGACAACATTTAAGGAACTTGGAATTGATGAAAACATCAACCTTAAAGAAATTGCAGACTCATGCGGCATTGTACCGGGTACATACAAAAGGATGACACACGAAGAAATTCTTCAAATTTTTGAAGAATGCAAATAACTATTTAATCTAAAGCTAATTTTAGATATTAAATTTTCAAACATAAAAGGAGTAATCAGTATGAATTTTATAAAATTAAACAATGGTGTAGAAATGCCTATGGCAGGCATAGGAACATTTTTGCTCACACCTGACGAGGCAGAGGCATCTGCAAACTACGCTCTCAAAAACGGCTGTCAGCTTATTGATACGGCAAACGCATATTGCAACGAAAAGGTAGTAGGCAGAGCTATGAAAAACGCAGGCACTGATCGTAAAAATGTTTTTCTTGAAACAAAGCTTTGGCCGTCATTTTACGAGCAGGACGACGCAGTAGACAAAACTCTTGAAAGACTTCAAACAGATTATATCGATTTGCTTTTAATTCATCAGCCTGCCGGAAACTACATTGCAGGATATAAGCAAATGGAAAAGGCATACAAGGACGGCAAGGTTCGTGCAATCGGTCTTTCAAACTTTAACGAAGAGCAGATTAGCGAAATCCTAAATATCTGCGAGGTTAAGCCGTCCGTTCTTCAAACCGAGGTGCACCCGTATTATCAGGAAAAGGAGCTTAAAAAATTCCTTTCTCACGAGGATATTAAAATTCAGGCTTGGTATCCGCTGGGTCACGGTGATAATGCACTCTTGAGTGAGCCACTCTTTAAGAGCCTTGCGGAAAAATACGGTAAGTCGACAGCTCAAATCATTCTTCGTTGGCATATTCAAGACGGAAATATTGTTATTCCGGGTTCAAAGAACAGCGACCATATCAAGGCTAATTTTGATATTTTTGATTTTTTACTTACTGATGAAGAAATGGCAAAAATATCATTACTTGATAAGGGTGTAAGATATTATACCTCAACACCGGAAATGCTTAAAAAGTATGCCGAGATGATACCGTCTGTTGACGAACAAAAATAATTAAGCTAAAGGAGATTAACATTATGAAAAAATTAACCTCAATTCTTTTGGCACTCGTGCTTGTGTTTTCGTTCGCAGCTTGCTCTAATAATTCGAGCGACAATTCAAATACAACCCCAAGCACTTCACAAACGGCAGATACTTCAAAATCTACCGATGAAAATACCCAAAATTCTAATACAAGTTCAAAAATATTAGTTGTTTATTATTCTGCAACAGGTAGCACAAAAGCCGTTGCCGAAACTATCGCCGACACTACCGGAGCAGATTTGTTTGAGATTACTCCCGTCGACCCTTACACAAGTGATGACCTTAACTGGACTGATGACAACAGCCGTGTAAGTGTTGAGCACAACGACGAAAGCAAGCGTGATGTACCACTTACAAAGACTACGCCTGATAATTGGGCAGATTATGATACGGTATTTATCGGCTATCCGATTTGGTGGGGCATTGCTGCTTGGCCTGTAAACAATTTTGTTAAGGGCAATGATTTCAGCGGCAAAACCGTTATTCCGTTTTGCACATCAACATCATCAGGCTTAGGTCAGAGTGGTGACCTTTTAGCCGATATGGCAGGCACAGGCAATTGGCAGGACGGCGAAAGATTTTCTTCAGGTGCCTCATCAAGCAAGGTTGAATCTTGGGTAAACGGTCTTGACCTTAAATAAAATCCGCAAATTTACAGTTGTGCTTTTGGCGGTTACTGTTACGGGGATACCATTATGTTCTTGGCTTTTCGGCGAACATTAAATTATTAAGAGAGGTAATATTATGAAAATTCTTTTTATTAACGGCAGTCCGAACGAAAACGGAAATACTGCTTATCTTGCCTCAATTCTTTTGAACAGCAAGGAATACGAAACACTTAATTTAACTAACTTAACAATCGGCTCATACGGTCAAACTTTACCTTATGACGGACTTGACAAAGTGATTGAAAAAATGAAAGAGGCTGACACAATCGTTATCGGTTCTCCGCTTTATTGGCACAATATTTGCGGCTCTGTTCGTAATGTTTTAGACCGTTTTTATGGCAAGGTTGACGAGAGCGAGCTCTTAGGCAGAAAGCTTTATTTTGTATTCCAAGGTGCGGCACCCGAAAAGTGGATGCTTGACGCGGGCGAATACACGATGAAACGCTTTGCCTCTCTTTACGGTATGGAATATATGGGAATGGCAACGAACGCCAAAGAGGCCGGAGAATTAAATAAAAAAATATGAAACAAAAAGTTATTAAAGATTACAGCAAAGAGCAAACACAAAATTTTGTTAATACAATAATCTCCAAACACTATGCGTGTGAAAAGCCAAGCGTTAAATATATCGGCGGAGGCTCTTTTGGCTATGTATATAAAGTCGAAATACCTGTTTCACCGTATAAATTAATAGTTAAGGCTTGTCGTGTAAGCGGTATGCATATCAGTGAAGCAAATGCATTAAATCTTCTTGGAAATGATACACTGATTCATATTCCTACCGTGTATTTTACCGTTGATGCCGGTGATGAGATTCCTATGGATTTTATTGTTGAGGAATATGTTAACGGTACCGATTGCTTTACCGATTTCAAAAAACTGTTTTTGACTAAACGGACGAAACAAAAATTTGCAAATAATATTGTTGACGCTTTGGCACACTGGCACAGTATTACAAACGAAAAATTCGGCAGTATTGACAATCCCGAATTTGACAGTTGGCTGGATTTTTATAAGCCTTACGCAAAAGACATTCTTGATACTGCACTCAAGATGCATACAGACGGAAAAATAAATGACAAAACAATAAAAGTTATGCAAACAGCCTGGAAAAATTTTGATTACATTTTCAGTGAACCCATCGAGCATGCTTCGCTTATTCACGGTGACCTCAATGTAATGAATGTTATGAGCGACGGTAAGTTGAATATTACCGCAATTATTGACCCGCTCGAATGCAGATGGGCAGATAAAGAATATGACTTGTTTCAATTAAGAAATCTTACAGGCGAGTCTTTCAAACTCTATGATACATATAAAACAAAATATCCGGTTTCAAAAAATATGGATTTGAAATGCTCGTTTTATGCTGTATATCACGAAATTTATTGTTTCATATCATCAGGCAGACACACGGAATTTGTCTTGAAGTCTGCTGTGAAATGGTTGAATAAAGAACTTAATAAAGCAGGTCTGTGTTAACTTGAGAATTTTTAGATAAGATGAGAGTAATTAAATAAAACTTTATGAATTCAAAAATAAAATTAAAGCTAAAACCGATAATTGATATTTTAATGACATTTGCTTTGCTTCTTTTGATGTCCTACGAGCTTTTAAGCTCAACTGCACACGAGGTAGTCGGCGTTGCTATGTTTGTGCTTTTTGTTGTTTATCACGCACTCAATATAAATTGGGCAAAGCATTTAACAAAAGGCAGGCAAACACCTATAAGAATTTTTCAAAATATTCTTGTTTTGCTTGTGCTTATATCATTTGTCGGCTCAATCGTCAGCGGGGTAATTGTTTCAAGGCATCTGTTTGCATTTTTGAATATAAAATCAACCTATGCAGCGAACAGAATCCATATGCTCTCAGCATATTGGGGATTTATATTTATGTCGCTCCACCTCGGACTTCATTTCAATATGATTTTGCTAATGATAAAAAAGAAAAAGCAACTCTCACCAAAAGTGAAGACTGCTTTCAAAATAATATTCATACTCATTTTTGCATACGGAATTTACGCATTTTTCAAACGGGATATAGCATCTTACCTGTTCCTGAAAAATCAGTTTTTCCTCCTTGGCGATAACGAACACCTACTGCTTTATCTCTTTGACTATATGTCAATAATGTTTTCCTTTGCAACATTGAGCCACTTTGTTTTTTCAATATTAAAGTCGAATACAAAAAGCGAGTTTTAGGGTGTCCCTAACGAGAAAATTACCGTTTGGATAACCAACCGGTCTGCTCGCTAAGTTTGTACATTCAATTTCACAAGAAAAATTAAGGCACAACATACGAAATTTTTTTCCGTAAGTTGTGCCTTTTTCTCATTTATAAATCACTTGTTCATTAACGATTTCTGTTGCTCTGTTGCGAATAACTACCGCCTATATTTTCAAAATTTGTTTTCATATCGAGCCTCCTTGTATTTGGTAACTTCATTATACTGAATACAAAACGGAAAGACAAATGTGTGGATTTAAGAAACAGAAAAAGGCTCTGACCTTTTACAGTCAAAGCCTCATCTGCCATTGCAATGCCTTAGTTTTATTAAGTTTTATCATACTGCCTTATCAAACCTCAGCATTTATAGATGAGGATTCATTACCTGTACCATTATTTGTACAATTAACAAAAAAATTTGTATTTGTTCTGTAAATATGGTATATTTAGTTTATATTAATATACAATCAGGAGAATGAAAATGGACACTAAAAAGGAACAAGAGCGTGATGAGCTTCACCGTGCTATATGGGCAATCGCAGATGACTTGCGTGGTTCTGTTGACGGCTGGGATTTCAAGTCTTACGTGTTAGGATTTATGTTCTATCGCTATATAAGTGAAAATCTTACGAACTATATCAATAAAGGCGAGTATGCTGCAGGCAATACCGATTTTGATTATATCGCTTTGCCGGATACCGTCCGGTTCATCTGCGAGGCCAACGGCTATGACGCAGAAAAGATCGGTCAGCACTTCCTTGAAATCCTGCCGAAAATTACAGAGCACGAGGAGGGATTGCCCCTGTGAAAGTTCTTGATTTGGATATGGATTATTTCATGAAATCCGTTGCGACATTTATAAATGAGTCAGAACCCGAGCGTTTACCAGAAGAGGACTATGGGGACAGCGTTTGGTCTGAACGAGAAGTAAGAAACTTCCTTGAAGGGAACCTTGGGCTTTCAAAACAGAACAGGATAAGAGGCAGAGTTGTTGCCGGTCATAATGAGTCGTTATTCTTTTGGAAAGAGCTGATAAAGAAAGGCGATCTTTCCACTCCTTTTGATGTTATCCATGTTGACTCGCATGCAGATTTAGGCCTTGGCTACAGTTCTTGGACGCATATTCTGGATTATCTTCTGTATTATCCAGTTGAAGAAAGATCCCAGCATTCGAGATACTTTGACACATCAAGGCATCTGCGAAGCGAAGGTATCGGAGACTACTTGCTTTTTGCAGTTGCTTACAGGTTGATATCCAGTATTGTTTACTGTGGAAATCCTCATGGCGAATGTAATGACTATCTGCTGGACACTCTGAAAGATTTCAAAGAAAAGCCAATCTTGGATAAGCCAGTTCAGAACACAATCCAATTGCTGTATAATCCAGATATGCCATTTCCTCAATATATCGATACCGAGTATGTGAAACGACAGTATATTAGGAATAGCCGCAAGGAGCCTGAAGTTCCATTTTTGATCATTCCAACGATTGAGGATGTTCATTTTGATGGAAACTATGATTTTGCAGTACTTGCACAATCTCCTAACTATACTCCTGCCAGTGCAGACTTCATAATGGATATTTTTCGGGAATACATTGTTGAGGAATAAACGAAAAACGCCTCCGAGCCGATGTGGTTCAGAGGCGTTGTTGCGTCTATGGGCTTATTCCTTGATCTCGGTGCCATCCTTGAAGGTCACCCGGATGTCGTTCTTGCCATCTTCGGAACAGATCAAAAACTTACACCTTTGCTGTCGCCAACCGAAACAAGAAAACAGTAAATCATAAATTCGTGCGCGAAAAGTTTTCATCAAAGATTTTGTTCGGCATATAGTAAACCTTGCCGTCGGTTTTGTAATTTTTGTTTGCGTACATAATTTTTATCCTTTCTCAATTTGTTTTTGAATCCACAACTTGAATTCATCTTTCGGTACAACAATTCTTGTGCCGATTTTTATTTTTGGAAAACCTTTTTCATTGACAAGCTCATACGACCTTGTGCGAGATATTCCAAGCACCTTTGCAACCTGCGACACCGATATCATCATCGGTAGCTCATCAAAACTTTTGTAGCTTTCTTTCATTGCACTGCCTCCTTTCGTATTATTCGAGAGATACTTTTTCAAAAAAGAAAAAATGAAACGAAATTTGAAAACAAAAACTCAATCATAAAAAAGTCCCTCTACTATACGGAGAAAAATTTCAATTTTGTTCGGGTGTTTTGCAAAATTCTTTACACCTTGTTTACATTTAATTTCACGATAGCAAAAAAATATCCCTCTATAATACGGAGAAAAAACTCGGTTTTGTTGATGTGTTTTGAAAGAAAATTTACAAATTATTTTTATACTTAATTTTAGCTTTAAATTAGGCTAGACACACCTTATTTGTAAAACCTGAATTGTATAACTTATGAATAAAAAACGCAACATTATTATTCGCTTACACTGATGAAGGGTGATAAGGTGGTCGAGGTTAGCAAAATATTCTCCGATTTTTCTTTGCTCGCTAAATTGAGGCACTAAATAATCCGTCTGAGATATAGTTGTCCAATTAACGTATATCTGTGTATTGCCTTGACTTTGCTTTATAATTCTATCTCTAATCGCTGGGGCATTTAACATTGTATAAATAAACTGCGAATCATAATTTGAATTATCCACTTCAATTCTTTCAGTTCGCTGATTATATACATAAACCCCCGATTCTTCAATTAAAAGTACACGTCCAATGATATTTCCAGATGCTGTTTTATCATTCAAAATCATCGTAATATCACCTTTGTTTAAAATTCTATTTACAGTCTTATCTGACCTAACAGCACGTATTCCCTGGTCCCTATAAACGTTGTCTTCAGAATAGCTTCCTATGCTTATTACCTTATATACTCCATCTTCTGAAAACTCCGATTCTATAGACGTTCCACCAGTAGCTAAACCGAACTCTAGTAACTTACGCTGTTCCCAAGTTATTGTCTAATCAATGTGAACAGCGAAAATTTATACGCTTCCATTTACGCTGATGAAGAGTGATAAGGTGGTCGAGCTGCTGAAAATAACCGCCTATTTTTATCTGCTCGGCTGTTGTCGGTATTTTGACCTCAGCATTTTTAATATTCTCTGAGTTAAGAGATTCAAATGTTGAGCCGCAGGAAAGTATTTTCCAAAAACCGTCTGCATCCATTTTTACGAGCAGTTGATAAATAAATTCATTTCCTTTAATTGCAGCAACACCACGCCCGATTACCGCATTATAAGCGGTTTTTCCCATTGCTCCAGCCGGAGCACGGACACTCATTATTAAGTCACCTGCATCTGCTTTCTTGGTGATTTGAGTTGTCCAAATGCGGGGGCAAACCCAGCCATTTTGCAAATCGGCATTACCTTGAACAAGGATATAATCGCTTGGCTCATCCGAATAGGTACTACCATCCGGCGATTGCCCCATAGTTATCTGCACGACATCACCGAGCTTACGCTGTTCCCAAGAAAGACTGTAACTTGCTGCTATTTGTTTTTTACATAGCAATTTACACAAGTACGAAAAAATGTACTTTTGACTGAAAAAACGCATATTTATTGAATATATCAGATTTATATGGTATAATATATACACTCACACTTTGACAGAAAAAGAGGTGCAATTAATGGCTGTTAGTTATAAAAAGTTGTGGCATATTCTTGTTGATAGGGATATGAAGAAAAAGGATTTGGAAGCTTTAGCAGGATTAAGCCACTACACAATGAGCAAAATGAGCAGAGATGAAAATGTTAATACTGAGGTTCTCGGTAGAATATGTAAGGCACTTGATTGTAAAGTAGAAGATATTATGGATTTTATTCCTGATGAAGAAGATTAAGTCCGTTTTATAAGACATGGCATTTGATAAAATTAAGATAACTACATAGATATAATCGGAGGAAGATTATGAACAAACAACAATTGGCATCGAAAATATGGACACTTGCAAATGAACTCAGAGGCAAGGTGCCTGCGGCGACATATAAAGACTATATGCTCGGATTTTTGTTTTACAAATATCTTTCAGATCGTGAAGAAAACTATCTGATTAATAATCTCAGCTATGAAAGAGATGAACTACCCGAGGTAAAGGAAGAAAATGAGCAACCGAAAAAGAACTGCATGGACAATCTCGGTTATTTTATCGCATACAAAAATTTATTTTCAACTTGGATAAATCTCGGTGTAGATTTCTCCGTCGAAAATGTAACTGTTGCATTGAGCGCCTTTGAGAGACATATTTCCTCTGCATATAAAAAAGTGTTCTCAAATATTTTTGCCACCTTATCAAGCAGAATTACAGACCTTGGCTCTACCGACCCCGAAAGGACCAAAAACGCTGGCGAAATAATAAAACTTGTAAAATCCATTCCTACCGACAACAGGGAAGATTATGATGTTCTCGGTTTTGTTTACGAATATCTCTTAAAAAACTTTGCAGCCAACGCTGGCAAAGCTGGCGAGTTTTATACTCCTCACGAAGCCTCTGTCATTATGGCAGAAATCATAGCATATAACCTTCAACATAAAGAAACTCTGTCTATATACGACCCGACATCCGGCTCTGGCTCGTTGCTTATAAATATCGGTCAGGCTGTTTCAGGCTATCTCGGAGACAAAAATAAAATTAAGTATTATGCTCAGGAATTGATTCCGGAAACATACAACCTTACCAGAATGAACCTCGTCATGCACGATATTTTGCCGGGTAATATCGTAGCACGCAAAGGTGATACTCTTGACAAAGATTGGCCTTATTTTGAGGACGGCGATCCGGATTCAACGTATGATTACCTTTCTGTTGATGCTTGCTGCTCAAATCCTCCTTACTCTCAACCTTGGGAACCGAGGGAAGACCCGAGGTTCAGCGGATACGGACTTGCTCCAAAATCAAAAGCGGATTATGCTTTTCTTCTTCACAATCTGTATCATCTTAACAGCGATGGAATAATGACCATTGTTTTACCTCACGGAGTGCTTTTCAGAGGCGGTGAAGAAGGAACAATTAGAGAGCAACTTGTAAGAAAGCACAATATTGAAACAATTATCGGTCTGCCTGCAAATCTTTTTTACGGCACCGGTATTCCAACAATCATCATGATTCTCAGAAAAGTTCGTGAGAGAAGTGATATCCTCTTTATTGACGCATCAAAGGGATTTATTAAGGACGGTAACAAAAACAAACTGCGCCAAAGAGACATTCGCAAGATTGTTGACACGGTTATTTCAAGAAAAAATATTGACCGCTATTCACGTCTTGTAAGCTTCGATGAAATCAAGCAAAATGAATTCAACTTGAATATCCCTCGCTATGTCGATTCATCCGACAAAGTAGAACCGCATGATATCTTTGCGTTGATGTACGGCGGTATACCGAACGCTGAGATAAATAGCGAAAAACTTGCTCCGTTTTGGCGACAATTTCCGACTTTGAAAAATGAACTGTTTAAGGCTATAAATTCAAAATATTCCGTAACTGCCGCCGAGAACTTAAAAGAAATTATTGAGAATAACGCTGATGTTGCTTCGTTTATCAGTTTTTATAATAATAAATTTTCGTATTTAAAAACTTATCTTGAAAATGAATTTCTTTCGAACCCGGCGAGCATTCACTTGAGTTCACTCGAAATGAAAATCGCCGCTTCTATAAGAGAAAAAATTGACGACAACGGGTTAATTGATTATTATGATTGTTTTGAGGCACTTGACAATGTATGGCAAGAAATACTTCTCGACCTTGAGACTGTAAAAACTCAGGGCTTTGCGGCTGCGAAAGAAATTGATGATATTAAAGTACTAAAAAAAGACTCCAAAACAAAAAAACTTGAAGAAAAGGTTATCGGAACAGACGGTAGACTTATACCTTTCGCTATGATTCAAAATCTGTATTTCTCCGATTTGGCGGACGAAGTTTCAGCTTTAGACATTGAGATTTCTACACTGGCAAACGAAAAGGATGACCTTCTTGATTCCATTGAACCCGATGACAAAGCCGAACTTCTTAAAGACGGTGATTCGAGCGATATTGATTCCAAGAAGCTCAAATCAAAAATTGCCGAAATCAAAAAGAATATCAAAAAAGGCGCTGAATATGAAGACGATTCATACGAATCGATAATTATGAGTATTGATAAAACAAACAGTAAAATCAGCCAAGTGAAGAAGGCTCTAAAGACAAAGAAAACAGTCCTTGACAGCGAAACCGAAGAAAAAATAAAAACACTTACTGACGAAGAACTTCATAACATTCTTGTTAAAAAGTGGATTGACCCTATCTGTGACGGAATAACCAATCTGCCGCACACACTGATTTCTTCACTTGAAAGCCAGATTGATGCGCTTTCAAAGAAATATGATACCTCATTCACTGAACTTGACAGTCAGATTAATGAAGCGGAATCTTCGCTTTCGGGTATGCTTGATGATTTAACAGGTAACGATTTTGATATGCAAGGTCTTGCTGAACTTAAGAAATTGCTTGGAGGTAGTGCAAAATGACGAAAAAAACAGACACTCCGGCAATCAGATTTAAGGGATTTAGTGACACTTGGGAACAGCGTAAGGCTATTGATATAGCTGATTACTCAAAGGGAAATGGCTACTCAAAAGGCGATTTGACTGATGCTGGAACCCCAATTATTCTGTATGGCAGACTTTACACCAAGTACCAGTTTGCAATCAGCGAAGTGGACACTTTTACAGTTCCCCGAAATGGTGCGGTTTACAGTCAAGGAAACGAAGTCATAGTCCCGGCATCAGGGGAAACCGCAGATGACATTGCACGAGCGTCAGCCGTTGAAAAATCAGGGGTTTTGCTTGGTGGCGACCTTAATATCCTCAGACCATTTGATTTTATAAACCCATTGTTTTTAGCTCTTGCTATCTCAAATGGAGAACCACAAAAGGAACTTGCTAAAAAGGCACAAGGAAAGTCTGTTGTTCATATCCATAACACTGATATTCAAGAGGTGACGATAGCTTATCCTTCAAGAACAGAGCAAGACCGAATTGTCAGCGTTTTTCGCCAACTCGACAACCTTATCACCCTTCATCAGCGTGAGTATGAAAAGTTGCACAATATCAAAAAATCCATGCTTGAAAAAATGTTCCCGAAAAATGGCTCAAATGTACCCGAAATTCGTTTTAAGGGATTTACTGAAGCTTGGGAACAGCGTAAGTTGGGCGAAGTGTTGTCAATTTTGAAAGATGGTACGCATGGAACGCATCAAGATGCAGAAGAAGGACCATATTTATTAAGTGCTAAAAATATCAAAAATGGACAGATAATAATTGACGATAGTTCTGATAGGAAAATATCAGAAGATGAGTTTAATCAGATTCATACAAAGTTCACATTGGAAAACGGAGATATTCTTTTAACTATTGTTGGTTCGATTGGAGAATCAGCAATCCTTGAAAATGCAGGAAAATTCACATTCCAGAGAAGCGTAGCGTTTTTACGTCCGAGCGAAGAGATGACATCAAGATTTTTGAAAACAGAGATTGAGTCAGTTCAATTTCAAAAAGAATTAAATGACAGAAAAAGTCAATCTGCTCAGCCTGGAGTGTATTTGGGAGACTTGTCAAAGATTCCAATATATATAACATCCAAAGAAGAACAGAAAAAAATAGGAGAATATTTCTCCAACCTCGACCACCTTATCACTCTTCATCAGCGTGAGTTAGAAAAACTTCAAAATATCAAGAAATCTATGCTCGAAAAGATGTTTGTTTCGGAGGAAAAGAGAAAATGAAAAAAATAACTTTATATCACGGTACTCCTGACAAAATTGTAGTGCCTACATTCGGCAAGGGCGAGGAAAAACACGACTACGGACAAGGATTTTATCTTACCGAAAGCATAGACCTTGCAAAAGAATGGGCAGTTTGCCGACCAAATGAAACAAACGGCTATGTTCATCAATATGAACTTGATACAGAAGGACTTGAAATTTTGGATTTTCAAGAAAAAGGTGTTCTTGCGTGGCTTGCAGAACTGATGAAGCACAGAGACGCAGCCGACTCAAAGCGTTACCGTATGCTTGCAAAGAAATTTATTGCAAAATACGGTGTAGATACCGGCAAGTACGATATTATTAAAGGTTGGAGAGCAAACGCCTCATATTTCTATATCGCAAAGGAATTTGTAAGAGACAATATTGATATAGATATTCTTGAGGAATTGCTGTCTCTTGGCGGCTTAGGTATTCAGTATTGTATAAAGTCCGAACTTGCCTATTCTAAACTGCAAGAAGTGGCAAACAGCTTGCAAACTGTTGAGTACACACAGTTTAACGAATTGTACAATCAGCGAGATATAACTGCAAGGCAGAAAATGCGTGAACTTGTTGATTCCGACGCTAACCGTGTAACAAAGGTGTTCAGTACACTGTTTGAGGAGTGATGATTATGAGAGCCTATTCACAGGATTATTTGAATGATGTAGTAGAAAATCAGGGTAAGCTCTTTGACTTTGTTGCCCAAACTTATCCCGATAAAGATACCGAAGATTTTATCAAGACCTATATGACAAGCAAAACAAGGAAAAGTATTGATGAGGCAAAAGCCTATGTCAACACAATGGATGCCAAAGAATTGTGGGAATACTTTACCGAAACCGAAAAGTATTCCTTAAAGTCCGGCAAGGCTCTTGACGGCTTTATGCCAGACTGGATTGGTGAATTTTATGCTTACTATCAATGGTATTACGATATTCCGAGTGTCGAGGTGCTGAAAAAGGTGCCACTTGATTTCATAAAAAAAGCTTACTACGGTTTGCACGACTTGGAACTTGATTTGGCAGTGCAAAAAGTCGGTGAAGTGTAATGAATATTGTTTGTTTTCACAATCCCAATGAAGATAACGGCTATTTGAGCAATTGGTATCCGTCACCCTTTACGGTGGACGGTGTTGCGTTTTCTTCGGTGGAACAATTTATGATGTACCGCAAAGCAATCTGCTTTGGAGATGAAGCGGTAGCAGCTCAAATCTTATCAACAAGTGATGTTGCCGAAATCAAATTACTTGGCAGGCAGGTGTCAAACTACGATGAGAGTTTGTGGAACGGCATTCGTCAAATTGTAGTTTATGAGGGACTTTTGGCAAAGTTCTCGCAAAATGAGGAACTAAAAGGAAAACTCAAAACAACCGAAAATGCTGTTTTGGCAGAGTGTGCCGTAAAAGACCGTATTTGGGGCATTGGGTTGTCAATGAAAGATCCCAATAGATTAAACAAATCTAAATGGAACGGTAAAAATCTGCTTGGATATGCCCTTATGATGGTGCGTGATCACTTATAATGGAATTATTCTTGGGAACAGCGTAAGGTTAGAGAAATAACCGATAGATACGATAATTTGCGTATTCCCGTTGCCGCAAGTTTACGAATTGCAGGCACAACTCCTTATTATGGAGCGAACGGAATACAAGATTATGTTGAAGGATATACTCACGATGGCGAGTTTATTCTTGTCGCAGAGGACGGAGCGAACGACCTCAAAAATTATCCCGTAAAGTGCGTAAAAGGGCGTATTTGGGTAAATAATCACGCCCACGTTCTTCAAGGAAAGTGTGCTTGTGCAGATAATCAATTCCTTGCCTATGCAATAAGTCAGGCAGATATTGAATCACTTTTGGTAGGCGGAGGTCGTGCTAAACTCAATGCTGAAACGCTAATGGACATTGAGTTGTTGTTGCCAAGCAAGGACGAGCAAATACAAATTGGGAGTTATCTTGCTCGGCTTGACAACCTTATCACCCTTCATCAGCGTGAGCTTAAAAACTTAAAAACCCGCCTTGAAAAGATATTTGTGAATTAAGGAGATGAAATTATGCCATACAATGACGAATTGCTCTTTGAAAGAGACCTTATAAACTACCTTCAACAGAGTTGCGGCTGGAAGGACGGACTTATTAAAAATCCCACAGAAGAAGATTTGATAAAAAATTGGGCCAACATTCTTTACGAAAACAATAATGATATTGACCACTTAAATGGATGCAGACTCACAGACGGAGAAATGAGGCAAATTCTCGGTCAGATTGATGCACTTAAAAGTCCGTATAAACTGAATACATTCATTAACGGCAAAAGTGTAACGATAATAAGGGATAATCAGGATGACTCTGTTCATTTCAGTAGTCCTGTGACCCTTAAAATATATGACCGTATGGAAATTGCCGCTGGAAACAGCAGATACCAAATAGTCGAACAACCGAGATTTAAAACAACAAACAATGTTTATCCAAATAGACGTGGCGATTTAATGTTGCTTATCAACGGTATGCCTGTATATCACATAGAACTAAAGAAGAGTGGTGTACCGTTAAGTCAGGCGGAAACACAAATCCAAAAGTATATGATAAACAATGCGTTCACCGGCATTTTCTCTCTTATTCAAGTGTTTATTGCCATGAATCCGGAGGAGTCAGTCTACTTCGCAAATCCCGGCCTTGACGGTAAATTTAATCCCCTTTATTATTTTCATTGGACTGATATAAACAATGAATATATCAATGAATGGCATAAATTTGCTCATTCGCTTCTTATGATTCCGAGAGCACATGAGATGATTGGTTTCTATACTGTACCGGATGCCTCTGACGGCGTTTTGAAAGTGCTGCGTCCATACCAAGTTTACGCCGCACTGAATGTTTCAAATACAGTATCTGCATCTCATTGGACAAAAGCCGAACAAAAAGCGGGATACATCTGGCATACCACAGGCAGCGGAAAAACACTCACATCATTCAAAACGGCGCAACTCATTGCGAATATGAACACAAAAGCAGACAAAGTAGTTTTTCTGATTGACAGAGTAGAGCTTGGCGATCAATCCTATACCGATTATACTAATTTTGCCAATGTTGATGTCTCTATCAATAACACAAGTGATACCGATGCACTTATAAAACTATTGAAAAGTGATGAGGCTGACGAAAAAGTTATCATTACTTCTATTCAGAAAATGTCTCGTATTAAAGAGTGCGATGTACCACAATCTGTTATCAACAAAATCAGGGGAAAGCATATTGTCTTTATTGTTGATGAATGTCACAGAGATCAGAACGGTGAAATGCATCAAAATATCGAACACACTTTTCCTACAGCAATGTTTTTCGGTTATACGGGCACACCAGATCATGCCCTAACAAAAGATATTTTCGGTTCTGAAAAGCATAGATATACAATAGCCCACGGTATAAGAGACCGCAATGTTTTAGGATTTGACCCTTATGAAGTGCATATATTTGACGACAATGACCTGAGAGTGAAAGTCGGGCTTAACCTTGTTCATGCTGTTACCGAAGCAGAGGCAATGGCTGACGATATGAAGCGTGACAAATATCTTTATTACCTTAATCAGGGCACAGAACATTGCCCAATGACTGAGATTGAAAAGCATATTCCCGTTACTCAATATCAAACCGATAATTACAGAAGAAAGGTTGTTGAAAACATTCTAAAAAGATGGACAGTAAGAAGTTACAACTCACTGTTTCATGCAATATTCGCAACGAGTAGTATTCCCGAAGCTATTGAGTATTATAAAATATTCAGGGAAGAGCGTGAAAAAGGTAATCACAGCCTAAATGTCACGGCACTTTTTGATGCAAGCGATGACAACGGAAATAATGCTATTTTGAAAATGCAAGGTATAACGCAAATTCTGAATGATTACAGAGATATGTTCGGTCAGAGTTATACTCACGCCAATTATGACAAATTTAAAAAAGACTTGTGTAAACGTCTTGCGCATAAAGACCCGTATATTAACCTTGAAATAAATCAGCAACTGAATATTGTTATTGTTGTAGATCAGCTTTTGACCGGATTTGACTCAAAATGGATTAATACGGTTTATCTCGATAAAATGCAGAGAAGTAAAAACTTTATTCAGACTGCATCAAGAACGAACAGACTTTTTGGACCGGAAAAGAAACACGGAACAATAGTCTGGTATAGATATCCACATACAATGACAGCAAATTTTAAGGCAGCTGTTGATGAGTATTCCGGTAACAGACCTTTTGGCGTTTTTGTAGATAAACTTGAAAAAAATCTCAATTCATTAAACTTGATTTTTGATGATATTTGCAGTCATTTTGAAGCAGTAGGAATTGAAAACTTTGAACAAAATTATTGTGATGATGGATGGAAAAAGAAATTTGCAAAATTATTTCATTCTTTCCAGGACAAACTTGACTCTGCAAAAATTCAGGGCTTCTACTGGGAAAATTGTGAATATAATTTTGACCACGACGACAGTCCACAAACAACGGTTAAAGTTAAAATTGACAAGGAAACATACCTCATACTTGTTCAAAGATATAAGGAACTGTTCATAGTAAGCCCAGGCAATCCTGACCCACCGTATGACATTGACCCACATATCACTGAAATCAGTACAGATGTAATTGATAACGATTATATGAATTCCCGTTTTAAACAGTTCATCAAAGATTTGAATGCTGGCAATGCTGAAGCAAAGCAAAGGAATCTTGATGAACTCCATAAATCATTTGCGGCTCTTTCTCAGGAAGATCAGTCCTTTGCAAGGCAATTCTTAAACGATGTTGAAAACGGTCTGGCTGTTGAGGAAAATAAAAACCTGTCGGATTATATCGCAGAATATAAGGCAAAAAGCTATAACGATAAGATTAGTGAGATTTCTAAAGGTATGGGGTTGAATCCCGATAAACTCAGATTTTTAATTAACCTTCATCCAACAGAATCAAAAATTAACGAATTCAACAGGTACGATGAGTTGTTTTGTGATTTGAATTTGGATAAAGCACGAACATATCTTGAGAAAAAGCTCGGTAAAGCATTGGCAAAAAAACGAGAAGTTAAAATGGAAGCTGATGCATTTTTGAGGGAAGTAATTCTAAACGGGGTTTGATTCTATTTAAATTGAATTTGATATTACCTAAACGGTATATGAAACGAAAAAGTTTATGGCTTTTGCAATGATTTCATGTTTCGTATACAAAATTAATTGGGGGGTCAGGAGAAATCTTGACTCCCTTGCTTTTTCTTGGGAACAGCGTAAGTTAAATGAAGTTGGTGTAGTAATTGACCCTCACCCAAGTCATAGAGCTCCAAAAGAAGAACAAGGAGGCATACCTTTTATCGGTATTGGAGATGTTGATGAAATGGGTAATATCAATCGTGAATCAGCAAGACCTGTTCCGGAAAATGTATATGATGAGCATCATAAACGATATGATTTAAATGTCCCATCACTTGGTTTAGGAAGAGTTGCGTCATTAGGAAAGGTAATAAGATTGCGCTCAGATATAGGAAAGTATGCGATTTCTCCAACAATTTCAGTTCTTCAATTTTCGGAGAATATAAATATAGATTATTTGTATGCTTACATGAATACTCCGCAGTTCAAGAAACAGTTTGAAGGAAAAAGCAATGGTTCTACAAGACAATCTGTTGGAACTGAAATGGTGCGTTTGCTTAACCTTTCCATGCCATTTAATCTTGACGAACAGAAAGCTATTGGAACTTTTTATAAAAACCTTGACAACCTTATCACCCTTCATCAGCGTAAGCACTATTTAATTTTGGAGGATATTATGCTGAATAACATAAACAAAATGGATTTATTTTACGATTATTACGCTCAATGGATTACGGTGTATAAGGAGGGGGCGATAAGAAAGGTCACAATGGACAAGTATTTGCTTACACAGTCTTGGATAAAACAATTAGCGCCGGAACTGAGGGTATGCGAACTATCGAGGATAACATATCAAAAGCTGCTTAATGATTATGCCAAGTCGCACGAAAGGCAGACGACGATGGATTTTCATCACCAACTTAAAGGTGCAGTTTTGGATGCAGTTGATGAAGGTCTCATAGAAAGAGACCCTACACGAAAAGCAATTATCAAAGGCAAAAAACCAAGGCACAAGAAAATCAAATACCTTAATCAATTTGAGTTACATAAATTACTGTCAAATTTAGATTTGGGACAAGAGATAAATTGGGATTGGTTTATTTTATTGGTCGCAAAAACAGGCATGAGGTTTTCTGAGGCATTAGCAATAACACCTAAGGATTTTGATTTTTCTAAACAATCGTTATCAATTAACAAAACTTGGGATTACAAAGGTGAAGGTGGATTTATGCCAACAAAAAATCAGTCATCAATCAGAAAAATACAAATTGACTGGCAACTAATAATTCAGTTTTCTACACTTGTTAAAGATTTACCTGAAGATGAGCCGATATTTGTTTCTGGCAAGGTATATAATTCGACTGTTAATGATATTCTTGAAAGACATTGCAAGAAAGCAGAAATACCTGTTATTTCTATTCACGGATTAAGACATACACACGCTTCACTGCTTTTGTTTGCGGGAGTATCAATCGCAAGTGTTGCACAAAGATTAGGACATTCAAGTATGACGACGACGCAGAAAACTTATCTGCATATTATTCAAGAGCTTGAGAACAAAGATGTGGATTTGGTGATGCGTTCGTTATCAAGTCTGAATTGACGACAACCGCTTACGCTGATGAAGGGCGATATACTACAATTATTTATAAATTAAAAGTGACATCCAAAGTGACAACTCTAATGTCACTTTGGAATAAGTGAATTTATAATTGAGCCTCGGACTTTTCAATTTATTATCTATCAATAAATAAACATAAACACGAGTTCTAATCAAATGCTATAATAAACATATAAATAGTAAATCCATATCAAAAGGGCTTTACTATTATTTGTCACTGCCTCTTGCAGTGGGGTGCATTATATTTGAGTTATGATACTTCGCAATTTTCAAGAGCATCAAAAAAGCATCAATTTTCAACAAAAACTATAAAGACAAAAAGTAACAGCACTTTCAAATCCTGAAAGTGCTGTTTTTATGCGGATTTTGTGGGGGACTGTATTTTAACACGCGGCTTAACTGAAAGCGTGCTTTTCGCTCCAAAACCGCGTGCCGAGGGTTCAAGTCCTTCTGCTTTAACAACAAAACAAAAAGACACCCGCAGGTGTCTTTTTATTTTGGCAGGGGCAGAAGGACTTGAACCACGAAATTCAAAAGTGCTTGCACTTTTGACAGTAAACAGTCCGGTGGACTGTTTACGCATTGAGTTGATTATAAAGCCCCTGCCAAAAAAAGCACCGAAAAATCGGTGCTTTTTTCTTTGTTTACGCTGTTTTACGGCGATTTTACTTGCTTTTTCCATATAGATAAAACTACGGCGCACGGTCTTTTCCGTACGCCGCTTTTTCATTTTCGCACCGTTTTTTGTTTACTTTGTGCCACACAATCCACCCAATCCGTTTGGTACATCATCAAAAAAGCATCAATCACAATTCAAACCCGTTTGTAACGCCCATTAGCATATCCGTGTTTCGCTTGACATAATACATTTCGGTTATCTCCGAAGTTGTGTGTCCGAGTAGGTCTGCCACCTGGAAGCTGTGTCAGATGATGAATATTTTAACGCAATAAATTCTTAATGGGATAACTTATTTAGGGTATCCTTGGGCCAAGATTTTTTTAGTGCTGCATAAGAAATGACAAAGTTTGCAAGCCAGCCTGCCGGTACGGCAAGCCAAACAAAGGCAATACCGAAACGGGGCGCAAAAATCAATGCTACGGACAAACGAATTGCAAGGTTAACCATATTTGCAATTAAAAACGGTTGCATATTTCCGATTCCACGAAGAACACCGTCTGTTGCCATTTTGATGCCCATAAATATGAAAAAGTAGCCAATCCAATTCATATAATCACCGGACACCTGATACGCTAATTGCGTTCCGTCTTTGCCTAAGAAAAGCGAAGAAATTTGAGTGTGCATCGTTTCAATAATTACAAATGCAAGAACGGCAAAGCATACATCTAACAGTAAAGCAGCACGGTAGCCTTTCTTAATACGGCCGATTTTTCCTGCGCCGAGATTTTGCGAAACAAATGGTGACACCGCATTCCCGATGGATACAAATATCAGAGAAAAAACATTTTCTACTCTCATTGTTGCCGCATAGCCTGCGAGTGCTTGCGTGCCAAAAGGATTAACAACCGCTTGCACAATCATCATACCGATTGATACTGTTGATTGTTGAAGGATAGACGGAACGGCGATTTTAAGCATTGTACGCAGTTCTTTTTTGTCAAACCAATGAAACAAACTTGCATATTTTCGCATACGGTAAAGAAAAATCAAAAGCGAAAGTACGGCTGAAATACCTTGTGCAATAAGAGTGGCAAGAGCTGCACCGAATACTCCGAGTTTAAGACCTCCTACCATCCAAAGGTCCATAATGATATTCAAAACAGACGAAAATATTAAAAGCCATAACGGGATTTTTGATTCACCGATTGAAGTGAACATGGTTGACAGAATATTATACATAAATAAAAACGGAAAGCCAATAAAATAGATACGTAAGTACAGCACCGCATCTTTCATTATATCCGCAGGCGTTTGCAGTATGTTCATAATCCAATGAGAAGTGCAAAATCCAAAAACACCGAGAAATACGCTTAAAAGCAAAAAACTTATTAAAGAAGTAGAAATGATTGTTTTCATCTTCCCGTAATCTTGAGCACCAAAATAACGGCTTACAAGTACACCTGCGCCTACACCTGCACCGAGTGCTATGCAAATAAAAACATTCGTAAGTGCGGCACAGGCACCGACGGCCGCAAGCGCAGATGAGCCTACAAATTGACCGACGATGATTGAATCAGCCATATTGTAAACTTGTTGAAAAAAGCTGCCTAAAATCATAGGCATTGCAAAAACAGTCAACGCTTTTAGTGGTGGGTCTGTTATTAAATATTCGTCCTTTGTCATTTTTATATTCTCCTGAATTTTTCTTGAATTATTTCTGTATAAGTTTTACTGAAATCACATCAAAAAACAATTATATTATCAAAAAGCCGAACAAGATACAGCTGTCTCAGTCTGCACCTGTTCGGCTTTTGCTTTTTACTGAACAATCGCTCTTTGGATTAATAAATATAAATGTTGTTTTGCAAACATTTATAAATCAACCTACTGTTGAAAATCGTTAAATACATCTGAGTTTGGAACAAAATCATGATTGACTGTGCCTAAACTACATTTTTCAATATAAAACTTATTTAGAAAAATATATAATGCAGATAAAGCTATTAAAACATTTTTTAAATTTGCTTTATAATAATTAGGCTTTTTTGTGTCGCTGTCAATATCAGAGCGCTTGTGCTTTACCGAATTATAAGCCTGCCACCAATCATAAGTCATATCTTTTTTATATTTTGAGAAGGGCATAATTTTGATGCTGTCGTATTTGGATTTAGTGCTAATTGATAAATCTTTGAAGCCTTTTATATTTTCACATAACAATTCATTCTTTTCAACCATATTTAATGGTTTTGCGGATTCCTTAATTGAGTTACAATATTCTGCAGTTATTGCGTCATATTCATTACAAATTAACACAAATAAATTAAGAAATTCATTTGAATAAACAGCGTAATTATCTTTTTCAATTGCGACATAACGCTCGGTATCTAAAAACTGTTTTTCTAAAAATTTGTAGTGTTTCCAATAGTATTTTACAAATTCATTTTTGTCCATTTTATTCTCCAAATTATAATTTTAATTAAATATTCGATCTTAATTTGATTTAATTATACCATAGTGCATTTTATATTTCAATAATTTGATTTGTTAAGTGTCACAGTGTGTTGTATTATATATTGATAAAACATAATAAAGGAGAGCATATGACAGCATTTGATTTTTTGCCGTTGCAAATTTTATAAAAATGTTCAATTATGATTTGAATGACAATATGCTTGAAGGTTTTGTGAAAGTGAGCATAAATAAAGGTTTAGTTCTAAATGGTAAATTTGATTCTTGGATTATTTCAACAACTAGACGTATTGAGGTTTTTCGTCAGCTTTTAGAATATTCCGAGAACTTTAAGATTGAGGCTTGCGAGGACAATGATTGCAGGTTTGAATTTAAAATTAAAGAATTAATGTAAAAGAAAGGAAATTAGTATTATGGATTTATTAGTAAATTTATTCACAATCGCAGGAGGTAGTGCACTTTTGACAGGTAAGAGCCTCTCCGAAAAAAGACACGCAAAAAAAATTGATGACAAGCTTGAACAAGGTTACATTGGCACAAACGAAAAAAGGCAGCGCTATTTGCTCAATTTGTTACTTAGCGACGATCCAAAACAGTATGCGGAGTTCGAAGAAATTTGGGGCAAGAAGTTTGTAAGGAGTGACTATGGCTCATTAGCCGAACTACACAAACCGATTAAAGAAATTGCAGACAGGGAAGGTTGGGAAATGATAAGGACAAGTTGTTGTCCATATGGAAAAGAAGACCCAATTTGGGCTTTGTATCATGAATGTAGAAGGCGTAATTATGGATATTAATACAATAATATAAAGCTCTTATTTTGTGCTTTATGTTATAGTTGAGTATTTGCTAATATATTTTTATATTGAATAATCAAAAAGTAATAAATTGACAATTTTACTTGTATGCTGTAATATAAAACTATCAAAATTAGGAGTAAAATTATGAAAACTAAGGAAAAGGTTGAAAATAAGAAGGGGAAAAAATTGAAAATTGTTTTGCTTGTTATTGCGGCGATAGTTATCGTAGCCGTTGCTTTTATAAATTTAACTACTTTGCCGAAATATGACGATGATAAAAATGTTATTTATGTCGGTTCTATGGTGAAGTCAAAAACAATAGATTATAAGGACAAAAGCGGCGAGGGGCTGACTAAAAATCCTATTGTTAAAATTATGCAAATGGTTTGGCGCTTTTGTGACGGCGGTGATAAAAGCAAGCACGCAAAGCAAAATCCTCCTCAAAATATTGAACTTATAAGCGATATTCCATACATAGATGACGGAAATTATTATCATAAGCTTGATGTGATGTATCCTAACAATATTTCTGAAAATGATAAGCTTCCGGTTATTATTGATATTCACGGCGGCGGTTGGATGTATGGTGATAAAGGGCTTAATGAAAATTATTGCCGTGCGCTTGCCGACAGGGGATATGTTGTTTTTGATATTAACTACCGTCTTGTGCCTGATGTTAATGTTAATGAGCAGATTAAGGATGTTATGTCTGCGCTTAAATGGATAGGCGAAAATATTGACAACTATCCTTGCGACTGCGAAAATATTATGCTTACAGGCGATTCGGCAGGCGGTATGCTGGCATCTTACGCAAGTGTTTTACTTCAAAGTCAAGAATTAAGAGATATATTTGGTACCGAAAGCGCCGACATTAAGCTGACTGCTCTGGTTTTGACCTCTCCTGTTTCCTATATGAAAGACGGCGGTTGGTTCAGCGTTTATACAAAGCCGCTTTGGGGAAAAAATTATAAAAACAGCAAAACATACAATTATATGGATTTTGATGAGATTTTGCCTTTTGCAAATGAAATGCCGCCTACATATTTGATTACAAGCAGTGGGGATACTCTTGCAAAGAATCAAACCATTAAGCTTTATGAGCTTCTAAAAAAGAACGGCGTTTCGTGTGAACTTGCAAATTACGGTAAGGAATACGGCGAAAGTTTACCGCACGTATTCAGTGTTTTGCAACCGTTTGAACCTGCCGGTAAGGAAGCAATAGATAAAGCACTTGAATTTTATCAAAGTGAAATGAAACAAGTCGTAAAATAAGATTTTAATTACGCGGATTAAGCTGTTTTGGCAGCGATTGGATGACAAAATCATTTCGGTGTTAATTATGACGAAAAACAAATTACTTAATTCTAATCAACTTAAATTGATTGCAATCGTTGCTATGACGGTTGACCATATCGCTTGGGCAGTATTTCCCGGTTATCCGCTAGATGCGGTGCCGGTTATTATGCATATTATTGGCAGGTTGACTTGCCCGATTATGTGCTATTTTATTGCAGAGGGTTACCACTACACAAAAAATATAAACAAATACACTGCAAGGCTTTTTATATTTGCTGTAATTTCACATTTTGCTTATATATTTGCATCAAATGATTTTGTTGATGTAAAATCGTTTATTCCTTTCTATTATGGTAATGTTTTAAATCAAACAAGCGTTATGTGGTCGCTTGCGTGGGGGCTTGTTATGCTCCGTGTTGCTAACAGCGAAAAACTCAACTCATTTGTAAAGGTATTAAGCATTATTGCAATTTGTGTGATTACTCTGCCGAGCGATTGGAGCTGCGTTGCTTCACTTTGTATTTTAGCAATCGGCACAAACAGAGGAAAGTTTAAAAATCAAATGTTTTGGATGATTTTTTATGTAGCTATTTATTCGGCGGTATATTTCTTTGCAATTGATAAGGCATATGGGCTTATACAAATGTGCGTAGTTCTCTCAATTCCGATAATTTATCTCTATAATGGAGAACGCGGCAAAAAACCGAAAATCAACAAATTTATGAAATGGCTTTTCTATATTTACTATCCTCTTCATTTATCTATAATCGGGATAATAAATTTAACGGCATAATATAAGGCGATGTACCTACTGCGGTACATCGCCTTTATGTCTGTATTTATAATTTTGCGGCTTCATAAGCAACTCCAAGCAGTGCCGAATCACTCTTGAGTTTTGACCTTACTATATTTACATTTTTAAAATTATCCATTAAAAGATTATATATTTTTCTGTCTATAAGGTCAATAACATAATCTTCATTCATAATTCCGCCGCCGAGTACAATCAAAGGCGGATTAAATATATAAATAATGTTTATCAAGCCGATAATCATTTCGTCAATCCACTTATCAATAACCGACCTTACTTCAGGTTTATCAAAGTTTTCTTTTTCAAAAATTTGAAAAGCATCAAGATTTGTTGAATTTGCTTTGTTAACTGCTTCTATTAAAGCTTTTGCCGATGCATAGCATTCATAGCAACCTTCGCCGCCGCAATTACATTGCCTTCCACCGGCGTGGGTAATCATATGGCCGAATTCACCGGCAGATGAGCTGTTGCCTTTATAAAGCTTGTTATCAAGAAATAATGCACCGCCGATACCTGTTCCGTATGTAAGACATAAAAAGTCGCTGTGACCTTTGCCGGCGCCGAATCTTGCTTCGCCGAGGGCAAATGCATTAACATCATTTTCAACATAGGTTAATATTCCTGTTTTGTTTTCGATGATTTTTTTAACCATCATTCCAGTGTAATACGGGATATTTCCGGTGGAATAAACAACTATTCCGTTTTTGCTGTCAACCTGACCTGCTGTTGATATTGCAATTCTGTCAATATCATCATAGCTTTCAATTATACGGATGACTTTTTGAACAAGCTCCTGACCGCCTTTTTCTGCTTCGGTAGGGACGGTATGTCTGTCAGTAATATTGAATTTTTCGTTACATAATGCGTATTTAATATTTGTTCCGCCAATATCAAATGCTAATATTTTCATAAAATCACTCCGTATGTATTAGTTGATAGTTTAATTATATCAATTTGTTTTAATAAATTCAATAGTTATTGAAAATCAGATATATTTGTGTTATAATTCAAGTAATAAATTTTCTTGGGAGATTTTTATGGATATTGAAGAAATTAAAGAGGAAAATCTTGATTCTCCTCTTGTTGTACATAAAAAAGATGATGCCTCTTACCAAGAGGCTAACACAGAGGTGAGTATGCAAAATACTCATGTTGATGAGGATTCGGATATGCCTACTTTGGAAAGGCATAGATTTAAGAAAGAAAAGAAAAAGAAGAAATGGCCATATGTTCTTTGCATTTTAATTGCGATACTTGCAGTTGTACTTGTCGTTTTATTTAATAACGGTACTATCAAATTACCGCAAAAGCAAACTACCGCCCAAACTCAAAAATCTTATACAACCCAGGCTGTAAATCCTTTTGCTAATACTATTACAATCAAGGGTACTTATATTTTCTATGAGGGTACAGAACTTGATGATATTGGCTCATTGGAAAGGGAAATTAAGTATCAGGACAGTAATAAAGAATTTACGGTCCAGGATGAGCACGCAGACAGTAATTTCTTAAATAAAGAAGTATTGCCTGTTCTGACAAATTACAAAATGAAATACGAAGTGGTTCATATTCAATCATCAGGCCTTATTTCGAAGTATGAATCTTCACAGCCGGCAGATACATCTGCCCCGGTAAGTGATACCCAGGCTTCCGATACCCAGGCTTCCGATACTCAGGCTTCCGATACTCAGCCGGCACAATAGTAATTTTATGGATATTCAGTTATTAGCGGATAAAATAAATCTTAATACCAAATTAAAAAATAAAGTGCTTAGCCTTGTTGATAGAGACAGGGCTAAGCTTATTTATTTGTGTAATAAAGCTAAAAGCGGTGATTTTAAATCACTTTTTGTAAAGAATGATTTAACTAAACTTGCAATTGCTTTAATGTATAGTGCAGAAATTACTTATCCTAAATATAAAAGAGCAAATATCAGTGATGATATATATTTTGATACAATGAAAGATATTGTCGTCTGGTGTGAAAATAATAACAACAAAGGTTTAAAAAATCTTGCCTGGATAAAAAATCATCTTAATTTTGAACTTTTCAAAATAGGCAGGCTTCAATTTCAAATTTATAAGTGTGATAATCGCACTTTGAATTATGATTTATTACCTTTTAATTTCGGTGAGAATCTTATATATGTTCATATTCCGCAGGGTGAAAAGCTTGTTTATGCAGATTGTGTGAATTCCGTTAAAAAAGCACAATCCTTTTTTGCACAGTATTTTTTCGATTATAAATCTGAATATTTCTTTTGTGAAAGTTGGCTGTTATATGGCGAAAATTGGAGGTTTATGGATAGTTCAAGCAATATTTTGCGGTTTTCATCATTGTTTGATTTGGTATATTCGGTTGAAGATGACAGGCAGGCGATTGAACGCATTTTTGGAAAAAGGAAAATTATAAAATCAAAATATAAAGAAAAAACCACTTTGCAAAGAAACGCTAAACGCTTTATGCAAAATGGCGGTAAATTGGGTGTGGGTATAGGAATACTTAATAAAAACGATATTTAAAGATTTTTGTAGTAGTTTACTGCTAGCTCATCGCATCTTTCGTTATACGGATGCCCGTTATGCCCCTTTACCCAGTTAAATGTAACTGTGTGCTTTTCTAAAAGCGGCAATAATTCTTCCCATAAATCTACATTTAATGCAGGCTTTTTGTCTGCTTTTTTCCAATTGTTTTTTTGCCAGGAGTAAACCCAGCCTTTTGTTACTGAATCACACACATATTTTGAATCTGTTGTAAGCTTAACTTCGCAAGGTTCTTTTAGTGCTTTTAGAGCTTCAATCACTGCCGAAAGCTCCATACGGTTATTTGTTGTACTTTCGCTTCCACCCACAAGCTCTTTTTCTTTTTTTCCATATACAAGTACTGCGGCCCAGCCTCCTTTACCTGGATTTCCGGAGCAGGCACCGTCAGTATAAATTTGAACATTTTTCATATTTTTCACCAACTAAAAAATTTTATATATTTTACCATTAAATTTGGCAATAATCAATATAGAGTTTAGTGTTAATATTGCAATTGATTTGATTTTACAGCACTTGACAATCTATTTATAATCATATATTATATACTATAATTTCAGTTGAACGGAAAAAATTTAATTTATGGAGGTTTTTAATTTAATGACAAATCAGAATAAGCCTTACGGAAAGGTCGCAAGCGGAAAACGGAATTCCAAAAAGCGATATGTAACTTACCGTAAGACAAATAAAAGAAAGGCTCAAATTCCACCGGAGGTTAAGGAGTCTGTTCGCATTGCATTTTTGGGCGGTATTAACGAAATTGGAAAGAATATGACTCTTTATGAATACGGAAACGATATGTTTCTTGTTGATTGCGGTCTGGCTTTTCCTGATGCGGATTTACCCGGTGTTGACCTTGTGATTCCCGATTTTTCTTATGTTGAACACAATGCAGATAAAATCAAAGGTATAATTATAACTCACGGGCATGAAGACCATATCGGAGGTTTGGCATATCTTCTTAAAAAGGTGAATATTCCTATTTATGCCACAAAATTAACTATTGGTTTAATTAAGGGAAAGCTTGAAGAACATAGGCTTTTAAATTCGGCAAAGCTTGTTGAAATTAAACCGAGGGATAATATTACGCTCGGTTCTTTTAATATTGAAATGATTCATGTTAATCACTCAATTCCTGATGCGGTAGGCCTTGCAATTCGTTGCCCTGCCGGTGTAATTATCCAAACAGGCGACTTTAAAATTGATACCACCCCTGTCGATGGTGATATGATTGATTTAAGCAGATTTGCAGAATACGGCCGTAAGGGTGTATTGGCACTTTTGTCAGATTCAACTAATGCCGAAAGGCCGGGATATACACCGAGTGAAAAATCTGTCGGTGACAGTTTTGAAAACTTATTTAGAAAAGCAAACAAAAAGAGAATAGTTGTTGCAACCTTTGCATCAAACATTCATAGGGTACAGCAAATTATTGATGTTGCTTATGCAAGTAAGCGTAAGGTTGCGGTTGTAGGTCGCAGCCTTGAAAATCTTGTAAAAGTCGGAAGTGAACTCGGCTATTTGAATGTACCGCAGGGGCTTTTGATTGATATAAATACTATCAAAAACTATGCCGATGACCAGCTTGTAATTATAACTACCGGTTCGCAGGGCGAGCCTATGTCTGCGCTTACCAAAATAGCTTTCGGTGCGCACACCAAGGTTACATTATCACCGAATGATTATGTTATTATTTCAGCTACACCTATTCCGGGTAATGAAAAAATGGTAGGCAATGTTGTTAACGAACTTATGCGCCACGGAGTTGAAGTAATATATGAAAAAATGTATGATGTGCATGTTTCAGGCCATGCCTGCCAGGAAGAATTAAAATTGATGATAGGCCTTGTTAAGCCTAAATATTTCATTCCTGTTCACGGTGAGCAAAAACATCTTCAAAAGCATGCGAAACTCGGCGAGGCAATGGGTATTGATAAAAAGAATATTTATATCGCAAATATAGGTGAAAAAATCGAACTTTGCGATGATAAAATTAAACTTGTAGAAAATGTGCCTTCAGGGGAAGTATATGTTGACGGTATAGGTGTCGGTGATGTAGGCAATATCGTTCTTAATGACAGAAAGCATCTTTCAATGGACGGTATAATTATAGTTGTTGCTACAATAGACAGCTCAACAGGTCAAGTAGTAAGCGGGCCGGATATTGTTTCACGCGGATTTGTTTATGTTCGTGAAAATGAAGCACTTATGAATTCTGCAAGGGACCTTGCTTGCAGAGTTATTGATGAAAATTATAATGTTAAATTTCACGATTGGAATGCAGTTAAATCGGGACTTCGTGACGAACTTTCACGCCTTATGTACGAAAGAACAAAGCGCAGACCTATGATTTTACCTATTTTGATGGAAATATAAAAAGGAGAACATTAAGATGAAAGTAATTTTACAGCAAGATGTTAAAAGTCTCGGTAAGAAGGGCGATCTTGTAAACGCATCTGACGGATATGCAAGAAATTTCCTTTTTCCAAAAGGACTTGCAATTGAAGCAAATTCAAGTGCAATGAATGATTTTAACAATAAAGAAGCATCTAAAAAATTCCACAAAGCTGAAGAAATTAAAGCTGCTAAAGCAGATGCTGATAAGCTTGACGGTAAAACTTTTAAGCTTAAAGCAAAAGCCGGTGCAAACGGTAAACTTTTCGGTTCTGTAACATCTAAAGATGTTTCAAAACAAATTAAGGAAGAACTCGGAATTGATGTTGACAAGAGAAAGATTGTAATGCCTGATGTTAAAGCATTTGGTACTGTTCAGGCAGAAATTAAAGTATATCAGGGAATCAGTGCAAAGATATTCGTTCAGGTGTCGGAGGCTTAATTTATGGCTGACTCATTAAATGTTTCAGGCTCAGTAAATATGCCGTTTAACCTTGAAGCAGAGCAATCTGTTTTAGGTTCGATTTTGATTAAGCCTGAATGTATTGAAGAAGTAATTGAACATGTAAATGCTGAATCTTTTTATCTTCCGCAGCATAATGCTATTTTCAGCAGCATGATGGTTATGTACAGCAACTCAAAAGCTATTGACCCTGTAATTATTGCCGACGCACTTGCTAAAGACGGAAAGTATGATGAAGCAGGCGGAAGAGATTATCTTTTGCAGCTTGCACAATCTGTTCCGTCAACCGCAAATGTTGTATATTATGCTAAAATCGTAAAAGAGCAGTATTATCTTCGCCAGCTCGTTTCTTTATCTTCAAAAATTATTGAAGATGCAACAAGCGGTGAGGCTGATGCAACAAACATTTTGGATAATGCAGAGCAAAGTATTTATAATATTAGGCAGGGCAGGGAATCTAACGGCCCTGCAAAAGTCAGTGAAGTTATTGTAAATGATGTTTATACCAAACTGGCACAAATTACAGGTGAAGATAAAGAGCAATATAAGGGTATTCCGTCTGGTTTTGGTATGCTTGATAAAATGCTTACCGGGCTTAATAAAGGTAATTTAATTCTCATAGGTGCGCGTCCTGCTATGGGTAAAACAAGCTTTGCATTAAACCTTGCACAGAATATATCTATGGGTGCAAGAAAAAAGTGTGTTGTATTCAGCTTGGAAATGCAGAAAACGGAACTTGCGGAAAGGCTTCTTTCATCGCAGGCGGGTGTTGAATCACAAAAGCTTAAAACAGGTGAACTGACTGATGATGAATGGGTAAGACTCGGCAATGCCGCCGCAACATATAATGATGTTGAACTTTACCTTGATGATACATCAGCTATAACAGTACCTGAAATTAAATCACGCGTTCGCAGAATGAGAAATGTTGACTGCATAATTATTGACTATTTAGGTCTTATTTCTTCTGCCACCAAAAAAGAAAACAGGGTACAGGAAGTATCTGAAATTACAAGAAGCCTTAAAATGATGGCTAAAGATTTGAATATTCCTGTAATATGTTGCGCCCAGCTTTCAAGAGGTACTGAAGGCCATGGTAAAAACCATAAGCCGCAGCTTGCCGACCTTCGTGAATCGGGTTCTATTGAACAGGATGCCGATATTGTTCTTTTCCTTTACAGAGAAGCATATTACAGCACGGAAGTTGATGAAGATAAGCAAGACCAAATTGATGCTAATAAAACAGAGCTTATTGTTGCTAAAAACCGTCACGGTGCAACCGGCTCAATAGAATTAACATTTGATAAAGAATTTACAAGATTCAGAGCGGTTGATAAATCAAATTATGAATAATAAAGTACTTAAAACAGTCAAAAAATATAATATGCTTTCAAGGGGGGACAGAGTTCTCATCGGTGTTTCCGGCGGAGCCGACTCCATTGCATTGTTGGAGTTTTTTGTATCTGTTAAAGAAAAGTATGATTTAGATATATGTGTTGCTCATATTGAACACGGTATTCGTGGTGAAGACTCGGTAAATGACGCTGAATTTGTTAAAAATTACTGTAAAAAACTTGGCGTAAATTTTTATCTGAAAACGATTGATGCACCAAATCTTGCAAAAAAGGCAAAAATGGGTGTTGAAGAATATTCAAGAATGGCAAGATACGACTTTTTTAACACTATTGAATGTGATAAAATTGCCACTGCTCATAATCTTACAGATAATATTGAAACACTTTTGTTTAGACTTGCAAGAGGAACGGGATTGAAAGGTGCTTGTTCAATTCCGGCGGTAAGAGGAAAGATTATTCGCCCTTTCATTGAAGTTTCTTCAGGCGAGATTCGCAAATGGTGCAATGATAATAATATACCTTACAGAGTTGACTGTACCAATAGCGACAGTGCGTACAGCAGAAATTTAATAAGGCTTGAAATACTTCCGCTTTTTGAAAAACTTAATGCAAATTATCAGGATAATATTAAAAATTTTATAAGTGATGTTAATGAAGATTATGCATTTATTGATGATTATGTTAAAAGCATTTATCCCAAAATCGTAAAAAATAACGAAATTGATTTGCCAAAGTTTAATGAACTGGATTTATCAATTAAAAAGAGAATTTTGATTATGTTTTTTGATAAAAACGGTTATTCTTTAAATCGTATTCATCTGCAAAGTGTTATTGATATAACTTTAAAATCCGGTAAATCGCAAATTAAGGAAAATGTATTTGCAATCAGTGCTAAAGGTAAAATTCGTCTTGCAAAGTTTAATGATTTGAATAAAAAAGACGAATTCGTAACCAAAATTTTAAATATTGATGAATTTAAAGATAAAAACATTGATTTTTACTGTGACTGTGATAAAATTGTTGGAAACATCATAATTCGTGCAAAGCAGGCGGGAGATAGAATTAAACCCGCAGGCAGAAATGTAAGCAAAACATTGAAAAAGCTTTTTAATGAAAGTGCTTACCCCATTGAAAAAAGGGATAAAAAAATTGTTGTGTGTGACGATTTCGGAATTGTCGGTGTCATCGGACTTTGTGCTGATGAAAGAGTAAAAGTTGATTGCAATACAGCAAAAATTCTTACTATCAAACTTCCTTCGGAGGATTTATTTAATGAATAATATGTCAAAAAATTGGAAATCAATACTTGTTTATATTTTGATTCCGATACTTCTTATCGGTGCAGTGGTTTTCTTTGCAAATTCGCAAACTTCTACTGATATGAAATATTCACAAATTGTTTCTATGTTCAAAAACGGAGAGGTTTCTGAATTCAGTCTTGATTTATCAAGCGGTAATTTGGTTTACAAAACTTTTGCTAAACCAAAAGAGGAAAAAACTTATTCCGTTCCAAGTGTTTCATATTTTCTTGATGACATTAGGGATGATGTTAAAGCTTATAATGAAAAACACCCTGATAAACCGATTGTTTATGACTATAAAGCAGGAACTTCAAATACTTGGATTTTAAGTATGCTTCCGTCACTTTTGATGTTTGTAGTTCTTATTGCACTCGGTATTTACGCCTTTAAAAAGATGGGCGGCGCAATGTCAAATGAAGCAAACCGTACGCTTGGCTTTGGCAAAATCAAAACCAAAACTCTTGTTGAAGATGAAAAGCGCAAAACAACATTTAAAGATGTTGCGGGATGTGACGAAGAAAAAGCAGAACTTGAAGAACTTGTTGAATTTCTTAAAAATCCTGAAAGCTTTACTGAACTCGGCGCAAGAATACCGAGAGGCGTGCTTCTTGTAGGCCCTCCGGGTACAGGTAAAACCCTTCTTGCAAGGGCGGTTGCCGGTGAAGCCGGTGCACCTTTTCTTTCAATTTCAGGTTCCGATTTTGTTGAAATGTATGTCGGTGTCGGTGCATCAAGGGTAAGAGATTTATTTGAACAGGCAAAGAAAAAAGCACCTGCTATTGTATTTATTGATGAAATTGATGCAGTCGGCCGCCACAGAGGTGCAGGTACAGGCGGCGGAAATGATGAAAGAGAGCAAACCCTTAATCAGCTGCTTGTTGAAATGGACGGTTTTGGTACAAACAGCGGTATTATTGTAATTGCCGCTACCAACAGACCTGATGTTCTTGACCCGGCGCTTTTAAGACCCGGCAGATTTGACAGGCAGATTACTGTTAACAGGCCTGACGCACATGGTAGAGAAGATATACTTAAAGTTCATTCTCGTAACAAACCACTCGGTCCCGATGTTGACCTTAAAGAAATTGCAAAGGATACAATCGGATTTACCGGTGCAGACCTTGAAAATCTTCTTAACGAAGCTGCTCTTCTTGCTGTAAGAAGAAAGAAAAAAGCTCTTACTATGGATGAAATATCGGATGCAACTTCACGAGTTGAAATGGGTACTGAAAAGAAATCACATAAATATTCCGAAAAAGCCAAGAAGCTTACAGCTTATCACGAAGCAGGTCACGCTGTTTCATCATTCTACATTGAAGACCATGATCCTGTTAAAGAAATTTCAATTATTCCGCGCGGAATGGGTGCAGGTGGTTACACTTGGTATACACCGCAAGAAGAAAATTATAATTCAAAAGCAGATATGCTTAATGATTTAATTTCACTTCTCGGTGGCCGTGTAGCTGAAGCTCTTTCGCTTAATGATATTTCAACCGGTGCTTCAAATGACCTTCAGCGCGCAACATCAATATGTCGCGATATGGTTTCAAAATACGGTATGAGTGATGAACTTGGTCCTGTTGTTTACAGTGATGATAATAATGAAGTATTCCTCGGTAAAGATTACGGACATGTGAATAATTACAGTGAGGCAACATCTGCTAAAATCGACGCTCAAATCGAAAAGATGATGCGCAATGCTTATGCTCAAACCGAAGAAATACTCAAAACTCACTATGACAAGCTTGAACTTGTTGCCGAAACACTAATTAAGAATGAAAAAATTTCCGGTGATGAATTCAAACAGCTTATGGTAAACGGCTTTATCGCAAGTGATAAGCCTGATGATACAGCAGAAGAAATTACCGATGAAAATAAACCTGAAAATGAATCGGATTCTTCTTCAAATGACGAAAACTAAATAATTATTGAAAAGAGTGGCAGTACAAGTATTGTCACTCTTTTTTACTGATTCTTGACTTTTATACAAGATATAGTATATAATAATATCAATTTTGAACTTCGACTTGGAGGGACAGTATTGGCAAAAAAGCAAGAATATGGCAATGAAAGTATAAAATCATTAAAAGGCGCAGACAGAGTAAGGAAAAGGCCGGCTGTTATTTTCGGCTCTGACGGATTAGAGGGCTGTGAACATTCTGTTTTTGAAATTATGTCAAACTCAATAGATGAGGCAAGAGAGGGCTATGGCAATAAAATTTGCATAACCCGTTTTCTCGACGGCTCAATTGAGGTGCAGGACTTTGGCCGTGGTATTCCTGTTGACTATAATAAAAATGAAGAAAAATATAACTGGGAACTTCTTTTTTGCGAAATGTATGCAGGCGGTAAATATGATAACGGTGGGGATAACTATGAATTCTCACTCGGACTCAACGGTTTAGGCCTTTGCGCTACGCAGTATGCATCTGAATATATGGATGCTGAAATTCATACAGACGGGTATAAATACACGCTTCATTTTGAAAAGGGCGAAAATATCGGCGGACTTAAGAAAGAAAAATATGAAAAGAGAGATACGGGTACACGCATTAAGTGGAAACCTGATTTAGAAGTTTTCACCGATATAAATATTCCTATTGAATATTTTAAAGATACTATCAAAAGACAAGCTATTGTTAATGATGGTGTTAAGTTTATTCTTAAAGACCAAACTACCGCATCAAAATTTGAAACATTTGAATTTTGCTATAATGACGGTATTATGGACTATGTTAAAGAACTTGCGGGTGATAATGCTTTCACAACACCACAATATTGGGAATGTGAAAGAAAGGGTAAGGATAGGGAAGATTTACCTGAATACAAACTTAAAATTAAAGCGGCAATATGCTTTTCGCTTAAAACTCAGCTTAAGGAGTATTTTCATAATTCAAGCTTTTTGGAACACGGCGGTGCGCCGGAAAAAGCGTTTAGAAGTGCGTTTGTAAATCAGATTAACGCTTATTTAAAATCTAATAACAAGTACGCTAAAAATGACGGTCAGATTAACATACAGGATGTTGAAGATTGCATTATTTTTGTAGTTTCGTCATTTTCAACTCAAACTTCTTACGAAAACCAAACTAAAAAAGCCATAACAAACAAATTTATTCAGGAAGCTATGACGGATTTCTTCCGCAAGCAACTTGAAGTGTATTTTATCGAAAACAAAATGGATGCAGATAAGATTGCCAATCAGGTGCTTATCAATATGCGTGCCAGAGTTAAAGCTGAAAATACAAGAAAAACTCTTAAAACATCTTTGCAGTCAAAAATGGATATGACCAACCGTATTCAAAAATTTGTTGATTGCCGCTCCAAAGATGTAAACGAAAGGGAAGTTTTTATTGTTGAGGGTGATTCAGCTCTCGGTGCTTGTAAGCAAGCGAGGGACGCATCATTCCAAGCCATTATGCCTGTTCGCGGTAAAATATTAAATTGTCTTAAATCAGATTATGATAAAATTTTTAAAAGTGAGATTATTACCGACTTAATTAAAGTTTTAGGCTGCGGTGTTGAAGTTAAAAGCAAAGCAGCTAAAGATTTATCACTTTTTGATATGGATAATTTGCGTTGGTCAAAGATACTTATTTGTACCGATGCCGATGTTGACGGCTTCCATATCAGAACACTTATTTTAACTATGATTTATAGGCTTATGCCTAAAATTATTGAAGCAGGAAAGGTATATATTGCTGAATCTCCGCTTTATGAAGTCACTTGCAAAGACCAAACATATTTTGCATATAACGAAAAAGAAATGGATGAAATTAAGGCAGAAATCGGTGATCAAAAATATACCGTTCAGCGTTCAAAGGGGCTTGGTGAAAATGAGGCAGAAATGATGGCTTTAACCACTATGAACCCTAAAACAAGGCGTCTTATTAAAGTTACACCTGATGATGCACAAAAAACATCTGAAATGTTTGATTTGCTTTTGGGTGATAATTTGGACGGACGAAAAGAATATATTTCTGATTACGGACATCTTTATCTTGATGCCGCAGATGTAAGCTAAGGAGGTAATTTGTTTTGGCTAAAAGAAAAAATGTTAAAGACGAAGCAAAAAGTCAGCCTCTTGCGGATAATGTTCATATCAAAGGCGCAGGCTCTATTCAAAATGAAGTTATTACAAATACATTAACAGATAACTTTATGCCTTATGCTATGAGTATTATTCTTTCGCGTGCCATTCCACAGATTGACGGGTTTAAACCGTCACACAGAAAGCTTCTTTATACAATGTATAATATGGGGCTTTTGCAAGGTGGCACAATTAAAAGTGCTAATATAGTAGGCCGCACTATGCAGCTTAACCCACACGGTGATGCTGCAATTTATGAAACTATGATTCGTCTTTCCCGCGGTAATGAAACTTTGCTGTATCCTTATGTTGAATCAAAGGGTAATTTTGGTAAAGCATACAGTAAGAATATGATGTATGCGGCTTCCCGTTATACCGAAGCAAAGCTTGCGCCGATTTGCCACGAACTTTTTGACGATATAAAATCAGACACTGTTGATTTTGTTGATAATTATGATAATACAATGAAAGAACCGACTCTTCTGCCGGTTACTTTTCCGTCAATTCTTTGTAACGTCACTACGGGTATTGCTGCCGGTATGGCATCATCCATTGCATCTTTTAATCTTAAAGAAATATGTGACACCACAATTGCGCTTATGAAAAATCCTGACCACGAAGTCAGCGATACACTTCTTGCACCTGATTTTGTGGGCGGCGGATATATACTTTATGATAAAGACGAATTTAATAAAATTTATAAAACAGGCAGAGGTTCTGTTAAAGTTCGTGCAAAATATAGCTATGATAAAAAATATAACTGTATTGATATTACCCAAATTCCGCCGACAACTACAAGCGAAGCAATTATTGATAAAGTTGTTGAACTTGTAAAAACAAACAAAGTTAAAGAAATAAGCGATATTCGTGATGAAACAGACCTTTCAGGTTTGAAAATCACTATTGATTTAAAACGCGGAATTGATGCGGATAAGTTTATGACTAAACTTTATAAAATGACTCCGCTTCAAGATTCATTTAGCTGCAATTTCAATGTTCTTATTAAGGGCAGGCCTGTTGTTTTAGGCGTTAGGGATATACTTCTTGAATGGGTCGATTTCAGGCTTGAATGTATCAGAAGAAGAATTACTTTTAATCTTAATAAAAAGAAAAATCAGCTTCATTTATTAAAAGGCCTTTCAAAAATTTTACTTGATATTGATAAAGCTATTAAAATTGTAAGAGAAACCGAAAGTGAGTCAGAAGTTGTACCAAATCTTATGATTGGCTTTGGCATTGATGAAATACAGGCTGAATATGTGGCTGAAATAAAACTTCGCCATTTAAACCGTGAATATATTTTAAAACGCATTAAAGATATTGAACAGCTTGAAAATGATATTGTTGAACTTGAATCAATTCTTTCAAGTAAAAACAAAATGAAGAAAATTATCATTAAAGAGCTTGAAGATGTAACAAAAAAATATGATAACGGCAGAAAGAGCGAAATCCTTTATTCCGTTGATGAAAGCGTTGAAGAAGAACTTGTTGAAATACCCGATTATCCTGTAACTTTATTTATTACTGAACACGGATATTTTAAGAAAATAAAAACAGCTAATCTTCGTATGAGTGGCGAGCAAAAAATTAAAGAGGGCGATTCACTTCTTCCTGAAATCGAATGTTCAAATAAGGGTGAACTTCTTTTCTTTACAAATCAGTGCCAGGTGTATAAAGCAAAAGTTGATGATTTTGCAGATACAAAAGCTTCGGTTCTCGGTGAGTATGTTCCGGGTAAGCTTGAAATGGCAGAGGGTGAACAGGTGGTTTACACTGCTGTTGCGAGTGAATATACGGGATATATGATTTTTGTGTTTGAAAACGGTAAGCTTGCAAAGGTTGATATGGCATCTTATGCTACAAAGACTAACAGAAAGAAGCTTATTAACGCTTATTCAAATAAATCACCGCTTGCGCAGGCAATATACATTAAAGAAGATACTGAATTGGTTATTTGCTCTTCAAGCGGCAGAATGCTTCTTGTTAATACAGGAGCGATTTTGCCTAAAACTACAAAGGATACGCAAGGCGTATCTGTTATGAAGCTTAAAAAGACGCATAAAATAACCTCACTTCATATTTACCATGAGGGAGAATTTGAAAAAGCATGGCGTTTCAGAGCTAAAAATTTGCCTGCGTCAGGTTCTTTGCCGAGTGAAAATGATGTTGCGGAACAAATAACATTTTAAAATATAAAAAAACACTTGCATTATATAGTGTCTTGTGTTATAATTCATTAGTAATTTATATAAACGGAGGAGATATTATGCTCTGGTATCATTATGTTTTTGGTGCAGTATTGATTGTTTTTTCAATTGTAATTACTATTGTTGTACTTATGCAAGAAGGTCGTTCTCAAAACCTTTCAGGCGCTATTGCCGGTGGTGCTGAGACATTTCTCGGCAAGTCAAAGGGAAGAACAATCGAAGCTAAACTTGAAAGAATAACAAAGTGGATGATTGTTATTTTCTTCGTATTGGTTCTTGCTGCATTCCTTGTTTTTCTTTTTATAGGATAAGAATTAAAATGATTAACCTTGCGTAAGGGAAACCCTCATGCAAGGTTAATTTTTTTGTGAGGAAAATATGAATTTTATTATTTTTGATTTAGAGTGGAACAATGCGTATAACTACAAACTTAAGCGCGGTATGAACGAAATAATTGAAATCGGTGCGGTTAAGCTTGATGAAAATTTAAAGGTTATTGATACATTTAAACAACTCATTAAACCAAAATTATCAAAAAAACTCGGCTCAAGATTCAAAAACTTGACTCATATTACAATCGATGAAATAAATCAATCAGGTATCTCGTTTGAAAATGCTTTTGATAATTTTTCAAAATGGTGCGGCAAAGGAGATAATCTGTTTTTAAGCTGGTCTACAAGTGATTTGTACACACTTGTTGCAAATTTTAAGGAATTTGAAAACACTGTTTATGTTGATTTTATTTTAAGATACGCAGACGCGCAAAAGTATTGTATGTACTTTATTGAAAATGCTGATTCAAGTAACCAAATCAGCCTTTCAAATTGTGCTGAAATTTTTGAAATTGATACTGATTGCATAAATTTTCACCGTGCACTTGAAGATTGTATGATTACGGCTTATTGTTTTGAAAAAGTATATGATGCCGATATTTTGCAAAATTTCGTTCATACTTGTGATATTTCTTTTTTTGAAAGACTTATATTTAAGCCTTTTTACATTAAAGATGCGCAATACAACACGTTTAATCTTGATGAAACTAAAATTATTTGTCCTGTTTGCAAAGGCGAAATTAAACCTATTAAAAAGTATGAATTTACCAATAATACCTTTAGAGGTGCGGGAATTTGTGAAAAATGCGGTAAAAAATTTTGGACATATATTAGAGCTAAACAAACTTATGATGATATAGTTGTATCGACTCGTGCAGTTCAAATCAATAAAAAAAGAGCAAAACATCTCGTTTAATTTAAAAGTTTACAAAATACTTCTTTATTTATTATCTTTTTTGTAATATAATAAATTATATTTTTGACGGAGGTACTTATATGGCTTCAAATGATTATGATGATTTATTAGAGTCTTTTATGAGTAATTCTACAAAAGCATATAATGAAGATAAAACTAACAGAGAAAATGCAGATACTGTACCTGCATCGTATTCCGTTTCTTCAAACAGTGATAAAAAAGCAAAGAAAATCCAGCGTGGCCGTGATATTGAAAAAGAACTTGTTCAAAAGCAAGAAAAAAAGCTTAAAAAGAAAAAAGCCAAGCAAAACAAAACTCCCGGTCAGAAAGTGCTTTCAAATATAGGTCGTGTCGCTTTGGGCGCACTTATGGTTATAGGCGTTGTCGGATTGGTTTGCTTTTCTGTTATGGCTATTTACGGATACAGTGTTGTTTACGGTGACCCTGTGTTTGACCTTACTACCGAGGCTAAAGTAGGCCAAAACCAAACATCGTTTATTTATGGATATGACGGTGATGATGTTGTTGAAATAACAAGGCTTCACGGTGAGGAAAATCGTATTTGGGTTAATCTTGATGATATGAGCAAATATATTCCCGAAGCATTTGTTTCAATTGAAGATAAGCGTTTTTATAAGCACCACGGTGTTGACTGGATTAGAACTATCGGCGTATTTTTAAAGAATAACGACCAAGGTGGTTCAACCATAACACAGCAGCTTATTAAAAACCTTACTGATGATAATAAAGTTACCTATGTTCGTAAATTTAATGAGATATTAAAAGCATTAAACCTTGAACGAAACTTTAGTAAAGACCAAATACTTGAAGCGTATCTTAATACAATTTATCTTTCAAACGGTTGTTACGGTGTTAAAACTGCGGCGGAAGTTTATTTCGGTAAAGAAGTATCGAATTTAAATGCGGCTGAAGCCGCTTGTATTGCTGCTATTACCCAGTATCCGAGTAAGTATGACCCGCTTAACGAACCTGAAAATAACAGAAAACGCCAGATAGATGTGCTTTTTGCTATGAAAGATAATGACCTTAAGTATCTTACAGAAGATGAATATCAGCAAGCTAAAGCTTATGAAATGGTATTTACAAACAGTAAGAACTATAAAGGTTCACAAATTAAAGATGACAGCAGTAAATCAAAATCTAACAGCATAACCGATTATTACACAGATTATGTAATAACCACTGTTCAGGAAGATTTACAAAAAATGGGATATACAAGCAGAAAAGCTCACGACCTTGTTTACGGTGGCGGCTTAAAGATTTATACAGCAGTTGATTTTGATGTTCAGGATTCAATGGAAGATGTATATGAAAACTACAAGCGTATGCCTGATGAAACCGTGCAGGGTGCAATGGTTGTAATGGGCTACGACGGACGAGTAATGGGTATTGTCGGCGGTACAGGTAAGAAAAAAGCATCTATGGTTTTGAACCGAGCAACCAATTCTAACAGACCGCCTGGTTCTACTATTAAGCCGCTTTCTGTTTACGGCCCTGCTCTTGAAAAGACGAAAGAAGACAGTGAAACAGATGTTTACTGGTCAACAATTCAGCAGGATAGACCTTTTAAAACCGTTGAGGGTAAGCCTTGGCCTGTAAATGAGGGCGGCGGTTATTCCGGAAGAAGCGTAACACTTCAATATGGTCTTTCAAGGTCGCTTAATACAATTTCGGCAAGAACACTTGATAAAATCGGTGTTGATTATTCATATGATTTTATTACGGAAAATTTCCATATTTCATCACTTGACAGTGTTCGTGACTCTGATTATGGTCCGCTTGCAATCGGCTCATTAACTAATGGTGCAACTGTGCTTGAACTTACAACCGCATATGCGTCTTTCGGCAACGGAGGAAACTATTATGAGCCTTATTGTTATTACAAAATTCTTGACAGTCAGGGTAATGTCTTGATTGAAAAAGACCCGGAGAAGACTAAATCAACGGCTTTAAGTGAAAACACGAGTTGGGTTATGAATAAGCTTCTTCAAACTGTTATGACAGAGGGTACAGGTACAACATATAAGCTTTCAGGTATTGAGTGCTTTGGTAAAACAGGTACAACTAATGACAATAAAGACCGTTGGTTTATTGGCGGTACTCCTGATTTTGTTGCAGGTGTATGGTATGGTTATGATAAGCCTAAGGAGGTATTTTATAATCTGTCACCAAACCCATCAGGTACTATTTGGAATACGGTTATGAAAGAAGTTTATGCAAAACTTGACGAAAAGAATAAAAGCTTTGAAACCAAATTCCCAGAAAGTGACGGAATAGTCAGAAAATCATATTGCAGATCCTGCGGTAAGCTGAGAAGCGGAACAGGTGCATACGGTTGGTATGATGTTGATAATTTACCTGCAAATTGCACAGGTAATCATTCGGGTGGCGGTTATTATGACAGCGATTCGGATAATTCATCGGAAAATACAACATCAGCTTCTAATAATTCTGATAAAAAGAATGACAATTCCACTACTGCTGAAAATACAACTGAACAAACATCACAAGCAGATACAACCCAGGCACCTGCTACTGAAGTTCCTTCAACTGAAGCACAGTCTGCCGAAAATGTTGTTCAGTAATAATTTAACAATGATGTTAAGAAAGGAAGGTCGTTATGCGATTTTCCTTTCTTTACTGATTAGAGTACGGAAAGGCTTTTTATGAAAATAATGTCTGTTGATTACGGTGATGCACGAACCGGCATTGCTTTTTGTGACAAAAACGAAATACTTGCAAGTGCGTATACTACTATAAATGAAAGTTATCAGCCGAAACTTGTGGAAAAAATCAAATCAGTTATTGATAAGGAAAAACCTGAAATGGTTGTGATTGGATTGCCGCGTAATATGGACGGTACTTATGGCTTTAGGTGTGATAAGTGCAAAGAGCTTGGCGAACTTTTAAAAGATGAAATCAATATTCCGATTGAATATGAGGATGAAAGACTTACTACCGTAATCGCACACGATATTTTATCAGGCAATAATGTTAAGGGAAAGAAAAGAAAAGAAAATGTTGATGCGGTTTCGGCAGTAGTAATTCTTCAAAGCTTTATTGATAAAAGAAAAAGTAATTAAAGCATTTTTATCGTCGTAATATTTAACGGTGATTTTATGCGATTTAAAATAAAAAAATGCGATGTTTGCATTGATTATGTTTTTATATTTGTTTTAAGTATAATGGCAATTTTTAATTCTAAACAAATGCTTTTGCTGTTGCTTTTTTCGGCACTTCACGAAATAGGGCATTTGTTTGCATTGCTTTTTTGTAAAAGTTTTCCTAATGAAATTAAATTTTCATATTACGGACTTGCCGTAAAATATGATGACGATTTGCCGATTTTAAAAGAATGTATAGTTTTAATAAGCGGGCCTACCGTTAATTTGATACTGTACTTAGTTTTTAAAAATGAAATAAATTTAATTTTGTTTTCGCTTAATATGCTTCCTGTATATCCACTTGATTTTGGTAGGGTAGTCAGATTATTTTCGCTTAAAGCATCAAAAATTTTGAGTATAATTACGCTTGTTTTTATTTGCATTTTATGTTCATACTTGATATTTTATAAAAAAGTATATTCATTGCTTTTTGTAACTGTTTATTTGGTTATATACAGTATCAATTATGATTAAAATACCCGAAAGGTTAAATTATATTTATGAAAAAAGAAGTTGAAAAACTGCTTCAATATGTTCAAAAACCGGCAAGATATATCGGCGGCGAACTTAATGCAGTTGTTAAAGATAAAGAAAAAGTTGATATTCGATATGCATTTTGTTTTCCCGATACATATGAAATCGGTATGAGCCATTTGGGTATGAAAATTCTTTACGGCCTTGTTAATGACAGGGATGACAGCTGGTGCGAAAGGGTATTTGCTCCCGATAATGATATGGAGGAGCAGCTCAGAAAAAATAATGTTCCTCTTTTTGCACTTGAAAGCGGAGATTATATTAAAGATTTTGATATGATTGGATTTACGCTTCAGTATGAACTTTCATATACAAATGTACTTAATATGCTTAATTTGGCGCAAATACCTCTCAAATCAAGCGATAGAGAAAGTTTGACACCGCTTATTTGTGTGGGTGGCCCTTGTGCCTGCAATCCGGAGCCGATTACCGATTTTGTGGATATAGTTTTTCTCGGTGACGGCGAAGAAACAACAAATCAAATAATTGATTTGCTTATTAAAGCAAAGAAAAACGGTCTGTCAAAACACGAATTTTTACTTAAAGCAAAGGACATTACAGGAATTTATGTGCCTTCATTTTACAAAGATTCATATAATGATGACGGAACACTGAAATCACTCGAACCTCTTTATGATGCACCTAAAAAAGTAAAAAAAGCAGTAGTGTCAGATATGAACAGCGTGTACTATCCGAAAGAATTTGTTGTTCCTTATATAAATATCGTACACGACAGAGCAGTTGAAGAGATTTTTAGGGGATGTGTAAGAGGTTGCCGTTTTTGCCAAGCGGGATTTATTTATAGGCCTATCAGGGAAAAAAGTGTAGAAACAATTAACATGCAAAGCAAAGCTTTGATTGAATCTACGGGTTATGATGAACTTTCACTTTGTTCACTTTCCACTTCCGACCACAGTGAAGTAAATAAAATGCTCACTACGCTTATTGACTGGACTGTGAAAGATAATATAAATCTTTCACTTCCGTCTTTAAGAGTTGATAATTTTTCGGATGAATTGGTTGAACAGCTTAATAAAGTAAGACGAAGCGGACTTACATTTGCACCTGAAGCAGGAACACAGCGCCTGCGTGATGTAATAAATAAAAATGTTACAGAAGATGAAGTTATCAGAACTTGCACAAAAGCGTTTGATAATGGCTGGACTTCGGTTAAGCTTTATTTTATGATGGGACTTCCGACTGAAACTATGGAGGATATAGAGGGTATTGCAAATCTCGGTATGCAGGTAATTCATGCTTTTTATAATAATCCAAACAGGCAAAAGGGTACAGGTGTGCAGGTTTCGATTTCCTGTGCTTCGTTTATTCCGAAACCGTTTACACCTTTTCAGTGGGAACCTGAAGACAGTATGGAATCACTTAAGCAAAAGCAAAAGCATTTGCTTGAATCTATTCCTACAAAGAAAATCAGAGTGTCTTATCATGAAACACCTACTTCTTTGCTTGAGGGTGTACTTGCCCGCGGTGACAGGCGACTTGGTAAAGTTATTCTTCGCGCTTATGAGCTCGGCTGTAAATTCGATTCTTGGGATGACCAATTTAATTTTGATGCCTGGATGCAGGCGTTTAACGAAAACGGAATTGAACCTCACTTTTATACACACAGAAAAAGGGAGTTTTCAGAATTGCTTCCTTGGGACCATTTAGATTACGGTGTCAGCAGAAAGTTTCTTGAAAACGAAAACAAAAAGGCTCACGAAAATAAAACTACACCTCATTGCAGAATCAAATGTGCAGGCTGCGGTGCAAATAAGTTAAACGGAGGGCATTGCGATGCGAGAAGTTAGACTTCGCTTTTCAAAAACGGGCAGGCTTAAATATATAAGTCACCTTGATATAAACCGTGCAATGTCACGCGCACTTAAAAGGGCACAAATTCCGCTTTGGTATACCGAAGGATTTAATCCGCATCCTTATATGAGCTTTTCACTTCCGCTTTCACTTGGTGTTGAAAGCCTTTGCGAAAGCGTTGATTTAAGAATTATCGGTGATATTACAAATGATGAAATAAAAAACAGGCTTAATAATGTTTTGCCGCAGGATATAAAAATTGTTGATGTTTATGACGATTTTCGTGATAACAGTGAAATTGTATATTCCGATTATGTTTATAAGTTTGAATTTAAAGATAATGAAGCTGCATTTGAAAAAATCAAAAATGTTCTTTCATCAGATGAAATAATTGCACTGAAAAAAGGCAAACAGGGTAGAAAACGAGTTATGAAAGAAACAAATATTAAGTCGTTTATTGATAAATATTCCATTTCAATTCGCAATGATGTTATAGTGCTGAATATTCGTTTACTCGCAGGCCCTGAAAAAAATCTTAATCCGTCACTTCTGTTTGATACAATAATCAGGCTTATTGATATGGATTTTGAGTGGAAAAGCATTGCAAGAATATCACTTCTTGATAAAGATTATAAAGAGTTTAGATAAAATATTAAACAAATTAAATAAAATGCTTGCATTTTAAAGTATTATATGGTACTATATATCAGCATTTAATCCGTTGTAACTCTTACAACGCGTATAATGTCAGCGTTTAGCATTAAGAAGATGGTCCGCTTTCAGCTTTTATGTATGATAAGAACATCTCATAAAATTTAGGAGGAAGAAAAATGGACGCACTCAAATTAATTGAAAAAGACAGCACAAAGGCTGAACTTCCAAAGTTTAACATTGGTGATACCGTAAAAGTATCTGTTAACATTCGTGAAGGTCAGAGAGAAAGAATTCAGATGTTTGAAGGCACTGTAATCGCTATTAAGGGTTCAGGCATTTCAAAGACATTTACCGTTCGTCGTCTTTCATACGGTGTTGGTGTTGAGAGAGTATTCCCAATGCATTCACCAAATGTAGTTGATGTTAAGGTTGTTCGTAGCGGTAAAGTTCGTCGTGCTAAGCTTTACTATCTTCGTGACCGTGTCGGTAAGGCAGCAAAGGTTAAGGAAGATATTCAGTAATTTAATAATTACGACTAATACCACAGATTTTATTTCTGTGGTATTTTTTATTGATTGAATTATGTTTTTATGTTAAAATAATCATATGAATTTTGAAAGGAGTAGTTATGGCTGATTTTCAAAAACAGACTGTTCAGTGGTTTCCGGGCCATATGGCAAAAACAAGGCGAATTATAAAAGAAAGCCTTTCGGTTGTTGACGGTGTTGTTGAACTTGTAGATGCTCGTATACCGTATAGCTCATCTAATCCGGAACTTGACAGTATAATTAAAAGAAAACCGAGAATTGTTCTTTTGAATAAATGCGATATTGCTGATTCTAATGTAACAAAGCTTTGGATTGATTATTATAAAAATAACGGTAAATATGCAATTCCTGTTGATTGCAGAACAGGTAGGGGACTTAATGCTTTTATACCGACCGTTAATAAGGCACTTGCCGATGTGATTGAAAAAAATAAAGCAAGAGGTATGGAAAATAAACCGCTTCGCCTTATGGTTGTCGGTATTCCTAATACAGGTAAATCATCATTTATTAACAGAATGGCAGGAAACAGCAAGGCTAAAGTTGCCGATAAAGCCGGTGTTACAAGGCAAAAGCAATGGTTTGCGGTATGTAAGGGAATTGAACTTCTTGACACTCCTGGTGTGCTTTGGCCGAAATTTGATGACTCTGAGGTTGGGGATAAGCTTGCATTTACCGGTGCTGTAAAGGATGAAGTAACTGACCTTGAAACACTTTCGTGCAGATTACTTGAAACACTTGCAAAAACAAGGCCTAATTCAATATGCGAAAGGTATAAGCTTGACAGTGTTGACAACCTGCAAGGTTGGGAAATGCTTGAACTTATCGGCAAAAAACGCGGCTTTTTAATTAAAGGCGGAGAAATAGATTATGAACGCACGGCAGTTATGCTTTGCGATGAATTCAGGGGAGGAAAGCTCGGCAAAATTTCGCTCGAGTTACCACAGTAATGGATTGGCTTGAATATGAAAATAAAGCTTATGAACTTGGTTTTGATGTGATATGCGGTGTTGATGAAGCAGGCAGAGGCCCGCTTGCAGGTCCTGTATACGCCGCGGCAGTTATATTGCCGAGGGGTTATATAGTTGATGGTGTCAATGACTCAAAAAAACTTTCTGAAAAAAAGAGGGATTTACTTTTTGATAAAATAGTTGATGAATGTGTATGTTACAGCGTAGGAACGGCAAGTGTTGAAGAAATTGATAAAATAAATATCTTGCAGGCAACTTTTCTTGCAATGAGAAGAGCTGTTGACGGTTTGTCCGTCAAGCCTGATATTGCACTTATTGACGGAAATAAAAAGCCCGGGCTTGATATTGAGCAATGGGATATTGTAAAAGGCGACGCTACAAGCGCAAATATTGCCGCCGCATCAATTATTGCAAAAGTAAGCAGGGATAGATATATGCTCAAACTTGCCGAAAAGTATCCGCAATATCAGTTTGAAAAACATAAAGGTTACGGAACTAAACTTCATTACGAAATGCTCGATAAATACGGTATAAGCGAAGTTCACAGAAAAACATTTTTGAAAAAATATTTGGAAAAGAAAAATGAACAGTAAAGGTAAAATTTGGGAAATTGAGGCTGCTAATTATTTGAGAAGGCACAGATATAAACTTGTTGACACAAATTATACCACCCGTTTTGGTGAGGTTGATTTAATTGTTAAAAACAGAAAATATATATGCTTTGTTGAAGTTAAGCAAAGGGATGTTAAATCAATTGCATTACCCAGGGAATTTGTAACATATTCAAAACAGCAGAAAATTATTGCCTGTGCTAAAATGTTTTTAATGCAAAATAAAACAAATTTACAGCCGAGATTTGATGTTATTGAAATTTATACCGATAATAATAAAATAAAATCAATAAAACATCTTGAAAATGCGTTTGACTTAGTATAGAATATTATAAACCTCAATTTTAAGGTGAAAGGAAAATTATTATGCTTTATACATCTACAAGAGATAATACAATTAGAGTATCAGCCGCACAGGCTATTGCTCAGGGTATAAGTGAAGAAGGCGGGCTTTTTGTTCCGGTTGAACTTCCGCATTTTGATATTGAAAAGATTGCTTCAATGGCATCTATGAATTATATTGACAGGGCTAAAACCGTTCTTAAAGAATATTTAACTGATTTTACTGAAGAAGAGCTTGATTACTGCGTAAGCGGTGCGTATGCTGCTCAAAAGTTTTCTTCTCCTCAAATCGCTCCTACCGTTAATGTTGACGGAAATAAGAATATTCTTGAACTTTGGCACGGTCCTACCTGTGCATTTAAGGATATGGCACTTCAGCTTTTGCCTTATCTTATGACTGTATCAGCTAAAAAAACTGCTGACGGAAAAACCATTGTAATTCTTGTTGCTACATCAGGCGATACAGGTAAGGCTGCTCTTGAAGGTTTCAAGAATGTTGACAATACAAAGATTTTGGTATTTTACCCGGTTGACGGTGTTTCACCTATGCAAAAGCTTCAAATGACTACTCAAGAGGGTGAAAATGTTTCCGTATGTGCTATCAACGGTAATTTTGATGATGCACAAAGTGCTGTAAAATCTATTTTTACAAACAACGATATAAAAAAAGAACTTGCAAAGAAGAATATGATGTTCTCTTCTGCAAACTCTATTAACTGGGGTAGACTTGTTCCTCAAATCGTGTACTATTTTTCAACCTACTGTGATCTTATCAATATGAATAAGATTAAAGCAGGGGATGAAATCAATATTGTAGTTCCGACCGGTAACTTCGGTAATATTCTTGCCGGATATTATGCTAAAAAAATGGGACTTCCTATCAAAACACTTGTTTGTGCTTCAAATTCAAATAATGTGCTTACTGATTTCTTAAAAACAGGTACATATGATAAAAACAGAAAGTTCTACACTACTACTTCACCGTCAATGGATATTCTTATTTCATCTAACCTTGAAAGACTTCTTTATCATATGAGTGACGGTGATGATAAGCTTATTGTGGATTTAATGAATAAGCTTTCAAAAGACGGAAAATATACAGTTTCAAATGAACTTATTGCTAAAATTCAAAAGGAATTTGATGCCGGATACACAGCAGAAGAAAATGTTGATGATACAATCAAATATCATTTTGATAAATATCATTACCTTTGCGATACGCACACAGCTGTTGCAGTTAAAGTATATGATGAATATGTAAAAGCAACAGGCGATGATATTCCTACTGTTATTGATTCAACTGCTTCACCTTATAAGTTTTCAGCAAGTGTGCTTAATGCAGTACTTGCGGGTAAAGCACCTGAACTTAATGAATTTGAAATGGTTGATGAACTTCATAATGTAACAGGTGCCGATGTTCCGAAACCTCTTGCATCTCTTAAGGATAAAGAAGTTCGCTTCAGTGATGTTTGCAATAAAGAAGATATGAGCCAAATGGTATTTAAACTTCTTAATTTATAATTTGTTATAATGAATAACGGCTCTGAATTACAGAGCCGTTATTTTGACAATAGGTTTACTTAGCGACAGCCGCAACCGTCGTTGCATTCAAATGTTTCGCATTTTGTGTCAGTTGCACTTGTTGCACTGCTGTTGCCTACATTGATGTGACCTGCCATGCAGTTGTTTGCTTTATCATGATATTTGCAGTTTTTTACATCACATGAAATACCTTTAATTTCCTTATCCATCATTACTTTTTCACTCCCTTCGGTTATTATTATTTGAAAATATGATTTTTTTATTCAAATGATTTTTAACAAAAATTACCTTTTAATTTAGAAAGGCTATTATTTATGTCACTTTTTGCAATTGCTGATACTCACTTATCATTTGCTTCAAATAAGCCTATGGATGATTTTGAGGGTTGGCTTAACTATACGGACAGACTCAAAGAAAATTGGAACAAAATCATTGACGACAAAGATTATGTTGTTATTGCCGGTGACATTAGCTGGGCAATGAATTTTGATGAATTGAAAGCTGATTTTGACTATATAAATCAACTTAACGGTAAAAAAATAATACTCAAAGGTAACCACGATTATTGGTGGAATACAATGAGTAAAATGAATAAATTTATTGAAGAAAACAATTTTAATACTATTTCAATTTTACATAATAATGCGTTTGATTTTGATGATTTTTCAGTTTGCGGCAGCCGCGGTTGGTTTTTTGACAGTGATGAGGAGCAAAATGAAAAAGTTTTAAACAGGGAAGTTATGCGAATTAAGGCTTCTATTGAAAGCGCATTAAATTGTGAAAAAATAGTTTTTCTTCATTACCCGCCGGTATATGAAAATCAATGTTGCGAAGAAATTGTAAGCCTGCTCAAAGAAAAAGGTATAAAAAAATGTTATTACGGGCATATTCACGGTGTGGCTGCGAAATATGCATTTGATGATAATTATGACGGAATAGATTTCAAACTTATTTCTGCAGATAGGCTTGATTTTATGCCGCTTTTGATAAAAAAATTTTAATTTTGTAAATTATTAACAATATGTTTAACATTAAATGAATATAAAAACTTGATATTGTTTGAATTATATGTTATAATGCCACTTCGGTGATTAGAATTTTTATTGATAGGAGGTCATTATCATGGCGCTTAAATCATCTAATAAAGTAGATACAAATGTTTATGAAATCGAAGTTACTGTAACTCCTGAGGTGTTTACAGATGCTTGCAAATCTGCATATATGAAGCAGAGAAAGTCAATCCAAATTCCTGGCTTCCGTAAGGGTAAGGCTACGCAGGGTATGATTGAAAAGGTTTACGGTGAGGGTGCATTTTATGAAGAAGCTCTTGAAATCGTATATCCGCAAGCTGTTACAGCTGCAATTGAAGAAGCAGGTCTTAGAACTGTTGATACTCCGTTTGACCTTGATGTTCCTGTTATGAGCAAGAGCGAAGGCGTTGAAATGAAAATGAAAGTTACAGTTTATCCTGAGGTTAAACTCGGTGACTATAAAGGCCTTAAAGCTACAATGCTTCCAAGCGAAGCAACAGATGAAGATGTTGACAAAGAAATCGAAAATATGCGTGATCGTAATTCACGCCTTGTTTCTGTTGAAGACAGGGCTGCTGAAATGGGTGATACAGCTGAAATTGATTTTGAAGGTTTTGTTGACGGTGTTGCATTTGAAGGCGGCAAGGGCGAAAATTATCCTCTTGAACTCGGTTCAGGTTCATTTATTCCTGGCTTTGAAGATCAGGTTGCAGGCCACAAGGCTGAAGAAGAATTTGATGTTAATGTAACATTCCCTGAAGATTATGCTCAAGAACTTGCAGGTAAAGAAGCAGTATTTAAATGCAAAATTCACGAAATCAAATCAAAGGAACTTCCTGAACTTGATGATGAATTTGCAAAGGATGTTTCAGAATTCGATACCCTTGATGAACTTAAGGCTGATATTAAAAAGCAAATGAACGAAAGAAAAGCTGAAGAAGCAAAGAATGATTTTGAAAATCAGCTTATTGAGCAGGTTATTGATAATATGGAATGTGAAGTTCCGCAGTGTATGTTTGACAAGCGTGTAGATGAAATGGTTCAGGATTACGCTTACAGACTTCAAATGCAGGGCATTGACCTTGATACATATCTTAAGTATCTCGGTCAGGATAAGGATGCATTTAAGGACACATTTAAGGACGGTGCTCAAAAGCAGGTTAAGGCATCTATTGCTCTTGAAGCAATTGTTGAAGCTGAAAAGCTTGAAGCAACAGAAGAAGAAATTGATGCTGAAATTGCAAAGCTTGCTGAACAGTACCAGATGGAAGCTGACCAAATCAAGAATGCAATTCCTGCCGACCAGCTTGCTTCTGATGTTAAAACAAAGAAGGCAATTGACCTTATTGTTGATTCAGCTGTTAAAGAATAATATTTTATTTTTATTTCCTGCCCGTTAGCTACATCGGGCAGGATTATTATGTAAAGTAGCAGAAAGGTAATGGTTATTATGGCATTAGTACCATATGTTCTTGAACAAACAAGTGCCGGCGAGCGCTCAATGGATATTTATTCTCGTCTTTTAAATGACAGAATTATTGTTTTATCTGACGAAGTAAATTCGACCACAGCTTCACTTGTCGTTGCACAGCTTCTTTTCTTAGAGGGTCAAGATAAGGATAAAGATATTAGCTTATATATCAATAGCCCGGGTGGTTCTGTAACTGACGGTATGGCTATTTATGATACAATGCAGTACATTAAATGTGATGTATCTACAATTTGTATGGGTATGGCTGCATCTATGGGTGCTTTTCTTCTTTCAAGCGGTGCTAAAGGTAAAAGAATTTGCCTTCCTAATGCTGAAGTTATGATTCATCAACCTCTTGGCAGAACTGAAGGTCAAGCAACTGAAATTGAAATTGCTGCTAATCATATTTTACAGACAAAGAAAAAACTTAATTCTATCATGGCTGAAAATTGCGGTAGAACTATTGAAGAATTGACTCAAGCTACTGATAGAGATAATTGGCTCACAGCTCAGGAAGCTCTTGAATTTGGTCTTGTTGATAAGGTAATTGATAAAAGATAATTGATGAGGTGTTTTTATGGCACATGATGATTCAAAAAACGCTGTTGCAAGATGTTCGTTTTGCGGCAAGCCGGAAACATTGGTTCATAAGCTTATCGAGGGCCCCGGTGTTTTTATTTGTGATGAATGTATCAATCTTTGCTATGATTTGATTGACCAAACATCATCACTAAATAACCCTAATCCTGTAAGCCAACCTGAAAGCAAGCTTCTTCCCAAACCGGAAGAAATTAAGGCAAAGCTTGATGAATATGTTATCGGCCAAGATGATGCTAAAATTGCATTGTCGGTAGCAGTTTATAATCATTATAAAAGAATATATTCAAATACTCGCGGCAATGTTGAATTGCAGAAGAGTAATGTTATGCTTTTAGGCCCTACGGGTGTCGGCAAAACTATGCTTGCGCAAACACTTGCAAAAATACTTGATGTTCCATTTGCAATAGCTGATGCCACTACTTTGACGGAAGCCGGATATGTTGGCGAAGATGTAGAAAATATTTTGCTCAGGCTCATTCAAGCTGCCGATTTTGATATTGAAAAAGCAGAACGCGGCATAATTTATGTTGACGAAATTGATAAAATTTCAAGAAAGAGTGAAAATAGGTCAATAACTCGTGATGTTAGCGGTGAAGGTGTACAACAGGCTCTTTTGAAAATTTTGGAAGGAACTGTTTCAAATGTGCCTCCGTCAGGCGGAAGAAAGCATCCGCAACAGGAATTTATTCAAATTGATACAACTAATATTTTGTTTATTTGCGGCGGTGCTTTTGACGGAATTGAAAAAATCATCGAAAAAAGAATTGGCGGTAAGTCACTCGGCTTTGGTGCTGATATTGAAAGCGAAGAAGTTGATAAAGACGATATTATGAAAAAAGCCGAACAGCACGACCTTGTAAAGTATGGCCTTATTCCTGAACTTATCGGCCGTGTTCCGGTTATTACCGTTCTTGAAAATCTTGATAAAAAGGCACTTGTTAGAATTATGACTGAGCCTAAAAATGCTATTGTTAAACAATATCAAAGATTATTTGAACTCGATGGTGTTAAACTTGAATTTAAGCCGGATGCACTTAAAGCGATTGCCGATATTACGCTTGAACGCAAAACAGGTGCAAGAGGATTAAGAAGTGTGTTTGAATCGGTTCTTAAAGACCTTATGTTTAAAGCTCCGAGTGATTATACAATTGAAAAGGTTATAATTACCGAAGATTCTGTAACAAAAGGTGACGAACCTATTATTCTTCGCAATCCTAATAAAAATCCAAAGCGTCTTACTTCAAGTAATTTGAAGAATGCATAATAAAAAAGAATTCCTGCAAAGGAATTCTTTTTTATTTACAATACTGTTTATTTATGCTAAAATGATTTCGAGGTGATTTTATGAGAAGAATAATCAGCGTGATTTTATCTTTAATTGCCGCTGTTACTTTTACTTTATCAACTTTTTCATTTGCTTATGCAGGCGGTGATAAACCAAAAGCAACATATATTACCGGTACATCATCAGTTGATGGCGGTTTTAAAGTTAAATATAAAACATATGACAGCGTTGATGGCTATCAGATAAGGTATTCTACCAAACATGACTTTGAAAATGATAAAAGGGTTAAAGTTAAGGACAATTCAAAAGGTTCTAAAACAGTTAAGGGTTTAAAGGCTAAAACAACTTATTTTGTAAAAGTCAGAACATATAAATATGACGGTGATAAGATTATTTATTCATCGTGGTGTGATTCAGAACCTATTAGTGTAAAAAAAGCAACATCAAAGAAAAAATCTACGAAGAAAAAATCATCTTCGGCTAAATATTACTGGGTAGATGACAGCAAAGTTTATCATACTTCCAAAAATTGCAGAACTTTAAAACGCTCTACTTCTGTTTCAAGCGGCAAAAAAGCTCCGTCAGGCAGGAGAGCGTGCAAAGTGTGTGGCTGATTTTACGGGAACTTCCATATATATGGAAGTTCTTTTTCTATATTTTGATATTGCCTTTTTTTAGCGTTTGGTATATAATAATATGCAATTATTTATAATAGACTAAGTAGGTTTTTATATATGAACGAAAGTAACGAAAATTTATTTTTAGAATTACCTATAATTCCGCTTAGGGGAATTGTGGTTTTTCCTAAAATGGTTCTTCATTTTGATGTAGGCAGAAAAAAGAGTATTAAAGCTCTTCAAAAAGCTATGGATGATGACCAAAAGGTATTTCTTGTTTGCCAAAAGGACGCTTCGGTTGATGAACCTAATATTGACGACATGTATGATGTTGGTGTTATATGCACAATTAGGCAGATGATGCGAATTCCGGGCAGCGAAAACATGAGAGTTGTGGTAGAAGGTGACGAAAGGGCTACCCTTTACAGTTTCACATCGGTTAAGCCATATATAGGCGGCATGGTTGAAATTGCCGGTGACAATAATTCTAATCTTGAAATTTCGGAAGATGAAGATAAAGCTTATCAAAGAATTATAAAAAGAGAATTTGAAAGATATGCTTCATTGATGCCTAAAATCAGCAACGAAGTTATTGCAAAGGTTATTTCAATTAAAAATTCAGGTGAACTTGCAGATTTTGTATGTTCAAATACTTTTCTTGATTATTACGAAAAACAGGATGTTTTATCGGCATTAGACCCGAGCGAAAGAATATGCCAGCTTGTTGTTTATCTTAAGAAAGAAAACAATGCACTTGAAATTGAAAGTGAAATTCAAGAAAAGGTTCAAAATGAAATTGATAAGAGCCAAAGGGAATATTATCTTCGTGAGGAAATGAAAGTTATTTCCGAAGCACTTGGCGAAAGCGATAATCCGCTGGAAGAAGCAGAGGAATACAAGAGCAAAGTTTCTGCACTCAAATGCAGCGATGATATTAAAGAAAAACTTTTAAAAGAATGTGACAAGCTTGCTAAAATGCCGTCAAGTTCTCATGAGGGTACGGTTGAACGCAATTATCTTGATAAATGCCTTGAAATTCCTTTTGGAAAATATACAAAAGATTCAATAAATCTTGAAAAATCAAGAAAAATTCTTGATAAAGAGCATTATGGACTTGATAAAGTTAAGGAAAGAATTGTTGATTCATTAGCTGTATATAAAAGAAATCCTGAGTTTAACGGTCAAATTCTTTGCCTTGCAGGGCCTCCCGGTGTAGGTAAAACCTCAATTGTTAAATCTTTGGCTAAAAGTATGGGTAGAAAATATGTCCGCATTGCTTTAGGCGGTATTCACGATGAAGCGGAAATAAGAGGACATAGAAAAACATACATAGGTTCAATGCCGGGCAGAATAGTTGAAGCTGTTATTAAAAGCGGGGTTATGAACCCAATTATATTGCTTGACGAAATTGATAAAGTTGGCAATGATTTTAAGGGTGACCCATCATCTGCATTATTAGAAGCACTTGACCCTGAACAAAATAATTCTTTTGCTGACCATTATATTGAATTTCCTTTAGATTTGAGCAGGGTACTTTTTATTACCACCGCAAATGATGTTTCGGCAATTGCAGGCCCGCTTTATGACAGAATGGAAGTAATTGAGCTTAATTCCTATACCGCACTTGAAAAGTTTTATATAGCTAAAAAGCATCTTGTTAAAAAGGAAATGATTAAACATTCATTGACTTCTAAGGAATTTAAAATAAGTGATGATGCAATAAATATTTTGATTGAAAATTACACAAGGGAAGCCGGAGTGCGTACCCTTGAAAAGCAAATTGCAACACTTTGCAGAAAAGCAACGGTCAGCCTTGAAAGCGGTGCGAAATCATTTAAGGTAACAGACAAAAATATTGAAGAATATTTAGGTAAGAAAAAGTTTAGCGATGATTTAGTAAGCAAAGAAGACCAAGTCGGTACTGTAAACGGTCTTGCGTGGACAAGCGTTGGTGGCACAATGCTTCCTATTGAGGTATCTGTTCTTGACGGAACGGGTAAAATAGAACTTACAGGTAATTTGGGTGATGTTATGAAAGAAAGTGCAAAAACTGCCGTTTCATACATTCGTTCAAAAGCAAGTGAATATGGCATAGATGAAGATTTTTATAAAAATAAAGATATACATATTCACGCTCCTGAAGCTGCTGTTCCAAAAGACGGTCCGTCTGCCGGACTGGCAATAACAACTGCGATAGTAAGTGAATTAACAGGAATAGCAATTAAATCAAATGTTGCAATGACAGGTGAAATCAGCCTTAAAGGCAAGGCACTTGCAATCGGCGGATTGAAAGAAAAGTCTATGGCGGCATATAAGGCTGGCTGCGATACTGTAATTATTCCGCAGGACAATAAAAAAGATTTTGATGAAATTTCAGACGAAGTAAAACAGGTGATTGATTTTATCAGCGTCAAAAATTTTGACGAAGTCTTGCCGATTGCACTGGTTTCAAAACCTATTAAGAAAAAAGAAGTTAAGGAAAACTTAATTGTTACAGATAAAACTTCTAAAACAAATGTAGTTACACAGTAGGTGAGATATGAATTACAATAAAGCATTTTTTGAAAACGCTTACGGCGTCCTTTCTCAACTTCCTGAAAGTGTTGAACCGGAAGTTGTTTTTGCCGGCAGGTCAAATGTGGGTAAAAGTTCGCTTTTAAATAAGCTTTTCAACAGAAAAAATTTAGCAAGGGTAAGTTCAGTTCCCGGTAAAACAATTACAATAAATTTTTATGATGTGGATAACATTAAATTTGTTGACTTACCGGGTTACGGCTATGCCAAAATCAGCAAGCAGGAACTTAAACGCTTTGGTGAATTGATGGAGGGATATTTTAAAAGCGAAAGAAATATTTCGCTTGTTATTCTTCTTATTGATATGCGCCATCCTTTAACTAAGGATGATGAGGGAATGATTTATTTCTTGAAAGAAATGAATATTCCGTTTATAATAGTGATGACTAAAGCTGACAAGCTTAAGAAAAAAGCTTATAAGGAGAGGCTTGATTTATCGGGTGAGGAACTTGCATTTGTGGGTGGTGTGCCTGTTGTTCCGTTTTCATCTGTAACCGGGCAGGGAATTAACGGAATTAAAAATTATATAGAAAAATCAGTGATGTGATTTAGGAGGATAAAAAATAATGGCAAAGGTACCATTTGTAACAAAAGAAAAAGTTGAAGAAATTGCTTCAAAGTATCCAACTCCTTTTCATCTTTATGACGAAAAGGGTATAAGAGAAAATGTAAAAAACTTAAAAAAAGCATTTTCTTGGAACAAGGGATATAAAGAATATTTTGCAGTTAAGGCTACACCGAATCCGTTTTTGATTAACATTCTTCGTGAATATGGCTGCGGATGCGACTGCTCGTCAAAAACCGAGCTTATGATGGCTAAAACTATTGGTGCAGTCGGTGATGATATTATGTTTTCATCTAATGATACACCGATTGATGAGTTTAAATACTGCAACAAACTCGGCGGTATTATAAATCTTGATGATATTACACATATTGAAGCAGTTGAAAAAGCTTGCGGCAAACTTCCTAAAAAAATAAGTTGCCGTTATAATCCGGGTGGTATCTTTAAAATTTCTAATGACATTATGGATAATCCAGGCGATGCAAAGTACGGAATGACTACTGAGCAGATTTATGAAGCTTTCAAAATTCTTAAAGAAAAGGGTGTTGAAGAATTTGGTATACATTCATTTCTTTGTTCAAATACTGTAACCAATGAGTATTATCCTATGCTTGCCAAGCTTCTTTTTGAACTTGCGGTCGACCTTAAAGAAAAACTCGGTGTTCATATCACATTTATTAACCTTTCAGGCGGTATCGGAATTCCTTATAAACCTGACCAAGAACCAAATGATATTTTTGTTATCGGTGAGGGTGTAAGGAAAGCGTATGAAGAAGTTCTCATTCCTGCCGATATGGGTGATGTATCAATCTTTACAGAGCTTGGCAGATATATGCTTGGTCCTTACGGCGGACTTGTTACTAAAGCTATTAACGAAAAGCATACACATAAGGAATATATCGGTGTTGACGCCTGTGCAGTTAACCTTATGAGACCTGCTATTTACGGTGCTTATCATCATATCACTGTATTAGGTAAGGAAAACGAACCTAATGACCATAAATATGATGTTACCGGTTCACTGTGCGAAAATTGTGATAAATTTGCTGTTGACCGTATGCTCCCAAAAATTGATATGGGTGATTATATTTTCATTCACGATGCCGGTGCTCACGGTTTTTCAATGGGATATAATTATAACGGTAAGCTTAAGAGCGCAGAAATCCTTTTGAAAGAAGACGGTTCATTTAAACTTATCAGAAGAGCAGAAACGCCTAAAGATTATTTTGCAACATTTGATTGCTTTGATTTTTATGATGAACTTATAAAAGAATAAATTATTAAAATCTCCGATTATTTATTTTTTTCGGAGATTTTTTCTTTACTTTCGCGATTTAGTGTGTTACAATATGATTACTTTAAATTATGATAATTTCATGGAAGGGTAAATATTATGAGCAGTAAATTAAAAGATGATAATATTGATTTTCTTTTCAGGGCTATTCTTGAACTTGAAACTATTGATGATTGCTATGATTTTTTTGAAGATTTATGCACAGTTCAGGAACTCAAAACAATCAGTCAAAGAATAGTTGTTGCTAAAATGCTTTCTGAAAAGTGCGTTTATACAGATATTGTAAACGCAACAGGTGCTTCAACTGCAACTATAAGCAGAGTAAATCGTTCACTTCAATACGGATGTGACGGATATGATAAAATATTTGAAAAAATAAAACTTGAAGACGAAAATAAGAACGAAGAAAATGAAGAGCTATAATACATTCGCAAAATTCTATGATGAATTAACCGATAATGTTGAGTATGAAAAAAGAAGTAAGTATATTTATGACTTTTTTAAAGAAAATTGTGCAAATTGCAATTCTGTTTTAGACCTTGCCTGCGGCACAGGCTCTGTAAGCGAGTATTTGGCTGATATGGGTATGGAAGTTATCGGTATGGATTTATCTGATGAAATGCTTACTGAAGCTTGTTTAAAGGTTATCAAACACGCAGTTTTTATTAAAGGAGATATGACTTGCTTTACATTGCCGCAAAAAGTTGATTGCTGCATATGTTCGCTTGACAGTATCAATCATTTAAAAGATATTGGCGAAGTTAGAAAGTGCTTTGATTGTGTTTACAATTCGCTTGATAACGGCGGCGTTTTTGTTTTTGATGTCAACACGGTTTATAAGCATCAATGTATTCTTGCAGATAATACTTTTGTATTTGATGAAGAAGATTTCTTTTTATCATGGGATAATGAATATTTAGGCGATAATACTGTTAGAATTTTGCTTGATTTTTTTGTATTTAACGGTTCAAGCTATGACAGATACAGTGAAGAATTTAATGAAAAAGCTTATACTGTTGAAGAACTTAAAAATATTCTTGATAAATTTGAAATTATCGGAATTTATGATGAAATGACGCTTGACTCTCCGAAAAGCGACAGTGAACGAATTTATTTTGTTTGTAAAAAAAGGTGATAATTAAATGGGAAAAATAGTAAGATATATTACAACTGACGGCAGTGCGTTTGTTATTGCGGGTGATACAACCGATATGGTTAGCAAAGCTGAAAATATCCACAAAACTTCAGCTGTCACTACTGCGGCACTCGGCAGGCTTATGACTGCTTCATCTATGATGGGTGTAATGCTTAAGGGTGAAGATGACAGTGTTACTTTAAGGCTTAACGGCGGCGGTCCTGCCGGTGTTGTATTAGCAGTTTCCGACAGTCATGGTAACGCCAGGGGATATGTTGAAAATCCTGTCGTTGAGATTCCGCTTAATGATAAGGGTAAACTTGATGTACGCTCGGCAGTCGGAACAGACGGCTTTTTGTATGTAATGAAAGATTTAGGGTTAAAAGAACCTTATGTAGGCAATACCCAAATTGTAAGCGGTGAAATAGCTGAAGATATTACAAATTACTTTGCTGTATCGGAGCAAACACCTACTGTATGCGCGCTCGGTGTTTTGGTAAATCCTGATTTATCGGTAGCAAATGCAGGCGGATTTATGATTCAGCTTTTGCCGGGTTGCTCTGATGAAATAATTACTGAAATTGAACAGTCAATAAAGGATATTGATTCTGTAACAACAATGCTTTCAAAAGGAATGACACCTGATGATATTGCTAAGCGTGCTATGCAGGGAATAGAAATTGAGAAGCTCGATGAAAGCACTTGTGAATACAGATGCAATTGTTCTAAGGCAAAGGTTGAAAATGCTCTTATTTCAACCGGTAGGCAATCTCTTGAGCAAATGATAGAGGATAATGAGGATGTAAATGTTGAATGTCATTTTTGTGATAAAAATTATAAGTTTACACCGTCAGAAATTAAAAAATTACTTGAGCAAACAAGCAAATAAAAAAATTGAAAAAAGTTGAAAAAAAGCCTTGACTTTTTGATTGACTTATTGTATTATATAACTCGTCGCAAGTGCGACGGATATGCGTGGGAGCATAGCTCAGCTGGGAGAGCATCTGCCTTACAAGCAGAGGGTCACAGGTTCGAGCCCTGTTGTTCCCACCACAAATGGCCCGGTAGTTCAGTTGGTTAGAACGCTAGCCTGTCACGCTAGAGGTCGACGGTTCGAGCCCGTTCCGGGTCGCCATTTGTGCTTCTGTAGCTCAGTCGGTAGAGCAGGGGACTGAAAATCCCCGTGTCGATGGTTCGATTCCGTCCGGAAGCACCACATTTGCGGATGTAGCTCACCCGGTAGAGCGCAACCTTGCCAAGGTTGAGGTAGCGAGTTCGAGCCTCGTCATCCGCTCCAATTTAAAAGGCTTCATATGAAGCCTTTTGTTATTCGGCACCATAGCCAAGTGGTAAGGCAGAGCTCTGCAAAAGCTTTATGCCCCAGTTCAAATCTGGGTGGTGCCTCCAATAAAACACCGAAGAGTATTGATTAACTCTTCGGTGTTTTTCTATATCTGTTATAACTTTTATTTTATCTTATGTTTTATTAAAATTTATAATCATTAAATCAAAAACGCCATTGGCTTAGCCAATGGCGTTTTATTTAAGCGTTGTAATAATTAAGCGTTTGCTTGGTGGTCTTTAGCGTCTTGCTCAGCAAGTCTTTGTGCACGCTTTTCAGCAAGTTCAACTATCATTTGTTGCTGAAGGTCACCGTGTATTGGATAGATGATGAATGAAACACCGTAAAGTCCTCTTGCAAGAGCAGGGAGGATACAGAATATTGCCCAAATACCGTTAAGCATTGTTGGGTCAGTCTGTGGAATTGCGTTACCGAGTGAATCGGTAAGAGGCACATAGTTAATCCAAGTAAGTACCATACCTGAAAGCCAACCTGTAACAGATGTGGCAAGTTTACCGAAATAACCCTGAACAGTTGTTACAAGTGCTTCGTTTCTAAGGCCGTGCTTCCATTCCATGTAGTCAAGTGCTTCTGCTGTAACGATTTGGCCGCTGACATTAAGAATTTTGTTAGGAAGACCGCAAATAGTAAGACCGAAGATAACCCAAATAAGATTAAATATGTAATGATCTTTAAAGGTTTGACCAAACGGGTGAAAACCAACAAAGAATAAAGTCATATATGCGAAGAAGCCAAATAAACCTGCAATGATTGATGTGGCTCTTGCGCCCCATTTTTTAACCATTTTTGCTGCAACCGGCACCATAATGTAGTTCGGGATACCTGTAAATAAACCGCAGATTGTTTGGTTAAGAAGTGAACCTGTATTATTAAGCCAAAAGTATGATTCCGATGAACCGCCTACTGACTTGAAAGAGTTAAAGAAGTTAGCAAGAATTACTGCTAAAAGCGGTCTGTTAGTGATAATGTTTTTAAGTGATTCAAGAACTGATGTTTCTTTAATTTCTTCACGGCTCATAAGCGGAACGCGTTCTCTCATATTAAAGAAACCGAATACTGCAAACACTGCTGCAAGAATAAGCATAAAGTATGCGAAACCTGAATATACACCTTCCATTGTGATGTTTTTATTTATTTTAGGAAGAAGTGTTACAAGTACAGGTACAAGTGACGGAAGCCAAGTACCAAAAAGTTCAAAGAATTTTGTAATGGTAATAAGATCGTTTCTTTCATCGGTGTTGGGAGTTATGTTATAAATCATAAGTCCCCAAGCGCCGAAGTAACTCATACCCAAACCGTAAATTACAATAGCGATTGCAGCCCATACAATTTTACTGGTAGCACTTATATTCGGAGCTGTAAACATCATTGCACCGCCGATAACCCATAGCGGTAACGGAATGATAAAGAATGGTCTGATTCTTCCCCAACGGGTACGCGTACGGTCAATAATCAAACCGGAAATCGTATCGTCAAGTGCATCATATATTGATGCAAAAAGGTTAATGTTTGCGTATGCGGTAGAGTTGAGCTTTAAGAACTGAATCATAAAGAACTCTTTAAATGCATCTACAAACTGTGATAAGTTTTTCTGACCGAAATTTACAAGAACATAAGCGGCAATTTCCTTAGGGGTAAGGTAACGCTTGTGCGTATAGGCAAGCTTATCAAGTTCATCCATTTCGGATTGTGTTAATTCTTCGGTAAGTGTTTCTTCTGCCAAATTATTCCCTCATTTCTTAAGGCTTTTCGCCTTTGAAAATATAACATATTTATACTAACATATTAAATTATCTAAATCAACACTTTTTTATGCGATTGGCATAATATTTTTTGAAATTGGGATATGAATATGTTATAATTAAATAAATTCTTTTGCATAACTTGTCAAATACTATTGACAATTTGTTTCTTTCAATATAAAATATCAAGAGTAAGTAACTTTGAAAGGGGTACATATTTATGGCAAGTACCTGTCCTAACTGTGGCAAAACACTACATATATGGAATGTAAAAGCTGAGTGTTCAGCTTGTGGCGTTTCTATTCCTAATCATAACTGGCAGGAAAGACTTGAGGAAGACAGTGAAAAAGCCGAAAAGCAATTTGCGGTTTTCTATAAATCTCTTAACAGAATAGCATATTCTATTTGGGGAACGAAATTAAGAATTGCAAGGCTTGTTTTAACTTTTTTACCTGCTATCGGTTTTATTCTTCCTTGGGCAAATTTGAATAGTGACGGTGAAAGCTTCAGTTTAACCATTATTTCAATATTTAATAAGAATAAATCTTTGATTGACTTTTTCAAAAGTTTTTTCGGAAACACGAGTTTGTATATGACCAATATGAAATTCGAAGGTTACAGCGGTCCTTTAACATTTGCGGTAATCGGTTATCTTTTCTTTGTTCTTAGTGCATTGTTTATCGTATTGGCATTTTTAATGACTATTATTCTTTGTAAAAAGCCGAAGACAAAAGCTATGGTAGGCCTTGATATTGTATCAATCGCATTTTCGGTTGTGTCTGTCGTAATGTTTGTTATGTCAGGTCCGCTTGCAAGCCAGGCAAGTGCATTTAATTTTGGTGATATGCCTGTTTTTGCCGGTTCTGCTTCAATTTCTTGGGGATACTTTGTTGCTCTTGTACTTCTATTAGTTGCAACCGGTATCAATATTGCGGTTGCAAAAGCTCCTGCTAAAAGTGATGAAACACTTGAAGAAGAAAGACTTTCCCGCAAAGCAGTTAAAGATGAAAAAGAAAGACAGAAAGAAATTGAGCGAGAAAAGAATCGCGAAGCTGCTGAAAAAGCTGCTAAAGAGGAAGAAAGAAAAAGAGTCGAAGAAGCTAAGGCAAAACTTGCAGCCAAAGCTGAAAAAAGAAAAAAGAAATAATTTGAATTTTAGCAGAGTGAAGCAGAAGCTTCACTCTGCTTTTTCTTGACCTGGTAATAAGTATTTGTTATAATCAAATTATAAATTCCTATTTGAGAAAGGCTATATGTTATTATGGAAGAAAAAGAAGTGCTTGTAACTGATAATGTTACCAAAAAAAAGAAAATGAATCCTAAAAAGAAAAAAATCACCATTGCAGGTGTAATTGTAGGCATTATTGCTGTTATTGCTATTTTAATCGGTGTTAATCACACAGCCATAATGTCAGATATTACATATTCATTTATGCCAAAGTCAATAACTCCTGATTTCAGCGGAACTAAAGTTGAATTCTATAAATATAAGAATAAAGATTATAACCAATTCAAAGATAAAAATAAACCGCTTAAAGCCTTCGGATTTTACTATATTGATGAAAACGGTAAAAAGCAGGATTTAAGTTGGGATGGGGTTTATATTGCTCCTGACGGAACTAAATTTACACCTAATATTTGGTTTATGATTAAGGCACAGGAAAAATTAACTACTTTTAAACGCACTGCGTCAAAAGTAATCCCTATTGTTGTAATTGTAGTTATAGTTGCACTTATTTACCTTTGGTTTAGATTGTGGTGTATTCGCGAAGATAAAAGGATGGAAGCTCTTTATGGAAATAAGGAGCAAAAGAAACTTGAAAATAATAAGAAAAAGAAGAAAAAGTGATTTTTAACTTAAGGGGTATTTATGAATTACGATATGCTGTTTTCGCCTATGAAAATAGGCAATGTGGAAATAAAAAACAGAATATTAATGGCACCGATGTGTATGGGTTTTGGGCAGTATAACGGTTGTGCTACCGAAACTATGATGAATTATTATGAAGAGCGTGCAAAGGGCGGAGTGGGCCTTATTTTTACCGAAATTACACGAATTAACGATATTACCGGTGCGTCATCATTCGGTCAGCTTGGTATGAGCCATGATTATCAAATACCTGCGCTTAAAGAAATGGCTGACAGAATACATAAACATAATTGCAAAGTCATGGTTGAACTTCACCATCCGGGAAGGCAAAATCTTGGACTTATGATAGGTACTGTGCCTATTTGCAATATCGGCAGTAAACTTTTGGGTAATATGTATACCAAAATTCTTACCGGCGCTGTTATACCTCCGGGTAAAGTATTGCAGGATAAAGATATTGTTCCACGCACAGTAGCTCCAAGCAAATGTGAAAAAAGCAAAATGAGCGAAAGTGTTAACCGTGAACTTTCAAAAAGAGAGATTAAAAAGCTTATATGTCAATTTGTTGAGGGTGCTGTTAGAGTTCAAAAAGCAGGATGTGACGGCGTGGAACTTCATGCCTCACACGGTTATCTTATTCAGCAATTTTTATCACCTAATACTAATAAGCGTACTGACGAATACGGCGGTTCGTTGAAAAACAGAATGAGATTTCTGCTTGAAATAATTGACGGAATCCGTAAAAACTGCGGTAAAGATTTTCCGATTGTTGTTCGCCTTACTGTTGATGAAATGTACAGTAAAATAGGGCAGGACGGTAAGGGCTACAATTTAGAGGAAGGTTTAAAAATGGCAAAAATTCTTAATGATAAAGGAATTGATGCCATTGATGTTTCATCAGCTGCATATGATACATTTAACTACTGGCTTGAACCTACAACTTTTACTCCGGGTTGGAGAAAATATCTTGCATGCGAAGTTAAAAAAGTTGTAGATATTCCTGTTATTGCTGCAAATCTTATTCGTTCACCAAAGCAGGCTGAACTTCAGCTTAAAGAGGGTTGCCAGGACTTTATTTCACTCGGTAGGCCGCTTATTGCCGATCCTTACTGGGCGAAAAAAGTAAAAAACGGCAACGAAAATTTGGTTAAACGCTGTGTTTGCTGTTTGTACTGCTTTGAAAGTATGATGAATGGAGCATATAAATATACACACGGTAAATGCTCGGTTAATCCATTTGTTGGGAGAGAAGATGTAAAGTTAAAACATAACGGTAATGCACGCAAGGCAGTTATTATAGGTGCAGGTTGTGCAGGTTTAACTGCGGCAGAATTACTTGCAAAGCGAGGCTTTGATGTAACCGTTTTTGAAAAAGATAGTAAGCAGGGTGGCCAATTAAACCTTGCAAGTAAACCGCCGCATAAAGATAAAATGAATTGGGTGTGTGAAGATTTACTTGCTAACGCTGTTTTGGCCGGTGCAAAAGTTATTTTTAATACCCTTGCAACTAAAGATATAATTGATTCCTATTCACCACAAATAGTAATCAATGCAACAGGCGGTAATGCAGTTCACCCTAAAGCTTTCAGCGGCAACAACATTTCAACTGTTACTGAAATACTTGACGGTTCGGTTAAACTGGAAAATAAAAATGTTGCTGTTATCGGCTCGGGAATGACAGGGCTTGAAACAAGTGAATTGCTTGTCTCACAAGGAAATAAAGTGACAATTATTGAAATGGCAGATGAAATTGCGCCGTCGGCGTGGTTTCAGCATGTTGACGACGCTTTGCCTGTTCTTGAAAAAGCCGGTACAAAATTTTTGACTTCTCACAAACTTCTTTCTGTGTCCCAAAGCGGTATTGAACTTGAAGATTTAAAGAGTAAAAAAACGATTTCATTAAAAGTTGATTATGTTGTATTGTCACTTGGGGTTAAACCGGATACTGTATTATTTGATACTATCAAGAATTCAAGTAACTACAAAGTGTATAATATAGGCGACAGTCTTAAAATAGGCAGAATTGCCAATGCAACAGAATCTGCATATCAGTTGGTGATGAGTATTGAATAATGTATTTTCAAGACCTTCTGCAAGGGAAATCTTAAGGAAAAAATTAGATGAAATCAGTATTAGAATTGACGATAATTTGGATATTGATTTTAGCCATGTAAGTAAAAATATAAACACAATTAAAGAATTCAATCAATTTATATTGGACCCATTTCTTTCAGGTGAAAAACTTTTTTATCGTGGGGAGCGTATCAATGATCCAAATAGGCACCTACTTCCTACAATTTATCGTGATCAAAATATTGTATTAAAAGATTCGGATTTGGGAATTAAGCATATAAATTCGCAATTCTTATTTGATTATTATGAGTCATTAGGCGATTTTGTGTATGTTTTTAATCATACTATGGGCAACGCAAGTCCAAATCATTTGTATGAAATTTGCTCTTTTGCACAGCATTATTATCATCTGTCGCCGCTTATTGATTTTACCAAGAGCTTATATCCTTCACTCTCTTTTGCTTTGAAAGATAGGAAAACATTTAATGATGATATTGTTTTGTATGTGCTGAAACTGCGTGATATGGAAGATTACACACAGGATATTAAGGTTGCGGATGAATGGCTTAAAGATTTAAATGTTTATGTCAGCTTTTTTGATGAAAACAGTGTCAGAAAATCTGTCAGAGAACTTATTGAAAATAAAAAGGTGAGTATTCCTACCGATTTTAAAAAGCACCTTGATACCATTTCTTCCAATCCGGTTGCAAAAGCCAAGCTTATTGATGTTCCCACAAATACCCGTATGAAATTTCAGCAGGGTGTGTTTATGCTTTTAACCGATTTTCAGCTTTATAACGATACATATTTAACAAAAGATATTCGCAACTCTTTTGAAATTAAAAAGTATATCATCAGCAAATCTTTATGTCCCGCTTTGGTCGATATGATTAAAAACGATGCTCCTTGGTACACCTTTAATAATTTAATGGATATTGAGTCTGCTTTTAAAAGTACAATTTACGCTAAATGAATTATAGTTAATAAACGCTTTCTCTATGAAGGCGTTTATTTTTTTGATAATAAACTTTACAATTATTGTGTATTGCTATATAATAAAGTCATTATATGTTAAAGACGGTGTAAATTTGAATTTTAAAAAATTTATAAAATCTCAGTCGCCGGCAAGAATTATTGCCCTAGGCTTTGCTGCTACAATTTTTTTAGGCTCTTTTATTCTAATGCTGCCTATCAGTCTTAATGACGGTGTTAATTTAAAATATGTTGATTCGCTTTATACTGTTACAAGCGCTGTTTGCGTAACAGGTCTTGTTACCGTTGACCCGGCTAATACTTTTACTCCGTTTGGTAGATGCGTTCTTGCTGCTTTAATTCAAATCGGCGGTCTTGGCGTAACATCATTCGGAACCGGAATTATAATAGCTATGGGAAAGAAGCTTAATCTAAAAAGCAGAAATATTACTAAAGAAGCTCTAAATTTAGATTCCAGAAAAGGCATAGTATCCTTTATAAAAGAAATATTTTTAACAACGCTGACTATTGAACTTTTAGGTGCTTTTTTCAGTTTTTTTACTTTTAGAAAAAAGTTCAGTTTTTTTAAAGCTGTCGGCATCAGCCTTTTTCATTCTATTGCTGCTTTTAATAATTCCGGATTTGATATTTTAGGCAATTTTCAAAGCTTGAGTGCATATAAAAATGATGTATATATAAATATTGTTACTTGTTTTTTGATATTTTTTGGCGGTATTGGCTTTTATGTTATTAAAGAGCTAAGAATGAATAAATTCAAGTGGAAACCGCTTTCAATGCATTCAAAAGTTGTATTATCAGTCAGTATGATTTTGATTATTTTCGGTACAATTATGCTTAAATTAACGGAAAATATCACTTGGCTGGGTGCATTGTTTAACAGTGTGTCTGCACGAACAGCCGGTTTTTCAACTTTTAATCTCGGTGATTTTTCAAATGCGGGGCTTATAATAATGATGGTTTTGATGTTTATAGGTGCTTCGCCGGGTTCAACCGCCGGCGGTATTAAAACAACTACCATTTTTGTCTTGTTTCAAGGTGTTAAATCATCAGCTATCAATAAAAGTGAAAAAGCTTTTAAATATGCAGTTCCTAAAAACGCTTTTAAAAAGGCTGCTGTCATTACCGTTATCGGTATAACCGTTGTTTTAACAGGTACTTTTTTAATGTCCTTGTTTGAGCCTAATCTTGAAATAAAGGATATTGTTTTTGAAATAGTTTCTGCTTACGGAACAGTCGGTGATTCAACCGGTATTACACCATCTATTTCAACAGCTTCTAAAATTCTTTCAATGCTGGTTATGTTTATCGGCAGGTTAGGCCCGATGACAATAGTAACCCTTTGGTATTTCTCGCATGGGGAAAGGGTACGCTATCCTGAGGGCAATATTTCTATTGGTTAATTTTTATAAAGGTGAAATTATGTTTAATAAATCTAAAAATGATAAAATGACTTACGGTATTGTAGGTTTAGGCAGATTCGGTATGGCATTGGCTATTGATTTGGCTGAATCCGGTTCGGAAATCATTGCACTTGACAGTAATGAAGAAAAAGTGCAAGCAATCAGAGAATATACCGAAAATGCGTTTATTGTAAAAAATCTCGAAAAGAAAACTCTTATTGAAACAGGTATTCAAAATTGCGATGTAGCGATTGTTTGCATTGGTGAACATATGGATACTTCTATTTTAACCACACTTAATCTTGTATCTATGGGTGTGCCAAAAGTCATTTCAAAAGCTATGAGCAGTGAGCATGGCGTAATTCTTAAAAAGCTTGGTGCTGAAATTGTTTTTCCTGAAAAAGATATGGCAGTTCGCCTTGCAAGCAGGCTTGAAACTGAAAGAATGCTTGATTTTGTACAACTTAGTGAGAAAATAAATGTATCTAAAATGAATGTACCTGATAAAATGATTGATAAAAGTGTTGAGGAAGTTAATTTGCGTAAGCATTTCGGACTTAACATTATAGCTATTGAAAATAATGAAAATGTAAATGATGTTATTTCACCAAAGTATATATTTAGGCAAGATGACATTCTTTTTCTTTCAGGTAGTAAGGATGGCATACTTCAATTAAGTGTTTGGGCAAAGAAATAATGTTTCGGAGGAAATTCACTTTAAATGTTTAAACAGATTATATTGCAAATTATACTTATTGCTTTAAATGCCTTTTTTGCAGCTACTGAAATAGCTGTTATTTCCCTTAATGAAAAAAAGGTGAGGGCGCTTGCAGAGGACGGAAACAAAAAAGCAGTTAAAATGCTTAAAATTATTGAAGAACCTACTAAATTTCTGTCAACAATTCAAATCGGTATAACTCTTGCAGGATTTCTCGGTTCGGCTTTTGCTGCCGATAATTTTGCCGAGCGTTTATCTGCTGTAATTGCAAATGCATTTAATTTATCTGCTGACAATACTAAAATAGTTAATACGGTAGCGGTAGTAGTAATCACGCTTATACTTTCATATTTTACTCTTATTTTCGGTGAGCTTGTTCCTAAGCGAATTGCAATGAAGCATAAGGAAAAACTTGCAAATTCGGTTTGCGGTGTTATTTCGTTTTTAACCGCTGTGCTTAAACCAATAATTTGGTTTTTAACTGTATCTACTAATGCTGTACTCAGAATTGTAGGTATTGACCCACATGAAAAGGAAGAGCCGGTATCAGAGGAAGACATTGTACTTATGCTTGATGCCGGTGTAGATGAAGGCTCGCTTGACCATGATGATATTAAATATATTAAAAATGTGTTTAAGCTTGATAAAATGACTGCCGAAGATGTTATGACGCCGCGTAAATCGGTTATAAGTATACCTATAAATGCCGATGATGATAAAATCGTAAATATTATTGAAGAAGAGGGTTATTCCCGTATTCCGGTATATGAGGATAATTCTGATGAAATCATTGGTATTTTACATTCTTGTGATTATTTATTAAAGCGTGATGAAGGCAATTTCAACTTGAAATCAATTCTTCACGAACCTGTTTTTGTTCCTGAAACAGTATGCCTTGATGTTTTATTTAAAGATATGCAGACCGACCATAATCATTTGGCAGTTGTAGTAAATGAATACGGTGAAACATCAGGCATTGTTACTATGGAGGATATTCTTGAAGAAATAGTAGGCGAGATTTGGGATGAGCGTGATGAAGAAATTGATGAATTCCAAAAAATAGGAAACAATGTATATAAGGTTCTTTGTACAGCTTCACTTGATGATTTCAGAGAGTATTTTGATCTTGATGATGAAGAAGAACTTGATGTAACAACCGTTAATGGCTGGATTACTGAAGTTACAGGTATTATTCCTGAAGCGGGTTACACATTCGATTATAAAAATCTCACTGTAACTATTGTTAAGGCTGACCAATTTATGACTCACGAAATTAGGGTTGAAGTACATCCACAAAAAGAAAATATCGAAGATTAAAAAAATGCACTCCTTATTTTTATGTAAGGAGTGTATTTTTTGTCAAAAAATCGTATAATCACTTGAAAAATGATTATTAAATTACTATAATATTTTTATCATCATAGAAAAGAGGCATAAAAATGGTATCACAAATTTTTGCCATAGTAATTTTTGTACTTATGTTTGCACTTATTATTATGGATAAAATCCCAAGGCATTGGGTAACACTCGGTTGCGGACTTGCAACTATTGTTATTGTATTTGCGATTTGCATGAAAAGTCCGAGTGCAATAATGGAAACACTTAATGTTAAAAGTATATTTACCCTTGAATTTTGGCATACATCGGGGCAGGGTAATGAAAGCTCAAGCGGTATTAACTGGGCAACAATAATTTTCATTGCCGGTATGATGGTTATGGTTGAAGGTATGGCGAAAGCAGGATTTTTCCGCTGGCTTTGCCTTACTATTGCAAAAGCTGTAAAGTATAAAGTTATGCCTATACTTGTTACTTTTATGATTATGAGTGCGGTTCTTTCAATGTTTATTGATAGCATTACAGTAATCCTTTTCCTTGCGGCAGTAACTGTTGAACTTTCTCAGTTACTTAAATTTAGCCCTGTACCAATGGTTTTGGCAGAAATCTTTTGTGCTAATCTCGGCGGTTCGGCTACAATGTGCGGTGACCCGCCTAACATCATCATAGGTACAGCACTTGGTTACAGCTTTGCTGACTTCCTCACAAATACAGGTCTTATTGCCGGTATCGCACTTATTGCAATTATTGTGTTTTTCTTTTTTGCGTTTAAAAAGGAACTTTCGGCAAATAAGAATGAAAAAGTTGATCCTTCAACTTTTCCTAATCCAAGCGATGCAATTGAGAATAAAAAGGATTTCATTATAAGCACTGTTATTTTTATTATTGCAATTGTGCTTCTTGTATCCCACGCACAGACGGGATTGACAGTAGCGTTTATTGGTGTGGCAATAGCACTCATTACTCTTCTTACATCAATTAAGGATATAGGATTTATACTTAAAAAGGTTGATTATAAAACGCTTCTTTTCTTCATTGGTTTATTCATTGTAGTTGGCGGACTTGAACAAACAGGTGTACTTGAAATGATTGCGTCATTTATTGAAAAAGTTTGCGGCGGTAATGTATTTGCAATGGTACTCATTATTATGTTTATTTCAGCAATTGCAAGTGCTTTTGTTGATAATATTCCGTTTGCCGCAACTATGGTGCCTGTTATTAAAAGTTTGGCAGCAACTACTGCCGGTGCTGATTTGTCAGTTTTGGCGTATGCACTTTCTATCGGTACTGATATCGGCGGCAGTGCTACTCCTATCGGTGCTTCGGCTAATGTTGTCGGCACATCGGTTATTTCAAAAGCAGGTCACCCGGTTGGCTGGGGAAAATATTGCAAAACTGCAATTCCGGCAACAGCAATTGTTCTTATAATCGCTATGGTTGTAATTAAATTCAGATATTTTTAATGAGGTGTTGATTATGAAACGGCAGTTTATAATTTCTATCGAGAGAGAATACGGTTCAGGCGGCAGAGTTATCGCTGAACAGCTTGCAAAAACATTGGGTATTAAGTTTTATGATAAAAATATAATTGAACAAATTGCAAACGAAAAAAGTCTTAATCTCGATGAATTAAAGAAATTTGATGAAAAAGCACGCAATATTTGGCTTTCAAGATCTGTTGACGGGCACAGCAATTCACCTGAAGATACGATTGCGCAAATGCAATTTGATTTTTTGAAAGAAAAAGCTGAATCAGGCGAATCATTTGTTGTTTTAGGTAGATGTGCAAGTTATGTTTTGAGAGATTACGATTGTTTAATTAAAGTGTTTGTAACATCTGATATGCATCATAAAATGGAAAGAATAGCCTCAATCGAACACCTTGACCCACTTAAAGTTGAGGATTTAATTATTAAGAATAATAAAAAGAGGAAAACTTACCATAATTATTATTCTAAAGAAAAGTGGGGCGATTCCCGCTATTACGATTTGATAATCAGCACTTCTAAAGTCGGAATCGACGGTGCTTTTGATGTAGTAAGCAATTATGTTAAAAAGGTTATAGCTGAATAAAAAATCCACTATTGGGACCCCTTCATAAGCAAGGTGTGTCCCAATGGTGGATTTTTAATTTTACATATGTATTTGATTTGACGGTGTAGTATTGGCTATGCCGTTTTTGTTTGCATTTTGGCTGTTGGTTTTTTATTCGAATGAGCGTAACATATTTGTAATTAAAGTTTTTTGTAAACTAATAAAATTTTCCTTTATTGCCTTTAAATACAAAGGCAATAAAAACAACTGCTACGAATATCAATGGAAAATAATTAGTCAAAAACATTTTCAAAGTCAAGATTTCAAAATTTTCATACAAAAGAAAGACTTTGGTACTGCTGACAAAAGTGTTTATTAAATCGTACAATAATAAAACCATTATAGTTATCGGTGCGGATTTTGAAAAAAACATTACAAGCATAGATAATCCGTAATAGAACACAGCTACACTTAAAATCTTAAAAAGAAACCCTATAAAATCATCTATGCAATAGAAATGCAAAAGTATCACTGCTAAAGCATTGATCAAAGAGCACAAAAAATACACTATCGTAGTTTCAAATCGTTTTTTGTTACTGTAAAAGAAGAATACATCTTTCGTTTTATCCGAAAAAAATATTTCCGCCACAAAAATACCTGTCCATACAGAAAACATCGGAAAAAAGAAAAAAATAATTTTTTCTATATCTATTACCATATCATTGTTATTTAACTTATATATAAAAAAATTAAACAACGGCACAATCAGGTTAATGATTACTATGGGCAGAATCCATAATCTGTGAATGGATTTCAAAAAGTATTTGTGTTTTTTAAATTCAGATTTTCTATAAAGCATATATAACCATCCTCTACTGTGGGAGCAAGCGGCAAAGCGTCAATTTTGTTTAAACAAATAACTTTTTCATATGTCTTGCCGTCAATATAAATCGTTCCCATTGAATAAAAAGGAGCATCGATATTATCAGTGCTGTTGACTGCAAAAACTTTTCCGTTTGCAACATTAGCCAATTCGTCACAAGAGTTAAATTGTGTAATAACCCCGTTTGAGAGAATCAATATTTTGTCACATAAGGATTCTATGTCGGTTATTATGTGCGTTGAAAGAACAACACACCTGTCTTTTTTTATTTCTCTGACAACATTTTTAAAATTCAATCTTTCCTCAGGGTCAAGACCTGCAGTCGGTTCATCAAGCAAAACAATGTCCGGATTTCCTATCAACGCCTGCGCAATTCCGAGTCTTCTTTTCATTCCGCCTGACAGTTTTTTTACAACAGTATCTTTTTTAGAAAAAAGATTAAGTGATTTCAACAGATTGTTGATTTCGTCATCTGTAATGCCATAATCCTTTAAATTTGCAAAAAACTGCAAAACTTCATACGCAGTAAGTTCATTAAAAATCTCAAAATTTTGCGGAAGATAGCCAATGTGAGTCAAATAATCATTTGTTTCTTTTACGCCGTCTGAATAAGTGATGCTTCCGCCGTTAAGTTTTTCTATCTTGGTTATACACCGCAACAAAGTGGTTTTGCCGCTTCCGTTTCTGCCCAACAAGCCGTATGTGCAATTTTCAAGCTGAACATTGACATTATCAGCCACAACGATAGATTTGAATCTTTTATCAATACTGTTAAGCTTCAACATACAATCACCTCAATTCGCAAAGAAATTCCGAAAAACTTCTGTCATCAGCGTTATCAATCAAATAATCATTTATTTTTGCAAGCTTTTTACCGTCATTATCATTTTTTAAAATTTCTTCCAAAACAGGAATTGCTTTTTGTAATTCTTCGGAAGAATTATCTTTTAAAAATTCAAAGTATTCGGGATAATTCATATAAGCGTTTACGGCGTCGTATAACTCCATCTTGTTTGCACTGATTTTGGAAACAAAGCCTAGTCTGTCTATGTCGTCAATCGACGCTGTTATCATATAATCGTTGAAAGTTTTTACAAATTCAATATCTTCCAAATTTATATCGGGAATAATAAATATTTTCTTGATGTTCGGATTTTTTGAAACAAAAGTTTCCAATTTTTCGTTAATGGTGTCGCTGTTATACGCATCGTTAAAATACGGATAATAAATCTGTGTTTTATTGATTGTAACGCAATTTATAAATCCACTTAACAATGTTAGGGAATCACTTTTTCCTTTGAATTCGTTATTAGTGCTGCTTTCTAAATTACATTGCACTTTCTTCAAAGAATGAACGGTAACATTAAAATCAGTTTCATAGGGAAGTGATAAATTATCAAATCCGGCATATGAATGTGTGCTATACATTTCGTTAAATCCCGGAATTGGATAAAACGCAAAATTCCCCGGAAGAAATACGGATAAATAATTGCTGTAATATTTATCGCAAGAGCCATGGTAATATATTTTTATCAGTTTGGATTTTGAAGTGTTTTTTATCGTAATATAATCCGAATCTCTTGTAAAATCCAACTCGTCATTGTTACCATCGGTGATTTTACTAATTTTATATCCATGATACAAAGTGAATTTATATTCGTCTTTAACATCATCTGTTTTAATTGTTGCAACGGCGTTTAAATCATTTCTGAAATTGAATTCCAAGTCGTAACTGTCTACCCTAAAATCGGCAGGCTTTGAAACTTGCTCATTGTTCTCGTAATATCTTTTATCTGCCGACACACCCGAAGCGCTCAAATTCATTTGCGCAGCAGAAAACGGGAGTATATATCCAACTAATGTTATTATACATAGGCAAAAACAAATTGAGCTTTTTAATATCTTGCTGTTTTTTGAAATTTCATTATCGGTTAAACAGTAAAAAAGCAGTGCCAAAAATATAAAAAACAATATTTGAGATAGCTTGTCCAAAGTTATTATATATCCCGAATGCATATTTGGAGTCCAGCCGATTGAAGCGGGAGCTATATTGAAAAATTTAAGGGATTTTGTTATATCTGTACCGGTTGAATTATAAACGCCGACAGAAAGCGAGTCCATAAGGTTTGTTTCCGATATAGCTATAATAAGCATAATGATATATGAAACAAATCTGCCCTTTATTTTCGACAGCAAAAAGCCAATAAATATTGCAGACAAAATGCAGAGCAAAAAGTAAATTATCAAAACAACTAAAGTATGTATCACTAAAGAGAGTGAAAACTGTTTATTAGCCAAAATATAAATAACATTAAACAATAAAGCCTCTGCAAACAGCAACAAATCATACAAAAAAATTGATTGCAACTGATTTTTGTACACAGACCTCATGCCTTTTTTAGTGACGCATATAGGCTCATAGTACCTATTGAGTTTATAACAACATTCAAATGTGAAAAATATAAAGAATATTATTAAATAAGGCAATGTGTATAATGTGTTACCTAACATGTATAAAGACGGAATGTCAATATCTTTTATACAAGAAATAAATGAATACATTAAAAACGCAGAAAACGACAAAAACATAAGGCTAATCAATATCTTATAAAATTTATTTCTTTCTATTGACTTTTTTTGCAAATATAAATTAGTCATAAAATCACCACCAAAAGAATATTGTGTATAAGCTCAATACGCCAAAACTATTGTTTAGTGCTTTACTTTTTATAATCAAAACCAAGTAGGTTTTTTATTAAATTTACATCCGCGATATGCAATTCCGGGTGCAAGCTTGTCACCGTTTCTGCATAAAAGTTCATCAACTCTTACAAAGCTGTAACCCTGTGCTTGAAGTACATCAATTGCTCTTAATACGGCTTTTACGGTAGTTTCTTTTGTATCGTGCAAAAGTAATATTTCACCGTCATGAGCCTTATTTACTATGTAATTAAATACATATTCTTCATCTTGATGTTTCCAGTCAATCGAATCATTTGACCATTTTACAGCTATCATATCATTAACAGCATTTAAAGAAGTACCGAAATAATGGCCATATGGTGGCCTGTAAAATTTTACATCTGTTCCTGTAATTTCTTTAATTATTTTGTTAGTTGAATAAATTTGGCTGGCAATAGTGTTCTTACTGTTTTTCATCATATCAATATGTGAATATGTATGATTGCCGAGCAGATGACCGTCTGCAATAATGTTTTTTATTGTTTTGGCGTTTTTTTGCGCTTTTTTACCGAGAACAAAGAAAGTTGCTTTTGCATTTTTTGATTTTAATCCGTCTAAAAGTGCCTGTGTGTAGTCACTCGGTCCATCATCAAAAGTTAAAGCTATCATTTTTCTGCTTGGATTTTCAACCTCAACGCCAAAACTTTTAGAGTAAGGAGTGAATATATAGCTTATAATTATAAATGCAGTCAGTGCTAGTGCAATTATAATGTAAGTTTTATTTGTGGTTTCTTTTAAATTTAACATAACATATCCCTCTTGCACTTATAGGATAGCATATTTAAATTTGCAACTCAATAATTATAGAAACTCTTTGAAATATCTTAATATTGTCTTTATAATGTCTTAAAACTCGTTATATTTAGCCATTTCGTTAAGGTCAATGTGCTTGAAATGAAGCGGATTAACTTGCGCGTCATCAGCCGGATAACCGGTTGGCATGAGTGAAATAACATCAAGATTTTCCGGTACATTTAATACTTTTTTTGCAATTTCAGGATTAAATGCCATTACCCATGTTGTTCCCAAACCGAGTTCCTGTGCCTGAAGCATCATATGAGTTAAAACAATGCTGCTGTCAACCTCGGCTGATGATAAATTGTCATATTTTCTTGTCCAAGCTTTAGCTCTGTCAACGCACATTACAAAAATAAGCGGCGCATCAAATGTATATCTGGTGCATTTTTCTTCATCAAGTGCTTTGATTTTATCTTTATCGGTTAAAACCAAAATTCTTTGCGGTTGCAAGTTGCATGCAGTAGGTGCTACAAGTCCCGCTTCAAGGATTTTATCTATTTTTTCCTGTTCAACAGCCTTGTCTTTAAATTTTCTGCATGAATATCTTTCTTTAATGAGTTTTTCAAATTTCATATTTATTGCTCCTTTCGTTGTTATATATTAACAAATAATTTATGCTTAAACAATATTATTACAAAAAATATCTTTAAATTTTAGTATCAATCTGTTAAAATAATCATATTACTTTGAAAGGACTAATTATGGACATTTTACAAAAACTTACTCAGGAATTTTCCGTTAAGCTTTGGCAGGTGGAAAATGCCGTTAAACTTATTGATGACGGAAACACTATTCCGTTCATTGCAAGATACAGAAAAGAAGCAACGGGTTCACTTGACGACCAGCTATTAAGAGATTTATCAGACAGGCTTACATATTTGCGAAATATGGAGGAACAAAAAGAAAAAATAATTGCTTCAATTGAAGAGCAGGAACTTATGACGGATGAAATAATGGCGTCAATTGAAAGTGCGTCTACTCTTACCGAACTTGAAGATATTTACAGACCTTTCAGACCTAAAAGAAAAACAAGAGCTTCAGTCGCTAAAGCTAAAGGTTTGCAGGGGCTTGCCGATTTTCTCTATGCACAGGATAAAAATTCAAATCAACCGCTTGTTGAAGCTGAAAAATATCTTAATGACGAAGTAGAAAGCGTTGAAGATGCAATAAACGGTGCTAAAGATATAATTGCTGAATTTGTTTCTGATGACCCGGCAGGCAGAAAGATGCTGCGCTATTCAATTAAAAATCATGGAAATATCGTTGTAACAGGGGCGAAGGATGAGCTTGGCGTATATGAAATGTATAGGGAATATACCGAGCCGATTTCAAATATTGCGTCACACAGAGTTCTTGCATTCAACCGTGGTGAAAAAGAAGGTTTTTTAAAAGTAAATATTGATTATGATAAAAATACCGCCTTGACTATTCTTTATAATCTTCATATTAAGGATAGTTCGCCGACTCAAGAACTTGTTAAGGAAGCTATCGAAGATTCGTATACCCGCTTGATTTTTCCGTCTGTTGAGCGTGAACTAAGAAATTCATTGTCTGAAAATGCAGATGACAAGGCTATAAAAGTTTTTGCGGAAAATACACGCCATTTGCTAATGCAACCGCCTGTAAAGGGCAAAGTCACTTTAGGGTTAGACCCGGGTTACAGAACAGGATGTAAAGTTGCGGTAGTTGATGCAACGGGTAAAGTATTGGATACAAGTGTTATATATGCCGTTCCTCCGCATAATAAAGTTGAGCAGGCGAAGAAAATAATTAAAGACCTTGTTAAAAAACATAATGTTCAAATGTTTGCAATCGGTAACGGTACTGCATCACACGAAACAGAGGTTTTTGCTTGCGAAGTTATTAAAGAACTCAACTGCGGTATTACTTATATGGTTGTAAGTGAGGCTGGAGCATCGGTTTATTCGGCTTCTAAACTCGCCGCAAAGGAATTCCCTGAATACGATGTATCATTGAGAAGTGCAGTTTCAATTGCGCGCCGCCTTCAAGACCCGCTTGCCGAACTTGTTAAAATTGACCCTAAAGCAATTGGCGTAGGCCAATATCAGCACGATATGCCGCAAAACCGGCTTTCAAGCGCACTTGACGGTGTGGTTGAAGATTGTGTTAATACAGTCGGAGTAGACCTTAACACTGCATCTGCACAGCTTTTAAGCCGAGTTGCAGGCGTATCATCAAAAATCGCTGATAATATTGTAAAATATAGGCAGGAACACGGTATTTTTAAATCACGCGATGAAATTATGAATGTTTCAATGCTTGGTCCAAAAGCATTTGAGCAATGTGCAGGATTTTTGAGAGTGAGCGAAAGCAAAAATGTTCTCGATAACACAGCCGTTCACCCTGAAAGTTATGATGCAACACGCAAACTTCTTAAATTATGCTCGGTTACTGATGAAGATGTAAGGAGCGGTAATGTTTCTGCTGTTAAGCAATATGTTGAAACAGTAGGCACATCTGCACTTGCAAAACAACTCGATATCGGTGAGCCGACTCTTATTGATATTACAAAAGAAATTGCCAAACCGGGCAGAGATCCAAGGGATGAACTGCCGGCCCCGATGCTTCGCACAGATGTTATGGATATCAAAGATTTAAAAGTCGGAATGGAACTTAAAGGAACAGTTCGTAACGTAATTGATTTTGGTGCGTTTGTTGATGTTGGTGTTCACCAAGACGGACTTGTGCATATTTCTCAAATTACAGATAAGTATATTAAGCACCCAAGCGACGTTTTAAAAGTGGGGGATATAGTAACAGTTTGGGTGATTTCAGTTGATGTGGATAAAAAGCGTATTGGTTTATCTATGAAAAAGCCTAAAGAATAATGAATTTAAAAATAATTAAAAGTAACAGAAAAACAATTTCACTCAGTGTTGATGATGAACTCAACGCAATAGTTAAAGCACCGTATTATGTTTCAAATTATCAAATTCAAGAATTTATAGATAGAAACAGCGGATGGCTTGAAAAGGCTGTGTTAAGAAAGAAAAAGCATATTGATAAATATAATATTAGCGAAGAAGATAAGAAACGCTTGATTTTAGAAGCAAATGATTACCTGCCTAAAAGGGTAGAATATTATTCCGATATTATGAATGTTAAGCCAACAGGTTTAAAAATCACTTCTGCGAAAAAGCGCTTTGGCTCCTGCAATGGTAAAAATTCTATTTGTTTTTCATATTATTTAATGCTTTATCCGAAAGAAGCGATTGATTATGTAGTTGTGCATGAACTTGCACATATAAAACACCACAATCACAGTAAAGAGTTTTATAATTTTATATCAATATTTATGCCGGATTATAAGCAAAGGGAAAAACTTTTAAGAGATTAAATAATCAAAGTCAAGAGTTAATTTTAATCATTATTTGAAATTAACACTTGACTTTGGACTTGAAATCTATTATTATATCTGTTGTACGCTGGTGTGGCGAAATAGGCAGACGCAAGGGACTTAAAATCCCTCGGTAGAAATACCGTACCGGTTCAAGTCCGGTCACCAGCACCAAAGAGCAACCATTTTGGTTGCTCTTTTTTAATACTGTCATTTCTTTAAATATTGCAGATTTTTCCTTATCTTCTATTGAAAATGCAAATTTAATATTGTATTATAAGTATAATTAAATAAGTAAGAGGTATTTTATGCAGGATTATAAATTAAATGGCAGTGAATGCTTAGGTATTGAGTTTGGCTCAACAAGAATCAAGGCTGTTTTGATTGACAGCGAATATAATGTTTTAGCTTCCGGCAGTCATGATTGGGAAAACAAACTTGAAAACGGATATTGGACTTACGGCATTGATGATATTTTGAGTGGTTTGCAAAATGCATATAAATCACTTAACGATGAATGCTTAAATAACTTTTCCGCTAAGATAACAAACCTTTCATCAATCGGCTTTTCCGCAATGATGCACGGTTATTTACCGTTTGACAAGGATGATAATTTACTTGCCGAGTTTAGAACTTGGAGAAATACCACAACAGGCAAGGCAGCAAAGAAATTAACCGAACTTTTTAATTTTAATATTCCGCAGCGTTGGAGCATTGCTCATTTGTATCAGGCAATTTTAAACGGTGAAAAACATACTGAAAAAATATCATACATAACTACTTTGGCGGGATATATTCATTATATGTTATCCGGCAATAAGGTTGTCGGCATAGGTGAAGCTTCAGGTATTTTCCCTATTGACAGTAATATTAACGATTATAATCACGAGATGCTTGATAAGTTCAGTACGCTTGATGAAGTAAAAAAATTCAAGTGGAACATTAAAGATATTTTACCTAAAATTTTAGTTGCAGGCGAGAATGCTGGAACACTTACTGAAAAAGGAGCTTCGCTTCTTGACCCGACAGGTACATTAAAACCGGGTGCTTTAATGTGTCCGCCTGAGGGCGACGCAGGAACAGGTATGGTAGCTACAAACAGCATTGCGCAAAGAACCGGTAATATTTCTGCCGGAACTTCGATTTTTTCAATGATTGTGCTTGAAAAGCAACTTTCAAAAGTTTATGAAGAAATTGATATGGTTACTACTCCTACCGGCAAACCGGTTGCTATGGTGCATTGTAATAACTGCTGTACTGATCTTGATTATTGGGTTAAGTTATTTATTGATTTTGCAAGTATTTCAGGCAGTTCTTTAACTAAAGCACAAATTTATGATATGCTTTATAACGAAGCTCTTAAGGCCGATGAAGACTGTGGTGGCCTTGTATCATCAAACTATTTTTCAGGTGAACCTGTTACCGGTTTTACACAGGGTAGGCCAATGTTTTTAAGAAGCGAAAATGCAAAATTCACTTTGGCTAATTTTATGCGAACAAATATCTATTCGGCAATCGCTACGCTTAAAATCGGTATGGAAATACTTGAAAAAGAAAATGTTGTAATTGATAAGTTAATGGGCCACGGTGGCCTGTTTAAGACTAAATATGTAGGTCAAAAACTTATGTCCGGTGCAATGAAAGCACCCGTTTCCGTTCTTTCAACAGCGGGTGAAGGCGGTGCTTGGGGCATAGCTGTTCTTGCAAGCTTTGCAAAAGAAAGTTTTGGCTTATCACTTGATGAATTCCTTGACGAAAAGGTATTTTCAAAATTTGAAATTAAAACCACTGTTCCTGATGAAAAGGATATAAGCGGTTTTGAAAAATATATGCAACTTTATAAAAAATCATTAGCTGTTGAAAAATCGGCTGTTGAAAACATATAAGGAGAAATATTATGGCAATTAAAGATTATGAATTTTGGTTTATTGTGGGTACACAGCACCTTTACGGCGAAGAAATATTTGCCGACATTAACGCACACGCAAAAGAAATGTGTGATGAATGGAGTGCTAAACTTCCTTGCAAGGTTGTTGCAAAGCCTTGTGTTAAAACTTCATCTGAAATTTTGAATGTTATTCAAGAAGCAAATAACACAACTAACTGCGCAGGCATTATTACTTGGATGCATACATTTTCTCCTTCAAAAATGTGGATAGCAGGACTTAATGCACTTAACAAGCCTTATCTTCATGTTAACACTCAATTTAATCGTGATATTCCTTGGAATTCAATTGATATGGACTTCATGAATCTTAATCAGTCAGCGCATGGTGACAGAGAACACGGTTATATCCACGCAAGAATGAGAAAAAAGGTTAAGGTTATTGCCGGTTATTGGAAAGATGAAACATTTCAAAACAAAATGGGTGTTTGGATGAGAGCGGCAGTCGGCGCAAACGAATCAAGAAAGCTTCGTGTACTTCGTATTTCTGATAATATGAGAAATGTTGCAGTTACCGACGGTGATAAAATCGAGGCTCAAATCAAACTCGGCTGGCAGGTAGACCATTACGGTGTCGGTGACATTATCAAATATGTTAATGCTGTCAGTGAAGATGAAATTGATGCTCAAATGGATGAATACAAGAAAAATTATGATTTTGATACAGATAATATTGATTCCGTCCGTTATCAAGCAAGGGAAGAAGTAGCAATAAAAAAATTCCTTGATGAAAACGGTTTCGGAGCATTTCACACCAATTTTGAGGACTTGCAGGAACTTCGTCAGCTTCCGGGACTTGCTGCACAGGATTTAATGCGCCAGGGATATGGCTTTGGTGCAGAGGGTGACTGGAAAGTCGCTGCAATGACAAGAATTATGAAGCTTATGGCAGAGGGTATGAACGGCGGTACTGCATTTATGGAAGACTACACATATCATTTTGAACCGGGAAATGAAATGCTCCTTGGTTCACATATGCTTGAAGTTTGTCCAAGCGTTGCTGCCGAAAAACCAAAAATTCAAGTTCATCCGCTTGGTATAGGTGACAGGGAAGACCCTGCGCGACTTGTGTTTAAGGCACAAACAGGTGATGCAATTGTTGTAACTCTTGTTGATATGGGTGACAGGCTCAGGATGATAGTTAACGATGTAGAGTGTAAAGAGCAGGTTAATGATATGCCAAATCTTCCGGTTGCAGGTGTTCTTTGGAAGCCGCTTCCTTGCCTTCAAACTTCTGCTGAAGCTTGGATTTATGCCGGCGGTGCTCACCACTCTGTGCTTTCGTATACTCTTACAGCAGATCATATGAGGGATTTTGCAGAAATTATGGGTATTGAGTTTATTCATATTAACAAAGACACAGAAATTAACGAATTTAAAAAAGAACTTTTCTACAACGATGTTGCATATAAGCTCGGTATGTAAGGGGATTTAAAATGTTAGAAGAACTTAAAGAGCAGGTTTTTGAAGCTAATCTTCAGCTTGTTAAATACGGTCTTGTAGTGCTTACTTGGGGTAACGTTTCGGGTATAGACAGAAATAAAGGATTATTTGTAATAAAACCTTCCGGCGTACCATATGATGATATGAAGGCATCGGATATGGTAGTAATGGATTTAGAAGGTAATAAAGTAGAAGGCGACTTAAATCCGTCTTCCGATACTCCTACTCATCTTGAACTTTATAGAAATTTTGATAATATAGGCGCAGTTGTACACACACATTCACCATGGGCTTGTTCATGGGCACAGGCAGGCAGAGATGTAAATGCTTACGGTACAACTCATGCAGACTTTGCAAACTGTGCAATTCCGTGTGCCAGAGGTTTGAGTGAGGAAGAAGTAAAGGGCGAATATGAACTTAACACAGGTAAAGTTATTGTAGAAGAATTTGAGCAAAGGGGAATTAAACCTGAAGAATGCCCTGCTGTGTTAATTCATAGGCACGGACCTTTTACTTGGGGTAAAAATCCGTTTAAAGCTGTTGAAAACGCCTTGATTCTTGAGGAAGTATCAAAAATGGCTTATCAAACAGAACAGATTGCTTCACTTGACAATGATTCAAATATCGGAATTGAGCAATATTTACTTGATAAGCATTACCAAAGAAAGCATGGTAAAAACGCATATTACGGACAAAGTAAATAGGAGTGTAATTATGAAAAAAAGTTTGAGCGTTATTTCTTCATTGCTCTTCGCAGCACTTTGCTTGGGCTTTGCATTTAATGCATATGCACAAGATGTTACTGCTTTAAATGATGCAAATACGGTTATTTTAATTTCTGAACAAAATTATGTGTATGACGGTACACCTAAAACGCCGGCTGTTTCTGTTTATTATAACGGAATTTTGCTTAGCGAAAATGTTAATTATTCGCTGACATATTCTGATTTTGTTGTTGCCGGAACAGCTAAAGTTACCGTTACCGGTATAAATTCATATACCGGCTCTGTTACAAAGGAGTATACAATAAAGCCAATAACTTTTAACAGCAAAAATTTATCTGTCACATTTGATAAAACTTCGCTTGTATATTACGGCAGTGCTGTTCATCCTGTTATGTATGTTTCGTTTAATGGTCAGCCATTGGTGCAGGATGTTGATTATAAGGTAACTTATTCTAAAAATAACGCACCCGGCAGAGCAACCGTTAAAATTACCGGTATAGGAAATTTTGCAGGAAGTGTGTCAAAAACATTTATAATTTTACCGCAAAAAGTAAACTCTGTTTCAATTGCAAAAAATTCTGCTACAACAGCAACAGTAAGTTGGGGCAAAGTTGATAAAGTTTCCGGTTATGAAATTTTAAAGTATGATGCTAACAAGAACAGCTTTGTTCATGCAGTTTACGCTTCTGCCGATAGTACATCTTATAAGTTTACAAAACTTCAAAATTCAGCTTTACATTCTTATGTAGTCAAAGCTTATAAAACTATTGACGGTGATAAATACTTCGGTGAGCAAAGTGATGCTGTATCAGTATTTATAAAGCCAGCTAAAGCACAGCTTACTTCTGTAACCATGAAAAATTCAACACTTAATGTTGAATGGAAAAAGCTTGATTGCACAGGTTATGAAATTATTTATACAACTGACAGTAAGTTTAAAAAAGGTTTAAAAACTGTAAAAATCAAAAATTCAAATAAAACTAAAAAGGCTATCAAAAAACTAAAAAAAGGTAAAAAATATTATGTAAAAGTTAGAGCATATGCTGTTAATAACGGTAAAAAGCTTTATGGTAGCAAAAGCACCATGCTCAGCTCTTATTTTTCAAATGTTTATTCCACCTATTGTTCATATTATGTAAATAATAAGGACAGAACAACTAATTTGAAGATTGCTTCTAAAAAAATTAACGGTACAATTATTCAGCCGGGTGAAACATTTGATTTTAATAAAGTTGTAGGTTCAAGAACAAGCTCAAAGGGCTATAAAAAAGCGCATGTGTTTACAGGTGACGATGGTGTGGCAATGGGTCTTGCCGGAGGTATTTGCCAAGTTGCTTCAACCGCATTTAACGCAGCTTTGCTTGCAAATGTTCAAATTGTTGAACGCCACCAACACAGCCAAAGGGTTTCGTATGTTCCTCTTGGCAGGGATGCAGCAATATCAGGCAATGCACAAAACTTCAAATGGAAGAATAATACTAAATACGCCATTAAAGTTGGAATGACAGTTAAGGGTGGCAAAATCACTTGTACTTTTTACACTTGCCAAAAGGCAAAGCCTAAAAAAGTAAACTTAAATGTAACTCAAAAAGGAAAAAAATTCACCTTAAAAAGAAGCGTAAAAGGAAAAGTTAACTACACTTGCCATTCGAAATATTGATAATAAATAAGAAAACACCGTCTATTGACGGTGTTTTTTGATTGTAAATAATGTGTGAATATTGTAAACAATATATTAACAAAGCGTTGACTTATATGTTTGAGCTACTTATAATATATTTTAAAATAATGTGTAGAGGTAATTGATATGGTTAAATCTATGACCGGTTTCGGCAGAGCAAGCAGAGAAATTGACGGTTATATGATTACGGTTGAGCTTAAATCCGTTAATCACAGATACTTTGAATTTTCGTGCCGCTGCCCGAGGCAATATGGCTTTATTGATGATAAAATTAAATCGTTTGTAAACTCTAAAGTAGCAAGAGGTAAGATTGAATGTTATGTTGGCATTGAAGCACTTAATACAGAAAGTGCTGATGTTGTTGTAAATAACACCCTTGCTAATGCATATGTAAAAGCACTTAAAGAAATTTCAACTAATTATGATTTAAAAGAAGATTTCGGTGCATCTACAATTGCACGCTTTCCTGATGTATTGATTGTCAGAAAATCAGAGGAGGACGAAGAAAAAATTTGGCAGCTTGTTAAAACGGTTGCAAATGAAGCTGTTGAAAAGTTCATAGATATGAGAAAAGTCGAAGGCAAGAAAATGTATGACGATGTGTATTCACGCAGTCAGTTTATTCTTGATACTGTTTCTTTTATTGAGGAACGCTCGCCGCAAACCGTTAAAGAATATAATGATAAATTGGTTGAAAGAGTTCACGATTTACTTGGTGATGTTACTCTTGATGAGGGCAGAATATTACAGGAAGTTGCAATTTATGCAGATAAAGTGGCAGTTGCTGAAGAAACCGTAAGGCTTCGCAGCCATATTTCTCAACTTCGTGATTTTATATCAAGTGATGAAGCAGTTGGCAGAAAGCTTGACTTTTTAATTCAGGAAATTAACAGGGAAACAAATACAATCGGTTCAAAGTGCAATGATGTTGAAATTGCACGCAAGGTTGTAGAAGTAAAAGCTGAAATTGAAAAAATCAGAGAGCAAATTCAAAATATAGAGTAATTATTATGAAATTAGTTAATATTGGTTTTGGAAACCTAATAAATGCAGACAGGGTAATTGCAATTTTATCGCCCGAATCTGCCCCGGTTAAAAAAATTGTTAAGGAAAGTAAGGCTAAATCAACGCTGATTGATGCAACACACGGCAGAAAAACTATGAGCGTAATTGTTACAGACAGCGAAAATGTTGTACTTTCTTATCTTGATTTAAAGCAGGTCGCTGCGAAGTTTGATGTGGAGGTTGAGGATGAATAATAATGGTATGCTTGTTGTTGTTTCAGCACCGAGCGGATGCGGAAAAGACACAGTATTTAAAGAAATTCGCAAAAAAAGAAATGATATAGTTGAATCTGTTTCAGCTACCACACGAAAGCCGAGAGAAGGTGAAGTCGAAGGCGTTAATTATTTCTTTTTAAGCGAAGATGAATTTAAAGATTTGATTGAAAATAACGGACTTCTTGAATATGCTGTATATAATAATTGCTATTATGGCACGCCGATTAAAGGTGTTAATGATGCAATCAGCAACGGTAAAATCTGCGTTTTGATTATTGATGTTCAGGGTGCGGAAAATGTTAAAAAGTTATATCCTGACAGCGTTTCGATTTTCTTGGTTCCGCCAAGTTGGGAAACACTTGAGCAAAGACTAAGAGCCAGAAATTCGGAAGAGGAAGAAATGATACAGAAAAGGCTTAACATTGCTAAAAAAGAGCTTTTATGTCAGGATGAATATGATTATAAAGTAGTTAATGACAATCTTGATGATTGTGTTAATGATATAGAAAAAATACTTTGCGAAGAATTAAAAAAACGCAATGAATCCAAATAATTAAATTTAAAGGAGATATTTATATGTTTAACCCGGATTTGAAAAAATTATTAAAAGGCTGCAATAGCCGTTACAGTCTTGTAGTAGGTACTGCAAAGAGAGCAAGAGAAATTCGCGATGAAGCAATTGAACGCGAAGAACCTATTGATGTTAAAACCGTATCAGTTGCTATTGATGAAATTCTTGACGGAAAGTATGTAATTGAAGAACCTGATGAACTAAAATCAAATAAAAAGTAATGAACAATAATATTGCTACTGTTGCCGTTGAAAAAACTTTTTTTAATATTGATTCTGATTTTGATTATTTGATTCCTGATGATTTGGTTAAAGAAATTAAAATCGGAACAATGGTTAAAGTACCTTTTGGAAACGGTAACAGGCTCAGGGACGGAATAGTTGTTAATCTGTATTCAGCTATTAACACATCTTTGAAATCTATAAAAAGCACTGTTGGTGATAAGCCGATATTAAGTGCAGAGGCAGTATCACTTGCATTATGGCTTAAGGAACGCTGTTTTTGCACTACTTACGAATGTTTAAGGCTGATGTTACCGAGAGGAATAGGTAAAGTTTCTGACGCATCTGCAAAAGTTGCAACACTATTGACAGCAAATGAAAATGATTTGCCGAAACTTACTCAAAAGCAAAAAAGCGTAGTAGATTTGCTTTTTGATGTTAATACTGCTTCTGTTTCTGAAATATGTGAATTTTGCAGTGTCGGTGTATCGGTTATTAAAAATTTAGAAAAATACGGTGTAATTTCTATATATGATAAAGAGGTTTTGCGAAATCCTTATAAAAATGTACAAATAACAGAAAATAAGGATATTGAGCTTTCACCGCAGCAAATGGAAGCGTATACTACTTATAGCAATATGCTTGATGGCGAAGGCGGCACGGGGCTTCTTTTCGGTGTTACCGGCAGCGGCAAAACACAAGTATATTTAAAACTTATTGATAAAGCACTTGAAAATCAAAAAGATGTTATTGTTTTAGTTCCTGAAATCAGCTTAACTCCGCAGGCTCTTTCGATATTTCATAAACGATACGGTGATAAAGTAGCTGTTTTTCACAGCGGTTTATCCCTCGGTGAAAGAAATGACGAATACAAAAGGGCAGACAGGGGAGAAGCTAAAATTGTTATAGGCACAAGAAGTGCTGTTTTTGCCCCGCTTCATAATTTAGGTCTTATAATAATGGACGAGGAACAGGAAAGTACTTACAAAAGTGAAAGAACACCGAAATACAACACAAAAGATGTTGCTAATTTCAGATGTAAGTATAATAAAGCATTGTTTTTAATGACTTCTGCAACCCCATCGCTTGAAACATATTCAAATGCTTTGAATAATAAATATGTACTTTGCGAACTTACACAGCGTTTCGGTGATGCTAAATTGCCGCAGGTAATTACTGTTGATATGAAGCAGGAAATGAAAAACGGTAATAAATCGCCGATTTCCGCAAAACTTAAAGAACTTATTGAAGATACACTTGATAATAACAAGCAGGTTATTCTTTTAATTAACCGCAGGGGTTATAACACCTTTATCGCTTGTAATGATTGCGGGCATGTAATTACTTGCCCTAACTGTTCGATTTCTTTAACCTATCACAGTGCAAATAACAGGCTTGTTTGCCATTACTGCGGATATACAAAAAAGCTTGATAATGTTTGCCCTCAATGTAAGGGCGACAATATACGATACAGCGGCTTTGGCACTCAAAAAATAGAAGATGAACTTGCATATCTTTTTCCCGACGCACGCATTTTGAGAATGGACGCTGATACCACTTCAACTAAATTCAGCCATGAAAAAATGTTTAATGCTTTTGCAAATCACGAATACGATATTATGATTGGTACGCAAATGGTAGCAAAAGGCTTGGATTTTGATGATGTTACTTTAGTAGGTGTTGTAAATGCCGACAATTCACTTTATGATGAAAGTTACAACAGTGCCGAGCGTTGCTTTGATTTAATTACACAAGTTGTTGGCAGAAGCGGAAGAAGAGACGGAAACGGTAAAGCTGTTATTCAAACTATTAACCCTTATAACCAAACGCTTGAATACGCTTCGAAGCAGGATTATAAAAGCTTTTATGAAAATGAAATAGAATTGAGAAAGCTTTTAACATATCCGCCGTATTGCGATATTATTTCAGCTTCATTTATCGGTGATAATGAAAATAAGGTTGCACTGTGTTCAAAAAAGTTTTTTGAACTTTTAATTGAGGAAAACGAGAAATATAAGCATAAAATCATTGTTCTCGGCCCAAGTGTAGCAAAAATAGCAAAATTAAATAATACATATAGATACAGATTATCTGTAAAATGTAAAAATTCAAAAAATATTCGTAATATGTTTAATGATATTCAAAAGAATATAAGTAAAATCAAGGAATATAAGGATATTTCGGTATCACTTGATATAAATCCTTGCGATTTGAATTAGGAGAATATAAAATGGCATTAAGAAATATAGTTAAGTTAGGTGACCCGGTTCTTAATAAGACCAGCCGAAAAGTTGAAAAATTTGATGAAAAACTTGCAATACTTATTGATGATATGCTTGAAACTATGTATCACGCTAACGGTGTAGGCCTTGCCGCTGTTCAGGTTGGAATGTTAAAAAGGGTTGTTGTAATTGACATCGGTGATGGCCCTATGGAACTTGTAAACCCTGAAATCACGATGAAAGAAGGAGAACAGAGAGAATCTGAAGGTTGCCTTTCACTTCCGGGAAAATACGGTGTTACTGTTCGCCCGATGAAAGTTCAGGTTAAAGCGCAGGACAGAAACGGAAAATGGCAGGTATTCACCGGTGAAGGCTTAAAGGCTCGTGCTTTTTGCCATGAAATTGACCATCTTGACGGAATATTGTTTACTTCACATGTTGTGGGCGAACTTCAAACACAGTAACGGAGAATAATATGAATGTAATTTTTATGGGTACGCCTGATTTTGCTGTACCTTGCTTACAAAAGTTAATTAAAAATCACAATGTTATTGCTGTTTTTTCACAGCCTGATAAGCCGGTAGGAAGAAAGCAAGTTTTAATGCCAACACCGGTAAAAGCGTGTGCAATAGAACATAATATTGATGTATTTCAGCCTACTTCGCTTAAAAATGATGATGTTTCTGCACAAATTGAAAATATGAATGCAGATGTCATTGTTGTAGTAGCTTACGGAAAAATTTTGCCGAAAAGAATACTTGAAGCGGCAAAATACGGTTGCATAAATGTACACGCTTCACTTTTGCCTAAATATAGGGGTGCTGCTCCGATACAATGGGCGGTTATAAACGGGGACAAAGAAACCGGTGTGACCGTTATGCAGATGGATGAAGGGCTTGATACCGGTGATATGCTCCGTATTGAAAAAACTGAAATCGGCGAAAATGAAACAAGTGAAGAATTGTTTAACCGCCTTTCGCTTATCGGTGCAGACGCACTTATTAAAGCTCTTGATGACATTGAAAAAGGTATAAGTAAACCTATACCGCAAGGAAAATCAGATAATTCATATGCCGAAAAAATTACCAAAGCTTTAAGTCCTATTGATTGGAATAAATCTGCTGTTGAAGTACACAATTTAGTCAGAGGACTTCAAACTTGGCCTTGTGCGCAAACAAAATTAAACGGTAAAAATATTAAAATTCACAAGTCGGTTTTGACTGATATTACCGGTGCAAAAGCGGGCGAGGTAATTGAAAATAATAAAAAACTTATTGTCGGCTGTGGTGACGGACATTGCATTGAAATTCTTGAAGTACAGCTTGACGGTAAAAAAAGAATGGATACTAAATCATTTTTAATGGGAAACAAGATCGAAATCGGAGCATTGTTAGGAGAGTGATATAATGGGATCTTATTTTGCATATTATTTAACAGGCTTTATTATGATACCTGTTTTCATCTTTGCAACATACTGCCAAATTAAAGTTAAAAGGGCATTTTCAACTTATTCACAGCTTTCTAACCGCAGAAGAATGACAGGCGCGCAGGCTGCATATGAATTATTGCAACTTAACGGTATAAACGATGTCAAAATAAAAAAAATAAGCGGTACGCTTACTGATTATTATGACCCTAAAAATAAAGAAATTTGTCTTTCGCAGGATGTTTTTGATTCTACAAGTGTTGCCGCAGTAGGTGTAGCTTGCCACGAAGCGGGACATGCATGCCAGCATGCACAGGGATATGCACCTTTGAAACTCAGAAATGCTGTTATTCCTATGACTCGCATAGGCTCATTTTTAGGTGTTCCTTTAGCGTTAATAGGTATGTTTTTATACAGTAACACACTTATTTATGCCGGTTTAATTCTTTATTCAGCTGTCGCTGTTTTTCAGCTTATTACACTTCCGGTTGAATTTAATGCATCGAAAAGAGCGCTTGAAACAATTGAATCAAATCACTTCCTTGAAAATGAAGAATACATGGGTGCAAAAAAAGTTTTAACTGCTGCCGCACTGACTTATGTTGCCGCACTTGCTTCGGTACTTGCAACATTATTAAGGCTATTATTGATAATTAACAGAGGTAACAGAAATTGAATAAAAGTCCGCGACTTGTAGCTCTTGAAACTTTATACAGTATTTTTTATGACGGTTCATATTCCAATATAGCGCTTGATAAGGCACTTTCAGAAATTAAAGAAAACAAAGCTTTTATATCAGCACTTGTATATGGCGTAACTGAAAGAAAAATAACACTTGATTATTTTATTGACAAATATGCACAAGGCAGAATAAAGCCTAAAGTTCGTATAGTGCTTTGGCTCGGTGCATATCAACTGCTTTTTATGGATAAAGTACCGTCTTCGGCCTCGATTAACGAAAGTGTTAAACTTGTCAAAGAAATTAAGCAGGATTATTATTCAAAGCTTGTAAATGCTGTATTACATAAGATAGATAATGACAGACAAATCCCTGATGACTTATCAGTAAAATATTCAGTCCCGGAAAATTTGATAAATATGTGGAAAAAGCAGTACGGCGAGGATGTATTAAACGAATTCTTACCGTGCATTAACGATAAACCGCCGCTTTTTGCCATACCTAACAAGAAATTTGTAAACAGTGATGAACTGCTTTATGAACTTGAATGTGACGGTATTTTGGGTGAAGCGTATGATGAATTTGTTTTAATTGAAAATGCTAATGATTTGACTGATTCAAAAGCATTTAAAAACGGATTGTTTTATATAGAGGATTTATCAAGCTTTAACTGTGCAAATGCACTTGACGCCCTCGGTGATGATTTGGTACTTGATATGTGTTCCGCCCCCGGCGGAAAGGCTTTTACAATATCACAAAGTATGAATAACAGCGGAAAAATTTATTGCTATGATTTACACGAGCATAGACTAAATTTGATTAAAAACGGCGCAAAGCGTTTATCTATTGATAATATATTTACTGATGTTAATGACGCAACAGTATATAATAAAAACATTCCTAAAGCTGATAAGATTTTGTGTGATGTACCGTGTTCCGGCTTTGGAATTATAAGAAGAAAACCTGAAATAAGATATAAAGATTTAGACAGCGTTAAGGATTTACCACAAATTCAATATAAAATACTTGAAACATCATCAAGGTATTTGAAAAACGGCGGCAGGATTATTTATTCTACCTGCACTTTAAATAAAAAGGAAAATGAAAATGTGGTAAATAAGTTTTTAAAAGATCATTCTGGATATAAATTGCTAAAAGATAAAACAGTGTTTCCGTCAACAGTAGGCGGTGACGGATTCTATTACGCTATAATGGTTAAAAATGAAAATTGATATTAGTTCACTTACATATGATAAATTAAATAGCGAACTCGGCTTGCTTGGTCTTCCTAAATTTAGGACAAGTCAAATTTATTCCTGGCTTCATAAATACGGCTGTGCATCATTTGACGAAATGACAAACATCAGTAAAGACCTTCGTGAAAAGCTTAGTGAAAAGTATTATATTTCATCTTGCCGAATTGAAGATAAATATGTATCAAAATTAGACGATACGGTAAAATACCTATTTAGGCTTAATGACGGTGAATATATAGAATCTGTTATTATGAAATATAAATATGGCTATACTATTTGTGTTTCATCACAAGTCGGCTGTAAAATGGGTTGTACATTTTGTGCGTCAACTCTTGCAGGGTTTAAAAGAAATCTTACAGCCGGTGAAATTGAATCACAGCTTCACAGCGCGCAAAAGGATTTGAATATTAAGATTTCACATATTGTTTTAATGGGTATCGGTGAACCGCTTGATAATTTTGATAATGTTATTGATTTTTTATACAATGTTAATAATGAAAACGGACTTAACATAAGTATGAGAAACATTACAATTTCAACTTGCGGTGTTGTTCCTAGAATTTATGATTTAATGAATCTTGATTTACAGCTTACTTTGACTATATCTCTGCACGCTCCTAATGATAAAATCAGAAGCAATACAATGCCGATAAACAATAAATACGGTATAGATGAACTGCTGTGTGCTTGCAAAGAATATGCTAAAAAGACAGGCAGAAGAGTAAGCTTTGAATATACTTTGATAAACAATGTGAATGACAGTAAAGAAAATGCACTTGAACTTGCATCAAAATTAAAAGGTATGAATGCACATGTTAATTTAATACCCGTTAATGATGTTAAAGAAAGAGGCAATGTCAGGTCATCCAAACAGGCAATTATGAATTTTCAAAATGTATTGAAAAATCACGGAATAAATGCTACAATAAGGCGTACTTTAGGCTCGGATATAAATGCATCCTGCGGCCAATTAAGGCGGCTTAAAAACAGAGGTGAAAGTAATGAGGATTGTTGCTAAAACAGATAAAGGGCATGTTAGAAATTCTAACCAAGATGCTTACGCAGTCGGTGAATTTTCCGATGAAGTAGTGTGGGCTGTTGTTTGTGACGGTATGGGCGGTGCAAATGGCGGAAATATAGCAAGTGCTTTAGCTGTTAAAGTTATAAGCGATAGAATAAATGTGTCATATCGTGAGCAAATGCGTGACAGTTCAATTATAAATATGCTTGATTCTGCATTAAATGCCGCTAATGTTGAGGTATTTGACTTGGCACAAAGCAAAACGGAATTAAACGGAATGGGAACTACCGTTGTTTGTGCAATTGTAAAAAACGGGCAAGTGTTTATTGCACACGTCGGTGACAGCCGGGCCTATATACTTAAAAATGGTAATATTACTCAGCTTACTACGGACCACAGTATGGTGCAAGATTTGCTTGACCGCGGTAAAATCACTTCTGAACAAGCGTTGCATCATCCTAACAAAAATATTATTACCCGTGCTGTGGGTGTTGATAAAAATATTGACATTGATTTTGACGAAACTGAATTAGATGATGAATCTACTTTGCTTCTTTGTACGGACGGTCTATCAAATTATGTGTCTAATGACGAAATTCTTGAATTAACAAGTGATGGTAAACATTACGCTTTTGCAGACAGACTTGTAAACAAAGCAAACGAAAATGGCGGCGGGGACAATATCACCGCAGTAGTAATTTCTAAATAAACGGAGTTTTATATATGGATAATTATGTAGGAAAAAGACTTGACGGAAGATATGAAATACAAGAAATCGTCGGTGTTGGCGGTATGTCTGTTGTGTATAAGGCTTACGATAATGTTGACGATAGGGTAGTTGCCGTTAAAATTCTTAAAGATGAATTTTTAACCAATGATGATTTTGTTAGAAGATTTAAGAATGAATCAAAGGCAATTGCACTTTTATCACACCCTAATATTGTAAAAGTTTATGATGTTAGCTTCGGCGAAAAACTGCAATACATTGTTATGGAATATGTTGACGGAATTACGCTTAAAGAGTATATCCAAAAGCAAGGTGCAATTACTTGGAATGACGCTTTGTTTTTTACAACTCAAATATTAAAGGCACTTCAACATGCACATGATAAAGGCATTGTTCACAGGGATATTAAACCACAAAATATAATATTACTTCCTAACGGTAATATTAAAGTTGCCGATTTTGGTATTGCCCGCTTTTCAAGAAGTGAAACAAGAACACTTACAGATACAGCTATCGGTTCTGTTCACTACATCAGTCCTGAGCAGGCAAAAGGTGAATTTACCGATGAAAAAGCCGATATATATTCAGTAGGTGTAGTGCTATATGAAATGCTTGCAGGCAAAGTTCCGTTTGAAGCCGAAAGTGCTGTAAGCGTAGCTTTAATGCAACTTCAAAACAATGCCAAAAGACTTACTGAAATCAATCCGGATATTCCGCTGGGACTTGAGCAAATTTGTATTCACGCAATGGAAAAAGACCCGAAGGACAGATACCAATCTGCCACGGAAATGCTTTTGGATGTTGAAGAAGTAATCAATAACCCTAAAACAGTATTTGATTATTCTTGTTTTGTTGATAAATCACCCACTAAATATATAAGCGATACTGATAAAATAACAGCCGAAACTCCTGTTATTAACGAAAAGCCGATTGAAAAAGCAGTTGACAGTGATGAAGATGAGGTTGAGTATTATGATCCCGACCATAAGAAAAAAGTAGTATCTGCTGTTTTGATTGGTATAATCATTCTTGTAACAGCCGCTGTGTTACTTGTAATGGCAATAACAGGCTCGTTTAAAACAAGTACAAACACCCTTGATAATTTTGTAGGCTTTTCATATGATGAACTTATAAGTTCAAATAAATATGATTATGAATTTGTTTTAGAACAGAAAAAAACTGATGAAGTTGAACCCGGCATAGTTGTTGATCAATCACCGGAGGCAGGCTCAAAGGTTATTTCAGGCTCTCAGGTTAAGCTTGTTGTTTCTGCTTCAATGGATGATATAAATGTTCCTAACATTTACAATTTGAATGATGAAAAAGCAAAGAAAGCACTTGCAAATGAGGGACTTACAAATTATAAGTTTACAACAATTTCAAGTGAAACGGTTGAAGAGGGATTGGTTGTATATACAGAACCAAAGGCCGGTACAGTTGTTTCAAGCGATACTCAAATCGTTGTATTCGTAAGTTCCGGTCCGACCACAAAAGAGGTTGTAAATATTGAAGTTCCTGATGTAACAGGCCTTAAACAAGAGGGTGCAAGAGCTTTTCTTGAAAAAATGGGCTTTAAAAATGTTAATTTTGTAACACAGGATGATTTAAGACCAAAGGGTGTTGTAATATCACAATCACCTGCTGCAGGTTCATCGGCAACAGCAGATGATAAAATCAAAGTTGTTATTTCTTCAGGTGAAACAACAACTACTACAAAACCTACTTCTAAAGTTTCGCTTTCTGTTTCACTCCCTAAAATCGTTGATGAATCAGGCGAATATATAACAGATACACTTGAGGTTACAATTGACGGTGAAACATATCTTAATCAGGCTGTTACACTTAACGGTACAAACGCAAGTGTGAATATTACACTTGACGGTGAAAACGAAGCCAATGTTAAAGTTTCACTTACCGACATAGGCGCGCTTGAAACTAAAACTGTAAGTCCGAAAAAAAGTATGAATTTAAAAGTTGATTTCAGCGGTTTTTCAAACGAAAAAACTACCCTTTCATCAAATGATTCACAAACAGTTCAGGCTTCTGATGTAAACGGAGCGCAATAAGATATATGGTTGATAAAGGATTGATTGTTAAAGGAATTGGCGGTTTCTACTATATAGAAACTGCCAATGGCTTATATGAATGTAAAGCACGCGGTGTTTTTCGCAAGAAAAAAATCACTCCGCTTGTTGGTGACAAAGTAAGTATCAGCATAAATGATAATGCTGAAAACACTGTTGATGAAATATTTGAAAGAAAAAATTCATTGATTCGTCCGCCGCTTGCAAATATTGATACACTGTTTATAGTATCTTCAATTATTGACCCGCAGATAAATACAGTTGTGCTTGACAGGCTTATAGCAATTGCCGAATTTAAAGAAATTGAACCGGTAATCGTATTTACAAAAGTTGATTTAGATGAGTCATATAAAAAATATGTTGATATTTACAACAAAGCCGGGTTTAAGACCATAGTTTGTGATAACAAAACAGGAAGCGGCTCTGATGAAGTAAAATCACTTTTAAAAGATAAAATCAGTGCATTTGCAGGTAATACCGGTGTCGGCAAATCATCGCTTTTAAATAATATTGATTTTTCTCTTTCTCTTGCAACGGGGGAAACAAGCAAAAAACTTGGCAGGGGTAAGCATACTACAAGGCATTGCGAATTATTTAAGTGTGCAGGTGGATATATAGCAGATACGCCGGGTTTTTCTTCGCTTGATATTGAAAGATGCGAAAAGATAATGAAAAATGAATTACCGCATTGCTTTAGAGAATTTGATGATTATATATATAATTGCAAATTTTTAAATAACTGCTCGCACATAAATGATAAAGGCTGTGCAGTAAGAAACGCTGTTGAAAACGGCATTATCAGCCAAAGCAGATATAACAGCTATGTTCAAATGTATAATGAGGTAAAAGACATTAAAGAATGGGAAAAGAAATAAAAAAATGTTTGATTATTTCGGGTGCGCCTGAAAGTGAAATTGAATATTATAATGATTATGTTGACGGCAGATTTGTTATATCGGCCGACAGCGGATATAACAAATGTACAAAGCTTGGCATAAAACCTGATTTAATCATAGGCGATTTTGATTCATCCGATGTTCCCGATACTGATATTAAAACAATTATTTTACCTGTAAGAAAAGATGATACCGATACTTTTTTTGCTGTTAAATATGCAATAAAGCAAGGGTTTAATGATTTGGTTATTTTGGGCGGTATCGGCAGTAGGTTTGACCATACTTATTGCAATGTTTTGGCTTTAAATTACTGCTTTGAACGAAATGTTAAATCCGTATTGATAAATAAAAATAACAAAATAGAACTTCTTGATAAAAAAGCAGTTATAAATAAAGATAAATACAATTATTTTTCTTTTTATGCTTTTTTGGAAGACTGCATAAAGCTTACAACAAGAGGAACGCAATATGATTTAACGGATTATGATTTAAACGTAAAAAGTCCGCTGGCTCAAAGTAATTCATTTAAGGATGATAAAATAACGGTTTCTTACGAATCGGGAAAACTTTTGCTTATTTTGAGTAACGATTGATTAAAAAATGCATAGTATGTAGTAAATACAGCAAAAGAGGTGTTTACTATATGAAAAAAATGTGCAGGCGTGACTATTTGTGGATAGCGTTTGGTGTTGGCTGTGTGATAGCCTGTTGCTGTCCTACAATATGGATAACAAGAATACTTGCAATTGTAGTAATCATTCTCGGAATTCTTTGCTGTAAAAGATAGCGAGGTAATGATTATGAAGGTTGTACTTATTAAAAGTCCTAAATTTTTAGCTCCTATTCTCAGAGCTGTGTTTAAAATTGGAAAAGTTAAAAGCGAAACATAGCACATCCTTGAAGCACATTCAAAAGGATGTGCTTTTTTTATTTAAATAGGTATATATAATTGATTATTTATACTTTATGTGATAAAATAAAACTAATATTGTTTATTGGTGATAGTATGACTGAAATTGAAAAGAAAATTGAAAAATTAAGAAAAACTTTAAGGTATCATTCTGACAGATATTATAATGACGACGCACCTGAAATTGAAGATTATGAATACGATATGATGATGCGTGAATTAAAAAAGCTTGAAGAAAAGTACCCGGAATATGACGCGCCGGATTCGCCGACCAAAAAGGTTGGCGGTGTGGCAGATAACTCATTTGAAAGTGTTGCACATTCGGTAAGAATGGAAAGCTTGCAGGACGCTTTTTCAAAGGACGAGCTTCGTGAATTCAGTAACAGAGTAGAAGATACTGTTTCAAATGTAAATTATGTTGTTGAACCTAAAATTGACGGATTATCAGTTAGCCTTGAATATCGTGACGGTGTGTTTTTACGAGGCTCAACCAGGGGTAACGGTGATGTAGGTGAAGATGTTAGCGGTAATTTAAGAGTTATTCATAATATTCCGCTTAAGCTTAATAAATCAATACCTTATATTGAAGTTCGCGGTGAAGTTTATATGCCGAAGAAGAGCTTTGAAAGAGTTGTTGACAGACAAATAATAAACGGTGAGAAACCTTTTAAAAACCCGCGAAATGCCGCTGCAGGTTCTTTAAGGCAAAAAGACAGCAGTGTTGCTGCAAGCAGAGGGCTTGACATATTTGTTTTTAACATTCAGCAAATAGAGGGCGTTGAGCTTAGCTCTCACAAAGAATCGCTTGATTTTATAAAAGAACTTGGTTTTAATACTATTCCGACATATAAAAAGGTTGACAACATTGAAGATGCAATTGCTGAAATTGACAGAATCGGCGAAGCAAGAGGTTCGCTTGAATATGATATTGACGGTGCAGTTATTAAGGTTGATGATTTTTCACAGAGGGACATTCTCGGTTCGACTGCAAAATATCCTAAATGGGCAATTGCTTTTAAATACCCACCTGAAGAAAAGCAAACAAAACTATTGGATATTGAAATTGCCGTCGGCAGAACAGGTGTTTTAACACCTACCGCAATACTTGAAAGCGTTCATCTTGCAGGTACAACCGTAAGCAGAGCAACTCTTCACAATCAAGATTTCATTAACGAAAAAGGTATCGCAATAGGTGATGTTGTTACGGTCAGAAAAGCCGGTGATATAATACCTGAAGTTCTGTGTGTTAATGAGCATAATTCAAACAGTGTTTTCAAATTTCCGGATGTTTGTCCATCCTGCGGCGAAAAAGTTTACAGAGATGAAGATGAAGCCGCAATAAGATGTATCAATCCTGAATGCCCGGCGCAGCTTTTGAGAAATTTAATTCATTTTTGTTCGCGTGATGCTATGGACATTGAAGGTTTAGGCCCTGCGATTATTGAAACTTTTGTTAACGAGGGTATGATAGCTAAAACATACGATATTTATAACCTTGATTTTAACAAAATCTTGTCGCTTGAAGGATTTAAAGAAACAAGTGCAAACAATATTATTAACTCAGTAAATAATTCTAAAAACAATGATTTATCAAAGCTCATTTTTGCGCTCGGAATTCGGCATATCGGTGCTAAAGCAGGAAAATTGTTAGCTGATTATTTTAAAGATATTGATTTGGTTATGAATGCAAGCGTTGATGATATTTTACAAATTGACGGATTCGGAAAAATTATGGCTGAAAGCGTTGTAGAATTCTTTTCAAGTGATTCAACTAAAGAATTGATAGCAAAGCTTAAAGAAGCCGGAGTTAATATGAAATCTACAAATGTGGTTGAAGATACACGCTTTAGCGGTATGACATTTGTATTAACCGGTACTTTGCCGACTCTTAAGCGGGCGGAAGCTTCTAAAATTATAGAATCTTTCGGCGGTAAAACTTCATCATCTGTTTCTAAAAAAACAACTTATGTTTTAGCAGGTGAAGAGGCAGGCTCGAAGCTTGATAAAGCAAATAAACTTGGTGTTCAGATAATAAGTGAAGAAGAATTTAAGGAAATGATTAAATGAGAAGTGTTAGAAAAAAGCAAAAAAATTTTTATAAGTTTTTAAAAGGCCTTGTAATATTCAGTGTAATATTCATTTTTGTTTATATTGGTGCTGAACCTTATGTAAAGGCGTATAGTGCAAACTTGGCTGTCGGTGTTAATTATGCCTGTGATATTTTAGTATTAGCTAATTTGGTAGTAATATTTCTGTATTATTCAAAGTACGGTAAGGTTGAATCTTTCTTAAAAGATATTGAAAATGAACTTGAAGATGCAGGTTATTATATATCTTCAAGGGAAAAAGAAAATATAAATGACAGATGTGACACTATATGCAAGGATTTAGAAAATAACGGTTATAAAATAAGCAAAAATTTTGATGTTAAAGATTTTTCATTTAATGTCAGAGCGTTAAAAGGTAAAAATTATTTTTATATTATCAAAATTGAAAATCTTGATAAAAATGATGTATTGGCATATCTTGATGAAATGATATATGACCTTACATCAAATTGCTTTAAGCGCAAGGGTAACGGTGTTTTGTGCTTGATTACCGATAATGCGCAGGAAGACGCTGTTGAAATCAGTAAAATGATTACACCTCTTGGCAGAAAAGGGCAACTTAAAATTGCTCTTGCTATTGATGAAACAAATACAGGTAATGTTTATTTTCAAGGAAATGAAGAAACTAAAAACAAAACTTTGATAGCAAATTTTGTTATGAATTGCGATATGCCTATTAAAGATAATTATATACATAAAGAGAAGATGCCTTTTCAACTTGAACTTGAAAAGAAAGCTGAAAAATTCACATTAAAAGATTTCAATAACGGTAATTTTTACCTGCACTGAGTATTGGAGATGAAATGCTATGAACATTAAAGCTAAAGAATATTTTGATTCGTTAAAAGGTAAAAAAGTTGCTTTTGTCGGAATGGGTGTTGCAAATGTTCCGTGTGCAGAATTTTGTGCGAAGCACGGAATTGAAGTTTATGCCTGCGATAAAAGGGATAAAGAATATATCGGCAAAGATATATGCGATAATCTTGAAAAACTCGGAGTTCACTTCTCGTTAGGCGAAAACTATCTTGATATTTTGCCGCAAATGGATTTGATTTTTCGCTCACACGGTATTTTACCGTTTCAAAATTCGTGGATTGGCGAATGCATTGAAAGAGGGCAGAAAGTCACAACAGAAATGGAAGTGTTTTTTAAATTCTGTCCATCTAAAATTATAGCTGTAACTGGATCAAACGGTAAAACTACTACTACAACACTGATTTCAAAATTTCTTGAAAAGCAAGGCCGAAAGGTGTATTTAGGCGGAAATATAGGTAAAGCACTTATGCCTGAACTTGAAACCATTACTGAAAATGATATTGCAGTTGTTGAGCTTTCATCTTTTCAGCTTTTAACAATGGGAAATATGAAAAATACGCCCGATGTCGCAGTTGTAACTAATATTGAATGTACACATCAAGATCATCATGTCAGCCTTGATGAATATGTTGACGCAAAGCGTAATATTTTGATTTATCAAAATGAAAACTGCAGAACTGTGCTTAATGCTGATTGCGATTATTCAATCGGTAACAGGGTTTACCATGATATGAGATTTGATGTTAGGGGTAAGCTTGCGCAGTTTTCTATAAAACACAAAGTTGATAACGGATGTTATATGAATGATAAAGGCGAGATTGTTTATAACGATAACGGCAACGAAACTTTTGTGATGAACAGCAGTGATATTGTTATTCCGGGTTCGCACAATATAGAAAACTATTGCACAGCTATTTGTGCAACATGGGGGCTTGTTGATATTTCCGTATATAAAGATATTGCTAATACTTTTGGCGGGGTTGAACACAGAATTGAATTTGTAAGAGAATATGATGGTGTTAAATATTATAATGATTCAATTGCTACATCACCGTCCCGTGTAATCAGCGGTTTAAGAGCGTTCGGCAAAAAAATCATAGTAATTATGGGAGGTTCTGATAAAGGCAACGATATGAGCGAAATGGTGCCTGATATTTTGAAATATGTTAAGGTACTTGTGCTAAACGGTGCCACTGCTCAAAAAATATATGATACTGTTACAAATTATGAGGGATATAACAAATCCGGTATTAAAATAATTAAAACAGATAATTTGGAAAATGCATTAAACGAAGCTAAAAATGTTGCCGAAAAAGGTGACATTGTTTCACTCTGCCCGGCATGTCCTGCATTTGACCAGTTTAAAACATTTGAATATAGAGGCAGAAGATTTAAAGAACTTGTAAATGGATTTGATGAATAATGGAAAATATTGAAAATTTATTAAAAGAACTTACATCGGCAGTCGGTGTTTCGGGCGAAGAGGAAAACATAGTAAAATTACTTACTGAAAAGCTTGAAGCTTACGGTTATGTAAGTGTTGATAATATGAATAATGTGTATTGCACATTCGGTGAAGGCTATCACTTTTTACTTGATGCTCATCTTGATGAAATAGGTATGATAGTTACCGACATTACAGATGACGGATTTATTAAAGTAAACCGTTGCGGCGGAGTAGACAGAAGAATGTTGCTTGGCTATGAAGTATCTGTGTGGGGGAATAAGGAAATAAAGGGTGTTATCTCCACTTTGCCGCCGCATTTGCAAAGTGCTGATGATGAAAAGAAAGTTCCCGAATTTAAAGATATTTCAATTGATGTGGGAATGAATAAAGAGGAAATTGAAAAAAATGTTTCACTTGGTGATAAGGTCACATTTAAGCGTAATTTTACTCCGCTTTTAAACAATCAATTATCTGCTTCATGTCTTGATGATAGGGCAGGTGTGGCTTCAATATTATTATGCCTTGATAGGCTTAAAAAAGTTCCTTGCAAGATTACAGTGATGTTTTCATCGCAGGAAGAGCTTGGTACACGCGGCGCAAAAATAGGTGCTTATTCAAAAAATATTGATGAATTTATAAGTGTTGATGTATCTTTTGCATATACACCTAATTGCGACAAGGCGGATTGCGGAATTATTGGAAATGGCGCAATGATCGGTTTTTCGCCTATACTTGATAAAAATATTTCCAACAACCTTGTGAAAGTTGCCGATAAAAATAATATTAAGTATCAGCGGGAAATTATGGCAGGAAGTACAGGTACTAATGCTGATGTAATTACTCTTTCTGAAAAAGGCATAAAAGGTGGACTTATTTCAATACCTGAAAAATATATGCATCAGCCTTGTGAAGTTGTTAATATTGATGATATTTTAAGTGTCAGCGATTTAATTTGCGCTTATATTGAAGAAAAGGCGGGTGTGCAAAATGCTTAAAGAACTTTGCCTACTCAACGGTACATCAGGTGATGAATGTGCCGTAAAAGACTATATTATTTCTAAAATCAAAGACAAATGTGAATATAAGATAGATGCATTAGGCTCAATAATTGCATTTAAAAAAGGTGTTAAAAGAGCAAATAAAAAGGTGATGATTTGCGCCCATATGGATGAGGTAGGCTTTATCATTACCGATATTACGGATGATGGGTATTTAAAATTTTCACCCGTCGGCGGAATTGACGCGCGCGTTGTAGCTGACAGAAAAGTTAAAATTAACGATATTTACGGTGTTGTAGGTTTAAAACCTATTCACTTGCTTTCGGGTGATGAAAAAGATAAGGCTGTAAGCTTCAAAAATCTGTTTATTGATATTGGTGCTAAAGATAAGTCACAAGCCGAAAAGTATGTATCCTTGGGCGATTATGCTTATTTTTCAAGTGATTATTATGAATTTGGTGATGGGTATATTAAATCAAAAGCACTTGATGACAGAATCGGCTGTATGCTGATGATTGAACTTATTAACAGTGAACTTGAATATGACACTTATTTTTGCTTTAATGTTCAGGAAGAAGTCGGATTAAGAGGCTCAAAATGTACTTCTTTTGATGTTCAGCCTGATGTTTCACTTATTCTTGAATCAACTACTGCCGGTGATTTATGCGGCGTTACGGGCGGAAACAGAGTGTGCGTTTTAGGTGAAGGCCCGGTTGTTTCTTTTATGGACGGAAGAACTGTTTATGATAAAGAACTTTATAAACTTGCACGCAAAGTCGGTGAAGAAAACAATATACCGACTCAAACTAAAACTGCCATTGCCGGCGGAAATGATGCAGGTGCAATACAAACCAGCGCAAAAGGAAGCAGAGTTATTGCTGTTTCACTGCCAAGCAGATATATTCACGGTGCGTCAAGTGTTGTGAAAAAAGATGATATTGAAAACACAAGGAAACTATTAAATAAATTATTGCCTAAGCTTTATGATTAAACTGATTGAAAAGAACGAAGAATTTGATGATTTTTTTAAAAACGATATATTTTATATAAGAATAATGTCACTTTTAAAAGCATATTCCACAAATTACAATTTTGCACTTTTTTATAAACAGCTTGATGATAATGGTAATATTACATCAATTATTTCTCGGCTTGATAATGATTATACCGTATGCCATAATCATGATTTTGATTTGATTGAGTTGGAAGATTTCTTTACAAGAATAGGATTTAATTCAATTTTAGGTGATGATGAACTTGCACTCTCATTTTCTTATGATTACGGTATTGTTATGCGTACAAATAAAAAGGTGGAAAAAATAATTAACTATGCCACAATTGATGAATATCCGAAGCTAATGGATTTGTTTAATTTGGAAGATTATTCGACTGCTGATTTTGAAAGTTGGTATGTGGATGTCAGCCACAGAATCAGACATTCGTGTGCAAAGGCAGTCACTTTAAATGTAAATGATGAAATTGTATCAAGCGGTATTTTTTCATCAATTTATAATAATGACGCAATATTGACTTCTGTTTCAACCGTACCAAAATTCAGAAGAATGGGATATGGAAGTGCACTTGTAAGTGCAATGATTTGTGATATTAAGGGAAAAGTATATTTAATGCGTGATAAAAATAAAAACGAAAAATTTTATAAAAAACTCGGTTTTGAAAATATGGGTTATTGGAGAATGTATAAATGAATGAATTTTTCAAAATAGATAAAAGAATTTTGGATGCTTCAGACAAAGCATTGAAACTTTGCAAAGAGCAATTTGAAAGTATTGAAAAAATAACAGAATATAATCAGCAAAAAGTTCAAAAAGCTTTTATTGATAACAGAATATCCGAAACACATTTTGGTACAAGCACAGGATACGGATACGGAGATATTGGCAGGGAAACGCTTGATAAGGTTTGGGCACAGGTTTTGGGTGCAGAATCTGCACTTGTGCGCCATAACTTTACTTGCGGAACGCATACACTTGCAACTGCACTTTTCGGGGTTTTAAGGCCGGGGGATAATATGCTTTGCGTATCAGGAACACCTTATGATACAATTCATAATGTTATCGGTATCAGCGGCGAGGGTATGGGTTCACTTAAAGAATTCGGTGTTAACTACGACGAAGTGGCTTTGAAAAATGAACGACTTGATTTTGAAAGCATTGAAAATGCTGTTAACAGCTCAACCACTATGGTCTATATCCAGCGCAGCCGCGGATATGAGCTTAGACCAAGTCTTTCTGTTGACGAAATAGGCAAAGTTTGTGAAATTGTAAAAAAGAAAAATCCAAATGTAATTGTTATGGTGGATAACTGCTATGGCGAATTTGTAGAAATGCAAGAACCTACACAAGTAGGCGCTGACCTTATAGCAGGTTCAATGATTAAAAATGCAGGTGGCGGCATAGCTACAACAGGCGGTTACATTGCCGGCAGGGAAGATCTTGTTGAAAAATGTGCTTATAGGCTAACAACTCCCGGACTTGGCAGGGAAGTCGGCGCAACAATCGGAATGAACAGGGAACTTTATATGGGGCTTTTTTATGCGCCGCATACAGTTGGCGAAGCGCTGAAAAGTGCTGTTTACATATCCGCATTATATGAAAGCTTTGGATATGATGTAACGCCGAAATATAACGAAACAAGGCACGATATTGTGCAGTCTTTAGGGCTTGAAAATGCAGAAAGTCTTGTTGCATTTTGCCAGGGGATTCAAAGCGGCAGCCCTGTTGATAGCTATTTATCACCTGAACCGTGGGATATGCCGGGATATGACAGCAAAGTTGTTATGGCAGCCGGAGCGTTTACACTCGGTTCATCAATTGAACTTTCAGCAGATGCTCCTATCAGGCCGCCGTATTATGCTTGGATTCAGGGCGGACTTAACTTTCACAGTGCAAAGCTCTGTGCGCTTTTAGCCGCTCAACAAATGGAAGATAAAGGACTTTTAAAATGAGCGAATATAATTTCAAAGGTATTAAACCTGAAAGTATAGAACTTCTTTGCCTTAACAGGTTTAATGATTCAAAAGAATTTTATGAAGAACACAAGCTTGAATTAAAGGAAGGCATCACAGTTCCTATGCGCCAGATTGTACTTGATTTGAGTGGTTTGATGTATGAAATTGATGATAAAATGTTTACTGACCCAGTACGCTGCGTATCAAGAATATACAGAGATACAAGAGGTAACAGAAGCAAAATCAAATATCGCGAAAATATGTGGCTGATGCTTCGAAGATATAAAAATGAATATCCAAGCGCACCGTTTTTCTATTTTGAATTTTTCCCAAACAGTTTCGGTTACGGCTTGGGATTTTGGACTTGGAAACAATCAGCTTTTAAAGAAGTTCATAATTTGATATTGGATAAGCCTGATGAATGGCTTGAAGCGGTTGACGCTTGCAAGCAAGCAGGTTTTGTTTACGCCTCAAGAGATAATTATAAAAAAGATATGTATCCGAATGCACCTAAAGAACTAAAACCGTATTTAAGTGCAAAAAATATGCAGTTTTCGTATAACTCTTTTGATATGAATAAGATTAACTCATCTGCACTTATTGATGAGATTAAACTCGCTTTTGATTTAGCAAGCCCGATGTACACTTTTTGGGCTAAAGCTTATGATAATATGCTTTCCAAAGGGATTATAAAACCTGAAGATGCAATGAGATAATAGGTGATTATTTGTTAAAATTTGTATTTGGCAGAAGTGGCTGCGGAAAAAGTGATTATGTATTTAATCAAATAAAAGAACTTGCGATTTGCGGAGAAAATAATATTCTTCTTTTAACACCGGAACAGTATTCGCTTGTGGCAGAAAGAAGATTACTTAATGATTTAGGCGAGGATAAAGTCAACTGTGTTGACAACTCGTCTTTTTCGCGTATCTCCAATGATGTAAGAAGAAAGTACGGTTCAGACGCTTTGCCTACATTATCAAAAGGCGGCAAAGTGATTTTAATGTGCAAGGCTATTGATAATTGTAAAGATAATTTTCAGCTGTTTAACAAAAATCTTGATTCTTTAAGCTTTGTGACTTCAATGATTAACATTTATGATGAAATGAAATCCTGCAATCTTGATTCATTGCAAATAAATGAACTTTCAAAAAATATTGATAATCAGGTTCTTTATAAAAAGCTTGCTGATATTTCACTTATTATGAGTGCTTATGAATTGCTTATTAAAGATAGATTTAACGATTCATCAAACGAACTTACAAGAATTTATAATCAAATCTTTGATAAAGGCTATTTTAAAAATAAGTATGTATTTATAGACGGATTTAACGGCTTTGTTGCACAGGAATATAAGCTTCTTGAATTGATAATTGCAGAGGCAAACTGCGTTACAATCACACTTTGTACAGATTCATATGACAGTGATAATAACTATGATTTATTTTCGTATGTAAATAAATCTTTTCAAATAATTAAGAGAATTGCCGATAAATCTGATGTTGAAACGCAAATTGTTAAGCTTGAAGAAAATCACAGATTTAAAAATGACGAACTTAAAGTAATTGAAAAACATTTTTTTGATAATTCAAATGAAACTCTTGAAGCTAATGAAAATGTACATATTTATGCTTCAAAAAATATTTCTGATGAATGTGAAAATGTTTCAAGAGAAATTAAACAGCTTTTAAGAAAAGGGTATAAAGCTTCTGAAATCACTGTTATTTGCCGCGATTTACAAAAGTATTTAAGTGAGCTTGAATATAACTTTTCTAAATATGAAGTACCTTATTTTCGTGATGAAAGACAACCGGTTAACACCCAGTCACTTGTAGTAATGATTGAATTTATGCTTAGGTGTATTAATTTTTCGTTTAAAAGTGACGATATATTAAGCCTTGCCAAAACAGGATTAACCGATATACCGGACGAAGATATAAACGAACTTGAAAACTATATTTTTTTATGGAATATAAATGGCTTAAAATGGACTAAACCATTTGAAAATTCAACCAAAGGTTTTGTAAACGAATTAAGCGAGGCCGATAGAAACGCTCTTGATAAAATAAATATAACAAGAGAAAAATTGATTGCACCGCTTGTTTCGCTGAAGAAAATTACAAAAACCAAAGATTCAAAAAAAATAAGCGAGGGAATATATAATACGCTGATTTCCTACTGTGCTGATAAAAAAGTAAAGGAATATGCTGTTTTGTTAAACAAAAACGGATTTTATTCGCTGGCTCAGGAGCAGGGCAGAATTTGGGAACTTGTTATGGAAATATTAAATCAGCTTGCAACTACCCTTGGCGAAATTGATTTAAAAACATATGCAAAAATGTTTTCACTTATTATTTCTTGTGAAGATCTAGGTACTGTTCCGAGCGGGATAGATAATGTACAAATCGGACAGGCAGACAGAATAAGAACCGATAATCCAAAAGCAGTTTTTGTTTTAGGCGCAAATGAAGGCGAATTTCCTCAATCGGCCATTACAAGCGGGCTTCTTTCCGAGGCAGAGAGAAGAATTATGCTTGAAAATGATTTTAAGCTTTATTCATATGCCGAAATATTTAATTTGCAGGAAAGATATTTTGCTTATATGGCGTGTTCCTGTGCAAGCGAAAAGCTGTATATTTCGTATTTAAAGGGTAGTTCAAAAGATTCTGCACCGTCGGAAATAGTTACCGATATTGAAGCAAAGTACAATTATTTCAAAGAATATGATATTTCTGATTTGGACGAAATTGAACTGATTGAAACAAACAAAAACGCTTTTGAACTCATGAGTGAAAGATTTTACGATAACACTCAATTTTATGCATCGCTTAAAGAATATTTTAAAAATGACAGCAGATACGAAGCAATAAAGTATCTTGCAGAAAACAAACCGATTGAAATTAAAAGCAGAAAAAAAGCTATTGAACTTTTTGATAAAGATATGTATATTTCTGCTTCAAGAATTGAAGATTATTATAATTGCCCGTTTAGATATTTTTGCAAATTCGGTCTTTCAGCCAGAGTTATAAATAAGGCTGAAATTGACCCAATGCAAAGGGGTACGCTTATTCACTATATTCTTGAAATGATTTTATCCGATGTGGGTACTAAAAAATTATCAACTCTTAATTACACTGAAATTAAAGACTTGGTTGATAAGTATATGGAAAAATATTTTGAAGAAAATATGGCTCTTATTAAGGATAAAAATAAACGCTTTGATTATAATTACAAAAGGCTTTCAAAACTTGTTTATGATGTAGTAAACCACCTTGCTTTAGAGTTTAAAAATTGCGATTTTGAAGCTAAAGCATTTGAAATGTCAATTGATAAAGACGGTGAAGTTAAACCCGAAATTATACCGCTTGAAAGTGGCGGAAGTGTGCAAATTCGTGGCTCAATTGACCGTGTGGATGTGTTTGAACATAACAACGAAAAATATATCAGGGTTGTTGATTACAAATCAGGCAACAAGAAGTTTAAGCTTGCCGATATTATGGACGGTTTAAATTTGCAAATGTTTGTATATCTTTTTTCATTATGTGAAGATAAATCATCTGCACTTAACGGTATACCTGCCGGCGTTTTATATATGCACGCAGCAAGAAATACATTGAATTTTGGTTCCGCAAACGAGGCTGAAAAGTCGATTGACAGCGAAGAAGCTTCAATGTTTAAAATGAACGGTATTGTACTGAGTGATGATGAAAATGCAGTAGCACAGGCTATGGAACACGATTTGAGCGGAAAATATATTCCTGTTCAGGTGAAATCAAACGGAGATTTGAAAGGAAGTTTAGTATCACTTGAACAGCTTGGTTTAATACATAAAAAAATAAATCAATTGGTTGAAAAAATGGGAAATGATTTACAAAGCGGATATATTGACAGAAAGCCGATAAAAAATCCAACCCACAATAATACCTGTGATTATTGCGATTACCGTGATGTATGTGCCAATTCCAAAATGATTTTTAACAAAGTCAGCGAACAGCAAAGTGACAGCGAAGTTATTGAAAACTTATACAAGGAGTTTGAAACTAATGCCAAAGTGGACACCACAACAGAATAATGCAATTACCGCACGCGGCAGAAACATACTTGTAAGTGCTGCTGCAGGTTCAGGAAAAACCGCTGTTCTTGTTGAAAGGGTTATAAAAAAAATAACCGACAGCAAAAATCCTGTTGATATTGATAAGCTTTTAATTGTTACTTTTACCAACAATGCGGCAAGTGAAATGAAGTTCAGAATCACCAAGTCGCTTAAAGAAATATTAAGAAATGAACCATTTAATCAAAATGCACAGCGCCAGCTTAATTTAATGCCTAACGCCAAAATTTGCACTATTGATTCATTTTGCATAAACCTTGTCAGAGAAAACTTTTTTGAACTCGGAATAAATCAGGATTTTACAAATTTGGATGAAAATGAAGCAAGCTTGCTTGAAGATGAAATCATAAGCAATCTTACAGATGAACTTTTTGAAAATAATGATGAAGAGTTTATAAAATTAGTTGAACAGTTTAATACACCCGGAAATGAAAAACCATTTATAAATGCAGTAAAAAAAGTCAGACGCTTTATTTATGCACAGCCTTTTCCATATAGTTGGGCATATAAAATGTCTGAACTTTATAATTCAAATACTGCTTTTGAAAACTCAAAATGGTTTGAATATATTAAAGATGAGGCGGATTATTTAATTTCTATTGCAAAAAAATGCGTAAATAACAATCTTGCACTTTTAAATCAAATTGATGATTCAAAACTTAATGAAAAATTTGAAAATTTATTTTTAAATGATAAATCCTTAATTGATAATGTAAGTGATTTGCTTAATACTTCTTGGGATGATTTGGTTAAACTCGGCGTTCCTTCATTTGCAAGGCTTGTAAGCACCGCTAAGCTTGATGAAGAACTTGCAAGTGAAATTAAAGCTAACCGTAATACATATACAAATATAATTAAAAAGGAAATCCCTGCATTTTTGATATGCAGTAAGGAAGATTATATAAAAAGCCTTAACACCCTTTATCCTATAATTAAAAAGCTTATTGATTTTGTAAAAATCGTAGATGCAAGGCTTATGGTAGAAAAAAACGAGCGTAATTCTTACTCGTTTTCCGATACGGAACATTTTGCAATCAACTTACTGTTTACCCCTGACGGTGATAAAATTATCAAAAAAGAGCTTGCTGACAGATTATCCGCTGAATTTGAAGAAATACTTGTTGATGAGTATCAGGATACAAACGAAGCACAGGATTTGCTGTTTGCATACCTATCAAACGGGCATAATCTGTTTACGGTAGGTGATGTTAAGCAAAGTATTTACCGCTTTAGACTTGCTATGCCTAATATTTTTAATTCGAGAAGAAAACTTTACACAGATTATAACCCAAATGACAATGAAAAAAGTTCGAAAATAATATTAGACAAAAATTTCAGAAGTTCAAAGGGGATATGCGAATATGTTAATTTTATCTTTTCAAAAGTAATGAGTGAAAGGGTAGGCGAGCTTGATTATGATGCCCAAAACAGATTGAATTTTGGTGCTGATTATAAGAAAAATGATATTCCGAGCGCACAGATACATATTTTAGACGGTGCAAAGGGCGAAGAAACAGACACACGCGAAGCAATGCAAATTGCCAAGTTGATTAGAAAAAAGATAGATTCAAAAGAGCAAATAAAAGACGGTGATGAATACCGAGATATAAGATACAGCGATTTTGCAATACTGTTTCGAAGCATGAAAAATCATGTTGACTCTTATGTTGAAGTGTTTACGGATATGTCAATTCCCGTTCAATGTGATAATTCAAGCAATCTGTTTGAAAATAATGAGATAAAATTGATTTTATCTTTGCTCAGAACTATTGATAACCCAACTAAAGATATTTCACTTCTTTCTACAATGATGTCGCCTGTCTATGCCTTTACGGCAGACGAGCTTGCTCAAATCAGGATTGAAAATAAGCGGAAGAATTTTTATTTTTCTGTTGTTAATTCACAAAATGAAAAAGTATTAAACTTTCTTGAAGATATAAAAAATCTTAAAAAGCTCAGTGTTACAATGTCTGTTTCTAATTTTATCAGATATTTGGTTGAGAATAAGGGAATAGTAGCTTTTATTAACGCTATGGGCAATGGTGAGCAAAGGTATCAAAATATACTTGCTTTAATATCATTTGCTCAGAAATTTGACAGCGGAGTTAATATCGGCCTTACATCTTTTATAAGATATATTGATAAGATTATAGATACCGATAAAGGTATTGACTCAAAATCAATTGTATCGGGCAAGGATGACGCGGTAACGATTATGACTGTTCACCATTCAAAAGGTCTTGAATTTCCGATATGCATTTTGGCCGGGGCTGCAAGAAATTATAATACCGGTGAACTGACAGAAAATCTTTTAATCAATACAATTTACGGATTTGGACTAAAGGTTCATAATGAAGAAAGAATGTATAATATTCAATCTATTCCGTATTCTGTAATTAAATCTAAAAGCGCAAATGAGTTAATGAGTGAAAACTTGCGTGTTTTATATGTTGCTATGACAAGGGCAAAAGAGCAGTTTATTACATTTATTTCCTGCCAAAATATTGAAAGAAAAATGCAAACGCTTTATTCCAAACTGATTGACGGTGAAATCACACCGTATTCAGTGAAGTCCTGTAAAAGTGATGCGGATATTATTTTGCTTTGCTCACTTTTTCATCAAAATGCAGGGCAGCTGCGGGAACTTGCAGGGTGCAGATTATTTGCCAATCCTGCCGATTTTGATATGAGTATTGATATTGATAAATCGGAAGGCTTTGAAGAAGATGAAATCAAACCTGAAAAAGCCGAATATCAAGAGGGTACAGTTAAAGAAATAGCTGAAAAACTTTCTTATAAATACAATTATTTGCCTTTATCAAATGTTACATCTAAAATGACGGCGTCTTCACTTGATGACAGCGATACTAATTTTGAATATATTACTTCTTCAAAGCCTGCATTTATGAATAAGGCTGAAATGACACCTGCAATGCGCGGTACTGCGATGCATACATTTATGCAGTTTTGTAATTATAATTTGGCTAAAGATAATCTTGATAAAGAAATTGAAAACCTTGTATCCGGCGGATTTATAACAGAAGAGCAGGGAAAAAGTCTTGATAAAAAAAGACTTGCTTCGTTTTTTAATTCGCCGCTTGCAAAAAGAATGTTTAATTCAGATAAAATATACCGTGAAATCAAAGTATCAACTTTTTTAAGTGCAAATGAAGTATACGGTATTGATTTTGATGATAAGATTTTAGTTCAGGGTATTGCTGACTGCGTTTTTGAAGAAAGCGGCCAGCTTGTGCTTGTCGATTATAAAACAGACAGAGTAAAAGATGAAAATGAGCTTTTGGAAAGATATAAAAAGCAGTTGACTTTTTATAAATACGCAATTGAAAAAACGCTTAAAATGCCTGTTAAAGAAGTTATGTTATATTCATTTTATTTAGAAAAAGAGTGCATATATAAATAATTTTAAAAAAAGCTTGCAATTTACCACAGCTTGTGGTAATATATCAAAGCGTAATGAAGAAAACCAGTAAAGAGGTGAAAATAAATGAAGGACGGCATCCATCCAAACTATGATACTTGCACAGTTAAATGTGCATGTGGTGCAACTTATGAAACTAAGAGCACAAAGAGCGAATTGAAGGTTGACATCTGTTCAAAGTGCCACCCGTTTTATACCGGTAAGCAGAAGCTTGTTGATACAGGCGGTCGTGTAGACAGATTCAATAAGAGATATGCAAAAAAAGGCTAATCTGAAAAATGAAGGCAACGGTATTATATCGTTGCCTTGTTTTTTATCGGTGAAATATGAAAGAGTACAAAACAGTTGAATTTGAAAGTAAAGATGAATTCATTGAAAAAAAATCGCGTTTTATAGGTTATGTTAAACCTGTTAAAACGCAGGAGGAAGCAACTGAATTCATAAACGCAATTAAATCAAAACATTGGGATGCTACACATAATGTATCTGCATATGTATTAAGGGATAATAATATTCAGCGTTCAAGTGATGACGGTGAGCCGAGCGGTACTGCCGGTGTACCTACTCTTGATGTTTTACTTAAAGAGGGAATTGTTGATACCTGCGTGGTGGTTACAAGATATTTTGGCGGTACTTTGCTTGGTGCCGGCGGTTTAATTCGGGCATATTCACACGCTTCCAAAATTGCGGTTGACGCAGGGCATATAATAACTATGGCACCTTGCAAAGTTATTAGCGTGAGTGTTGATTACAGCTTTTATGACAGGTTAAATATATTACTTAATGAATTTTCGGCTAATATTGAAAACAGCGAGTTTACAGACAGTGTTACCGTTATTTTCAGTATTAGGGAAAATACGGTTTCTTTACTTCAGGATAAGCTTACACAGCTTAGCAACGGTAAATATCTGCTTAAAGAAATCGGAGAAAAATTTGCTAAAGTTGAATAAAAATGTAAAAACCTACCAATCATTAGTTTGAAAGGTAGGTTTTTCTTTTGAAATTCAATAAAATATTTATCCCTTTATTTCTTACTTTTACAATAATTTTAGGAATTGCACAGCCTGTTGTTGCGGCAGTTAAAACAAGCGAAGATATTAGTAATAAAGTATTTAGACTTCACATTCTTGCTAATTCAAATTCTACCGAGGACCAAAACACAAAACTTATGCTTAAAAACTTCATTCTTGAAAATTCAAAGGATGTTATCGGCGGCAAAACATTAGATGAGGCGATTAGCAATGCCAAAAATAATCGCAAGGAAATTACAGAAATGTGCAATGAGTATCTTAAATCAATCGGTATTGATTATAAAGTTGTTGTAAGTGTTGTGAAAGAATACTTTAAAACAAGGGTATATGATGATTTTACATTGCCGGCAGGGAAGTATAATTCATTAAAAATAGAATTGGGTGAAGCAAAAGGACATAATTGGTGGTGTATTGTATTTCCTAGCGTTTGCTTATCAGCCTGTACAGAGTCAATAAACGATTATTTGAGTGAGGATGAAATGAAGCTTGTGTCAAATACTTATTCACCTAAATTTAAGGTTGTAGAAATTTATGAGTCCACAAAAGAAAAAATTAAAAATATGAGATAAATTGCAGTTTAATTTTTCTTAAAAACATCAAGCATATGCTGTGAAAATCCTACTAAATCTTCACGCTCGCATATGACTGATAAGAACTTCATATATTCTTCAAACTCTTTTTTATTCAGCAAATTTAATTTGTTTGAATATAAATACGACAGCATATCTACACCTACAAAATGCAGTCTTGTTACATCATAATTTTTCATTAGCTTGTCAATATCGCTTTTTCTGTATAATTCAAATATTTCATCTGGTGATGATACTGTATGAAAATCTTCATCAATCCTCTCATCTTTAATGTACTGCATAATTTTTTTCTTATAAAATAGCTTATATACGCAGGTGTCATTATTGCAATATGCAGAATATATAACGCCGCCTTTCTTGGTAACTCTTATCGCTTCGCTTAATGCCTTGTGCTTGTCACTATCATTAAATAAGTGATATATCGGCCCGAGTAATAAAACTATATCATAAGTATTATCCTCAATAAAAGATAAATCACAAGCGTTACCCTCAAAAACTTTGATTTTATGTTCTGCTTTAATCTTTGATTTAAGTATTTCTATATTATGTGGGACAAGCTCAACACTTGTTATATCATATCCCATATCTGCAAGCGCAATCGAATATCTGCCGGTACCTGCACCTATTTCAAGAATTTTCGAATTAGGTGTCAGGTACCTTTTTATGTATTTCATAGTTATTAGATATTCCGGTAAATGCGTTTTGCTTTTTAATCTGTTATCTTCGTCATATTTATTATAAAATTCAATTACTTCTTTCATTATTCTAACCTCGTTTCTAATATTGTTCTTTTTAACATTTCCTAAAAAAATAACTGCTGACAAACATTGGTGTTCGTCAGCAGTTTAATTTATGTTATAAAAATCTAATTATCGCTATTGAACACAACGCAAATAAGCCCAAGCATAATGCTTCGGCTGGCTATACATCTGTGCGTTGTTCACTTTTGCAATTAGATTAGTCATAGTAATTACCTCTGATTAAAAGATAACATATACTTTTCAGTTTGTCAAACAAAAAATGAATAAGCTTTGTAATATCGTTTTGAAAAGAAGCATATGTATTGTTAGAAACTGAAAAGGAGATTCGTAATGGAGCTAAGCAAAGAATTTAAAGAAATGAACTGTAATGAAACAAAGGAAAGAATAAACGAAAGCTTTGATATTGATTATCAGCTTAATTTGCCGCAATATCTTGATGATGTTGAAAAATTGATTAAATGCTGCGTCAAAAATGTTGTGGCAGATTATAATTTATCTTCATCATCAATAATTATTTACGGCAAAAGTATAATCACGATTATGTATAAAACAGCTGACGGCTCTACACTTTCTAATATATTTGAAGAAGAGTTTTCAAAAAAGTTTGATATAACATCGTGTGATTATCCTGATTTTGCAGATGTGAATGTATTTACTGCCTATTCAAACAGCAGACTTGTAAATCAGCGCAGAATTGATGTTCACACCGCCTTAAACGCTCAAATTAACATTTTTTGCAAAAGATGTACACACTCGCTTTCACAATGCGAAAATGCTTTTATACGCAGTGATGAAGAAGAAATACTGAATGTTAAATCAACCGGTGTATGCTCGGTAGATTTTGATGAATCTTTTACATTACCTAAAAATGACAGCCAAATCAAAAATATTGTAAATACATATCTTGATACGGTAGTCAGCGATAAAAAAATAATCAAAGATAAAATGCTTGTTAAAATTGATAATGAAATATCGGTGGTTTATTGTGATGAAAATGACAATATTGATAAAATCAAGTATTCATTTTCCGTAAGCAGAATTATTGATATAGCAAATTGTGTTGATAATGATTATTCGGTAGTAGATGCAAAGGTATGCCAGCTTTATATTAAGCCGAAAGTTAATGAAAATAATTTGCTTTGCGATATTGAAGCAGTTGGCAGAATAGCACTTAATTATAAAATTTATTCTGTTGAAAAAGAGAGCTTTTCGATAGATTCATACATTCCGCATTTTAAAACAGTAAGTCAAACCGAAAAAATCACGCTGAAATTAAATCCGATTTATTATTTTGATTCTAAAAGTTTTGAATTAAGTTTTGAAAACGAAAAAAGTGTTGTTGAAATAGTAGATTTAAATGCACAAATTACGAGATATAACATCGTTTCATCTACTTTAAATTGCAGTGTTTTATTAAGATACTTTTATTTGGATGAATCATCCGAACTTTGCTATTTTGAAAAAGAGGAAACATATTCATTAAAGCTGAATGATATTGAAATGAGCGGCGAAGCCGGTGTAAGCTTGGTGAATTATGATTTTGTTATCAGTAATACAAATAAAATAAATTTAAGGCTTAATATTGATTACACCGCCTTTTTATATAAAGAGAGTTCACTCGAATACATTACTGATATTTCAGCCGATGAAATGCTTGATGATAAAAATTCACCGGAATTAACACTTTATTTTGCAAGGCAGAATGAAAGTGTGTGGGATATTGCAAAAAGCTTTTCAACCGACTCAAAACTTATTATGGAAGAAAACGAATTAACATCGGATATTATTGATACCAGACGAGTATTGCTTGTTCCGGGAATGTGAGGGTATAATTATGTATAATGATATTTACAGTGATATTTCCAAAAGAACAGGCGGAGATATTTATATTGGTGTTGTAGGGCCTGTAAGAAGCGGAAAATCAACTTTTATTAAGCGTTTTATGGATACGCTTGTGATTCCTAATATCAGCGATGAATATGTGAAGCAAAGAGCTATGGATGAATTGCCGCAATCGGCCGCCGGCAGAACTATTATGACTACCGAGCCTAAGTTTATTCCTGAAGAAGCTGTTGAACTTAATATGAATGATAATATCAATATGCGAGTTCGACTGATAGACTGTGTGGGATATATTGTGCCGAGTTCCGTGGGCTATATTGAAGAAGAACAGCCAAGAATGGTAAAAACACCTTGGTATGATGAGGAAATACCGTTTAATATGGCGGCTGAAATCGGCACTAAAAAAGTCATTACCGAACATTCAACAATAGGCTTGGTTGTTACAACAGACGGTACAATTACATCAATTCCGCGTGATGAATATGAGGAAGCAGAGGAAAGGGTAATTGATGAATTAAAAGCACTTGATAAACCTTTTATAGTATTGATGAATACCGATAATCCAAAATCTCCGTCATCAATAGCGCTTTGCACTTCGCTTACAGAAAAATACGGTGTACCGGTTGTACCTGTAAACTGCCTCGAAATGACAGAACAGGAAATAAATGATATTTTGACAGATATTTTATATGAATTTCCTGTTTGCAGTGTGGGTATCAATTATCCTTCTTGGATAAATAATCTTAAAAGTGACAATTATCTTAAATCATCCATTTATACATCTATTAAAGAAAACACAAGTATTATTGGCAACGTAAGAAGCGTTGGTGTATTTGCCGAAAAGATAAAAGAAAACGAATATGTTGACTCAATAAACATAAATTCTTTGAATTTATCAACAGGTAAAGTGAATATGAAAATATATGTTGATAACAGTTATTTTTATAAAATTTTATCTGAAAGCTGCAATGTTGTAATAAACGACGAAAAAGATATGATGAGCCAATTTATTACACTTGTTCAAATGAAAAAGCAATATGAAAGATTTAACAAGGCATTAAATGATGTTGAAGAAACAGGATACGGAATCGTAATGCCTGAGATGAATGAATTAACTCTTGATGAACCTGAAATTATGAAACAGGGTGGACGATACGGCGTTAAACTAAAAGCACAGGCACCGTCAATTCATATGATTAAGTGCAACACCTATACCGAAGTTGCACCGATAGTCGGCAGTGAAAGCCAAAGCCAAGAGCTTGTAATGTATCTTTTAAAAGAATTTGAGGAAAATCCTTCGGAAATTTGGGATACAAATATCTTCGGCAAATCGCTTCACGAACTTGTAAGCGAAGGACTTAACAATAAGCTTTACCGTATGCCGATTGACGCAAGAAACAAATTCAGAGAAACAATAGAAAGAGTTATAAACGAAGGCTGCAACGGACTTATATGCATAATTTTATAAAAGAAAAAGGTCGCACAAGGTGCGACCTTAAATATTATTAAACTTCTGACTTGAATTCCTTAAGCGGTTTTAAATCAAAATTTCCTATTGATAGTTTTTCACCTTTTTGAAAAGCTTTACCTCTTGCTTCTTCAACTGTAAAAACAGATGCACATTCAGGGCATACAAGAAAATATACAGTTTTGCAGTCAAGAAGCGTTGGTTTAACTGCAAGGTGCCTTTCAAAATTTGAGAAAACTCCAAAATTAACTTTATTCTTACATTCGGGACAAACAATTGAAACTGTTTCTCCTCTTTGATGCACCCATCTTGAGTTGCCAAGTCTAAATTCCATTTTAATCACCATTATTATTTTACTATAAAATTAGGATGTGTTCAAGTGTATAAAAAAATTATTTTATCAATATTTCTTGTTTTTTGCTTGGCAGGATGTACTTTTACTGCCGATAACAGCAAAATAAATGAAAATACCGATAATCAAAATACTTATGTTAAAAGTGTTTTCATTGCTTATTATGAATTATCTGAATTTACAAAAAACAGTGATAAAAAATCATTTACTAAATCAATTTCAAAAGCTTTCAAAGAACTTTCAAATAAAGGCTTTAACCGTGTAACAGTTCAGGTAAGACCGTGTGCTGACGCCTTTTACAATTCATCGTATTTTCCTACAAGCGAATATTGCTTTGGCTATCAAGGTGCAAAGCTTATTTATGACCCGCTGGAAATAATGGTTCAAATTGCACATAAATATAATTTATCAGTAGAAGCGTGGATAAATCCTTACAGAGTTTGCCAGAGAAATGATTTTAACTCCTTGGCAAAAAATAATATAGCGTTAGAGTGGCAGGGTACCGATAAGCTTATTGTTCTTGACAGTGGTATATATTTTAACCCCTGTTACAGAGAAGTAACAGATTTAATAGTTAACGGAGTAAAAGAAATCATTTTAAATTATGATGTTGATTCAATATGTTTTGATGATTATTTTTACCCGACGAAAGATAAAAAAATTGATAAAGAAGCATATTTGGCATATAAAAACAGCAGCGGTAAAATGAGCCTTTTTGATTGGCGGCGCGAAAATGTAAACATTATGATTAAATCTGTTTACAGCGCGATTAAATCTAACAACAAAAACATCACTTTCGGTATAAGTCCGGCTTCTGATATGGATTATGATTATTCAACGCTTTATGCCGATGTAATTAAATGGTCAAGAAATGAAGGATACATAGATTATATTTGCCCGCAAATATATTTTGGCTTTAAAAATGAAAATCAACCTTTTATGCAAACTACTAAAATGTGGTGCGATAATGCAACTTGCAAGCTTTATGTTGCATTGCCTATGTATAAGTCAAACAGTGAAGATGAATATGCAGGGGAGAGCGGCAAAAATGAATTTAAAAAAGAAAAAGATATAGTAGCACGGCAGATCACTTATCTTTCAAAAATTGATAATGTAAGAGGATACTATATTTTTTCTTATAGTTCATTAAAGGATAATGAAGAAACATCAAATGTTTATTCAGCTATGCAAAATTCATCACAGTAATTTGTAATTTTTACTTCGAGTTCTTCACCTACTATATTTCTGTCATATTTCATTCTTACTGGCAGATAGCTTTTTGTATATCCTTGGTAAATTCCCGGTTTGATTTCATTTTCAAATAACACTTTTTTACTTGTGTTAACAAGGCTTTTGAGGTAATTATGGCGGATCTTTTCCGTTTCTTCTATCATAACGGCGGCACGGTGTTCTTTTTCTTGTTTTGAAACATTATCACCGCGCTTTGAAGCGGCTGTTCCAACTCTTTCACTGTATGGGAATACATGCACTTTTTCAAACGCAATGTCTTTAACAAAATCAAGGCTTTCGTTAAAATCCGCCTCTGTTTCATCGTTAAAGCCAACCATTACATCGGTGGTTAAGCTGGCGTCATCAAATGATGCACGAAGCTTGATACAAAGTGCTTTATATTCTTCGGCAGTGTAGTGCCTATTCATACTTTTAAGTGTTTTGTTACACCCGCTTTGAAGTGAAATATGAAATTGAGGGCAGAGTTTTTCGCAACTTGAAAGACCGTCAATAACTTCGTCGGTTAAATGGTCCGGTTCAAGCGAGCCAAGTCGTATGCGCTTGATTTTTTCATTTTCGTTGCAAATTTTCACTGCGTCAACAATATTGAAATCTTCACCTTTGCCGTAAGCCGATAAATTTATGCCTACAAGTACGATTTCTCTAATTCCACCGTTTGCAAGGGCTTCAATTTCATTTTTCAATGTGTCAAGCGGCTTAGAACGAACTCTGCCTCTTGATTTTGGAATAATGCAATATGAGCAAAATCTGTCACATCCGTCTTCAATTTTTACAAATGCTCTGATTCTCTCGTGAAAGCGGTCTATTGAACAATCCCAAAATTTATCTCCGGTTTGGTGTTGTTCTATTTTTACAAGTCTGTTTTTACTAAGGTTATATTCGTTTATAAGCGAAAGTATATCACCGTCATTTTTGTTTGAAAAAACAATATCGGCTTCTATGAGTTCATTGGCTTCTTCAGGAAAAGCCTGCGGCATACATCCCGTTAATATAACGGTTGAATTAGGATGATTTCTTTTAAACTTTCTGATACTTTTTCTTGTCTTTTGGTCAGCGGTAGCTGTAACGGTACAAGAATTTACAATGTAGTAATCAGCTTCATCATTTTCTTTAACTATTTCAAATCCGGCATTTCTCAAAAGTTCTGCCATATATTCGGTTTCATATTGGTTTACTTTGCAACCAAGTGTATAAAAAGCAGCCTTCATTTTTGGCCCTCCATCTTTAATTTAAGTAATTATACCAAAATATTGTAATCAAAACAAGATAATTATAATAAATATTAGTGGGTGATTTTATGAAAAGAGTAATTAGCTTAATATTGGTATTATCATTTGTGCTGAGTTTTCCCATTTGTGCAAATGCTGCGGAAAACAAAAAATTAAATGTGAAATCAAGTATACTGATGAGCCTTGATACAGGCGATGTAATTAAACAAAATAATGCATACGAGCATCTTTCACCGGCTTCGGTAACAAAACTGATGTCAATACTTCTTATACTTGAAGCGATAGACAGCGGTAAAATCAAGCTTACCGATGAGGTTGCCGCAACGGAAAACGCCGTATCTAAAGGCGGCTCACAAATTTGGCTTGAAGTAGGTGAAAAAATGACCGTAAACGATTTATTTAAAGCTGTTGTAATAGCTTCAGCAAATGATGCTTGCACACTTCTGGGCGAATATGTTGCAGGCAGTGACAGTGCATTTGTTGATATGATGAATAAGAGAGTTGAAACATTAGGTTTAAAAAATTCACATTTTGAAAATTGCACCGGCCTTGACGATGAAGTTACAAATCATTATTCGTGCGCTTACGATTTGGCTGTAATTGCCAAGGAAGTTATGAAGCATAAATTGATTTTGAAATATTCAACAGTTTGGCTTGACAGTTTAAGAAACGGAAAAACCGAACTTAATAACACAAATAAGATGATAAATAAATATAACGGTATGACGGGGCTTAAGACCGGTACAACTTCAAATGCAGGATTTTGCCTTTGTGCCACTGCAACTCGTGACGGCATAAGCTTTGTTTCAGTCGTTTTGGGAGCGCAAACCAGTGATGAAAGATTTGAGCTTACACAGGAACTTTTAGATTACGGATTTGCAAACTATAAGCTTGATAATATTAAAATTGATAATTCAAAACTTAAAACCGTAAAAGTGAAAAACGGAGTTGATAAGTCCATTACCCCTAAATGCGAGTTAAATAAAAAGTTGCTGTTGCCGAAAAATTCTGATAAAATAACTTATGAATATTCCTTTTTAGATGAAGTTAAAGCACCGGTTAAAAAAGGCGATAGGCTTGGCGTTATAACTGTTTACAGCGGAAATAAAAAAATATCTTCTATTGAGTTAAAATCTGACAAAAATATTAAATCTGTAACATTTTTATATATTTTTAAGAAAATGTTTAACAATATATAAAAAGATATTGAATATTTCGACAAAATAGTGTATTATATCATTTCGAAGAATTTTGATTAACATTATTTTTGAAACAGAGGCGATTATTTTGGCAATAAAATTTTTTAACGAACATGCAAAAAGCATTGTATCAGATGAAGACATAAAGGCAATTGCACCAAAAGCAATTGAAGCACTTCATACCCTTAATGATAAAACAGGTGAGGGTAATGATTTTCTCGGCTGGGTTGATTTGCCTACAAATTATGATAAAGAAGAATTTGCAAGAATTAAAAAAGCAGCTGAGTATATTAAATCAAATGCAGATATACTTGTAGTTATCGGCATCGGCGGCTCATATCTCGGTGCAAGGGCGGTTATTGAAGCTTTAACTTCACCAAACTATAATTCATTAAAGAAAGATACACCTGATATTTATTTTATCGGCAATTCTATAAGCCCTTCAGCTCTTAATGAAGTTGTTTCTATCTGCGAAGGCAAAGATATTTGCGTTAATGTAATAAGCAAGAGTGGTACAACAACAGAGCCGGCTATTGCATTTAGAGTATTTCGTGACCTTGTTAACAGCAAATACAGCAAAGAAGAAGCTGCTAAAAGAATATTTGCTACAACAGATAAAGCTAAAGGAACATTAAAAGAACTTTCTGATGAGGAAGGTTATGAAACATTTGTTGTTCCTGACGATGTAGGAGGCAGATATTCAGTTCTTACTGCTGTTGGACTTCTTCCTATTGCTGTTGCAGGAATTGATATTGACGAACTCATGGCAGGCGCGCAAAAGGCTCAAAATGAGCTTTGCAGTGAAAATATTGATGAAAACGATATGCTCAAATATGCGGCTGTACGAAATGTATTTTACAATAAGGGTACAAAGCTTGAATGTTTTGTATCATATGAGCCTTGCATGGCAATGTTTAACGAGTGGCTTAAGCAATTATTTGCAGAAAGTGAGGGTAAAGACGGCAAGGGACTTTTCCCTGTATCTTGCATTTTTTCAACAGACCTTCATTCACTCGGCCAATACATTCAGGAAAGCGGAAGCAAACTTATGTTTGAAACAGTTATTAAGTTTAATGCACCGCATAATGATTTCCTTATCACCGAGCAGGAGGGTAATATTGACGGCCTTAACTTCATTGCAGGCAAGAAAATGAGCTATGTAAACGAAAAGGCAAGGGAAGGCACACTTCTTGCACATACAGACGGCGGTGTAGGTAATCTTGTTATCGAATGTGATACTATTACACCTAATGATTTAGGCTATTTAATTTATTTTTTCGAGAAAACATGTGCAGTTTCAGGTTATATGCTTGGTGTTAATCCTTTCAACCAGCCGGGTGTAGAAAGCTATAAAAAGAATATGTTTGCACTTTTAGGTAAACCGGGATATGAAAAGGAAAAAGAAACTCTTGAAAATCGTCTCGGTATATGCTAATATATAGTTAGAATAAAACTCGGAGGAATTTTAATATGATTAAACTCATAATCGGTAATAAAGGTTCAGGAAAAACAAAAAAGCTTATCGACCAAGTTAATGTTTGCGTTGAGAACTCTGACGGCAATGTAGTTTGCATTGAAAAAGAACCAAAGCTTACATATGATGTTTCATCAAAGGCTCGCCTTTTAGAAACTGAAACATACCTTATCAACGGTCATAAGGCATTTTACGGTTTCCTTGCAGGTATTTGTGCCGGCAACTATGATGTAACAGATATTCTTGTTGATGCTACATTTAAAATTGTAGGCAGGGAATATGAAAAGCTTCCTCAATTTTTTGAAATGCTTTCACAGCTTTCCGAAGCTTCAGATGTAAACTTCTATTTCACAATCAGCTGTGACAAGGAAGATTTACCTGTTGAAATCTTTGATTACTGCGAAGAATTATAATCAAGACTATTATTAAACAGTACAGCATAATCAAGCTGTACTGTTTTTTATTTATTCTATAAAAAAACAGAGGCTGATAATTCAGCCTCTGTTTTCATTTATAAGTATCAATTACATAAGTGAAAGATAAAGTTCTTTGATTTCTTCTACACTTGTTTCTCTTGGGTTACCTGGGCGGCAAGCATCATCGTATGCAGATTGAGCAAGGAAATCAACATCTTCCGGTTTAACAATATCTTTAAGATCTTCAGGAATTCCAACATCGTGTGAAAGCTTTTTAACTGCGTCAACAGCAGCTTTTCTTGCTTCATCAAGTGCCATTTCATCAACACCTTCAACACCCATTGCCTTTGCAATATTTCTGTATTTTTCACCGGTAGCAGGTGCGTTATATTCCATAACTGTCGGAAGAATTATGGCATTTGCTACGCCGTGTGGTGTGTCATATAATGCACCGAGCGGGTGAGCCATTGAATGAACAATACCAAGGCCGACATTTGAAAATCCCATACCTGCAACATATTGGCCAAGAGCCATACCTTCTCTTCCTTCAGGTGTGTTTTCTACTGCACCTCTAAGGCTTCTTGAAATAATTTCAATTGCTTTAAGATGGAACATATCAGAAAGTTCCCAAGCACCTGCGGTAATATAACCTTCGATTGCGTGGGTGAGTGCATCCATACCGGTAGCAGCTGTAAGTCCTTTTGGCATTGATGACATCATATCAGGGTCAACTACTGCAACAACAGGAATATCTTTAGGGTCTACGCAAACCATTTTTCTGTTCTTTTCAGTATCGGTAATTACATAGTTAATAGTTACCTCTGCTGCTGTGCCGGCTGTGGTAGGAACAGCGATGATAGGTACGCACTTGTTTGTTGTAGGTGCTACACCTTCAAGTGAGCGAACATCTGCAAAATCAGGATTTTTTATGATAATACCGATTGCCTTTGCAGTATCCATTGATGAGCCGCCGCCAATCGCTATAATGCAATCTGCACCTGAATTTTTAAATGCTTTTACACCTGTTTGTACATTTTCAATTGTTGGATTAGGCTTGATTTCGCTGTATATATCATAATCAATTTCAGCGTTATCAAGAACATCTGTAACTTTTTTAGTTACACCAAATTTGATAAGGTCAGGGTCAGAACATACAAAAGCTTTTTTGAAACCTCTGCCTTTTACTTCTGTTGCAATTTCCTTAATTGCGCCTGCGCCGTGATAGCTTGTTTCGTTTAATACAAATCTGTTAACCATAATAATATTACTCCTTTGCATTTAATAGGGATAATCCCTTTATATAATAATACTACATTGACAATAAAATATCAATAATGAAATGTAATTTGCAATAATATTTAAAAGTTTGTTAATTATTAGTCATATTTCAAATAAAATATGAAAGAAAATCATCGATTAAGCCAAAAATAGTTCTCATTTTCAAAATAACTATTGACAAAATGCGCCCTTATATATATAATACTTAAAGTGCAAGTGCGAGGTGGTTTTATGAGAATTGACCTTAATAATTTATTGAGCGGTGTTGTTACAAAGCTTGATATTGATTATAATCTCGATTTAAGTAATCTTATTTACAGCACTTATAACCCTATTAAAAACGGTGTTAATGTTATCGGCAGTTTATATTCCAAAGCTGATGTTTTATATCTTGATATAAATATCAGTTTCGATTTTTACGGCTTTTGTGACAGATGTGCCGAAGAAGTTAAAAAGAATTTTTCTTTTAATGTTAAGCGCATTGTAGTTGAAAAGCTTGAAAACGAAGAAGACGATGATGATTACATTGTTGTAAGTAATAGGGAACTCGATTTAGACGAATTAGTAAACGAAGAAGTTTCGCTTTCACTGCCTAACAAAATTCTTTGTAAAGATGATTGCAAAGGTTTGTGTCCGAAATGCGGTGCTAATTTGAATGTCAAACAATGTAACTGTAAAAAGGATGTTGACCCAAGAATGGAAGCTCTTTTACAGTTGCTCGAAGATGAATAATATGGCTTTTTAAATAAAGGAGGCAATTAAAATGGCAGTACCTGCAAGAAAAACATCTAAAGCAAGAAAGAACAAGAGAAGATCAAGCGTTTGGAAAATGGACGCTCCTACACTTGTAAAATGCCCTAACTGTGGCGGCTATGCTGTATCTCACAAGGTATGTGGCAACTGCGGCTACTATAACGGTAAAGAAGTTATCAGCAAGGAAGCGTAAGATTTTACATTTGTTGGCGGACATTATTTGTCCGCCTTTCTTGTTTTATTGTGATATTTAAGGAGGTTAGCTTATGGCAAAGCCTGTTGTAGCAATTGTTGGCAGACCTAATGTCGGCAAATCTACTCTTTTTAATAAATTGATAGGAAGCAGACTTTCTATTGTTGACGATACTCCCGGTGTAACAAGAGATAGAATTTACGGTGACTGCGAATGGCTTAATCATAAATTTTTATTAGTTGATACCGGTGGTATAGAGCCAAATACATCTGATGTAATTTTAAGTCAAATGAGAACTCAGGCTGAAATTGCAATTTCAACAGCGGATGTTATTATTTTGGTTACAAATATTCGTGACGGTGTAGTCGCAAGCGACTACGATGTTGCAACTATGCTTCAAAAAAGCGGTAAGCCTATTGTTTTATGCGTCAATAAATGTGACAGTATCGGTGAGCCTGAACCTGAATTTTATGAATTTTATAATCTCGGTTTAGGTGACCCGGTTGCTGTTTCAGCCTCGCATGGGCATGGCACGGGTGATTTGCTTGATGAAGTGCTTAAATATCTTCCGGAATGTGAAGATGAAGAAGACGATGATGAAATAATTAAAGTAGCTATCATCGGAAAGCCTAATGTCGGCAAATCATCACTTGTAAATAAAATCAGCGGCGTAAACCGCGCTATTGTATCTGACATAGCAGGTACAACGAGGGACACTACCGATACATTCATTGAAAATGAATACGGAAAATTTAATTTTATTGATACCGCCGGATTAAGAAGAAAAAGCCGAGTTGACGATGCTATTGAAAAATACAGTATTATTCGTGCAAGAATGGCTGTTGAGCGAGCAAATGTTTGCGTAATTATGATTGACGCTGTTGAAGGCTTTACCGAGCAGGATTCAAAGGTTGCCGGCATTGCACTCGAACAGGGAAAAGCGTGCATTATTGCTGTAAATAAATGGGACGCGATTGAGAAAGACGGAAACACTATGAAAGAATACAGGGATAAACTTACTAATGATTTTTCATTTATGAGTTATGCCCCTATAATGTTCATATCTGCTAAAACAGGGCAAAGAATTGATAAGCTTTATGAAATGATTTCATTTGTTCATTCTCAAAATTCAATGCGTATTTCAACAGGTAAGCTTAACGAAGTGCTTGCAGGGGCAACTGCCCGTGTTCAGCCGCCTACCGATAAAGGTAAAAGGCTTAAGATTTACTATATGACACAGGCATCTACAAGGCCGCCAACATTTGTATTTTTTGTGAATAATGCAGAACTGTTTCATTTTTCATATCAAAGATACCTTGAAAATCAAATCAGGGATATTTTTGGACTTGACGGAACGCCTGTGAGATTTATTATTAGGGAACGGGGAGATGGCAAAAAATGATATTAGCCTTAATAATTTCGGCAATTATCTCATATCTTCTCGGAAGCCTTAATTTTGGTATTATCATTTCAAAATCTTTAAATAAGGATGACGTAAGAAGTCACGGAAGCGGAAACGCCGGTTCAACCAATATGCTTAGAAATTATGGCAAAAAGTACGCTGTAATGACTATTATAGGTGATATGCTTAAGGTTGCTGTTGCAATTTTTATTTCGTTTATAATAGTAAGAAAATTAGGCAACATTTCTCTTGCTGAAAACAGCGACGCATTTATTTTTGGAATAAATGCAAGAATGTTTACCAAATCATTTGCAGGTCTTTTTTGCGTATTGGGGCATATATTTCCTTGCTTTTTTGGGTTTAAAGGCGGTAAGGGAGTTGCTACTGCCGGCGGAATGGTATTTATGATAGATTGGCGTATTGCACTTATTTTACTTGCAATATTTGCCATCATAGTATTTATTACCAAATATGTATCGCTCGGAAGTATAGCAATGGCTGTATTTTACCCTGTATTTATATTTGTATTTTATAAATCCATTCCGCTTGCATTTTTATCTATGGTTTTCACTTTAATAGTTGTTTTGGCACATAGAGAAAACATCAAAAAGCTGATTAACCATACGGAAAGTAAAATCGGCAGCAAAAAAAATAATAAATAGTTGTATAAAAAAATACCTTTTGATATAAATATCAAAAGGTATTTTTTGCATCAGCATCAGCGGGTATATGAGTGATTTTATATCGCAGTGTTCAAAAAACTTTTCTGACCAATTAAATCTCGCACCACAATGTGGACATTTAACTTTGCTGTCATTGCTTGAATGTTCAACTGCATATATTTTCGGCATTTTTGGCAACGAATACAATATACACAGCCTTCTTCATATTCATCTTCATTTTCATCAAAAGCATAACCACATTCGTCCGGTGCCAATCCTGATGACTGTGCCTCTTCAAGCTCCTTACCGGTTAAACCCCAAGTAAAATCCCATTCGCTCATTTTTCTCACCTCCTAACAAAAAAGCCGGATATAAGCGTATGAACAATCATACGTTCTTATATCCGGCAGACTATACCATCAATAAACTTCAACTACTTGATGAAGTAATGATATTAAATTTTACAGAAAATACTAATTATCTCTGTAACTTCATATTACCACATATAAAGCAAAAAAGCAAGAGCTTATTTAAAAATTATTCATTTACAACATTTTGTGCATGTCCGTCAATGTACGCTTTTAAATTATCTTCTAATATGCCTAAGAGCCTTGCTCTTGTTTCTTTTGCCGCCCAAGCAATATGCGGTGTTATATAGCAATTTTTCGCGTTTAAGAGGGGATTATCTTTATCGGCAGGCTCTACGCTTAATACATCAAGCCCTGCGCCTTGTATCATTTCATTATTAAGTGCATTTGCAAGTGCTTTTTCATCAACCACCGGGCCTCTCGATGTATTTATAAATATGGCACTTTTTTTCATTTTTGTTATTGTTTCTTCGTTAATCATACCTTTAGTTTCATTTGTTAATGGGCAATGGCAGGTGATTATATCACTTTCTTTTAATAATTCATCAAGTGTTACAAATTTAACCGTTTTCAGTTCACCTTTATCTTTTGGGCGCGGTGCATATGCAAGCACATTCATATCAAATGCTTCTGCAAGCTTTGCAACTTTTTGCCCGATTGCGCCAAATCCGATTATACCGATTGTTTTTCCTGCAAGTTCAGCAAGCGGAGCTTTCCAAAAGCAAAAATCAGGGCAACTGCACCATTCGCCGTTATGAACTGCTTCACTGTGAAGTGATACTTTATTTGTGAATTGCAGGATAAATGAAAAAACAAGCTGTGCCACTGCGTTAGTGGAATATGACGGAATGTTGCACACTGTTATTCCAAGCTTTTTTGCACTTTCGCAGTCAACAACATTATATCCCGTTGATTGAAGGCCGACATATTCAAGTTCCGGCTTTAACTGTTCAAGTATTTCTTTTGTAAGGATTGTTTTATTTATTATAAGTGCATTTGCACCTTTTGCTCTTTCAATTATTTGGTCCGGTGATGTTCTGTCATATACAGTGAAATCGCCGAGCTTTTTCATACCATCCCAGCTTAAATCACCCGGATTTGTGGTAACACCGTCTAAATTAACAATTTTCATAAGTATACCTCCTGATAGTTTTCTGTCCTAATTATATCCCTATGTAAGGTAAAATGCAATATCGCTTGATAACTTTGTAATAATATAGTATAATTTATTCATAAGTATTAACGGTGATTGTTATGAATAAAGGTACAATAATATTGTTTACCGTTATATTTACTTTTTGCTCGTGCGTAGGTATAAATGCTTGCTTTAAGAATAGCAGTGCAGTTAACAACAGTGCGCAAAACAGCAGAATAAATCTTGTTATTGATGCGGGTCACGGCGGTATTGATGCAGGCACTATCGGTGTTGACGGTGCCAAAGAGAAAAATATTAACTTAAATATTGCATTAAAATTATATGATTTTGTAAGAATTTCAGGTGTTAATGCAAGCTTAATAAGAAATGGCGATTATCTGTTTTATAAGAAAAACGATAATCAAAAGCGTTCCGATTTATATAACAGATTAGATTATGTTAATTCAATAAATAACAGTACACTTATTTCTATTCACCAAAATCATTTTGAAAATGAAAAAGAAAACGGCATGCAAATATGGTTTTCACCAAATGATGATAAAAGTCCAATACTTGCAGACAGCATTTTAAACATAACTAAAAAATTTTTACAGCATGATAATAAGCGTTTCAATAAAAAATCTGACAGCGCATATTATCTTTTGCATAAAGCAACTGTACCGTCTGTAATGGTTGAATGCGGTTTTATGAGCAATACCGAGGAAAACAGCAACCTGCAAAAAGAAATTTATCAAAACAAACTCGCATATTTGATTATGCTTGGGTTAAATGAGTATATTACTGAGGAATTGTAAATGGCAAAAATTAAAACTTCTTACATATGCAGCGAATGTGGATTTGAATCACCAAAATGGTATGGCAAATGCCCAAGTTGCGGAGAGTGGAATACACTAAATGAAGAATTAAATAGTCAGCAAACTAAAAACAGCTTTTCAAATTCATTCAGCACTGTAAATCAAGTTTTGGCACTTGATGACATTTGCGGTGAAAATGATGAAAGAATACCTACCAAAATTGAAGAATTTGACCGGGTATTAGGCGGAGGAATCGTAAAAGGCAGTCTTGTTCTTTTAAGCGGTGACCCCGGTATCGGTAAATCAACCATACTACTTCAAATTTGCCAGAATCTTGGCTCTAAAGGGCAAAAAATTCTTTATGTAAGCGGCGAAGAATCAGCTAATCAAATTAAGCTTCGTGCAGTAAGAATAGGTGTTACTAGCAAAAATTTATTTATTCTTTCACAAACCGACTTGGCTACAATCGTTGAATGTATTAAAGCAGAAAAGCCTGATATAGTTATAATAGATTCGATTCAAACTATGGTATATGAACAGGTGAATTCATCTGCTGGGTCAATAACACAGGTTAGGGAATGCACAAATGTATTTATGCATACTGCTAAAGGACTGGGTATACCTATTTTTATCGTCGGCCATGTTAATAAGGATGGGGCAATTGCCGGTCCTAAAGTTCTTGAACATATTGTTGATACGGTTTTATATTTTGAAGGCGAAAGGAATTATTCATACAGAATTTTAAGAGGTGTTAAAAACAGATTTGGTTCTACAAACGAAATCGGTGTTTTTGAAATGACGGCAGACGGCCTTAAAGAAGTACTGAATCCTTCGCTTATGATGATTTCAGGCAGGCCTAAAAACACTTCGGGTACTTGCGTGGCGTGTGTTATGGAGGGAACAAGACCTATTCTTGCCGAAGTGCAAGGCCTTGTTTGTGCAACCGGATTTGGCACACCGCGAAGGATGAGTACCGGATTTGATTATAATAGGATGAGTATGCTTCTTGCAGTGCTCGAAAAAAGGGCAGGGTACTTCTTTAATAATATGGATGCATATGTTAATGTTGTAGGCGGATTAAAGCTTGATGAACCTGCCGCTGATTTAACAGTGGCACTTGCACTTGTATCATCGCTAAAAGATAAAGCTGTTGATGATAAAACCATTGCGTTCGGTGAAGTAGGACTTGCAGGTGAAATAAGAGCTGTAAATAATTGTGAACAGCGAATTACCGAAGCTAAAAGGCTTGGATTTGAGCGATGTATTATTCCTTTTCATAATTATAAATCAATCACCAATTCTTTAAAATCAACATTCGATATAATTCCCGTAAGAAATATAAGAGAAGCTTTTTCAGCATTAGTTGAAGAATAAAAAATAAACCACCGAAAAATCGGTGGTTTATTTTTATGTATAAGTTATTATGCTTAGTGCTTAATGTCGTCCCACTTAACGCCGTCAATGTGGAAAAGGTCATCAAACTTATAAACATTATGTTCTTCTTTTGTATGGTTTGGATACCAAACTTGAGCGAAGAATGGGTTGGTTTTAGCAACTTCATCATAGTTCCATTCTTTTTGCGGAATGTAACATTCAGGACACCAATGACCGCCAAGAAGAATAAGAGCAGGTGATGCTTCAAATTCAGCACCGCAAGTACCGCATTTCCACTTAAGCTTTGTAGCCATATCACCCTTAACCATTGTTTCGCTGAGGCATTCACCGCCACGGAATTTAGCTGCTTGCTTCATATCTTCAATATCAAGTTCTGATTCAGGCTTACTTTCATCATAACCGTGGTCAAGCTTAAACTGTTCAGCAGCACTGTTATCCTTATCAAAGTGAATGATTTCAAAATCTTCCCACTTTGAAGGAATCTTGTTGTATTCTTCAAGAGAACCATAGTATGATGACATTCTTTCAGGGTTGTTAGTCTTAACCCAGTCAAGTGTACCAAAGTCAGGTGTAGAAGCAATTTTCTTCATAAACGGCTTTGCACAAGCTGCAACAAGGTTCTTTGGAAGGTATCTTGGTATTTTGAAGTAAAATTCAACATGGTCAGCAAGTCTGTTAAAATAATCCTGAATAGGAAGATTTTCTCTAAAGTGGAGATAGTTTTCAAGCTTATCACCATCAGCGTAGAACTGACCGTGGAAGTTCTTTGTAATGAACCAGTTTGGTTCAAAAAGCTTTTCAGGGCCTGCAAGACCAAGAGTGCCGAGAAGAAGGCATTCAAATTCATAGTTGGAAATTCTGTATTCCTTACCTGAACCGATGTTATAGAAATGATTCCAGAAATCTGAACCAAGGTTACCTGCTTCATCTTCAAGAACAAGGTTGCACATAAGTCTGCCTGAATCTTCTACTGTACACCATTCAAGTACACCATTGATAGGAACATGGAACATAATAGGGTCCATATTCTTAAGAATGTTAGGATAAAGGATACCTGACTGACGCATTACAACCCAATTCTTAATTCCGCTTTCAACGAATGTGCGTTCAGCAACAGTCTTTGAAATAGCATAATGGTCATAAATAGAAATTTTGATAGGGTCGCCACATCTGCCCCAATGGATAGGGTAGTTACGGTCGCCTGTTTCAGCAACAGTACCGATATAGCAAACTTTAATATCATCCGGATTCGGTTGAGCAAGAACTGCTTTGCAGATGCTCTGTGCAGCACCGATGTTTGTTTTCTGTGTTCTGTAAGGCTTCCAGTCAGCAGTCGGAGATACCATACCGCCAACATGAAGTACATAATCTGCACCTGTTACGCCTTCAAGAATTGAATCGTAATCGTTAAGGTCACCCCAAACAATCTTTAAATTTGGCTTTGCCATTAAATCCTTAAGTTTTTCTTCGTTTTTTGGGCTTTTTCTTGCAAGCATCTTAATATTGATTTCATTTGGATGCTTAAGCATTTCCTGAACAGCAGCCCAACCCATATTACCTGTACCACCGGTAATAAATACGGTTTTCTTTGCCATAATTTTCCTCCTTATAAGGCATATGCCTTTTATTGCTATATAATTATAAACTATTTATTAAGAAATTACAATAGTAATTATAAAATAACATTGATTATTTATAAATATTTGTTGACTTTATCAGTTTTATGATGTATTATAGCTGTGATGTTAATATGCTTTATCAAGAGTGGTTGAGGGACAGGCCCTGTGACGCCACAGCAACCTGCATTTGCAAGGTGCTAATACCTGCGGCTTACCGAGTGATGATAGCTTAATGCACACGCTCGTTTCGTGTGCTTTTTTCTTTCTAAAGCAATTAACAAATATTTTTGATTAGAGGATATTATTATGTCAAAACATTTGTTTACCAGTGAATCCGTAACAAAAGGTCATCCTGATAAAATTTGTGACCAAATTTCAGATTCTATTCTTGATGCTATGCTTGAGCAAGACCCACAAAGCCGTGTTGCCTGTGAAACAACATGTACAACCGGCCAGGTTCTTGTAATGGGTGAAATTACAACTAAGGCACAGGTTGATATTCCGTCTATCGTAAGAAAAACAATTTGCGATATTGGATATGATGACGATAAGAAAGGTTTTAACGGTAATACTTGCGCTGTTTTGCTTGCACTTGACCATCAGTCTGCCGATATTGCAATGGGTGTTGATAAGTCACTTGAACTTAAAAACGATGATGAAGATGAGTATAACCTCAACGGTGCAGGTGACCAAGGTATGATGTTTGGTTACGCTTGCAACGAAACAAAGGAGCTTATGCCTCTTCCTATCAGCCTTGCGCATAAACTTGCTGTTAAGCTTACAGAAGTCAGAGAAAATGGTACACTTCCTTATCTTTATGCTGACGGTAAAACACAGGTTACTGTTGAATACGATGATGATAAGCCTGTAAAGGTTACTACTGTCGTTGTATCAAGCCAGCACAGTGCAGATGTTGAGCTTTCACAGCTTCGTTCAGATATTATTGAAAAAGTTATTAAAGCTACAATTCCTGCTGAATTTATTGATGATGATACAAAGTATTTTGTAAACCCAACCGGCAGATTTGTAATAGGCGGCCCTCACGGTGATTCAGGCCTTACAGGTCGTAAAATCATTGTTGATACATACGGTGGATACGCACGCCACGGCGGCGGCGCTTTCAGCGGTAAAGACCCTACAAAGGTTGACAGAAGTGCTGCATACGCATCACGCTGGGTAGCTAAAAATATTGTAGCTGCCGGCCTTGCTGATAAGTGTGAAGTTGAACTTGCTTATGCAATCGGTGTTGCAAAGCCTGTTTCGGTTATGGTTGATACTTTCGGCACAGGTAAAATTGATGATGAAAAAATCGCCGATATTGTAAATAAGGTATTTGACCTTCGTCCGTCAGCTATTATAGACAGACTTGACCTCAGAAAACCAATTTATAAGAATGTTGCTGCTTACGGTCATATGGGCAGGGAAGACCTCGGTGTTTCTTGGGAAAAGACCGATATGGTTGATGAAATCAAAAAGTATATGTAATTAACATAAAGAAACAAAAGCTCGGTTATACCGAGCTTTTGTTTCTTTTTTTAGTTTTAAGTTTTGCACCTAAATAATAAAATAATGCGGGCAGAAGCAAGATTATATAACTTGCATTTCCGAAATATCCGTCAACTAAAAGTATCGAAGTAAATAAATATGCAATTAAGCCATCTTCCATAATATTCCACAATAAATTTATAAGAAGCATTATTGCAGTTACCGTCAAATATGCATTAGTTGATTTTCTGCATACATTTTGACCGAATAAAATTCCAAATATAAAAGGTAAAATGAAAAGTAAAGCTATTGAAATATAACTGATAATAGAAATTATATCGTATTTACCGTCACTTCCACCTTTAAATTGTTCATACAAAACCAAATAAATAATTGACGGAAGCCAAACAGATAAGCCAAAAATGAATAAGTCAATAAAATAGTTTTTTGCTGTATATTTCATATAACCACCTCCAATTATTATACAATATAAAACAAAGAAAAAATTTTCAACAGTTAGCTCATGCTTTTTTAAGCTTATTTTTAATTGCTGAACCTAAAAAATATAAGAGTGTGTATAAAACCGGTGTAATAATACATATTGTTATTTCTCTGATTTCATTATACTTATTAAATAATCCTCTTATCCATTCTTCCTGAGGAAGTAAAAAAACAAAATAACTATCCGGAATTTTGATATGAAATATGCAAATTATTTCCATTATTAAGAAAACTGTTAAATATGAAGATATAGATTGTTTGCAAAGTTTTCTTGAAAGAAAAATGCCGAATATAAACGGTAACAAAAATGAAATGAAAATTGCTAAATATAAGTAAACAGGGGTATTTATATAATCAAATTTGTTTACTATTATAAATGTTGACAAATATATAATTGGGGTAATTGATACAGATAAACCAAACATAAGTGTATCAATAAGATAATCTTTAAAAGAATATTTCATATAACCACCTCCAAGTCCTGTATATCATATAAAATAGACATTGTCAATAGTTTAATAATATCTTTATAAAAGCTTTAGAAAAAAGCTCGGTAAAGGGAGTAACCCAAAACCGAGCTTTAATTTTATAATTTTTTATCTTTATCAAGTGCTTTGTCAACAGCGTTATGAATTGCAGATTCAAATCCGTCTGCCTGAAGGGAAGTTACGCCTTCAATAGTCGTACCGCCCGGTGAACAGACATTATCAATAAGCTGCCAAGGGTGTTCATCACTTTCCAATATCATTTTTGCACTGCCCAAAACAGTTTGTGCAGCAATCATAAGCGCATCATTTTTCTTCATTCCGTTTTTAACGGCGGCGCGAGCCATGGCATCAATAAACATATAGGCAAATGCAGGGCCGCATCCGCCGATTACACCGAAAAGAGGAAAGAAGCTTTCATCAAGGCAGAGAACCTTACCGATACCGTTTAAAAGTAATTCAACATTAGCTTTGTCATCGTCATTTACAAGTTCGTTAAAACAGTATGCTGAAATTGCTTCGCTGACTTTTGCGTTGATATTAGGCATTACACGCACGATTTTAGCCTTACATTTTAAATTGCTTTCAATAAAATCAATAGTTTTGCCGGCGGCTATTGAAATTAAAAGTTTATCACCGATTTCACCGTCGATAGTATTCAAGACAGAAGCCTGTATGTTCGGCTTAACTGCAAGGAATATAATATCACTTGATGATACAACATCTTTTTCACAATTGCATACATTTATATTTAAGCTTTTCTTAAGTTTTTCAGTTGCAGGTGCATATATATCAAAAGCATATACATCTTCACCGTTAATTGCATTATTTGAAGTAATACCGTTAATAATTGCAGTAGCCATATTGCCACAGCCGATAAAACCGACTTTCATATTTACACTTCCTTTAAATTATTACTTTTATAATAGCATTATTTCAGTAATTATTCAATGTTTTTATTATCTTTTAATTTTCTGTATTTTTCTTTAGTTGCAAGTCCACCTCTTATATGCCTTTCAGCTTTATTTTGTTCTAACACAGCCTTTACTTCGCTGCAAAGAAGTGGGTTAATCATTGCAAGTCTTTTAGTAACATCATTATGAACAGTAGATTTACTTATTCCGAAAACTATACCCGCCTGTCTTACGGTTGCACCGGTTTCAATTATGTAATGGCCTAAATCGATGCATCTTTTTTCTACATTACCAATCAAAGAAATTCACCTTCCTTGGTAATGTATATGAAAAATATGAATAAATAGAACGAAACCCACATCAACGATGTGGGTTTCAGCGTGTAGAAAACGCCAAATTATAAATTTCTACACGCTGGTAGACTTTGAGAAAGTGAGATAAATTTTGTATTTTGCGAGTGGGAGCTGTACGAGGGTACTGCCCCCGAGCAAAAGACAAAAAGCGCCAAAAGTGGCTTGAACACAATGTTCAAGCCACTTTTCTATAAACGCTGTTTATTGATTTTGTTTTGGCAAGAGTAACCTTTGCCATACGATATAACTCTATGGCAATTATAATGCGGCGCGCTTTAGCCACTTTATCGACAGTCTATAAAACCCACATCAACGATGTGGGTTTTATATCTTATTCAGCTTTTTGGGTAGTTGTATTATTGTCGCTCACTGCGTCACCGATAAGGTCTGCAAGAGTTTTCATTTTAAGCTCTTTAACAGAATCAAATTTGTGTTCATCAGTTTCCTTACCGTCTTCAATAAGAGTAAGGGTAAGAACTTTTCCTTTAACCTTATATTTATATACAACTTCACCGCTTGTTTTAGGGTTAGTTAATGTTAATTTGTTGCCCTTTACAGTATATTCACCTGTGAAATTTACTGTTGATAAATATGAATCATATGTACCGTCATCATAAAAAACATAAGCTGACATACCCGGTGCTTTTTGGCTTTGCCATTTGCCAATAAGCTTTTCTTCATTAGAAAACATTGAAGTAACAGCCGAAGCAGGGGATTGCTCGGTAGCAACACAATAAATACCACCTGCCGCTAATAAAATGAATAAAACAGCAGCAACTATTATAATAGCGATTTTTGATTTAGACAATTTAACATTAGCCATATTATTATCCTTTTAAACCTTTATTTTTTAAGATTGCATCAATTTTTTCTGAACTGTCAAGAAGGCTGGATACTGACATATCGTGATTTAATGTATCGATAAAATATGCAGCATATTTTGAAAGTTCAACGCTTACATACCATTCTCTGCTTAAAAGTTCAGGTGTTTGATATACACCGTTTGTTGTGAATACTCGATAGAACACACCATCAGCATATGCTTTATCAAATACATCAAGTCCATTGCAGAAAAGGCCGAATGTTGTGCATACAAAAATTCTGTTACAGCCTAAATTTTTAAGCTTCATAGCAACTTCAAGCATTGATTCGCCTGAAGAAATCATATCATCAACAATAATAATATCTTTGCCTTTTACAGAATCACCCAAATACTGATGTTCAACAATAGGGTTTCTACCGTTTACTACTCGTGTATAATCTCTTCTCTTATAAAACATGCCGAGGTTTATACCAAGCTGAGTAGCAAAATAAATGCATCTGTGAAGAGCGCCTTCATCAGGAGAGATAACCATTAAATGGTCTTTATCAACTTTTAAGTCATCAACATTGTTTACAAGTGCTTTAATCATTTGATATGTCGGCATTACATTTTCAAATGATTTATCAGGAATGGCATTTTGCACTCTTTGGTCGTGTGCATCAAATGTAATGATGTTTTCTACACCAAGATGTACAAGTTCCTTAAGTGCCATTGCACAGTCAAGTGATTCCCTTGAACTTCTTTTATGCTGCCTGCCTTCATAAAGCATTGGCATAATTACAGAAACTCTCTTTGGTTTTGAGCAAAGTGCCGAAATAACTCTTTTAAGGTCAGCAAAATGGTCATCAGGTGACATACATACTTCTTTGCCATACATATTATATGTGCAACTGTAATTAAATACATCACATACAATATAAATATCGTACCCTCTTACACTTTCGTTTATAACACCTTTGCCTTCACCACTGCCAAATCTCGGAATAGTAATATCAATTTTATACGAATCTCTTTGATATCCGAAAAATGCAATTGATTCCGCATGCTCAATGGCCTGAGTTTTGCGCCATTTAACAAGGTATTTGTCGATTTTGTCGGTAAGTTCTTCACATCCCGGCATACCGATAATGCCAAGCGGACCGATAGGAATTGTGTTGATGCTGATTGCTGTTTGTCTAGCCATAGTAAAAAGATGCTCCTCTCTAATGTTCACGAGTATTCTACAATAAAAGCACAATATTGTAAATAGGTTTTTGTAGAATTATGAGTATTTATATCTATTCAACAATTATTTTGTCTTTTCTTCTTTTGCTTTTGTTTAGTTTTAAAGAAGACTTATTGTATATATAAAATCCACATAATCCAAATACCGTAACTGCTGAAATTATAATACCGTATAAAAATCCGACAGGGAAATACTTATATTCAATTCTGTGCTGACCCGGAGTCAATTCTATGGCTAAAAGTGTGCCGCCGATTTCAAATGTTTCTGCTTTTTTTCCGTCCACATATACGCTCCATCCGTCATCATACGGAATTGACGAGTATAAATAGCAATTTTCTTTCGCTTTAACAGTTCCTTTAATTGTTGTATCACTATATGATTCAACATTAAGTGAATTGCCTGCAAGCGAATTATACATATTTTTAACAACAGTATCATCTGCAGTATAACAATAAAAATCAAATGATGTACTTTCGCTTTCCATTTTACTTGCATCAAGTGATACTAATACTTCATCACCCTTATTGTGATAGCCAAGGTCTAAAATATATGCATCTTCCATACTTTGAGTAATGTCTGAAACTTTTTCGGAATTCACCGTTATGGTTTTAAGGTCACTTGATTTGACATATAAATATAAATTTCCGTCAATAGTAGGGGAAAGTGAAACAGTTTCCGTACCGTAATTTGATGATGAATCGCTTTTTTCTAACCAATATGTTCCGTTTTCAGTAACATCATCGCCGCTTACAGCATCAAAATCCGTGCTGTTATATTCAACAGGTTTAAATACATTTGAATATCCTGTTGCAAGTTTAACGAAATCACTTTGAATTTCAAAAGGATTTCCTTCATCTGTTACCCAATCATCAATTTTTGAATTTACACAATACGCAATAGGAAGATTATATTTGCTTTCATATACATTTGATTTCTTATCGGATGTAGTATAAATCTTTTTGTATAAATTACTTGATGGGGCAAGGCTTACATCTGTTTGAATTAAATATTTGATATTAAACATCATATTATAAACAGGTGTTTGGGTATTATAGGTGTAACTGTTGACCTTGTTTGACTGCATACCTAATGAGGATTGAAGCTGCGAATACGATTCATATGCCATTGAAGAAAAGACTGATATGCCGTTATATCCGTAATATGCCGGGTCCATTCTTGTGTTTAAATAGCATAATTCTGTTCTGTAAAATCCGCTGTCTTTATTATCTATATAATTGATTGCGTCTGTATATGTTTTATAATTTTCTTTGTAATTTTTATTATCTTGATTAAGCGGAAGGCCTACAATACTGCTGATTATAGTTTCACAAAGGATAAATGTAACCAAAACAAATGAAACAGTCTTTTTTTGTGCATTCTTATTTTTAAGTAAGAATAAGAAACCGCACCATAATGTAACAAAAATAATGGTTGCATATATCGTGCTGTTAGTCATTTTGTTTGTCAGGAATTTTTGGCAGATAATAACAAAAGAAATTATTGCAAGCCCGGTATATGCTATATCCTTAACTTTGATACCTTTAAAATTAAGAATTGTTTTATATCCCATTACAGCAATGATGAATGAATACATATATGAATATCTATACGGTAAATCATTTGGAAAATGGAAAGCGTGCCAAATATATTCGGCGCAGTTATTGTTAAAACAAAATACAAAAAATATTATTAAAACAACATAAGTTGCTTTTTCTTTAAGCTTAATTTTGTTATTTACAAGGAAAAGCGGTAATAAAATAAAAGTAAGAATACCGGTGTAAATATTAGGCAATACATTGTCGCCGCTGCTTCTGATTGTGGTTTCAAGAAGAGCAAAATGCGATGTGATTAAATCAAGTAAATCAAAATAACTTTTAAATGTTTGCGGGAATGTACCTGATGTTGCAGAACTGTTTTTAAGAATCATAAATACAGGCACAAGCGTAATTGCACAAATTAAAGCTGCAATAATGCTTGCAAATGCAAATTTAACTCCTCTGTTAATGAAAACATTATTCATTAAAGCTTTTGTGGAATATTTCTTTTCATAAACAGCGTTTTCATTAAGCTTTCCGTCATTGCTGTATGTGTTGATAAAACATACGAAAAAGTATAAAACAGCAAAAATACAGCACATATATCCCATATAATAATTTGCGAAGAACAAAATTACAAGTGAAACTGTATAAAGCTTTATATCACCGGTTTTAAATATTTTTTCGATTCCGAGTGCGATAAGCGGCAGCATAATCATTGCGTCAAGCCACATAACATTCCAGTAGTATGCAAGAAAATAAGCACTAAACGCATATAAAATGCCAAATGCACTTAAAAAGTAATTATCCTTATTAAAGCTTTTTTTGAGATAATAGCTAAAGCTTGTAGCACTCAATATACATTTCAATGCCACAATAAAAGTAATAGCATATGAAATATCTTCTTTATCAAACAAAAAGATTAAAAATGAAAGCGGACTTGATAAATAGTTTAGGTAATTACCCAAAAAGCTTGAGCCGCCACCTGTATTCCATGAATAAAGCAGACTTTTATGTTCAACAATTCTGTCATATAATTCTGCAAAGAGCGGACCGTATTGGTGATAAAGGTCCATTCGCATAACTGTTATACTGCCAAAAGGAAAAACAGAAAATATTACATAAATGACTGCAATGCAAGCTGTTGCCAAAACAGTAGTTAAAAATACATATCTGTTTTTATAGAAAATTTTATAAGTTTTTGATTGCTTTACGCTTACTGCGTCATATCCGCAGTCAAAAATAAGTGTTCTGTCATACACATAATTAAATAAAAAGGAAGTTACTATTGCAATAAACCAAGCAAAAGAAATCGGCATATCAAGCATATTGAAAAATCCGAATTCCGCAAGCTTATAAAATCCGAAATTTACAGCAATTCTTATAACAAAAAATATGATTTGCTTAATGTTTGACGATAAAATCTTTTTGCCGAAAACATATTTTCTTTCAATAATAAATGAAACAATACTTGCAATTAAGAAAGCAATAAAACAGCTTGGTGTAACACCAATACCGATAAATACTTTCAAAATTTGTTTAATTGAAAACAGAATAAAAAGCGAAACTGTTGCCATAAGGGTATAACTCACTGTTTCGCCGTTAATAAATTTATTTGTTTTTGGGATGTTTGCTGAAATACTTTCCATTATTGCACTCCGTATATTTAAATATTATATACATATATTAACACAATTGTTTTTTCAGTTCAACAGAATTTTTGTTATATCTTTTTAAATTTTTGCATACTATTAAGCGAGGTGATTATATGGACAATATTTATTCAATAATCGGGCAGTTACCTAATGAATTGAAAAGCTGTTTTATGGCATTTGACAATGTACTTTTATCAAACATTACGGAAATACGACTTAGAATTAACAAGCCGATTATTATCTACATATTAGATAAGCCTTATTTTATCAGTAAATATGACAAGCTTATCAATCATTATACCGATTCGGTCAGATATTTAAGCGGTGAAGAATTCAAATTTATTCTTGATAACATATGTAACAATTCATATCACACGCATATTAACACAATGATTAACGGGTATGTGACCGATAACTACGGTTCAAGAGTCGGAATTGCCGGTGAAGCCGTATATAAAGATTCGGCACTTACAAGCGTGAAAAATATTGAAAGCTTAAATATAAGAATATCACATAACATTATTGACTGTTCAAGAAATATATTAAACACACTTTATTTAAAATCAAGCCCCAGCATTATTATTGCAGGGCCGCCGGCAAGCGGAAAAACTACAATTTTAAGGGATATGACACGCTTGCTGTCAAGCGGGTATGCAGGTAAATACAGAAAAATAAGTGTTATTGATGAAAGAAAAGAATTGAGTTCCGGTTTTGATGTGGGAATTAACAGCGATGTGATTTCAGGCTATGAAAAAGCAAAAGGCATTGAAATGGCAGTCAGAACACTTTCTCCCGAAATAATTGTATGCGATGAAATAGGCAACTTGCCGGAAGTTAATGCTATAAAATTCGGCTTTTCAAGCGGAGCGTCATTTATTTTATCGGTTCACTTGAAATCTGTTGAAGATATTGTAAGAAACAAAATATTAAAAGAACTGATTATGACAGGTGAATTTTCATATATAGTTTTTTTAAAAGGAGTTAACAAAGGTTACGATGTTATTGAATTAACGGAGGAAGAAATTGAAGGTAATCGGAATTTTAATGTTAATGGCAACATCTATCCTTATATCAATTCAAATATGTAAATACGAAAAATATAAGATTATTTATTGCGATAAAATGATATATTTGGCTTCGCAGGTTTCGATATTTATGAAATCTGTAATGCCTGATACGGATATGATTTTTTCATATTTAAAAAATAGCGAAAAATTAAAAGATATTGATATTTTTGATATAAATTCAACTTCACCTTTAAACAAAGTTGAAAATGAAAAAATAGCAGAATATATCAATTCAATAGGAAAATATGATGCTCAAACGCAGATTGATAAATCAACCGAGTTTTGCGACTCTTTCAGACTAATAAAAAAAGACTATCAGCAGTTTTATTCTACTCATTATAAATTGATTTATGCCGCAGGCTTCAGCTTTGGTGCGCTTATATCAATTTTGCTGATATAGGAGGATAAAATGGATATTGAATTTATCTTTAAAATAGCGGCAATCGGAATTATTGTTGCTGTTTTGAATATGGTTTTAATAAGAAGCGGCAGGGAAGAACAGGCAATGCTGACTACATTGGCCGGTGTAATAGTAGTTTTAATGATGATTATTCCGCAAATAAGTAATTTGTTTTCCACTGTGAAATCATTGTTTGACTTATGATAAAGATTATAGGAATTGTATTAACTGCACTGATAATAAATATTGTGCTGAAAAATTATTCTCGCGAATTTACATTATTTGTAAATCTTGTGTGCGCAGTAATAATTTTTTCAATAATTGCTAATGATTTGAAAAGCATAATAGATAAAATGGTTTCGCTGACAGACAGTGTTTCAGTTATATCACCGTACATTAAAATAATGCTTAAAATATTAGGTATTTCAATGCTGGCGCAGCTTTTATCAGATTTGTGCAGAGATAACGGGGAAAACACCCTTGCAAATCAAACTGAACTTTCAGCAAAAATAATCATACTTATAACATCACTTCCGCTTTTTACAGCTATTATCAATATTATGACAGGGATGCTTAAATGAAAAGAACAATTAAAATCATATCTGTGTTATCAATAATTATAATTTTACTTATGCCAAATATTTGCCTTGCGGATAACGAAATTGATTATAAATCAAAATTGAACGATTATGACTTATCCTCATTTGAACTGCTTGATGACGATGCATCAAATCTGCTTAAAGATCTTGGTATAGATGATTTTAATTATGAAAATATAAGTAATATATCTTTCAACCAAGTTTTAAAATACATCATATCAATATTTTCAAATAAAGCTCAAACGCCTATAAAATGCTGCCTTATTTTAGTTTGCTTTGTGATTCTTTCTTCAATTGTGAAATCATTTGATATGCGGCTTTCAGGTGACAGCATTTCCGAACTGTACGCAACCGTATCTAACCTTGTAATTGCGATATTTTTACTCAGCCAAATTTATGATTCGATTAAATTTGCCTGCTCATCAATTAAAATATGTTCAAATTTTACATATGCGTTCTTTCCCGTTTTTTGTGTAATTTGTGCCACAAGCGGCGGTGCAATGACTTCGTTTTCTGTTAACGGAAGTTTATTGCTTCTTTCTCAAGCACTCAACTTCATATCAGCAAATGTATTTTTACCGGTTGTAAACTGCTTTATGGGCATATCTGTTTGTTCTTCAATACGGCGGGATTTGAATATGGGCAGCATTGTATCGGCTCTTAAAAATTTGATTACAAAGTCAATATCAGCACTTTCCGCAATTTTCGTATCATATTTATCGCTGAAAACTGCTGTTGCATCAAGGGCAGATGCTCTCGGATTAAGGTCAGTAAGATTTGCAATAAATTCAATTGTACCTATTATCGGTAGTTCAATAAGCGAAGGTCTTTTATCAATTCAAAGCTATTCAAGTTTAATTAAAACAAGCGTGGGAATTGTAGGAATAATTGCAATTGTAGCTGTTTTTTTACCAGCGATTGTAAATATAACTTTATGGCGGTTATCAATTTCAGTGGCAAATATTTGCTCAAAAGTATTTTTTGACAGTGAATCTACAACTGTGTTTGATGCTTTTTTAAGCGTACTGTTGATTATAAATGTATTGCTGATATTATCTATGGTTACTACAATTATTTCATTGGGAATTTTAGTTGCGTCAAAGACGGTGAATGTATGAAATATATAAACGAATGGACTTATACGGTATGTATCACGCTGATATTTTCAGTTATGTTCTCTTTGCTTCTGCCAAAAGGTTCGCAAGGAAAAGTCGGCAAAATAGTAATCACAGTATTTATAATGATTTCCTTCATTTTGCCGTTTAAGGCAAACGGTTTTAATTTTGATATTGATGAATATGAATCAATCAGCAATGTTGAAATTGATTCAAAAGAGGAAACATATTCGGATTTAATCAAATCTAATATAGAAAAAACGCTTGCAGATGCCGATTATAAAAATTCAAAAGTAAAAGTAACTGTAAAATTAAAAGATGAAGAACTTTATATTCAATCGGCTGATGTTTACATATTAGATGATTATGATTCAAAAGAGGTTAAGGATTTTTTATTTGAAAAATTAGGAATAAATGCGAAGGTGTATTACATTGGAGAATAAAATAAAGGACGCATTATCATATATAGTTAAATCAGACTCAAAAAAGATAAAAATAATTGTTGCAATGGGGCTTATCGCAATAATTTTAATAGCTTTTTCATCAATGTTTCAGTCAAAAGACAGCAAATCTGATGTTGTGGAAAACGATTCTTTTGATTATTCATCATACAGTGAAGAAACCGAAAGAAAGCTTACAAACATAATATCTTCAATAGACGGAGTGGGCGAATGTGAAGTAATGATTACATTTGAATATACCGGTGAAAATATATATGCAAAGGACAGCGAAGCCAAAAGTGACGACACCTCACAAAGCAACAGCGACCAATATGTATTATATGATTCACAAAACGGTGAAAAAGCTCTTTTGATAAAAGAAAAATACCCAACTGTTCAGGGTGTAAGCATTGTGTGTACGGGAGGGGATAATACTCAGGTCAGAGAAGCAATAATTAACACCGTAACTTCTCTTTTTGATATATCAACAAACAGAGTTTCTGTTTCTAAAATAAAAAATTAAAGGGTGATTATTTTGAAAAAAGAAAATAAGCAAAAAAATAAAGAAAAAAAGAAGAAAGAAAAGCCTATTCTTACCGAAGAGCAAATTAAAAAAAGAAAAACAAGAAATACGCGTATTGCGGCTTGCTGCTTTTTGCTTCTTCTCGGTGTAGGCGTTGCTGGCAATTGGTATTGGGAAAATAGTGATATTTCAGCTAAAATCAATGCTGTTTCAAGTGACAGAGATAAAATTTTAGGTGAAGCTACATATGTAGACGCTACCACGCAGGTCGCTAAAGAAAATGCATATTTTTCTTCTGCAAGAGTTGAAAGACAGACAGCAAGGGATGAAAGCCTTGAAAAATTACAAAAAATAGTTGATTCAACAAAAGAAACCGATAAGGCACATATTGCCGCCGCTGATAAAATTGCGTCAATTTCGGACATAATATCAACAGAAAATAAAATTGAAACACTCGTTAAAGCAAAAGGCGTAAATAATTGCCTTGCAGTAATTAACGAAGATGCAACCAAAGTAAATGTAATTGTTGATTCAAAAGACTTAACGGACCAAATCATTTTGCAAATCAAGGAAATTACTGTTTCACAGCTTGGTTGCAGCTATGAGGATGTTACCATTATTCAGTCAAACTGAATTAACAATTATTTTATAATATAATCTTGTATATTTATTCAGTTTGTGTTATAATGGTTCAAAATTAAGGAGGCTTAATTATGGAAATAATATCAAAAAGCTCTATGGGTGAGCTTGTTATATCAGATGAGGTTTTATCATCAATAGCAGTTAATGCAGCCAAGGATGTTGACGGTGTATCATCATTCTGCAATAAACCCGTTGATGTTGTTAATACAATTAAGCAGGGCAGTCTTAAAGTTATGAGTCCTGTCAGAATTAAGCAGGAAAATGATAACTTTTCAATCAGCATCTATATAAACATTGCCCCGGGAAAGAAATTTCAAACCGTTGCAACACAGGTGCAAAGTGCCGTTAAGGAGTCTGTTCAAAATATGACAGGCAAGCTTGTAACAAAGGTTAATGTTATTGTAGCCGGTATTGATTTTGATGAGCCTGTAAGCTCTGTTGAACCTTGTGAAACTGAAGAGTAACAAAATCTGCCGACATTTATTTACATTTGTCGGCATTTTATTTTGCATAAAATAGGAGATTATCAGATGAAAAGAAGTGAAATGAGGGAGCAGGCATTCCTGTTAACTTTTGAGGGTTTATTTTCAAGCGGCGAAGATATTGATGAAGTAATTGAACTTTACAGCGAAAATGTTGAAGCTGTAAGCAAATACGCAAAAGATATTTTTACCGGTGTTAAAGCAAATAAAGATGAATTTAACGAAATAATCAATAAATATTCAAAATCTTGGAAAGTTACAAGACTTCCTAAAGTAACGGTGGCTATTCTTTATGTGGCACTTTATGAAATGAAGAATGTTGAAGATGTAGCTGACAGTATAGCAATCAATGAAGCAGTCGAGCTTGCTAAAAAATATGCATCAAGTGCTGATGCATCGTATATTAACGGTATTCTCGGTGCGGTTGCAAGAGGTTAAATCTTATGTATCTTGGGTTTGATACAAGTAACTATACAACATCGGTTGCTCTGTTTGACGGTAAAAATGTATTTCAATCGAAAAAATTGTTAAAGGTAAAAAGCGGTGAACGAGGATTAAGGCAAAGTGACGCAGTTTTTCAGCACACCGTAAATATGCCTGAAATATTAGCCGAGCTTGAATACGATTCTTTTAAACTTAAAGCGGTAGGTGTCAGCACGCGCCCGCGAAATATTGACGGCAGTTATATGCCGTGTTTTACAGTCGGAAACAGCGTGGCAAATGCAGTTTCAAAATTTACAAATGCACCGCTTTATACAACATCACACCAAGTAGGCCATATTTTATCTGCATTGTATTCTGTAAATAGACTTGATTTAATAAATCAGGAATTTATAGCTTTTCATGTAAGCGGTGGAACTACCGAAGCTTTATTGGTAAAACCTGATAAAGGCGAAATTATTAAAGCTGAAATTATAGCAGAAAGCTTGGATTTAAAAGCAGGACAGGCTATTGACAGAACAGGTGTTTTACTCGGCTTAACTTTTCCTTGCGGAAAAGAAATTGATGCTCTTTCACTGAAAAGCGAAAAGAAATACAAAATCAAGCCTTCAATGAAAGGTTTAAACTGCTCGCTTTCCGGTGTTGAAAACAAAGCTAAAATGATGATTGAAAACGGTGAATTACCGCAGGATGTTTCAAAATTTGTTTTAACTTATATTTCTGATTCACTTGAAAAAATGGCAGAACTTTTAATTGAAAAATACGGCGATTTACCGCTTGTATTTGCCGGCGGTGTAATGTCAAACACGCTTATTAAGAATAATTTAACAAACAAGTTTAACGCATACTTTGCAAAACCCGAATTTAGCTGTGATAATGCATCGGGAATTGCAATATACGCATATTTGAAAGATAATAATGATAAATAACGCATTAACGGTAACACAAGTTAATACCTATATTAAAGCTTTACTTGATGAAGATATTCACTTAAAAAACATTTTTATTGTAGGTGAAATAAGTAATTTTCTGCATTATTTTCGTTCGGGGCATATTTATTTCACACTTAAGGATGAAAATACGCAAATTAAGGCAGTTATGTTCTCATCAAGTGCAAGCAGGCTTAAATTTAAACCTTGCGACGGAATGAAAGTTTTGTGCAGGGGCAGAATTTCACTTTATGATAAAGACGGAGCATATCAACTTTATGTTGACGATATGCAGCCTGACGGTATAGGTTCGCTCACAATAGCTTTTGAGCAGATGAAAGAAAAGCTTTCAAAAGAAGGTCTTTTTGATGATATTTATAAAAAAACCATTCCAAAATATCCAAAAAAAATCGGTGTTGCAACTTCAGATGTGGGTGCGGCAATTGAAGATATAAAAAATATTACCAAAAGAAGATACCCAATTGCAGAACTTGTAATTTCTCCTACAATAGTGCAGGGTGACAAAGCGGCTAATGATATTGCTAAATCAATCAAAATTCTTGATGAACGCGGTGACATTGATGTAATCATAGTCGGCAGAGGCGGTGGCTCTCTTGAAGATTTGTGGGCATTTAACACAGAACAGGTTGCAAGGGCAGTTTTCGATTGCAACACACCTGTAATATCTGCCGTAGGCCATGAAACAGACTATACAATCTGCGATTTTGTTTCAGATTTGAGAGCGCCAACACCGAGTGCAGCGGCAGAACTTGCTGTACCTGATTCAAATGTTTTGATTGATTTTCTTGACAATGCCAATAAAAGACTTTCCGCTTTGCTTAATGACAGGATAGAAAGAGAATATCAAAAACTTGACAATTTAATGCTTTCTTCCTTTATGGCTGAACCCGGCGAATATTTCAGTCAAAAATTTGATGAAGTTGATGTACTTTATGCAAGGCTTAAAGACGGATTTTCATACTTAATAGAAAAAGAAAACAGCAAATTTTCAAATTTAGTATCGTCATTAGATGCTTTAAGTCCGCTGAAAGTTCTTGCAAGAGGTTATTCAATCACAACTAAAAATGAAAAAGTAATAAGAGATATTGAAGATATAAATATTGATGATGAATTAAAAGTTAAATTATCAAAAGGATATACAAAATGCGTGGTTAAAGAGGTAGTGTCTGATGAGTGATGATATAAAATACGAAGAAGCTATTAAGCAGCTTGAAGAAATAGTTTTAAAACTTGAAAACGGAAGTGCGTCACTTGATGAAAGCATTTCGCTTTTTGAAAAGGGAACAAAGCTTGCAAGTGTTTGCAGTAATAAGCTTAAATCTGCACAGCAAAAAATCACTTTGTTAACAAAGGAGAATAATAATGACTGAAACGGAATTTAATAATATTCTCACCAATGATATAAAAAAAGTTGAACATAATCTTCTTTCGTTTTTACCTGATTGCAAAGACGGGCAGGAAAGTGTTGTTCAGGCAATGGAATACAGCTTAATTAACGGCGGTAAAAGGTTGCGCCCCGTATTTGCGCTTGAATTTGCCAATGCCTGCGGCGGCAGTAAGGAAGATGCGTTGCCGCTTGCCTGCGCAATGGAATATATTCATACTTACAGTTTAATACATGATGATTTACCTTGTATGGATAATGATGATTTAAGAAGGGGAAAGCCGAGCTGCCATAAAGCATTTGGTGAGGATACCGCACTTTTGGCAGGAGATGCCCTTTTAACCCACGCTTTTGAAATAATTGCTATGTCAGATTTATCAGATGATAAAAAAGTTTCCGCTTCGCTTTTACTTGCTCAAAATTCAGGTGTAGGCGGAATGATTGGCGGCCAGGTAATCGACCTTATTTATGAAAAGCAAAACCCAAGTGTAAAGCAATTACTCAATGTATATAAAATGAAAACAGGTGCGTTGATTTCCGCAGCTTGCCTTATGGGATGTATAAGTGCCGGTGCAAACGAAAATCAAATGGCTTGCGCTTCAAAATTTGCGTATTCGCTCGGAATAGCTTTTCAAATTCAAGATGATATACTTGATATTATCGGGGATGAAAAAGAGCTTGGCAAACCAATCGGATCGGATGCTCAAAACGACAAAACAACATATGCAACATTACTCGGAATAGATAAGGCTAAGGCAGATGTTGAAAAGCTTACTCAATCTGCTATAAGCCAGCTTGACGCATTTGAAAAAACGGAATTTTTAAAAGAGCTTGCATTAAAGCTTGTTAACAGAAAAAAATAACCAGCATATTGAAAAGAGAGATATTATGTCTGTTCTTGATAGGGTTAATTCCCCAAAAGACTTAAAAAAATTAAATGATGACGAACTTGAAGAATTATGCAGTGACATCAGGGAATTGCTTATTAACACAGTTTCAAAAAACGGCGGTCACCTTGCATCAAATTTAGGTGTTGTTGAACTAACCGTTGCTATGCATAAAGTATTTAACAGTCCAAATGACCAAATTGTATTTGATGTAGGCCACCAATGTTACACTCATAAAATTCTTACAGGTCGTAAAGATAAATTTTCTACACTTCGCACAGAAAACGGCATTAGCGGCTTTACAAGGCCGGTAGAAAGCGAGCATGATATTTTTTCATCAGGTCACAGCTCAACTTCAATTTCTTCGGCAGTCGGTCTTGCAAGAGCGAAACAGATTAAAGGTGAAAAAGGCAAGGTAATCGCAGTTATCGGCGACGGTGCTTTAACCGGCGGTCTTGCTTATGAAGCACTCAACAATTCAGGCAACGATAACAGCAATTTAATAGTAGTTTTGAATGATAATAATATGTCTATCAGCAAAAATGTAGGTTCAATGGCTAAAAATTTAACTACTATAAGAACATCGAAAAGATATGTTACATTCAAATCGAATTTTCAGCGCCATCTTTCAAGAATACCTAAAATCGGAACTGAAATTAACAGATTTTTCACTTACATAAATACTAAAATCAGAAAAGTAGTATATAAATCAACATTTTTTGAAGATTTAGGTTTCAGATATTACGGTCCGATTGACGGGCATGATATTGATTTACTTGTAGATGTATTTAATGCCGCAAAGGCTCATAATCATTCGGTTTTAATTCATGTAAATACCGTAAAAGGTAAGGGATATTATCCCGCAGAAAAAAATCCTACTCAATTTCACGGTATCGGCAAATTTGATATAAACACAGGTGAGCCAAAAAGCAGCGGCAAAAACTTTTCTGCTGCCTTCGGCGAGGTTATGTGCAAATTTGCACAAAAGGACAGTAGGATTTGCTGTGTAACAGCCGCAATGGCAGAGGGTACGGGCCTTTGCAATTTTGCCAAGCAGTATCCTAAAAGATTTTTCGATGTAGGTATTGCAGAACAGCATGCCGTTACATTTTCAAGCGGACTTGCTAAAAACGGACTTATTCCCGTTTTTGCAGTGTATTCAACATTTTTACAGCGTTCTTACGACCAACTTATTCACGATGTTGCAATGCAGAATTTAAAAGTGATTTTTGCTATTGACCGTGCAGGCTTTGTCGGTGAAGATGGCGAAAGCCACCAGGGCGTGTTTGATACTTCGTTTTTAAATTCAGTTGTCGGATTAACTGTTTATGCTCCTTCAACATTTGATGAACTTGAAGCTATGTTTTACCAGGGTATATATAAAACCGACGGTGCAGTTGCAATAAGATACCCACGCGGCGGACAGTTTGAAATTCCGATTGAATATACTTATAATCACGAAAATTATACAATCATTGGCAACGAAAATGCAAAAAAATGTATTGTATCATACGGCAGGGAATTTTCAGAATGTGCAAAAGCTTATGAAAATTTAAGTGACACATTCTTAATTAAATTAAACAAAATTAAACCGATTGATACATCAATTGTAAACGCCTTAAAAAATTGTGACACTGTATACTTTTTTGAAGAGAGTATAAAAAACGGTTCAGTAGGTGAAACATTCGCATCAATCTTAATTGAAAATGATGTTAAAGCTCATTTTAAGCACATTGCTATTGATAATCAATTTGTTAAGCAGGCAAGTGTTTGCAGGCAGCTTGAACATTATAAATTAGACTCAAAATCTATAACAGAAGAGGTCAACAATGGCTAAAAATAAAACAAGACTTGATGTTGCATTGGTAGAACAGGGCTTTGCTGAAAGCAGAGAAAAAGCCAAGGCGATTATTATGTCGGGAATAGTATATGTTAATAATCAAAAATCGGACAAAGCCGGCAAAGATGTTAAAGACGATGATGTTATTGAAGTGAGGGGCAAAACCCTTAAATATGTAAGTCGCGGCGGCCTTAAGCTTGAAAAAGCAATGGAGTGCTTTCCGATTACTCTTGAAGGTAAAATTTGTATGGATGTAGGCGCATCAACAGGTGGATTCACGGATTGTATGCTTATGAATGGTGCTGTAAAGGTTTATTCAGTTGATGTGGGTTACGGTCAGCTTGCGTGGAAGCTACGCACAGATGATAGAGTTGTAAACCTTGAAAGAACTAATTTCAGGTATGTTACCGATGAACAAATTAAAGATAAAATCGATTTTTCATCTGTTGATGTTTCGTTTATTTCACTTAAGCACATTCTTCCGAACTTAAATACTTTTTTAAAAGATGACGGAAGTGCTGTTTGCCTTATTAAACCGCAATTTGAGGCGGGCAAAGAAAAGGTAGGCAAAAAAGGTGTTGTAAGCGACCCTAAAACACATCTTGAAGTATGCGAAAAAGTAATAGGCTTGGCAATTGAAAACGGATTTAGCGTTGCCGGACTTGATTTTTCACCTATTAAAGGGCCTGAAGGAAATATTGAATATTTAATTTACTTACTTAAATCAAACAAACCAGACGTTTACGAAAATGTTAACGCAAAAGATTTAGTATATAAATCACACGAGGAATTATAATGGTTATTTCAGTTTTTCCAAATTTGAATAATAACGGCGTAAGCGAACTTGCTTTTGATGTAATAAAAATACTTACCGACGGCGGTGCAGATGTTTATGTTCAAAATGAATATAAACCAATTTTTAAGTCTACAAAAGCAAAATTTGAAAATTTTGATAAAGCAATGTCACTTTGCGATTGTGCAATTGCTATCGGTGGTGACGGTACAACCCTTAATATCGCTAAAAAAGCTGCATTTTTAAACAAGTCTGCTCTTGGTATAAATGCAGGCAGGCTCGGTTTTATGAGTGGTATTGAAAGAGATGAATTAAGCTTACTTACAAAGCTCATAAATAAAGAATATATTATTGATGAGCGAGCTATGCTCAAAGCCACGATTGAAAAAGACGGTGAAGTATTATCATCACATCACTGCCTTAATGATATAGTTGTATCAAGAGGTAATTTTGCAAGGCTTATTGATGTTACAATCACTTGTGACGGCAGAAGCGTTTCAAATATGAGAAGTGACGGTGTAATAATATCAACCCCAACAGGTTCTACTGCATATTCCATGGCCGCAGGCGGCCCGGTTGTTAGTCCCGAAGCCGATTGTATAATTGAAACACCGATTTGCCCGCATTCTTTAATGGATAGAAGTATTATTTTTTCAGCTGATAAAGAATTGATTGTTACTGCGAATAATGACCAAAACAATTCGCCGATAATGACTGTTGACGGGCAGGAAGCTGTTAATTTAACACCCGGTTGCCAAATACATATCAAAAAATCAGATATTACAACCAAACTTATAAAACTTAAACCTGAAAATTTTTATGAAGTTCTCAACAAAAAGATTATTGAGAGGAGAGTATAAATGAAAAAGAGAAGACACGCTAAAATATTGGAACTTATAAATTCTCACGATATAGAAACACAAGAGGAATTGCAAACTCTCCTTTTAAACAACGGATATGAAGTAACACAGGCTACAATATCCCGTGACATTAAAGAACTCCGCCTTGTTAAAGATTTATCGGAAAAAGGCAGATATGTTTATTCTACCGGTAAAAAGAATAATAACGAAAACGCAAGGCGAACAGGCGGAATATTTGGCGAATCAATCATAAATGTTGAATATGCACAAAATATCGTTTGTATTAAATGTTTTGCAGGTATGGCGGTAGCAGTTTGTACCGCAATTGATTCAATGGAATGGACGGGTGTAGTTGGCACCATCTCGGGTGATGATACAATATTTGTTCTTTGTAAAACTGAAGATTTTGCAAAAATATTCACAATGAATATGGAGAAGATTTTAAATGCTAAAAACTCTTGACATTGAAAATATAGCTGTAATTGAAAAGGCGAGTGTTAATTTCAGCGGCGGATTAAATGTTTTAACAGGTGAAACAGGTGCCGGTAAATCAATAGTTGTTGATTCAATTAACGCAATTATGGGCGAGCGCACATCAAGGGAGCTGGTGCGATACGGTGCTGACAATGCATATGTCAGTGCATATTTTGATGATATTTGTGACTCCGCGCTCAATAAATTAAAAGAATTTGATATTGAACTTGAAGAAGATAATTCACTGCTTATTTCAAGAAAAATCTCTGCAAACGGAAAATCACTGTGTAAAGTGAACGGAAAAACCGTTACAGTATCAATGCTTAAAGAAATTTGCTCATATTTGGTTAATGTTCACGGGCAGCACGACAGCCAGGCTCTTTTAAACCCTGATTTGCAGTATAACTATATTGATATGCTTTTAGAGGATAAATCTGTTTTATCCGATTATAAAGAAACTTTTAAAAAACTCATTTCCGTCAGAAGAAAATTAAAATCTTTCGCTAAAAATGAGGATAATAAGGAAAGCCTGCTTGAACTTCTTAATTTCCAAATTGAAGAACTTGAAAAAGCCGATATTAAAGTAGGCGAAAGGGAAGAACTAACACAAAAAAGAGCACTTATTCAAAAAAGCGAAGATATAATCAAAAGCCTTAACCTTGCAATTTCTGTTATTAACGGTGATGATGAAAATATCGGAATTGAGCAAGCTTGTGCAGATGTATCAAGAACACTTTTTAAATTTGATGAAACTAAAGATGTTTACGATGTTTTTAATGATATAAACGACAAATTGGAGCTTGCCAAAGATAAAGCAGAAGCTTTGCTTTTATCAATTGATTTTTCACCTGAAGAAATTGAAATGATTGATGAAAAGCTTGACCTTTATTATAAGTTTTCAAACAAATACGGGCAGACTGAGCAGGAAATGCTTGATTATCTTGAAAAAGCTAAAGAAAAGCGAAATTCAATTCTTTTTGCTGACGAAAAATTAAACAGACTTAATGAAGAATATGAAAATTTGCTAAACATCACGGTAAAACTTGCCGATAAATTATCAGTTGAGCGTAAAAAAACCGCTAAAGTATTTGAAGAAAATGTAAAACAAGAATTAGCTTTTCTTGATATGCCGAAAATGCAGTTTTATGTTGATTTTAATAAAGGCAATTTGTCATCAACGGGATATGATAAAATCGAATTCTTAATTTCGGCAAATCCGGGTGAACCGCCAAAATCTTTATCAAAAGTTGCTTCAGGCGGTGAACTTTCAAGAATAATGCTTGCAATTAAAAACATTATATCGTACAATGATACAATCGGTACTTTGATTTTTGATGAAATTGATACCGGTGTAAGCGGCAGAGCAAGCCAAAAAATCGGCTTAAAACTTAAATCCGTTTCAAAAAATACGCAAGTTATTTGTGTAACGCATTCTGCACAAATTGCATCAAATGCAGATGAACATTTTCTGATTCAAAAGAAATTTAATGATAATAAAACTTTTACTTGTGTTACACCACTTGATTTTGATGGCAGGAAGCAAGAACTTGCACGAATTATGGGCGGCCTTGAAATAACGGATACACTTCTTCAAAGTGCAGAGGAATTATTAAATCAGAATTTATGCAGCGATTAACTATGGGTGTTATATTGAACAAAAAATTGAAAACCCAACTTGCACCGCAGTATTATTATGAATTGTTTTTATTTTAGGAGGATATATAAATGGGAGTTTATGAAGAATTAAAAGAAAGAGGACTTATAGCTCAAATTACTGATGAAGATGAAGTAAGAGAGCTTATCAATAATGGTAAAGCAGTATTTTACATCGGCTTTGACCCAACTGCAGATAGCTTGCATGTAGGTCACTTTATGGCACTTTGCCTTATGAAAAGACTTCAAATGGCCGGCAATAAACCGATTGCACTTATCGGCGGCGGTACAGGTATGATTGGTGACCCAAGCGGTAAAACCGATATGCGTAAAATGCTTACACCGGAAATTATTCAGCATAACTGCGATTGCTTTAAAAAGCAAATGTCTAAATTTATCGACTTTTCAGACGGAAAAGCATTGATGGTTAATAATGCTGATTGGCTTCTTGACCTTAACTATATCAATGTTCTTCGTGAAGTCGGTGCTTGCTTCAGTGTAAACAGAATGTTAAGCTTTGAATGCTATAAGCAAAGAATGGAAAGAGGACTTTCTTTCCTTGAATTTAACTATATGATTATGCAAAGCTACGACTTCTACACTCTTTATAAGAAATATGGCTGTAACCTTCAGTTCGGCGGTGACGACCAGTGGTCAAATATGATTGGCGGTATGGAACTCATTAGAAAGAAGCTTCAAGGCAATGCTAATGCTATGACAATTACTCTTCTTACTAATTCAGAGGGTAAGAAAATGGGCAAGACCGAAAAGGGTGCTGTTTGGCTTGATGCTGAAAAGACTTCTCCTTATGAATTTTATCAGTACTGGCGAAATGTAGGCGACCAGGATGTAATCAAATGTATGAAGCTTCTTACATTCATACCTATGGAGCAGATTAACGAATACGCAAAGCTTGAAGGTGCAGAACTTAATAAGGTTAAGGAAGTTCTTGCTTTTGAACTTACAAAAATGATTCACGGTGAAGAAGAAGCTACAAAGGCTCAAAATGCCGCAAAAGCCCTTTTTGCCGGTGGTGCAGATAACTCTAATATGCCTGAAACCGTACTTACAGATGATGATTTTACCGACGGTTCAATTATGCTTCTTGATATGATGGTTAAGGCAGGAATTATTAAATCAAAGGGTGAAGGCAGACGCCTTATTACTCAAGGCGGTGTCAGCGTTAATGATGAAAAAGCAACTGATGCGAATATGTCATTTACCGTTGATGATTTTAATAATGAAATCATAGTTAAAAAGGGTAAAAAAGTATTCCACAAGTTTAGTAAATAAGTTTTAATTTAAGCTGTCGTGTTATTTCACGGCAGCTTTTTATATTCAAAATCAATTCTTAATTAGATATAATAACTACAATTGATTTTATGGCAGTTAGTTATCAGATATTTTTAAATAAGCATTTATTAAAATTGATAAATCTATTGACTTTAGGCTTTGAATTTTATATAATAAAAAAGCTGATTTGCCGGCGTGATGGAATTGGCAGACGTGCTGGACTCAAAATCCAGTCCTGGCAACAGGGTGCGGGTTCGACCCCCGCCGCCGGCACCAAAGGGTTGTCATATTGACAGCCCTTTTATTTTCTATTTTTTATTTTTTTTATTTTTTTATTTTTGGATAATAATTATAAGGGTGATATTATGTGCACAGCAGTAACTTATAAAACTAAAGATTTTTATTTTGGAAGAACACTTGATTACGAGTTTTCATATGGTGACCAAATAACAATTACACCAAGAAATTATCCTTTTAAGTTTAAATTTGCGGGAGAGGTAAAAGAGCATTATGCAATTATCGGAATGGCACATATTGTTAATGATTATCCTCTTTATTATGACGCTGTAAACGAAAAGGGAGTTTGCATTGCAGGTCTTAATTTTGTTGGCAACGCACAATACAACGAATATGATGATATGAAAGAAAATGTAGCTCAATACGAACTTATTAACTGGATTTTATGCAAGTGTAAAGATATGAAAGAAGTTCACACATTGCTTTCAAAAATCAATATTACCGCCACACCGTTTTCAGATAAATTGCCATCTGCGCAGCTACATTATATTATTGCAGATAAAAACGAGTGCATTACACTTGAATGCACCAAGGACGGAATGAAAATATATAATAACGAAATTGGGGTATTAACAAATAACCCGCCTTTTGATATGCAGTTATTTATGCTAAATCAATATATGCCGTTATCTCCAAAACAGCCAAATAATAATTTTGGCTGCGATTTAACACAATACAGTAGGGGAATGGGCGCAATAGGCTTACCCGGTGACTTATCATCAACATCTCGCTTTGCAAAAGTTGCATTTACCAAACTAAATTCCAAATCAAGTGATGATGAAAGCGAAAGTGTAAGCCAATTCTTTCATATTTTAGGCTCTGTTGACCAGCAAAGAGGATGTTGTGAAGTAGCAGACGGTAAATATGAGATTACAATATATACATCCTGCTGCAATGCTGACAAAGGAATTTATTATTACACTTCTTACAATTGCCACAGAATAAATGCTGTTGACATTAACAAAGTTGATTTAGATACTGAGAAATTATATTCATACAATTTAATAGAAGAAGAACAAATTTATTTTCAAAATTGAGAAAAGCGTACATTCCAAATAGAATGTACGCTTTCTTTATATTTTCTTGCCGCTTACTATATAAATATCATCAGTTGATTTTTTATAAATATCTGTAATACCCGCCATAACAAATATTTTTTCTAAATCATCTTCACTCATAAGCCCATTAGATATTTTACTTGCATGAACGCTTTTATGGTGATTATCAAGGCTTTTTCTGCCCCTGTCGTGTGCAACGGTAACAGTGCCGCCCGATTTTACGGCTTTTACAAGATTTTTAATTAAGGCTTTTGGATTTACAAAGTGCGGAAATGCATTAAATACCATTATTGAGTCATATTTTTGATTAAAACGGTAAGTTTCCGCATCACAGCAAATAAAATTTATATTATCATATTTTCTGAATTTATTTTCTGCAATTTCAATCATTTTACTTGATATATCAACACCTGTTACATCAAATACATTTCTTTTAATATAATAATCTATCATAACTCCGGTGCCGCAGGCAATATCAAGTACCGATTTACCGCTTTTTATTTGAGCCGCATCAAGTATTTGATTCATTTTATAATCGTCTGTTTCCATTTCTTTATCCCACGATGATGAACGGCTGTCAAAAAATTCAATAACATCTTTTTTATTCATTTTTTATTCCTCACAAATTACATATCTTGACGGAATTAAATTTGCCTTTGTAAGTGTAGCAAATACAACAGGAACTAATATGATTTGCATTATAATTCCCGGCAGGCAGGTAACAAAATATGCCGTTGCCCAAGAAGCAATAGTAATTTCACCGCGTGCAAATATTAAAGCTTTAACTATGCCGGCTATAACTCTGCCGATAACAAGTGCGCCTGCTAATGATATATATAAATCAAGTGCAGATTTTTTTGTATGTACGAATTTCATCAAAAGTGACGATATAAGCGCATAGCATGTGAGTTCAACCAGCATTGAAGGAAGCATTGCAACAGGTGGCATACCGGTAAGCACACTTGAAAGAAGCACACCTGAAATGCCACACACTACCGCATATTGCGGCGCACAGATAAGACCGCATATCAGCACCGGTATGTGCATCGGGCAATATATTATTCCTGCTTGCGGTATGCTGTGAAATGCCATTGGAAAAACAACGCAAAGTGCTATGCATACAGCAGTAATTATTGATTGTTTAACTAAACTCATTTTACCTAATGTGTTAATTTTTAAATTATTATTTTTCATTTATTTTTCTCCTTTATATCCTCTTGCTTCAATAGCAAGCGAAAGTTCATCGGCGCGTTTAAAAGCATTTATAAATATCGGCACAATCAGCGGAATTACACATTTTGCTTTTTTTAGCGGATTTCTTGATTCAAATTCAGCACCGCGCGCTGTTTGTGCTTTTTTTATATTTTGCGTTTCAATCAAAAGAGTAGGTACAAACTGAATTGAAACAGATAAAATTAAAGCTAAATTTTCTGTCGGAATTTTAAAAATTCTTAACGGCTTTAAATAAAAACTTATTGCTTTAGTTATTTCTATCGGGGAAGAAGTTGAAATAAAAAGCTTTGACCAAAGAATAACCAAAAGCACATTTAATACAATTATTGCACCCTGCCTGACACCGCCAAGTGTAATATTTATTTTCCAAAAGGATAATAACACCTCTCCTTGATTATAGAAAAGGGAATTCATACAGAAAATGATTAAATAAAATGACCACAAGTTCTTAACAGCTGATAAAAAGTATTTCAATTTTATTTTGGAAATTATGATTAAAAGTGACAGTACAGCAAAGTTGATTAAATACATTACAGCATTATTTGATATTACCGTAAAAGCCAAAGCTAATATTAAGCAAGGTATTTTATATTTTACATTTAATTTATGAATGGGGGAGTTAATATTTATGTAAGTCCCCGTTAAAATATTTTCCATTCTATTCTCCAAAACAAGTTATCAGTGAGTTAAGCAAGTCATTATATTTAATTATATTATCCGTCATTTGAATATCATTTGCTTTAAGCAAATTTATAATATTTTTACTGCTGCAAGTGCCGATATTAAGTTCATCGAGCATTTGCTGTTTGCCGAAAACTATATTCGGCAAATCATCAAGGACAATTTTTCCGTTATTCATAACAATAATTCTGTCGGCATATTCTGCCAAATAATCTAAATTGTGTGATATTATAATAATTGATGTACCTTGCTCTTTAAGTTTTAATAAAACTTTCATAAAACTTCCACGAGATGAATAATCAAGGCCGGCAATAGGCTCATCAAAAATTAAATATTTAGGCTTACATACCATTACACCGGCAATTGCAACTTTTCTTTTTTCTCCGCCCGATAGTGCTAAAGGTGATTTATCCCTTATTTCTTCAAAATCAAGGCCAAGCAGTTCTAAAACTTCTTTGGCTCTGGCACATTTTTCGCTATAACTTAAATTATATTGCTTTAAACCAAAAAAAATATCTTTTTCCACGCTCTGCTCAAAAAGTTGCATTTCAGGAAACTGGAATACAATTCCAAGCTTTTTTCTTAAAATCTTTTTGTTAAACTTTTTTGCTGTAATATCATCATTATCAACAATTATTTTTCCTTTATCGGCTTTTAACAACCCTGCAATAAGCTGAACAAGGGTTGATTTTCCGCTTCCCGTATTACCGACTATTGCCAATATCTCGTTATCGTTTACTTTTAAATTTAAATCGTCAATAATCATCTCGGAATTATATGAAAAATATAAGTTATCTATTTTAATCGGCACAATAATTCCACCAAGCTTTCATTGTTTAACGGGCATTTTGAAAGTTCAATTCCGTTATCTTTTAAATCATAATAAATCTTAACGCAGTAAGGAACACCTATTTCTGCTCTCTCAATAAGCGATGAATTTGAATAAATCTTTTCAGGTGAGCCTTGTGCTAATACTTCACCGTTTTTCATAACAACAATTCTATCGCAATCAACCGTTTCCTGAGCATACTGTGTTATGGCAATAATTGTAATATCCGTTTTTTTATGAAGTTTATTTAAAGTATTTAAAACACTTTTTCTTGAATTAGGTGAAAGCATTGTGGTCGCTTCATCAAGTATAATAATATCAGGGTTTACGCAAAGAATACCGGCAAGTGCAAGCCTTTGCTTTTGACCGCCGGAAAGCGAATATATATCCCTGTTTTCAAAATTCTCAAGTCCAACAAGTGATAACGCTTTGCTTATCGTACTGTCATCATAATCAATATTGTAATTTTTTAACGAAAACTCAATATCTTCCTTTACAACCGATGAAACAAATTGATTATTTGGATTTTGAAAAACCATACCGCATTTCTGCCTGATTTTATATATGTTTTTATTATTTTTACAGTCGAGTGTTGCAATTGTGATTTCACCATGCTGTATATCAATCAAAGCGTTTAAATGTTTCACAAGAGTGCTTTTACCGCAGCCGTTTTTACCGACTATTGATATATATTCACCTTTATTTATGTAAAGCGAAATATTTTTTAAAGTTTTAATTTCCTTTTGTGCAAACACATATGAATGGCTTAAATCATTTATGTTGATTATATTCATTTTTATACTCCAAAATAATATAATTTATTATACACTATATTATATATTGTGCTAAGCCCCACATGGGGATAAAAATGCAAAAAATAAAAGAAGCACCGAAAAAATCGGTGCTTTTTATGCGAAATTATTAAGCTCTTTCAACCTTACCTGAGCGAAGACATCTTGTGCAAACGTTTACTCTTTTAGGAGAGCCGTTAACAATAGCCTTTACTTTTTTAATGTTTGGTTTCCAAGTTCTGTTTGATCTTCTGTGTGAGTGAGAAACCTTGATGCCGAAAGATACGTCTTTTCCGCAGTATTCACATTTTGCCATTTGCGAACACCTCCTTGTCAATTTAGAACGAAGATATATTATCACAATTGTAATCAAATTGCAAGCTTTTTTTTATTATTTTTTAATTTAGAACAAATATTTGCATATTTTTTATTTGCTATTGATTTTAATTGTTGAATTTAGTATAATATTAAAGAATTTTGTTAGGAGGTTATCTTATGGCAGCAGATAACAAAAAAGCGGCACTTGAAGCCGCTATGAAAAATATAGAAAAAAGATTTGGTGCCGGTGCAGTTATGCGCCTCGGCCAAAATTCAAGTCTTAAAGTTGACGCTATTTCAACAGGCTCACTTACACTTGACATTGCTACCGGAATCGGCGGTTTGCCAAGAGGTCGTATAGTTGAAATCTATGGCCCTGAATCAAGCGGTAAAACAACACTTGCACTTCACTGCATTGCAGAAGCACAAAAGCTTGGCGGTGACGCAGCATTTATTGATGCCGAACATGCACTTGACCCTGAATATGCGGCAAATCTCGGTGTAGATATTGATTCTTTAATCGTTGCACAGCCTGATTTTGGTGAACAGGCACTTGAAATTACAGAAAATCTTGTAAGCAGCGGTGCTGTTGATATTGTGGTAGTAGACTCGGTTGCGGCACTTGTACCTAAAAGTGAAATTGAGGGTGATATGGGTGACAGCCATGTAGGCCAGCACGCAAGGCTTATGTCACAAGCTTTAAGAATTCTTGCAGGTACTATTAACAAAACCAATTGTATAGTAATATTCATTAACCAGCTTCGTGAAAAAATCGGTGTTATGTACGGCAACCCTGAAGTTACAACAGGCGGCCGCGCGCTTAAATTCTACTCATCAATGCGAATTGATGTAAGAAAAGTTGAGCAGCTCAAAGGTGCAGGAAACGAATTTATCGGTTCACGAACAAGAGCTAAAATTGTTAAAAACAAAGTTTCACCTCCGTTTAAGAGTGCTGAATTTGATATTATGTACGGCACAGGTATCAGCAAAGACGGTGAAATTCTTGATATGGCTGTTCAATACGATATTATACATAAAGGCGGCTCTTGGTTCTCATACGGTGACCGCAGGCTCGGCCAGGGCAGAGATAATGTAAAAGAAATTATTAAAAATGACCCTGAACTTGCAGAAGAGCTTGAAAAGAAGATTAAAGACACATTAGCCGAACAAGCTGAAAAAGCAAGGCAGGAACGCGCAGAAAAAGCCAAAGCAAACTCTGCAAAAGTTTCGGCACAAAAGCCTGAAAAGAAAATTACACGCGAAGAAGCTTTGGAAAAAATCAACATTATGGTTGAGGATGATGAGGACTGATGATTTTAACTCATCAAAAGGGCAGAGGTACAAAAGTTCATTTGTATCTTGACGGTGAATATGTTGCCACTACGGATGAAAACTGCTGGTTTGATAATTACATTTCAAACGAAACTGACATAAATTATGAGCAGTGGCAACAGCTTCTTGCAAAAATAAATTATAAAAAAGCACTTAACAAATGTGCCGATTACCTTTCAAGACGTGACTATTCAGCTAAAGAAATAAAAACCAAACTGTTAAAAACAGTTGATGAAACAAGCGCACAAAAAGCTGTTGACAGGTATATCGAAGCCGGCTATATAAATGATGAAAAATATTGCCAAAGGCTTATTGAATATTTATTAAATGTAAAAAAGTTTTCACTTACCAATATTAAACAGGAGTGTTATAAGCGCGGTATCAGCAGGGATATTGTTGATGAAAAACTTTCCAACTTTGAAATTGATAATGTAGCGACTTTAGTTGATTTGATAAAAAACAAATATGCAACTAAACTGCAAAAAGAAAACGGAAAAGAAAAAGTAATCGCGTCACTTCAAAGAAAAGGTTTTCGCTATTCAGACATCAAATCAGCATTTTACAGGATAGAATATTATGACGAATAAAGTAGGTATGATTTCACTTGGATGCCCTAAAAATCAGGTTGACGGTGAGATAATGCTTGAAAAATTAAATAAAAGCGGCTTTGAAATTGCGCAAAGCATTGAAGACAGCGATGTTATGATCATTAACACCTGCGGTTTTATTGAAGATGCAAAGCGTGAAGCAATTGAAACAATATTAGAAGTTGCCGAATACAAAAAAGCAGGAATTATAAGCGCAATTGTAGTAACCGGTTGCCTTGCCGAAAGGTATCAGGATGAAATTATAAAGGAAATTCCTGAAGTTGATTCCGTAATAGGTATCGGCGCAGATAACGACATTGTTAAAGTATGCCACAAGGCTCTGCTTGGTGTAAGAACAAGCTTTTACCCTGATAAAAAGTATTTACTTCTTGAAGGGGACAGAATGCTTTCAACACCAAAGCACTGGGCTTATTTAAAGATCAGTGACGGATGCGATAACAGATGCTCATACTGTGCAATTCCGCTTATTCGCGGCGGGTATATCGAACGCCCGATGGAAAGCATAATTAAAGAAGCACAAAAACTTGCAAACAAAGGTATTAAAGAACTTATAATTATCGCACAGGACACCACCAAATACGGATTAAAATTATACGGTGAATACAAACTTGCAAGTTTATTAAAAAAACTTGTTAGAATTGACGGTATAGAGTGGATTAGATTATATTACTGCTATCCTGACAGAGTTACAGACGAACTAATTGATGTAATAGCAAATGAGGAAAAAATTTGCCCTTACATTGATATTCCGCTTCAACATTGTAATAAAGATATTCTTAAATCAATGAACAGGTCAGGTTCGTACGAAGAATTAAAAGCACTTTTGAATAAAATGAAAGCTAAAATTCCCGATTTTGCAATTCGTACAACTTTTATGGTTGGTTTTCCGAACGAAAGCGAAGAAAACTTTGAAGAACTTTGCAAATTTGTAAAAGAAATCAAGTTTGATAAAATGGGATGCTTTACTTATTCACCGGAAGAGGATACTCCTGCTTGCTCTTACGACAATCAAATAGATGAAGAAGTTAAAAAACGCCGCGCCGATATACTTATGGATATTCAATACTCTGTAACAGAAGAATTAAACCAAAACAGAGTAGGAAATACATATAAGGTTATAGTTGACAGTATTGAAGACGGAATGTATAACGGCAGAGCTTATTTTGATTCACCGGAAATTGACAGTGGAATTATGTTTAAAAGCGATGATAAATTAAACATAGGCGATTTTGTTAATGTAAAAATTACAGCTTGCGAAGGCTATGATTTGATTGGAGAAAAAGTATGAATTTACCAAATAAAATAACTGTTTTCAGATTTTGTTGTATTCCTTTATTGATGTTTTTTTCACTTGTAGAATTCAAATACCATTGGGTAGGCGCACTTCTTGTATATTTCATTGCCTGTATGAGTGATAAAGCAGATGGTATTATTGCAAGAAAACGCGGATTGGTTACAGATTTCGGAAAAGTCATGGATCCGCTTTCGGATAAAACCCTTGTATTTGCCGCGTACCTTGTATTTATAAATATGGGATGGCATACAGAACTTTGCATTTTACTTATGCTTGCAAGGGAATTCCTTGTTGCAGGAATCAGAATGCTTGCGGCAACAAACGGTGAAGTTATTGCAGCAAATGCTTTTGGCAAATGCAAAACATTTTTGCAGATGTCAACTACCGGTATGACTTTCCTTTTACTTGCAATAGGCGAGGGGGCAGCAGATATTACCACATCTACACATTGGCTTAATGTTTACTGTGCAATTGCATTTTGGATTGTAAGTGTCATCACTGTTTTAAGCGGACTTATTTATGCTAAAGACGGCTGGTATTTAATAAAAACAAAATAAATGTTGCAAATTTTTAAAAAATAGATATAATAGTAGTAGATAATAGTATTAAAAACTATGAAGCAGAGAAGTAAGCAGGTATGTTTATTCAGAGAAAAAACCATTTTGCTGTGAGGTTTTATAATCTAACTGCCCAAATGCACTGCCGAGTTACTCAAAGGAAATCAGTATTTTGAGTCGTTTTGCCGCGTTATAGGCATAAGCTGTATATATGCAGTTAAGTTATAAACAAGAGTGGAACCGCAGTAATTTATTGCCTCTGTCATAATGACAGGGGCATTTATTTTTATTGTTTTAGTTTATAAGGGAGATATATTTATATGTTTGACTCATTTAAAGAGGATATTAAAAGCTTTATGGAGCATGACCCGGCAGCAAGAAGTCCTATCGAAATTGTGCTTCTTTATCCAGGGTTTAAAGCACTGCAGAGCCATAAGCGAGCTAAATGGTTTTTAGACCATAAAATGCCGTTTATTGCAAGATATATAAGCCAGCGCAGTGCGCACAAAACAGGAATTGAAATTCATCCCGGTGCTACAATCGGCAGGAGGGTATGTATTGACCACGGTAACGGTATTGTTATCGGCGAAACAACTGAAATAGGCGACGATGTTATGATTTACCAGGGTGTTACACTTGGCGGAACTGGTAAAGATGTCGGCAAGCGCCATCCCACTATTGAAAGCGGAGTAATGATAGGCTCGGGTGCTAAGGTCCTCGGCCCAATTACCATTGGCAGAAATGCAAAAGTTGCCGCCGGTGCAGTTGTGGTTAAAGATGTTGAACCTAATTGTACTGTTGTAGGTGTTCCGGGTGAGGTTGTAAGAATTGACGGTGAAAGAGTTGATGACCTCGACCAAATCAACATTCCTGACCCACTTATGAATTTAATTAAAGAAAACCAAGCTGAGATTAACAGCTTAAAAAAAGAAGTAAAAGAATTAAAGGAGAAGCTAAAATGAGAATTTTTAACACAATGACTCGTCAAAAAGAAGAATTCATACCAAATAACCCGGACGAAGTAAAAATTTATGCTTGCGGTCCTACTGTTTATAACTATATTCATATCGGTAATGCAAGGCCGCTTTGTGTTTTTGATGTATTAAGAAGATATTTAGAGTACAGGGGTTACAATGTAAAATTTGTGCAAAACTTTACTGATGTTGATGATAAAATTATCAAGCGTGCAAATGAAGAGGGTATAACTTTTGAGGAAGTTTCAAAAAAGTACATTGAAGAATTTTGGACTGATGCAAACGGTTTAAATTTCAAAAAAGCATCTGTTCACCCAAAAGCAACGGAAAATATTGATGAAATTATCAATATTATTAAAACGCTTGAAGAAAAAGGATATGCATACGCCGTTGACGGTGATGTATATTTCAGAACTCTTAAATTTAAAGAATACGGTAAACTCAGCCACCAGCCTATCGAAGATTTGCAATCAGGCGCAAGAATTGCAATTGGTGAAAAGAAAGAAAATCCTCTTGATTTTGCACTTTGGAAAGCTGCAAAAGAGGGTGAACCTTATTGGGATTCTCCTTGGGGCAAAGGCAGACCGGGCTGGCATATTGAATGTTCTGCAATGAATAAAAGATTTTTAGGCGACACAATTGACATTCACTGCGGCGGTCAAGACCTTATTTTCCCACACCACGAAAACGAAATAGCACAAAGCGAATGTGCTAACGGCTGCACATTTTCAAAATATTGGATGCATAACGGCTATATCAATGTTGATAATGTAAAAATGAGTAAATCTCTCGGTAACTTCAAAACAGTTCGTGAAATTGCAAATGTTTACGGATATGAAGTAATCCGATATTTCCTTATTTCATCACATTACCGTTCACCTATCAATTACAGCCTTGAAATCATTGAACAGTGCAAGAGTGCGCTTGAAAGGCTTTATACTTGCCGAGAGAGCCTTGATTTTGCCCTTAAAAACGCGAAAGACATTCCGGATGATGAAGAACTTATCAAAAAACTTAACAGCCACAGAGAGCAGTTTATAACCGCAATGGATGATGACCTTAATACAGCAGACGGTGTTGCCGCTGTGTTTGAACTTGTTAAGGATATTAACACATCAATTCTTGATAAAGAAGTATCAAAAAATGTTTGCCAAACAGCCGCTGCTGTTTTTGATGAATTATGTGATGTTCTCGGCATTCTTTACAATAGAAAAAACAACGATGTTGATTCAGACATTGAAGCACTTATTGAAGAACGCCAGCAGGCAAGAGCAAATAAGGACTGGGCAACAGCAGACAGAATTCGTGATGAACTCAAAGCAAAAGGTATTATCTTAAAAGATACACCGCAGGGTGTTACTTGGACTAAAGAATAATATAAATAAAGAGCAGGAACTTTTGTTTTCCTGCTCTTTTTAAAACAATAGGAGTAATTATGGTAGATAAAAGAAAATTTAAGGATGTCGAAGTATCACTTTTAGGCTTAGGGACTATGCGACTTCCGTGTGAAACCGAGCAAAAAAGAGAGTCAAACCCTAATATTGATTATGAAAAGGCTCAAAAGCTCGTTGACTTAGCTTATAAAAACGGCGTTAATTATTATGATACCGCATATATGTATCACTGCGGTAAAAGCGAAAAGTTCATAGGCCATGCGTTAAAAAAATATCCGCGAAATACATATTTCATTGCCGATAAACTTCCTATTTGGATGTGCGATACTAAAGAGGATATGAAGCGTGTGTTTGACGAACAGCTTGAGCGAACCGGTATGGATTATTTTGATTTCTATCTTCTTCATTCACTTGATAAAGAAAATTTTGAAAAATGTGAAAAATTAGGTGCATATGACTTTATTAAGCAAAAACAAAAAGAGGGAAAAATAAAATATATCGGTTTTTCATTTCACGGAACAGTTGATGATTTAAGGCATATAGTTTCGGCTCACGATTGGGATTTTGCACAAATTCAAATGAACTATCTTGATTGGGAAAACCAAAATGCCAAAACACAATATCAAACACTTGAAGATGCAGACATTCCCACAATTGTAATGGAGCCTGTAAGGGGCGGTAAGCTAGCTTTAGTTAATAACGAGATAAAAGATATGTTTAAAAGTAAAAAGCCGAATATGAGCGTAGCATCCTGGGCTATGGGCTTTGTTGCAAGCCATAAAAATATAATTACAATTTTAAGCGGAATGAACAGCGAGCAACAGATGCTTGATAATCTGTCAACTTTAACCAATTTCAAAGCATTTGGTGATGATGAATATTCAGTGTGCTTTAAAGCGGCATCAATACTTAATAAAAGTGAGGTTATAGGATGTACCGGCTGCGACTATTGCCAGCCTTGCCCTAAAGGCATAAAAATAAGTTCCTTTTTCTCACTTTATAACAGAGTTGTTTCAGGTGATGTTAACATTCAGCAGGGTAGAGAAGCATATGATTCATTTGCTGTTAATCCTACCGCTTGCGCCTGGTGCAATAAATGCAAAAATCATTGCCCGCAGTCAATCAGCGTGCCTGATATATTAGAGGGTAAGGTAGTCAAACTTTTTATGCAGTGAATTGATTATCGCTAAATTCAAAAGAACTTTATATTGTCAATATCGCAATATGTATTGCTAATATCTTAATGTTATGTTAATATTTACTTAATGAATATATTAGGGGAAGTTTGTATGAAAAAGAGGCTGAGCGTTTTACTGTCGATTATAATTGTTTTATCTATATGTGCGCCGATTACAAGCGTTATGGCAGAAGAGGCAAGAAAGCAAAGTGTATTAAAAACTTGCAAAGAAATTGCCGCACTGTGCAATGAATATGATAATTACAGCAATTCAAATGACGGCGATAAAATTGATAATCGCTTGATGGTAAAAACAAATGACAATATTGATGAATATGGTGCTGTTGACAGTGTTTATGGATTTGGTTATGCATTTTTGCAATATGCTGATGAAAATAATGCTGAAAAGGCACTTCATAATTATGAGAATTCAGGATATATTGTATCTTATGACTCATTGGCAAACTGCACAGATTCAGCTAACCATCAGGAATGGGGAGATAATTGGTCGTATGAAAGAGTTGATTCAGATTCTGCTCTTGATTATTATAAATTAAAAGCAAAGCCTACCATAAATATTGCTGTTGTTGATAGTGGTATCAATTATAATCACGAATTATTTAAAAACAGAATTACTCGTACAAAATTTAATTCCAGTGCCTCAGGTGAAGCAAATAATGAAATAGATGATTATGGACACGGAACAGAAGTTGCGGGCGTTATTGCAAATAGTACCCCAAGCAATGTTAAAATATCCTCATATAAAGTTATGGATAGCAAAGGTTATGGCAGTTCGTCTACTATTGTTGCAGCTTGCAGTTATATAGAGAAATTAAATAATAAACCTGATATTATTAACTTTTCGCTCGGCTTAAAAACCGGTGTTATTATTGAATCTGTAATAGATGAACTTGTTAATCAAGGAATAACTGTTGTTGCTGCTGCAGGAAATGATAATCGTGAAGTGTTTGAAGCACCCGGTAAGTGCGAAAGTGCTATAACAGTAGCAGCATTTGATTATTATAACAAACCTTGCTCTTTTACAAATTATGGTCAAGTAGTTGATATTTCTGCACCCGGTGAATATATCTACACAGCAGATATGTCAAAAGAAAATGCTTATACCTTTTCTCTTGGCACATCCCTTGCTACACCATTCGTATCTGCGGCCGCCGCTTATGTACTTATGGAAAACAGAAAATACACACCTCAGCAAGTTAAACAGGAACTCATTGACACGGCAACGCCATTTAAGAAAAGTGGCTGTTTCAATCTTTATGGTGCTGGTATGGTTAATTTTTCAAATATCATAAACGGCTCAAGATGTAAAGATGTAACAACAAATTATCAGAGTGGAGTTTATCGTGATGATATAAGTGTTGAATTAAAATGTGCAAATTCACTTGTGGATATTTATTACACAACCGACGGCACTCTTCCGACAAAAGAAAGAGGTACAAAGTATACTGAGCCTATTGCAGTTACAGATTCAACAAGAATTATTGCAGCAGCTTTTGCAAGAGCAGGTACATCTATGCACAGTAAATTCACTTCACTTGATTACTATATTCTGAAAAATAATGAACCTGAATACATTGTTGACAGAAACGGTTCAATATTGAATTATCTTGGCAGTGATACAGATTTAGTTGTTCCTGATAGTATAAATGGAATTCAACCAACATCAATCAGCCAAAAGTGCTTTTGGAATCAAAATATCAACAGTATTAAATTACCTGATTCGGTAACAGATATTGAAAAATATGCTTTCTATGGCACTGAATTAAGTTCAATAGAAGGAAATAATGTTGAAAATATAAATGAGTGCAGTTTTTATGAATGCGAAAAGTTATCTAACATTAAATTTCCTAAATTAAGATATATTGGAAAGCAATCACTTTATGGCTGTAATACACTTTCAAATATTGATTTATCAAAAGTGAAAGAAATAGGCAGTGAGGCTCTTTACGGCTGTAAATCATTACCAAAACAACCTGATTTTTCATCAGTAGATTGGGTTGCTGAAAAAGGATTAGCAGGAACATATTTTAATATAGTAAATCTTCCTAATTGCACTAAAACAGGTGAAAATGCATTTGACAGTTGCACAGCTGAAGAAATTGTACTTAATAAAGCAAAATCAATTGGAAGCAATGCATTTAATAACTGTAAAAATCTTAAAGTGCTTTATGTTCCAAATGCGCAAGACTTAAGCGGACGCTTTAACGGTTGCAGTAATCTAAATATGATTTTTGCACCAAAGGCAACTTATATAACATTATCTATTCCAAATAACACAACAATCTATTGCAGTGATAAACTGACAGGAGTTGATTTCTTCGATGATTACAAGGACTATAAATATACCTTTATAAGTCCCGAGTACACACCGGGACTTAACGAAGCCGATAGGGATGGCTATACAGATAGATTCATTCGTGTTGAAAGTGATAAATTTGCTCAAAGCAAAGGCGGACAAATACGAACAAGAGATAATGGCTTGCGTTTTGGTTTTGAATTTGATGAAAATAACATAGCCTTTGATTTCAAAAAATACGCAGAAAGTATTGATTACGGCTTTGTTTATACCTTTGATTCATATGAAAACAAAAACGATTTTCAAAAAAATTATTATTTAAGAGCAAACAGAAACAATGTTTTTGTAAAATCTGCAAATAAAAGAAATGTTGAAGGAACTGTTTCAACATATAATGCAGTATTTACAGGAATAACAAAGGATCATTACAATAACGAAATCACTGCAAGAGCCTATGTCTGCATAGACGGAATGTATTTTTATTCGCCTGTCATTACACGAAGCTTTAGCAGTGCCTCAAATGCCGATGATTACGTTGGAATTGAAGAAGCTGATAATGATATAGTATTTGTTCATGAGCATTCGTTTGTAAAGTCCTTAATTGCTCCTAAATGTGAAGAAAAGGGCTATACACTGTATAAATGTGCAAAATGCAATGAAAGCTATACTGAAAATTATATCGACGCATTAGGTCATAATTATAAATTTGTGAGTGCAGATAATTCCGAGCTTACTTATAAATGCTCCGATTGCGATTCTACTGTAACTAAAACAAAAAGTGAATTACCTATATTTATTGATTATGTAAATACTAAGGTAGTGCGAGGTAATGACAATATGTATCTTGATTTGAATAATGACGGATATATAAATGCAAAGGACTATGCATTACTTAATAAAATTTCAAATTAAAAATAGGCATAACAAAACCCTCCTGAATCAATCAGGAGGGTTAGTTTTATTTTTCTATATGAAGTATTTTTTCGGCTTTTTCAACCTCTTCTTTTGTAGGCGGCTTATAGCCTTCGAGAGGATATTTGATACCGAGGTTTTCCCATTTGAAAATACCTAAGGTGTGGTAGGGAAGTATTTCAACCTTTTTAACTGTTTTAAGTGATGAAATAAAGTCGTACAAATTATTAAGTTCTTTATCATCATTAGTTAAATTAGGTACAAGAACACGCCTAATCCACATATCCTTGCCAATATCCGATAGGTACTTAGCCATATCAAGTATATTTTCATTAGTTCTGCCTGTAAGCTCTTTATGCTTTTCAGTATCAGTTTGCTTTAAATCAAGCATAACAAGATCAGTATACTTCATAAGCTCATTGAATTTGGAGAAGAAAGGCTCTTCTCTTGTAAAAGCAGAGCCGGAGGAGTCAAGTGTGGTGTGAACACCTTTTTCTTTTGCAAGCTTGAAAAATTCAGTTACAAAATCAATTTGAAGGAGAGGTTCACCGCCGCTTACTGTAATACCGCCGTTTGGCTTTCCGTTTTTTCTCCAATAATTCTTATACTTATATGCCTTGTTGAATGCATCCTTTGCCGAAACGGTAAATTTCGCATCATCAAAGCTCCAAGTTTCAGGGTTGTGGCAATATTTGCAACGCATATTGCAACCTTGCAAAAAAAGTACATATCTGACACCCGGTCCGTCAACAAGACCAAAAGTTTCAATGCTGTGAATTTTACCGTCCAATTTCAACAAATCCTTTATAAGTTAATAATTACATTCTGTCGTGGCAGGTTCTTGAGATAACGTCCATCTGCTGCTCTTTAGTAAGGTCGATGAACTTAACAGCATAACCTGATACACGAATTGTAAAGTTTTGATATTCTTCTTTTTCAGGATGTTGCATAGCATCGATAAGCTTTTCAGTACCGAATACGTTTACGTTAAGGTGATGAGCACCCTGGTCAAAGTAACCGTCCATAACCTGAACAAGATTGTTCTTCTTCTCTTCTTCTGAATGACCGAGAGCACCCGGGTTGATTGTCTGAGTATTTGAAATACCGTCAAGAGCCCATTCGTATGGAAGCTTTGCTACTGAGTTAAGAGAAGCAAGAAGACCGCTCTGTTCTGCACCGTATGATGGGTTAGCACCAGGTGAAAGAGGAGCGCCTGCCTTACGGCCGTCCGGCATTGTACCTGTTGCCTTACCATATACAACGTTTGATGTGATAGTAAGGATAGAGGTTGTCGGCTCTGAATTACGATAAGTGTGATGCTTCTTAATCTTGTCAAGGAAAGTCTTGAGAAGCCATACAGCGATTTCGTCAGCTCTGTCATCATCGTTACCATAACGAGGGAAGTCGCCTTCTGTTTCGTAATCAACAACAACACCGTCTTCGTTTCTGATTGTCTTAACTTTAGCGTACTTAATAGCACTGAGTGAGTCAACAACGTGAGAGAAACCTGCAATACCTGTTGCAAATGTTCTTCTTACATCTGTATCAATAAGTGCCATTTCAGCAGCTTCATAATAGTATTTATCATGCATAAACTGAATGAGGTTAAGAACATTAACATAAAGACCTGCGAGCCAATCCATCATTCTGTCATATGCTTCGATTACTTCGTCATAATCGAGGTATTCTGATGTAATAGGTCTGTACTTAGGACCAACCTGCTCAAATGTCTTAGCGTCAACACCACCGTTGATAGCGTAAAGAAGGCACTTAGCAAGGTTAGCTCTTGCGCCGAAGAACTGCATTTCTTTACCTGTCTGTGTAGCTGATACGCAGCAGCAAATTGAGTAGTCATCGCCCCATACCGGCTTCATAACATCATCGTTTTCATACTGAATTGAACTTGTTCTGATAGAAATATCAGCAGCATACTTCTTAAATGTGTCAGGAAGTGCTGATGAATAAAGAACTGTAAGGTTTGGTTCAGGTGAAGGGCCCATATTTTCAAGAGTATGAAGGAATCTAAAGTCATTCTTTGTAACCATTGAACGACCGTCAACACCGATACCTGCAACTTCAAGAGTAGCCCAAACAGGGTCACCGGAGAAGAGCTGATTGTATGATGGGATTCTTGCAAACTTAACCATTCTGAATTTCATTACAAGATGATCTATAAGTTCCTGAGCTTCAGCTTCGGTAATTTTACCGGCTTCAAGGTCTCTTTGAATATAAATATCAAGGAAAGTAGAAATTCTGCCGACACTCATTGCAGCACCGTTTTGAGTTTTGATAGCAGCAAGGTAACCGAAGTATAACCACTGAACTGCTTCTTTAGCGTCTTTAGCTGGCTTAGAAATATCAAAACCATAGCTTTCAGCCATCTTCTTCATTTGAGCAAGTGCCTTGTACTGCATTGTGATTTCTTCTCTGAGACGGATAACATCGTCAGTCATAGTACCGTCACCGCAGTTAGCAAAGTCATGCTTCTTTTCTTCCATAAGGAAGTCGATACCGTAAAGAGCAACTCTTCTGTAATCGCCTACAATACGACCACGGCCGTAAGTGTCAGGAAGACCTGTGATAATCTTATTGTGACGAGCCTTAAGCATTTCAGGAGTGTAAGCATCAAATACACCCTGATTATGAGTCTTGCAATAATCAGTAAAAATCTTATGAAGTTCAGGATCAGGCTCATAACCATATGTTGAGCAAGCCTGTTCAGCCATCTTAATACCGCCGAATGGCATAAATGCTCTCTTAAGAGGCTTGTCTGTCTGTAAACCTACTACTTTTTCTAAGTCCTTATCAGCTTCGCTGATGTAACCCGGACCGTAAGCGGTGATACCTGAAACTACCTTTGTTTCCATATCAAGTACGCCGCCCTTAGCACGCTCTTCCTTCTGAAGACCCTGAAGAATACCCCAAAGCTTGTTTGTAGCATCAGTAGGACCTGCAAGGAAGGATTCGTCGCCGTCATAGACTGTGTAGTTCTTCTGAATGAAGTCACGAACATTAACTTCTTCTTTCCAGAGAGAGCCTTCAAAGCCTTCCCATTGTTCGAAATCTACCATGATTATTCCTCCTTAATAGAATAATTTATTATTTATATGGATTTTTTCTTTTCCGTTAATGAATTTTAACATAATAATTATAATAATAGTAATATAAATTTTTGAATATAACATATCAATTATGATATGTTATTATCGACATATGTCAATTATTGAATACTTTGTTAAATTTGTATCATATATTTGTTAAATAAAAAATTATTTTAGTATAATATTTGGAAACAGGCACAATAATCAATTATTGTCTATTAAATATTTACAGTTTATTCATATTTGTTTTTATAAAAAAACGGTAAAAATACAGATTTAATCTGCATTTTCACCGTTTTCAAGTGCATATTTAATTTCAAATATATTTTCAATGAATTTCTTTTCAAATTCGGAAAGAGAATAATTTTTAGGATAAATAAGAATATCAACAAAAGATTGCTTATTATCAATACATTTTTTCATTATGAGTTTATGATTATCAAGCAGTGTCTGCGGAATAGGGGTTACCCACATATATGTTTTTGCAAGGCGGGATAAAATATCAAATTGGCTGCCTCTTTCCTGTATTAAAATCTTGCTGGATGAATCATATGAAGGAGTGAGTTTCTTTATTTCTTCTTTAGATATAAACGGAACGTACTCATCATCGTGCAATAATACGGAATATTCTTTTAAATCATTAAAGCAAAGTTTGTCTTTGCCGGCAAGCGGATGATTTTTTGAAAATACGACATTGTAATTAAAATTCCATATTTCCTTAAACTGCATTTGTTTTGAAGTAAGCATCTTTTTATATTTCGCTTCTAAATCTGCCGGAACTCTGATAATACCAAGATTGTAACCGTTCATCATTACATCATTTAAAATATCTGTATTATTACACTCCTTAAATGAAATATTAAATTTATTATTGTCAAAACATTTAATGGTATCACAAAAAGCAACAGAAATATACGAAGAGCGCGGAACAGCAAGTTTAACATTTATTTTTTCTTTATCATTATTATATAGAAAATGATTTAAATCATTAGTCTTTTTAATAATTTCCTCGGCTTTTTCAACAACCTTTTTGCCATTATCGGTTAAAGTAACACCTTGGGAATTTCTTATAAATAATGTTACGCCGTATTCTTTTTCAAATTCAATTACCGTGCGGCTTAAATTAGGCTGATTCATATATAGATTTTCCGCCGCTTTTGTAATTGAACCTACTCTTGCTATTTCCACAATACAGCGAAGCTGCTGAATATTCATATTCCATTCACCACCATAATATATTATATATATTAAAACATATTTATATAAAAAAAACAAGACAAACCTTTAGAAGTTTGTCTTGCTATAACTTAATCAATAAGTTCTTTCATATCATAAAGACCGGCACCCTTGCCATTCATATAAACCGCAGCATTAACAGCACCGACAGCAAAAATTTCCTTGCTTCTTGCTGAATGTGAGAGGGTAATTATTTCATCCCTGCCTGCAAATATAATTTCGTGTTCACCGACTATTGTGCCGCCTCTTACAGCGTGAATACCGATTTCATTTTTAGTACGCTTTTCACGCTTTGAATGACGGTCATATTCATACTTCATAGGCTTTTCAATTTCCTCACACATTGCATCTGCAAGCATAAGGGCGGTACCGCTCGGTGCATCAATTTTTTGATTATGATGTTTTTCTACAATTTCAATATCAAAATCATCACCAAGCACTTCAACTGCTTTTTTAGCAAGATTAGCAAGAAGATTAACACCCATACTCATATTATATGTAAAGAAAATAGGTGTTGTTTTTGACGCTTGGGCAATCTGCTTCTTCTGCTCATCACTGTAACCCGTTGTTGCAATAACAAGTGGGGTAGAGGTCTTTTCAGAATAAGAAAGTAAATCATTAAGAAGTACAGGATTTGAAAAATCAATAATCGCATCTGCACTTTCTTTAATATCATTTATGCTTGAATAAATAGGAAAAGCACCATTATCATCAGTATTAAGGTCAACACCTGCAACGATTTCGCAATCATCACGATTTTCAACAATACTTTTAATAACTTTTCCCATTTTTCCGTTAGCACCGGTAATAATTAGCTTAGTCATTTTTAACTTCCTTAATAATTATTATTTTACTAATCCGTATTCTTCCATTGTTTCTTTAACATATTTCTTGTTAGCCTCATCCATTTCAACAAGAGGAAGTCTTAACGGGCCTGCGTTAAAACCGATAAGACTTACTGCTTCTTTAACAGGAATCGGATTAACATCAACAAACATTGCCTTGGCAAGCTTTTCATACTTATCCATAAGTTCCTTTGATGCCGGCTTGTCACCATCTAAATATTTGGCAACAATATCATGTGTTTCTTTTGGTGCAATGTTAGAAAGAACGCTGATTACACCTTTACCGCCGCGCTCAAGAATATCATAAATTTGGTCGTCATTACCGCTCCAAATATTAAGTTCGTCACCGCAAAGTTCATGAATCTTTGCTACTTGGTCAAGGTCACCTGATGCTTCCTTAATACCGTTAACTCTCGGAAGCTTTGCAAGCTCGGCTGCTGTTTCCGGCTTAATATTAACGCCTGTTCTTGAAGGAACATTGTAAAGAATGATAGGAAGATCTGTTGCATCGTGAATAGCTGTATAGTGAGCTATAAGACCTCTCTGGCTTGTTTTATTATAGTACGGAGTAACGAGTAAAAGCGCATCAGCACCGTTTTTACAAGCTTCGCGGCTGATTTCAATAGCACAAGCTGTGCTGTTTGAGCCGGTACCTGCAATAACAGGAACTCTGTGATTTACATATTCAACGCACCATCTGATACATTCATTATGCTCAACTACTTTGAGTGTTGAGCTTTCACCGGTGGTACCGCATACTACAATAGCGTCAGTACCGTTTTCAATTTGAAAGTCGATAAACTTTGCAAATTCATCATAATTAACAGTGCCGTCTTCGTTCATTGGTGTAATGATAGCAACTGCCGCACCTGTAAATATAGGATTCTTCATAATGATTATCTCCTTAAAATATACAAATTATATTGTTTAGTCAAAATAACCTTCAGCAGCAAGAAGTTCACCAAGAAGAACTGCGCCGCCTGCTGCACCGCGAAGTGTGTTATGAGAAAGGCATACGAATTTATAATCGTACTGTGTATCTTCTCTGAGTCTGCCGATTGAAACAGCCATACCGTTTTCAAGCATTCTTTCAGAATGGATTTGAGGGCGGTCAGGTTCTGTGAAATAATGAAGGAATTGCTTTGGAGCTGACGGAAGTTTAAGCTCTTGCGCTCTGCCTGCATAATTTTCCCAAATTTCAATCATCTCTTCCTTTGTAGGCTTCTTATCTTCAAACTCAACAAAAACAGCACCGAGGTGACCGTTTGAAACAGGAACACGAATGCATTGAGCTGTAAAAGCAGGTGAATCAGCTGAAACAATTTCATCGCCTACAATTTTACCCATAAGCTTGAGAGGTTCCTTTTCACTCTTTTCTTCTTCACCGCCAATGTAAGGAATAACATTATCAATCATTTCAGGCCAAGTTTCAAATGTTTTACCTGCACCGGAAATTGCCTGATAAGTACATACAAGAACTTTCTTAATTGGGAACTTATCTTTAAGAGGGAAAAGAGCCGGAACATATGACTGAAGTGAGCAATTAGATTTAACTGCAATAAATCCTCGCTTTGTACCAAGTCTTTTTCTTTGTGAAGGAATAATATTTATATGCTCTGCATTCAGCTCAGGAACTACCATAGGAACATCAGATGTAAATCTATGTGCGCTGTTATTTGAAACAACAGGGCATTCATGCTTAGCATATTCTTCTTCAAGTGCTTTAATTTCATCTTTTTTCATATCAACTGCACAGAAAACGAAATCAACCTGTGAAGTGATTTTATCAATATCATTTGTTGCGTCCATAACAACAATGTTTTTCATATTTTCAGGAATAGGTTTATCCATACACCATTTTTTACCGACAGCTTCTTCATAAGTTTTTCCTGCACTTCTTGATGATGCTGCAAGGCAAACAACATTAAACCAAGGATGGTTTTCAAGTAATGTTGCAAATCTTTGACCTACCATACCGGTTGCGCCGACAATGCCGACATTGTACTTTTTACTCATAGTTTGTAATCTCCTTAAAAAATAACTTGTAAAACAAGATAATATGCAATATAATACTTGTTGACGGTTTCGCACACCTGAGCTTTGAGCGTGTACCGTACTTATTTGTTATAATAACACTTATTATATATATATGTCAATCAAAATTTACGGAGAATATGATGAAAACTTCAGACTTTTATTATGATTTACCACAGGAACTTATCGCTCAAACCCCGATTGAGCCGAGAAATGCATCAAGGCTTATGCTTTTAGATAAGAAAACAGGTGAAATTGAGCATAAAATTTTTAAAGATTTAACTGATTATTTGGTACCTGGTGATTGCTTAATACTTAATGATACAAGAGTAATACCTGCAAGAATTTTCGGCGTAAAAAAAGAAACCGGTGCTGTTGTCGAATTTTTACTCTTAAAACAACATGAAAATCTTGTATGGGAATGCCTTTGCAAACCAGGGAAAAAAGCAAAAATCGGTACAGAATTTGTTTTTGGCGATGGAAAGCTTGAATGCAAGGTTATTGATGTACTTGAGGACGGAAACAGAATAATCAAATTTGACTGCGACGCTAATATTTATGCCGTGTTAGATGAAATAGGTCAAATGCCGCTTCCACCATATATTAAGGAAAAGCTTAATGACAAAGAAAGATACCAAACAGTTTACAGCGAGCATTTGGGTTCAGCCGCAGCTCCGACTGCCGGTTTGCATTTTACCAAAGAAATGCTTGAAGAAATTAAAGCAAAAGGTATAAATATCGGATATGTAACACTTCATGTAGGACTTGGCACTTTCAGGCCCGTTAAAGTTGATGATGTCACAAAACATACTATGCATACAGAGCATTATATTATGCCACAGGAAACTGCTGATTTAATTAACGAAACCAAAAAAAACGGGGGCAGGGTTATATCAGTAGGAACAACAAGTTGCAGAACATTAGAATCAGTTGCAACTAAAAACGGATGCATTTGCGCAGATGAAGATGATACAAGCATATTTATATATCCGGGTTACGAATTCAAATGTATGGATGCACTTATTACAAACTTCCATTTGCCTGAAAGCACACTCATAATGCTTGTTTCTGCATTTGCCGGTTTTGACAATATTATGAATGCATATAACACCGCAGTAAAAGAAAAATACAGATTTTTCAGTTTCGGCGACGCAATGTTTATTCACTGATTATTTATTTTGAGAGGAAATTATGGCTAAATATACATTATTAAAACAAGAGGGAACAGCAAGAAGAGGACAGTTTGAAACTGTTCACGGAACTGTGCAAACACCTGCTTTTATGAATGTTGCTACTTCAGCGGCAATAAAAGGCGGACTTTCAACAGATGATTTAAAAAATATCGGCTGTCAGGTAATGCTTTGCAATACATACCACCTTCATGTTCGCCCCGGTGACGACCTTGTATACGATATGGGCGGCTTGCACAAATTTACTAATTGGGACAAACCAATTTTAACCGACAGTGGCGGATTCCAGGTATTCAGCCTTGCAAAACTTAACAAAATCAGCGAAGATGGTGTAGTTTTTAATTCACATGTTGACGGTAGAAGAATATTTATGGGACCTGAACAAAGTATGCAAATACAGTCACATTTAGGTTCTACCATTGCAATGGCTTTTGATGAATGTGTAAAAAATCCTGCAACTTTAAAATATGCAAAAGAAGCTTGCGAGCGTACACTTCGCTGGCTTGAACGCTGTAAAAATGAAATGGACAGGCTTAATTCATTGGAAACAACAATCAATAAAAATCAACTTCTTTTCGGCATAAACCAAGGATGCACATACGATGAATTAAGAATTTCACATATGAAAGAAATTGCAAAAATGGATTTAGACGGTTATGCAATCGGTGGTCTTGCAGTCGGCGAACCAAAAGAAGATATGTATCGTATTATTTCCGCAGTTGAACCATATGCACCTAAAGATAAACCAAGGTATCTTATGGGTGTAGGTACGCCGGGTAATATACTTGAAGGTGTAAGCAGGGGCGTTGATTTATTTGACTGTGTAATGCCATCAAGAAATGCTCGCCATGGTCATTTGTTTACTAAAAAAGGCATAATCAACATAAACAACGCAAAATATGAGCGTGATGATAAACCAATTGATGAAGAATGCAATTGCCCTACCTGCCAAAAACATTCAAGAGCTTATATCCGCCATTTATTTAAAAGTAATGAAATCTTGGGTATGCGCCTTGCAGTTATTCACAATCTGCATTTTTATAATAATTTAATGCAGGAAATAAGGGATAATTTGGATAACGGCACATTTGAAGATTATAAAAATGAATTTTGTGTTAAACTTGATACAAGAATTTAGAAAAGTCTTGCAAAATGTATAAATTTAATTTATAATATCATTTATCATATTATTGGAGGAAACTATTTTTATGGAATCTATTTTATTGTTCGCACAAAATGCAACATCAAATACTGCTAATCAGAAATCAAGCAGCATTCAAATGATTGTAATGATGGTTATTTTATTTGCTGTTATGTATTTTCTTATGATTCGCCCACAAAAGAAGCGTCAAAAGGAAGAGCAGGAAATGAGAAATGCTCTTGAAATCGGCGATGAGATTGTTACAATCGGCGGTATTGTTGGCCGTGTTGTTACAATTCGTGAAAACGACCTTATCATTGAAACCGGTGCTGACAGAAACAAAATGAAAATTGAACGCTGGGCAATTAACACAAACAAAACCAAAAATGAGCAGCGTCAAAAAGAAATTGAAGCTGCAAGAGAAGCTGCAAAAGAAAAGAAAGCTTCAAAAAAGTCAGATAAAAAAGAAGAATCTGATAAAGCTGACAAAAACGAAAAATAATTTTGTTCTAAAAAAACAACCCCTTGAATAGTAATTATTCAGGGGGTTTTATTATGCCTAAAATCAGTAATTTAAACGCAAAAAGCATAATTATTAAATTTGTTTTAAAATCTATAATTTTAACAGCTTTATCAATTAGCGCTTTATCATTTATTTTTTCTTTTGCTGTATTAAAATTTGATTTAGACTTAATTATATGTAAATATTGCGGCTATGTTACTTGTGCCTTTTCGTCATTTATTGTGCCAACGCTATGCTTAAAAGGGGTTAAGCATAACATTTCAGCACTGTCTTTCGCTTCGATTATACCATTAGTAATATTTTCTATCGCGAATTATGCATTTAAAAACAAAGATTTTGTTCAGTTGTTCATATCGCTTGCAATAATAGTTTCTGTTTCATTTATTGCTTCCGTTATATTGGCAGGGAAGAGGAAATAAAATATGAATGATATACCTTTGGAATTAAAAAAAGAATTCAATTTAGAAAACAGCAAAGACGAAAAGAAAATAGATTTTGAAAAAATAATCATTGATAATAAAACAATAATTTATTCAACTGTGTTGTATTCCTGCGCGCTTGCAATCGGCTCTGTAATATATCGTCTTTTGCAAAGCAATTCATTTGATAAACTCTTTCAAGCTAAAAACACAACTGTAAGCCAATTGTTTTGCGAAAATATTTGTAATTATATGTCGCTTTTTTTAATTACGGTTTTTCTTGCATTTTGCCTTATCGGATACGGAATAGTTAACATAATTCCTTTTATATTAGGCTTACAAACAGGTATAAGCACAGCTTATTATTACATGAATTTTCAAACAAAAGGCGTAGGATATGCAATAATATTGATTGCTCCTTTTTCAGCACTATTTTTAACAATACTTATGTTCACTATAAAAACAAGCAGCAATGTATCAAAAGAAATAGTCAGCATAACTAAAAAAGAGAGTGTATCAAAAATTGATTTCAAGCCAAGCATAAAAGAATTTTTAATATATGGTTTAGCAATTATCATATGTTCCGGGGTATCGGCAGTATTAGAAACTTTGCTCAAAAGCATTATTACCATTTAGGCTTTTCATTTGACAATGGGTTTGAATCAACTGCTTTTTTAGTTGCATCATCACTTATATGAGTATATATTTCAGTTGTACTCAAATTTTCATGGCCGAGTATTTCTTTTAATAATAACACATCTACATTACCGTATTGGTACATTAAAGTTGCAGCAGTATGCCTAAGCTTATGAACAGATAAACCTCTGTCGCCAAGTCCGGCTTTTTTAATATATGTTTCAACAATATGCTGAACACTTCTGTTACTTATTCTTTGATTTCTCGAACTTAAAAACAAAGCTCTGTCTTTAACTTTGTCATGCGGCCTAACTTTCAAATATGCTGTTATAGCATTGATGCAAGCCTGGTTAAGATATACTGTTCGCTCCTTATTTCCTTTACCGGTAATAACGATAGTGCCGTCTGTTTTTATATCGTTATAATCTATTGAAACAAGTTCGCTCAGTCGCATACCGCAATTTAAAAATAAAGTAATAATTGCGTAATCTCGTTCTTTGTATTTACCTTCAATTACAGATAAAAGCTTTTCCGCTTCGTCAAGCGTAAGGTATTTAGGAAGCGATTTTTTTGTTTTTGGAATATCTAAATTTTTAAGAGGATTTTTTTCAAGAACGCCTAAATTATCAGTTAAATATGTATAAAATCGCCTAATACTTATTACGCGTCTTGCACGGGTAGCTTCATTATTTTGGCGTACATTTTTACAATATATCATAAATTCATACGCGTCTTCAAGTTTTACGCTCTGTATAAATTCTAAATCAATAGGGGACAAGTCGATTTTCTCTTCATCTGTATCAAAACTGTACAAACCTTTTAATTTAGTCATATATCTAAAAAAAGTACGCAAATCAGAAGCGTATTCCAAAACGGATTTTTCACTGTGACCTTTAATAGCTTCAATATATACAAGATATTTTTGAACAAGTTTCGGTAATGTACTAAATTCATCTTTACGCAAATATATCAACTCCTATATATAAAATTGATTTTGTAAATCAAAACACAATTTTATTATGTAAAAATAATCAAGCATCATTATATAAAATAAATTATCATCAAATAGAATTATTTTGAATGATACAAGTATCATTCAAAATAAACTGAACGGCTGGAAATTATATCCTGAAATAAGCAGAAATGTTAAAATGATAGTTACAATGCTTTATTTCGCTATTTTAACAAGATTTTAGCAAAATTTCAATATTTCAGCCTTTTCGCTCCCCTGAATTGCACAAAATATTTATTTTGTGCAATTATATCAAAAAAAGCACGGTATGTCAACGGTTTACCCTGCAAAAACAATTGCGCAAAATTTTTGTAACTATTTTTGTAGCAGCTTATTGCCGCTATCTAATGATTTGTAAAAGCCTAATATATCATTTAATTGATTTAATGCATCTTCAAACCCGGCTTGATTTATTTCTTGCTCTCCTGCAACTAAATTCAAGCTATAACCGTTTTTCAGATTTATTGAATCAATTTCCATTTGTCCCGGTACACTTTCCAAAAGTGCCTTAATTCTTTGAATATCCACTTTTTCGACTAACAAGATTATCTTCCTTTACATAATGGTCACAGTCAATTACTGCCTGCGTGATGCTATCAAACATAATGTCACAAATCCTTGCCGGGCAATAAATTGATATATAGCTTTTAAATTTACAGTTCTTGCAAATATCTGCCATTTCTTAGTCTCCCTTGCTTATATATTATTGAATTTTGAAATTTACCGTTACTTGTATCATATTCATAATTTGTGGTATGCATATGATACCAGTTTACCTGATCAAGAATTTCTTTACCAAATTCAACATCAGTTACATAGCCGTCGTGACAGTATTCAGTCGGTTTTTGAAGCCCCCTGCTGATATGATAGCTATGCCGGTTAAACTCTGAATAGGTTTCTTTTGTAAGATATTTAGACACATAAGCGCCTACATTGTTAATATCATTAAGCATATGAATATCGGTATTACCCTTACCCCAGGCTTTATTTATGGCATCAAAAGGAATGTATTCATCATCAAACAAAATGCAGTGTGAATGTAGCGAGCCTGCATTACCTTCTTTTTTGCCGCGTTCTATCTGATGTTCCATTATCCATAAATAATTTTTGTTGCAGTACCCTGCCCTGCCTAAATTTTTGAAAAACTGCTTCATATCATACAGAAGCGTTTCATAATCAAGCACGGTATCTTTGTATGTAAGCGTAATAAATTTTGAATACGGTGTAACATTCTGCCATATATAGCGGCGAATATTTGAGCGCGCTCTTTGTAAGTTTTCTTCTTTTTTATCTAAATCGTTTTTTGAACCCTTAACAATTTCATAATCTCTTTTTTCACAATTAACAGGTACTCTATATTGAATTAGCTCAACAATATCACCGCTGACTATAATTTTAATATCTCTTCGCTTGTAAGCAAATTTAGTCATAGGTTTTTCCCTCAGTTCTAAATTGAATAATGCATTGCCCGGTTTAGTTTAATTTGGTTCTTAAATGAGGATTAGCCAAGTTAAATAATATATAACTTAAAATGTACTATTATAATCTAAATGCATTTTTTAGGGTGTCTCCAGGACCCCGGCGGCTGAAAACACCGCCACCCCGGAGCCACCCGGTGAAAGTGCGTTTAAATCATCATCGAAGCATTGAAAAGTGTTATATATATTTGCATACTTTTTTCTTAATCTTATGATTTTAGAGCCTGTACGCGCTGCTTTCCTGCCTTGACAGATTATTGGATAATTATAGCTAATCGTCTGAAAAAGACCGCCAAACAGCATATAAAGCAAAAATCCAAAGGTTTTATAGTATTTAAAGCTTCTATGCTCAATTTCAGTCTGAATGCATCCTCTGACTTGTCTATCAAGATACCTATCGTGCTGGCAGACTAAAAGAACCTTATAACCGTAATGCCGGTGAACTCTGAAGAACTTAACAAACTCCATTCTGTCTGATGCGCTGAAGTCCCTTGCATTGAACTTATCACCGGCCTCATCGAAGACCAACAAGCATTGATTTTCTTTACCACGCTTAAGATGTTCCCTTGAAAATTCCTTGAGGAAGTCAACAGTTATTTCTTCATTATCTTTGATAAAAACGCGTTTTCGAGCTTCTGAGGGCTTCACAGAGCTATGCTTACACAACAAATCATAATCAACAGGCAAATTTGTAATAACATATAATTTCTTTTCTATTGCAAATTCCCTTATATCCATAGTAGCATGATAACTCTTGCCGGAGCCGGGAACACCTGAATACAGATAAATCATATTATCCACCCCCTACAAGTCTGAAAAAGCCTGCTAAAAGCCTGTAAATCATCAATGCTATAAGACACAGCAACCAACCTGAAATAATCACTATAAACTGTTTAACAGGCAAATAGTAATTGACATAGCCTAATATATTAGCTACTTCTTCAGGAACGCTTAAATTTTCCATTTTGTTATCCGGGAAGAATGATATTATAAAATCACAGATACTTGCTATTCCCTTACACAAATAGTACCAAACATTTGATACAATTGATTCTATTGAAAGTGTTATCATTTCATCACCCCTTTAGAATTCAAGCTTTTTGGTAGCAAATACCAAACCTACAAGTAATGCAGCACACAAAAAGAAATCTGTTATTTTTGTTACCGTTTTAGCCTTTCCGCCCATTGTTAAATCCAAATCAATATCACCGGATAAATTAGCACTTTCAACTTTAAATGGTATTTTAAACTTTGGATCTTTTGCATCAGCTACTAAAATATTTAATTGATTGTACAAAAACTTCGGCAGGCAAAAAGGAAACTTGTCAGCTATACCCTCTGCAGAAAATTTGATAAGTTTAGGGCCGAGGTCAAAAGGTATTGATTCTTCTGCAGGTGCATCAATCTTTATTTCTTCACCGGTAGCAGTATCCGTAACAGCCAAATCGGTTGCACTCACACCGACAACACCGATTACATCCGACACATCTAAACTTTTAACAGTATCAATTGCAGTCGATTCAGACAATCCGACAGAATCAAGTGTTACTTTACCTTTTACATCAGCCTTGCCGGTACTCTTAATAGCATCGGTTATACTTTTAGTTCTGTCTTTTTTTGAATTATATGTAACGTCTTTATTCCGGGTTCTTGTTTTTCTTAAGTCTGATGATTCCGTTGTAACTTTCTTATAATCCGCATCAGACATATCTTTGATATTACTGTGATTATCAAGAATTGTTTTATCCTTATTTTTAGAATCACCATACGCAAAAGCAGGACGATAACCCAAATAAAAAGTGTAATAAAGGAAATTTTCAACACTTTTAGGTTTAATGATTTTACCGTTATCATCAACAACATATGCAACTAAATAACCGTTAGAAACACTGTAATAACAATAGTCACCATTATTTCCACTATAAGTTTTAAGATCGCTGCCGTTAATTTTTAACTTTGCAATAGAAGAACGATAGCCACCTGCAAAAGCTGTCTGCCAGGCTTCTGAAGCAATAAACCAACAACTTTTACTTGCTTTGTTTACAATCGGTTTTGAAACAAAACCACAAGCCTCCTGAAGTGTAACACCAGTTGTAAATGCATATGTAGCATCATCAACAACCAGACCAATATTTCCATATATATCACCGCTTTCACGATATGTACCAATATAATAATTACTAACATATGTAGTTTTTTGTGCTTCCTGACCGCTTTTACCATAATAAAGGCTGCCAATAGATGCCACTCCGGTTAATGGCTTTGGTAATTTATCCTCTTCAAGAGTCCAGGAATTAAGCGTAGGAAGTCCCAAATCATCAATTGTCGGTGCAGATGATGTAATAAATATATAATCACTTGCAGTCGGTTCAGGCGCAGTTCCGTCAATTCCCAATGCCTGCTTTATCTTTGCACATATCATTTGGAATGTTGCCGCAGTGCAGACTACTTTTTGCTTGTTATAATCCCAAACATCTTTGATTGTTTTCCAAAAACTTACACCGAATTTATCAAGAGAGCTTTCGCTGGTAAGAAGTCTGATAAGGCTTGCAACGGTCATACCAACACCCATAGCAACGAGAAACGCAATAAAAGCAGAAACGGTACCGGTTAGAATGGCAGCAGTTGCAGTTACTCCGGCAGTAGCTAACATTCCCCCGGCAACAGCACTACCGGTAACAGCAGCTACAATAACCCCGACAGCTGCACATACTTGATTAACTTCGTTTGCTAGTGCTACCGTTTCTACCGGCGGAGCAAATGCCATTACCATTGCAAGCGCAATTACAAAAAACGCTACAAGAATTTTAGCTGCAAGCTTATTACTTTGCCGAAGTTCAAATAATCTTTCAGTCATAAAACCACCCCCTACTCTGTCTGAACAATAGCCAAATAACTACGCACTGCTTTTCTTATAAAGTCGCTTAAGTTTTCACCGGTACGCAGATTGTTTTTAATTTGATATAGTAGCTTATCATCTACTCTTAAACTTATAATCTCTGTAAATTCTGAAGTCATCTAATCATCCTTTCATATAGATTTCTTTCGCTTGTGACGGAATAGTAAAGGTAACTCATTCGTCAAACCCCGCCGACTACAACTCACTTCGCTTTTCGCTCGTTCATACAGAAAGGCACCCCTAAAATCTTCAGGGGATAACCAATTAGAGCAATAGCAAGCGTTCCCGGTAGCCGCACATTTCCGCATTTTGTAATACATTTTTACCTTAAAAAAATACAGTCAGAATACTGTATTCTGACCGTATTATAGATGAAATCACTGTTCTTAACATTAACCGTTTGAGAACTTTTTGAAGAATTTAATGCCGAGTTTGATAGCAATAACAATACCCATAATTGCAAGAGCTGCAGGAAGGGCAAGAGTCATAAGGCTAACGGCATCAGACTTAACTGTAGAAAATGCAGTTGAAAGTGCTGTTTTAAAGTCTTCGGTAAGGTTTGAACCGTCAGCAGCAAGAGCAGGAACAGCACCGGCAACCATAACCGCGCCACCTGTTACAGCTGCAGCAATTTTAGAAGCGTGTGCCTTAAGCTTTTCTTTAATCTTCATTGTTTTCACCCCCTTATTTAGTTTAATAATCAGGATGAGAATCAAGCCAATCATAATATTCATCAAGAAACTCATCCGTATTAGCGTTAGCGGCATCAAGTTCATCATCAACACCGGTTATATGCTTATAAGCTTTAATTCCGATTGTCATAGCAAGCAATAATCCCATAATAGGTACTGCATACTTGATTACATATAGCATTATATCTTTAAAATCATTTAATATCGTTGTAAACGATTCGGACATAACTTTAGAAATTTCTGATAAATCCTGCGCATCAGCAATTATGAAATCAAGCATTTTATCACTTCCTCATTATCTTAAATACTTCATAAATAACATAGCCAAATATTGATAACAAAAAGCTTATTAAAAAGCCGCCTGCAATACCAAGGGTTAAAATCTCAACCCCACCGTTTAAATTCATACTTATTCACCTTATTATTTCCATGCCCTACTCACAGAGCAGACCAGCGAGATAACTATTGACCCTAACCCTTGGTAATATTACCACTTCCAAAAGCTGAATTGCTTAAGGAAATGACAACCAATGATTATGCCGGAAGCCAGACAAAGAACAATTACAAGAGTTGTTACAGTATCGAGCTTATCGACAAGTTGCTGATAATTTATCAGCTTCGAGAAATCGTTAATTACTGTCTTTTCAGGAACATAAAAGCTTACAAGGTCACCGAACTTCATTCTTTGATTTGGATAAAGTTTTTCAAGCTGTTTTTCAAAGTCCTCTGATGACGAGCAGTCGATATATCTATAATCACCGCTGTATGATGAATTAACATCAACAACAGCAATACAACATTTGCCTTTACTCATTGAAAAACTATCAAGTCCGACATCACAATACTGCAAGTCTTCATAATTAACGAGTATGTAAAAATACTGCGTAACATCAGTATCAAGCACATAAGTGTTATTTCTATAAAGCACTTTATACTTGAATGTTGGTAAATCAAAGCCTAAATCGTTGATAACCGAGTTGTCCCGGTACGGTTCAAGTTCTGCATCTGATGTTGAATATGCATAAGCGTTCATTTGTGGAAGAAGAAAAGCACCTGCAATCATAATGATTGCTAATATTTTAGTTATTTGTGACCGGTGTAATATACAAGCCATACTGACTATTTTTTATATTGACACGAAGTTCAACCGGCTGAAGCGGTTTAACATCTGCGCCAAACATCATATTGTTAATCTGCACGGTTTCGTTACCGGCTAAAACAATAGCCACATTTAAAACCGTACCGTCCTTTTTCTTAATTGAATCGTTTTTTACAAAATTACCCTTTATTATTGCTTCCATAATCTTATTTCCTTTCTTTCTTTTAATTCTTTTATTATTTTTTCTTTAGGTAATTGCCCCGGTGGAACTACTCCGGGGCTTCTTGGTGCTTTCACTTTTTCAAGTGACCTTCCTTGTAGTCAGTTATTGACTACGCTTTTATTATAGTCATTATCTGACTATATGTCAATAGTCAAATTTAGTCTATTAAAATATATTTGGAGGTAATAAAAATGTTTGGCGAAAGAATGAAAGAGCAACGAGAATTTACTGAACCGAGATTAAGGCAAGAAGATGTAGGCAAAATACTAGGAATGTCGCAAAGAAAAATAAGTAGACTTGAAAAAGAAGATATAAATCCTACACCGGAAGAAATAGTAAAAATTTGCAAATTTTACAATGTATCAGCAGATTATTTACTGGGAATAACTAACGATTTTAGGAGATTGAAATAATGAACAATATTTTATTTTTACTTGAAAGTAACTTAACTCCTAATTTAAAAGATGCTTTTAGCAAAGGAATTGAAAAAGCTTCAGAACCAATATACAAAGTAATTTTTATTGTTATTGTATTTTTTATAATTTATGCAATATATTGCATTATCAAAAGAATCATTAGAAATATTTTTAAATCAGCAGCTAATAGCAAAGCTCATAGCAGACGAAATAGAAAAAGATAAAAACAAATTACAATAACGCTATATGCATTGCTATTAGCTAATAAGGTTCCCCCACACCCTCCGGCGAGAATTATACTCGCCTACCTTGCTTCCTGCGTGCAGGAAGCACCGCCCCCTAATCACCTTTAGGTGATTGCCGGCTAGGTCATTTAATTATTATATTATATTTATACTGTAAGTTATTATATTAAAACAAAAGCACCCTGATGAACTCGATTAAGAGCCATACAGAGTGCTTTTTATATACTCATAGTATTTATTTTGTGCAATTGTTAATTTTTCTAAATGAATAATAACATAACTTTAGGGGTTCGTCAAGAACCCCTATTTCCTTTATTTTTAAGTATTCGTTTATCGTAAGGCCCTAACTCTAAAATGCGGAAAATATCGAGCATAACCTCATCAAACATTTTCTGCCGAGTTATTGCAATAATGCTTTCCAAATGGTCGACTTCGTCACATTTACGAATTTTGTATCTATCCTCAAATGTAGCGACATCATCAGCAAGCCTTAAATCTTTCAGGTACCAATACTTATAAATATCTTCTTTTTCCCTCTGTTTCATTAAAAATCATCAATCCCACTATTCATAAGATTAAAACAATCATCCATAGAACGCATAACATCACGCTCTACATCTTGTTTACGCTGTCTTTTAAGTCTTTTCTTTGCAGGCTGTAAAACAGTGTTATCGTTATCCTCTGCCCAAGTATCACTTTTAAAACCGGCTTCAGATAAGTTTTTAATAACCTTGTAAGTATCGTAAGCTTCATATAATTCTTTATTATGTACAAAGCAATAATAACCAAGCTTACGCATTTTTATTACATCACCGTCACCATTCATAATAGGCTCACTGCGTTTTACAACTGTAAAGCACTTAAGAAATGTGCGGCATTGTCTAACTTCGGTACAATGTAAACGAATAGGTTTTGATACATTAGTAAAAAAATGTGAAGTCATAAAAATAACACGCTTATTTTTTCTGTTCTGCGTTACGGTAGCTAACATTCTCGGTGGAAAGTTCTTTGACATTGCACTACTAAACCAATTTTGACACTCATCAATAGCACAAAGCACACCTGTTTTACCATTGTTTACATCAACAAGCTTACGCCAATCATCAATAACAAAATCTTCACCATTTAAACCATAATTAGTACCAACTTTAAGTGACGGATACTGATACTTCAATTGTAATATATCGTGTGTCATTGTAAGAGTTTTACCCATTCCTTGCTTACCACAATACATAACAATACCGTGTTTTCTAAATTCACCCACTTTTATATTATAGAAATTATCCCAAAACTGACGAGGAAGCTGTACAAATAATTTAGTAAAAATTATATATGTCTTTTTGACTATCTTTTTATATCTCCTTAAATGTCCGCAAAGCCTTATTTTATAGGCTCTACGGGCATTTTGCTTTTGTGGTAAACCTCACATATCTAGGTCTATCTTCTTATATTTTCGCTATCAAGCGTGGTTAAAATCGTGGTAAATACTTCTATGCGATTAGACGCTGAACCTCTGATTTTGCGGTATCTATGGACGCATGAGCGTACCAGTTCATTGTGATACTAATGTTTGAATGTCCCATGATATACTGTAAATCTTTTGGGTTCATGTTCTTGCTTGCCAGTCTTGTGCAGAATGTATGGCGTAGCGTATGCGGTGTGATATGTGGCAAGGGATTGTCCTTGTGGTGCTTGTTATATTTCTTTACCATACGGACAAATAAGGCGTTGTAATCAATCGCAACTTTGGGCTTGCCTTTATGATTGACAAATAAGAAATTGCTCTGTCCGTCTATCACAAATGGTTCTGCCTTTGGGCGTTTCTTCATAACCCGTTGAAATGCCTGTATTGTTTCTCTACTTAATGGCACTTGTCTTATTCCGCTTTTCGTCTTAGGCGTTTCAATATAATAGCCCTGTTCCTTGCTCTTTAGTAACTGGTGGTCGA